>Ga0247739_10000004_pt1 | contig 646085 bp, 498 predicted proteins | sample UWRJL058202B2_FD_180943 | JGI IMG/M metagenome (GOLD analysis project Ga0247739, IMG submission 180943) | Plant litter microbial communities from Arlington Agricultural Research Station in Wisconsin, United States - UWRJ-L058-202B-2 | ecosystem: Environmental > Terrestrial > Plant litter >... | reverse complement strand
AGATGAGATTTCTTTTAAGGATCGTGGAAGATGACCACGTTGATAGGCTATAGATGTAAAGGCAGTAATGTCATAGTCGAGTAGTACTAATAATCCGTAAGCTTATGTACACCCTTTTCCCCCGATGCAAGTCGGGGGAAGAAACTTTCTAATACTTTTATGTTTCTTTATCTCAGTATGTTAAGATATTTGCTCGACGCAGAGCAGTTATGAGTTTTGAGTTATAAGTTATGAGTTGAAAGACTGCAAACTATAAACTGTGAACTGAAAACTAACAGCCTTAAGGTGGTTATTGCGGCGGGGCTCACCTCTTCCCATCCCGAACAGAGTAGTTAAGCCCGCCTGCGCAGATGGTACTGCAGTTATGTGGGAGAGTATGTCGTCGCCTTTCTTTTGAAAATCCTTCCCGATTTATCGGGAAGGATTTTTTGTTTTAGAACACTTTTCATTTGGCTGGATAAAGGTAAATTTGCACGTCAGCCTTAAAAATTTCCAATATAACAGAATAATTCCATCATTACATTTAGGTGATAATTAATAAAATCAAAGCCCGCTTTCTACATTGCGGGCTTTAATATATCCAGTACTTAAAAAATAGAGTAAAAATTTTAAGATCAATTTTATATATAATATTTCTGATTGATACAGCTGTTAATAATGTAATTTTTGAATTGTAATTCTATATTATAAAAAAATAATAATCGGCGGAAATTTGTAATTCAGTATATATTGGCGGTAAATGCTGTAACTTGTTTTGTGTCTTTACCGTCATTTGAAATTTTTTAAATAAAACTGCTATGAACGAAACCAATAATCAAAATAAACGTTACCGTCCCTTAAGTATATCCGGGCTTGGTGGTGTTGGAGCCGGTAACGGATTTCACGAACATCCTGACATTAGTATTAACGAAGCATTAGAAGCTGCATGGAACAGCGGTGTACGCTACTATGATACTTCACCATGGTATGGATTGGGACTAAGTGAACGCCGTTTTGGACATTTTCTTCGAAACCAAAAGCGTGAGGAATTCACCCTTTCAACAAAAGTAGGGCGCTTGCTTACGGCAGATAAGGATTTCAAACTAGAAAACGGTTTGTGGAAAGGCAAACTTAATTTTTCTTATCGCTACGATTATTCTGCAGCTGGAACAAGACGAAGCATCGAGGACAGTTTACAGCGCTTAGGACTTCCTTATTTGGATATTGTATATATACACGATCTGTCACCGGATAATGAGGATATGAAGGAAAACTGGGTCAAGTACTTTGATGAAGCCTTGAAAGGCGCAATCCCGGAACTGACTAAAATGCGTGAAGAAGGTATTATAAAAGCCTGGGGATTTGGTGTAAACACTCTTGAACCAGCATTAAAAGCAATTGAACAGGCAGATCCTGATATTTTTCTTTCTGCAACACAGTATTCGCTTATCAAGCACGAAGATGCATTGAACAGCCTTTTTCCGGTATGCGAAAAAAGGGATATATCTATAGTTGTTGGTGCGCCATTAAATGCAGGTTTTCTTGCCGGTGTAGAACGATACGATTATTCAGGAACATTCCCTGGCGGCGTAATTGAAAAGAGAAATAAATTGCTTGCGATCAGCAAAAAGCACGATGTCGATCTTCGTACCGCTGCGCTTCAGTTTTCGGCTGCGCCCAAAGTTGTTTCAGCTGTTATTCCAGGTGCCTGGAATTCGGAGCAGGTATCAGCAAATGCTGCTTCTTTTAAAGTATCAATTCCAAAAGCGTTTTGGGATGAACTTAAGCAAGAAAAACTTATTGCAGAAAATGCTCCCGTGCCTGAGACTAAATAGAGGCAGAGGAATCAAAAAAGTTTGTCCCACGGATTATCGCTTCTGAAAGGAATGGCAGGAAGTCCTTCTTTATTGATGAAATTAGATTGGGCAGCTTCGTTCCAGCCAAAACGAGCTGAAACAGGATTCGGAACTTCGGGCGAAGAAAGAATTACTTTATTGCCTTTTATTTCGGCTTTTGCAGCGGTAAATTTCCCATCAATTCCAGCGATACTAAACCAGCTAAGCGGTTTTCCGTCGCGGCTTGCGAGACCACTTCCTGTATTGGAAAAAGTAATTGCAATGGTATGACCTTCTGTTTTTATCTTTTTGTAAAGAGGTCCGGAACAAACCACATTTTTTTGTCTGTAAGCCTTATTTGCCGCAACAAGACTTAATCGGCGTCCCACTTCCCATTTATATCCCGGATGCAGATCTGCGATACTGTCGACCAAATCCGTAATGATAATGGCGTTGGTATTTTTCAAATGCAAAGCAAGTCGTTGTGATTCCCAGAATTCAGGAAGATTTTCGGCGGTATGCGAACGATCATCTTTGGTCGTAGAATAGGCGTATGGAGCAATTTGAACAAAGTAAAAAGGCAGTTTTTTGTCGTTCCAGTCATTTCTCCAGCTTTCTATCAGTGTTTTAAATTTATAAGCATAACGGATATTTTCATTCAGAAAACAATTTGATTCTCCCTGATACCACAGAAATCCTTTAATAGAAAAAGGAATTAAAGGCGCTATCATCGTCTCATAAAATTTACCGGGATCACCGCCATCAGCACTAAGTTTTTCCAGTATTTTTCCATTTTTCAATTTAGGTGATACTTCCAATTTTGAAGCTTCAATCCACGGTTCAATTCTACTGCCGGGTACTGCTGCAGAAATCATTCCAATCGGTACATGTAATTTCGAATACAGATCTTTGGCAAAATAATAACCAACAGCCGAAAAATCAACGAGTGGTCTTCCCACTGCAGAATCCCAGCCAAGGTGTTCAGCGCTTGGCTCCATATATTTTCGGCGGTCCAAAAAAATGCGAATGTTGGGATTATTTGCTTTGTTTAAATCATCTTCAGGAGGTTTATTTCCCTTTACGGCTGTTTCAAATTTACTGTATTTTCGCATGGCATATTCCATGTTCGACTGGCCAGAGCAAAGCCATACTTCGCCAATCAATATGTTTTTAAGAACAATTGTATTTGTTCCCTGAATGGTCATTTCGCGCGGTGTAAAAGATGCTTTCATTGGTTTGAGCAAAACGGACCATTTACCGAATTTATCTGCAAATGTTGTTTTGTTTTGTCCTGCGAAATTTATCGTTATTTTTTCACTTGGATTGGCGGTTCCCCAAACCGGCACCTTTTTTAGTTGTTGCAAAACCATGTTGTGTCCCAGAATTTTCGGAAGTGTAACTTCACCAAAAAGATTGAAAGTAAAGAGAAGAAAAATGCTGAAAGATAAAGAAGTCAATTTATTGGAACACATATTTTTCTGTTTTGTAAATTGTCGGTGTCGAAAAGTATCTGGTGCCATTTTTTTTCTTCTAATGGGATGCTTTGTTGATGCCTGAAATTAATTTTAGAGTAATTATTTTACCAATTACTTTTAATGGATAATTTCAAATGTAAAAAAATGGGACGCTCTATCTATCCTGTTGTATCCTGAAGTGTTTTTTAAAAGTATCTATATCCTTTCGTTTTTGATTTCTTTTTAGAAAACTGCGATTTTTCCTGTTTGCGTTTCGCCTGAATTTGTAATTATTTTATAGATATAAATTCCTGAGGCGGTATTTTTTAGGCTGATGTTATTGGTTTTAGATAGTAACGGAGAAGTAATTGTATTTTGCCCTGCAATATTGTACAAATAAAAAATAGCGCTTTCCTCTTTTTTGGCTTCAATATTTAATTCTCCACTTTTACTTAATAGCGTTGGGTAGATAAAAAATAAATCATCACCTAAATAATTGGCATCAAGAATTAGAGAACTTATTACATTATTATTTTCTAAAATTAGATTTATTTTATATTTATTGCTGCCTTTTACCGGATCAGCATCTAAAAAAGAAAATGTCTTTGAATTGATATCATTTATTGTGCTTAAGACATCTTCTGTATCATTCGTTATTTTGACCAGTTCAATTTTTTTTATATTATACAAACTGAAAAGACTGGCACTAATTTTCACGTTGTCTTCCTCATAAGTTTCAGCAAAAGCCAATTCGAAATAACAATTTGAGTTTTGGACATATTGTAATGTTGACTCACTTTTTATTCCTTCAGTATTGTCAAATATGGGAACAACAGTATGAATTTTTCCATCAGTGAAGGTATAGGTTGTGTTTGTTGTTTGTTCTTTAAATTCTAAATGATCTCCCGTCAATTGGTAAACATTAAATGCAGCAACATCAGCAGGTTTATCCCAATTAATTTCTGTTGTGCCATCGCAAACTAAACTCGTACTGATGTTTAAATCATAAGAAATCGTAAAGCTATCAGAAACGTAATCGGTATTATCGATTGTCATTTTTAATTTTGCTTTCGAAAATTTTTCTTCCGACGGCGTATACGTAAATTGTTCATTATCCAGATTGATACTATTGGAGATAATTTCCCAAGTTTGCCCATTATCATAACTTATTGACAATTGTCCGGAAATACCAGAAAACGAAGAATTCCATTTGAAAGGAGAAATCGTTTTGCCATCATAAGGGAAATTATCATTGTTGACAGGATAATTCCATTCAAATTGATTTTCCAGTTCATATTCGTAAGCAATGCTGTATTGCTGAGACGCATTCGAAACAAAAGAACCTATAACATTGATTGTATAAGATCCCGATGCGGGGTTTTCAATAGTAACTTGTTCTATGTTATTAATTTTATCTTTTCCGCTCACAGCTTGTTGTTCCGGTAAATCAGGATTCAGAATCCAGGGTAAAAATGTAGTATTGTCAGCCGAAATAATTTCCAAATCCAAATCGTTTGTCAAACTTATATTACTGTTAATAGGAGCAGGCAGATCGTTCCAGACTAAGGTGATTTTTAAATTTTTTGCCTTTAGCGGAAGCGTAATATTGTGTGAATTGGTCTGACCAGAAATCAAATTACCAGAAATAATTCTATTTTCGCTGATCGTTTTTAAACATTTATCAGCGTTGATAGTACCATAACCATAAGTGAAATCAGGACCTGTGTTGCCTAGATCTTTGGCACTATTTATTAAAATTGCTTTGGTTTGGGCATTTGTCAAAGCGCTATTATTTATCGTTTTATAATGCTGTTTCATTAGCGTAATAATTCCTGTTGCTAATGCTGTAGAATTTGAAGTTCCTTGTGTGCTAAAGGCTACTAATTCTGGTTTTATCCGGCCGTCATAAGCGGGACCTTTTGAAGAAAATGGCATAATTACTTCGTTTTGATCAATACAGCCCAATACGATACCATTTTTTGCTTGCTTGAAATTCCCTGTAATAGATTTATAGCCCTGAAGTCCGCTATTGCCCGAAGAAAAACAATGCGTCAAATCACTATTAGAGAATAATTGAGCATCATAAGCATTTGCGAGCGAGCCATAAAAATTCTCGATCTCTGTTCCATAAGAATGATTTTGAGTCGTAGCGCCTTCTAAACTTGCGATTTCATCCGGATAGATATTCAAAAAGTCAGACGATTGTAATTTCGCCTTTTGAGCAACTCCTTTTCCTAGTGCAGAACTATTTCCTAAACCGGAAACGATAGTCGCCATATCCGTTGCATGACTTGAAATAATAGCAGATTGTGTTGGAGAAGAAATGTGTTTATTTAACAGATCAATATCATTTACATCAAAAAGATCATCTTTGACGGATACAATTTCATTTTCACCTGTTAAAAGAGGAAAATTAAGATTGGCTTTATTGATAGCATTGATAGTGAAATTTTGGTCTATTATTTTAGATTCGCTTTTTGGCCGCAGCGATTCCAGCGAAACAGAAGATACACTGTTTAGAGCTATTATGTCATCAATAATTTTTTTGGAATCACTTTTTAGGATTACAAGATGGTTATTAAGTACTTTGACATCAGCAATGTTTATTGATTTCAGGTCAGTAAGTAAGGCTTGAATTGTATCTGTCGCTATGATATACTGACGTTCTTCTTTGTGATTGGAAAAATTGGAGGGTAGTTTCCATAAATTATTAACAGGAAGATTTTTTTTTAAAGACTTACCAAATTTTAAACTTTCATTTTCAACAATGCAAAAGGTGCTGTCCAGTTTTTTTACAATCTTGTATTTGTTTTGATGCGCATTTTCTAAAGTGGTAAAATAATATTTCTCAAATTTCCCTTCGCTTTCTTTTATATATCGTTTCCATGTTTCAGCAGTTTGCGAGAAACTGGTTGTCGTTATCATAAAAAGGAGAAAAGTGATTTGTTTCTTCATTTACTGTAGATGTTAGGGCAAACATTCTTATCGATGGTATAAAATTTCTGCAGGATCAATTTTGCGCTTAATGATTTCTATTTTAAATATTTCCGGTGACAGGCCATTCAAAGTTATAAAAATATTTGTAATAATTTTATGATTTTTTATTTCAGTCAGCATCTTGGGAATTTGTAAGAAGAAATTCATTTTGACACCTCGTTTTTCATTTTAAATGTGATATAAAATTGCAAAATCAAATTTTAACACATAGAAAATCAAATCAAATATTGAAATATAATTATTAGGTCTAACAAGTTGATTTGTATTGAATTACTGATTTTACTGGGCTTGCCGTAAAAATCAGATAATTATTATTAAAAAACTGGTATACAGAAATATAACAAAAAGTGTTAAATTTGTTAAATTGTAATTTTATAAGTATTTTAAGATTAAAAATTATATAAATTTGATAACAAATATTACAATATTTTGTAAAGAACCCCTATTTATCAACTTATTTAACAACCCAAACAACTTATTATGAAAAAAATTAAATCAATTTTAGCCTTGTCATTTATAGCGCTAACGCTGTTTTCTTGTAACAAAGAAGATGAGGCAGTTCAATCAAACCAAGAATCTCTAAAAGTAACACCAGAGGTAATCAATAAACTAAAATCTCTTTCATTAAATACTTCTGATGTTCAGGTGATTAAAAACACTGAATTAGATGGTACGATTAAGGATGCGTTCCTTGTCGAAGGAGATATTGTGATTACTCAGGATCAATTAGCAAAAATGGATCTTCACGGAGGTATTACTACTGAACAATACCGTACTACAAATTTAGTATCTGCTCCAAAAACGATCAAAGTTGTAGGATTAACAGGTACTGGTACAACAGCTTTGAGCACAGTTATGCGTAATGGATTGCAGGCAGCAATTAATAGATATAACAATTTAGGATTGTCTATTAACTTTACCCTGACTTTTAGTTCAAGTACTGCAGGTGCAAACATAGTTGTAAGAAGACAAACCGGATCTGCCGGTGGAGTAGCTGGTTTCCCTTCTGGAGGAAATCCGTATAATTCAGTTACATTGTATTCTGGATTAGATTCTTATTCTACAAATGTAAATGCACACGTTGCTGCACACGAAATAGGTCACTGTATTGGTCTACGTCACACAGATTGGTTTAGCCGTCAAAGTTGTGGACAAAATTCAAATGAAGGAACAGCTGGTGTTGGAGCAATCCTAATCCCGGGAACTCCGTCTGGATATGATTCAACATCTTATATGAGAGCATGTTTCAGTTCAAGCGAAACTGGAGCTTTCAATGCTAATGATGTTACAGCCCTGAATTATTTATACTAGAAGTTGAATTAGAGTTCTCTTTACAAAATATAAGAGGCTGCTTTCTATTGGGAAGCAGCCTTCTTTTGTTGGATTATGCCTGATTATTTAAAAACAGCAAGAGCAGCATTTATTTCCAAGGACATGAAAACGAAATATAATTTAACGTAAAGTTAAATTAACTTGTTAGGTATTTTTTACTTCTTGGTTTTCATTTGTGATTTTAAATCTATAATGAAAAACTACCTTTTGCAAATGTCTGATGAAGAACTCCAGAAATTGATTTTTCAGGAAGATCATGATGCGTTTGCAGTTATCTTCGAACGCTATTGGAAAAAGCTTTATTTATATGCTTTTAAGATTTATAAAAAAGAAGAAATTTGCGAGGATATCGTTCAGGAAATTTTTATCAGCCTTTGGAAAAACTCCTCTAAAACAGTGATTCTTAATCTTGAAGCCTATCTTTTCAGGGCTGTAAAATATAAAATCGCCAACCAGATCAGAAGCCTCAAATTTGATCAGGAACAACTTGAAGTACTGGAGACTATTCCGGCTCCAAATCATACTATTGATAATATAGAATATGTGGAGTTCGAGAAAAGTATTATGAACCAAATCAGCCAGTTAAAACCCAAGTGCCGTGAGGTTTTTTTACTCAGTCGTATAGAACACTTTTCTAATGCTGAAATTGCAGAGAAACTCAGCCTTTCCATCCACACCGTAGAGAAGCATATCAGCAATGCTATTAAGCAGCTCCGACTGAATGATTATCATTATAATTACCTTCTTTTTTATTGGGCAGCCTTCTTTTATGTTAACTAAAAAAATACAATTTTAAGAAAACGTTAAGACTGCTTTTTCGACTACTTGTTTGAATCAAAATTGGTGACTTACTTATAAAAGCACTTATTTTGAAAAAAGAAACCCTTTTGCTACTGGCAAAAAAATACACAGAAGGTACTTGCACACCTGACGAGAAAATGGCAGTTGAAGCCTTTTTTGACAAGATGCAGGATAATTCAACAATTGATATCAATTCATCACTTGATGAAAAAGGCGATGTTATTTTAGGAAAAATATTTCAGGAATTACAAACTGCCCAACCGGCAAAATTCAGGTTTCAAAAAGCGTTACGCATTGCAGCAATTTTGGTTGTGGCACTTGCCGTTTCTTTTTCCATTGCAAAATTTGTTTTGACTCCAAAAGAAATAACGCAGATTACCTCCAAGGGAGAGAAAAAAGAAATTTTCCTTACCGATGGAAGTATTGTGGTGTTAAACTCCAACAGCAGTATTACTTATCCGGAAGAATTTGGCAAAACCCGAAATATTAAACTTAACGGAGAAGCCTATTTTAAAGTATTTCACGATGAACAAAGACCTTTTGTTGTACAAACCCACGATGTAAAGGTCAGAGTGTTAGGAACTTCCTTTGATATCAACTCCTACAATCACAGACAAACCAAAGTAAGCGTAATTACCGGAAAGGTTGAAGTTACTTCGCCAACAGGCAAAAAAGTACATATTATCAAAAACCAACAGGCTGATCTGAGAAGCAATTCTGATTTTGAGATTTTAAAAGAAGACAGCAACGACGGAATTGCCTGGACGAGCAATACTATTATTCTTAAAAATACGACGCTTGCTGAAACCGCAAAAATCATCGAAAACTGGTACAATGTCGATATTACTTTTGAAGATGCGGCACTTAATAAACTGACTATTTCAGGAAAATTTAAAGATGAAAAACTCGAAAATGTTCTTGAAAGTATTGCTTTTCTGAAACAATTAAAAGTGGAATATATAACCAAAAAACAAATCCTTATAAGAAGAAAGAAACCATAAGATACATTCACAAAACAAACCCGTTTCCGGTGCAACGGAAACGGGCAATTAAACAGACTACAAATTAAATTTATAGCCCAATAGTAATGAATACGAAACTACAATTTTTTTTCAATAAGTATATGAAGATGAAAAATCTTTACTTAATGATTGTATTATTTTTTTCCTTCCACGGATTTGCCACAGGACAACCCGGAAAGGATGTTCAAATCAGCATTAATCTGAAGGACGCGACTATCACTGATTTCTTTAAAGTTATCGAACAGAAAACCAATTTTACTTTTGTTTTTGATGAAAAAATATCAGGAACTTCTCAGCGTATTTCAATTTATGCTGATAAAGAAAGCCTGGACGCCATACTTTCAAAAATGGCAGATAAAACAGGATTGACTTTTAGAAAACTGAACAACACGATAACCGTTACAAAGAATCTGCGTATACAAACCACAGTCCGCGGAAAAATTCTGGACGAAAGCAATATGCCAATGCCGGGAGTTACTGTTCAGGAAAAAGGAACCCAAACAAGTACGCTGACCGATATAGAAGGAAATTTCAGTTTTGCCGTTTCAAATTCTTCAGCAGTTCTGGTGATTTCTTATCTGGGCTATGTTACACAGGAAATTGCGGTACAAAATGCCCCAATTACCGTGATCATGAAGTTAAGTACCAGCGAACTTAATGAAGTTGTGGTAACGGCTTTGGGAATTAAAAGAGAAGAGAAACGTCTTGGTTTTGCCCAGCAGACCATAAAATCAGAAAGTTTGTCTCAGGCAAGATCGAATAATTGGTCTTCTGCATTAAAAGGAAAAGTTGCCGGACTTAGCATTACTTCTGCAGGTTCAGGACCAATTAATTCGCAGCAAATTACACTTCGTGGAAACAGATCGTTAAGCCCAAAAGGAAACTATGCGCTTATTGTAGTTGATGGCGTTCCGGTAAATGCTGAGATGACAACTTCTGGTTCGACAAGTGCCTACATGGGAGAAGATTCGCCTATTGATTACGGTAACGGAATTTCTGATCTTAACCTTGATGATATTGAGAGTGTTACCGTTTTAAAAGGTGCCGGAGCAACTGCGCTTTACGGAAGCCGTGCTGCAAATGGAGCGTTGATTCTGACGACAAAATCAGGCAAAAAAAATAAAGGTCTGGGAATCACTTACAGCACCAGTACAGCATTTGATAAAATCCAGAGATGGCCTGATTACCAATATAAATACGGACAGGGAACAGGGAATTCTCCTGATGCTCAGGGAAATCAATATTATTCTTATGGAAATTCTGCCGACGGAACCAGTACAAGCGGAACCAGCAGCGCCTGGGGACCGGCTTTTGAAGGACAAAACTTTTTTCAGTATGATCCAGTGCTTCAGGGACAATCGGCAAGCAGAGTTCCGTGGACTTCTTACCGTGATAACCGCAAGGATTTCTGGAGAACCGGAATTACGATAAACAATAATATTTCTATTCAGGGAGGAGATGATAAAGGATCAATGCGCCTTTCTCTTGGAAACCAAAAAAACGAATGGATCATGCCTAACACGGGTTTTGACAGGGTAACGGCAGCCATAAATGCAAACTATCAGGTATCTGACAAAATCAAATTAGGAACAGCGGTAAACTACAATACGAGGAATAGTGATAATCTTCCGTCAAGCGGATATAACAATGGTTCTATTGCGTATTTTATGATATTTCAACAGCCAAATATTGACTTGGACTGGTATCGTCCAATTTGGGAAAAAGGAAAAGAACAAATTCAGCAATTGCATCCTTTCAGTTCTTTTATCGACAATCCGTATTTAATTGCATATGAAGCAACTAATACGCTGGATAGTGAACAGATTGTGGGTAATATTTTTGCCAATATCAAATTGTCATCCAATCTGGATTTAATGGTTCGCTCGGCACTTAATACCTACAACCAGACAAGAGAACAAAAAAGACCTTACAGTATAAATCGTTATGCAAAAGGGTTTTATGAAAGACAGGATGTGTACAAACAGGAAATTAATTCAGATTTTTTACTTTCTTATAAAAAGGATTTTGGCAGCAAGTTTTCTCTCGCCGCGTCAGCCGGAGGAAATGCCATGAGTTACAAATACCGAAGAACAGAAGCTGAAGTGACGGGACTTGTAGTTCCAGGCGTTTATAAACTTTCAAACGGATCCAGCGCGCCAATATTAACGCTTGGTGATGCTTATAAAAAGATGAATAGTCTTTATGGTTTGGTTTCGATGTCTTATGGCGAAATGCTTTTTGTAGACGTTACAGGAAGAAACGACTGGACAAGTACGCTTCCGGTTAAGAACAATTCATTCTTTTATCCGTCAGTAAATACCAGTTTAATTGTTTCAGAAATGGCTTCTTTGCCAAAAACAATTGATTACTTAAAATACAGACTTTCATTTGCACAGGTAGGAAATGATACCGAACCTTATAAAACCCAAAAATATTACGGGCAGAGTGCTTTTCCAAGTTCAGCCCAAACGCTGACAACGCTGTACAACGATCATTTTAAACCTGAAATTACAACCAGTTTTGAGACCGGTTTTGAAATCAGAATGTTTCAAAACCGCTTAACGGCAGATGCGACTTTTTATGAAAGCAGCACAAAAAATCAAATTATTGATATTCCAATGGATTTTTCTACAGGTTATAGTGGTGCGGTACTAAATGGAGGAAAAGTAAGAAATCGCGGTGTTGAGCTTGCCCTTGGCGGAAAATTTATAGATCATAAAAATTTCAAGTGGAATGCCAACCTGAACTGGTCACGCAACTGGAATAAAGTAATGGAACTTCCGGAAGGCATCGACGGTCAGCAGATTATTGGTACGGGCGGAACAGCTTCTATAATTGCAAAAGTAGGCGGAACAACAAGTGCGATTTATGGTTTTGGATTTGTGAGATCTCCTGATGGCAAAATTGTTTATGACAGCGCAGGTCTTCCGGCTTATCCTGATGAAATACAGCATATTGGGGATGCAAGTCCGGACTGGAAAGCGGGTTTGACCAATAGTTTTACGATTGGCAATTTTACCATGAATGTTACAATCGACGGTCAGTATGGCGGTATGATTTACTCGATGACGCACCACAAACTTGCCGAGCAGGGTAAATTAAATTCTAACGAAATGGGTAGGGCAGACGGTTTCATCATTGGAGACGGTGTTGTTCTGAATGCTGACGGAACTTATTCGCCAAATACCAAAAAAGTGGCAACTGCAGACTGGTACGTGCGTTATTACCGCAGAGCCAATATAGAATCAAACTCTTTTGATGCTTCTTATGCAAAACTAAGAGAGGTAAGTCTGCAATATAACATGCCAAAAAGATGGCTTAAAAATACCGGACTTCAGTCAGTTCAATTTTCTGTTTTCGGAAGAGATCTGGCGGTTATTTCAGATTTTCCAATCTATGATCCTGAAACTGCCGTGTTAAATGGTGATACCATTCTTCCGGGTGTAGAAACGGGACAAATGCCTTCGCCGGCTACTTATGGTTTTAATTTAAGTTTGACTTTATAATAAAACAATGAAAAAAATAAAAAATACAATAATAATCATATTGCTAGCGGGAATGACTATTTCCTGTACACAAGGTTTCGAGGAACTTAACGAAAACCCTAATCTGATCACAGAAGTAAGTCCCGGTACATTGCTGAACCCGATCATTTATGGAATTGCTTCTCAAAATGCCTTACAAAGTGTTGATGTGACGTTTAACCTCATGCAGGTTTCACTGCCGTTTCCGAGCATTACAGGCGGACTTCATCGTTATGATGTCAGCAATAATATTGGAAACACCGCATGGAATAATTCGTATAAGTGGCTCAATAACATAAAAGAGATGCGTATGGCTTCTGCAAAAGCCGGAGATGTTAATTATGAAGCTGTAGCACTTACGCTTAATGCGCTGGTTTATGCTAATCTTACCGATCTTTTCGGGCCTGTTCCGATGACCGAAGCAGTTCGCGGTGAAGACGGAATTCTATATCCAAAATATGACAAACAGGAATTCATTTATGAAACGCTGTTGGCAGATCTGGAAAGAGCCAACTCGCTTTATGATACCAGCAGAGCCATGATTTATGCCGAAGATATTCTGTTTCAAAATAAAGTAGCCAGCTGGAAGAAATTTACGAATTCATTGCAAATGCGATTGTTATTGAGAATTTCAAACCGAAGCGAAACTAAAGCATTTGAAAAGTTGACTTACATGATCGAGCATCCTGAAATTTATCCAGTTTTTACCACAACGGCCGAAGGTGCGATTTTAAAAGTAACCGGAGTTTCACCCAACATGTCTCCGTGGGGAAGACCTCAGGATTTTAACCTGAACATAAAAATGGCTTCCTTTTTTATTGACAATCTGAATACGCTTGAAGATCCAAGAAGAGCCGTAATTGCAACGGGAGCGACAGCACTTGTAACCAATGCACCAATTGGTTTTAAAGGAATTACGAGCGGTTACGCAGGCGCAGACTCTCAGTTTAAATACAATGCTTCTACATTGTTAAATACCCAGGCTCAAAACCCAATGCAGATTTTTATTATGACGTATGCTGAGGTGGAATTCATCAAAGCAGAAATGGCGCAGCGAGGTTATGTTGCCGATGCCGCCGGACATTATATAAAAGGAGTTAAATCGGCAATTGAACAAGTGAAAGCTGTAGTTCCGGCCACTTATTTTGATAATGTTTTGGCGCAGTACGACGGAACTTTGGAGAGAATCATGCTTCAAAAATATTATGCGTTGTATTTCACAGATTACCAACAGTGGTTTGAATACCGCAGAACCGGACTTCCAGTTTTGCCAACTACAACAGCAATGCTTAACAACGGTATTATGCCTTCGAGATTTACGTATCCGGATAATCAGCAGATAAAAAATACAGCGAATTATCAAGAAGCAATTCAGATGATTGGCGGTGATAATATCAATTCTAAAGTTTGGTGGGACAAATAAAAAATTAAAATGAAAAAGACAATAATAGTAATTGCATCATTGTTTTGCGCTGTTTTGACAGCGCAGACAAATGCAAAAGGAAACGTATTTGAAGATTTAAATCAAAACGGAAAAAGAGACAAAAAAGAAAAAGGTATTGCCGGTATTGCCGTAACCAATGGACGCGAAGTAGTACTGACCGATAAAAAAGGAAACTACGAACTTCCGCTGAAAAGCGACGCTATCATTGCTGTTATCAAACCATCAGGATATAAAATACAAGTCAACAAAGACAATCTTCCGCAGTTTTTTTATAATTACAAACCCGACGGTTCACCAAAAGGAAAATTTGAAGGCGTTTCTCCAACAGGAAAATTGCCTGAATCTGTTGATTTTGGATTGATTCCGCAAAATGAAACGGCTGATTTTACGGCACTTATTTTTGGAGATCCGCAGCCTTATAATTTAGAGGAAGTTGATTTTTTTACCAGAGGAATTGTTTCTGAAGTAGAAGGAATTAAAAATATTCCTTTCGGATTAAGTATGGGAGATTTGGTAGGAAACGATCTGAGTTTGTTCAATCCGTATATTCAGGCGGTCAAAAAAATAGGGATTCCGTGGTATAATCTTCTGGGAAATCACGACCTTAATTTTGATGCAAAAGCAGATAATCTGGCAGATGAAACTTACGAAGCTCATTTTGGCCCGGCCAATTATGCATTCAATTACGGCAAAGTGCATTTTATAATTCTGGATGATGTCTTATATCCGGATCCAAGAGATAACGAGGGATATTGGGGAGGATTTACAGAGGAGCAAATGCAATTCATAGAAAATGATCTTAAAGTAGTTCCAAAAGACAATTTGATTGTAATGGCTTTTCATATTCCAATTAGTGAACCGGATCCAAAAGATGATTCTTTCAGAGACAGCGACCGTCAGAAATTATTTGAATTGCTAAAAGATTTTCCAAATACTTTGTCACTTTCTGCGCATACCCACATGCAGCGTCAGGATTTTTTAGATCAAAAAGATGGATGGCTTCAGCAAAAACCGCATCATCATTATAACATCGGTACTACTTCCGGCGACTGGTATTCGGGAAAACTGGATGAAAAAGGAATTCCAATTTCAGTAATGCGCGACGGAACACCAAAAGGTTATGCTTTTATCCATTTTACAGGAAATCAATATACCGTAGATTATAAAACAGCAGGTAAACCACTTGATTATCAAATGAAAATTTTTACTCCAAAAGTGGTAGCAAAAGGAAAACGCACCAAATCTGGCGTTTTTGCAAATTTTTTCATGGGAAGCAAAAACGATAAAGTAGTCTACAGTGTCGATCAGGGAGAATGGAAAGAAATGGATTATGTGCAGGCAGAAGATCCTTCGTATGTGGGACTGGTTTATGAATGGGAACTTTCAGAAGTGCTGATGCCGGGAAAACGTTCTTCAGATCCTGAAAAAAGCACGCATGTCTGGAGAGGAAATATTCCATCTGATCTTTCTTTGGGAGAGCATTTTATAGAAATTAAGGCAACCGATATGTTTGGAAAAACCCATACGGCAAAAAGCAGCTACAGAATTGATAAAGTAAAATAATTCAACAGAAAATGACAAGAATAGTAAAGGCGCTGTTTCTTTTTGCAATAATGGGATTGACTTTTTGTTGCGCCACCAAAATTCAGAAACCGAAAAAAGCAACTGTTGAGGTACAGGGACATCGCGGCGATCGTGGCAATTTTCCTGAAAATACCATTCCGGCTTTTTTGAGTGCCGTTAAAAAGGGCGCTGATGTCATAGAACTTGATGTTGTGATTTCAAAACACCAGAAAGTGGTCGTTTCACACGAGAATTTTATGTCGGCACAATATATGTCTGATTTTGAAGGAAAACCAATTTCAAAGGATAAAGAACATACTTATAATCTGTATGAAATGAATTATGACAGCATTAAAAAATTTGACAGCGGTTCCAGAGGGAATTCGGGTTTTCCGGCACAGCAAAAAATGAAAACCTATAAGCCGTTATTGGCTGAAATGATCGACAGTGTTGAAAATTATATTGCCAGAAATAAGTTCAGGCCAGTGAGATACAATATCGAAATCAAATCAGAAAAAGAAGATTACGGCAAAAGACAGCCAAAGCCCGAGCAGTTTTGCGACATGGTGATGAAGGTTATTAAAAGTAAAAATATTGAGGATAAAATAAATATTCAGTCTTTTGATCCTACAATCTTAAATGTAATGCATAAGAATTATCCCAGAACCAAAATTGCATTTTTAACGGGAGAAGGCACTTTACGAAAAAACCTGTCGAAGCTTGATTTTACGCCGGAAATCTATAGTCCTAATTTTAAATTACTCAACAAAGAAACAGTGGATTCAATTCGAATTCTGAAAATGAAAATCATACCGTGGACCGTTAATGAAGAAAAAGATATCAATCGAATGATGGAACTACAAGTTGATGGAATTATTACGGATTATCCAGAAAGGGTTTTAAAAAAGTTATAAAGAGATTTATTAAGTTTTTTAGTTTTGTGTTTTTTAAAAAAAGCCTTCACAATTGTGAAGGCTTTTGATTTTATTTTTAAATATCAATATTGAAGTATAGTAAATTAACGAAATACAGTAATATTTATTTTTTTATTTTTGTTTTAATTAGTTGATTTTAAAGGCTTTTATATTGAGGTATAATCATTGTTAATGATTGAATGATTGGTGTGTTTTGACGAATGATCTTGTCTACATTTTTTTTTAAAATATAAATTACACATTCAATCAGCTACAGTTAGTTTTTGTTTTCCTTAAAAAAAAACTTTATGAAAAAAGCAGCGATTTTACCCGTCTCCATTTTATTATTATTTGCATCTTGTGCCACATTAAAAGAACAATCGGGTGAAGAATCCGGTATTTCATCCAATAAAAAAAATATTTATTCGGTTTATTTAACGGGTAATTATGGCGCAAAACCGGCGGATAATCAAAACCAGCAGCAATTCAGTCAAATACTAAAAGAAGCACCGGCAAACTCTGCTGTTTTATTTTTAGGCGATAACATTTCACCAGATAAAAAAGACAGTCTTTCGGATCAGAATGTTTTAAAAGAACAAACTGAAATCATCAAGGATTATAAGGGAAAGACCTATTTTATTCCGGGAGAAAATGAATGGAAATACAAAGACAACCGCAAAGGCAAGGTCGCGCAGGACTTTCTGATTAAAGCCACAGAAAATGCTGCCATTTATTTCCCTAAAAACGGAAGTCCGTTAGGAAAAGTTTCTATTAATGAAAATCTGGACATTATTTTTATAGATTCCCAGTGGTATATTTCAAATTGGGATGATGTTAAATACATCAATGAAAATTCGCCGGATATCAAAACCCGAAGACGTTTTCTGGAAGAATTGGAAAGCCTGATCAAAGATGCGGCGTTTAAAAATGTCATTATCGCCATGCATCATCCTATTTTCAGTAATGGAAAACACGGTGGAAAATACAGTTTTAAAGATTATCTGCATCCGTTGCCAGTTGTTGGTTTTGGAAATAAAGCCGTTAGAAAGTTAGGCGGAAGCAATCCCCAGGATATTGCCTATTATCGTTATCGGGAACTCACCAGTTTTATCGCCGCGCTGATGAAATTATCAGATAATATTACGCTTGTTTCCGGACACGAAGCAAGTCTGCAATATCTGGAAGGCAATGGTGTACATCAAATTATAAGCGGTTCATTTTCAGATTCTGAAGCAACAAAATTATCTAAAGAAGTAATAACGGCGCCTGGCGGAAAATTGAGATATAAAGGTATTTTCAGCTCAAGTGAAAACGGATATGCCAAGCTTAATTATTATGACGACGGTTCATCTGATGTTGAATTTTATTCTTTCAAAAACAATACATTATTATACCGACATGCCGTAAATAAAGCGCTTCCTATAATTAAAGAAAATAATGCAGAAGTAAAATTACCGGTTTTGGCGACAACTTCTAAAGCACAAATTTTAACCAAAGAAGAAACCTCAAAATCAGGATTTTATAAAATTCTTTGGGGAAAACATTATCGCGATTATTATAGTACAGAAGTAACGGCCAAAACAGCATTATTAGACACTTTATATGGAGGCCTGACTATTTTGAAAGAAGGCGGCGGACACCAATCGCAATCATTGCGGCTTGAAGATAAAAACGGAAGGCAATTCGTCATGCGTTCACTTCGCAAAGATGCCCTTAAATTTTTGCGTTTTAAATTAAAAGGAATTGCTTTCGACCCTAATTCTTTTGATGATACAGCGGCCGAAGAAATGGTTTCTGATTTTTTTACCACAGCGCATCCTTACGCTCAGCTTGCCGTGAATGATCTGGCTGAAGCAGCTTCTGTTAATCATTCGAATACCAGATTGTATTATTTTCCAAAACAGCCGGGTTTTGGAAGTTTAAATGAAAAATATGGCGAAGCGCTTTATTTTATTGAAGAAAGACCTTCAAAAGGACAAAAGAATTTTAAAAGTTATCAGCATACTTCAATTGAAAATGCAGGCGCAATAACTGATTTTGCAGGAACGACGGAAGTGCTGGAAAAACTCCGCAACAGCGAAAAATACAGCATCGATAAACGACAATACATTCGGTCAAGAATTTTTGATATGTTAATTGGCGATTGGGACCGGCATGAAGATCAATGGCGTTGGGCACTTAGAGAAACCGGAAATAAATCAGGCGTTTATTCACCCATACCAAGAGACCGCGACGCTGCATTTTCTAAATTTGATGGCGTAAGTTTATCGGTAATAAAGCAAATCGTTCCTGAAACGCGCTTTTGGCAAAGTTATGATGACGATCTTGACAATGTAAAAACCTTTAATTCTGAGGCTTATAATCTTGATAAAATATTTGTTTCAGAATACGATGCATTGATTTGGAAGGAAGAAGCAATTTCTATTCAAAAAGAACTTAATGATGCTGTTATAAACAATGCTTTTTTGAATCTGCCAAAAGAAATGCAGGATGCAAGTATCGAAAGCATCAAATCAAAATTAAAAAACCGACTTAAAACCTTAGACAAAATTGCGGCAGAATATGCTTCTTTTATCAATAAAAAAGTAGTGCTGCATGGAACTGATAAAAAAGATATTTTTAAAATTACCAGACAATCGCAAGGAAAAACACTGATCGAAATTGCGACAGAAAACAATTCAAAACCTTATTATTCAACTCTCATAAATTCGGATAAAACTTCAGAAATCTGGCTCTACGGACTTAATGGCGATGATGAATTTATGGTGGATGGAGAAGGAGATCAGGAAGTTTTGCTGCGCATGATTGGCGGTTATGGCACAGATCGTTACACCATCAACAACAATAAAAAAGCGCGTATTTATGATTATAATTATGAGCAGAATATTATAGATGCGAAACAGCCTTCTAAAAAGCAATTTTCGTCTCTGTATGAAACCAATAATTTACACTTTCGCTATTTTGTTCCAAGCAATAATATTTTATTGCCGGCAGTTGGTTTTGCTACAGATGATGGTCTTTTTGTGGGCGTAAAAGACAAATATACCTACAACGCTTTCAATGGAAATCCGCATAAGCAAGTGCATCAGGTTTTTGCTAATTATTATTTTACCTATCAATCGGCAGAAGCGGGATATAGCGGTACTTTTTTTAATGTTTTTCCAAACGTCAATTTCTTTGCAGAAGCTTATTTCTCGGGAGCTAAATTTTCGAATAACTTTTTTGGATATGGAAATGAAACGGTTAATAATGATCAGGAACTGGGCAAAGATTACAACCGCGCCAGAACCAGACAAACAATGGTAAATGCCGGATTGGAATATCATAAACTTAAAGTGAAAGCCTTATTTGAAAGTTACGAAATCGAAGAAATGAATGATCGTTTTTTTACTCCAACAAATGTAGATCCGGCGGTTTTTCATCACCAAAATTATGCTGGTGCGGAGGCTTCTTTAATCTATAAAAACAGAGATGCAGAAGATTTCCCAACGCAGGGTTTATACGCCGAGACAAAAGCAGGGTGGAAAATGAATACGGATAACAGCGATAATAATTTTGGCTATTTTTCTGCAAAATTAGCACTGGAAGATAAAATTATCAAGTCTGGAAATCTGGTATTTCAAACGGTTATTGAAGGAAGAATGATTTTTGGAGACAATTATTATTTCTATCATTCGTCTTTTCTGGGCGGAAATAATGGTTTACGAGGTTATAGAAATGAACGTTTTAGCGGAAAAAATAGTTTGTATGACAGTTCAAATTTAAAACTAAAGGTCGCCACTTTCAAAACAGGTTTGATTCCCGTAGATTTTGGTCTGTACGGTGGTTTTGACTGCGGTCGTGTCTGGGTCGAAAATGATACGTCTAAAAAATGGCATACTTCGCAAGGCGGCGGTATCTGGCTCGGCGGATTGAGTTCGATGAGTCTTCAGGCAGCTTATTTTAATTCAGATGAAGGCAATATTGTTTTCGTTGGATTTAATTTTAAATATTAGCTTTGAGCAAACCTTTGTCAAAGTTTAGTACTTTGACAAAGGTTCTTAGAAACAATAAGCATTAAACTTAACTGCAACCTAATATTCCGAAAAAAAATGTAACAATTTTGTAACAAATTCACTGAATTTTGTCGCGACTTTACTAAATTTGTTAACACATCATTTCTGGTATAAAACAAAGGATTTTGGTGTAAAAAAATATGAAACCAGAGTTAACAACTTTACGGAAATTCAGGGAGATTCTGGCGTATATGAATCTGCCGGTTTTCTCCTATATCGATAACGACGATGTTGCAATTATAAAGATACACGAGATGGGGTTAAAGATGCCTTATCTTACTCCAACCTTCAGGCCTGATTATTACACTTTGACCATCATAAAAGAAGGAAAAGGTAAATTTGTTGTAGGTGATGATGTTTTTGAACTTGGTCCCAACTGTATTTTTATCAAGCATCCTGATGTCTATTTTTCCAGTGGATGGACTGAATCGCCTGTTGGTTATAGTATTGCTTTTTCCAGAAAATTTCTTTTAAAATACTTTCCCGACGGAGTGGATGAAATTCCCGTTAAAAGCAACCATAACGCATTACGTTATAACCTTAGCGAAAGTGATTTTGAACAATATGAGCAAATTTGCCTGGAGATGTTTGACGAAGCCATTTCAAACTCCAGTTACAAGTATGAAATGATCGGAAACCTCCTTAATAATATTTTATTATTGATTGAGGATCAAAAGAATAAAATTAAACTGGAGGAAGAGGACGAAAAAAATAATCCAATCGTAATGGCTTTCTTCAAAAACGTAGATCAGAATTTCAACCAGTTAATTTCCGGTGAAAGTGCAATAGTCTTCCGTACCAAAGAACATGCAAAAATGTTAAATCTCACCGAAACATATCTTTCCAAAGTCATAAGTAAAAGTTCAGGAAAAACAATAAATCAGTGGATTAACGCGAGACTTATTTGTGAAATTACTTATCTGCTCAAAAACACAGATATACCGATTAATGAAATTGCAGAAATGTTTGCCTTTAATGATCCCAAATATTTTTACACCTTTTTTAAAAAGAACAGTAATGCCACACCCAGTTCAGTGAGAAATGAATTTAATGCATCTGATCGTGATCGTCTTCATGTGTATCGCGGAGATGTTGTGAATATCAGGAGAAGCTGGTAATCATCAATAAAGCTTTTTTTATTCTCTGATGATAAAAAAAATTATTCTTCCTGATTTTTGCGGTAATTTCCCGGTGGCAGACCAGTATGTTTTTTAAAAAAAATATTGAAGTACGATATATAAGAGAATCCCAATGTATAGGCAATTTCTTTTATAGAAAGCCGCGAATCTTTCATCAGTATTTTTGCGATGCTAAGTGTTTTTTCGGCTATTAACTGGCTGCCTGTTTTTCCTGTTTTTTCCTTCAGGACATTAGAGAGGTAGTTTTTATGAAGCTGCTGCATTTCTGCATAATCTTTTATACTCAGTACGGTGTTAACCCTGCCTTTTACGAGTTGATCATAATGATACTCCAAATTTTGCATAAAGTCATTTACAATATCCGGATTTCGATTTTGCGGAGTCTGAATCTTGTAACCCTCCCAATATTCCTGTTTGATTTTTAATAAAAAGCGGGTAAGTAAATTGGCGCACATCTTTTTTTTCAAAACAGAATCTTTTCCCAGTTCCTGAAAAATCTGAAAAATAATTTTCCGCAATTCCCGTTGAAATTCCATGGAAGTATTTAAAGGAATATGTCTCTCAAATAACAAAAACGGGAAGGTTTCATAAATGGAAATTCCTGCATGTTTATTGATAAAACTTTCTGTAAACCACAATCCGTAAGACTCGTTTATGGATTCCCAGGTTAATTTCTGAAGCTGACCGGGCTTATTAATAAACAGCATGGCCGGTTTGAGCGGGTGCGGTTCCTGATCGACTATAATTACGCCACGGGCATCAATAACAAAACCTATGGAGAAAAATTCAGTATAAAATAATGGAGTAGACCAGGGAAGCGTATTTTCAGGATGAAGTATTTTTGAGTTGACAAAACAAAAATCGGCATCGCCTACAATTCCATGTGATATATCATTATTGATGAGATTCACAGCCTCAAGAAAATCAATGAATTTTATATTTTGATTGTCTTCCATTTTTAAATTTATATACAATAATTACCTTTTGACTGATGCGCTATATCGATAATCAAATTTGCGTAAAAATATAATAGTAAAAAAGTATAATTTCTGACAATAAAATATAAAATTCAAATATTTTTTGGTTGCTTAAGAGGGTGAATAATTATTTTTAATACATAGATTTTTTATGGTTATCGAAATAACAAAACAATACGCTGAATTTTATTTTCCAGGGATTAAAATCCCTGGCTACAATATAGATCGTTCCTCCGGAACTTTATAAAAATCTTAATTTAATAACATTCCCCAAACAGCTTAAAGTTTTATTGTGTTTTATTTTTTTTACGATAATTGGCAGGTGATTGTCCCGTATGTTTTTTAAAGAAAATACTAAAGTAAGAAACATAAGAAAACCCCAGCATATAAGCGATTTCTTTTAATGATAACCGCGGATCTTCGATGAAAATCTTGGCTGCATTCAACGTTTTTTCAGCAATCAGTTGTCCGCCTGTTTTTCCTGTTTTTTCTTTTAAAACACTGGAGAGATAGTTCTCATGAAGCTGCTGCATTTCGGCATAATCTTTTATATATAATATCCTGTGCACTTTGCCTTTTAGCAATTGATCATAATGATATTCCAGATTTTGTGTAAAATCCTTCAGGATGTCCGGGTTCTTTTCCTGCGAAGTATGAATCATATAACCATCCCAGTATTCCTGTTTGATTTTCAGTAAAAAGCGTGTCATAAGATTGGCACAAATTTTATTTTTCATAGGAGAATCTCTTCGTAATTCCTGAACAATCAGCATCACAATATGTTTTAGTTCCTGCTGGAATTCATCAGAGGTTTTTAAAGGAATTTGTCTTTCAAAAAGCAGAAACGGAAATGTTTTATAAATCGATATTCCGGCATTTCGCAATAGGAAATCTTCAGTAAAAAGTAATCCGTACGATTCATTGACAATATCCCAGGTTAATTGCTGAAGTTCTCCGGGTTTATTTACAAACAGCATATTGGGTTTAACGTTAAAGGGAAGTTTGTCTACAATGATTTTGCCATAAGCATCAAGCACAAAACCTACCGAAAAAAAGGTAGTGTAAAATAAAGGCGTAACAAAAGGAAGCTGATCTTCCGGATGCAGTATTTTTGAGTTAACAAACGAAAATTCGGCATCTCCCAAATGCCCGTAAGACAAATCGGCATCATCCAATTCTACATAAGACAAATCCTGTCCCATGATTTTTACAGTGTCAAAAAAATCAGTGAATTTAGTTTTTTTATCATTTTCCATTTCTAAAAATGTTTAGGCGCTATTTCTCTGTTATAATGAGCTGGTCATTATAAGAATATAAGCAAGGGGTTTATAAATTATTTATATTAAAGGGGTAATAGTATAAGTTTCAATAACCGGGTAATTTCTATCCGTTATTTTGTTTGATTAACGGGTGATGGTTGTAGACAGTTGTCTGATCAATGTAAGAGTTAAAATCTTTCCTCAGCGCTCCCGGAGCATGTAAACTATGCGTTTTGAAATAGCTGTAAAAATAGTTGAGATCACTAAAGGCAAACAATGCCGCAATCTCCTTCATAGATTTGTCTGAATATTTTAGCAGGTATTTAATCTCGTCAATAAGTTTATCGTTAATGCACTCATTAATAGTTTTTCCCGTGCAGTTGCTTATTACTTTTGAAAGATAATTTTCGTTGAGGTTTAGGAGTTTTGCATGTTCTTTAGTACGCATTAGCGAAGTGCTTTGACCGGAAATAAGATCACTGAAGTTTTTATCCATATTTTCACGAAATGTGTTGACAATATTGGAATTTTTTTCAGTGTAGGATTTTAATTTTATTTGGCTATTTTGTTCTAACTGAAGTAAAAGCAAAAGATTTAAAATAAGATTTGCAAGGAGTTCGTCCTTATATGAAAAATCTGAAATACATATATCGTACATTTCAAGACAAGTTTGCTCAAAATAATCCATATTTTCCTGTGTAAGACAGCAGCTATAGCCATTTTTTCCGTTTAGCTCAAAAATACTGTCAATTCCCTCTGGCATGTGACGTAAAAGAAAACGTTTATTAAAGCTTATACTATAAACTTTCTCCATTTTGGTCCAGCTGCTGGAGAAAAAGGAGTTAGGGCGGCAAATTATGACATGATTTGGATGAAGATCGAAGCTCTCATTACCCAAAACGTAATTACCGGTTCCATGGGTTACTATAGTGAAACTATAAAATTCAGGACGAAATGTAGGGGATTGAAAAGGTAATTTTAAGCCCATTTTATGAACTTTAACAAAAGCAAAATCTTCGTTTTCAAGATACCCCATATACGGAAGATTCATAAAAGAAATGCAGTCTGCAAATTTACTTAAAGTAGTGAATACTGGTTTCATTTTAAAGTGCTTATATACAATGATGTAGGATTAAAAAAAGGTTTTGTTTGAATTTTCAAAGTTGCATAAAAATGAGATTAAGTAAAAGGATAAATCCTGACATAAAATTATAAAATTTAAAGATTTTAACTTTAATAGAAGCTTTTTCTGTAATTAACACTCATTTATTGTAAATGCTTTTTTATAAGGCAGAAAATTAAAAAGTTACCGTATTTTGAATGCCTTTGAGTGTCTTTAATCCACATTGAAAAACGATTTTATAGAAGAGTTTATAAACATTAAAATCTTGGTTTATTATACTTTTTAGTCGATTTGTTACAGAAACTCATCATGTATTAAGGTGTAGTTTTGCTTGTATAAGAAGTTTTATTCTAATAATAAAGAGTTCTGTTTTCCATAACCACTAAAAAATCAAACATGAAATTAAAAATCACCAGCCTGATCTTGTTAGTTATTTATTTAACCAACACGCCATCTTACGCAAATAAAGTAGGAGAAAAAAGAATAGAAACGAACAATCCAGAGTTGACAGCAACCGGAGAAGTTCAGTATAAAACAATAGAAGTAGATAGTTTGAAAATTTTTTACCGCGAAGCCGGCGAAGTGTCTAAACCAACAATTGTTTTACTGCACGGATTTCCTTCTTCATCGCATATGTACAGAGATCTAATCAACGATCTTGCTGATAAGTACCATGTTATTGCACCAGATTATCCGGGTTTTGGACAAAGCAGTGCGCCAAATCCCAAACAATATGATTATACGTTTGATAATCTATCTGTTACAATGGAGCATTTTATCAATAAGCTGAACATCAAAAAAACGATTCTGTATCTTCAGGATTATGGCGGACCTGTGGGCATGAGAATCGCATCCAGAAGACCGGAATTAATTCAGGCGCTTATCATTCAAAATGCAAATGCGTATACCGAAGGTTTGGGAGAAACCCTAAAACCATTAGTAGCCTATATTGAAAACCCAAATGATAGTAATAATGAAAAAGCAGCCCGTTTTTTTCTTACGCTTGACGCTACTAAATGGCAATATCTAACCGGTGCAGAAAATCAGGACAATGTTTCACCGGACAGTTACAGTATTGATCAATATTATTTAGACAGAGCCGGAAATGACGAGATTCAGCTTTCCTTGTTTCGTAATTATGGATCTAATATTGCTTTATATGAAAAATGGCAGCAGTATTTTGCCAAATTTCACCCTCCAATGTTAGTCGTTTGGGGCAAAAATGACAAGTTTTTTGTAGCTCCAGGCGCCGAAGCGTATAAAAAAGACAATCCAAAAGCAGAGATTCACTTAATAAATGGCGGTCACTTTTTGTTGGAAGAACATCATTTGGAAGTAGCAAAAATCATAAAAAATTTTATCAGTAAAAAAGTGCTGTAAAAAAATATCCCTCTTAAATTTAATATTTAAGAGGGATATTGATATTTAATTCCGTTGTGAATTATTGTTTTAACACATAGAAACATAGGTTTTCTGAACTCAAAAAGGCGTTTCACTTTTTTATTCATTTCTAAATATAAATCTATGTCTCTATGTGTTTAATTAAATTGTAAGCCATCTAACCAAGACGTATTGTTTACTCTTTAGTATTATTATCAGTATCTTTTATGAATTTAATTAAACCTTTCATATACTTTTGCTGATCGTCGTACATACTCATATGGCTGCCTTTATCACAGTATAAATAAGTACCATTTTTAACCTGAGTAGAAATCCACTCCATATGTTTCGGATCCATCGTATCGTATTTAGCTCCTATAGATAATGTTGGTACCGTAATTTTTGAAAGTTGATTTTTAATATCCCAGTTTTCAAGTTTTCCCGATAAACCAAATTCGCTAGGTCCCTGCATCGTCACATAAAGCGACTGGTTAATTTTACCCATCGCACGGTTAATTGGTTCCGGCCACAAACTTATATCCATGCGAACGATGTGCTTTGCATAAAAATTCGGCACCAGTAATTGCATGTATTCCGGATTCTCAAAATCTTTATTTTTTTCAATTTCCCTGATTCTGGCTAAAACTTTAGGATCCATTTGTTTGGCCAATACATCACTTGCATATTTGCTGTAATCAACAGCACTCATCATCATATTTGATATAATAAGTCCTTTAAGATTTTGCTGGTATTTAAGGGCATATTCGGCTGCCAGAATACCTCCCCAGGAATGACCTAAAAGATAAAAGTTGTCTTTGTCAAGCTGCAAGGCCACACGTACCTGCTCAATTTCTTCTACAAATCGCGGTAAATCCCAAAGTGCAGGATCATTTGGATTATCAGAATTTCCGGTTCCTAACTGGTCATAGTAAATAAATTCAATGCCTTCTGCCGGTAAAAAACTTTCCATGCATTCAAAATATTCGTGAGTTGCACCGGGACCGCCATTCAATAGTAATACTTTAATTTTAGGATTATTTCCTATTCTCTTTGTCCAGACTTTAAATTTACCTTTTGGCGTGTTGATTTCTATAACCTTTACACCGCCTGTTTTTATTCCGGGAGCATCATCTTTAAAATAAGTATTGGCAATTGTGCTGTCTTTTTCTGAATGATTTTCTTTGTTGCAGGCAGTTATAAACATTGTAGTTAAAACCAGTAAAAGAATCTTTTTGTAATTCATAAGGGAATTTTTTTAAGTATAATTATTTATTAGTAGGGTATTTTTTTAGATCAGAATTTTATTAAAAGAGCAAATTGTTATGCTGTGTCACTTTTATAAAGTTCAATTTTTCGGCCATCGGGATCCGAGATAACGGCTATAAAACCGAAATCGGTTTGTGTGGGTTCTTGTGAAAATAAAGCGTCCAGTGCTTTTAGTTTACGAACAGTCTCATCAAAATAGTCAATTTCAAAACCCAGACGTAAATTTTTGTCAGGTTCTGTCTGGTTTTTTGCTAAAGGATAAATTTCTAAAACGGTTTTTCCAATTAAAGCACCATAATGATACGGTGAGTTTTCATGTTTGTGATACTCAAATTGTAATCCTAATAACGTATAAAAGTCAACAAGTTTTTCTGGATTGTCAGTACGTAAAACCAATAGTCGTATTTCCATATTTTTATTTTAAAATGAGGTTACATCATCATTGGAACTTCCATCAAAAGAATTTCTGATGATGCACTTTGAGAAGTAATTTCCAAATTTTCGATGTCCCAAATTCCCAAACCGTCTCTTTCATTTAAAGTAGAACCATTTACAAGAAAACTTCCTTTTATAATAAAAGCATAGACGCCGTTTCCGGATTTTTTAATTTTATAATGAGCAGCAAACTGGTCATCAAAAGTACCTAAATGAAACCAGGCATTCTGATGAATCCAGACGCCTTCATCTTTTGAATCCGGAGACAAAATTTGCTGTAATTTATTATGACGATCTTTTAGATTCAACGTAATCTGATCGTATCGCGGCGTAACATTTTTTTTGTTGGGATACAACCAGATTTGTAAAAACTTAACCTGTTTGTTTCCGTTATTGTTAAATTCACTGTGATAGATTCCGGTTCCCGCACTCATGACCTGAATATCGCCTTTTTTGATAATCGCGACATTATTCATACTGTCTTTATGCTCCAAATCGCCTTCAAGAGGTATCGAAATAATTTCCATATTATCATGAGGATGCGTGCCAAATCCTTTTGCAGGATCGACAACATCATCGTTAAGAACCCTTAAAACACCAAAATGCATTCTGTCCGGATTATAATAAGAGGCAAAACTAAAAGTCTGGTGCGTATCCAGCCAGCCGTGATTGGCATGGCCACGTGATTCTGCCTTATGCAAAACAGAATTATCGGTAATAGGCGTATCGGTAGCAGGTACATGGTTGAAACCTACAGGTTCAAGAGGTTTTATCTCATCAATATCATTTTTTAAAATATTGGCAACTGCAGCCGAGGCAACAAACATTCCTGTTCCAAGAAGCCCTTTTTTAATAAAATCTTTTCTGTCCATAATTGTTGTGATTAATTGCAATACAAATTTCAGCTATTACAAAAACGCATGCATTGAACCAGGACAAGATTTTTAAATCCGAATCTACTTCGTATTTATTTTTAGTTACCCAATTATGGTTTGCGTTTTCGGGTTCTGATTTTCGAAAGAAATTCGGGCGAAATACCAAGATAAGAAGCAATAAAATGCTGTGCTACACGCAATGGAATTGTGGGATACGAAATAAGAAATTCATCATATTTTTGTTCGGCGGTAAGTGTTATATTTTGAAGAAGACGATTTTGAGTTACCGCCAAATGACGCTGCATCAGGATTCTGAAAGCTCTTTCAAATCTTGGTGCCTTTTCAAAAAGCAGTTCTTTGCTTTCGGCACTAAACATCAAAAAATCGCATTTTTCGAGGGTTTCTATAAAAATAAGACTGCCCTCAGTTTCATAGATACTAAAGGAAATATCGCTAATCCACGAATTTTCGACCGCAAATTGCAAGACTACTTCAGATCCATTTTCATCGATATAATATTTTCTTACGCAGCCGCGAACTACAAAAGCTTCAAAAGTGCATTTTTCACCTTTGTGAAGCATAATGGTTTTTTTGGGAATTTGTTTGAATGCCAATAAGGAATTAAAGATTTCCAACTCCTCCTGAGAAAAGCTGACGTATCGTGAAATAGCTTCATTAATTTGTGTAAACATGAAATAATTAGGTTTATCTGTTTGTAAAATTGGGGCAAATCTTAATTCAGTGATGCCAAGATACTATAAATCCTATATCATGCCAGTATAACGATCAATTATCATAAATAGTGTCATTTGTTGCTCTGGTAATATCCAGGGCATGATATACCGAAATATTAAAATTATTTTCTATGCTAAAAACAAAATGAGGACTTTACTAAATACTGAAAATTCGTATGGCTGACGATATAAAGTAAAATATAAAACGGTATTTAATTTTAATTATTTGATTATCAGTATTTTAATTGTAAGGTACGTGATTTGAGTAAATTTTAAAGTGGAAAAAAACTTTCATCCACACATTTTTAAAATTTAAACAAAAGTATTATGAAAAAATTATTTTCAGCAACAGTTGTTGCATTGATCTCTGTGACAGCATTTGCACAGAAGCCGAGCCCGCAATTATTAACGCCAAAAAATCATACTTTGATTTTAGTAGATCACGAAAGCCAAATGGCATTTGCTGTAGGCAATATTCCAATCGACCAGCTTAGAACCAACACCGCATTGGTTGCAGGGGCATCAAAAATTTTTAACGTATCAACTATTGTAACTACTGTTGCTGAAGAATCTTTTAGCGGTCCTGTTTTTCCTGAAGTTCTGGAATTTTATCCTAAAGCAAGTACCAAATATTATGACCGAAGCACAATGAATTTCTGGGAAGATGCCAATGCTTATAAAGCAGTAACGGCCAAAGGAAATAAAACATTGGTTATGGGCGGATTATGGACTTCTGTTTGTATTGTAGGTCCGGCATTGTCTGCTATAAATGATGGATATACCGTTTACGTAATTACAGATGCGAGTGGAGATGTAACCAAAGAAGCGCATGAACAGGCGGTAACACGTATGGTTCAGGCAGGAGCACGACCAATAACTTCTATGCAATATCTTTTGGAATTGCAGCGTGACTGGGCTAGATCAGAAACGTATACTCCGGTAACCGACCTTGTTCAGAAATATGGCGGTGCATACGGAATTGGAATTCAATATGGCCGTGCGATGCTGAAACACTAGTCGAATACAACCGGGAACTTAAATCCCGGTTTTTTTAATCTATCTTAAAATAATAATAAGTAAATAAATAAGATGATGAAAAATCTATTATTTTTGATAATGCGAACAAACGCGGGAAGTGTATGGAATAATGTTGCTTTGCTCTTTTTTAGAGTTGCTGTTTCAATAGAACTGCTTGTTGCCCACGGATTAAAAAAAGTGGGCGTAGGCGTCTCCTTTCCAGAAGTAGTTCCTAATCCGTTAGGGCTTCCTGATTTTTTCAATCAGGCGTTTGCCACAACGGCCAATTTGATAATGCCGCTTTTTATAATATTCGGTTTGATGACAAGAATAGCAGCTTTGCCCATTCTGGCTGTTACACTAACAGGTTATTTCGTGCTGCATTTTAACGATCCCGTTCTGGTCAAAGATGTGCCGTTTATTTACAGTGTTTGTTTTGTGCTTATTTTTTTCACGGGCGCAGGAAAATATTCGCTGGACAATTATATCACAGATCGTAACAGATCAACTATATAAAGTACAATTTAAATCATAAAGTATGAACTACGCACAATTGGCATTTACAGACGCTATAAAAAAAATACAGGAAGAAGTAGGGAGCAGGGGCGCTTATGATCGTATGGAAAAAACGTCTGTTGTGGATGGATTAACAGAGAACGAGATTCGCTTTATTGGTGAAAGGGACAGCTTTTATATGGCAAGTTTTGGAGAAAATGAATATCCGTACATCCAGCACCGCGGCGGACCTGCCGGATTTATTAAAGTAATCGATAATAAAACAATCGGAATTGTAGATTTTGCAGGCAACAGACAATATATTTCGACAGGTAATATTTCTAAAAATGAAAAAGTAGCCTTAATATTATTATCCTATCCACAAAGAGCCAGACTAAAGCTTTATGCAAATGCAAAAATTGTTGACCTGGAGGAAAATGAAGCATTGTATGAACTTCTGAAACCTGCAGATTACAAATTCAGACCGGAAAGAATGATGGTTTTCGAAATTCAGGCGTATGACTGGAACTGTCCACAGCACATTGTACCGCGCTATTCAGCAGAAGAGATAGAAGAAGCTTTATTGCCACAAAAAGAATATATCAAAAACTTAGAAAATAAAATAAAAGAACTGGAATTGAAATTATCCGGTAAATAAAATAGAGATAAAACTTTCCGATCTTTTTCAATACGCTATAGAACAAAGGCTGCAATTTATTGCGGCCTTTTCTTTTTTCAGGGAGCTAATCCCGCTATTTTTTTGGGTAAACCTTTGTCAAAGTTTAAAACTTTGACAAAGGCTGGCATCGATAATCAAACCCGGCTTTACCACCATCTTAATTATGAACGCCTTTTTCTCTTTAGTCTTTTGAATTTTAATTAGTTAAAATCCTATTTCACTTATAATTTGTTTGTAATAAAGCTATAATCTCTTCAGAAATCTTTGTTTTTTATATTTTTTGACAAGAATATAGCAGAAACTTAATGAAAGCCTATACCTAAGTTTGTTCTGTAGAAAATCATAATTAAATACAGAAAATAATGGCAAAAAGATATCCAATTCCCCCTTTTACACTTGAATCGGCTAAAGAAAAAATACAGCTTGCCGAAGACGCCTGGAACAGTAAAGATCCTTATCGCGTGGCACAGGCTTACACTCCGGAGAGCGAGTGGAGAAATCGTCATTTGTTTATAAATGGTACAGAAGAAATCATAGATTTTTTAACCGGCAAATGGACAAAAGAGCTTAGTTATAAACTCAAAAAAGAATACTGGGCACATACAGACAACAGAATCGCGGTAAGATTCGAATATGAATACCACGATGCACAGGGACAATGGTTTAGAGCCTACGGAAACGAAAATTGGGAATTTGACGAGAACGGATTAATGCAGAAAAGATATGCCTGTATTAATGACCTGCCCATTAACGGTAACGAGAGAAAGTTTACTTAGATGCAAAAAATACTTTTAAAAACATCTCGGTTTTAAAAGCATGTAAAAATTTTAATTTAAAAAAGTTAATATTATGAAAACAAGTTACCATTCAAGAAAAATCAACGGAGTTGACATTTTCTATCGCGAGGCCGGAAGTAAAGATAAGCCTACAGTGCTGCTATTGCACGGATATCCAACATCCTCACACATGTTTCGCAATTTAATTAATGAACTTGCAGATGATTTTCATCTGATTGCTCCTGATTATCCGGGCTACGGGCGAAGCGAACAGCCGCCAATGTCACAATTTGATTATACTTTCGAGAACATTTCGAACATCATCAAAAAATTACTGGATGAACTTGGAGTTGAAAAATTCAGTGTTTATTTAATGGATTACGGCGCGCCAATAGGATTTAGACTTGCAAGCAGAAATCCGGATAAAATCGAAACGCTAATCATACAAAACGGCTGTGCTTATGAAGAAGGACTTGAAACTTTCTGGGATCCTATTAAAGTATATTGGGGCGACAGAAATAACAAAGAAGCAGAAAATACATTAAGAGGATTTCATGATCCAAATGGATTAAAATGGCAATATACACACGCTGTTCCTGATCCGTCGGTAATTTCACCAGACAACTGGGAGATTGATTTGAGACACCTGGAGCGTCCGGAAAACGGAGATATTCAGTTGGCAATGTTTTACGATTACCAGACAAATGTGGTATTGTATCCTGAATGGCAGGAATATTTTAGAAAATACCAGCCGGAAACCCTTATTGTTTACGGAAAAGACGATTACATCTTTCCGGGTACAGGAGCAGAAGCTTTCAAAAAAGATTTAAAAAACCTGGAGTATCATTTATTCAGCACTGGACATTTTGCACTTGAAAGCTTTGGTGATGAAATTGGAGCCCTGATAAAAGACTTTCTTTTGAGAAAAACAGGAAAATAATACTCCTTACAATACTTTCAAATCATTACAAAACAGAAGTTTTTAATCAAAAGTAACCATGAAAATTCAAAACGATGTCAATGCTTCTTTTTCAATAAAATACAAAAGCATAACAGCATGCCAGACGGAAATTTTTTACAGAGAAGCAGGTGATAGCTCCAGACCGAAACTCTTGCTTTTGCATGGTTATCCGGCATCATCGCATATGTTTAGAAATGTAATTCCGAAGTTATCGGAACAGTTTCATGTCATTGCGCCTGACTTGCCCGGTTTTGGATTTAGTGCTGTTCCTGACAAAGACAGTTTTGAATATACATTTGAAAATTTCTCCCGGATTATAGTACGGTTTCTTTCAGAATTGGGGATCACTAAAACTAGTTTTTACCTTTTTGATTATGGAGCACCCATTATTATGCGTTTAATTACAGCCAATCCTTCATGTGTTGAAATGCTTATTTTTCAAAATGGCACGATTCATTTTGAAGGTTTGGGAAACGGGTTAAAAAGTATGATTTCACTTTTTAACAATAAAACGAAAGATAATCTCGAGCGACTGGAAAAACTAGTAGAATCGGAGTATATAAAATGGGAATACCTGACAGGAGTAAGAGACTTATCAAGAATTGCTCCTGAATCGTATACACTAGATCAGGCATTGATGCAAAGAAAGGATCTAAAAGAAATACACTTATCCATAAAAGAAGATTACAGCAGCAATCTTGCCTTGTATGAGACATGGCAGGAAACGCTTATAAAACTGCAGCCCGTTGTACTAATTGTCTGGGGAGAAAATGACATTGTATTTAACAAGATGGGCGCAACGGCAATTCATAATGATATGGAGCGATCAAAACTTATATTTTATCCAACGGGTCATTTTGCCCTTGAAGAATTTGGGCAGGAAATCGCGGCGGAAATTATAAGTTATCATCAATTAAACTACAAGCAGTAAATGGAAATATATCAGTATGTTTTGTTATTTCTGTCGGCTATTGCCGGCGGTGCTCTAAATGCCTTTGCCGGAGGAGGCGGGTTTATATTATTTCCCAGTCTTGTCTTAAACGGAATGTCGTCCATAAAAGCAAATGCAATGACATGTGTATCGCTTTGGCCGGGAAACATGTTAAGCGCAAAAGCATTTCAAAATGATATTCAGGTAAAACGAAGGGATTTGACATTCTTATTAATTATCAGCGGAGCAGGAGGCCTGTGCGGTGCCATATTGATGATTATGACGAATCCCGAAGTTTTCAAGTCTCTGGTCCCTTATTTTCATTTGTTGTCATGGGGAACATTCACTTTTAGCAAACCCATATTACGATATTTTCAAAAAGTTTCAGGAGACAATCAGCATTTTCAATATTCACACAAACAAATACTGCCGCTGTTTCTTATCAATCTTTACGGAGGTTATTTCAATGCCGGAATTGGAATTATAATTCTAACACTTTTTACTTTATACGGAATGAAAAACCTCAATGAAATGAATGGATTGAAAGTCGTAATGGTTTCGGTAAACAACGGTATCGCTGCTGCATGTTTTATATTTTCAGGGCTTGTAGACTGGCATATCACGACTGTTTTGGTTGCAGGCGCTATGATTGGCGGATATTATGGTGCACTTTTTTCAAGAAAAATAAATCAGGAAACCGTGCGCAAAGCCATTATAGTGGTTGGAGCTCTTATGGCCATTTATTTTTTTATGATGTAAAACGGCATCAATACCAATAAATAAACACAAATTAAATTTTTAAATATGAAAACTATTAAAAACATAGTATTAGTACACGGAGCCTTTGTAGACGGTTCGGGCTGGCGCGGTATTTATGAAATACTGACAAAAAAGGGCTACAGCGTGACCATTGTACATAATCCGCTTACGTCTCTTGAAGATGGTGTTGCCGTAACAAACGCAGCGCTGGACAAACAGGATGGTCCTTCGGTTCTGGTAGGACATTCTTATGGAGGTGTTCTTATTTCAGAAGCCGGAAATCACGATAATGTGGCGGCTCTTGTTTACGTGGCGGCTTTTCAGCCGGATAATGGGGAAACAGCTTTGCAATGGAGTCAGACAGCTCCTCCGGCACCTGAAAATGGAGTATTGCCGCCAGATGAAAAAGGCATTGTATATTATGACAAAGACAAATTTCACGCAGGTTTATGTGCAGATTTAAGCAAAGAAGATGCGGAGTTTCTGTATGCTTCACAAGGTGCATTTTATGCTAAAGGATTTGTTACTCCGGTTACTAATGCCGCATGGAAAGTAAAACCAACTTATGCCGTAATAGCAACCGAAGATAAAAGTATCGCACCGGAAATACAGGAAGTAATGTACATGCGCTATAATACTAAAGTAACCAAAGTAAAAGGCAGTCACGCCGTTTATGTATCACAGCCTGAAGCGGTGGCAGATGTAATTATTGCAGCTTCTAATCTTAGCTAAGAATTAATTTTTACCAGCATTACCAGGCATTTAAATTTCAATATTATGATCGAGAAAATACTTATTGTTGAAGACCAATTCATTGAAGCAAATGATCTCCGGTTTATACTTGAAAAATCCGGATATTGTGTTTGCGGTATAGCAAAGAATGTACCTGCTGCACTGAAAATGATTGAAAAGGAAAAGCCTGGTGTTGTTCTGGTGGATGCATTTTTTCAGGGAACTGCAGGAATCAAATTATCAGAAACACTTCGCAGAGAAGGCATTACTTTTCTTTATACCTATTCTAATACGAATAGAGAAGAACTTGAAAAAGCCAAAAAGAACAAGAACTTGTGTTATCTTGTAAAACCCTATAAAAAAAAGGATCTCTTAAAAACATTAGAGCAGGCACGCTATAAACATGAAAATGGGCTAACAGCCATTTCAGAAAAAGAAGAAGAATTCAAAAAAAAACTGAAGATGATCGGCGCCGATAAAATAAGTCATGAAGAGAAAATGCTTCAGATGGCTCAAAATATACAAGGACATATTCCTTTTGATTTTATTTATATGGGATTTGACGGAATAGATTCTAATGTACAGGAAGATATAGGTTATAACAGAATTGGTTTTAACGAATATCAGAAAGCAGGCATTAAAGAACTGCAGGTCATTACAAATCTTGAAGCTGCAAAATTGTTTTCTCTTGGGCATGATACGCAATCGGGCAGTGAAATAAGTTATTATAATGGTCAAAAACTTCGAGATCGTTTCAATCAGCCTTCTTTACAAAAACTTATAGTTGAAACTTTCAGGATGGAGTCTCATTTAATGATACCCGTAATAATGAAAGATAAGAGACTGTATAAACTGTATTTTTTTAGCAGACGTCCGGACGTTTATAATACCACTCATTTGCAATTTGCTGAAAAATTCAAAAATTCGCTTTCTTCTATGTTAGAAAAAGTCCTGGAACCAGCAGAAATAGCCACGCAGGATATCTTGGGGTTTGAAGGTATTATTGGCAAGAGCAATCTGCTTCTCAATGTTTTTGAGCAAATTAGGCAGGTGGCACCCTTAGATACTTCGGTGTTAATACTTGGCGAAAGCGGAACAGGAAAAGAAAGAATTGCAGATTGTATTCATAATCTTTCTTCCCGAAAAAAGAATCCGTTTGTAAAAATTAGCTGCGCGGCATTGCCCGCAGGCCTTATTGAGTCAGAATTATTTGGCCATGAAAAAGGCGCTTTCACGGGTGCTGTTAACAGAAAAATCGGCAAATTTGAAATGGCCCATAAAGGCACACTTTTTCTGGATGAAATAGGCGAGATGCCACTCGAATTACAAACGAAACTGCTTCGTGTACTTCAGGAAAAAGAAATTGACCGTATAGGAGGCGATAAACCCATAAAAATAGATGTTCGTATTATTGCAGCGACCAATCGCGTTCTCGAAAAAGAAGTAGCCGAAGGCCGTTTCAGACTCGACCTTTATTACAGACTTTCTATTTTTCCTATTCAGCTGCCCGCACTTCGCGATCGGCTTGAAGATCTTCCGTTGCTTATTAATCATTTTATAAAAATTTATAATGAAAAGTGCGGCAAAGCGGTTACAGGAGTTTTTGCAAAAGTACTTCAGCAATTTATGGTTTACAATTGGCCGGGAAATATCCGTGAACTGGAAAACCTGATTCAGCGAAGCGTGATTCTTAGCAGAGACACTGTTATCAATGAAGTGGTTATGCCAAATTTTGGAACTTCATCCATTAACCTCGCGCCCAAAAGTATTCAGGATAACGAGCGCAGCCATATTATTGAAATAGTGAAAAAGTGCAGAGGAAAAATCTCGGGAGTTGGAGGAGCGGCAGAGATACTTAAAGTGCCTCACACAACATTAAATTCTAAAATGAAAAAACTGGGAATACAAAGAAACAACTATACGCAGTAATAAAAGTTTCTTTCTAATTTATTTGCCTTTGAATTTCTTAATCCAGGTTAATGTTTTTTAATAAAAGAGTAAACAACTTTGTAACCTGTTTCCATTCGATAGCTAAAAAAAATAAAATGCAAATGCAGTTTACAATTATTACTGTCTTTTGCGGTTATCATGGTACTAAACATCGTAAACATTAATCAAACCCAAATGAAAAGAAAATTATTAAAATGCACATTGTTCCTTTTTCTGCTGTTTAGCACTTTAAGTTATGGACAGGCCAAAGCAGTAAGCATATCAGGAATTATTACCGGAAATATTAAAGACAACTTTGTTCATTTATATTACAATAAAATAGAGGACAGTGTAAAAATAATCGATCATAAATTTGAATTTAAAGTTGCCGTAAAAGATACAACCGCTGCGTGGATTGGTATAAATTCATCTTCTAACGCGCCTTTGTTTTATATCGAAAATAATAATTTTGAAATGCAGGTTTCGGTAGAAGATATTGTTAAGAATGGAAAGCCTGCACAGAAAATGAATATTGATGCCATTAAAGGTTCTCATTCTTTGCCGATACAGGAAGAATATAAAAACTTTTATCAGGCAAATGTGGGGAAAACCGATTTTAATAAAATCTTGTATTCTAAATTGAAAGTTTTTTTAAAGAAACATTCAGCGCACCCTTTTAGCGGAGCAATATTAGCAGAACTTGCGCTGATGAATCCCATATTAACCAAGAAGGAACTGACTGAACTTTTTGCACTTATAGATCCAACAAAACAAAATGAACAGGATCTTAAACTATTCAATAAAGGAATTGCAAATTTAGATTTGTATGGAATAGGGAAGACTTTTCCTGATTTCAGCTTACCGGATCAGACAGGAAATAATGTTAGTTTAAAAAGTTACAAGGGAAAAGTTATTCTGATTGATTTCTGGGCTTCATGGTGCGCGCCTTGCAGAAAGAAAAATCCGGAGTTAATCGATTTAAAGCAGCAATTTGCGTCTGCTAATTTTGATATTATCGGAATTTCCATAGATGACAATAAAAAGTCGTGGCAAACAGCAATAATCAAAGATAAGCTGCTTTGGACAAATGTTTTGGATACCAACCAGAACTTGAAAAAAACGGTTGGTATAGAACATATTCCGTATAATTATCTCTTAGATGAAAAAGGAACAATCATTGGTGTGAATGTAGAGATTCCGGAATTAAAGAAAATAATTTCGGGACTAAAAAGCAGTTAAACCAAAACTTCATTATAAAAAAACCTCCAAATCAATTTGGAGGTTTTTACTTTTTATAACGTTCTAAATTTATTCTTCCATTTGAAGAAATTGTCTTAAAACATATTGTAGTATACCATCATTTCTGTAATATTCAATTTCTATTTTTGAATCCAGTCTGGCAATAACATTAAAATTCAGGACTTCTCCATTTTCCTTTTGAGCAGTCACTTGTAACTCTTTTAAAGGTTTTATATCCTGTGCAATTCCGGTTATAGAAAAAATTTCCTTTCCGGTAAGTCCAAGGCTTGCAGCATTTTCCCCATTTTTATATTGCAAAGGCAGCACTCCCATACCAACCAAATTGCTTCGGTGAATACGTTCGTAGCTTTCGGCAAGTACCGCTTTTACACCCAATAAAAAAGTTCCTTTTGCGGCCCAGTCTCTAGATGATCCGCTGCCGTATTCTTTTCCCGCAAGGATAATTAACGGAGTATTAGCCGCTTTATATTGTATTGATGCGTCATAAACACTCATTTCTTCGCCTGTTGGCAGAAATTTGGTGTAACCGCCTTCTTTATCGGCCAGAGCATTTTTAATACGGACATTGGCAAAAGTTCCTCTTACCATAACTTCATCATGACCACGACGTGAACCGTAAGAATTGAAATCAACTTTTTCAACATTTCTGCCTGATAAATATTTACCGGCTGCAGAGTTTTCATTAAAAGAACCCGCCGGAGAAATATGGTCTGTGGTAATACTGTCTCCAAGAACTAATAAAGTACGCGCATTCTGAATGTCCTGTAATTCTTTTGGAACTTCGGCAAGATCTTTAAAAAAAGGCGCTTCTTTAATGTAAGTAGACTGGTCATTCCACGCATATATTTTTTCTTCAGGTATTTTTAAATTTTGCCACGTTTCGTTTCCGTCAAAAATAGTTTCATAACTTTTAGAAAACTGTTTAGGCGATAAAACTTCACTTAAAACCGCATTAATTTCATCATCTGTAGGCCAGATATCTTTCAAATAGACCGGCAGCTGATTTGGATCATAACTTACTGGTTCATTTATTAAGTCAATATCTACGTGACCTGCAAGTGCAAAAACGACAACAAGCATCGGCGACATTAGAAAATTCATTTTAATCTGAGGGTGAATTCTTGCCTCAAAATTTCGATTACCGGATAAAACAGAGGCCAAAACGAGATCGTGGTCTTCAACAGCCTTGGCGATATGTGCAGGCAAAGGACCAGAATTACCAATACAGGAAGTACATCCGTAACCTACAACGTGAAATTTTAAAGCTTCCAGATCTCCCAGTAAATCTGCTTTGGCGAGATAGTCCGTTACTACTTTTGAGCCGGGAGCAAGCGAAGTTTTTACCCAGGGTTTTACGTTAAGTCCTCTTTCTCGGGCTTTTTTGGCAACAAGTCCTGCACCAATCATGACATAAGGATTGGAAGTATTAGTACACGAGGTAATAGCAGCAATGGCAACGGCACCATCAGACAGCATAAATTGTTCATTGCCTAAAGTAACGGCAACGCTTTTAATGCCATTTTCTATTTTTTCTTCGATTTTTGCATTGTCAGGAAGTATAGCCTCACCTTGTATGGGTTGAGAACCGCCTTCTGCAGCCCAGCGAACAATTTGTTTGGGAGGTGAATTTTTTCTTCCAAAAGTTTTGTCGAGCATTTCTACAAGAGAAGGCTGTAAATTTTTAAGCAGAATTTTATCCTGAGGTCTTTTTGGTCCTGCAATAGTGGGTTCTATAGTAGATAAATCAAGTTCGAGAATGTCAGTATAGGTTATAGATTCGTCGCCGGTTCTCCACAATAAGTTGGCTTTGCAATATTCTTCGACCAGATCAATTTGATCTTCAGAACGGTTGCTTAGGCGCATGTATTCTAATGTTTTTTCATCAATAGGAAAATAAGTAACCGTACACCCAAATTCAGGAGACATATTACCAATAGTTGCGCGGTCAGGAACGCTTAGGCTGTCAAGTCCGGGACCAAATACTTCTACAAATTTACCCACAACGCCATATTTTCGAAGCAATTCGGCAATCGTAAGCACCATATCTGTAGCCGTAGATCCAAGTGGAATTTTACCTGTAAGTTTAAGTCCGATTACCTCTGGCATAATAAAATAAATAGGCTGTCCTAAAATAGCGGCTTCGGCTTCGATACCGCCAACACCCCAGGCAATTACCCCAATTCCGTTTACCATTGGCGTATGACTGTCGGTTCCAACCAAAGTATCGGGGAAAATTTCTCCGTTTCTTTCGATCACGCCTTTAGATAAATACTCTAGGTTAACCTGATGACAGATTCCCATACCGGGAGGAACAACACTAAAATTACTGAAGGATTGCTGCGCCCATTTTAGGAATTCGTAACGCTCTGAATTACGCTTGTATTCTTCTTCCATATTGCGCAAATACGAATATTCCGTTCCAAAATAATCCACCTGTACAGAGTGGTCAATAACCAGATCTACAGGAATTAGCGGATTTATCATGTCCGGATTTTTTCCTCTGCGTTGCGCTTCAGCTCTTAGAGACGCAATATCCACAACAGCCGGAACTCCGGTGAAATCCTGCATTAAGACACGGGCCGGTTTAAAGGGAATATCTTTGTCAGAGGCTTCAGGTTTCCAATTCAGCAGGGTTTCAATGTTTTCTTTGGTAATGGCAAAATCATCGTAATTGCGCAATACATTTTCTAAAAGAATCCGGATAGAGAAAGGCATTTTTTTAATATTAAATCCCTGATTTTCCATCTCGGCAAGACTATAATAAGAAAAGGTCTTATTTTTTGTAGTTAACAGTCTTTTAATTTTGTAAATGTCGTTTTGCATAGTAACAGTATTTAATTAAAAATAATATGATATAATGAAATCGAACTTGCAGTTATACAGCTTGTTCCATTATTTTTCAGGCTCTTAAGATATTGCTAAAAGTCTGCCATATTTATAAAATATTGATTTTCATCAGTTTTGTATGAAGTTACCATAATTATGCTTACGAAATATCGTTAATTGCTATTATTTTTTCGATAATTATAAAAAAGCTCTTCTTAGAATAAGGATAAAGATTATATGCTTCGAAAAAATCAATGTTTTGTACCGGAGAAAAATAAAACCCTCCGCATCATTTGATTCCGGATGGTTTTATTTTAAAACGAATGAGATAATTTTCAGGATTCCCAATTTAAGATTACTTTTCCAATATGACTGCCTTCTTGCATAGACTCATGGGCGCTTACAGCATTCTGATAAGAAAATGTTTTGTAAATAATGGGTTTGAATTTTCCATTTTCAATTAATGGCCAGACATTCTCCAATATTTCTTTTGCTAATCGCTTTTTGTAATCGTAATTTCTTGCACGCAGCGTACTTCCTGTAATACTTAATCTTTTCAACATTAATTGCCAGATATCAAGTGCTACATCCTTACCATGTTCTGCATTAATATGAATAAGTCTTCCTTCTTCGTTTAAAATATTGAGGTTCTTTTGAAAATAAGTTCCCGCTATCATATCAAGAATAACATCGACACCTTCATCTTCTAATACTTTTTCAAAATCCTCTTCTTTATAATTGATACAAAGAGCTGCACCCAATTCAGAACAATATTTTGCTTTTTCCTCTGAACCTACTGTGGTGATCACCTTTGAACCAAAAGCATGCGCAATCTGAATGGCTGTAATTCCAATACCGCTGCTGCCTCCGTGAACCAATAAAGTTTCGCCGGGTTTTAATTTTCCCCTTTCAAAAATATTAGACCAGACTGTAAAAACCGTTTCAGGCAAACTGGCTGCTTCTATAAAATTTAAACCTTTAGGAATAGGCAAACACTGACCTTCTTTTACAGTAACATATTCAGCATAACCACCTCCGGGAAGCAGGGCACAAACGGCATCGCCTTTTTTCCACTGTGTAACTTCAGGACCACATTCTACAATAATACCCGATACTTCAAGACCCGGAATTTCATTGGAGGTTTTGTCCGGAGCCGCATATTTTCCCTGACGCTGCAGAATATCACTTCTGTTAATGCCGGATGCTTTTACCTGAATTAAAACTTCATTTTGAGAAGGGATTACATCAGGAACTTCTGTTACCTGCAAAACTTCAGGGCCTCCAAATTTTGAGATCGTAATAGCTTTCATAATCTAATTTTTTAAAAAGGTAGATTATATTTTCCAAATAAGGCTTTGTTTTCAATACTTTTTGCGAACAGCGTGTTTCTTCAAAAGTGTCTATGATGAATTTAAGTTAGAAAACTTAAATACTGTCTCCGCGCTGTTTTAAGGGTAGTGTTACTGTAAATTCGGCGCCATTATCTTTTTCACCCATAGCTGTAATTGTGCCATGATGTCTTTTGGCTATTTTTCTGCAAAGCGAAAGACCAAGGCCATTTCCCTCATACTCGTCTTTGGAATTTAATCTTTCAAACGCAGTAAATATTCTTTCGGCGAAAGCAGCATCAATTCCGATACCGTTATCCTTGATAATAATTTTTACAGCGTCCTCACCGTCAAGTGTACTTTTTTCGCAGGTAATAATTACTCTTGGAGGCTCATCTGCTTTTGAGAATTTCAGCGCATTTTGCAGCAGGTTATAAAATAGCTGAGTAATAAGAATCGGCGCTCCTTCGATATCGGGCAGATCACAAGAATTGAATATTGCCCCTTTCTCTTTTATGATGAGTTCCAAATCTGTTTTTATGCCGTCAATTACTTCATTGAGATGAATTATTTCAATAGACTGTTTGGTTTTATCGATAGTAGAATAGCTAAGAATGCCTTCTATTATATTATTCATTCTAATTGTAGACTGATCTATTTTATTGAGATATTTTTGAGAGTTTTCATTAAAATTAGTTTCTTTTTCATTTCTTAAAAGCGTATTGAAAATTTTAATCTTTCTCACAGGTTCTCGTAAATCATGACTTACTACATTGGCAAAATGAAGCAGGTCGTCATTGGAACGTTTTAATTCGTCGGTACTTTGAGTGACCTGTTTTTTTAATTCATCTTCAAATTGTCTTTGTTCGTTAATATCCTGTATGATTCCAATAATAGTAATTGGCGTGCCATTTTCATCTTTGATGACCCTGCCATTTATTTTAGTCCATCGAATGGATTTATCGTCATTTACAACTCTTGCCTCATAAGATATTTGTCCGGTATTTTCGGCTTCCAGATGCGCTTTTTCACGTACTGTGAAATCCTCAGGATGTAATTTTGCAATTAATTCTTCACTATCAATATCTGAATCAATAGACAAAATCGCATTGAAATTCCCGCTGGTTTTGACTTTTTTTGTTTCCAGGTCAATTTCATAGGCTCCCATACCGGAAGATTCAATTGCGATTCTTAATCTTTCTTCCGCACTCTGTACCTGCAGTTTTGCCAAATGCAAATCTGTTATATCTGCGCCTGTATTCATCACTCCATAAATATGGCCGCCCTCATCTGTGAGAGGGATAAAGCTATAGTTGAAATAATGCGTTTTGAGAACTCCGTCGATTATCAGATCTACTTTTTTGTCTTTGGCATGAAAGGGAATGCCTGTTTTTAGCGCATGGATAGCCTGATCAAAAAATACATCCTTTCTAATTTCGGGAAGTACATCGAGATAGTTTTTTCCTAAAACGTCATCACCTTTGCCCCATGTCTTAATCATGGCAGTATTGGCCAATTCTATTTTAAGCGTGTCTCCTGAGTATACTGCAATAGGCAAAGGGGTATTGTCTACGATATCTTTTAGGAGCCTCATATTTTTGTACATGGCAATAATGTGTTAAGTTTTATTTGCGAAGCTAATTTTTTTTGTGTTTGAATTGTTATACTAATGAACGAAAGTATTTCACAATTGCAATGCATTTATATTCTGATTCTATAAATCGCTAAGTATTTTTTTTGAACTCTATCAATTTTAAGTTACAAAAATCGTCACATGCTTCAAAGCTAATTTATATAAAAAGAATTTATTTTGTTTAACATTTATTCAAAATAATTAAACAATTTTCTATCTTTAACAAAAAGCTATCGCGATTATTTAATTTATGACAAAAATAATTAAAATCGGGCTTTAATTTTAATAAATAAAATCTCATTTTCTAATTTAGAATGTTTGTACCTGCTTAAATAATCTGAAATTTAATTAAAACAAAAATGAAAAAAATTGTCATCATTGGTGGAAGCAAAGGAATTGGCAATGCAATTTTACTGCAGCAACTTGAAAGTCATAAAGTGTATAATCTCAGCAGAACATCTCCTGAAATTTCGCATCCTAATTTGATTCATTTTCCGGTTGATGTATTGCGGGACGATTTACCGGAGATCGAAAATATTGATGCCTTAATTTATTGTCCGGGATCTATAAACCTGAAACCGATCTTAAATTTAAGCGAGGAGGATTTTAGAAATGATTTTGAAATTAATGTGATTGGTGCCGTAAAAGTAATCCAGAACTATTTGCCTGTTTTAAAGAAAGGGCACAATCCGTCTATTGTTCTGTTTAGCAGTATTGCAGCAAAGTTAGGAATGCCTTTTCATGCCAGCATTGCAACAGCAAAAGCAGGAGTTGAAGGACTTGTAAAATCCTTAGGTGCAGAACTGGCTTCAGTAGTTCGCATTAATGCCATTGCTCCAACAATTACTGAAACTTCATTGTCGGCTTCTATTTTACGAAACGACCGCATGAAGGAAAACATGATGGAACGACATCCGATGAAAAACTATTTAAAGCCACAAGAGGTTGCCCAAATGGCAAATTATCTAATTTCAGATGAGGCAGCATCAATATCAGGTCAGGTTTTTCAGATGGATTATGGTTTAGTAAGCTTTAAATTATAACAAAATAATTATGAAAATTCTCTTAACAGGCGCAACAGGCTATATCGGAAAAAGACTTCTTCCTATGTTGTTGAGTAAAGGTCATGAGGTAATATGCTGCGTGAGGGATAAAAACAGGTTTTATTATCCTGAGGAATTCGAAAACAAACTTCAGGTTATTGAAGTCGATTTTCTGGATCCCAAAACTGTAGAAAATATACCTGAGGATATTGACGCAGCCTATTATCTTATTCATTCCATGTCCGGTTCAGCCTCTAATTATGATGAGTTGGAAAGTATTTCGGCACATTATTTTGTAGAAAAGATGAATAAAACAAATGCCCAACAGGTTATTTACCTTAGCGGAATTGTAAACGACAAATGCTTATCCAAACATTTGTCTTCCAGACAGGCAGTAGAAAATATTTTAAAAACAGGAAATATTCCAACAACCACTTTGCGAGCCGGAATTATTGTAGGCTCGGGGAGCGCTTCTTTTGAAATCATACGGGATTTGGTCAACAAACTCCCTGTTATGATTACGCCTAAATGGCTCAATACAAGATGCCAGCCCATTGCAATCAGCGATGTTTTGGAATTTTTACTGCGATCGTTGTTAAATCCTCTAACCTATAACCAGAATTTTGATATTGGTGGTCCCGATATACTCACCTACAAAGAGATGCTGCTGGAGTTTGCCAAAGCGAAAAAACTTAAAAGATATATTTTTACAGTTCCAATAATGACACCTAAACTTTCGTCTTACTGGCTGTATTTTGTCACATCAACTTCTTTTAAGCTGGCTTCAGCTTTGGTAAGCAGCATGAAAGTAGAAGTAATATGCAAGGATAACAGAATAAACAGTTTACTGGCAATAACGCCAATAAGCTACAAGAAAGCGCTGGAAAGAGCCCTGATAAAGATTAATGAAAATGCCGTAATTTCGAGTTGGAAAGATTCTCTGATAAGCGGACAATTTAAAGGAAATGTTGCCGGCTATCTTAAGGTTCCTAAAAAGAATTGCTTTATTGACCGAAGAAAGAGGGAAATTAAAAACAGGGAATATACCATTGATAGAATTTGGTCTATAGGAGGAGAAACAGGATGGTATTACGCAGACTGGCTTTGGGATTTACGCGGATTTATGGATAAGGTTTTTGGAGGTGTGGGCACGAGAAGAGGTAGAACCCATAAAAACAACATACATACCGGAGATGCACTTGATTTCTGGAGAGTTGTTTATGCCAACAAAGCCGAAGGGAAACTCATCTTATATGCAGAAATGAAACTGCCGGGTGAAGCCTGGCTGGAATTTAAAATTATTAATAATACTTTGTATCAGGCAGCTACGTTTAGGCCAAGAGGATTATTGGGAAAACTCTACTGGTACAGCGTTTTTCCTTTTCACGGATTTATATTTAATGGAATGATTAATAAGTTGATTTCTTAAGGGAGAAGAATAATGTCCCGGAGAAATTATTTAAATTGATATTCAAATAAAAAGCCTGTAAGTCTCAAGATTTACAGGCTTTTTATTTTGAATCGGGAGGATTTCCTTTGTCTTTATTTTTAGTGATCAAATGTTTTATAAAAGTGATTCTGCAATTTTTTTAGCATCAATCAAAGCTTGATTATTTTTAGCAATAGTTGCTGTAACCATGGCGCCTTCCATTAAAAGAAATATGGTATTGGCTACTATTTCCTTGTCAACAGACTGCGGATTTTCAATATTAATCTGAGTGATCAGGTTCTCCATATAAGTTTTGGTTGCCTTTTTTTGGTGGTAAACCAAATCAAAAGCGACTAAATCGTCACAAGGAATTTCTGATGCTATTTTAATAAATGCGCATCCGCCAAATTCAGAGCGTGTCTGTCTCAGCATCGCGATATCAAACAGCTTCAGGAGTTTTTGTTTAGGATCTTTTATGGGTTCTAATAAGGTATTCCATTCCTGAAATGAAAATTCTTCCATATTCTGAATATAGGCAGTAAGTAAATCTCTCTTTGATGGAAAGTGATTATAAAGGGATCCGCGGGCAATTGAAGCTTCCTCAATAATCTGATTTATACCGGTTGAATTGTAACCCTGCTTGTAAAATAATCTGGAGGCAACTTCCAATATACGGGTTCTTATGGCTGATTCTTTCATGCGCCAAAGATAATAAATTTAAAAAAGTAAAATTTATTATTTAAAAAATAAATAGACCAGTCTATCTATTTTTTAAATATTTGTATATCTTTGTCCCAGTATTAATCTTTAAAAAAATAGCTAATCAATGAAAGCAATACAATTAACATCAATAGGTAATCCCCTTGAAACTTTAAAATTTGTTGAATTACCAGATCCAACAGCTCCCGGAAAAGGAGAAGTAATTATTCGTATGGAGTACAGCCCTATAAATTCTAGTGACCTGATGGTAGCAAAAGGTATTTACTTTATCCAGCCTGAGCTTCCGGCAGTTATAGGCGGGGAAGGCGTTGGTCTAATAGAAGAAGTTGGAGCCGATGTCAGTCATCTTAAAATAGGAGACAGGGTTGTACTGCCTTTCGGTACATATGCGTGGTCAGAGCTTGTAAAGGCACCATCAGAAAATTTGGTTGCCCTGGCTCCATCATCCGATGCTAAACAGGCTGCGATGATTGGAATTAATCCACCTACAGCTGTTTTGTTATTAGACGAATTTACAACACTTGTTGAAGGCGAATGGGTAGTATTGAATGCAGGAAATTCAAGTTTTGCCAATACCCTGATTACTGTGGCAAAATCCCGCAAATTAAAAACGGTCGCCATTGTAAGGCGCAAAGATGCTGTAGAAATCGCCAAAAACGCTGGCGCTGACGTCGTTTTAGTAGAAAATCCTAATCTAGCAGATGAGGTAAAACAGGCAACACAAGGTGCTAACATACGATTAGGTCTTGATGCGGTTGGCGGTGAATCTTCTGCTGTAATAGCGAAAATTCTGGGTGAAGACAGCCATTTGGTAGCTTATGCCATATTGAGTGGGCAGCCTATGGTGGTAAGTCAGGTAGATTTAATTGCCAAACGTATGAAAGTGCATGGGTTCTGGATGTACCTGGATCAATACCTTCCAAAACTAAATGCCGCTATCCGCGAATCAGAAGCATTGCTGGAATCTGGAGTTTTGAATGTACCAATTGCCGCCAAATATCCATTAAGTGCTATTAATGAAGCAGTAGCACATGCCGAAAAAGGAGTGAAAGTATTGCTTGACTTCAGTGCTTAAATAAACCCGAATTACATTATAACCATTTAAAAAAAAACATTATGCCATTAATAACCGTTACCTTGACAAAAGGACAACCTCAGGAATTTATAAATAAAGTTTCAAAAAGCATTACTGCTGCCTTAATTGAATCCTATTATTTACCGCCAAACGACATCTTTCAAAGATTTTTACAGATGGAAGCCGGATCATTTATTTATGATGCCAATTACGGCGGCGGACCGAGATCGGACAATTTTATGATTATCGAAATAAAAACGGACGCAAGAAGAAGAGACGAAAAAGAACAGTGCTTTAAAGCTGTTGTAAAACATCTTTCAGACTCTGCAGGCGTGAGAGCTGAAGACGTTATGATTATTCTCGATGCAGATTCCAATTATGAAGATTATTCCTTTGCTAATGGAGTCTCAAGAGCAGATACTGATGCATTTTCTCTTCTTGCTACTTAATATTTCCGAGACTTTCAAAAGAATATAATAAGGTATAGCATGAATAATTAATAATTAAAATTTAAATTGAAAAGGGACTTTAGGTCCCTTTTTCTATAAAGTAATCTCACTCAATTATGACATTCTAAGTTTTCTTTTTCCAATTGCTTGTTCTCCCAATTGTGGAGATGTTTTATAAACGGTATTAGTTCCTGTGCTGCTTAGTTACTTTTTCTTAACTATAATTTGGGATTATAAAGAAAACAGAAACAAGCGGATTTTGTAGATTTACGTTTCATTATTAAAATTGCAAAATATGAGTTTATTAGAAGATTTAAAGTGGCGCTATGCTACAAAAAAAATGAATGGAAATGCAGTTCCACAAGAGAAAGTAGATTACATATTAGAGGCAGTTAGACTTTCTGCATCTTCTTCCGGACTTCAGCCTTATGAAGTATTTGTGATAACAAATCCTGAACTTTTAGAAAAAATAAAAGCAGTGGCATGGAACCAAAGCCAGATTACAGACTGTTCCCATTTATTGGTTTTTGCAGCCTGGGATGGTTATTCACTGGAAAGAATAGAAAAAGTTTTTAACAGAACAATTGCTGAAAGAGGTCTTCCTGCAGATACAATGGATGATTATAAAAAAACGCTGTGGGGCATGTACGAACCGCTTTCACAGGAATGGCATGCTAATCACGCAGCACGTCAGGCATATATTGCATTAGGAACTGCACTTGCCGCAGCAGCGGAACAAAAAGTTGATGCAACCCCAATGGAAGGTTTCGTTGCCGAGGAAGTAGACAAACTTTTAGAACTGAAAGAAAAAGGATTGAAAAGTGCTGTAATACTGCCTCTTGGCTATAGAGATGAAGCAAATGACTGGCTTGTAAATATGAAAAAAGTCAGAACGCCTAAAGAAATTTTTATTACAGAAATTAAGTAATAGCGTTATAATCTCCCTGAGATATTGCAATAAAGCCTGAGCTGGAAATAATTCGGCTCAGGCTTTATTTTTTTGCAGTTTTAACCAAACCATCAAGCCAATTCTCATATTCAATTCATTAAGATTGAAATAAACTCAAGTCAAAGCAATGATTTTTAAATTAAAAGTTTGAAATTTGCAAAAAAATAGTTGACTCATGGCAACATCAACAGAATCTCTCGAAGAATTTTACAGACATAAATTCAATACTTTATCACAAAATCTTACTAAGCACACGGGTCAATTTAATGTATTTAGAATTGAGGATCGTATTGCTGCAAATACAACATCTTCAACCTATATTCGCAGGGATTTTTTTAAGATTATGCTCTTTCGCGGGAATAATGTATTTCATTACGGAGACAGGAGTATTGCCGTTAAAAGGGATACTTTGTTGTTTTTTAATCCGAAGGTTCCTTATACTTATGAGGCATTGGAGCCAGATACAAAAGGATGTTTCTGCGTTTTTAAAGAAGAATTTTTTCAAGAGAGTTTCCGCATTAATTTAAATGAATTACCCATTTTTTCGGTGGGATCGTATCCGGTTTTTGAACTCAATGATAAAGAATATATTGAGATCAGTACTATTTTTGAAAAGATTATTGCAACTATTGATAAGGACTATATTTATAAGTATGAGTTAATTAAAAGTTATGTCAGCGAATTGATCTTTTTAGCGTTGCAGCTTCATCCTGCTAATGATCTTTTTCGGCATATTGATGCAGGATCCCGAATTACTGCTGTATTTACTGAACTTCTGGAGCGACAATTTCCCATTGAATCAACAGGGCAGCGTTTTGAGTTAAGATCTCCAAAAGTGGTAGCCGAAAGACTGTCTGTACATGTTAATTATTTGAATCGGGCGATTAAAAAAACGACGGGACGCACTACTACAGATCATATTTTTGAAAGGCTTGCGACTGAAGCAAAAGCATTGCTGAAATATACCAATTGGAGTATTGCCGAGATTAGCTATGCACTCGGTTTTGAGGATCAGGCGCATTTCAATAACTTTTTCAAAAAACAAACGAATAGCAGTCCGTCGTCAGTTAGAAAGGTTTGAATTTGACAAAAAATGGTGCTGTTTTGACAAAAGGATGCTGATTTCGTGCTTTAACTTTGTCTCAAAATAAAAAATTATGAGCACAACTAAAGTTTGGTATATAACGGGAGCCTCTAAAGGAATGGGATTTTCCCTGACGAAACAACTTCTGTCCTTAGGTCACAGCGTTGCAGCTACCTCAAGATCGGTGAATGTATTTGAACAATTTTCAGAATATGGGAACAGATTTCTTGAATTAAATGTAGATTTAAAAAGTGAGCAATCTATTGCGTCATCATTTAAAAAGACAATTGAAAAGTTTGGAAAGGTCGATGTAATTGTCAATAATGCAGGTTATGGTTTAGGAGGTGCATTAGAAGAACTCACTTCGGACGAAATGAACGAAAATTTTGAAGTAAACTTTTTTGCTGCTGTAAGGGTTGTTCAGAAAGCTTTGCCTTATCTGAGAGCACAGCGTTCAGGTCACATTATTAATATTTCGTCAATAGCGGGTTTTGCACCGGGGATGGGATGGTCAATGTATTGTGCCGCAAAATTTGCCTTAAGTGGTTTATCAGAAGCGCTCGCAAATGATTTAAAGCCACTTGGAATACATGTTACAAATGTGTTGCCAGGATGGTTTAGAACAAATTTTGCAAAACCTGATTCTATTGCCTACAACAAAAAATCGATGCAGGAATATGATTATCTGTGTGAATATCATGAAAAAATGAACAGTATGGATGGAATCCAACCTGGAAATCCGGATCTGGTTGCGAAGGCTTTTTTACAGGTAGTGTTGAGTCAAAATCCCCCAGTCAATTTGTTTTTAGGAAGTGATGCTTTTAACAGGGCACAAAGTAAAATTCAGCAATTAAATAAAGAAATGTCAGACTGGGAAGCGGTTTCTCAATCTACAGATTTTATACTATAATCAATACAATAAGTCTAAATTTTATAAACGGATCTGAAGATTAAGAATTCTGCTTTTATATTTAAAACAGACATTGTAAGTTATTACAAAGTTTTTCAGCGTTATTACAAATTACCATTATTGCCCTTTGATATGGTTTTATTTTGTTATAGAATTGCACTGAATTTAAAGGCAATGAGGTTCTTTATAAAGAGCTTTTTTTACTAAAAATCAGTTAGGGAATGAAATACAAAAACATATTACTAGTCAACGATATAAATGATGATGCAGAGACTTTTGTATTAGTCCTCAATGCAATCCATCATGAAATTAAGTCATCAGTAGAAAGTAGCGCATTGGAAGCTCTGAAAAAGCTTCAGGATTCAAAATTATTACCGGATATTATTTTCCTGGATTATAACATGCCGTACCTTGATGCAACTGGATTTCTCAAATTGCTTCGGGATATTAAAGGTCTAAAAGCAATTCCGGTTGTACTTTATTCCCGAAATTCCGGACTTATGTTAGAGGAACTAATGAGCAAATTCAAAGGTGTTCAGTTTTTGAAGAAAAGTGCAAATTTTAAAAAGCTTTTTAAGTCCCTGCAAAAGATCATGATATCTGATAAGTCTGAAAAAAAAGTATAACGGCTGCGAATTCGTCGAGCCAATAATTACTTCATTTTAGATTCAATCAAAGCATTAATATTCAAGAATATAAATTTTTTTGTTTTCGTAATCCCAAATCGTTTTATATTGTGAAAAGAAACGATAACCGATGTCCATAAAGTTGGGTTCTGTAATAGATAGTGCTTTTCTAATGATCTGAGTACCTTCCAAATCACAGAATTCTACTCCTTTTAAATCAGTTTTGAATTTTCCGTCGATAATAATATTCCTGACACTCAGCAAAGCATCGCCTCCGCTGTCTGTTCCTGAATTAAGGACATATCCCTCTCTTTTAAGTTCGTTACCGGAAATACTATCTAATTGTAATGATCCGTATTGTCCTGTATCAAGTGCACCTAAAACATCGATCTTGCCAATTTTTATTTTAACAAGAGGATGATTTGGTAATTTTCTGATTTCAAAATCGATAACAGCCAAAACGGTTTCATCTACTAAAAAATCCTTAGAAATGCTGCGCTCGGCAGAAGTTTTATAAAATGTAATTTTCCTTTGGATATAATCCAGTTTAAAGAGATAACCGTTAAAGAAATTATGTCCTATATAGCCAATACAGTCCGGTGTTATGTATCGCTGTAGAAAATCATAATTTCCACTAGCGATATTTTCAAGATTTCGATACGTTATGCCATTGGTAAACTTAATTTCCCGGATCGTGTCCGTTACACTGGTTTTGTAAGACTGTCCGCTGGCAACGACACCTTTACCACGCTCTTTTTTATTGGGCAGTTTGATCAGATTATCATTGAGGTTAATGGAAGACGCGCTTCCTGTATCAAACATAAATTTGCCTTCTACACCATCAACTGTCCCTGAAATGAACGGGAAAGCATTGATAAGTGTGATAGGGAAGACGACAATATCGCCATGAAGTTCAGGTGATTTTTCGTAGACTTGAGCTTTTATTTGAGTTGAAAAACAACAAAATAATAAATTAATTAACCAAAAATGTAAATTGAGACGTGACATATATTACATGAATTTATACTCTTTGACTTTATTTTTGTTTTATCGTACCAAACAAAGATGGTGAATTAGGCAGGAAAAAAATATGATATAGGTCGAAAAAAAAGTAGATAAATTTCGTGTAGTGTACTGGTTACCAAAAAATAATGGAAGTACCTTGCATCAAAGCAATATCTCATGATGCAAGTACCTCAAATTTTTATGACTTTAATCCAAATGGAATCTGTTTAATAAATAAACGGGCAATTCTATTTTAAACTAAAAGCTCTTTCATTCCAAATGCTGTTAAAACTTTTTCGTATTCCACTTTTACAGCCTCATTAGCGGTCTCCACAATTTTACCTGTCCTTGGGTCAACAACGGTTCTTAACGGTCTTTGTCTTTTTGGTAGACTGATGAGGTTTACTACAGCATCTGCAACATCCTGCGGATTAGGTTTTACTGTTTCAAATATCTCACCAATGGCAGCAAACAATTTATTGGGAACGTCTGCTATCGCTTTATAATCATCAACCACTGATGTATCAGAACCTGCCTGAATTTTTTGGGACATTTCAGTAGGGAAGGCGCCAGGCTGAACAATGGCTACGTCAACCCCTAACGGGCGAACTTCATAGTGTAAACCTTCACTTAAACCTTCCAAAGCAAATTTTGAAGCAGCGTACACTACTGTAAAAGGCGCGGAAAATCTGCCCCATCCACTCGAAACATTAATGATTAAACCTTCCGATTGTTTACGCATAAAGGGTAATGCCAGTTTCATCCATCTCCAGGGAGCGATAACATTCACATCAAACATGTTTTGTACATCATCGGTAGTAGCACTTTCTGCTACGCCAAACATTGAAATACCTGCATTATTGACCAACACATCAATTCGCCCTTCTGCAGCGATAATGGTGTCGAATGCATTTTTCACACTTGTCTCGTCGGTTAGTGAAACATCAAGGACAGTTATATTTTCTATTTTTGCTAAGGCTATTGCTTTCTCGGCATTCTTTCCTTTGGTATCTCTCATAGTAGCATAAACTTTATGCCCAAGAGCCGCAACACTATTGGCTGTTAGCCATCCAAACCCACTATTTGTTCCTGTAATTAATACAACTTTTTTGCTCATTTTTTTGTTATTTAAAATAATGATACAAAGGTTGCTATCTAATAAAAGAAATCGTTTACCATATGGTAAAAAGTGATTTTAACGGATATTTTTTCGTATCCTGCTCAATGATTGTTGGGTGATTCCAAGGTAGGAAGCGACATGAGAAAGAGGAACCCGATTGACAATTGCAGGGAAATTTTTGATAAACGATAAATAACGTGTCGTAGCATCTTCAGACACCAGAGGGCTTCTTCTTTCAATCGTTTTTAATAGGCAATTTTTTAATATCAGCCCTGTAATAGCATCCCAGCCCACAATGGTATTTCCAATCTCGTCCCAGTCTTTCTTTGAAAAAACAAGCAATTTGCATTCGGTCACTGCCTGTATATACTCGGAAGCCACAACTTGCGCTTCAAACTTTTGTTGGTCTGAAACAAAATTATTCTCGTCAATGAAGTGATGGGTGATTTCCTGACCTTTATTGTTGTAATAACAGAAACGAACGACACCTTCAATAATAAATCCAACCTGTTTGGGGATCTTTCCTGCTTCCGAAAAATATTCGTCTTTATGAAGCTCCAGCATTTTGGCCTTGCTCATAATTAGTTCTGTCTGCTGCTTGTTCAGATTGCCAAACTGTAATATGTAATCAATAAACGCTTTCATGGGTGAAATATAAGATTTAATGGCAGTAGTTCATTTACCATTTGGTAAAAAGTTTTAGCAATTACATATAGCTCCAGTTTAATCGCAATATTTTTTACTCTTTGTGTTATTGGAACAAAAAAACAAGGTTGGTTTTTAGAATTTATTTCTTTAGAATTAAAAACCGAATTCGTATATTGTTCTGCTAAAATTGGCTATGTCAGTGATATACAATTTTAAAACATCGGCTTTCAAATATTTTTCAGTTCATTTTAATAGAAATAGTCCAAATTATGAAAAATTCATTACTGCTCTTCATAGCTTTCTTAGCTTTAACAGCGTGTTCAAAACATCAGCAAAAAAAAGATATTGTTATCACTGGAATAGATTCCACATTAAAACCTGGTGATGATTTTTTTAAATATGTAAATGGTAAATGGTATGATTCTGTATCAATACCTGCATCTCAAGCCGGAGTTGGCGCATATATGTTTATGAATTTTCCACAACGAATTCGTCTGCAGGGAATATTGGACAGTCTTTCGAAAAGCAAGAGTTCAGCGGGGAGTATAGCACAAAAGGTAGGAGACTTTTATGCATCAGGTATGGATACTGTAACCATCGACAAGCGCGGTTTTGCACCGATTAAACCTTTGCTTTCTAAGATAGATGCCATTAACGATTTGCCGTCCTTAATGAACTTTGTAGTGAATGAGGCCAAAGTAAACAATCCCTCTATTATAGCTTTTGGAGTATCGCCGGATGAAAAAAACAGCAGTATGAACATTGCCCAAATTTATCAAACCGGTATTGGTTTGCCTGACAGGGATTATTATTTCAAATCAGATTCACCAACTGTTGCCATACAGGAGGCGTACAAAAAATACCTTACTACATTATTTCAACAAACAGGCAGTAATGCGATAGAGGCTAAAAAGAATGCTAATTTGGTTTACGATATTGACAAACAACTCGCCGTTTCGCATAAAACAAAAGTTGAACTTCGCGATGTACAGGCAAATTATAATAAAATAGCTGTGTCGGATCTTGCTAAAAGACATCCCAACATAGACTGGACTACTTTTTTAAATAAGTTAGGCGCTCAAACCGATTCTATTAATGTAGGTCAGCCTGCCTATTATGATGCCCTTAATAAGCTTTTAAAAACCGTTCCCATTGCTAATTGGAAAATTTACCTCAAAGCAAATTCTATAGAAAGATATGCAGATGATTTAAGTAAACCTTTTGGTGACGCTTTATTTGAGTACACTAAAGTACTTTCTGGCCAGGCTGTTCAAAAATCGCGTGGTGAAAAAATGGCGAACGTACTTGATATTTACTTAGGCGAAGCCTTGGGTGAATTGTATGTGAAGAAATATTTTTCTGAAGATGCCAAAAAACGTATGTTAACGCTCGTGAATAATCTGCAAAAAGCCTATGCCAAAAGAATTGACAAATTAGATTGGATGAGCCAAAGTACGAAACAAAAGGCAAAAGAAAAATTGGCTGCCATGACCAAGAAAATAGGATATCCGGATAAATGGAGGGACTACAGCAATGTAAATATAGCCAGAGGTACTTATTTTGAGAATATGGTTTCTGCCGCTACCGCTTTATATCAATTTCAATTGAAAAAATTGGGCAAACCAGTTGATAAATCAGAATGGTATACAACAGTTCCAACCGTTACGGCGTATAATAATCCTACGGCAAATGAAATTGTTTTTCCTGCAGGTATTTTACAGCCTCCATATTTTGATAATGACGCAGATGATGCACTTAACTACGGAGGTATCGGAATGGTTATAGGTCACGAAATAACCCATACTTTTGATGATCAGGGTGCCCAATATGACAAGGATGGAAACTTAAAAGACTGGTGGACAAAAGAGGATTATGCAAAGTTTAAGTCCAAAATACAACAGGTTATCAATTTGTACAGTACCTATACTGTCTTAGACGATCTACACATTAACGGCGCAATGACTGTTGGTGAAAATACAGCGGATATTGCCGGAATAGCCGTTGCTTATGATGCTTTTAAAATGACCCAGCAAGGACAGGGAAATACAAAAATTGGCGGCTTTACTCCAGACCAGCGCTTTTTTATTTCTATAGCTAAAATTTGGAGGGTAAAAATGAAAGACGAGTTCCTGCGTTTGTGGATTAATAATAATCCACATTCTCCACCAAATTGGCGTGTAAATGGTCCTCTGATGAACACCACACCTTTTTACGAAGCATTTAATGTAAAACCCGGAGATAAAATGTTCTTACCCAATAAAGACAGAATAACAATTTGGTAAATACTCTGGAACTCCAAAGTGTTCCTATGAAAAAATGCGCAAATGTCTTGATGGACTTTGCGCATTTTTTTTGGTTTACTGGAATTATAAATCTTTATAAAGAGATCTGTGCTGTATAAATGCTTATTAAAAAGTAAGATTTTGACTTTCCAAGAAAAAAACGATCTTAAGTTTTTCTGGCAGAAAGATATACATTCCACTAATTTTATTTAAACCTAAATTACTGATTGCTTGTGTATTGTTTTTTTTAAAAAACATGTACTTTTATAAAGTCTGTAATAATTTTAAAATGAGATGACCAATTTCTATGGTTTTCAACATCGTAAAATATAATTTATGAGCTTGGTAATGATTAATGTACGAAATCAAAAATGGGTATCTTGAAAATTAGCTTAAAAAAAATCAGTTTTTTTACCTGCTCGCTGTTCCTATTCTGGCCACGGCGCTTGCTTTTATCGTTGGACATGTCAATTACACGATATATCTCCCTTTTTGGTTACTGAATGCAGCGCTTATGATTATCTGTACACTAACTCTTGCAAAGAGGCAAGGAAAATTATCAGGAAGAACTGCATTATTTTTTATTTTTCCGTGGATGTTATTTGCCATTTTCGGTGGCATGGGACCTCCTCCAGAAACTGCTGCAGAATGGGCATTAATGGCGACTGAGCAAATATTCCGATACACTTTCTTAATTGCCGGAGGGATCTCTATGACTATTGGCTTTTACCGTTTGAATAGAGAGCTAGCAAATTCACCTGGCAAGAAATATGCAAAATGGGATGGCATTTTAATTAAGATTGCCTTGCCATTATTCATAATTAATATGGCCTACTGGGGGTATTTCCTTACCAATGTATTTGTGACCTACTCTATACCTGGTGCGCCTACCAAACCGGAATGGATCAAATCACTTGATGAAGCATTTACTATTATTCGTATGTTAGAGGTTGCCTTTATTTATTTTGCAACTGCAGCCTTATCCATTGCTTTACACTTAAATAAGCAGCTCTTAAAATCAGGTTCGTTAATTTATGTCATTTTTGCCTGCTGTGGTGCAATTCTTAACATGCTTCCATCAAAAATAACCGGTCCTTTAGCCATTGCGAGTTATTTATCCTACATACCTGCTTTTACTATGCTTATGCCGTACCTTATTGCTGTAAATCTTTTAGCAAAGTCAAATAATACTCAAAATTCATAATTTCAAAAGAGGATAATGGTTTTTCATCATTTTTTGGAATAAGCGTTACTACTATTTATATCTTGTTTTTAAGTTATTTTTGAGTTTTTTATTAAAGCTACTAGCCAAGTTAGAAAAGCAATCTTCTACAATTTATTCTGAAAACTTATTCTTTAATAACTTATCCACACTTATATTTCCTGAACCATAAAAAATTATTATAAGTGTGATTACTAAATATATGGCCGCTAATTCTCCGTGAACATCTGTTATTTCTAATTTGTGAAACAGAACAAATGCCACAAGTAAATTAATGGATAAAAGCAAAGCACTTATTCTGGTAAACAAGCCAAAAACAATTAGAATGGAGCAAATACCATCTGTTATCAAGGCAAAAATTAAGCTTGGAAATTTCCCTATGCCTATTGGGTCAGGAAAAATAGCGAGCATAGAATTGAAGGTAAATAGCTTTTCGATTCCATGATTGATGAAAACTAATGCTCCGAGTGCTATTCTTAAAATAAGTAACGCTAAATCGGCAGATATAAAAGGTGGATTGAATTGTTTTGTTTTAAACATTGAATTAAATTTTAGACGTTAATTAATTTAGAATTTTCCGTTTTGATTTTTCCAGTTTTCTTTGGATGGAATTTCTTCAATAGTGTCCCAATGTTCAGCAATTTTTCCATTCTCTACTCTGTATAAGTCATAAAAAGATTCATGTTTTCCTGCCAAATGTCCTTCGCTTACAATTAAAACAAAATTACCTTCACCTAAAACTTTATGAATTTTATCATATTTCATGGTGATTCCCTGCTTCGCCCATTGTGCTAATGTTTTTCCTAGTCCTGATAATTGATCCGGCACATTTGGATTGTGCTGAATGTAGTTATCTCCGTCAAAGTAACCTGCCAATTTTTCCATTTTTCCGTTTACTAAAATATCGGTAACGAAATTTTTAACTAAAATTTTGTTTGCTGCTGTTTTATCAAGGTCTTTGATTTGGGTTGTACCGTCAATCATCGTATGTCCGCTTGGATTTGGACTTGCCGTTTCTTGCAAATTGTCCCAATGTTCTACAATTTTGCCATTTTCAAAGCGAAAAATGTCAAAGCCAATTTTTGGCCCAAAAAAATTGTAGTCTGTTTGCGTAAAAACAAAATTACCGTCCTGAAAAGAACGAACCGTATTTACTTTTGCAGAGTTTGGTGGTAAGGCTTTCATCAATTCACCAAAACCCGCTAGTCCGTCGGCTGCATTTAAATTGTGTTGAATGTATTTGTTTGGATTAATGTGTTTTACAGGTTCTTTTTCTCCTGTTTCAATTGATTTTAATAAACTTACGGCTTTCTGTCTATTGTCTGGTTTACCTGCATTTTGAGATCCTGAAACAGACTTATTTTGGTTATAAGAAGCTGAACTTACTATTAAAATTAAGGCTGCACTTGCGATTGTTATTTTCATTTTGATAGGTTTAAATTACAATACAAAAGTGCCCTGTTTTTGAATAAGGGAAAAGGTAGAAAAAAGCCTTTAAATGATACTTTTACGCGACAGTGATTTTTTCTCTAAATTCAGTTGGTGTAGCGTGCGAATGCTTTTTGAAATATTTAATAAAATTAGTAGGCTCTTTAAATCCCAGATAATATCCAATTTCTTTGACGTTTTTGGTAGTGTGCGCTAAAATTCTCTTGGCTTCAAGCATTATTCTGTCATCAATTATTTCTTTAGGCGTTTTGCCTAAAACCTTTGTAGTTGCATGATTTAACCTTTTTTCTGTAATCATAATTTGCTCGGCGTAATAGTGTACTTGTTTTTGGTCTATATAGGTTTTTTCTAAAAGGTTTCTAAAGAGCATTACACAATCAAGGTCTGCATCTTTCCTGATTTCAGAAAAATTTTGCTGACGTATTTCTCTTTCGGAATGCAATAAGAAATTATGCAGCAGATTTTGCAGAATATCGGCTTGAGAATGGTCTTTTGTATTTGTTAGTTCTGTCTCCATTTGCTCAAATAAAGCCGCAAAAAAAGAAGCGGTCTTTTGCAGTTTGATTTGAGAAACCGAAAATAAATCATGAAACAAAATACTGTTTCCTAAAAATTGAATATCGCTGTACGACTTACAAAAAAAACTGTCGGTGAATAAAATGGCTTTCCCTTCAAATTTGGTTTTACTGTCAAAACGGTGAACAATGTTCTGGTTTAAAAAGAGTAAAGAATTCGGGTTTATTTTTATAGGATTGAAGTCAACCAAATGTGTGGGACTGCCACTTTGAAACCAAATGATATGATAAAAATTGGTCCGGTGTATGGTGGTTATTTTTTCTTTAAATTCATTATATAAGTCCGTTAAATCTACAATTTCAAATTCTTGCAAAAGACTATTCTTTATGTCATAATTTATGATGTCGGTTGTAATCTTAAGAGCATCACTGCAATTACGACTAATCGTTTTAGGTTTTAGATTTTTAGGCATTTGAAATTCGTCATCACTGACTTTGCGTAAATTTGTCATATTGGTAAAATTTATAGGACTCTTTTTATCTCACTTAATTTATATACTATTTCCAGACCCGAAATTTTGAGGCAATTAATTCGGCTTTTCACTTATTACTTTCAACTTTAATACTGTGAGAAGAAAATTTTCATAAAGTTAATTTTCGATGCTGATTTCAGTAAGACGAAGAGTTTAATTTTTGTTAAATCCAAGTTTATAAGTTTTAAAATTTATTCTTTTTCCCGTCTTTTTTAAAGCAATTTAAAGGAATCTTATTGTTAGTATAAGATTTCTTTAAATGCTAATGTTTGAATATTAATGGAATATTCTTTCTGGTTTCATCTTAGCTGGTTTGCTTCTTGAGAACCAAAATCGACTTAATGATTACTTTATTCGGCTAAAACTATAACGTCTGCCTAACCATCTTGTTCCTTTGCCATTAGCAAGCATGAAATACTGGTCTTTTACATCATTGTTTTCATCCTTATAAATAATAGACTGATCCATGATCATCAACTGGCCTTTAATATCTGCTTCGTCAGCCACAATAGCAAAAGGTGCAAAATTTAATTCGATTATAGCGCCATCGCCCCGAACATTTCCCCACGCCGGCATAAGACCAAGCGGAACTCGTGTATCGAAAGAAACATAATTCCAACGATTCTCTAATTGATTAAAAGTGAGCAGTTCAGTACGTTTGACCTCATGATGTAGAGTATCTTTTAGCGGACGTATAAATTCCTGAAGCATCAAACCAATCATCACACGTTCTGCTACTAAACCCGTACTTACAACGGGTTTGGCACCTGGATATGCCCACACGGTTTCGGTAACATCCCAAAGACCTGTGCGTTTGGCTAACATTGAATTTTCAGTGCCCATTTGATTCAAAGCCTCTTTTGGGGAGTTTTTTTGTTGGGCAAAAGAAATCACGGGCAATAGTAGTATCAGCAGCCTTGTCATTTTACAGAAGGTAGAAATGCAATTGCTATTTGTTTTTTTGTACATAATTTGATGATATTATAAATTGTTTTTACCAGTTAAAGGTTTGTGGATTATATTCCTTTTACACCTCCGTCAAGTACTAATTCTGCACCTACCATATATTTTGAAGCGTCAGAAGCCAGATAAAGGAAACCTTCAGCAATTTCCTGCGCGGTTCCTAAACGTTTTGATGGATTAATGCTTGCAAAATAACCTTTTGAACTATCTACTTCTTCTTTTGAACCACCTCCACGAGCAAAGATTGGAGTATCAATTGGACCGGGAGAAAGGATGTTTACTCTTATGTTACGGTCAACAAGTTCAGCAGAGAAGCTTCTTGCCAATGAACGGACAGCAGCTTTTGAAGCAGAGTAGGCGGCCGCAACACCAAAACCTTTTTCGTTTAAGGCAGTAGATGTTAAAATGATAGAAGCGCCATCGTTAAGGAACGGCAATGCACGCTGAACAGAAAAGAATGCGCCCTTAAAATTAATATCACTGGTTGTATCAAATTGTTCTTCTGTAAAATGGGCAAGCGGTCCGGCAAGAAAAACACCCGCATTTACAACCAGTATGTCTATTTTCCCGAAGCGTTCATTGATTTTTGTATAGGCGTGTTCAATATTATTAATATCCGAAACATCACTTTCGATACCAAATGCATCATTTCCAATTTCAGCTATTGCTGTATTAATAGTTGTTTGATTTCTTCCTGTAATGGCAACTTTTGCTCCATTTTGAGCAAATAATTTTGCTGTTGCTAACCAATTCCGCTATTGCCTCCAGTTACTATAGCGACTTTATTTTCTAATTTATTCATTTTGTTTTATTTAAATTTTGGTTTTATATATTTTCCGGTTTAACGGCGTATACAATCAGGGATGTATTGAGTTAAAGGCTTATAACTATTTTGCCCACAGTACGTTCGCTCTCAATTTGATTATGGGCTTCTGCTATTTGATCGAAAGTAAACTCTTTTGAAATGTGAGGTTTTATTGCTCCGGAATTAAGAAGTTCGGCGATTTTTTTCATGTCAGATCCATTTGAAGTCACATTTGTATAAGCCGTTTGAATTGACATTGCATCTGCTTTTTCTTTTGTTTCATCGGTAATTTTGGTCAGGATACTAATCAAACTGCCGCCAGGTTTTATGACCTGTAAAGAATTAAGTATACTTTGATTGTCCAGACATTCTAAAACGAAGTCAACATTTTTGACACTTTCAGTTAATAGCTGTGTCTTATAATCGATATGTTCATCAGCGCCTATAGACAAGATAAAATCCTTATTCGCAGCCGATGAAGTTCCGATAACGTAGGCACCAAAGTGTTTGGCAATTTGTACAGCAAAATGTCCAACTCCTCCAGCCGCCGCATGTATTAAAACACGGTCTCCGGATCTAATATGGGCTCTGTTTACGAGGTTTTGCCAGGCAGTTAATGCGGCAAGTGTTGCCGCTGCTGCTTGGGCATGAGAAATAGTATTAGGTTTTTTGGTAAGATGCGCTGCAGGTGCTGCTACAAATTCGGCATATGCTGATCCCAATCCGGGAAAATTAACCATACCAAAAACCTCGTCTCCAGGTTTAAATAAATCAGAGTTGGATTCAATTACAATTCCGGAAATATCCCAGCCTAAAATAAATTCTTTTGTGGGATCGAGATTAGCATAGATATAAACACCCAGACCTTTTCTTGTTTTGATATCAATGGGGTTGATACTAATACTTTTGACTTTTACAAGAACTTCATCTGCATGGATTGATGGTTCTGGCACTTCTTTATAAATAAAATTCTCCACAGATCCCGGGGTTTTTAAAAATATTGCTTTCATAAAAATGAGTTTTTAATGTTTGTAGTACAAAATTATACCTAAAAAGCACCATTAATAAAGTATAAGTTTTCTATAAATAAGTATATTTGTGCCATGAAAAAAGAAACATTACACACACCGTACGAAATAAGTTTTAATGAAGCCGAAGTGTGTTCTAAGTTTGAACACGGGCATAATTTTTTCGAGTTAGCTTTTATACGCTCGGGTACGGGGAAACATATCTTAAATCAGTCGGAATGTAAGTATCATCCCGGACAACTTTATTTAATGACACCCGAAGACACGCATCATTTTTTGATAGAAACTAAAACGGAATTTTTTTTTCTTCGTTTTACCAATATGTATTTAAAGAAAAATAATTTTGGGAGAGACAGCCTGCAGCGTTTAGAATATATATTACAAAATGCCAATCATCATAATGAATGTATTCTAAAGAACATCAGCGATAGAAGTTTTATAGTTCCTGTGATTGATACTATTTATCAGGAGCTCACTTTTAAGCGTTTATATAACGAAGACTTAATACATCAGTTAATAAATACGCTGATTATAATTGTAGCAAGAAATATCGCGAATTTTTTACCGGATTACATTTCCGAAACAACAGAAGAAAAAGCAGTTAAAATATTGCAGTACATACAGCAGAATATTTATGACCCTGAAAAATTAAAAGCACAACAAATCAGCAATGTATTTTCGGTCTCTACTGCATATGTGGGCAGATATTTTAAAAAACACACCAACGACACTTTACAGCAATATATCGCCAAGTACAAGGTTAACCTGATAGAACACAGAATTAAGTTTAGTGACAAACGCATGAATGAAATTGCATACGAATTTGGTTTTACCGATGTCAGTCATTTAAACAAATTCTTCCGAAAGCAAAAAGGATATAGTTTAAAGGATGTAAAGACAGTTTAGGGTTATTGGCGATATGCGACATCTTCTGTAAATTCTGATGTAGCACCTGAATGCTCTTTTGAATTTCCTGAACCTGTGAATATTTTAATTGTTTATAAATGGTTATATGTTATTACGATTTTTTTCCCATTAACAGAAGAGCCACGCCGAAACCCAATCCCGCAAATATCGCTAGACTAAGGTTTGACGATGTTTTTGACGGTACCTTCCCATAAACTCTTAATGGTTCTTCTGAATTTGTCAAAACATTTCCGGAGTTATTTTCCTTATTCTGGTTAAGTTTCATTTTTACCCGTACTGCTGCAGATGCAGTATTGATTACCAGCTTTGGAAATAATCTGTAAGTGTTGGTTATTGCCGCAGCTCGTAAATCCGGAAAAGTATCTTTTTTTGGATGTTTTGCCACATCAACCATTTTAGCCGCAGTTTCATGCGGATCAGAAGCAATAAAGGGTATACTCATGTCAAAACCAGAGTATTTGGCAGAATGTAAATTACCCGTGGAATTTTGTAATTGAGGATATAGATTACAGAGATGGATATTTTTGCGGTTTGAAACTTCACCCTGCAAGCCTTCTATCATGCCTCTAATTCCATATTTGGTAGCAGAGTAAACAGCGCTGTAAGGGGCAGGCATAAATCCTCCGATGGATACATTGTTAATTAAGATACCTTGATTTTGCTTTTTAAAAATTTTAATTGCGTTGTAAGCTCCATGCATATAGCCAAACAAATTGGTTTTAATTACCTGATGGTGAATTTCCATGGGAATCTCTTCAAATTTTCCACTGGCCATCACGCCGGCATTATTTACCCAAATATCAATTTTTCCATTTATTTTCAGAGCTTCCTGAGTTACTTTTTCCACGTCCTCGGCAATAGACATATCGGCATAAACACCCACTGCCAACACATTTAATCCAGTGCAGTATTCAACAGCTTTGTCAACACCTTTACGGCCTCTGGCAACTGCAATTATATTACAGCCTTCCTTCGCGAAGGCTTCTACTGTTGCAAGGCCAACGCCGCTGCTGGCACCTGTTATAACAACAGTCTTTCCTTTAAGACTGTCGCTTGGAGTTTTATTATCTTTCATAGTCTTACTATTTAATTTATATATAAGTTAATGAAAATAATTCTTGATGCGATGCCATTTAAGAAAAATTTAATTTTCGTGTAGGTTTATGCGCTAAAGCTTAATTGTCTATTCAGCTATTGGGAATTTTATCTTTGAACAACATTTCTGCAGTTAATACTTGGAGTAGGGTAGATGAAAGTCTGAAATGCTTACGCTATTTTATGGCAAATTGAAGGCAAATAAAAGTACCGATTTTGCCACATAGATTTATAGAGTGTTTAACAAAGATTAAATGCAAAATAACTGTGAACCTTAGCATTTAAATTCTGAATGTTTAAAAGTAAATTTTGTCCATAAAAAAAGTCCTAATTTTCATTAGGACTTTTAGTGGGGAGAGCAGGATTCGAACCTGCGAAGTTTTCACAGCAGATTTACAGTCTGCCCTCGTTGGCCGCTTGAGTATCTCCCCGATCTCAGCGTTAATGCGCTTTGTTGTTCTAAGCGGTTGCAAATATATAAACGTTTTTGAGCTTTACAAACTAAAATTGCAATTAATTTTAAGTTATTTTAAATTAATTTTTAACCTATTGGTATTGAATAAAATAAAAATATATAAAATAATGATTTTTTTTCGATGCAACGTAAATATTGGTGTTATTTAGATAAAAGGTATAGAGTTTTCCTTTTCAATTGGGGATTTGCTATGAAATTTGAAGTACATTTTCACTGATGTTTTTTAAAATAAATTATCGAATTAGATTTTAAATTACACAGAAGACAAAAGGTTTTCCAGCTTTTAAGTTTTAAACATTCCTCAATTTAAATTATCGCTGGAAACAGCTTTTTTTAGCGCGCTGAAAGCTTAATCTTAAAAATACAAAGTAAGAATGTTTAACCTTTTTAAAAACCGTTCTAATCGGATATTTACAACTATTAAAACTAAAGTTGCATTCTAATTCGGTAATTCGCTAACAAAAAAATCTCCACTAGGGAGATTTTTTGTTTTAGACTGAATCTTGGATATTATTTAGCCAAAAGTTCTAATATTTTTGCTCTTAATTCTGGACCTCTTAAGTCTTGAGCCACCACTTTTCCTGATGCATCAAGTATAAAAGTTGCCGGAATAGATTCTACTTTGTATTGTTGAGCAATTGGTTCATCCCAAAATTTAAGGTTTGAAACGTGTGTCCATGTTAAACCATCTTTTGCGATCGCTTCTGTCCACTTGCTTTTTTCTTTATCCAAAGATACACCAACAATGTTTAGTCCTTTAGAATGTAATTCTTTATAAATAGCAACCACATTCGGATTTTCTTTTCTGCATGGTCCGCACCATGAAGCCCAAAAGTCAACAATTGTTACTTTTCCTAAGCTTTCTTTAAGCGAAATTACTTTCCCCTGGGGATTTGGTGCAGAAAAATCTGATCTTCATTTAGCGTCACCAACAGGAGGAGCTGTTGCACCAACTGCAGGCATTTTTGCTTGACCAAGTTTTGTTTTAATTTCTTTACCAGGAGTGGTTTTTTTCAAAGACTCATCCAAAGAGTTGTATAAAGCTTCTGCTTTTTTAATATCAGTAGAAGGATCTCCTAACATACCTTGAATAATCAATGCAGAAATATAAGATTTTGGGTGACTTTCAGCGTAAGCTAAATATTTCTTTTTAGAATCTGCCTGAACCTCAGTTTGAATTTTCATGTATTGTTTCATCAAACCGTTGATAGTTGCTGTATCCTGAGCTTGTTGAGCAGCTTGCATTTTTTGAGTGTTATTTTTTTGAAAATCAACTAATGCTTTTTGAGTTTTAGTAAGATCGTCATTAAATTTCACGTACTCATCATTATTGTAAGTTCCTGAAATTTTAGATTTATGGATGCTGTCTTTATCGATTGCAATTTTAATTTCTCCTGTTTCCAAGATAAAAGGAATTGGACCGTTTGCACCTTGAAGAATTAAAGTATGAAATGCTGGTTCAGTTACTTTTCCTTTAATTTCAAATTTTCCATTTTCTACTTTTACTGTATCAAGAGCTAATGGCATTTTTGTAGCAGGGTCCTGACCTTGAAGAATGATTGTTTTTCCGTTTTCAATTCCAGTTGCAGTTCCTGTAATTAGGTATTCTCCGTCTTTAACTTTGCTGCAAGAAATTATCGCTACAGAAGCGGTAAGTAAAAAAAGTATTTTTTTCATTATAAAAAATTAATTAGTTAATTGATTTGTGCAACAAAAGTATCTAAAAATATAAAACTTAAAGAATTTTGTAACCTAAAATTTTGTTATAGTTTTTTTATGCTTAATTCTCATGTTTTCAGTGTGTTTGCTAGTATAATTAAACTTAAAATTTCCAATTATATTATTATTTGGAAATAAAATATATAATTTTCTGATTTTTAAGCATAAAAAAAGCATCCTGTTGTCAGAATGCTTTTATAGTATAGTACGGTTTAAATCTATTCCTGATTTGTTTTCTTTCTCCAGGTAAAAGAGTTTAAAATGTGTCTTTTTGCGAATCTTCCAGGAGAATCTGCGTTTACCATTTTCACGTAAGTAGCTTTAGGAACACTGATGTATTCGTAAACACTTCCGTTAGAAAAATCGATAATTAAACGACCTTCAACAAATTTATAATCAGTGATTGAACAAGTTGAAATCGTTTCTGTATATTCAGGTAAATTTGCTTTAATTGTCTCAGGGTTAATACTAACCAAAAAGTGGTAAGCTTCAATAATAGCTTTACTTTTCTCTTCTGCAGCTTTTAAACCAGCGTCATCACCTTGAAATTTATCAGGATGAGATTCTTTCATCGCATTACGATAAATGGTTTTCAAATCTTTTAATTCTGCAGTTTTATCAACGTTTAGTAACTTGCGGTATTCAACTATTTTTTTCATAAATAAAAGGTAACTTATTGTCTATTAGTTTGAAATGAATGTTTTTTACTTCAAAACGACAAATTTTTTGCAAAGGTACACTTTTTTTTAACTTTTTACTTTTCATAGAAAAAATATTCATGAAAAGTTATTAGTTAAATGTGAGAAGTTAGATGTTTTTTTGATATTAAGTAATTTTCAACCCCAAAGTCGCAAAGTTTTATACGCACAAAGTTGAATAAAAACGCAAAGTTCGCAAAACCAGACCAAGCAGCTTTGCGAACTTTGCGAAAAATCTTAGCGCTCTTTGCGGTTAAATTCTCATTTCAAAACCTGAAACCTGAAACAAAGAAAACCTGAAACAAATTTTATTTATCCTCAGCCTTAAGATTTGCTTTATGAAAGTTTTTTGATTTCTTAGGATATTTATCATAACTGATATCGCTCGGATTCTCGATAACGGATTTAATCGTAATCAAATTACCCACAGCGTGATTAGCAGTTACTAATTTATAATCTAAAAGATATTCGCCACAAAAATAATTGTTGTTTTCATCTTTTTCTATGATGCCGGTATAAACCCCTTTTTGCAGCATTTTTTCGTGTGAATCTTTAGACATGACTTTATGTATTTAAAATTGAAGCCACAAAGTTAATCATTTATTGTTTGATTTAGGGAGTTCGCAACAATCTCAGTATATTTGCATATGCAAAAAAACTTTAAGCCACATCCTAATTCGTTCAAAAATACATTTTGTGTTTTTCATGAAGTGTTGCTAAATGAGATTGAAGGTTTAAAAAAACAGTTTGAAAGCAAAGCAGGAAGTACTTATTATTATACCGAAGCCGGAATGTATCGCGTTTCAAACCATTGGGGAAGACTGGCAAACAGCAAATGGCGTTTAATTGCAATGGAACCCGAAACGCCGTCGAAAACCAAAATAGGTTTTGCAACCTGGAACGAATTTTATCCGGACAATGCCGAAGAAAAACTATATTATATCGAAGCCGATTTTGATAAAAATACCGTGACCTATCAGCATAAAAAGAATCCGAAATATGATAATAAAGCAATTCTGAGAACCAGTTTTGAAACCACAAAACGAATCAAGCAAATTCGGAATCTGCAGCAATTAACCTCTTGGGCAAAACATTTTGATTATGATTACATTGATGATTTGAGAAAGCAAATTATAACAGAATTGATTTTTACCGAGAAAACTTTAGACGAAATTAAAAGAGAAATATAATGGGACGCAACAACGAAAGGAATATTAAAAAACACAACGATAAATTGCACAAAGCCCAAAATAAAGTAAAACAGGCCGAAATTGCACGTAAAGAAAAACTAAAAGAGATTATCAAAAAGTTCAACGAGAATAAAGAAGAAAAATAAAAAGTTCGCCACGAATTCCACGAATTAGCACTAATTTTTAAACGTAATTTATTAGTGTAAATTCGTGAAATTCGTGGCAAAAAAATAAAAAATATAAAGATGAAATTTGAAGATTTAAAAGTAAGCGTACAAGAGATAATCGATTTAATCGCTGCAAAAAATAACAGAGAAGCCAATAATAAATTGCTTGAAGTAAATGAAACTTTAGACGAAATGCTGGATCATGCAGAAGAAGATGAAGATTTGCGAGAAATCAGCAGATATCAGGTTTTATTGAACCAATTGCATGTGAAAATTAATGGCGAAGAGCAGGTTGATGGAGAGTAAATGCTTTTGCGATACAGGATTATTGTTTAAAGATTGCTGCGGATTATATCTTCAAGGCAATCAAAAAGCACCAACAGCTTTAACTTTAATGCGTTCCAGATATTCCGCGTATGCGACTCATAATGCAGATTATCTTTTGGAAACTACTCATGTTTCTGAAAGGAAATATTATTCAAAGGAAGAAATCCTGAAATGGGCAACAAGCAATAAATGGCAAAAACTGGAAATTCTGAGTTTTACCGAAAACACAGTGGAGTTCAAAGCTTATTTTCTGGATTCAAATAGTAAACCCCAAACGCATTATGAATTTTCTACTTTTAAATTCGAAAATAATGTATGGTATTACGTTGACGGAAAGTTTGAATAATTGCTAAATTTATAAGGAATTTCACCCTGTTTTGCTTCGATATTTTAACTAAAAATTAATAAGCGTTTCTTTTTTCGTAATTCTAAAATAGTGTAATTTTAGAATTATGAAAAACGAATTTAAAAAAGGTTTTTATTTTAAGACGTACGAAGCCCCGTTTCAGTCTCCGTTTGAAAAGCTTTTTGGTATTTTTAAAGAGCTGATCACCCATACTTCGGGGGATTTTGACGAAGCGATAGACTGGCTTCGCGAGTTGGATAAAGAGTATAAACTTACCGACGAAAACTACACAATCGATGATTTTATCGAAGATTTAAAAAAGAAAGGTTACATAAAAGACGAGGTTAAAGAAGATGGAACCGGTGGTTTTGGAATTACTGCCAAAACAGAACGCGCCATCAGACAGCAGGCTTTGGATCAGATTTTCGGAAATTTAAAGCGTTCCGGAAATGGGAATCACAAAACCAAACATGCCGGAAATGGAGATGAACATACCGGTGAATTCCGTGAATTTAATTTTGGTGACGGTTTAGAGCGTATTTCCCTGACAGAAAGCCTTCGAAACGCTCAAGTCAATAACGGCGTTGAAAGTTTCATGCTGACCGAAAATGATTTGGTTGTAGAAGAAACACAATACAAAGCCCAAATGAGTACGGTTTTGATGATCGATATCAGCCACAGCATGATTTTGTACGGCGAAGACCGAATCACGCCTGCCAAAAAAGTAGCGATGGCTTTGGCTGAATTAATCACGACACGTTATCCAAAAGACACATTGGATATTTTGGTTTTCGGAAACGATGCCTGGACCATTCCAATTAAAGATTTACCGTATTTGCAAGTAGGTCCGTATCACACAAACACCGTTGCAGGATTGCAATTGGCGATGGATATTTTGCGCAGAAAGCGAAATACCAACAAACAAATTTTCATGATTACCGACGGAAAACCAAGCTGCGTTCGCGAACGTGACGGTTCTTATTATATGAACAGTAACGGCCTCGACGAATATATCGTTGATAAATGTTACACGCAGGCACAACAAGCCAGAAAACTTCATATTCCCATTACGACTTTTATGATTGCAAACGATCCGTATTTACAGCGTTTTGTGAATCATTTTACAGAAGCCAATCAGGGAAAAGCATTTTACACCGGACTAAAAGGTTTGGGTGAAATGATTTTTGAAGATTATGAGACAAATAGGAAGAAGAGAGTGAGATAGTTTTCAGTCGCAGTCTCAGTTTTTAGTTGTCACGCTGAGCGTAGTCGAAGCGCTTTTTTACACAACGCAAATCGTAGAGGCGCACAGCAGTGCGTCTCCGCAAAGAAATGACACAATCCTTTCGCACATTTACATAAAAATATAAACAATACATATTTCAATAAAAATGGAAATAAATAACATAAACACATTAGGTCAGTTAAAAGCCTCGGGATATAAAAGTACAAGCATTAAAGACGAATTGCGAAACAATTTACGCGGGAAAATCAAATCGGGAGCTCCGGTTTTTGAAGGGGTTCATGGTTTTGAGAATACCGTAATTCCAGAATTGGAACGTGCTATTTTATCACGTCACAATATTAATTTACTAGGACTTCGTGGTCAGGCAAAAACTCGTTTGGCGCGTAAAATGATCGAATTGCTGGATGAATATATTCCGTTTGTAGCGGGATCTGAAATCAATGACGATCCGTTGAATCCAATTTCTCGTTTTTCGAAAGATCTTATTGCTGAAAAAGGAGATGAAACCCCAATTTCGTGGCTGCACAGAAGCGAACGTTTCTTCGAAAAATTAGCCACGCCGGATGTTACCGTAGCCGATTTAATTGGAGATGTTGACCCGATAAAAGCAGCAAATTTAAAATTATCGTACGCAGATGATCGCGTAATCCATTTCGGAATGATTCCGAGAGCGAACCGCTGTATTTTTGTAATTAACGAATTACCTGATTTACAAGCCAGAATTCAGGTTGCATTATTTAATATTTTGCAGGAAGGCGATATTCAGATTAGAGGTTTCAAATTGAGAATGCCGCTTGATATGCAATTTATTTTTACGGCAAATCCGGAAGATTATACGAATCGTGGAAGTATCGTTACACCTTTAAAAGACAGAATTGGTTCTCAAATTCTAACACATTATCCTGAAAGTGTAGCCATTGCCAGAACAATTACAGAACAGGAAGCAAAATTGGATCAAAACCAAAGCGACATTGTTTATGTTCCCGGTCTGGCAAGAGATATTTTAGAACAAATCAGTTTTGAGGCCCGTGACAGCGAATACATCGACAATAAAAGTGGTGTAAGTGCCAGAATGAGTATCACGGCTTTTGAGAACTTAATAAGTACCGCAGAACGCCGCGCCCTAAAAGCCGGAGTTGATAAAACAAATTTACGTTTGTCTGATTTTATTGGAATCATTCCCGCAATAACCGGAAAAGTAGAATTGGTTTACGAAGGAGAGCAGGAGGGAGCAGCTGCCGTTGCACAGAACTTAATAGGATCTGCAATTCGAACATTATTCCCAACACTTTTGCCAAAAATAGAAAAGCTGGAAAAACCGGGAGAAAAAACACCATATTCTGATTTGATAGAATGGTTTTTTGCCGAAAGCGGTTTCGAATTATTAGACGATGCTTCGGATGCTGAATATCAGGAAATTTTAGATGAAGTAACTCCGTTAGATGTTTTAGTAAAAAAATACCAGCCTGAATTGGATCAGCAAGACAAATATTTCTTCAAAGAATTTATTTTATGGGGATTGGTTGAATACAAAAAGCTAAGCAAAGATCGCTTCGCACAAGGACATCAGTTTAAAGATATGTACGGAAGTTATATTAGTAAATTGTAAGTTTTGAATTAAGAATTAAGAATTAAGAATTAAGAATATCTCTTAAACATCAAACCCGACAGGTTTTAAAAACCTGTCGGGTTTGTTTTTTTTACTTCAGCCTTCAATTTTTTGATTCGTTCTGTTTGTCATTTCGACGGAGGAGAAATCACATCAAGTATTTGCGAAAGATTTACGATTTTCTTTGAGGAGTTTCTAGTGTGATTTCTCCTCCGTCGAAATGACAAGATTGTGTTCAAACCCGACAGGTTTTTAAAATCTGTCGGGTTTTTTATGCGCGACCATCTTTGTCAAAGTTTAAAACTTTGACAAAGATTATGCGATTCAATTTGTCAGTATTTTTATTTATTGAAAATAAACGCATTACCAGTTTTATTTCCTCTACCTTGCTACGTTGGCTGTATTTGCAGTTTTCCCAAAACAAAAAATGGAAGATAGTTTCGAAGATTTGATTGCGAGTTATATTGAGAACAAAGTTGGAATATCAGAACATTTTTTAAGCCCTGAACTGGCAAATAACTTAAAACAAAATCTGCTTGATTTAAATGAGAAAAGTTTACTTCTCGCTGCCGGAATCGGGAATTCAGAGAAGCTATCTTACGATGGCGCGATCAGAAGTGATTCCATTTATTGGCTCGACAAAAAACACAATAATGTATTCGAGAATGAATTTTTCGATAAAATTGATGCTTTCATTTTATACCTAAACGAAAGCTGTTACGCCGGAATTAGCGGTTATGAATTTCATTATTCTTTATATGAAACCGGCGATTTTTACCTGAAACATTTGGATCAGTTTAAAAATAATCCAAGCCGAAAATACTCGATGATCAGTTATTTAAACAGCAATTGGACAGAAGTAGACGGAGGGGAATTAATGATTCATCAGGAAAACAACAATCAGAAAATTTCGCCGACTCAGGGCAAAACAGTTTTCTTTAAAAGCAATGAATTAGTGCATGAGGTTTTGGTTACACAAAATACCCGAATGAGCATTACCGGCTGGTTAAAGAGTGATTAATGTGTTTTTTTTGAAAGTATAAAACAGATAAACCTTATTTTTGTATTCAAAATATAATAATATGTTGTTTCTAATTTTAAGTATTCTTTGTAGCGTAACGGTTGGTGTAATTTTCAAAATAACCCGAAAGTATAATGGCAACCCCATCCAAATTGTAGCTTTTAATTATGTCTTTGCCTTACTGCTTTGTTATTTTACGTTTAGCCCAAATCTTTCTGAAGTAGATTCAAAAGCACCGTGGAATATTTACCTTGCCATTGGCGTTTTATTACCTGTAGTTTTTCTGTTTTTAATTGCTTCCATAAAATACATGGGAATCGTAAAAACAGATGCCGCACAGCGATTATCACTTTTTATTCCCATACTGGCTGCCTGGTTTATTTTTAAAGAAGAATTTAATACTTATAAAGTTCTGGGAATCATAATTGGCTTTTTAGCATTATTATTCATTTTAAAAAAGCAATCAGAAAACAAAGAAAACAAGTGGATTTATCCGGCTGTAGTCTTACTTGGTTTTGGACTCATTGATATTCTTTTTAAGCAAATTGCCCTTTATACCAATTTGCCTTATACCACTTCTTTATTTGTGGTCTTTGATATTTCACTGGCCGTTTCTTTGCTTATTGTTGTATACGATGTTGCCTTGAAAAAAGTAAAACTACAACTGAAGAATATCCTTTTCGGTGGTTTGGTCGGACTTTTTAACTTCGGAAATATTCTGTTTTACTTAAAAGCGCATAAGACTTTCGCCGATAATCCTTCGACTGTTTTTGCCGGAATGAACATGGGCGTTATTGTTTTAGGCAGTCTTGTTGGCTTGCTTTTTTTTAAAGAAAAATTATCCAAAATTAACTTCATTGGTCTCTTTTTAGCTTTGATTGCCATAGTTTTGATCGTTATTTCTCAATTTTAAATATTTTTTTCGCTGGCTTAATTCGTTAATTTACAGGTTCTTTAATGTTAAGTTTTAAAATAATTAAAATAAACTCTACTAATTCTATAGAATTTATGAAATATATTTATAAATTTGTCCCAACAATGAAAAACTATAGTCGATATATCATTCAGATCATGTGCAGCTTCACGATGTGTTGCATGTTGAACTATGTAATGAGATGGCGTTAATAGAAAATGAGCTTGTTAGTTATTTTTTTTTTTAGCCTTTCATGCACCATGAAAGGCTTTTTTTTAAACTATTAAAAAATTTTAAAATGAGATCAAATAGAAATACCAATATAATGATGCAATGCTGTCTAATTAAAATTCCGTGTTGTAGACAAAACAATTGTTTTCAAATCATTTCTCTCTTGGAGAAGTAAGATAAATTTCTAAATCAAAAAAATAACCCCAATTAAAAAGATATAAAATGAGTGCAGAAATAATTAAACAGAATCCCTTTCAATCTATGATTGATCGTTTTAATACCGCAGCAGATATTCTAAACCTTGATGAATCCATAAGGCAGAAATTGCAAAGGCCTGAAAAACAAATTGTCGTAAATTTTTCTATTGTTTTGGATAATGGACATGTACAAAATTTCGAAGGCTATCGTGTGATTCACAACACAGCTTTAGGGCCATCAAAAGGAGGAATACGTTATGATAATGGTGTAAATCTGGATGAAGTAAAAGCATTGGCAGCGTGGATGACCTGGAAATCTGCCGTAACCGGAATTCCGTTTGGAGGAGCTAAAGGCGGAATTATCTGTGATCCCAGAACACTTTCAAAAGCCGAATTGGAAAAAATTACAAGAGCTTATACCAAAGCTTTATCGGATATTTTTGGACCAGAAAAAGATGTTCCCGCGCCCGATATGGGAACCGGTCCTGACGAAATGGGCTGGTTGATGGATGAATTTTCGTTAGTTCACGGCAAACCAATTCACGCCGTTGTAACGGGAAAACACCTGCATTCAGGAGGTTCTTTGGGCAGAGTAGAAGCAACCGGAAGAGGTGTAAGCATTATCACACTTCTGGCACTTCAAAAATTAAAACTTAGACCTGCAAGATCTACCGTTGCCATTCAGGGCTTTGGAAATGTAGGATTGCATTCGGCTTTGTTTTTACATCAAAAAGGATTAAAAGTCGTGGCTGTTAGCGATGTTTCAGAAGCTTTCTACAATCCGGACGGACTTAATATCCCGGAATTGATTTTGTATTACAACCTGAACAATAAAAGCATCAAAGGATATCCAAATTCTGTTGCCATAAAACACGAGGATTTATTGCTTTTGGAAGTGGATGTACTGATTCCGGCTGCAAAAGAAGATGTGATTACGAAAAAAAATGCGCATGAGATTAAAGCTAAAATTATTGTAGAAGGCGCAAATGGCCCGGTGTCATCTGATGCTGATCAGATTTTGCATGAAAATAATGTTTTGGTCGTGCCGGATATTTTGGCAAATGCCGGCGGTGTAACGGTTTCATATTTTGAATGGCTTCAGAATTCACTTTTAGAGTCTTGGAGAATTCACCAGATCAATACACGATTAGAAGATATTTTAGAAAAAGGTTTTGAAACTGTTTTCAGGATTGCCACGAAGTATGATGTAACGCCGCGTATTGCAGCTTATATCATCGCTCTGAAAAAAGTAGCCGATACGCAATCTGTAAAAGAAGTGGCACTCGATGCGCCAAAATTCAAGCAGAATTAAAAACTGATTCTTAAATCAACAGGTATATTTTCATTGGTTATTAGAAATAGTAACTGATGAAAATATCTTTTTCGTTAAAGTTATACTGAATTAAAGACCTAATTGTTTAGCAATTAAAAAGAAATTTTTAAAATGGAACATATTAATTTTCTGGCGTTTGCGATGCCTGCGTTTTTCCTTTTTTTGTTTTTGGAATACAAACTGGCACAGCGTAAAAAAAGACCTGAGATTTTCAATTACGAAAGCTCTGTTTCGAACATTAGTATTGGCATTGCCGAAAGATTAATCAATCTTTTTGTGGCCGCAAGTTTTTATCAGCTTTATTATTTTGTTTATAATAATTACCGAATTTTTGAAATTCCAAGTAATGCTTTTGTGTGGTTTGCCTTAATTCTCGCGACAGATTTTGTCTGGTATTGGTACCACAGATTAGGGCATGAAGTCAATTTTTTCTGGGCAGCGCATATTGTGCATCATCACAGCGAAGAATTTAATTTTACGGCCGCCGCCAGAATTACCACATTTCAGGCCGTTGTAAGAACCGGATTTTGGTGCGTTTTGCCTTTTGTTGGTTTTCATCCAAAAATGGTCATCACAATGCTGATTGTGCACGGCGCTTATTCCTTTTTCACCCATACTCAGCTTATTGGAAAAATAAAATGGCTGGAATATATTTTTGTAACGCCATCCATTCACGGCGTTCATCACGCATCCGATGAGAAATATCTGGACAAAAATTACGGTGATATGTTCACTTTTTGGGACCGTATTTTTGGAACTTTCCAGGAAGAGGAAGAAAAACCAAAATATGGATTAACGCATCCCTTAAAAAGCTACAGTTTCCTTTGGCAGCATTTTCATTATTACTTCGAAATCTTCGAATTATGGAAACGTTCTTCAGGTTTTAAAGCAAAATGGAAAGCTGTTTTTGGAAGTCCGGCGCATATGGATCAGGACATTCGACCGATATTGGAAAAACGATTTTTACAGGACAAAAGCAATCCGCATCAAAGACTGCGCTTTCGAAATTACCTGTATATTCAATTAGGAATCTGTACTTTGTTTCTAACTGTTTTTACGTATTATTTTGACTTTTTAGATCTTTTTGACAAGGTTTTTGTGTTGACTTTTATTCTCATCACCTTAGTTAATTGCGGTGCTTTATTAGAACAGCGCAAATGGATTTATTACCTCGAATATGCTAGAATTTTTATTGTAAGCAGTTATTTTTTATACGAAGAAGATATGACTGCATTTTTGTTTGTCCCGCTCGCCATCATGATTTTTGCTGAGCAGTTATTTTCGCTAAGTACACGCTATCAAAATGTGATACTACAACTAGAATCAGAATAAAGTTTTTTCGCCACGAATTTTCTATTTCGCCACGAATTCACGAATTTATTCATACAGATGAGAATAATAATTCGTGAATTCGTGGCTATTTTTTAAATCATATTGTCTTATTCACAATAAATTTTTTTCGCCACGAATTCACGAATTTTTTATTCATACAAATGAGAATAATAATTCGTGAATTCGTGGCTATTTTTTAGATCAGTTTTTTCGCGACAAATTCACGGATTTTTTATTCATACAGATGAGAATAATAATTCGTGAATTCGTGGCTATTTTTTAAATCATATCGTCTTAATCGCCATAATCTTCTCTTCAAAAGTATCTTTAAAATCTGATTTGCTTTTGATTCTGGTTTTGTACGTGTAAATGGTAGCTACAGAAAGTTCCAGGAATTCTGCCATTTGACTGCTGTCCTGAATTCCTAATCGGTACAAGGCAAAAATGCGGAGTTCTGTATTTAAAAGTTCTCCCTTTTTTACAATGCATTTATGATCATTCGGAAACAAATGATTAAAATCAGTTACAAAAGTGGGGAATAATTTCAGGAAGATTTCATCAAACTGGTGAAAGAGATTCTCGCGTTCTTCCTTTACATTATAACGCTTTAAACTCGCAATCACTTCATCGGTTTTCTTGGTAATAATCTTATGCAGCGTACTTTTCTGAATATGATCTATTTTATTGATAAACGCCGAAGTTGCTTTAATGAAATACGTAATATACTCTTCCTTAATAGCATTGGCTTCACTTAAACTCACATTCATTTCCTGCAATTGCGCGTAGGAAGAAGCCATTATTTTTCTCGCCTTATTTTTCTCTTTTAATTGTTTAAAGATGATAATCAGAAACAAAATAATGATCAAAGTCAGAATCGTCAATAGAATAATAATCCTTTCCAGTTTGTCATTTTTGTCTTTTACATTATTTAATTGCGCTTTTTCGATAATAGGCAAAATTGACGAAATTTCAATTTTTCGATGTCTGGCGTTATAAAAAGTCGCATCATCCATGGCGATATTAATATACTCATTTGCCTTGTCCAGCTCGCCCATTTTAAAGAGTTCGTTGGCCAGATTTCGAAGCGCCACGGTTTCTTTCGTCGCGTTTTTCACATCGGCAATAGCGGCGAGAGCCAGATAATAAATGGCTTTTTTAGTATATCCTCTTTCCGAATAAATATAGCCAAGACTCGAAGTGGCGATTCCGTAATAATCCGGTGGTAAATTATAGTTGTTTATCCAGTAACTAAAGGCAAATTCGGCGCCGCGCCAGTCTTGTTGTTTCAGGCGTTTTAAACTTTCTGCTGCCCAATATTCATTGCTGTTGGTTCCAATTAATTCCAGTGCTTTTTTCAGGAAATGATTCCCCTGCTGTACATAATGAATGTTAAAACGCTGATCTTTATTATAATCGGCAAGATCATAATAAGCGCGGGCTTTAATGGAATAATATTCGAATTTATTTTTTTGGTCGAGCTTTTGGTCATCAATAACATTCAAGGTGTCGATGGCTTCTTTAAACAATCCCGAAGAAAGCAATACGAACCCTTCTTTAATTCGGCTTTTAGCCAAAAACTTCGGATCTTTTAAAACAATCGCTTTGACTTTTGCTTCTTCTAAATAATAATAAGCCGAATCGTATTTGAAAGATTTGTATTCTTCAAACAGCGACATGTAAGAATTGTACAATTGTTCATTATTCTGGCTTAAAGTAAATTTTGAAATGTCTTTTTTGAGAACTGCAATTTTATGATATTTCTTTTTTAAGTACACTTCTTTTTTCAGAAGCACTTTATCTAATTCTTCCAGAACAGGATTTGTCTCTTTCGCAGCCAGAGAAAAACCTGCAATAAAAAAATACAGAATCAATAGTATTCGCATGATGATTTTGGTTAGGGTAGTTAGTTTTTTGATTTGTTGCGTTAATTCGTTTTAATTCAGAAAAATTTTAGACAGTTGATGATTGGGCAACTTAAAATTAGCATTTTGTATTTAGAAACCTGCGATTTACGTGGTCAAATCACTTCTAAATGTTAAAAGTAGTCTAATAATTTGCAATTATACAATAAAAAGCAATTATATATATGTATAGTGAAAAAAATATCCACTAAAATTTTCATATTGTCATTATTACCATTAAAAAAACACCAGATTTCATCTAAACAACGTCTTGATTTTTACAAAGATAAAAATATTTTAAAATATTGATTATCAAATATTTGAATAAAAAATGGCACAGATTTTATCTTGATTTTTCTCAGATGTTTTTTTTTAGATTTATTTAACATCTAGTTTCGTTCTGTCTTTAATGAGACAAAAAAACTAACAAAACAAACCACAAATTTATGAGATGTAAAAGTATTTATTGGTTAGCTGTTTTTATGTGTTTGATGACTATTAGTTGTGATAATACAGAAGACGGAAGCTACGTTGATCCGATTACCCTTTATGAGAAAGTAAACGGAAATTGGGGATTGACAAATTTGAAAATGGTTGATGAATCTGCTAAGGCAAATGCCATCGAACCGAGTGAACAAAACCTGAGCACGTATTTTAACTACGAAGATTTTAAAATTAAATTCAATGTAGATGAAAAAATGAATCCAACAAGTTATGAAGTTCAGGGAAATGTGCCTCCATTGTTTGCTGCAAAAGGTTTTTGGAGATTAAGTTCCGATTTCCAGCAAACGAATGCAAGTGGTCCGGTACGAATTTATTTGTACAGCGATGCTCAAAAAACGCAAAAAACAGACGAACTCAGACTGACTTCCGTTCCGGGAAACAACGACGAAATGGAACTTCAATTGGTGCATTCTTCAGGCGGGATTGCATTTGTGTCTTATGTATTCAAATTAACTGCTATTAACTAAAAGTATGAAAAAATTTATATATACAATTTTACTTGCCCTTTTGATGGCTCCAAATTTTATGCAGGCGCAGGAAGCTGCAGGAGCTGTGGGGCCAATCTCATCATTTCCGGTAGTATACAATTATGATGAGCAGGTAACGTGGTATTTTGATATGTCAGGATCCACTTTTACCGAAAATGAAGACCTTTATATCTGGATCTGGTCACCATCAGAACCCGATGCGGGCAATTGGGAAAACTCTTCTGATTTTGCCAAGTTACATTATGAAGGAAACAAAATTTGGAGTTTTACTTTAACTCCAACACTTTATTTTTCTAAAACGCCGGCAGAAATTGCAGCAAGTGCAGGATTTTGGTTTCGTTTAAAAAACAAAAACGGATCAAAACAAAGTGATGTTGCCAGTATTGCTTACACTGATTTTTCGTCTTTTTACACAGCAAATGAAGTAATCAGATCGTATCCGACAAAACCAACAATTGACAAACCGGTTAGTATTTTATTCAATTCCAATTTAAAAGACGGTTTTGCGGGAGTTCCAAGTGTGCATTTTCACAGTGGTTTGAATAACTGGGCCGTTTTACAGGAATATCAGGCCTGGCTTCCGGAAGTATCTGAAAAAACAAAACTAAAAGATCTTGGAAATGGTTTTTACAGAATGGATTTGATTCCACAGCAATATTATAATACAGAGCCGGGATTTATGATGGAAAACATTACGTTTCTGTTTGTAGCAAAAGACTGGACCACTAATTCCGGTGATCAGATCATTTACGCGGGAGCTTATGAGCCACCACCACCGCCGGTATTTGGATTTTTCCCTTTACAAATTAGCCAAAGAGATTTTCTGGGTATCTACAGAAAAAATAACGAACCGGGCGTAAACAAATTAATCTACACGATTACAGCCGGAAGCAAAATAATTGCGGGCGAGTTTACAGGCGGAACTGCTGAAATAAAAGGATTTGTCAATTTGGTTTCAGAGCTTCAGGGAATTCCGAATTTAAGTGAAATTCATGTTTTGGTCAAAGACAATAAAGACAAAACAATTTCGGATACGATGATTCCGCTTAAAACTTTAGACAAATAATCACTATCAAACCAAACACCAATTCTAATGAATAATAGTAAAAATAAAGAAATAGTCCTGCATCAAATGTGGACTACAAAATCGGTGGTATTCCTGATTTTCATGCTTTTCCTTTCGGCAGGAATATTTGCGCAGGGAAAAAAGAAAGTATCAGGTACCGTTTATGACAACACAGGAAGTGTTTTGCCGGGAGCTTCGGTAATTGAAGTGGGTACAAAAAATGCAACAACTACAGATTTTGACGGGAAATTTTCGCTGGATGTAGCCGTAGGAGGTGCAATCGAAGTTTCTTTCATCGGATCATCAACACAAAAAGTTCAAATTACTTCGGCTTCTTCAAATATAGATGTTCGTTTGCAAAATGACGGTTATCAGTTGGCAGAAGTTCAGGTAGTTTCGGTAGGATACGGAACGCAAAAGAAATCAGATTTAACCGGAGCCATTTCAACCGTTAATGCAGATGATTTGGTTAAAGGAACAATTTCTTCTACAGAACAGGTTTTACAGGGAAAAGTAGCGGGATTGAATGTTATTCGTCCTTCGGGAGATCCGGCTGCGGGTTCTACTTTACGCCTTCGCGGAGGAACTTCATTAACCGCAAGCAACAGTCCGCTTATTGTAGTGGACGGAATTGCAGGTGTTGATATCAACGTGGTTCAGCCTTCGGATATTAAATCAGTAGATATTCTTAAAGATGCTTCGGCGACAGCCATTTATGGATCAAGAGGAGCAAACGGAGTTATTATTATTACCACAAAATCAGGAACAAAAGGCGTTTCTGTAACCTATAGCGGTTTATCAAGCGTGGGTTATGTGGCTGATAATTTAGATCTTTTATCGGCAAACCAATGGAGAGCGCACGTTCGCCAAACCGGAAATTTGGACGCTGTTGATTATGGCGGAAACACCAACTGGCAAAAAGAAACAGAACAGGTTGCTATTTCGCAATCGCATACTTTAAGCATAAATTCAGGTAAAACAGACAGCGGTTTCAGAGCTTCGCTTTCGTACTTAAACAATGAAGGTGTTATTAAAACAAGCGGTCTGGAAAGAATTAGCGGAAACGTAAATGCCTATCAATATCTTGGCAGCAACAAAGACGTAAAGTTTGACATGGGTTTATTTGCCAATATCGACAAATGGCACCCAATTGATTACAGAATTTTTGAGCGTTCGTATAACCTGAATCCAACAATTCCGGTTTATGATGCCAACGGTGATTTTTCTTCAGTAGGAGGAAATATCTACGAAAACCCGGTTGAAATTTTAACCAACAGAACCGTAGATAATGAAAGACACAGACTTTTAGGATATTTTAAAACTGAAGTAAAATTCCTGAATGATTTCATGGCTGTGGCCAATATTTCATTAGAACATAATGCGATGCAGGGAAGTACTTATAAACCTTCATACGCGGTTATGGAAGGAAGAACAGAAGGCGGTTATGCCCAAAAAACATATGCTGAATACACAAATGCACAAGGCGAATTGTATGTAAATTATACGAAATTTATCGATAAACACAACATTAGCGCATTGGCTGGATATTCGTATCTGGAGAATATTTACGAAGGTTTTGGCGCGCAAAGAAGTGGTTTTGTGACCGATGCTTTTAGCTACAATAATTTAGGAGCGGGTTACAATTACCGTTTAGGCGATGTGTATTCATATAAAGGAAAATCAAATCTGGTTTCGTTTTATGCTCGTGCGAATTATGGTTATGACGGAAAATATTTATTGACCGGAACTGTGAGACGTGATGGATCAAGCCGTTTTGGAGAAAACAATAAGTGGGGAACTTTTCCTTCTGCATCTGCGGCGTGGAGAATTTCTAACGAAGAATTTATGACTTCTTCAAAAGATTGGTTAGGGAATTTAAAATTAAGAGTGGGCTGGGGAATTACCGGTAACCAAGACGGAATTGGCGAATACAAATCGCTTTCAATTTTAGGAGTTGGAAACGACAGTTACTACGATCCAGTTACAGGAACGTGGAGTTTGGCTTATTCTCCAAAACAAAACCCAAATCCTGATTTGAAATGGGAATCGACAGAACAGGTAAACGTTGGTATAGACTTTAGTTTATTTAATAGAATTACAGGTTCATTCGAATGGTATTCTAAAACCACCAGAGATTTATTATATACGTACGAAGTACCGCAACCGCCTTATTTAGTGGGGACAATGCTGGCAAACGTAGGTGAAATGTCAAACAAAGGAGTAGAGCTTACGTTGAATGCAGACATCATTAAAGGAGATAAATTTACCTGGGATGCGAATTTGACATTAGGACACAACGTTCAAAAAATCGAAAAACTATCCAATCCAACTTATAAAACAGATGTAATTTACAGCGGATCATTGCACGGATTGGCAGGAATGTCAGGACAATATTCTCAAATTATTGCCGAAGGATATCCTGTTGGAACTTTTTGGGGATTTGAAAGCGCAGGACTTGATACTGATGGAAAAATGCTGTACTACAATGCTGCAGGTGAGAAAGTTGCAGACAATGTTTTAGTTGATGCTGATAAAAGAGATTTAGGAAATATTCAGCCGGATCTGACTTTAGGTATCGGTATGAATTTTACTTACGGAAATTTTGATCTTGGAATTTCAGGTTACGGAATGTTTGGTCAAAAAGCCTTAAACGCAACCAACATGATGTTAAACGATCCAAACAGATTGCCGGCTTTTAATGTTCCGGATGATTTCCTGAATAGCGGCATTACATCGGCACCAAAATACTCCAGTTACTGGATCGAAGATGCTTCTTTCTTCAGACTTCAAACCGTTTCTGTTGGATATACATTGCCATTGAAATTAAAAGGTTCAAAATTGAGAATGTACTTAATGGGAGAAAACCTTGCTGTATTTACAAAATACAAAGGTGTTGATCCTGAAATTGGTTTAAATGCCCAGGATGGAATCAACCAAACCGGAGTAATGGATGTAACGGGACTAGCAGCGCCTGGAATTGACAGATATAACAATTATCCACGCCCAACAACGATTTCTGTTGGATTAAATTTCACGTTTAACAATTAAGCGAATTAACTCAAAAATATAAAAAATGAAAATCAAAATAACAGCAGCACTATTGATGAGCATGTTTTTTACGATATCATGTACAGACTTAAGCGAAGATTTGTATGATAGAGTAGAAGACGGAAACTTTGGAAATACGCCAAAAGAAATTGATGCGCTTGTGGGTGGAGCTTATTCTTCGTTAAGAGGATTTGCCGATGGAATTTCAAACAATTATCCAACTTGCGAATATGTTTTCTTTTTGAATGAAACCGTTTCAGACGAAGCTACAATTCCAACCAGAGGAACAAACTGGTACGATGGCGGACAATATCAGGATGCGCAAAAACATACCTGGAAACCGGATAACCGTATGATTTTATCGGCATGGCGTTACAATTATACGGGAATCGCCAAGATCAATTCCATCATTTATCAAATCGATAAATCATCATTGACAGATGCTGCAAAAGCGCCAATTTATGCCGAATTAAAAGCGTTGAGAGCGTATTACTATTACAACCTTTTGGATTTATTCGGAAATGTGCCAATCGTAGTAAACTTTGAAGATACTTCTTTGCCATCTAATTCTACCAGAAAACAAGTGTATGATTTTGTGGAGAAAGAATTACTGGATGCGCTTCCGCATTTGACTTCAAATGTGGTGTATTCTAAATTCACCAAAAATGTGGCGTATTCTTTATTGGCAAGATTGTATTTGAATTCAGAAGTTTTCATCGGAACTCCGCGTTGGCAGGATTGTATTGACATGTGCCAAAAAGTAACAGGATATACATTAGCGCCGGATTTCTTTGCCAATTTTGCAACACAAAATGAAAAATCACCGGAAATTATTTTCGCTATTCCGTACGATTCAAAAGCGGGAACAGTAGGAAATTATATGTCATCCATGTCTTGTCATTATCTGCACAAATTAACGCTTTCGCCAATTGGAGATTATCCTTGGAGCGCAAACGGAATGTGCGCGCAGCCAGGTGTTTATTCCGCTTTTGCAGAGACAGATAAAAGAAGAAAATGTATGGTTGCAGGAGATCAGATCAATCTGGCCACCGGACAGGTAATTATGATGGATAACGGAGAACCTTTAACGTACACAGAAGCTGTTACAAGTGTGGCGGATGCCAAAGAAAATGAAGGTGTTCGTTTAGGAAAATACGAAATGAAAGCCGGAGAAATGTGGGAGCGTGATCACGATCTTGTTGTAATTCGTTATGCCGAAATTTTGATGATGCAGGCCGAATGTTACGTTCGTTTGGGAGCTGCAGATTTGGCAAAACCTTTCCTTCAGCAAATTGCAACGCGCGCCGGAACAGAATTGCCGGCAGTAATCGATCTTGCTTTTATCGATAAGGAATTATTGAGAGAATTTACTTTTGAAGGAAGAAGAAGAACAGACAATATTCGTTTTGGAACATTCTTCGATTCCTGGTGGGAAAAAGGAGCAACGGAAGAATACAGAGCGATTTTCCCAATTCCGAGTACCGTTATGACAACAAATAAAAACCTAAATCAGAATCCCGGGTATCCTGTAAACTAGATTCTGGAATGTCAGTCTTCCATGTTGGTTAGTCGTGGAAGGCTGATATTTTTTATAATTTTTTTGCCACAGATTTATGGATTAAAAGGATTTTTTTCACGCAGATTCTGCAGATTAAAGCAGATTTTATTTTTGATATAGTTAAAATAAATCTGCAGAATCAGCTCAAATCCATTTTAAATCTGCGTGAAAAAAAAAATCTGCCAGATCTGCAAAATCTGCGAGAGAAAATTTAGCCACAGATTAGCAGATTAAAATGATTTAAAAAAAGTTTCACGCAGATTTAGCAGATTTCATTTTTTGATATAGTTAAAATAAATCTGCAAAATCAGCATAAATCAATTTAAATCTGCGTGAAATAATTTAAAAAAAAATCTTTCTAATCATTTAATCAGTGGCAAAAAAAAATAAACAAACAACACATCAATATGAAAAGATATATCACATTATTGTTTTTTGGGATTTTGAATATTTTAATCGCCGCCAGTTGCAGCAGCGATGACAAAGGTTCAGATAAACCTGCAGAACCGGAAACAGTTGCGCCCGTCGCGATTGAAAAAACAAATAGCACCAAAATTTACGTGCACTACATGCCCTGGTTTGAAACCAATGAAAGCAGTGCCGACAAAAAATGGGGATATCACTGGACAATGGCCAACAAAAATCCAAACACGGTAGGGGCAAACAACCGCAGGGAAATTGCATCGTATTATTATCCGCTGATTGGTCCGTACCATTCAGGAGATAAAAATGTGATCGAAAATCATTTATTACTGATGAAATACTCGGGAATTGATGGTGTTTTAATCGATTGGTACGGCACTTATGATGTTTTTGATTACAGAATGGTAAAAGAAAACACAGAACAATTGATTGCCATGCTCGACAAAGTAGGTTTGGAATATGCCATAGTTTACGAAGACAGAGTAACCAAAAGCGCTGTTGATGCCGGGAAAGCAATTTCGGTAACTGCTGCCGCCAAAACCGATTTGGCTTATATGGAGAAAAATTATTTTGACGATGCCAATTATATTAAAGTAAACGGAAAACCATTGTTGTTAAACTTCGGGCCAATTATCCTGCAGACACCCGCAGAATGGACGAATGTTTTTAACACCATCACGACAAAACCTACTTTTATAACCCTTTGGGATCAGTCTGTAGAAGCGGGAGCAAATGCTTCTGGAGAATATGCTTGGGTTTATAAAGACAACTCTTTTCTAACGAATTTTTATACCAATACAAAACCAAAACTAAATGTTGCTATAGGAAGCGCTTATCCCGGTTTTAAAGATTTTTATGCCGAAGGCGGTGGCGGAGCAGCGATTGGATGGACAATAGAGCACAACAACGGGGTTACACTTGATGAAACCCTTGCAATGGCTAAAAATGCCAACCTGAACTTTTTGCAATTAATTACATGGAATGACTTTGGCGAAGGAACAATGTTTGAACCAACAGTGGAGTTTGGTTACACCTATATCGAAAAAGTAAAAGCTTTTGCCGGTGTAAAAAATACCGAATTTGTTTTTGCTGAAATCAGTAAAATGTACAATTTAAGAATCGAAAAGAAAGGCAATGCCGATGCCCAGAAAAAATTAGACGAGGCTTTTAATTATTTTGTTTCTGCACAGCCTGCAAAAGCAAAACAATTGATCAATGAAATTAAATAAAGAGTTGTAATTAATACAATTAAATAATGAAAAATAGAAGATATAGATACTTTTTAATTGCTTTTGCGTCGATATTGATTTACGCTTGCAGTGCTGGTACTAAAAAAACATACGCAATCAGTTCGCCTGGAAAAATCACCCAATTGGTTTTTGAATTAACTGCTTCAGGTCAGCCGCAATACAGCTTTTCATCTAATGGAAAATCGGTAATCGAGCCTTCTTTGATGGGATTTGAATTTCAGGGAATCCAGAAAATGACAGAAGGTTTTGAAGTGGTTTCCACCGAAGAAAAAACATCTGATGAAACCTGGGAACAGCCTTGGGGTGAGTTTAAAAAAGTGCGTGATCATCACACCGAACTGATTGTTCATTTGAAAGAATCAAAGGGAGACGAACGCCTTGTCGACATTATTTTCAGGGTTTTTGATGATGGCGTGGGATTTCGTTATTTCTTTCCCAAACAGCCTCATTTAGATAAAGTGAAAATTGCTGATGAGGTAACCCAATTTACTTTTAAATCAGAAAATGAGGTCTGGTGGATTCCGGTTCACAGAGAAAACAGTTACTATGAAAGTACGTATCGTAAAACGCCTGTTAGTAAAACAGATACAATCAATACGCCGGCTACTTTTGAAACCAAAGAAAAATTATTTGTGGCGATTCACGAAGCCAATTTAACCGATTTTGCCTCAATGACGTTATTAAAAACAAATAACAAACAATACAAAAGCGAGCTAGTGCCGTGGAAAGATGGCGTAAAAGTATATGCCCAAACGCCTTTTACAACGCCTTGGAGAACGATTATTGTAGGTAAAAATCCGGGAGATTTAGCAACTTCCACGATCATGCTAAACTTAAATGATCCTTCAAAAATTGAAGATCTTTCCTGGATAACACCTTCAAAATATATTGGAATCTGGTGGGGAATGCATTTGGAAAAATACACCTGGGGACAAGGCGCAAAACATGGTGCAACTACAAAAAACACCAAAGAATATATTGATTTTGCAGCAAAAAACGGTTTCGACGGAGTTTTGGTCGAAGGCTGGAACGAAGGCTGGGACGGCGACTGGACAGCGGACGGATCTGCTTTTAGTTTCGTAAAACCCTATCCTGATTTTAATCTGGAGGAAATCACCAAATATGCTGCCATTAAAAATGTTCGTTTAATAGGGCATCATGAAACGGCCGGCGCTACAAAAAACTACGAAAGCCAGCTAGAAGATGCTTTTAAATTGTACAATAAAATGGGCGTAAATACCGTAAAAACCGGTTACGTAAACAAATACCTGGACAAAAAAGAATGGCACGATAGCCAATACGGAGCGCGTCATTACAGAAAAGTGATGGAAACGGCAGCCAAATACCATATTATGATCGACAATCATGAACCTATAAAAGGAACGGGATTACAGCGTACGTATCCAAACTTTATGTCCCAGGAAGGCGGCAGAGGTCAGGAATACAACGCATGGTCTGTAGATGGTGGAAACACGCCGGAACATTTAACGACTCTGCCTTTTACGAGAATGCTTTCAGGTCCGTTTGACTATACGCCGGGTAATTTTAATTTTGATTATAAAACGCCTTCGGGAGCAAAAGTGCAGACTACATTGGCGAATCAACTGGCTTTGTATGTCGTGATTTTTAGTCCGTTGCAAATGGCGTCTGACTTGCCTGAAAACTATGAGGGAAAACCGGAGTTTGAGTTTGTAAAAGAAGTTCCGTGCAATTGGTCAGACACAAAAGTACTGGATTCGAAAATTGGAGAATACACCACAATCGCCCGTAAAGACTGGGACGAGAAAAACTGGTATTTGGGTTCTATTACGAATAAAGATGCCAGAGATCTTAAAGTTCCGTTATCTTTCCTGGATGCCGGAAAAGAATATGAAGCTGAAATTTATGCCGATGGAGCAGGAGCAAACTATAAAACAAATCCGTATCCGGTGGCGATTTCAAAACAAAAAGTAAATAGTAAAACTGTTTTTGATCTGAAACTCGCAGCTGGAGGAGGAACAGCTATAAAATTTTCTCCAGTACAGAAATAATTTATTTTGAGTTATGTTTGAGTGTATAAACCCGATATCTTTTATGAGGATGTCGGGTTTGTTTTTTTTGTTTTGTTTCAGGTTTGAGGTTTCAAGTTTCAGGTTGAATGGGATAACGAAACTTATAATTTAAACGCAAAGTGCGCTAAGTTTTTTAAATATGCAGGGTTTTATAAAAACGCAAAATTCGCAAAGCTTTGTGTTGATAAACTTTGCGAACTTTGCGTATATCTTTGCGAACTTTGCGGTTAAACTATTTCAACCTGAAACCTGACACAAAAATTCTAGTGTTTATAAAACTTAACATGGTTTCCGAAAGCATACGTTGCGGTTATAGTTGGACCATTGTAACCCCATTTGAAGAAACCATCTAATCTTGGTCTTGTAACGTCAAGTCTAAAATTCAATCCGGTGTAGCCTGCCGTTAAGCTGAAATTCTTGTAGATATTATACAAAACAGATAAATTATAACTTATAATTCGGCCGTCGATATCGTCTATTTTAAGGGCGAAATAATTTAGGTTGGCATACAATCCTACTTTTTTGCCCAGAACAAATTCGCCCCAGATTCCAACGTCGGGAAGAGGAGCTGTAAAATCTACATTGTCATGATATTCTGCTTCTGCTGTGTTTGCTTCGAGTCTGATACCAACATCGGCAAGAAGTACGTGCGCGCCAATTAATAAACCAAGTTCATATTTTGGTTTTGAAATCAGTGCATATCCATAAGCAAAGCGAATCATTTCGTTGTCCATAAAGGCAGAAACACGGGCATTTACGGGATAAACGTGGTCTTGAAATTCGATATCTTTTTGGAGTGTTTTTTCTGAATCTCTTTTTAGGTAAAAATATTCAAGGTTGAATCTGGATCTTCGTGAAGCGCGCCATTCAAAAGCTAAAGCAAATGAAGTAGTATTATTTTGAAATCCTAAATCACGCTCAAAATCAATATCAGTTCCGATGTTTCCATTGGTTCCGTTGACTTCAACCTCGGTATTGTTTGTGGGAAAGAAGACGCCGGCTGTGAATTTAAATCGTCTTCCGTGCCAGGGCAAATCTTCGGCGTTAAAATCCTGAAGGTCATCTGAATTGTTTGTCGTAATCAAATTGTTTTCTGTGGTTATTTCAGCGGTTGTCTGTGCATGGGCCGAAAAGAAAGAAAGGGGAATTATCAAAAAATAAACTAGTTTTTTCATATAGCTGAGGTTTAGGTTTATTAATGAAACTTTAACAATTAAAGTTAACAAAAAATAACATACAAATTAATTTATTTAGAATATATTATTTTGATTGTCAGTTACATACGAATGCTTCTAATGAATACTGGATTGCGTGAGGGATAGGAGCAGGCTACCGAAGTAGCGCGTATAGCCCGACAGCATCCTGATAAGAGGGCTTATACGCTCAAAGTAATTTTGCCCTCTTATCGGGATGGTGTCACGCGCTGATATTCAAACTTCTCGTAAACAAGTTGTAACTTACTGTAACAAAGCTTAGAAATAAGATTTTAAGTTTTGTTTAAGGCTTGTTTATAAGAATTGATTCTCTATATTTGGAAAAGTAAACGCCTCAAATCTCATGACTAAAAATATAAAGAAATTCTTTGTTCGATCTGTTATTGTTCTGATTTTCATACATGTTGCTTATTTTGTATACGGTTTCTTTCGATTTGAAGGAATAAAGAATGTTGATATTTATTCTGAGTTTTACCGATTTAAATTTTATGATGATGTTTCCATTTCTCACTTTTTTGTAAGCGGTTTATTTTTACTTTTTTTCCTGATTTTTTTCCTGAAAAATTATTCGAAGGAGCAATATTCTTTTAGAAGACTTACTAAAATAGGTTTGGGTTTACTTTTGGTTTCTTTCTTAAGTTTCTCATTTTTTATTAGTTATAGTTTTGGTCTGAATGCAAAAATGAGGGCTGAATTGCCTGAAGCACGTTTTAACAGAGATAAAAAACTGCTGAATGTTCTCAATCCGTTTTTGTATAATTATACTTCTTATAGTTCTGAAAAGTTATTCAATCCTACCCATATCTTGTATCCAAAACCATATCCGGTTATCGAGGAAATCGACAGTACCTTAATTTCTGATGGCTATTATAGTACTGAAAGTACATTTTACAGCATCGATACCTTGAAAATACTGACTGCTGATTTTGATAAAATAGCGGAGAAAGGAAATTCGGTTTTAGATCGTTTAGGGATTGATGCAGCGCTTATTAAGGAAAGAATTATTGCAAAAAATGTTGTTAAAGACAGCACGCAGATTATTTTTAAAGGTCTGGAAGTGAACCCAAGATATGATGAAGATATTTGTATTTTTCTGGAAAATAAGAATTTATACAAGCCAATTCATAAGGTTCCTGTAGAGAAACAGGAATTTGAAGCTGCCGTAAGACGTTATAAATTACTTTACAAATACCATAAAGATTCGCTACTATATGCTTTTAAAAGAATGGATAATTTATTGAAAAAGTACAATATCGAAAATTACTTTAACAGCAAAAAGCTTGTGTCAGATGTGTATTATTACAAAAACAATAATGACAGGATTGTTGGTCCAATCGCCAATGATTTTGAGAGAAAGGCATTGCGTGAAAGAATTGATACACTCGAAAAATTGTTTTACAAACCCAATTACCTGGATCACTCCATAAGAACGATATTTTTTGGAGTTATATTTTCGGTTTGGATTATGCTGTTTTTGATTTATATTTTATTTAATAATAAAAGAAAAACAGTTTAGGAATAACTAAACGCGATGATAATCGGCTTTCCAGTGAACAATGGCTTTTTTGATGGCGCCTCCGGTCAGGTTATTTTTAATTGCATCTTCGATTAAGTTTAAAAGTTCATCGTCGGGAGCAAAACGAAGGGCAAATATCTGATCATCGGTTAGTTTGTATTCAAATTCTTCCAGTCTTTTTCCGGTAAGGGTAAAATAGCGGTAGCGAAGTTCCAGCCTTACGATTCTGTTTTGTAAAATGAGCGCATAATGTTGACGAAGCATAAAAGCAAGACAGAATAAAAACACAAAGCAGACGCTAATAAAAATCCAGATTAATTTATCTTCTGTATGACAGGCAAAATAAATACTTGCTGCCAAAAACGCTATGAGAATTGGATAATAAACAAAATGGTGCCACGCATAAAACCTAATATGGTTTGAATATGTTTGAATTTTCATGATTTTTTCTGCATTAAATAATAGTGTTAAATTAATAAAAGCTATTCAATAAAGAATAGCTTTTATTTAAAATAAACTAACAACCAATATTTTTATAATTTAATTCTTTATAAAGTAATTTATAAGTAGTGAGTCCATATAAAGTACAAGATTTAAATTATTTTAAAATATCTTAAAACCTTTTGTAAAATTATCTCAGAAGCACGTTTGTTTTGTTACATTTAAAAACGATAATATTATAGAATTCAAATGTTAAAATTATTTATTCAGCGTTTCAATAATTTTCCATTCTTCTAATTTTGACTCAAAGGTTTTACCTGCATTTGCCGGACTTGAAGAGGGTAAAGTTATGAGGCTGTATTGTTTTTTTAAATGGACATATTTTTTAAAGAATGCAGCTGCTTTTTGTCCATTAAAAAGTATGGTATCGATATTGGAATGCGTTTCTAAAAAAGTTTCAAAGTCATTTGCAATTTCGTTTTTTATGGCGCTGTCCAGACTTCCTTCGCGATCGCAAAATTGTAAAACATCCCATAAAGCTATTTTATTTTTTATAAGTAGTTCTGTTCTCGTTTCGTAGTCAGTTGAGAATTTTTCTTTCAAAATTTCGAACATAAATTTCCAGAAATTATTTTGTTTGTGACCATAATATTGGTTCAGTTCCAACGATTTTGTTCCCGGCATTGTGCCCAAAATCAAAATGTTAGCATTGTCAGGAGTTATTGGGGCAAAAGAAAAACTTTTCATTATATGAGGTTAAAATACTAAATGTTAAAATCATCGTGTAGAGATAATTATAAAACAAATTACAAAAATTATATAACATTATCCGACTATCATTAAACGAACTTTGGAAAATAGTTTTTTGGTGGATATCCAAAATTTCCCAACCTATATTTTATGGTTTGCCAAAGTCTATAAAAAAAGAGAATACAGAATTTAAAAATCCCATGCAAGATGAAAATAGTTACTATAAATACAGAGAAAATTGAGGATATTTTTGAAGAGTTAACTTTAAACGTAGGTGGAAAGGTAGCTTTTGATTTAGATGAATACAAATTAGATGTTAATAATAGTTTTGCAAAAGGATCTATTATTGGTGCTTCATTTAATGACGATATCTCTTATGTTCAGTTTGATATGACTTTTTCTTCGGATGTGAGAATGAATATCTTAAATTTAAAATCGTCTCCGGTTTATTTTGCTTATTGTTCAAAAGGAAATCTATCGCACAGTTTTGGGATTATGGGCGAGGAAAGAAAATTGAAAACTTTTCAAACCGCTATTCTCTCTTCTAAAGAAAATCAGGAACATGTTTTGTTTTTTGAAAAAAATATTAAAACTAAATTTACTCTTATTATAGTAGGAACGGCAAGCAATGCAGTGCATTCTTTAAACGAAAAAGTAAAAGAAACTTTCTTTGGAAAAAATACTCCTGAAGATTTCTTTTATATTGGTTCTTATAATTTAAGAATTGCCGAAAAAATAGAACAGTTAAACGCAGTGACTCAAAGCGGAATTGTTCGTAATTTATTGAAAGAAGGAATTTTAAGAATTATCCTTGCTATGGAAATTCAACAACATACAGATGATTTACTTGCAGCCTCTAAAGATGCAAATTGTTTGACTTTAAGAGAAATGGAGGAAATAAAAGAACTTTCAGAAGCTATTAAAGCGAATCCTGAAGAACCTTTTACCATTAAATCGCTAAGTAAAAAATCAGGTCTTTCACCAAACAAATTACAAGAAGGTTTCAAGATGATCCACAATCGCACGGTGAATGATTATATCACACACATGCGCGTTTTAAAAGCCGAAATTCTGATCAGAACTTCTGACTTAAATATTTCTGAAATCGTTTACTGTATTGGATTTACAAGCAGAAGTTACTTCTCTAAAATCTTCAAACAAAAATTCAACTGCAGTCCAAAAGAATATAAATTCAATTTGAATCCGTTAGCTATTACAGCATAATATATATAAGGTTCAGAGTCGCAAAGTGACAAAGGGCCAAAGATTTCCTGAAGGGACGCACAATTTAGTGCGTCTTTTTTTTTTTGTGGTATTTCTACACGCAATATAATCGTAGAGACGCGTTTCAACGCGTCTAGCTCAAAGATTAGACACACAGTATTTTTGCGTAAAGTTTAGAGACATTGAAATGCGTATCGTTAATCTTATCTGTTGCTTTTTTTGCGTCTTTACTTTGTGTTAGACGCGTTGAAACGCATCTCTACGGTCAATCTTATCTGTTGCTTTTTTTGCGTCTTTACTTTGTGTTAGACGCGTTGAAACGCGTCTCTACGGTCAATCTTGTCTGTTTCTTTCTTTGCGTCTTTACTTTGTGTTAGACGCGTTGAAACGCGTCTCTACGGTCAATCTTTGTCTATTGTATACGTGAAATTTTAACCGATTTCTCTTTTAAATCTTTTGCCACTGATAAAAAATCTTAGAATCTTAACATCTCAGAACCTCAGTATATTAAAAAAACATATATTTGCATAACTAATTATGTAATTGATTATAAAATGGATTTTTTCGATAAAGTAGGCAAAGTGGCTTTAGGAAGTCGGTTGCGTTTGATGACAGCGATAATAACAGATGATGCTGCAAAAGTTTATGAATTGTATGGTGTTGATTTTATGCCAAAATGGTTTCCGGTTTTTTATACACTTTCGGAAGAAAGGGAAATCACGATTACTGAAATCGCAAATGAAATTGGACATTCACAGCCTTCTGTTAGCAAAATTATGCAGGAAATGATTGCTGCGGGGCTAGTGAACGAGAATTTAAAAACAACGGATAAACGCAGAAATAGTGTGGCTTTGACGGAAAAAGGAATACTGCTGTCCCAGAAAATAAAATTGCAATGCATTGATGTGGAAGCTGCTGTTGAATCTCTGATCTCAGAATCAAATCATAATTTATGGGCGGCTCTTGAGGAATGGGAATTTCTGCTGGAGCAAAAATCATTGTTTAAAAGGGTAAACGAACAGAAAAAAAATCGTGAAAGCCAGGATGTTCAAATTGTAGATTACACTCCGGAGTATCAGGAAGCTTTTAAAGCTTTAAATGTTGAATGGATTTCTACGTATTTTGAAATGGAAGAAGCTGATTATAAAGCGCTCGATAATCCACAGGAATATATTTTGGATAAAGGCGGAAAAATTCTTGTTGCTTTATATCATAACGAACCTGTAGGCGTATGCGCGCTGATAAAAAGGAATAATGAAAATTATGATTTTGAAATGGCAAAGATGGCGGTTTCACCAAAAGCACAGGGAAAAAATATTGGCTGGCTTCTGGGTGAAGCAATTGTAAAAAAAGCCAAAGAACTTGGCGCATCAAAATTGTATCTCGAAAGTAATACAATACTGAAACCGGCAATTAATTTGTATCACAAATTGGGTTTTGAGAAAGTTTCCGGTTTGGCAACGCCTTATAAACGTTGTAATATTCAGATGGAGTTGGTGATTTTTTAAAGGTGTTTTGATAATGTGACCGTAGAGACGCGTTTCAACGCGTCTACGCAAAGATTAGACACACAGTATTTATTACATGATTTTAGACGCATTGAAATGCGTCTCTACGATCAATCTTGTCTGTTGCGTTTGCTTCTTTAATTTGTGTTAGACTCTACGGTTAATTTTGTCTGTTTCTTTTTTTGCGTCTTTACTTTGTGTTAGACGCGTTGAAACGCGTCTCTACGGTCAATCTTTGTCGTTTTTATCATAAAAAAAAAAAGACGCACTAATTGTGCGTCTCTATAAATCTTAGAACCTTAGCAACTTAGAGACTTACCTCTTAAACTTATAATACTCTAAATCCTTATTCTTCTTATTATTGATTGAATCCAAAATGGAATTCATAGCGATAACGCTGAATGTGATTCCGTTGCCTCCAAAACCAAGGACATAATGTTCATTTTTGTCCGGATCTGGTTTTCCAAAATAAGGCAAGCCATCTTTTGTTTCTCCAAAAGTTCCCGCCCAGGAATAATCTATTTTGAATTTAATCTTCGGAAATTTTCTTTGGAATTTCTTTAAAAGATATTGTTCTTTTTTCGGAATTAATTTATCGCGTTTTTTCGGGTCTTTAAATTCCTCATCGCCGCCACCCATAATAATTCTGTTATCTGCCGTTGCTCTAAAATAGATGTACGGAGTAGAAGTATCCCAAAAAATGGCATTTTTAAATACTTTTGGCAACTCAGGAATACTTTCGGAAGCGATAACGTAAGTACTTTTTAAATCCACTACTTTTTCTGAAAGCGTTTCAGTACTTTCATAGCCCGTACAATGTATAATATGATCGGCAGTTATATTGAATTTATCATCCGTATGTGCGACAAGATGCCCTTTATGGCTTTGAATAGAAGCGATATTGGTTCGGTCAAAAACCTCCATGCCTTTTTCCTGGCAATAGCGAATCAAATCATTTGCCAGCTTAAACGGATCCATAACTGCAGCAGTTTTAGATTCAATGGCTGCAATGGCGTTTAAGCCCATTTTTTCTAAATCCCATTTCTCGAGCCATGTTACATCAAATCCGTGTTCTTTTCTGCATTTAAATTCTGTTTTTAAAAAAGGAAGATCTTTTTTAAGCGAGCAGAAATAAATGCTTTTTTTAAATTCAAATCCGCAATCGCTTTTTATGGTATCGGCAATGATTCGCAAGTCAAAAATGGCCTTTTTGCCGCTATTATAACTGTCCACGGCACAATCTACGCCTCTTAATTTGATAAGATCGTGAAGTGATACATCAATTTCGTACTGTAGTAAAGCGGTGCTGGCAGCCGTGCTTCCGTGGGAGATATCACGACGGTCTACCATAATAATTTTTTTGCCCTCGTTAATCAGTTTGTAAGCGATTAATGCTCCGGTAATTCCTCCGCCAATAATTAAAATTGCAGTACTTGTGTCTGTATCCAGTGATGGATAACTCTCCATTTGATGTTTTAACGGCCAGAAAGTTTCTGTTGAGCGTAACTTCATTTTATTTGGTTTTGGTGCGTATTTTTGTCCTGTTTTTATCTTTGCGTTCGTGTAAATCATGTGCTTCAGCAATTGAATGTGAAGTTTTGATGCTTTCGTCTTTTTTGGCAAGTTCACTTAGCCTGTGGTAATATTTTTGAACAATCATCATTTCTTCTTCTGTCATGCTTTCAATGTCGACAAGACTATTGCTTGAATATTCATTTGAAGCTACCAATTCGTTTAATTTCAATTGAATAGCAAGCGAATCTTTATTTTGAGCTTTCTGAATTAAAAAAACCATCAAAAAGGTTATTATTGTTGTTCCGGTATTGATAACCAATTGCCAGGTTTCTGAATAATTGAAAATAGGCCCACAAATGGCCCAAACCACTACAATTGTAAAAGCACTTAAAAAGGCAGTCGTGCTTCCTGCAGCTTTGGAAACTTTCGAAGCAAATTTGTCGAATGCGCCATTTTGTTTTTTATTTTTCATTGGGGTTTATTTTTTTTGTTTTTTGCTGACTTTTTCTTCCCGAATTACTTTATTGTTTTTCTCGTCGTAAACCGCATCATTTATTTTTTGACCGGTTTTACTGAAAATTTTAATTTTTGGATCTTCATGGGTTCCGGTAATTACAATTGGAAATCCAACCAGACCAAATGGCGGAAGTCCCAGTCGCATTCTCAAATCCAGCAATCCGTCAAAACTTGTTGTTCCTTTGATGGTGGGTTTAAAACTCGCCACACTAAAAGTAAAGGGTTCAATGTGAATTAGGTTATTGTCTATATTTGATTTAATCTCAATGCCTTTCATATCCGGATTATTTAAACCTTCCTGTCCGGTTTGAGAACTGATTCCGTCAAATAATTTCAATCCTTTTACCTTAACATCACGCAGGTTTATGATTCCGCCACCTTCAAGAGATTCGTAAATTGGACCCATATTTCCATTTAAATCTCCTTTTACATTATAGTCGACACTAATGATACCCTCTGCTTTTTCAGCAGCCGAAACCATTTCATGAAACATCGGGATTTCTTTGTAAGCTCTTTGCACGCTGAAATCTTTGGCCGTAAAACGAGCATCAAAATGAGCTGATGTCGGCGATTCATCTTTGTAAGTAGCATTGACTCCTAATATGCAGTCGATAATATTAAAATTGGCATTTTCCAGATAAAAACCTGCTTTTGTAATCCCTACTTTTCCGGTTAGTTTGTTTAAAACAAGACCGTTGTATTCGACTTTATCTACATTTGTAGTTAAGCCAACATTCAGGTTTTTAGGCACAATAACAACTCCGCTCATTTTTGGATGATCTTCTTTGGCATATTCCACTTCAAGATTTCGGTCTGTATTTTCGCCTTTTTTGAGCGCCATGAATTCATCAACATTAATGAGTTTTGATTTTAAGTTGAAATTACCGCTCAAAGTTCCGTGCGATTCCAGGAAATAATTGATAGTATTCAGCAGATATCCGTTAATCGCAAAATCTGATTTTCCATAAAAAGCATCAAATTTTTCAAACCACATTTTCTCGTTCTGAAAACGGAAATTCCCCTGTTTGATGTAAAAGGCTTTTGGAAAAAGTTCAGAAGTTGCTTTTATGTTTTTAAGGATAATTGTTCCCCTGTTATCCAGTTTGTCGTATTGTCCGTTTGTGGCGTAACTTTGTTTTCCTTTCAAAGAAAGATCCGCTTTTGCCCAACCTGTAAGGTCAACTCCTTTTCTTGAAAAGACTTTATAGATTCTTCCAATATTCAGTTCGCCTTTAATTTTTGCATTGTAAGCCAAATCACTAAAGTCTGAAAGCGTTGCATTTACATACATCGGATTTCCTTCGAAAACAAATGATGCGGGCGCAACAGCTACAATCAAATCCTGAAAAGTTCCAGCTTTGTTCAGCACATTGGCAATAAAAGTAATATCGGTAATAGGGTTAGGATACGCGTCTGTTTTTAGCGAACCGTTTCGAAGCGAGATTCCACCAATTGTTTTAGGAAACAGTTTTTTTGACGTACTAAAAACGCCTCGCGCCTGAATATTTGTTTTTAAAATTCCTTTTAAATCTATGGTATTCAAGCCCAAAGCAGCATCAACGGTTGCCAGATCCAGAGCGCCTTTTACACTTGCATTAACGGTCATTTCATTAAAACCTTTACTGTGCAGATAAGCGGTGAAATAATCTTTTTCTCCAACCTTAAATTTTAAAGATCTAAGATTGATTAATAATTTTTCGATATCAAGTGAAGGCAAAACAGTATTCAGATCCATCTGAAAATCCGTCAGTGGGGCAGGAGCATTTTGATAATTTATCGCGCCTTCATTAATTTTCAGGTTGAAAGCTAAGTCCGGTTTTTGATTTTTGGCAACATTATAATTCCCTCTAAAAGATAAAAGCAAATCACTTTTACCGGAAATTTCCGTTTCTTCAAGCCAGGTTAAATATTCCGGCGGCATTACAGAAAACAAATCTTTTACGGTTGTGTTTTGCGATGCAGCTTTAATATTAATTTTATATCCGTCTCTTAAAATCGTAAATAAACCAGTAAAAGTCAGCGGTAATTTATTGATTCTGAGTTCATTTTTTTGCAGAATAAAAGAAAGGGCGTGGGTATTGATTCTGGTAATTAAATCAGCGCGTAATTCTTTCTTTCTAAGATAAGCCGTTCTGTTGTAGTAGAAATCGATGTTGTCAATTTTGGCATCGGTATTCAAATCAAAAATATCTTCGCTCAGATTTCCTTTTCCAACATAATTGAAACCTTTTGCATCAACGAGAATTTTAGCAGATCTGTCGTTATATTTTACATGACAATCCTCAAGGTCAATTCGTTCCAGACGAATTGCGGTTCCTTCTTCGGGATCATCAGTTTTGTTTTTGTCTTCTTGTGGAGCTTTATAAATATTGTAATTGGCCTGTCCTTTTTGGTTGACCATTACATTGATTAAGGCTTTCGAAACATATAATTTGTTGATCTTAACCTCATTGTCAAAAAGCAATCTTTTTAAGTTAATACCAAAGGCAACTTGTTCTGCCTTAAGCAAAGTATCGTTGCTAAAAGGCGCTGAACCTGTAAGTGATAAATCGTCAAGCGAAACTGTTAATGACGGAAAATGCGTAAAAAATGAAAGTCTCGATTTTGAGAATTCCATTTTTGTGTCCAGTCGTTCATTTGCTATTTTTTTTACTTCAGAGGCTACTTTTCCGGGAAATAATAGCGGAATGAGAAATAACAACAGCAAAATAGATGCTATTGTTATTCCTAAAACTTTGAGTGTTTTTACGGCAATATTTTTGAATGACGAATTCATAGGCGTGTATTTAAATTACTTTTTGGCTTTCTCAGCTTCGGCAGTTTTTTTAGCTTCCGCTTTTTTGGCGTCTTCTTCTTTTTGTTTTTCTTCCTTGGCTTTTTCTTCCTTAGCTTTTTCTTCAGCCTTTTCCGCTTTTTCTTTCTCGGCTTTCTCTGCTTTTTCCTTTTTCTCTTCTTGTTTTTTCTCTTTCTCTTTTTCTTTTTTCTTGAAATAACCTTTGAATAAGAAGTTACTTTTTGCAGCTTCCATATTTTCACTAAAGCCTTTTGTTCCGCTTTCTAAGTTATTAAGGGTATTGGAAACGCTGTTTGCCATTTTATCATCACGAACCAATCTTGCCAAAGCTCCGTTTCCGTTGTTCATGCTATGGCTAAAAATGGCTAACTCCTCGGTAATTACACCGGCGTTGTCAACACTTTTCTTAACGCTTTTCATGATGTCGTTCATCTCAATTCCATTTACAGAAGCTATTTTGCCGTTGTTTTCTACTGGTTTTGTAGATTTTACTCCCGGAGAAATCGTTAGTACTTTATCTCCCATTAAACCATCAGATCCAATACTGGCGCGCGCATCTGTTTTGATGAATTCGCGAACTTCATCTTTGATAACCATACTCACCACTACCGAAGAATCGTTTACTAATTTGATTTCTTCGATTGTTCCGATATTTATTCCTGAAAAACGAACATTGTTTCCCACCTCTAAACCGCTTACGGTTTTAAATTGCGATGTGATGTTGAATGTAGAACCAAACAGGTTTTTTTGTTTCCCGATGAAGTAAATTGCCAATATAAAAAGCAACAACCCAATTGTTACAAACATTCCTAATTTCCAAGTATATCCAGATTGCTTATCCATGATTTCTATTTTTATTTTTTAGTTTATTCAAAAAATGAGCGTACCCATTCATCGTCGCTTTTTTCTAGTTCTTCGTATGTTCCTTCGGCATGTATTACACCTTCTTTGAGTACCATAATACGGTCTGCAGTAAGTTTGGCACAAGCCATATCGTGTGTAATAATGATCGACGTTGTTTTTCTTTTATGTTTGATATCAAGAATCAATTCGCTGATTTCTCGTGATGTGATCGTATCTAAACCGGTTGTTGGTTCATCGTATAAAATAATTTCAGGCTTTAGGATTAAAGTTCTGGCAAGGCCAATTCTTTTCTGCATTCCGCCTGATAATTCAGATGGCATTTTGTCAATTGCGTCGCTCAAACCCACATTATCAAGTGCTTCGATTACTTCGCTTTCGACTTCCTCCGGAGTTAAATCTCTTTTATGTTTTTTTAGCGTAAAGGCTAAATTTTCTCTAACCGACATGGAATCGTATAAAGCGCCGCTTTGAAATAAAAATCCAATTCTGACTCTGATTTCGTTCAGCTCGCTTTTTTTGATGTTTAATACATTTTCACCAAAGACTTTTATTTCGCCTTTATCAGGTTCAATTAAACCTACAATACATTTTATCGTAACCGATTTTCCAGATCCTGAGCGGCCTAAAACCACTAGATCTTCGCCTTGGTTCACCGTAAGGTTTACGCCTTGTAAAACCTTATTGTTTTTGCCAAAGGTTTTGTGTAAATCTTTAATTTCGATTATCGCGGTTTTATCTTTAACCTTAGGTTCTTTTTCGATATGTTTTTCTTCTTTAATCATCTTTAAAAAAATAAATCGGTTATTTGTACGGCTACCATATCTATAATAAAGATCGTTAAGGACGCTGTCACAACGGCTGAGTTTGCAGCTCTACCCACACTTTCAGTTCCGTTTGATGCGTTGAATCCTTTATAACATCCAATCATTCCAATAAAAAATCCGAAGAAAAAAGTCTTAATCGTGGCGGGAATAACATCCAGAAATTCCAACGACTGAACAATTTGTGTCAGATATCTGTAAAAGTTGACATCGCCGTGAATATTAATCCCTACAAATCCGCCAACGATACCAATTGCATCTGCAAAAAATACCAGAATCGGCACCATTAAAGTACAGGCTAATATTCTCGTAACAACCAGATAATTATACGGATTGATGGCTGAAACTTCCATAGCATCAATTTGTTCGGTTACCTTCATAGAACCTAATTCTGCACCAATTCCTGACGAAATTTTTCCTGCACAAATCAAGGCCGTAATTACCGGTGCAATTTCTCTTATCAGCGAAAGCGCTACCATTCCCGGCAACCAGGATTCGGCTCCAAATTTTACCAGCGTTGGTCGCGATTGCAGTGTAAGTACAAGTCCCATAATAAAACCTGTGATCGCTACAAGTGGTAAAGATTTATATCCGATGATGTAACATTGTTTCAAAAATTGTTTTGCTTCGTAAGGAGGCACAAATACTTCCTTAAAAAACTGTTTTGCAAACAACGTTGCATTTCCTACTTCTTCGAATGTATTTTTTAAAGTGAGTATCAAAATAGTTGTTTTTAATTGGTGAGTTAGGTTGAAAATCAATATTTTAACATATCTAATTTTCCGTTCTTATTTAATATTAAAGTTATCTTAATTGTTAACGAAAAATATTACACAACTTTTTTTCAAGTTTATATAATTTACATCGGTGCACAATAACTCAAACAGTCTTACGTTACGCCAACACTCATAAAAAACAAAAAATCCCTTCTGTTTAAGAAGGGATTTTACGGTAACTAACATAAGTTACTCAAATCTAGTTTTAGTGTAGTTAAAATATTATGAGTTAATGGCGATGCCTGGTTTAGCTTTCATTAACGGGATTACTTTACTTTCAGATAATTTAAGGTTTTCCATTATCAATCGTGATGTTAAATAACAAACCGTAGATTCTGCACCCTGATTCAGGTTTACATTGTCTTTTTCTAGACCATCATATCCACCTCCGCTAACCGGATTGTACATAATTTGGTTTAAATGGTTTTTTCCTAAGAACCAGTTAAATGCAATTTTCATCTGACGTTTGTATTCCGGAGTTTTAAATGCGGTGTAAAACGAATTTAAAGTCTGAATCATGTAGGCAACATCAATTGGCTGTTCTCCATATTCTTGTGGTTCAGAATCTCTGTGGTACCATCCGTTATTGGAAATTACTTTGAAGTTATCTCCTTTGTATGTTTTCGAAATTAAGAAATCAAGCGATTCTAAAGCTACTTTTTTATAAATAGGTTTATTCGTTACCAAATAAGCAAAAAGCATAGATTCAGGCAAAATTCCGTTTCCGTAAGTTAAATAATCTTCAAACCATTTCCAGTCTTTTGAAGCGCTGATTTCATAGTTCGACAACAATTTTGCGTTTAGTTTATTGATAATTGCCGCTACGTATAAATTAGGAATTGCAGAGTGGTATAAATAAAGCCCTTTTGTTGCAAAACCAATAGAACGTGGTGACTGAATAGTTTCTGCCCATTTTAAAGAGTTCAGTAAACATTTAGCTGCTTTTTTAGCAATAGCGTCCGGTAAAATTTTTCCAATAGAAACCACAGTTCCCAAAGCCCAGATTCCACGTGCGTTTGAATCTTCAAGGTTTACTTCGGCATTTTGCTCAATATGTTCGCGGTTGTGTTCGTCTACATAATTGATGAAATTACCTTTTGGCTGTTGGCAACGCTCGATGAAATCCAGATAAATTAAAATATATGGTAAATCATCTTTGTCTTCTGTAAGCTTGTAGTGCATACAAAGTGCTACTAATGCTCTTGCGTTATCATCTAAGGTATAACCTGTAGAAAGATCCGGAATTGAAATTTTACTGAATTGGATGATTCCAAGTTCGGTAGTCATTTTTTTAACGTGCGCTAGTTCAATTGACGGATAAGTGAATTTAATTTCAGTAGAATCGTCAATTAATTTTTTATAAGTATTGATGTGTGCAATTGCAATGTTTTCCCAAGACGAAGCACGTGTTTTTCTAAACGCACTTTTACCCATTTCTTCTCTAAGATTTTCATCAGAAAGTAATTTGATAGCAGCGTCTGCAAATTGTTCTTCATCTCCAATATCAACCAAAATTCCTGAATCTTCAGTAAGAACTTCTTTTGTATGAGGGATTTTTGATGCCACAATCGGACATGCACAGCTCATTGCATAAGAGAATGTTCCGCTTACGGCCTGATTTGGATCTTTTGATGTAAACATATAAATATCTGTAGCCTGTAAGTAGCTTAACAGTTCTTCTGTTTCAAGGTATTTGTTAATGAAACGAACATTGTCATGCAGGTCTAATTCATTTACAATAGCTTCCAGTTTTTCACGGTATGTATCTACGCCATCAATTATTAAATTTGGATGTGTTCTTCCAATAATTAAATAAAGTGCGTTTGGCGTGTGCTCTACAATTTTTCGTAAAGATCTTAAGCCGGTTTCAATATTTTTTCCTTCGCCTAAAAGACCAAATGTAGATAACACTTTTCTGTCTTCAATTCCGAATTTTGCTTTTGCAGTTTCCGGAGCTTCGTAAACTACAACGTGAGTTCCGTGAGATATTGTAGTGATCGTATCTTTTGAAATGTTGTAATCATTGATTAGTATTTCTTCAGATCTGTTTGTCATTACAAATACAGAATTACTGTAGCTTAAAAGTAATTTTACAAATGTTTTTAATTCATTATTCGGGTTAGGAAGTACAGTATGAAAAGTAAACGTTACCGGTTTTTTGATAACATTTAAAAAATCTAATAAATGGTCGCCGTAATTTCCGCCAAACAATCCAAATTCATGCTGAATATGAACTAGTTTGATGCTTTCGTCGTTATTAATTTCTTCGGCAACTTTTGCGTATTCTTCTCTGTTATTAGTATTTAAAGTAAAAGCCTGTGTTGGATTTTCTTTTGGTTCTTTCACCAATTCGCAAATTTCACATGCTATAGATTTACCAAAAACATCGGTAATACCTTTTATTGTATCCTGCGTATAGGTAGCAATTCCACATTGTGTTGGTGGAAATGTTGATAAAAAAACGATTTTTGATTTATTAGATATTGCTTTCATCGGGATTATTTTTTAATTCGTTTATTAAGTCGTTAAGGGTCGGGGAGGCTAACTTTATAATTTCTTTTGTAGCCAATTCCATACATTGTTTTGAAATATTATCTAAAATTAGATCTAAGACAGACCCATGATTAATCCAATCCACTAAAAAATTAACTCAAAAGCATTTTCATGGGAATTCTATAAGACTAAAAAGCGAATTGTGATACTTTTTGGTAATTTCCTGATTTATTGTGTATTGAGTTTGATTGCGATAATAAAATAATGGATAGAGTTAAGGAAGATTTATATTAAGAAAGAAATTTGAATAACAAACAGACCCAAAAAGTCATTTATTAACTAAAAAAAACAAATCATATGTTACGTTGGACAGTCATTTTTATTATTCTAGCTATAGTAGCGGGAATATTTGGTTTTGGTGGTATTGCCGCTGGAGCCGCTAGTATCGCAAAAGTTTTATTCTTCATATTTATCGTATTATTTATACTTTCATTAATAAGCGGAAGAAGAAACGTTTAGTGATAAACTGATTATTATATTAGACAAAAAAAGCGATACTTTGGGGAGTGTCGCTTTTTTTTTGTTTTTATTATTTCAGGTTTCATGTTGGTTCTTATCGTAAACGCTACAATAATATTTCAAGGTCGTGTTGTGACAAATATTGCGCATACAATAAACCCGACAGGTTTTTAAAACCTGTCGGGTTTATCGCAAACGTTATTATAATTTAGTGATATAATTAAAAATATCATGTAATTGCTTCGTATGTCTTTGGGTATGAATGAGCGCAAAAGAAATCCATTCTAAAATAGTGAATTTTTCAAAACCTGGAAGTTCAAAATCAAGACAAGTCAGAGTTAAATCAGCGGTATCTGAAACCTGCAATAAATCAGATTCTATAGTAAGGAGCGATAAAGTCAGGGAATTTTTGCTGTAGTCTTTGATTTCAGGTTTTATAAAATCAGGTGACTCCATTTTGGTATTAAAATCCAGAAAAATCGCTTCCAGCTTTTTAATATTTTCATCCTGTTTTCGGTTTGTTTTTTCTTTGTTTCCTGAAAACAATTCGGGATAACCCGAACAGGCAAGAATAATATGCTGTACAACTTGTCCGGCAGTCCAGCTGCCTTTATAAGGTACAGTGTTTAATTCTTCCTGAGAAAAAGAAGAAACAATCTGATTTAAATTTTTAAATGTTTCAACGATATTGGTCTGAATTTCTCTTTTCATTTCTCATCCTTTAAATTGTGAGTTTATCGACCGACGTAATCCACCACGTATTTCCAAACGGATCCTTTACACCGCAGGTCCTTCCGTAATTCTGATCGCTTAATTCCATCAAAACTGTGGCGCCTTCGTCAATTGCTTTTTTAAAACTTTCATCGGCATTGGGCACATATACAAATAAGTTGGCTGTTTGTACTTTCCAGTCTTTGGTTTCATCTGTCACCATAATGGTGCTGGTATGAAGCGTAACTTCTGCATGCTGAACCGTTCCGTCTTCTCGTAATAATGGCGCCTGTAATTCAGTAGAATTGAACACTTTTTTTGTGAACTCTATAAAATTTAATGCACCATTTACAACTAAATAAGGCATTACGACCTGATGATTTTTAGGAATATTCATTTTCTGCTGGATTTAAATTAGTATTAAACCAAATTTACGATTTTAATTAAACTTCTAAAAATCAATAATTTGTATGTTATGGAAGCACTTCGCAATGGTAACCATAAGAATTTAAAAGTTCGATGATGGTATGATTTGAAATTGATAATGCATGAACACGCAAAATTTTATCACAATCCTCTAGATCAAAGTTGATGATGCTGTTTGGGAAATGCTCAAGAAGTTTCCCCACAATCATTTTTGATTGCTCGGCTTCCTGAACATTTGTTTTAAAAACTTCTATCATCGTTTTCCCGGTTTACAGAGCAATATTTTTGTAACGCTCAATTTTATGATGATAGATATAAGAAATCGCCAGAATCACTAAGAAAATCAAAGGAAAGAAAGATTGAAAATCAACTCCGTCAACGGCAAAATGACTTATTGAAGCAAATATAAAATCGAAAGCAAATCCTGCATAAGCCCATTCTTTGACACGATTTGGCACTTGTGGAATGACTAATATCAGTACGCCTATAATTTTGAAAACTACCAGGGCATTTCCGAAATATTCAGGATATCCAAGATGTTTGATTCCTTCTTTTGCCAGTTCAGTTTGAGAAGTTAGTGCCGGCATAACGCCTTCAAACAGGAAAATAATAATAGTTGTAATCCAGAAAATCATCTTTGCTTTTTTCATTGGTTAATATTTAAATAGTTATTAGTTAATTAATTACTACAAATCTACCAATGTTATTTCTTTTTATAAATAGGTATTTACGACTAATTTAGGGTCATTTGGGACAGATGTTTGAATTTTGGATTTTAGAGTAAAGAGTAAAGAGTGAAGAGTGAAGAGTAAAGAGTAAAGAATATAGAATAAAGATTTTAGATTTTAGATTTTACCGCAAAGTATGTCATCCTGACCGAGGAAGGATCTCCGCAAGAAACTCCGCATTGCAAATCGCCAATTTTTTATTGAGCTACTATTGAAGATCTTTTCTCTTTAGGATGATGGATTACGAATAAAAAAAACCGCTGCAACTTAAAAGCTATAGCGGTTCTATGATTTATTTTATTTTGGATTTAATCAGCATAATGATAAATGCTTTTCTTAATCGTATTGTTTATTTTCTGAAGCGTTACTTCTGTCACGCCGCCCTGATAATTCATGAAAATGGCAACTTTGTCTTTTGTGATTTCATAATCAATAGAAATCAATCCGTTTTGATTGACTTCAACCGATTTATTTTCAGTTGGAATCGAACTTAAAAAATAGTTCCATTCTTCTACTTCTTCATTTTTGATGATATTTTGATAAGTCTCATCAATATCAGTATTTTTTAAGATACATTCTCTTCCTGAACCCATTTCTACTTCAACATCCTTGCAGTCTTCATTTTTGTCATTTTCTTTTTTTACTTCAGAAGTCACAGCTGCAGGCTTTTTTGTTTCTTTTAACTCTTCCTTAGAATCGTTGTTTTTACAATTGGCAAATAATAAAGACAAAAGGGCGATGCAGGCTATTTTTTTCATAGTGATAAGTTTATTTTGGCGTAAATTAAAATGGTTGTTTTCGATGGCGAATATATTCAATAAAATTGTTTCTATTTAATTTTCTGACAAATTAAATTATGGAATTTTACTGGAATAAAAAAACGCTGCAAAACCGAAGTCCTGCAGCGAATCTCAAATAAATAATTAATTAAAAACGGGTATTATCTCCAGCCTCCGCCCAATGCACGATATAAATCGGTGTTGGCAGAAAGCTGTTGTCTTTTTATGTCTGCTAATTCTAATTCGCTTTGCAGTAAATTTGCCTGCGCAGAAAGTACTTCAAGGTACTCAGCCATTCCGTTTTTGAATAGCAAATTCGAATTTTTAATGGCTTGCTGTAATGTTTTTACACGCTCCTGCAAGAAGGTTTCCTGTTGTTCCAGTTTTTCTACTTTTACCAGAGCATCAGATACTTCGCTTACGGCAACCAAAACAGATTGTCTGAAGTTTAGCACTGCTTTTTCTCTTTCCGCGACAGCGATATTATATTGCGTTCTCACTCTTTTATTGTTCAGTAACGGCTGTGTTAAACCTCCGGCAACGGTTCCGAATAATGAAGCGGGAATGTTGAACCAATTACTGGTTTCAAAAGAGTTTACACCGCCCTGAGCTGTAATTTTAAGTGACGGATACAAGTCAGCTTTTGTGATTCCAACATTGGCATTGGCTACTTTCAGAGCTAATTCAGCGCTTTTTACATCGGGTCTTCTGCTTACCAAAGTAGACGGAATTCCGATTTTATTGTTGTTTTTAACTTCAATAGTACTCAAACGTGTAGTTCTTTCTTTTGAATTTGGAAAAGATCCTGTCAAAACACTCAAAGCATTTTCCTGAATCGCAATGTTTTGTTCCAATAAAGGAATCAATTGTGCAGAACTTAATCTCTGTGCTTCAGATTGTTGAATTCCTAATGAAGTAACTTGTCCGGCATCGAATTTTAATTTGATGATATTCGTTGTACTGTCATTTAACTGAACATTTTGCTTTGCGATTTCTAATTGCGCATCCAGCATCAAAAGATTGTAATATCCTTTTGAAACATTCGCTACAATATTGGTCTGCAAGGCTTTTTTAACTTCTTCTGATTGAAGATAACCTGCGTAAGCGCCTTTTTTCTGATTTCTGATTTTCCCCCAGATATCAGCTTCCCACGAAAGTGAAGCTCCGGCAGAATAATCGTCGATATGTTTTTGACCCAGAGCCTGATTTAAATTCATTCCTGTAAAACTATTGTCAGACGGATTGCTCGTACTGGCATTCACAAATAAATTAACCTGAGGAACATTTCCCCATTTTGATTGTGTGAATCTGTATTGTGCAATTTCGATGTTTTTAATAGCAATCTGCAAATCATTGTTTCTGGTCACAGCGCTATCAATCAACTGAATAACATCTTTCTCTGTAAAGAAATTTTTCCACTCCACATCGGCAATACTCGTTGTATCGGTTGAAGCTGATGCATTCCTGAAATTTTCAGGAAATGCATCTTTTGGAGTTTCAATATCCTTAGAAACCTTACAGGATATTATTGTGGTGATCAAAATAGCGACCATCACGATTTTGGTTATATACTTTTTCATTTTATTTGTTGTCATTAAATTTCTGTACAAGTATCTTTTCTGTTATCCAGATCTTTAGCGATTTTGTACGATATATAGGCGATGCCAAAAATGATGGTCACCAGAATTGTCGTTATATAATTTTCCATATTTAGTGTTCTTCGTTATGAATTACGGCTGCCGGTTTTCCGGAAACCTTTTCTTGTAAATGTTGGAATACGATAAATAAAACCGGGATGATCAACAACCCAAGAATTACTCCCGAAACCATACCTCCGGCGGCACCAATACTAATCGAGTGGTTACCCTGAGCCGATGGTCCTGTGGCGCTCATCATCGGGATTAACCCTACTACGAAAGCCAGTGACGTCATGATAATTGGACGCAAACGTAATTTTGCAGCTTCAATAGATGCTTTTACCAATGCCTGACCTGATTTTCGTTTCTGCACCGCAAATTCGACAATCAAAATGGCGTTCTTGGCGAGCAGTCCAATAAGCATAACAAGTGCAACCTGTACATAAATGTTGTTTTCGATTCCGGTCAAGCCGATGGCTACGAAAACTCCAAAAATACCTGCAGGGATCGAAAGAATTACTGCTAAAGGCAAGATGTAACTTTCATACTGTGCAGCAAGTAAGAAATAAATGAATATCAAACACAGTAAGAAAATTGTTGCCGATTGACCTCCTGACGAAATTTCTTCGCGGGTTTGTCCTGAAAATTCAAATCCATAACCTGCAGGCAATTGTTTTGCTGCTACTTCTTCAATGGCTTTAATGGCATCTCCGGAACTAAATCCAGGTTTCGGAATCGCATTTATACCAATTGAGTTAAATAAATTGTATCTCGAAGCGGTTTCAGAACCATAAATACGGCTTAGTTTTACCAGCGTATTTAACGGAACCATTTCGCCATTTTTGTTTTTTACAAACACACGGTCAATTGCCGATGGATCTGCTCTGTCTGCAATATCTGCCTGAACTACAACTCTGTAATATTTACCAAATCGGTTAAAGTCAGAAGCTTGTGCACTACCAAAATATGCCTGCATGGTTTGCAGAATGTCTTTTACTTTTACGCCCAACTGATCTGCTTTTGCATCATCAATATCCAGTTGTAATTGTGGATAATCGGCTTTAAATGAAGTAAAGGCTACAGCAATTTCCGGACGTTTCATCAATTCTCCAATGAAGTTTTGAGAGATTCCGCTAAATTTATCCAGTTTACCTCCGGTTTTATCCTGAAGTACCAAATCCAAAGCCTCCACGTTACTAAATCCTGGAACGGTTGGGAAACTAAATACGAAGAAACTTCCTCCTGAAATCGCGCCTAATTTGCCACGGACTTCATTCATGATTTCGTCGATATTTTTCACTTTTCCGCGTTCTTCATTTGGTTTCAGCAATACGAAAACAACTGCAGATGATGGACTTGTTGAGTTTGTCAATAAGTTGAAACCTGAAATTGCCGTTACAAATCGTGATGCATCAAGACCTCTTAAAGTGTTTTCAGCTTCGGTCATTACCTTTTGAGTTCCGTCAAGAGATGTTCCCGAAGGAGTATTTACCGCAATGGCAATAAATCCCTGATCTTCTGTTGGAATAAATCCTGAAGGCGTTGTTTTAACCATTACAACAGTTGCGAAAGTAATTAAAGCCAAACCTCCTAAACTCACCCATTTGTTACGAATTAAGAATTTTAATCCGCCCACATAACGGTTGGTCAATGAATCAAAACTTTTGTTGAATCCGTTAAAGAATCTTTGTTTAAATCCTTGTTTTACATAAGGAGCGCTTCCGTCTGCATTTGGCGCGTGATTATCCTTTAAGAATAAAGCGGCAAGGGCAGGGCTCAATGTTAAGGCATTTACTGCCGAAATTACAATTGCAATTGCCATCGTAAAGGCAAACTGACGATAGAAAACTCCTGTTGAGCCTTCCATAAACCCAACCGGCAGGAATACAGCAGCCATTACCAGCGTAATCGAGATAATAGCACCCGTAATTTCGTGCATTGCTTCATGTGTTGCTACTTTTGGAGACAAATGTTTATGCTCCATTTTAGCATGCACGGCTTCGACAACCACAATCGCATCATCCACCACAATACCAATCGCCAGAATTAAAGCGAAAAGCGTTAAAAGGTTGATCGAAAATCCGAATAATTGCATGAAGAAGAACGTTCCTAAAATTGCTACAGGTACAGCAATGGCCGGGATTAATGTTGATCTGAAATCTTGTAAGAAGATAAATACCACGATAAATACGAGGATAAAAGCTTCTAATAAAGTATGTTTTACCTGATCGATCGATTGATCTAAAGATACTTTTGTACTGTAAAAAATATTGTGTTTGATACCTGTTGGGAAATCTTTTGAAGCTTTCTCCATCATTTTGTTAATCGCAACCTGAATATCATTGGAGTTAGAACCTGCTAACTGAATTACTCCAATTACAATTCCTTTTTTACCATTCAAACGGGTTAAACTGTTGTATGAATAAGCTCCAAGTTCTACTCTGGCAACATCTTTTAAACGAAGAATAGAACCATCTGCATTTGAACGAATCGCAATATTTTGGTAATCTTCTGGTTTGGTTAGTTTTCCTTTGTATTTAATTACGTATTCAAAAACCTCTTTACTTCTTTCTCCAAATTTACCCGGAGCAGCCTCTAAACTTTTGTCCTGAATAGCTGCCATAACTTCATTTGGCGTCACATTGTAAGTCGACATTTGAGTTGGGTTTAACCAAACTCTCATCGAATAATCTTTAACTCCGCCAAAAATACTGGCAGAACCTACACCGGGAATACGTTTAAGTTCCGGAATAATATTAATCTGAGCATAATTGGCCACAAAAGTCTGATCGTATTTCGATTCGTCTTCTGTATACATACCAATCGCCATGATAAAACTGTTTTGTTGTTTGGCGGTAATTACACCTTGCTGAACAACCTCTGCAGGCAATTGACTTGTTGCCTGAGCCACTCTGTTCTGCACGTTAACAGCAGCCTGATCGGCATCTGTACCTAATTTAAAGAAAACAGTAATAGCAAGAGTACCATCGTTACTGGCAGTAGAACTCATGTAAGTCATGTTTTCAACACCATTTATAGATTCTTCCAGAGATGGCGCAACAGAACGTAAAACCGTTTCTGCATTTGCTCCCGGATAAACAGCCGTTACCAAAACCGATGGCGGTGCAATATCAGGAAACTGTTGTAAAGGCAATTTTGTAAGTCCAAGTACACCCAGGATCACCAATAAAATGGAGATAACAGTTGCCAGTACAGGTCTTTGTATAAATATTTTGAACATTTTCGTAAAAATTATTTTTTATTAATGATTTGCGCAACCTCACCAGTTGCTTTTTGAGGCTGGATAACCTGACCTTCCTGAAGTTTGTCAATTCCGCTTAACACAATTTGATCACCCGATTTTACACCATCGCTAATTAGATAGTTTGTACCGCTTTTACCAATAATTGTGATAGGCATTTTGTTTACTTTATTGTCTTTGCTTAAAGTGAAAACAAACACTTTATCCTGCATTTCAATTGTAGCCGATTGCGGAACAAGGATGGCATCATCATGATTGATTCCCAAACGAATTTTTCCAGTATTTCCAGAACGTAAAGTTCCGCTTGCATTAGGGAAAGTCGCTCTTAAAGTAATCGCACCGGTAGTTTTATCAAACTGACCGTCGACCATATCAATTTTTCCAGATTTGCCATAAGCGCTGTTATCAGCCAAAATCAAAGTTACGGGAGGCAATTTTTTGATTTTATCACCCAAAGTATTTCCGGCGTATTGCGATTTGAATTTGATGAAATCAGTTTCGCCTAAAGAGAAGTAAACAAAAACTTCATGCACATCAGATAATGTTGTTAATGGATCAATATCAGATGCTGAAACTAAACTTCCTTGTTTTTTAGGTAATCTTCCAATATAACCACTCACTGGGGCTGTCACATTTGTATATCCTAAATTAATTTTAGCAGATGCTACCATTGCTCTGGCTTGTTCGATATTGGCAGCTGCAATTTTTTGAGAAGCTTTAGCTGTTTTTAATTGATAATCAGAAACTACTTTGTTCTGAACTAAAGGAGTCAGTTTATCAACTTCTAACTGCGCGTTGATCAAAGCAGCTTCATAAGCATGAAGACTTGCCAAAGCATTGTTCAACTGCTCACGAAACGGACGTTCGTTTATTTTGAATAAAGTCTGACCTTTATTTACATACGCACCTTCGTCTACAAAAACACGGTCAAGGTTTCCGCTTACTTGCGGGCGAATCTCAACATCAACAGTTCCTTGTATAGAAGCAGGATATTCAGAATCAGTAACAGCATTTGAATTCTGGATAGCTAAAACAGGCAGGAGCGGAGCCGCAGCCACTGGAGCCTGTTGTTTATCTGCACAACTACTTAGTACAAGCGCAAGAATAAAGCTGGTTATAATTACATTTTTCATTTTAATATTGGTTTTAATTTGTTGGACATTCTCGTTTTTAAAAATTTTATTTGTGGTATTCTCTAGATTCATATTTAAGTCTATTAAATTTTCTAACGTTGTTAAGTAAATTGATGCAAAAAGCTATATTATCATCCTCTCGAATTATGTTTTCATAATCGATATTAAATTATTTATCACTGTTAAGTAGGCAGCTAAAAAAAGCCTGATATTACTGTATTAAATTTTCTAACAGTGTTAAGTAATCATTATAAAAAAAAGGTTTAAATATTACCTCGATTAAATCATTTATCACTGTTAAGTTAAAATGAAATTTTTTTTATTGTATTGATTTTATGATTCCACCAATCGCATCTTTTAAGATTTGATTGTTGATTGTTTCCATTATTTCACTTCTGTTAATAATATTAATTGCGATTAAACCATGAATAACCGAAAAAAAAGTAAAATACTTTTGTTTGATAACTTCATCGGTTGGGTTGCTGCTTTTCATGATTTCAGCAATTACCGAAGTAAATAATTTATAGGGTCTTTCCTGAGCCGAACATTGCTGTGAACAACAGTTCATTTGTACACCAAACATAACCTGATACATTTCGGTATCTGTAAAAGCAAAATCCCAGTAAGCCATCCACATGGCTTCTAATTGCTCTTCTGGTTTTTCAAATTTAGCTTTGGCTTTTTCAAGTTCTTTCGCTAATTTTATAAAGCCTTTACCGGTAAGTTCCTGTAAAATTGCGTCTTTATTAGAAAAATATTCGTAAATAATGGGCGCAGTATACTCAATTTTATCAGCAATTTTTCTCATACTCAGACCTTGCCATCCTTCTTCTTTTACGATAGCATAAGCAGCATCAAGAATGTTAATTCTTGTTTCTTCTTTTTGTCTTAAAATTCGATCTTTACTTGCCATTTTATTTAAGTATTAAATTGTTTAACACCGTTAGGCAAATGTATGGCGGTTTTTCTGATTATGAAATAAATTAGTCATAATATTTTCTTATTGTTATATAGACAAATGTCAAAACTCTTGCAAAGCCTTATATTTATTGAACTTTTTTAATTCAAATTATTTTAAGAAGCAGATCATTTTCGTGTTTCAAGACCATTTGTCCCGCTGTTCACTGTATCTTTTATGGCAAACCCTGCCATAAAAGGATGCCGTTTCCATCGGGGCTAGGCGAGAAAATGTTTTATTTATAAGATTTCCATTGTAATGATATCAAAATTATTCAAAAATATTCATTTTAAACTGGACTAAAGTCCAGCTCTACAAAATATACCGAGCCTACGGCTCTTTTTTTAATCATTTTGTGATTATCCGTTTTGATTTAAAATTCCAACGATTATTTTTTTCAACATCAACTAAAGTCAGTCCTATAAAATCTGCCGAGCCTATGACTCTTTTTTTAATCATTATATGATCTGCACTTAGATTTTAAAATTCCGAAGGAATGATCCATATTGTAGGGCTGGACTTTAGTCCAGTTTAAATGAAGAATAAATCATATACAAAAATGACAAACATATACAAATTCATAGCAAATTTGTACCATAAATAGCGTATTTTACTTGTATATATTTGCAGTATCAGTTTAAACTAAAATATACAAATATGAAAGCAATAGGATTTAAAACCTCATTATCAATAGAAAAAGAAGATAGTTTTATTGAGTTTGAAACTCCAAAACCAATTCCGGGATCACATGATTTACTAATTAAAATCCAGGCTGTTTCTGTCAATCCAGTAGATTTTAAAATACGCCAGAATAGCGCCAAAGAAACAGTTTTAGAAAATCCAAGAATTATTGGCTGGGATGCAGTAGGGATTGTCGAAGCCATTGGCAACAAAGTAAGTTTGTTTAAAACAGGTGATGAAATTTTTTATGCCGGAGATCTTAATAAACAAGGCAGTAATGCAGAATATCAACTTGTTGACGAGCGCATTGTAGGCAGAAAACCAACATCACTTTCGATCGAAGAAGCTGTTGCAATGCCATTAACCGGTTTAACGGCCTGGGAAATATTATTTGACCGAATTCGTATTAATCCCGAAAAAGATAAAGGAAAAACAATATTAATAATTGGCGGGGCAGGTGGCGTTGGTTCAATCGCTATTCAATTGGCAAAAAAAGTGGCAGGATTAACGGTAATCGCTACAGCTTCACGTCCTGAATCTATCGAATGGTGTAAACAACAAGGCGCCGATTTTGTAGTAAATCATAAAAACTTGATCGAAGAAGTGCGCAATGCCGGTTTTCAAAATGTAGATTTTATTTTGGATTTTGTAGACGTCAATCAGTATTGGGATGCGTTTGTAGAGTTGATAAAACCACAAGGACATATTGGTTCGATAAGTGATCCGGTCGGAAACGTAAATCTTCGTCAGTTAAAAGGTAAAAGCGCCAGTTTTCATTGGGAATTGATGTTTACAAGATCGATGTTTCAAACAGAAGACATGATAGCGCAACATCACATCTTAAACCAATTAGGGGATTTATTAGATAACGGTACTATTCAGTCAACCTTAAAAACAACTCTAAATGGTTTAACGGTTTCCAATTTCAAAAAAGCCCATGAACTATTGGAATCTGGAACTACAATTGGTAAAATTGCAATTAAGTTTTAAAGATTATATTTTATGAAAATTAAAAGCAAGCGAAGTAGGCTTGCTTTTTTTATAATCAATTTCATTTTTTTTGTATTATTACAATAAAAAATCATGAAACTATCAACCACCATTAAAGCTGCAATAGTAACTTTAATAACACACCAATCCATTCAGGCTCAGGAAGTAAAAAAAGAAGCCACTCCAATAAAATACACCATTGAGAATTGCGTCAATCATTTTGAATTGGAGAAAGCCACAAAAACAAAAGTGGGTTATCAATACTGGTTTGCCGACAAAAACTTCACTCAGGAAAACACGCTCAAAATGAGTATCGTTGAACCCGGAAAATCAACGCACGCGCCACATCATCATGTAGAGGAGGAATTTTTCTATATCCTCGAAGGAACTGCCCAGTTTTATCTTGACGGAAAAACGGCCGTTGCCGGACCAAATACCAGTTTTTACTGTCCGTCAAATGTTGAACACGGAATTAGTAATGCGGGAAATACTGATTTAAAGTATTTGGTTATTAAAAAGGATTTGAAAGGGAAATGATATAATCTTGCAATCCCGATAGCTATCGGGAGCAAAGAAGCAAGTTTTTCACGCAGATTTTAAAAGATTTACACAGATTTGAGCAGATGATTATTATTTACTAAAAAACAAATCTGCTTAAATCTGCCGAATCTGCGTGAAAAAACTTTGAGCTTTACAATAATTAATTATCCTTTAGATAACTCTTCCAATACTTTTTCCAAATTATCAATCGTCATTTTAAAGCCTTGTACGAAGCCCATTTCGATCATTTTCTCCAAACGTTCCAGAGATTCATTAAAAATCTTAATATTTACTTTTGTAATGCCGCTTTGTTCGCTAAAAGTATAGTCCCAGTCAGAACCGGGTAATTTTCGGTTTTCATTTTCGTCTGCAAACGTATTATACATTTTAAAATTGGTTTTCGGAGTAATAGAAGTAAATTCCTGAACCGACCAGCGCTCTGTTCCGTCAGGACCTACCATAGCGTAAAATCTTCGTCCGCCCACTTCAAAATTCATGTATTTCGTTCTGGCCGAAAAAGGTTTTGGCGCCACCCATTGATCTAAAATTTCTGCTTTCGTAAAAGCATCCCAAACCAAAGGCAATTCTGCCGCAAATTCTCTTGTTATCGTTACTGTTTTTGATGGTTTGTCTACCGTAAAATCAAATAATAAATCTGTTTTCATTTTTTCTGGTTTTTCATTGTTAATAATATATCGTCAAGCTGGTTAAATGCCGTTTCCCAAATTTCTCTAAATTGTTTCAGCCACTTATCAATTTCTTTCATTTTTTCAATTTGAAGTGAATAATAAATTTCCCTGCCTTGCTGTTCCTGTTTTATCAAATCACATTCGGTAAGTATGCGAAGATGTTTCGAAATAGATTGTCGTGTCGTGTCAAAATTCTCTGCAATCGCATTTGGCGTCATGGCCTGCGTTGCAATCAAGGCAATAATCGATCGCCTTGTTGGGTCTGCAATTGCCTGAAAAACATCTCGTCTCATAATTTCTTCAACTATTTAAGTTAATCATATCAAGTCACATTTTTTTTGCAGCTTAGATTATTACAGGATAAAAGATTAAAAAATGTTTAACGCAGATCTTGGAGATTGAGGCAGATTTAATTTTAATCTAATTATAATAAATATTAATCTGCAGAATCAGCATAAATCATTTTAAATCTGCGTGAAACAAAAAATTATACTTTCCCGTTTTTAGGATCAAAATCGATCATCCATTGCACGTTAAATTTATCGGCAAACATTCCAAAATAATTTCCCGACGGACCATAACTTATCGGCATTTCGATTCTGCCGCCATCAGAAAGTCCAACGAATAATTTAACCGCTTCTTCCTGGCTATCAACACTAATAAAAATCGTAAATCTATTGTCGGTTTCCGTTACTTTTCCCATACTTGTCATCGTGTCACTTGCCATTAACGAATTGCCTTTTCCAATAGGCAAAGCAATGTGCATGATTCGATCTGCATCAATTTCCGGAATTGGATATTGCTCGCTGGAAATATCTTTATAACGGGAAACTTTCGAAAACTCCCCGCCAAAAACCGATTTGTAAAATGTAAATGCTTCTTCGGCATTTCCGTTAAAATGAATGTAAGGATTAATAAGTGCCATAATTTTATTTTTTAATTATTAATTAGGAAGCCAATCGGTTGCAAATATAAATGCAACTATTCGGTTTCGCAAATTTTTAGACAGTTATTTTTAAAAATATTTTATTTAATGGATTTGATAGTGAATGGGTTAGTGTTTTTTTGTTTCACAGAGTTGCGCTGAGAAGGCGCATAGATTCTCAAAGTTTGTCTAATAGTTTAACTAAGAATGTAGCAATCCTTATAGTTATCTAAAGCAAAATCGCAAAGTTTTATAATTATTTTTTGATAACCCAATTGTCACCCTGAGCGTAGTCGAAGGCTCATGAAACCAAAATTTTAAAAATAAAGTCGCAATCACGATAGTTAGTTGGAGTAGGACTAAGTTTTATTTAGTAAGGAAGAGTTTGTCGCCTACTTTAACATTGTTTTCTCAGCTTTCCTGCTATAAAATAGTAAACCAAATTCACATGAAATTTATACAATTTCAGTTTAATTTTTCATAAAAATTTGTAATTCAATTAATTAACTTTTTTTAAAGAAAGGTTTAACATGCTCCATTTTCGCTGGCTGTTTGAAATAACTAATTTTAACTAAATCAAAAATCAAATTAGATAACGTTTTAAATACTTAAAATTATGAAAAAGAATATAGCCATATTAGCAACAAACGGTTTTGAAGAATCAGAATTAGCATCACCAAAAGCTTATCTTGAAGAGCAAGGTTGGAATGCAGATATTGTCAGTTTGAAATCAGGAACAATCAAATCCTGGAAAGACGGTAATTGGAGCAAGGAATATAATGTTGATGTCGTATTAGATCAGGCAAATGAAGCAGATTACGATGCTTTGGTTCTTCCGGGAGGAGTTATAAACCCTGATTTATTAAGAAGAGAAGAGGCTGCAGTAAATTTTGTACGTTCTTTTTTTGAAAGTAAAAAACCAGTAGCAGCTATTTGTCATGGTCCTCAAATTCTTGTGGATGCTGATGTTTTAGAAGGTCGAAAAGTAACTTCGTTTTTCTCTGTTAAAAACGATTTAATAAATGCCGGAGCCCAATGGGAAGACTCAGAAGTAGTCGTAGACAATGGATTAGTAACCAGCCGAAACCCAAATGATTTGCCCGCTTTTAATAAAAAAATGGTGGAAGAAATTAAAGAAGGAAAACACGAGCGTCAGACAGTTTAAAGATGCTTTTATTTATCAAGTTATAAAAAATGCAAGATCAATTTTGGTCTTGCATTTTTTTATTAAATAGCTATAGGTGTTTATGTTATCCAATTCATGTGGTTGATGATTTAATTACTTTTCGGGCACGAACTCAGAGACGTTCTCGCAGCGTTTTGTCAGAACACTTTGTATAGCTGAATAAGATTTGAAATTCGAATAAGTGAAAACCTCGATACTGAAATGGTCGAGGTTTATTTTTTAAGTTCAATTTTTGCGTTAATGAGTTAATCATTAACGTTAGCTGGACAACTTCGCACAACGTACTTTAAAAGTTTTTTTGTTGACGAGAAATTATAGCATATTAGTTAACGACCAGTTTTAAGTTATCGATTTTTCCATTTACAAGGGTTGCTTTAACAAAATAGATTCCTGCAGATAACTTACTAACATTATATTTAACTTCTCTTTTTAAGTCTTTATTTGCTTGTTGATCAATTTTTTTTCCACTTGAATCCCATAGTTCAAACTTAACCAATTCAAACTTGTTAGATTTAATCATAACAAACTCACTTGCTGGATTAGGGTAAAGTGTTGTTTGTTTAATTTCACTGCTACTGTCACTTTGATGATCAGGAATGCCTAGGGAAGAATTATCTACTTTTGAGATATAAAGTTCACTTCCATTGATTTCATTTCTTGCTCTGAAATAGATGTTATTTTTTGTTGTTGCTAACTCCTCTATTGAATCATATCCTTGGAAATTTTGACTATTTGTAATATTTATATTTAAATCTATTGGAGTACTTAAATTATTGTTGATTAACCAAATTTTATGTGGAAAATTTTCTGCTAAGTATAATAGATTGTCATTGTAACAGGTAAGACTTCTGATGCTCGAAAAGTCATCTGTATTTGCCTCTGCAATTTTTTCAGTTATCGAACCATTTGTTCTCCATAATTCCTTAGAAGTTAAATAAAAATCCTGAACAGCAAAATATACATAATTTTCGCATGTTAAAATATTATTGATCTTAAGATCAGGCATTGTGGGATGTGTTGCTCCGTCAAACAGCATAATTGTACCTTTAAGAGTTCCATCAGTTTTATAAAAAGCTTTTCGAGCACTATCGGGATTTTGGGCTACAAAATATAATTCATTATTAAGAGTAGTGGTAATGCGTATTTCACTGTCTATACCATCTCCGAAAGTTTTCAAATGCTTTGTTCCGGTTTCAGTTCCATCTGAGACCAATAAATTATGTGGACCATAGCTTGTTCCAGATGTTTCTGCAACAATAATTAATTTATTATTAACAGTTGTTAAAAATCTCATATCATTTAAACTTATTACTTTAACTGTTCCAGACTGAGTACCATTTGTCTTCCATAAACCGGTTCCAGCATTATCGTTAGCAATAAAATAAATTATATTATTTAACAGCGTAAAATTTTTAGGATAACTCCCATAACCACCCATGAAATTAAAACCAGGGTATATATCTTTTATCATATAAGTTCCTGATTCAGTTCCATCACTTCTCCATAGTTCAAAACCATTTACACCATCATTAGCATAAAAATAAAGGATATTATTTATAACAGTAAAGGGTTGTTTCTCATTGTTGTCTCGCATGCTACTTTTGTTACCTGAATTTATATCTTTTACCATAACAGTACCATTTTCAGTCCCATCGCTTTTCCATAACTCATAGCCATGTGTAGTATCTGTTGCGCTAAAAAATAAAATTCCATTTATCACTTTCATTTCCGAAAGATCATCAATACTCTCTGAACCGGGATTTATATCTTTTATTAGTTGAGTTCCATCTATTGTCCCATCACTTTTAAATAATTGATTTCCATATTCTTTTCCTCGTGCACTAAAAAATACGTTTCCATTATTATTAGTGAATTTAGAAGCGTTGCTGTCGCTTGAGTAATTTAAATCTGCAAAAAAAGATGTTCCCGCAGTTGTTCCATCAGTACGCCACAACTCATTTCCGTTTGTTTCATTTTCACCTGTTAAAAATGTAATATCATTAACGGTAACAAAGCTTTCTGTTAAACCTGAGAGATTACCGTATTTAATATTTGCTAATTCTAATGTGCCATTTGATGTACCATCACTTACCCAAAGTTTTCTATCTGAAGAATTCGCAATGGATGTATAAAATAAAAGTTTATTGTTTATTTTGTCAACATAAAATTTATTTACTTTTATAGAAAGGTTTCCATCATTAATATCTTTTAATAAAATTGTACCATTTGATGTTCCATCAGTTTTCCATATTTCATCTCCATGAATATTATCGTTTGCTATAAAATAAATTTCATTGCGAAATTCTATGAATTTACTGTCATATGTTACGCTATCATAATTTGTATTATTGATATTCTTTATTATTAAAGTTCCAGAGGGTGTTCCATCACTTTTCCATATTTCGGAACCATTAATTCCATCACTTGATTCAAAAATTATCATATTATTTATAACACCGCCTTTTAAAATTAATGAACTAGAATTAGACCCCGTTACAATGTCTTTTACTAATTGCGTTCCAATTTCTGTACCATCACTTTTCCATAGTTCGAAACCTTTTATTCCATCATTAGCGAAGAAATAAAAATTATTATTAAGTATCAAAAATTGATTTCCTTTATTTAATGCTGAAAAATTTGAATTAATATTTTTAACAATAATCGTCCCTGATTCTGTTCCATCACTTTTCCATAGTTCAACCCCATTCTTTCCATCATTTGCTATAAAGTATAAATTATTATTAAAAACGAATAGATCATTTGGATTACTATCTCCATTCAAATTTATATCTTTTACCATATAAGTTCCAGATTCAGTTCCGTCACTTGTCCAAAGCTCATATCCGTGAATATCGTTAGTTGCACTAAAATATAATTTACCATTAAAAATAATTAACCTCGATGGCCCGTCATATTCACTATCATTGTTTGGTCTGATGTCTTTGACCATAGATGTTCCAGTTTCAGTTCCATCACTTTTCCACAGTTCGATACCGTGAACGCCATCATTGGCAGTAAAATATAATATGTTATTAAGTGTGACTAAAGAAATAGGATTCGAAGAGTTTTGCCCAACTCTAATATCTTTAATCATTCTTGTTCCCTGTTTTGTACCATTAGAGTGCCATAATTCCCTCCCAGATTTATTAAAATCACCATCTGATGCTGTAAAATAGAATCCAGATTGAGAAGAAGTGAGGTTTTGAGGATCACTATCTCTTTGAAAATTTAGTTCTACCAAAGTTGCATCAATATTCTGAGCAGCAGTAAAATTAAAAATAGCTATTATAATAAAAAGCGTAAAGTTGTATTTCATTTATCCTTATGGTATTTAGATTATTTTTTTTAAATAAAAATATTAATCAAATATATTTATTTTATCAAGAAATAATTAAAATTAGTTAGAATTGACATAATATTTTTTAATTGACATAAAACAAAAAAAAAGGGCAGCACTTTTATCAGAGTGCTGCCCTCAAGGCAAATTGATTTGCATTTAAACCATTGCTGATTTAAAATGCCGCATTTAATAATTGCGTACAGTTTTTGGTAAACTACTATCGAAAGCTAAACGCAGGTTATTCGTTTATGATATCGCCTTCTTTAGTTTCTTCGCTGGCAATTTTTACCAGTTTATCTTTCGGATTTAAATCACCGAATATTTCAATTTTATCGTCGATTTCTCTTCCTTTTTTTACTTCAACTCTTGTTGCTTTGTGGTTTAATATTTTGATTACATACAAACCTTCGGCAGAACTCACCAAAGCCGATTTTGGAATTACAAATGTGCTGTCTTTCGCGTTAAGCGGTAATAAAACTTCGGCCACCATTCCGGGTAAAAGATCTTTTTTAGTATTAATAACGTCCATTTCAACACGCTCAGAACGCAGTTTTAAATCTAAAGCTCCGGACATTCTCGTAATTTTAGCTTTAAAATTCTCCGGCAATGATTTTACGTTAAAATTCATTTCGTCGCCCTCATGTAAATATCCTGTGTAAAGCTCCGGAACAGAAACCGCCAAACGCAATTTGTCTTGTTGCTGAATCGTCAATAAAGGCAAATCTGAACCTTTTCCTGCCGGACCAACAAACGTTCCTAAATTCACGTTTCTTGCCGCTACAACACCGTCAAACGGAGCACGGATTTCAAGATAACTTCTCATGATCGAAATTTCTTTATGCGCCGCAATTGCTGCCTGATATTGTGCATAATCAGAATTTTTCTTTCCGCTTGCCATTTCCAGATCGTTTTTAGAAATCGTTCCTTCCACTTTGCTGGTTTCATACAAACGGTTGTACGTGCTTTTGCTTGTAGTATAAATAGCTTCCATCGATTTTAATCTTGATTCGGCTGCAGCTAGTTGTGAGCTGATTTCCGGCGCTTCAAGAACGATTAAAAGCTGTCCTTTTTTTACTTTGGTACCAATATCTACTTTTAGTAATTTCACAAAAGAGCTTACTTTGGCATATAAATCCACTTGTTGAAAACCGGTTAATTCGGCCGGTAAACGCAGTTCTGTTGTTAGTTTTTCTTTGTCTAAAAGAAAGGTTTCTGTTTTAGGTTCGATTTCTGCCGTAACTGTTTCTTCTTTTTTAGAATTACAACTGTTAAGGAAAAATAGTGCTGCAAAAAACAGCGCGCTAAATTGTATTTTATTTTTCATTTTTTGAATTTAATGATGAGATATAATGGATGCTTTCTTCGTCTTCAGGATCTAAAGAAACAGATTGTGTTGTGGTATGTTCCTGAGCCCACGCAAAGATAAGCGGCAGGATTAATAATACGGCAAAAGTCGAGAATAATAACCCGCCAATTACGGCTCTGCCTAGCGGAGAAACCTGATCGCCACCTTCGCCATGACCAATCGCCATAGGCAGCATTCCCGCAATCATCGCAACAGACGTCATGATAATAGGACGAAGACGAAGCGCCGCTGCTTCACGCGCAGATTCTAAGGCATTTCCATTTATTTTTCGCAATTGTTCGGCATTTGTGACCAGTAAAACGGCATTGGCAATCGAAACCCCAACCGACATGATGATTCCCATATACGACTGTAAGTTTAGCGTTGAGCCTGTGATAGTCAGCATTAATAAAGCGCCTAAGACTACCGCCGGAACCGTTGTTAAAATAACCAGCGAAACCTTGAACGATTGAAAATTAGCGGCTAACATTAAGAAGATTACAAAAATGGCAACCAATAATCCGACTTGTAAACTACTTAATGTTTCGCTCAATACTTTACTTAGTCCAATCGGAGTTATGAACAAACCACGCGGCAATTCTCCTAATGAACTAATTGTTGCATCCACATCTTTTACTGCTGTCCCTAAATCGGTCTGGCTAATGTTGGCTGTAACGGTAATGTATGGCATAGCCCCTAAATTGTCATTCTCACCGCTTACATAAGCCGGTGTGATTTTGGCAACGTCGCTTAAAACAGGACGAAGCGAATTTTTTAATACCGGAATTTCTCCAATATCGGTTTTGCTTTTCATTTTGTTCAAAGGCACTTGCACCTGAACGTTGTATGATAATCCGGCTCTTTCATCGACCCAGGTATTTTTCTCGGTATATCTTGAAGATGATGTCGACGCAACTAATGATCGTGATATGTCGTTCATGTCAACACCCAACTCGGCTGCGCGGGTTCTGTCAATATCAATATTCATCGCCGGATAATGAATTGGCTGACCAATTTGCACGTCTCTGAAATAAGAGATTTTTTTCAGTTTCTCGACAATTTGATTAGCATATAATTCATTTCTCTTTTTGTCTTTTCCGGCAATACGAACTTCGATTGGAGTAGGAGAACCCTGGCTCAAAACTTTATCCGTCAATTCAATTGGCTCAAAAGAAAGTTTCACATCCGGAAGCACTTTTTTAATTCTCGCTCTAAAGTCATCCTTAAAGTCATCCATATCGGTGTGATATTCTTTTAAACTCACCTGAAATACCGCTTCATGCGAACCTGCCATGAACAAATAAATCGGGTTAATGGAGAATAATGACGGGTGTTGTCCCACATAAACAGATGAAATTCCGATATGTTCTTTGCCCACCATTTTTTGTAATTCTTTCAAAACAATAATGGCTTTTTCTTCGGTGCGTTCCAGACGGGTTCCATCAGGAGCGCGCATTCTCAATTGAAACTGACTTGAGTTTACTTTTGGGAAAACATCTTTTCCGATAAAAGTTATAAAAGTAACCGCAAGGGCAATGGCAGCAATCAGATAAATTAAAGCAGCTGCTTTTTTATAAGGAAATAATCGATCCAGCGTTCGCATAAATCGGATTTTGAATTTCTCAAAAGCGCCAATTTTTCCGTTATTATTGGTATCATCTTTTTCAGCATATCCTTTTTTCTGTGTAGCCAGATTTCTTTCAGATTCCGGACTTATTCCGCTATCGTTAAATTCTGCTTCGTCATCAGTAATTCCAGCTGCATGCTCGTGTTTTTCATGTCCTTTCATCAGCCAGTTGGCCATAACGGGCACAAAAGTCTGAGAAAGCAAAAACGAAATTACCATTGAGAATCCAATTGCTAAAGCCAAAGGCAAGAACAACGCTCCCGGAATACCAACCATCGTAAAGGCCGGTGCAAAAACCGCCAGAATACAAAGAAGGATCAATAATTTTGGCAAGGCAATTTCCTGACAGGCATCCCAAATCGCGAGTGCTTTTGGTTTCCCCATATCGAGATGCTGGTGAATATTTTCGATCGTAACCGTACTTTCATCCACCAAAATTCCAATCGCCAGTGCCAATCCGCTTAAAGACATTAAGTTGATGGTTTGCCCGAATAATTTCAAAAATAAAACTCCCGATATAATCGAAATCGGAATCGTTAGAATTACAATCAAAGCCGCACGTCTGTCACCAAGGAATAATAAAACCATAAGTCCCGTTAAAACCGCACCGATAATTCCCTCCGTAATCAAACTTTTCACAGAATTAATTACATAAACCGACTGGTCAAATTCATAAGATAATTTTACATCTTCGGGAAGTGTACTTTGAATTTTAGGCAATTCCGCTTTTAATTTCTGCACTACATCCCAGGTCGAAGCGTCTCCGGCTTTTGCAATACTGATGTAAACCGAACGTTTTCCGTTTACCAAAGCATAACCAGCGGTAATATCCGCACCATCTTTTACAGTTGCAACATCGCCCAATTTCAGGTTTTGAACGCTTCCTTTAAACAACGGAATATTTTCAAAATCCTTAACTTCTTTAATGGTATTATTGGTTGGCGTAATGTAGTTGATATCGCCCATTCTCACATTTCCAGAAGGTGCCGTCTGGTTGTTGATACGAATTGCCTCTACGATTTGATCCGGCGTCATATTATGCGAACGCAACAAGTCAGGATCAACATTGACCTCAATAGTTCTTGGGCTTCCGCCGAAAGGTGCCGGAGACAATAATCCCGGAATCGAAGTAAACGAAGCACGAACATAAACGTTGGCCAAATCCTGCAATTCATTATTCGATCTGATTTTACTGCTCAAAACCAATTGTCCAATTGGCAAAGACGAAGCATCAAAACGAATGATAAACGGTGGCTGGGTTCCCGGAGGAAACGCCGCCTGAATCCTGTTCGAGAGTGAACTTAATTCGGCTGCAGCCTGCGCCATATTTGTGTTTTCATAATAGGTTAATTTCATGATCATTAACCCTTGTATATTTTTGGTTTCAACCGATTTTACACCATTGGCAAAGGGTAAAATGTTGACGTAAGTTTTAGCAAAATAAGCTTCCATCTGGTCCGGCGTATAACCTCCAAACGGATGCGCGATGTAGATAACCGGCAAGTTCATTTTTGGCAGGATATCTACCTTAATGTCCTGTATGGCACCAATTCCGAAGAAAAATAGACCCGCAACCAATACTAATATGGAGATGGGTTTGCGGAGTGCAAAACGTATTAAATTCATTAGGCTCTATAATTAAAATTCATTTATAAATAAGTCAAAATTGCCTGTTGCGGCTACTTTTAGCAAATACGACTGCCAAACATTATTGTTGACGATATCGCGATCAATTTCTGCACGGTTCAAAGTGTACATGATTTGTGTTAAATCTGTTAAATCTGTTAAACCATTTTTGTATAAAGTCGATTTTTGCAAGTAGGCTTTTTGGGCTGCGTTGACCTGAATTGGCGCCTCGGCATAATTCTCCAGCGTAATTTTTATTTTATCATCGGCAAAATTCAATTGCGATTTTAATTCCCTGTCAGCCTGATTGTATTCTTCCTGTAAACCCTGCGAAACAAATTTCTGAGCGCTTACTTGTTTGCTCATTCTGAAAGGCGTAGTCAGGTTCCAGCTAATTCCAATTCCCACCAAATAATTCGTACGATCCGGATTTACGCCATCCCAATAATTTCTGGTAAAAGCAGTCTGATCTGTAATATAATCTGAATTAAATCCTGAAGCCCTGGTTTGCAAAACACCAAAAGCGGTCATCGTTGGGTAATAAAAACGTTTGTATAATTTAACCTGCTGATTGCTGTAATCAATTCTGGTTTTGTATAATTGCAATAACGGATGAAGGCTATCAGTCGTTTTTTCTGCCAGTAAAAGCGCTTTCGGAATATTGCCAACAAACAAAGTATCGGTTACAAAATCCTGAGGCGCAACGCCCATTAAATCAACCAGTTTATTGTTTTGTTCTTTTACGAAGTTTTTTGCCAGATTCAAAGCAATTTTAGCTTTTGAAACTTCGGCTGTAGCCAATGTAGAATCGACTCCGGCCAATAATCCGTTCTTAACGCGGACAACGGCTGTTGTTTTAAAAACTTCGGCGCGGCTTAAATTCTTTTGCTGCGAAATCAGTAATCTTTGGCTGGCCAGTAAATTAAGGTAAGCGGCAGAAATTTTGATTTCCTGTTGGAACATTTCCTGCTTCAGATCATTTTGTTTTGCCTGAAGATCTACTTTTGCCAGATTGATTCTTTCTTTTGCTTTTCCGAAAGTGAAAAAATCCCAGTTCATGTTCACTAAATACAAGGCACCAAAAGCAGAATTCCAGTTTTGATCCGGTAATGCCGGTCCTGAAGAAGCCGTTCCTAAACCGTTAAATCCGTATAAAGCTCCGTTTTGCCCGTTGATAGTTCCATAATCCTGTTGGGCAGACAAATTTAAATTAGGTAAATAATCGCGGCGAGACTGTTTGAGCGTTTCTCGCGAAGCGTTGGTGTAGTTGGTTTTTGCTTTTATCGAACCGTAGTTTTCAAGACCCGTTTTAATGGCATCTTTTAAAGACAAGTTTTGTGAGTAACCGATTGATGCAAAAATCAAGAAAAATAATAAGGTAATTTTTTTGAAATACATAAAAGTTCGTGGTATCAAATTATGAAACAAAATTATTTTTCTTTTGCTGATAAAAGTCATCTTAAATGATGTACTGCACTTAAAAAATGACGAATTGAATTTGTCATTTTTTGGAAAAGGAAATTAAATATTTGTCCGTACTTTGTGAACTATTTAAGTTTTAAAAATGAACAAAAAATTTGATAACATATTGGATAACAAATGGTGGCAGGAAGTTGCCGTTGTTGCCTTCTCCTTTACAATTTATACGTTAAAAAATGACTGGATGTTATTTAGTTCTTTTACATCCATTTTAATGGGCATTTTTTTCTATTTCATATTATACATGCACGCCCAGTTTAACCGATTTTTTCTTTTGCCAATATTATTTAAAACCCGTCGTCCCGTAACTTATATACTATTAACGCTATTTGGCGTTTTTGTTTTTTCGGTCATTTTGTATGAAATCATGATGCTCGATATGTTCAGCAATTGCCGTTTGTACCAGAATTCGCATCAGAGAAGTTACGTGTATCAATTGGCCAGTGTTTTGGGAACTTTGGTTTGTATTTTAAGCCCGATTATCGTTTTTAAATTCTACAGAATCCACAGAAAACAAACTGACGAAGCGTTGTTGTTTAATGAAATGCAACTGAATTCCCTGAAAGGGCAATTGAATCCGCATTTTTTATTCAATACCTTTAATACACTGTACGGAATTAGTTTAGAATTCCCCGAAAGAACGCCTGATTTGATTATGAAAGTATCACAATTGATGCGTTATCAACTCGAAAGCAACAGCAAAAAATGCGTATCTCTGGAAGACGAACTGGAATTTATAAACAGTTATGTGCAGCTGGAAAAAGAAAGAGTAGGGTATCGCTGTGAGATTACATACGATTGTAAAATCGATAACGAAAACGCCTATAAAGTGTCACCAATGTTATTGATTGCTTTTATTGAAAATGCCTTTAAACACGGAACCTGCGCGATTGAAAAATGTTTTGTCCGAATCATTGTAACGGTTGAAAACGGTTTATTGCATTTGCATGTTGTCAATTCAATTCCCACTAAAAAAACGGATGTTGTTTCGACCAAAATTGGACTAAAAAACACGATTGAACGTTTGAATTTAATTTATGGAAAAGACTATAAATTGAATATTCAGGAGGATAAAAACACTTATATCGTAGATTTGAAATTGCAACTGAAAAAGTTTGTAGAATGAAAGAGCCAAAAAAATGTATAATTGTAGATGATGAGCCGGCAGCGCATTATGTGCTGGCGAATTATATCAAGCAAAATCCGCAATTAGAGTTGGTTTTTCAGGGCTATAATGGCATTGAAGCAATGGATTATCTTCGTGAAAACAAAGTCGATCTGATGTTTCTGGACATTAACATGCCGGAAATTTCAGGAATGGAATTACTAAAGATTATTCCAACGCATCCCAAAACGATTTTAACTACGGCTTATTCTGAATTTGCCCTGGAAAGTTACGATTACGGTGTGATTGATTATCTGTTAAAGCCAATTTATTTCCCAAGATTTTTAAAAGCAGTTGACCGTTTCTTCAGCACTGAAAATCTAAAAACAAAGGAGGAAGAGGTAATTGTGAATTCGGTTCGTGTAAAAGTCGACGGTTATTTTGTTGATATTGAACTGGATCAGCTTTTGTTTGCGCATAGTTTTGGAAATTATGTGAAATTACACACCACAAAACGAACTTATCTGGCTTCTATTACAACCAGTGAATTTGAAAAATGCCTTCCGGAGAAAAACTTCCTGCGCATCCATAAATCCTATATTGTGGCTCTGGATAAAATCGATGAAACCCAAAAGGATTTTGTTATCATCAGAAAAGAAAAACTCCCAATTGGAATTACCTATAAAAGAGAACTTTCGGAGCGACTTAAGAAGTAGTTATGAGTTATGAGTTATGAGTTATGAGTTATGAGTTATGAGTTATGAGTTATGAGTTTTGAGTCTTGAAACTAATACTGCGACTGAATACTGCGACTGAATACTGCGACTGAATACTGCGACCAAGACTGAAAACTAAAAACCCGCAATAAAAAATATAAATTTTTGTATTTCATTTAAAAGTAGTAGTTTTATTACTTTATTTAAAAGTCTATTAATTTAATATTTGAAATCATGAAAGATATATTTTTAGCCTTTGCTTTTTTTTGTACTAGTTTTTTAATAGCACAAAACGGAATTATGCCGACAGGAGAAATCACTCCGCCGGAGAAAGTTCGATTTACTTTTGAAAAAGAGTATCCCAATAAAAAGCCAATTTGGTCCATAGAATATGTTGGAGATGATAATGACGAGATTCGTTATGAAGCAAAATTTAAGACAGACACAAATACCGAGGCATTAGCAGTTTATGATAATTTAGGAGTTGTAAAAGCGTTTGAATTGCAGATTCCGTTAGGTCAGCTTCCGCAGAAAGCACAAGCTTATCTAAAGAAAAATTATCCGGCTAAAGCCATTCGCGAAATTGCAGTTGTTGTAGATTATAAAAACAAAACAACGTATGAAGTGGGAGTAGAAAAAGACTCGAAATTCTATGATGTTGTATTTGATAAAAACGGCGGTTTTGATGTTATAATCGAGAAAAACTGAAAAAAAAGTACTTACTAATTCAATTATATTTTAAAAGGACAAACCCGATAAGCTTTAAAACTTATCGGGTTTTGTTTTATAAATTACTATAATTAAGAATTAAGAATTAAAAATTAAGAATTAAGAATTAAGAATTAAGAATTCACCATTAATAATTAATTATTACAACATCATTCCGCCGGAAACTTCAATTCGCTGTGCATTTACCCAGCGCGCTTCTTCAGAACATAAAAAGGCAACAACGCCTCCGATATCATCTGGTAAACCAACTCTTCCTAAAGCAGTTACAGAAGCGATTTGCTGATTCATCTGCTCGTTATCACGAACAACTCCGCCGCCAAAATCAGTTTCGATAGCTCCGGGAGCCACAATATTTACTCTGATTTTTCTTGCGCCTAATTCTTTAGCCTGGTATTTTGTCAACGTTTCCATTGCGCCTTTCATAGAAGCATAAGCGGCGTATCCAGGGAAAGAAAATCGCGCCAAACCTGTTGAAATGTTTACAATTCCGCCACCGTCATTCATGATATTCAATCCTTTTTGTGTTAAGAAAAACGGACCTTTAAACTGAATATTAGTTAATTGATCAAATTCAGCTTCGGTTGTTTCGATGAAAGAATTATGAATTCCGATTCCAGCGTTGTTTACTAGAAAGTCAAATTTATCTGTTTTGAAAGTATTTTTCAGAACTTCAGAAACATTCGTAAAGAAAGAATCAAAACTTCCTGATTCAGCAACATTCAATTGAAGTGAAGCTGCTTTTTGTCCCAAGCTTTCGATTTCTTTTACCACAGCATCAGCTTCTTCTTTTTTGCTGTTGTAAGTGATGATTACGTCAATTCCTTTGTTAGCAATTGCAATTGCCATATTTTTCCCTAAACCTCTGCTACCACCAGTAACAAGAGCTATTTTTGTATTTACTGCCATTTTATATTTGCTTTATGATTGAATTAAAAATTGAGAATTAAAAATTAAAAATTAAAAATCTGCTTTATCTGCTAAATCTGCGTGAAAAAATTAAACACATAGAAATATAGGCTTATTCAGCGTTTACAATATCTATGTTTCTATGTGTTTTAAAAAAATCAGTTAGAATGTAAGGCATTAAACGATGCTTTCAATTCCGGGACACTTGCATTTAATCTACTTTCGCTGGTACCGAAAGTAAGTTCATCTTTACCTTGTTTTAATTGTTCGAAAATTGAAACAATGAAATCGCTAACGCTTGGATGTGCGTCGTGTAAACCAATACCACCAAGATCTGTGTTTAAGGCAGGCGGAATAATTTCGATTACTTCAATGTTTTTTGCTTTTAATAAGTGACGAAGCGATATGGTAAACGAACGGAAGAATGCTTTTGTAGCCGAATAAACCGGAACTTTTGCGAAAGGTGAAAATGCCAATCCCGAAGTTACGTTCATTACCGTTTTCAACGATTTTAAATTGATAAATAAAGAAGTCAAATGTAACGGAGCTTCAATATTGGTAGCAACTTCTGATTTCATGCTTTGGTAAAAATCCGCATCATCAACAGAAATCCACTTTTGGATTCCGGCATTATTGATCAGGATATTTAAATCAGGATGATTTTCAGAAATCCAGTTGTAAAGTTCGACTCTATCTTTTTCTAAAGATAAATCGCAGACTTTTGTAATTACGGTTGGGAATTTTGCTTTAACTTCATTTAAAACAGATTCGCGGCGCCCGCAAATAATTACTGTATTATTTTCTTCGATAAATCGTTGTGTAAGCCCAAGTCCGATTCCGGTTGCACCACCGGTAATCAGGATTTTGTTGTTTGATAATTCCATCTTTTTCATGTTTAAATTGATATGACAAAGGTAGGAGCGAAGCAGGTTTGGGAAATTGTAAATATCAAATCGATGTTTGCGAAATTCAAATCAGCATGTTGTAAAATTCCAATCCCGAAGCCTCGGGATAAATTCCAAATTCCAATTAAGTTCTCATTTTATGTCATCCTGAGCGAAGTCGAAGGACGCGTCCGATAAGAAGCACTGTATGGATTTAGCATGAGATCCTTCGACTTCGCTCAGGAGGACATACGTTGAGTCTATTGTATTTTGCAATCTAAAGTCTATAATCTAAACTCTACAATCTAAAATCTAAACTCTGCAATCTAAGATCTAAAAGCCAAAGGCGTAAACGTAGTTTGTTTTTTAAAGAAGTTAGAAAAATGCGCCAGTTCTTCAAAACCTAAGGAATAAGCAATTTCCGAAATGTTCCAATCCGTTTGTTTTAAAAGGATTTTGGCTTCATTCGTTAATCGGCTGCTGATTAATTCTGTGGTTGTTTTTCCGGTATTTTCTTTTAAAACTTTATTTAAATGATTGACGTGTACGGATAATCTTTCTGCAAAATCTTTGGCAGTTCTAAGTTCTAATCGTTGATGCGGAGATTCGATTGGGAATTGTCTTTCCAGTAATTCGGCAAATAAAGAAGAAACTCTTGCAGCAGAATTATGTTTGGAATATAACGCTGTTATAGGTTGTAATTTTTGCCCAAAGTGAATTAATTCGGCCACATAATTTCTGATCAGATCATATTTATAGACATAATCAGAATTGATTTCTTTTTGTATTTTGTTGAAAATCAGTTCAACTTCTGAAACTTCTTCATCTGTAAGCTGAAAAATAGGATAACCGTCTGAGGCAAAAATGGGTAGTTCGTCCAGATCAATTCCGCTTTTGTTTTTGGATAGAAATTCACTGGTAAAAACGCAAAATTGCCCAGATTGATTGGTATCCTGCGGAATATAATTGTATGGAATTTTGGGTGTAGCAAACAAAAGTCCCTGTTTGTCGATTTCAATTATTTTATCAGCATATTCGGCTTTGTTTTTGCCTCTTATCAAACTGATTTTGTAATAAGCCCTTCTGTCATAAGGCATTCCGGGTTTTTCTTTTAGCCTTTCGTAAAGTTCCTTGATATCAAAAACATTAAAATGTCCTATTTCCTTTTTAATGTCGTTGGGCAATAATGAACTTGGTTCTACAGATGAACCTTCGGTGATATCCTGATAAAATGAATCTAGTGATTTCATAAGTGTGAATTGTAAAATTCAAATATACGAAATGTTGTTTTAGTTTCAGGTTTGAGGTTTTTTTTTGTTTCATGTTTGTTTTTCTTTGTGGTGATTTAACCGCAAAGAGCGCAAGGTTTTTCGCAAGGTTCGCAAAGAAAACCTGCGTTCTTTGCGTAAATCTTTACGAACCTTGCGGTTAAAACAAACTTCCCTGAATTAATTCTGGCTGGGGATTACTGCCAAAATGAAAGGTATCAATAACGAAAAACTGTTTTTTGACCGGATCTAATTCCCGCAAGACAATTTCGCAGCACAAAAAATCAATATCAATTGTGGTAAAAAGCTGTGATGCTATTTTAAGATTTTCAGGAATTAATTTCCGGCCAATAGACATATGGGGATCATCGCTTTTTTTGAGTTTTAAAGGTTTTAAAGTTTCTTGAGTTTTTTTCAGGATCACCTTTAAATTAGTAGTTGACTCTTCGTTTGGAGCAATGTAAAATGCACCTGCATTGTCATAAGATCCAAAGTGATTTAAATTTACCCCGAAAGGAGTGAAGGTATCGCAAACTTTGAAAAGCTTTTGTTTGTATTTTTCTATTTCTGATTCGTCAATTGTAAATTCACAAATTGTAATATGAGCAGTAGAATTACAGCTGTTATACCAATCGATCTTGCTTTTCAAATAATCCTTCATGGTTTTGACCGAGTCAATTACATCCTGAGAAGGATAGATGGCAACCGAATACTTTTTCTCCATTTGTGCATTTTTGATTTACACAAATTTAAAATTTAAACCGAATTTTTATCATCAATAAAAATAATCTTTGAGTTTGGACGGATTTTAATCCGTCCCTACAATATAAATCGAATCTACGATTCTTTAAAATCAGAATTTAAATTGAGCCGTCAATGCCTCATAAAAATAATCTTTGCGTTTGAACGGATTAAAATCCGTCCCTACAATATAAATCGAATCTACGATTCTTTAAAATCAGAATTTAAATTGAGCCGTCAATGCCGCATAAAAATAATCTTTTCCGGTTCCAACTTCTTTTAGGAATGAACCTGCGTCAAACCAGCCGGTTTCTAATGTAAAAGACAGAAAATCATTGGCTGTATAATCTAAATTTGAAATCAATTGCGAACCTATAAAGCGTTCTGTTGTATCTTTTCCGGAATACAATAATTGCATATTGGGTGCGTATAAACCGTCACTTAAAGTCTGTCTCCAAAAAATATCGTAATCAAATCCGAGACTTAATTTTTGAGTTAAAGTTAAAATAACAGAAGGATGAATATCAATTAAATTCGACGGACCAATTAAAGCCACTAATCCAAAATAAGCACCTCTTGGATATAACGGATTAAAGGTTTCTAAACGATTATCGCCTGCATTTTTATCACCGGAAATAATTTCGGTTTTTAAACCAATTTCCGGACTAAATTTTACGTTTTCAAATGTATAACAGGCAAAAGAAGAAAGTGTCCAGGCGGAAATGGTTTTCTCATTGATGTTCCCGAATTGATACAATCCTTCGATATCATATTTCCAGTTTCCTTTGTTTTTCCAAATTCTTGTTCCGATAGATTGTCTGTTTTCTTCACCGGTAACATCATCAAAAACAGCGCGGTTTTTCCATAATCCCAAATAGTAAAAATCAATATTCTGGATAAATGGTACTTTATTAATGACTGTATAACTTCCCCAGAATTGGGCATTTTCATTGAAAGAATCATTAAAAGTTCCGGGTTTATTCGCAATTGGATGCGTGTAAAAAGCATCTGTCTGCCAATTGTTGTTTTGATAAAATAATTTAACGGCATCAAAAGCCAGGCGGCTGTTTGGACCTTCCCGAACTGCGATTAAACGTTGTGAGCCATACAACATTTCCTGTCTTCCGGAACGCAATGTTAGTTGTTGGTTTTCCTTTTTAATAAAATTAATATCTAAAAAAAACTGATGAAAATCCAGCTGATTTTCATCAACCGGACTTGGATCAGTTTTACTGTTGGCCAGACTGCTTTGTAATTCAACAAAAGTCCTGAAAATTCCCAAATGAACATCGGCATGGAGAAGATAGCGTGAAAGCAGATAACCGTCGCCTTCATCAGAATCATCGCCCCATTTGTCATTTACGGTGTAGGTATATTGCAATTTTGCTTCACCGCCAATGTTTGCATAGTATTTGTCGTTTTTCCCTAACGGAATATACTTGATTTTTTCATACCAATTTCTGGCAGAATCTTTCAAATATGTTACATCATCGTCATATCGCAGCTTTTGGAAGACAGGGTTTTGCTGCGCATTTGCGTTAAAAAAGAATACCAAAAGCAGCAATAATCGGAAGAATGTTTTCATAACCAATTAGTTTTTTTGATAACCTCCAAAATAATTCACCGGACTCCAATCCGGAGTAGCTTTTGGTGTTGGCTGTGCAAAAGTTCTAAAGTCATTATCCGCATAAACTACTTTTCCGTTTACGACAGTAAGTTTAGATTCTATGTTTAATATTTTTTCTTCGGCAGTATTGAAATAATCATCAGAGAGAATAGCAAAATCGGCCAGATTGTTTTCTTTTAACATGCCGCGGTCTTTCTCCAAATTGATTAGTTGAGCACTTCCGTATGTAAATAATTTTAAAGCCGCTGTTCTGTCCTGAATATTTTCGTCTGCCATATATTTTAAACCGCCTAACGTTTTTCCGGTGGATAACCAATACAAGCCAACCCAAGGATTATAGCTGGCAACACGAGTTCCATCGGTCCCCATTCCAACTTTGATTCCCATTTCGAGTATCTTTTTAAGCGGAACCGTGTTTGCAGCAGCCGTTTTTCCATATCTTTTAATAAAACTTTCTCCCTGATACGCCATTCTGTGCTGAATCGCCAAACCTCCGTTTAAAGCTTTTATACGTTTTAAATTTTCTACAGAAACAGTTTCTCCGTGATCAAAAAACCATAGAAGTCCGTTTAATGGTGTTTCCTTGTTAATGTCTTCAATTACGTTTAAGAAACGGGTAATGCTTTCATTATAAGTAGCATGAATTCTAAATGGCCATCTGTTTTTTACCAGTAATGATAAAACTTCTTTTAATTGTCCTTCCATTGCAGGGCTTAATTCGGGTCTTGGTTTGTCGAAATTTTCAAAATCCCCGGCGCTCATTACCAAATTTTCTCCGGCTCCCTGCGCATGATATTCCACTTGATCTGTATCGTGATCGTCACAGCCTTCGCCAATTTCCACCGTGCTTACCCATTTTGAGTAATCGTTAAGTTCGCTTCCGGCTTTTTGTGCAAACAAATAATAAGGCATTCTAATGGTCAATCCGCTGTCTTTGCATAAACCATTTGTTACGCCATAATCGTCAGGAAAATTTTGAAATCCGCCGCCAGCATCAATTATTGCGGTTACACCAAGACGATTCATTTCGGTCATGAATTGTTTTGTTGAGTTTATTTTTTCTTCAGGAGATAATTCAGGAAGTTTAGAAAGGGTAGAGTATAGGATAAAAGCATTTGGTTCTGCAATCAATAATCCGGTTGGGTTTCCGTTGGCATCTTTTTCCACAAGTCCGCCATTTGGGTTTGGAGTATTTACATCAATTTTTAAGGCTGCAATTCCGGCTTTATTCAAATAGGCGTGACCATATAAATGCAAGATAAAGGTGGGAACATCGCCTGTAGCTTCGTTTATTTCTTCAAGAGTGGGTAATCTTTTTTCTTCAAACTGATAGGCATTCCAACCGCCCACAACGCGAACCCATTGTCCTTTTGGTGTTCTTTGTGCCTGTTCTTTCAGCATTGCCAAAGCTCTTTTTAAAGATCGAACACCATCCCAGCGCAATTCGGTATTAAAGAATCTTCCGCCTCGGATAATGTGCATGTGAGAATCGAATATTCCGGGAATAATTACTTTTCCTTTGGCGTCGATTACCGTTGTATTTTTGTTTTTTAATTTTAAAATTTCACTATTTTTTCCGGTTTTCAGGATTTTTCCATCGGCTACAGCCATAGCTTCCACAATGGTATTTTTATCATCCAAAGTATGAATAAGAGCATGATGAACAATAAGAGTTGCTTTTTTGCCCTGAGCGAAAACAGGAAGCGAAATAATTAAAAGAAATGCCAGTATTTTTGAAGTAAGTTTCATGTGTGGTATTTTTTGGTTTTGGATGGGTTTTAATCAAAAATTGAGAATTAAAAATTAAAATGTTTAAGATTGTTTATGTGCATGTCAATTAATTTCTAAGCAGATTTAACGCATCAAATATTTTTAATTTTTAATTCTCAATTTTTAATTCATAATTATTTAGTGCTTAAGCATTTCGTGAGCGTATTGTACACCAACTCCGTATGCACCACCGTATTTTTTTACAAGATCTGTAACCGCAACATAAGTTTCCTGACGAGCCCAGTCACGTTGTAATTCTAATAAATATTGTAATGAAGTTATTGGGTGCGCACCGGCCTGAACCATACGTGTTACCGCCATTTCGTGTGCTTCTTTAGAAACGTCTGCACTTGCATCTGTAATTACATATACATCGTAACCGTCGATGATTGCTGATAATGTTGGTCCAACGATACAAACGCTTGTCCATAAACCACCAAAAACAAGTTTCTTTTTACCTTTTTCTGTAATGGCTTTGTGAGCAGGAACATCTTCCCAGGTATTCATTGAGGTACGATCAATATAGTTTGAAGTTTTTTGTGGATAAAATTCTTCGATTTCACGGAAAACTGGTCCGCTGAATGATCTTTCGGCAACTGTTGTTACAATTGTAGGAACTTTGAAAATTTTTGAAGCGCCGGCAACAAGGGCGGTATTATTACGTAACTGATCGATTGGTGTGCTTCCAACTGCGAATGCCATTTGGCTTTCATAGTCAACAAGAACTAAAGTATGGTTTGTTGGGCTTAATAATGCCGGACTTGGTTTTTGAGCGAAACCGATAAAAGTTATAAATGATAAAGCTGTTGTTAAGATTATTTTTTTCATGATAATTAAATTTTGTTTGTTGATAAAATGGATTTTAAGTTTGTTTTTAGTTTTATTTTTCGGTTTACGGCGTTCAAAAGCAGTGCCTTGTTTGTAAGGCGTTGGTTTTAAAGGTTTTTTCGAAAAAGGCAATAAGGGTTTTAACGATATATCGTCAATGTAATATTGGATATTCGTGAATAAGATATTTTATGCTTTAATGAATTTTAAAAAGGAAATTTCTGGTACCTAAATTTTTCCTTTTAGATGTAAGCGATGGAGGATTTCAGATTTTAATAAACCGCTTCCGCCGCCAAAATGTTCAATTACTTCTACTTCTGGCTGATGTTTTACACAAAAAGAAGCAAACTCTTTTTCGATATGATCTTCGATTCCGGAACTCAGCAGAACAATATCGATTTTGTTGTTTAGAAAATATTCCTGAGCTTTTTTTTCATCGTCGAAACTAATGCCATTCCAATTTTCAGTGGCGTTTACCAGTCGAAGTAAAATCGGTAAGATTGCTTCGTTTTTTCCGAGTATTAAAAATTCTAATATTTTCATTTTCTTGTTTTTTAAGGTTCTAAGTTTCTTAGAAAGATGCTAAGGTTCTAAGTTGCTAAGATTCTAAGTTTTCTTTAATTCTGTTTTGCCAAAACTTCTAATTTACTTTACAAATTTATTACTTATTTCAGTCATTCAACTTAATCTAGAATAAGAAAGGTACTGAGGTTCTAAGTTGCTAAGATTCTAAGTTTTTCCCCTTCAATTGTTGACAGAACTTGTAATTTGTTTTACAAATGTATTATTTAAAAATCAGCTTCGCCTTAATCTAGAATAAGAAAGATTCTAAGGTTCTAAGATTCTGAGCAGCTAAGTTTTTCAGTTTTTGACAGAACATTTAATTTACCTGGCAAATGTATTCGTAAAAAAGATTCCGGTCGCTTAATCTAGGACAAGAAAGACACTGAGGTTCTAAGTGGCTAAGTTGCTAAGATTCTAATTTTAAAAAACTATTAAAAGATTAGCAACTTAGAACCTTAGCACCTTAGCACCTTTAAAAAAAAACCTCTCAGAATGTGGAATCCCGTAAGCAATTCTGAAAAGTTGCTTGTAGTTTTGCGCGGTAGAAATGAGGATATTTAATTTTTTGCCTTTTTAGAATCGTTTGTCTCTACAGTAAATAGTTTTTTGGAAAAAACATTTTAGTTAAAACAAAATTTGACATATTCATTTGATCGTGGGTTGTTGTATACATTCTTAAATAAATACAATAAAGTCTAATTTAGTATGGTTTTTAGATTTAGGTTAAACTAAATCTAAAAACCTTTTTATTATCCCAGTAAAATTATCCCGGTAATCCAGAAGTTGATAATATCCCAGTTTATTTTAATTTTTTGAGGAGAAAATCCGTAGAAACTTTTAAAAGCAGCAGAGAAATGAGAAGCGTCTTTATAACCACATTTATAGGCTACTTCGCTAACCGTTGATCCTTTACTTTTAAATAATTCTTTCGCATATTCCATTCTAAGTTTGATGATATAGCTTTTAACAGTGGTTCCAAAACAAGCTTTAAAACCTTTTTTTAGTTTGAATTCGTTGAGCGAAATCATTCTTGAAAGTTCTGTTAAAGTTGGCGCGTGAACGTAATCTTTTTCAATAATAAGCTTGGCTTGCTGTAGTTTACTATAATCATCTTCGTCTATTTGCTGTTGTACAGGCTGATCAATAATGGTTTCAAGCTGATGAATTAACAGCTCTTTTATTTTTGTTTCGATGTACATTTTTTTTAAAGCGCCCTGACGATTGCAGTTTTTTATTTCGTGAATTGTCCATTGAATGGCCGGCGTAAACGGAATATATTTCGAAGTTAAATAACTGGATTTTTTGAGTAAAATGTTTTTGGAGAATTTTTGATGCAATTCCCAATCTTCATTTATAATCGTATAGTAAAAGTCTTTTGATAAAATAATCGACAGATAATTAATTTGTTCAAATGCCGGAATTTTGAAGGTTCCCTTATAATTTGTGGTATAAAAAATATTGTGTGTATTCTCTTTTGAATATTTTTCGGTTTCGAGTTGCTCAATTTGTGTTTCGACGTTATTGCAGCAAATAAAATTTAGAATTATAGATTCGGTATCAATTTCAAAAACAGCGGTTTGTGGTTTTGTAAAATACATTTGTGTATCTATTAAAACCATTCCGTCTGTTATTAAATGATTGCTTTTTATTTCGTCAGAATCTTCGTTTTGTATGTAAATATTTTCTTCTGTTAATTGACTTTTTGGATCATAATGTTCTCCAGTTTCAATATTGATGATGGCTTCTTTGTGGGCTAAAAGTGTCGATTTGATTTTCAAAATATAATCCGTTTTTACAAAATAATAATCCGTTTTTCCCTAACTTTTTAAGTGAAGTTGATGGTACTTTTGCGCCAAAGTTATTTATAATTAGTCTAATTAAAGATATGACAACTCACAAATTTTTATTTTCAAGTATATTTTTTCTCTTTTCGTTCTTATCCTTTTCCCAGCAAAATCAAGGGTTTTCAGTTGCCGGAGAGGTAAAAGAAAAATCAGGACAAACAATTCCATATGCAACAATCTTTATAGAAAAAACTGACTTAAGCATGATTTCGGATGAAAACGGAAGTTTTGTTTTTAAAAATGTTAAGCCAGGAAAGTACACTTTAAAAATTACGGCAATTGGTTTTTCGAACTATAAAAAAAATATTGAAGTTTCAGTTGCCGATATCAATTTTCAGGCTCAGTTAGAGAGTGAATTAAACGAATTGGAAAGCGTTACGGTTTTAGGACGTACTGCAACAGATAAAGTAAATAAGCAGGCCTACAACGTAACAGCTCTTGATGCTAAAAAACTGCATAATACAACATTGGATTTGTCACATGCCCTTGATCGCGTTTCTGGTGTTCGTGTTCGTGAAGCTGGTGGAGTAGGTTCAAGATCAGAACTTGCAATAAATGGTTTCTCCGGAAATCAAATCAAGGTTTTTATTGATGGAGTGCCAATGGATAACTTTGGTTCTTCTTTTCAACTGAATAATATTCCTGTAAATCTTGCTGACCGTGTTGAGGTTTACAAAGGTGTTGTACCCATTTGGCTGGGCGGTGATGCTTTGGGCGGTGCGGTAAATATTGTGACAAACAGCAAGCCAAGAACTTATATTGATGCATCTTATTCTTTTGGATCTTTTAATACACACCGCTCTGCAGTAAATGCGGGTTATACTTCAAAAAGCGGTTTTACGACAGAAATAAATGCTTTTCAAAATTATTCTGATAATAATTACTGGGTTAATGTTGATGCGGCAAATTTATATTCAGGCAAATATTATCCAAATCAGCGTGTTAGAAGATTTCATGACAACTACCACAACGAAACCGTGGTTTTAAATATTGGAATTACAGGAAAAAAATATGCTGATAAATTGTTATTTGGTTTTACAGCAGGTCAAAATAAAGCTGATATTCAAACCGGAGCAAGGATGGAAAGTGTGTTTGGATCTGTGTATTCAAAAGGAAATATCCTGATGCCAACCGTAAAATATCAGGTTAAGGATCTTTTCACAAAGGGTTTGAATTTTAACCTTACGGGAAATTTTAATTTTGGAGAAGAGCAAAATATCGATACTGTAAATGTTAGATATAACTGGTTTGGAGAGAGCAGGCCCTTTACAGGTTTGGGTGGAGAACGCAGTCGTACGTTGCGTAAATTCAAAAACAATAATGGAATCGCTACGGCAAACGCCACTTATAGTTTGGGCCAAAGACATTCCTTTATGTTAAATAATACCTTCAATACTTTTGATCGTAAAGAAAGCGATGAGCTGGTTCCTGAATCTTTGGTTTACAAACAACCTAAAAAAACGCAAAAAAATGTGATTGGACTTGGCTACAAGTTTGATTATAATGAAAAGTGGAGTACTTCTGTATTTATAAAAGATTATTCTTTAAAAACTACGTATTCCAGAAGTTATAATCCATCCGGAAATGCCGGAGATATTGCCTACCAACAATATGTTGACCATACATCTGTATTGGGATACGGCGGGGCGACAAGCTATTATATCAGGCAAAATCTGCAGGTAAAAGGATCTTTTGAAAAAAGTTACCGTTTACCAAATCCACAGGAAATCTTTGGAAACGTAAATGAAAATATTGCCGGAAACATTGACCTTAAACCGGAGACCAGTAATAATTTTAATGCGGGAGTAAGCTATCAAACAAGTTTTAGAAAAGTAAATGCCATGACATTTGACCTGAACTTTTTGTACCGTGATGCCACAGATTTTATTCGTTCTGAGCTGAATATCAATCAAACCATGCAAACCAACGTCAACCAGGGACGCGTAACAAATTACGGAGTAGATACCGAGATTAGATATTCATACAAAAAGCGATTTACCGCAGGTGTAAATATGACGTATCAAAACCTTCGTAACATGACAAAATATGAACCAAATCAGGAATATGTATCGCTCTTTTATAAAGACAGGGTTCCAAATATCCCTTACCTCTTTGGGAATTTTGATGCGACGGTATTTTTTAATGATGTTATAAAAAAAGGAAATAATTTATCTGTAGGATACAATCTTCTGTATGTCTACGATTATTATTTGTCATGGCCAAGTCGTGGAATCCAGGATAGCAAACTGGATATTCCAACACAGTTTAATCACGATATCAATCTTGTTTACACGATGGCAGATGGAAAATACAATATAGCTTTTGAATGTAAAAATGCATTAGACAACAAGCTTTACGATAATTTTTCATTACAAAAACCAAGTCGTGGTTTTTACCTCAAATTCAGATATTTTTTCGATAAATCAAGTAAATAATTTAATAATTCAAACCATAATAACATGAAAAAAAGTAGCAAATTAATTTTGTTCTCAGCTTTAATAGCTTTTACAACGTTCTCTTGTAGTAGTGATTCTGATAAGCCGGCAGATGAAACAGGCGGTGGAGTAGATACAGGAAAAACAAAATATATTATTACTGCCACTACCGGAGCAGCAGGAATTGCAGATTATTTATTAACTGCTGATGATGTTTCTACAGGATCTATTACGACAACCGGTAACGGGATTGAACAAGACGGATCTTACCGTTATTATATTACAGCGCAAAATAACTTTTTTAGTTTATTATACGGACAAGGAAATCCGGGTGCTGTAACAACGTATAATTTGAATGCAGAAGGTAAATTAGTAAAGAAATCTAATTTTCAGGCAGAAACGGTACATGTTTTTGCTGCAGTAAACAAAGATATTTTAACTATTAAAGTTCCAAGAAGCGGTGCTGCATCTATTGCAATGATGTACAAAATTGATGCTGAACAATCCATTATTACAGGTGAGGCACAACAAGACACTAAAATTCTTGCCGGAAACGGAGAAAGAGCTTTCTTTACATGGGCTACACAAGTTGGTGATAAAGTATACATGCCATACATGAGCATTAAAGGTGACGGAGTAGATAATTTTGGAACTGTAAATCCTGATAGTACATGGGTTGCGGTTTACAATTACCCTGAACTTAAATTAGAAAAAGTAATCAAAGATAACCGTACAAGTTATTTGGGAGCTTATTTTACAAACGGATTATTTCAGGATGAACAAGGAGATGCTTATGGTTTCTCTGGTGCAATTGCTACAAGTAATGCTGCTTTGACTTCCACAAAACCATCTGCGATTGTAAAAATTAAAAAAGGAACTACTGAGTTTGATCAGTCTTATTTCTTTAATGTTGAACAAAAATCAGGAGGATACAAAATTTCATCTACCAGTTATATCTCAAAAGGTAAATTCTTAGTATTAATGTACGGAAATCCGGGTAAAAACACAGGTGCAGTTAAGTTGGCTATTGCCGATGTATACAACCAGACTTTTACATGGGTAACAAATGCTCCTGCGACATTAACATCTGCAACAACACGTTATAATATTGTTACAGAAGACGGAAGCTCTGCTGTACTTGGAATCAATACACCTGAAGGAAACTGGATTTACACGATCAATGGTACAACCGCTATTGCTACAAGAGGTATGAAAGTTGAAGGTGGTCAAATTACTGCTATTCAAAAATTAAAATATTAATTTTTTGAAACCGTAAGTCCTTATCCGGGGCTTGCGGTTTTTTTTATTTACCTTAATTATACTCACAAAATATGTTTTCTTCTTCAAAACCAAATAAGAAAAAAAGTAAAAAATCGCTATTCAAGCGCGTGATGGCATGGCTGCATTTGTGGCTGGGTTTAGCGTCCGGAATTATTGTAGTTATTGTCAGCCTTACAGGTTGTATTTATGTTTTCGAAAATGAAATTAAAGATTTTATCGAAGACTGGCGTTTTGTAGAACCAAAACAACAAGCTTATTTATTGCCCTCGCAGTTGGTAACCCTTGCAGATAAAGCAATGAAAGGCAAACATGCGACAAGTGTAACATTTGGAGAAAAAGACGAAGCTGCCATTGTAGGTTATTTTACTGAAAAAAAAGGCGGTAAGGGAAGAGAAGGAAAAGGAAGAGAAGGAAAAGGGGAACATAAAAGAGGAGAAGGAAAAGAAAGAAAACAAACCGAAGTTGCCAAAAGCGATAGCGAAAAAGAAAAAGGACGCGTACAAGGCAAAGAAAAAGGCAAGGAAGAAAAATCTAAAAGAAGAAGAGGAGGCGTTTTCACCAGCGTTTACATGAATCCTTATACAGGAGAAGTATTAAAAATTAAATCTGTTTCGAGAGGTGAATCACCGGATTTTTTCAGATTTATACTAAACGGACACCGTGCTTTATGGCTTCCATACGATATTGGCCGACCAATTGTGGGCGTTGCTGTTTTGATTTTTGTCTTTTTATTGATTTCAGGTATTGTTTTGTGGTGGCCTACAAAATGGATCAAATCAATTAGGGACAAGAGTTTTAAAATCAAGTTTTCGGCTACTTTTAAACGCTTAAATTATGATTTGCATAATGTACTGGGTTTTTACAGCATGATTTTTCTTTTGTTTATTTCGATGACCGGTTTGGTGTGGAGTTTTGGCTGGTGGAGTAAATCTTTATATTGGGTTACATCCGGCGGAACATCTTTATCGGATAACCGAGAATCTCCAAAATCGGATACAACAAACATCAAAACATTTAATGTAACAACGGTTGACAAGGTTTTATTAGACTTGAAAAAACAAAATCCGCAGGCTGCTGGAATTATGGTGAGTATACCAGGTAAACCGGCAGATGCAATTGGGGCTTTTGTTTACAAACAAAAAAATACGTTCTATAATATGGACCGTTATAGTTTTGATCAGCAGACTTTGAAAGAAATCTCGATAAAAACACCTTTTTCAGGAAAATACATAGAAGCCAATATACCGGACAAAATCCGTAGAATGAATTATGATATTCATGTGGGAAGCGTACTTGGACTTACAGGAAAATTTCTGGCCTTTTTTGCCAGCTTAATCTCGGCAAGTTTACCTGTTACCGGTTTTATAATCTGGTGGGGGAAACAGAAATTCGGTAAAAAATCAGCTTCTAAACCAAAAGTTCCGGCAAAAGGAATTCCGGTTTCGAAACTAAAAAATATAGCAGAAAAAGAATTAACTGCTTAAAATACTGCAATTGTTTTCAATTTCTTTTTTTTTTGATTAAAAAAGGCAAAACTTTATAGGTTTTGCCTTTTTGTATTTATAGTTGTCTATACTATTTGCCACAGATTATGGGATTAAGAAGATTAATTCGTTTAATGACAAATAAAAATCTGCTTAAATCATTTTAAATCTGCGTAAAAAAAATGCTGCGGCTTTGTCAAAGTTTCAAATTTTTAATTCGTATACCCATTGCTTTTCAACCATTCCTCGCAGGCTTTTGTCCAGAATTTGCTCGTGTCGTTTACACCAAGACCAAATCCATGTCCTCCTTTTTCATATAAATGTAACTCGGCTGTAACTCCGTTTTTCTTAAGTGCCAAATAATAATTTACACTGTTTTCGGCCATAACCGCGCCATCATCTGTTGCATGAACTAAGAAAGCAGGCGGTGTTTGCGGTGTAACCTTTTTTTCATTCGAATAAAAATCAATGTCTTGCTGAGAAGGATTTTCGCCCAATAAATTAGTTTGTGATCCTTTGTGTGTAATGTCGTTTTGCATTGAAATTACCGGATAAATTAAAAGAGAAAAATCAGGTCTTGCACTTATTTTCGATGAGGTTTCATATACTCTTTCATCATAATGCGTTGCTAAAGTCGAAGCCAGATGTCCACCGGCAGAGAATCCCATAATACCAATTTTAGCCGGATCAATATTCCAAATTTTAGAATTCAGTCTTACAATACGAATGGCTTCCTGTGCATCCTGCAAAGGGCCAACCACTTTATTGGTCATGATTAAATCATTTGGTAATCTGTATTTTAAAACAAAGGCAGCAATTCCCAGAGTATTAAGCCATTCTGCAACTTTAGTTCCTTCTTTATCAAAGGCTAAATGCGAATATCCGCCACCGGGAAGAATAACTACAGCGGTTTGATTTTGCTTGATGTCTTTTGGTAAAAAGATGCTTAGCGTTGGTATTGAAACCTGACTTGTGCTCTGCAGTTTTCCGTCTTTAAGATCTTCTTTTTCTTTATAATCCGGCGCTTTAATTTCTTGTGGAATCACTTTCCAAAGCGGGATAACCTGATTTTGAGCTTGAAGCTGATTCATGATTCCCAAAAGGAAAATCAGGCTTAAAAATGTTTTTTGTATGATGCCGTTTTCTGATTTTTTCAATTTAAAAGATTTTAAGTAGTTAATTGCTTATGGCGAAATTCAAATTTATATTTTTTTATTGATTTATCCACTTTTGATTTCGATTTAAAAAACAGATTTCCACTTCAATAAGAATACTCTTTATAAAATGATTTTATCCTGTTAGTTTTAGTACTATTTTGACACATAAAACGGATGAATTTCACATATACTGTTTTAACATATATATTGTATAATACATAATTTTGGGATTATTTTTTTATACGAAATGTTTATTTAAAGTACCAAAATAATTTTTTATATAATTATTTGGAATATTAAGATTAAAAACTATATTTGTGCAATCGATTACATTATTTGAGATTTTGTTGCACAAGTTTGGTTATCAGGTTAAGGATGAAGACTTAACTCGAAGCGCATTTGTGAGATCAGAATTTTTAAATTTTTAATATTTTACTAGCCTAAACCATTACCTTATTATGAGTCAAATCAAAAAAAACACTGGAAAGTATCGTTGGAGTATTTGTGCATTATTATTTTTTGCCACAACCATTAACTATCTTGACAGACAAGTACTTTCATTGACGTGGAGCGATTTTATAGCTCCTGAATTTCACTGGACAAACAACGATTACGGAAACATTACAGCATTATTCTCTATTTTTTATGCCGTTTCGTTATTGTTCGCCGGAAGATTTGTGGATTGGCTGGATACTAAGAAAGGTTTTCTTTGGGCTATCGGAATATGGTCTATAGGTGCGTGTCTGCATGCATTTTGCGGAATTGCAACTGCGGGAATCATTACAGGAAACTGGTTTGTAGGTTTTGAAAGTGCGAAAGATATCATTGAGAATGTAAACGATACGGGAATGGTAATTAACGTGAGTGTTAGTTTATTTATTTTTGCCCGTTTTATTTTGGCCATTGGTGAAGCCGGAAACTTTCCTGCAGCGATCAAAACTACGGCAGAATATTTTCCTAAAAAAGACAGAGCATTTTCAACCAGTATTTTCAACGCCGGAGCAACAGTGGGAGCTTTGGCAGCGCCAATTTCGATTCCGTTTATCGCAAAATCTTTTGGTTGGGAAATGGCCTTTATTATCATCGGAGCCCTTGGTTTTGTATGGATGGGATTTTGGGTTTTTATGTACGATAAACCCGAAAGACACCCAAGAGTGAGCGCAGAAGAATTAGAATACATTCAGCAGGATGATATTGCAGATAGCAAATTAGTAGGATACGTTCCTGACAATACAACAAAAGTTTCGTTTGTAGATTGCTTTAAATACAAACAAACATGGGCATTTGCCTTTGGAAAATTTATGACAGATGGTGTTTGGTGGTTCTTTTTATTCTGGACTCCGGCGTATCTAAGTTCTGTTTACGGAATGGATTCTACACAAGCCGCTTTACCGTTATTTGTACTTTACATGATTACATTGCTTTCAATTATTGGAGGCTGGCTTCCGACTTATTTCGTAGAGAAAAAAGGAATGAATCCATACGAAGGAAGAATGAGAGCGATGTTGATTTTTGCCTTTTTCCCATTATTAGCGTTGATTGCCCAGCCTTTAGGATATATCAGTTACTGGATTCCGGTAATTATTATTGGTATTGCCGGAGCAGCGCACCAATCATGGTCGGCAAATATTTTTACAACAGTAGGAGATATGTTTCCTAAAAAAGCCATTGCAACCATTACAGGAATCGGTGGTTTAGCAGGAGGAATTGGTTCGACTTTAATCAATAAAGGATCAGGATTATTATTCGATCATGCAAAAGATACCAACATGGTTTTTATGGGCTTTAAAGGTATTGAAGCGGGGTATTTTATCATATTTTCAATCTGTGCCGTTTGTTATCTTACAGGATGGATTGTAATGAAGTCTTTAGTTCCTAAATACAGTCCGATTACTAATCTTTAAAGATTTATGAAATAAAACTAGCTAACTAACCAACCAAACCTTATAACTATGAATCAAGCTAATGCAGCAATTGGAAAATATCGCTGGACAATTTGTGGTTTAGTATTTTTTGCCACAACAGTCAATTATTTAGACAGAAATGTAATTAGTTACCTGCGTCCTTTTTTAGCAGAAGCTTTTCACTGGACACCCGAGCAGGAAGTTATTGATTATTCTAATATTGAACTGGCCTTTAAAATTGCCTACGCAATGGGAATGTTTGTTGCAGGCGGAATCATAGATAAACTGGGAACCAAAATTGGTTATGCAATAGCAACAGGTTTGTGGAGTTTGGCGGCAATTGGGCACGCACTGGCAACGGGAACCCCAGGTTTTTTAATAGCACGTGTATTTTTAGGAATTACAGAAGCCGGAAATTTTCCTGCCGCCATCAAAGCAACCGCTGAATGGTTTCCGCAAAAAGAAAGAGCTTTAGCAACGGGAATTTTTAACTCAGGAAGTAATATCGGAGCGATCATTGTTCCTTTATCCGTGCCTTTTATAGCAGAAAATTTTGGCTGGCAATGGGCATTTATCCTAACAGGAATTGTTGGTTTTATTTGGCTGGCATTATGGTTTTTACTTTATGAAGTTCCTGAAAAACAAAAACGTTTGTCTCAGGCAGAATATGAATACATCAATTCGGATAAAATACAAACAACTGAACCAGAAGATACAGAAAAAGTATCATGGCTTAAACTGCTTAGTTTTCGCCAAACCTGGGCATTTGCAATTGGTAAATTATTAACAGATCCTGTTTGGTGGTTTTATTTATTCTGGTTGCCTGATTTTCTGATGAAAGAATACAAGCTTTCGGCAACAGAAATTATCTGGCCTTGCGCTTTGGTTTATGTTATTGGAAGTATCGGAAGCATTGGCGGAGGTTGGCTGCCTTTAAAATTAATAAACAAAAACTGGCCGGCTTATAAAGCGCGTAAAACAAGTATGCTAATTTATGCCTTTGCAGTTTTACCGGTTTTATTTTCTCAATATCTGGGAGCCATCAATATTTGGTGGGCCATTTTAGTAATTGGTCTGGCGGTTTCTGCGCATCAGGCATGGAGCGCGAATATTTTCACGACAGTATCTGATATGTTTCCAAAAAAAGCAACAGCATCAGTGACAGGAATAGGAGGAATGTTCGGAGCGCTTGGCGGAATTTTACTAACTTTAGTAGTTCAAAAAAACATGTTCGTTTACTATACTAAAATAGGAAAAATCGAAACCGGATATTTCATCATGTTCTGTATCTGCGGAGCCTCTTATTTACTCGCCTGGCTCATTATGCATATTTTAGTTCCGAGGATGAAAAAAGTAGAAGTGTAAAATCAACACAAATAAATTTCTATTTGTATTATGATTTTTGAAGATAATAATATAATTTTGTGCAATCGATTACATTAAAATAAAAATTATGACAAAATATAGTTCAAGATACGCGTCAAGCCCAGAAGCTGTAAAACAATATGATACGCAACAGTTAAGAAATGAATTCTTAATTGATGATTTAATGCAGGAGAACGAAATTGTTTTAACTTATTCGCATTATGATCGCTATATAGCAGGTTCTGCAGTTCCTGTAAAAGATTTAACTCTTGAAACTATTGATCCTCTTAAAGCAGGTTATTTCCTTGAAAGAAGAGAAATGGGAATTATAAATGTTGGTGGAAGCGGTTCTGTTGTTGTGGAAGGAACTTCTTATGAATTAGGTTTTAAAGATGCCCTGTACATTGGAAGCGGAAATAAAGAAGTGGTCTTTAAAAGTGACGACAGCCAGAATCCGGCTAAATTTTATATTAATTCAGCTCCTGCGCACACTACCTATCCTACTGTAAAAGTAAGTTTAGAACAAGCCAATAAATTACAGTTGGGAACAATGGAAACGGCAAATCACCGTACGGTAAACCAAATGATTATTGGCGGTATTGTTACCACTTGTCAATTGCAAATGGGAATGACCGAATTAAAACCGGGAAGTGTCTGGAATACCATGCCGGCGCACGTTCACGATCGCAGAATGGAAGTGTATTTCTATTTGGATATTCCGGAGAATCAGGCAGTTTGCCATTTTATGGGACAACCGCAGGAAACAAGACATATCTGGATGAACAATTATCAGGCAGTTATTTCTCCGCCTTGGTCAATTCACTCAGGTTCAGGAACTTCAAATTATACTTTTATTTGGGGAATGGCCGGTGAGAATTTAGATTACGGAGATATGGATGTTTGTAAAATAACTGATTTAAGATAAGAAAATGACAAACTTATTTGATATAAAAGGAAAAGTTGCCCTTATTACAGGAAGTACACACGGACTGGGAATGGCAATGGCAAAAGGATTAGGACAAGCCGGAGCTACGATTGTAGTGAACGGAAATTCTTCTCAGCAAAAAATTGATGATGCTGTAGCGGAACTTAAAAGCGAAGGAATTAATGCAGTTGGTTATAAATTTAATGTAACCGAAGAGCAGGAAGTGAAAACTGCTGTTGCAAAAATTGAAAGCGAAGTGGGGCCAATCGATATTTTGATCAACAATGCGGGAATCATCAAAAGGATTCCGCTTATCGATATGGAAGTTGCCGATTTTAAAGAAGTAATTGATATTGATCTGGTTTCTCCTTTTATTGTTTCCAAGCATGTTGCAAAAGGAATGATCGAAAGAAGACAGGGAAAAATCATCAACATCTGTTCGATGATGAGCGAATTGGGCCGTAATACGGTTGGTGCTTATGCTGCTGCAAAAGGCGGTTTGAAAATGCTGACTAAAAACATGGCAACTGAATGGGCAAAATACAACGTTCAGATCAACGGAATTGGACCAGGATATTTTGCAACAGAGCAGACAAAACCTATCAGAGTAGACGGACATCCGTTTAATGATTTTATCATCAGCAGAACTCCGGCGGCAAAATGGGGAGATCCAAGTGATTTAGCAGGCGCTGCGATATTTTTATCTTCTAAGGCAAGTGACTTTGTAAACGGTCATATTTTATTTGTTGATGGCGGAATTTTAGCCACAATTGGTAAACCATCAAACGAAGAATAATTCTCAAATTATATATTAAAAGACATGAGTGCAAAGACTTTCATAAACGATAATTTTTTACTTGAAAATAAATATGCTGAAGAGTTGTACCACAATTACTCAAAAAATCAGCCTATCATAGATTACCACAATCACCTGAATCCGCAGTTTATTGCCGAAGATAAAATCTTTGACAACATCACTCAGGTTTGGATTAACGGAGATCACTACAAATGGCGCGCGATGCGTACACTAGGAATCAACGAGCAGTTTGTAACAGGAAATGGTTCTGATAAAGATAAATTTCTAAACTGGGGAAAAACGGTTCCGTACACGATGCGTAATCCTTTGTACCACTGGACACACTTAGAATTGGCCCGTTATTTTGATATTTATGATTTACTGAATGAAAAATCAGCAGAGAAAATTTATATTGAAACTTCAGAAAAAATAAATTCTCAGGCATACAGCACGCAAAACCTGCTTAAAAAAGTAAATGCTGAATTGGTTTGTACTACAGAAGATCCGATTGACAGTTTGGAGTTTCACCAAAAACTGACTCAAAACCCAATTGGAACTAAAATGAGTACGGCTTTCAGACCCGATAAAGCTATCCTTATTTCAAATGATGGCTATAACGCATATCTGGATACATTGGGGGATGTATCCGGAATTGCGATTAATACTTATACTGATTTACTTTCAGCATTAAGAAAAAGAATCGAATTCTTTAATCAAAACGGCTGTAAATTAAGCGATCACGGTTTAGATCAGATTTATTTTGAAAACTTTACCGAAAGTGAAGTGAATTCAATTTTCAAAAAGAAAAGAGAAAACCAGACTATAACTCCGGAGGAAGCGTTGAAATTCCAAAGCGCTATATTATTGTTCTTGTCTGAAACTTATCATGAATTCGGATGGGTGCAGCAATTTCACTTAGGAGCCTTAAGAAACAATAATGCACGTATGCATAGAATTTTAGGCCCTGATACAGGCTGGGATTCTATTGGAGATTATCCACAGGCACAAAAACTGTCTTCGTTCTTAAACGCACTTGACAGCAAAGATAAATTGACAAAAACAATTATTTATAACCTAAATCCGGCTGATAACGAAGTGATGGCTACGATGATTGGAAATTTCAATGACGGAAGCGTTAGAGGAAAAGTTCAGTTTGGTTCAGGATGGTGGTTTTTAGATCAGAAAGATGGAATGACAAAACAATTAAACGCCCTTTCTAACATGGGATTAATTAGCTGTTTTGTAGGAATGTTAACAGATTCAAGAAGTTTCCTTTCTTTCCCAAGACACGAATATTTCAGACGTATTTTATGTAATCTTTTAGGAGATGAAATCCAAAGAGGTGAACTTCCGGCTGACATGGAATGGATTGGAAAACTGGTTGCTGATATTTCGTATAACAACGCAAAAGAATATTTTAAATTTTAATTTTTTTTTGAACCATTAAGATATTAAGATTCATTAAGAAAGAAAATTTAAAGTAAGTATATAAAGCAAGCAGATTAAACAGTTTTAAAATCATTTTAATCCTTTAATCTGTGGCTAAAAAAAAATAAACCATTAAGAAATTGAGTTTAAGCAAAAGCTTAATTTTTCTTAATCTCTTAATGGTAAAAGAAAAAACTTTTACTGGTAAAAACAATAAAAAATATGAGTAGAGTAGTTGCATTTGGAGAGATCATGCTGCGTTTATCGACAGAAAGACATTTACGTTTTTCACAATCTACGGCATTTGGTGCTACGTATGGAGGTGGAGAATTTAATGTATGTGTTTCTTTGGCCAATTATGGTGTGAATGCTGAATTTGTTACCAGATTACCTGAAAACGAAATTGGTTTTTCTGCCTTAAAGGAAATCAGAAAAATGAATGTCGAGTCTAAAAACATTGTTTATGGAGGAGAACGTTTAGGAATCTATTTTCTGGAAACAGGCGCGGGAACACGTGGAAGTAATGTAGTGTATGATCGCGCGCACAGTGCAATGTCAACTATTCAAAAAGGACAGATTGACTGGGAGAAAGTTTTGGAAGGTGCAGAGTGGTTCCATTGGAGCGGTATTACACCGGCTATTTCTCAAAGTGCTGCCGAAGCCTGTTTAGAAGCCATTAAAGTGGCGCACAAAATGGGAATCAAAATTTCATGTGACCTGAATTACAGATCAAAATTGTGGCAATACGGTAAAACGCCAAGCGAAGTAATGCCGGAAATGTTACAATACAGCAATGTGATTTTGGGAGATATCGATACGGCTTATTTCATGATGGGAATTCCGAAAGTAAACCCGAATTATCAGGATGAAAAATCACTTCCGGTTTTATACACAAAATTATTTGATTTAATTCCGAATTTAAAAACCGTTGCCACAACATTACGTTATTCTGTAAGTGCTTCTCACCAAAGAATTGGCGGTGTTTTATTTGACGGAAAAGCCATTTATCAGGCTGCTGTAAAAGAAGTGACTCCGGTTGTGGACAGAGTAGGAAGCGGGGACGCTTTTATGGGCGGACTGATTTACGGATTGTTGCAATATGAGAATAATAACCAGAAAGCTTTGGATTTTGCAGTGGCAGCTTGTTGCTTAAAACATACAATTGCCGGCGATTACAATCTGGTTAAATTAAAAGAAGTTGAAAACATGCTTGACGGTGATTCTGCCGGACTGGTATCAAGATAAAATAATATAAAATGGCAAAATATTCAAGAATTGAAGTAGCTCAGCAGATGAAAGAAAACGGAATGGTTCCGCTATTTTTTCATTCGGATATTGAGATCAGTAAAAAAGTACTAAAAGCCTGTTATGATGGTGGTTCCAGATTGATGGAATTTACCAGCAGAGGCGATTTTGCTCATGAAGTTTTTGGGGCGCTAAACAAATATGCTTTGGCTGAATTACCGGGAATGATTCTGGGAGTGGGTTCGGTTACAGATGCTGCTGCGGCATCATTGTATATGAGTTTGGGTGCGAATTTTATTGTAACTCCGGTTTTCAGAGAAGATATTGCAATTGCCTGCAATCGTCGTAAAGTATTGTGGTCACCAGGCTGCGGAACTCTTACTGAGATTGCCAGAGCCGAAGAATTAGGTTGTGAAATTGTTAAATTATTCCCTGCCGATATTTACGGACCAGAGTTTATAAAAGCCATTAAAGGACCTTGCCCGTGGACGAACATTATGCCAACAGGAGGAGTTTATCCAACGGTAGAAAGTTTGTCTTCATGGTTAAATGCAGGTGCAACCTGTGTTGGTTTAGGATCACAATTAATTTCGAAAGACATATTAGATAACAATGATTTTGAAGGCTTGAAAACAAAAGTCAGCAACGTTCTTGAGATCATCAAAAATATTAAAAATAAATAAGGAGTAATCATACCGATTCCTTATTTGCATGCAGTTTTTTTTAGTTTTTTTAACGTTTTGTAATTGAACATTACGCTTGCTAAATAAAGTTTGTCACTCCTCACAGCAAGTTTTATTTTACTCTTACAAGTGTAATGTTTCTTTTACATCCTAAAAAAGATTTCTAAAAATAAATAAGGTATTTAGTGGTTATTTATAACACTTTAAAGATTTTAAAATGAAACAGTTAAACAGAAAAAATACAGGATTAGAAAAATTACAGCCAATTAAGGTAGTTCAGTTTGGAGAAGGTAATTTCTTAAGGGCTTTTGTTGATTACGCTTTTCACAAACTAAACAAAGAGGTTGATTTCAACGCCGGTATTGCCATGGTTCAGCCTTTAAAAGACGGTATGGTCAATATGATTAATGATCAGGACGGTCTTTATACCTTGTTTATGAACGGGATTAAGAAGGGCGAAAAAATACAGGATATTGAATTAATTACTAATATTGTAAAAGCAATAAATCCATATACTGAATTTGCGGATTATTTAGCTTTAGCGAAAGAAGAAGAGCTTCAATTTATTGTTTCCAATACTACTGAAGCCGGAATTGAATTCATCGAAAGTGATACTCCGGACATGCAGCCGCCAGTTTCATTTCCTGCAAAGCTGACTGTTTTATTATATGAAAGATTCAAACATTTCAATGGAGACGCTTCTAAAGCAGTAACGATCATTCCTTGTGAACTCATTGATTATAACTCAGAAACGCTGAAAAAATATATTTTACAATATGTTGATTTATGGAAATTAGAGGATGCATTTAAAACTTGGGTATCAGATGCTTGTACATATCACAGTACTTTGGTTGACAGGATTGTTCCGGGATATCCAAGAGCTGAAATTGAAGAATACAATAATAAATTAGATTACCAGGATAATTTAATTGTTGCGGCTGAACCGTTTTTCCTTTGGGCTATTGAAGGTGGTGATGCTTTAAAAGCAAAATTACCGTTTGATAAAACAGATTTAAATGTAAAAATCGTTGATGATATCCGTCCTTTTAAAATGATTAAAGTTCGTATTCTAAACGGTGCGCATACGGCAATGGTTCCTTTTTCACTTTTGTATGGTAACAAATTAGTAATGGAAACGGTTAACGGAGATTTTACCGGAAAATTCGTAAACAGCGTTATTAGCGAGATTAGTGAAACGCTTGATATGGACAAAAATGAAATTACAGCTTATTCTGAAGAGGTAATGGACCGTTTTAAAAATCCGTTTATCAAACATGCACTTGCTGATATTGCACTGAATTCTATCTCAAAATTCAAAGTAAGAGTTTTGCCTAGTTTATTAGGATATTATAAAGCGAAGAAAAAATTACCGGTTAATTTGACTTTTTCGTTAGCGAGTTTAATCCAGTTTTACAAAGGAACCTGGAATAACGAAGCATTACCTGTAAAAGATTCTCCGGAGATTGTGGAAGCATTTAAAAACGCCTGGGAATTAGGATCTGCAGATTTAGTGGTAGCGAAGGTATTAGCTAATACAGAATTCTGGGGTGAGGATTTAACTAAAATCGAAGGTTTATCTGAAGCTGTAGTATTGGCCTTGAATGAAATTGAAGAAAACGGAATAGAAAAAGGATTTGCTAATTTCAGCAAACAATATTAATTAGATTACACATACTTTTTAAAAATAATGATCATGCAAAAAAAATTAATAAAAGTAAACCCTTCAGATAATGTTGCAGTAGCATTAGTGAATCTTACAGCCGGCGAAGTGATTAACTTTGAAGGACAAGATGTTATTGTTGAGTCTGATGTGAAGATGAAGCATAAAATTGCAATGGTTCCTTTTAATGTAGGAGACAGAATTATTATGTATGGTGTTTTGGTTGGAAAGGCAAGTGCAAGAATCGAAAAAGGAGGATTGCTTTCTACCGCTAATGTAAAACATGAAAGTGATAAAGTAACGGGTAAAACCGAAACTATTGGCTGGAATTCGCCAAATATTGACAAATGGAAAGACAGAACGTGGCAGGGCTATCACAGGGAAGACGGACAGGTTGGAACTGAGAATGTATGGTTGTTTTTTCCACTAGTTTTTTGTGAAAACAGAAATATCGAAATCTTAAAAGATATCTTCGAGAAAGAATTAATGAAGCCAAAAGAAAACGATTATCAATTGTTGCTTCGTTCTTTAGTGAAAACAGAAACGGGCGGCGCTGGTAATGAAGCGGCTTCAAACGATGCTAATTTATTCAATAATATCGAAGTAAAATTCATCACGCACCAGGGTGGATGTGGTGGAATCCGTCAGGATTCGCACAGTCTGGCCAAATTATTGGCTGGTTATGTAAATAATCCAAACGTTGCCGGAGCCACAGTTTTGAGTTTAGGATGTCAAAATCTTCAAATTCAGATCTTCAAAGATGCTTTGGATGCGATTAATCCAAACAGCAAAAAACCTGTTTTAATCTACGACCAACAGCAAATTGGTACTATTGAAACAATGTTGAGCAGTGTGGTAAAAGATACTTTTGAAGCCATCAAAAAAGCAAATGAAATAAAAAGAGAACCGGCTCCATTATCTAAATTAAGAATTGGGTTAGAGTGTGGTGGATCAGACGGATTCTCTGGAATTTCTGCTAACCCAACTTTAGGAGTATTATCTGATCATTTAGTTGCTTTAGGAGGAACTACAATTCTTTCTGAATTCCCTGAATTATGTGGAGTAGAGCAGGAATTGGTAAACCGTTGTGTAGATGATAAGGATGGAAGACGTTTCTTAGACTTAATGCAATGGTACGAAAAAACAGTTGTAGATGCAGGTTCAGGATTTGATATGAATCCGTCTCCGGGTAACATCAAAGATGGTTTAATTACAGATGCAATGAAATCGGCTGGTGCTGCTAAAAAAGGAGGGACTTCACCAATTGTAGGAGTTTACGATTATGGAGAATATATTAATGAAGCAGGATTTACACTGTTATGTACTCCAGGAAATGACGTGGAATGTACAACGGCAATGGTAGGTTCTGGAGCAAATATGGTCTTGTTTACAACAGGTTTGGGAACTCCGACAGGAAATCCAATTGCACCGGTTGTGAAGATTTCATCTAATACGGAACTGGCCAATAAAATGTCTGATATTATCGATATTGACACTGGTGGAATCATCACAGGTGAAAAATCAATCGATGAAATGGCAGATGAAATGCTTGAATTCATTATCGATGTGGCAAGTGGAACAATCAAAACCAAAGCTGCAATCTTAAATCAAAATGACTTTATTCCTTGGAAAAGAGGAGTTTCTTTGTAAATTTTTTTAACCATATAAGTTATATAAGTTCATATTATATAATGCTTGATAAAAAAGGCAGCTCATTTAAGAGCTGCCTTTTTGGTTTATATTTCATTAGTGACAACTTTATAATTTCTCATTTTATGTCATTTCGACGAAGGAGAAATCACACATGAAACTCGACAAAGATTGGCGAAATACTCTACGGAATTTCTAGTGTGATTTCTCCTTCGTCGAAATGACAAACTCAACGATGAACTTGCTTAAAACTAGAAAAGGCAACTCTTAAAAGCTGCCTTTTTACGTAAAGTATCTTAAATGAACTTACATAACTTATATGGTGAAAAAAATCATCAAGATGTTGTTCTTGACGATGATTTACGAATGTGTAACTCCGGTGCGAGCACTACCTTTTTTTCGATTTTAATAGTTTCTGTTTTGTCTACTTGTTCCAGAAAAACCCGCGCAGACATTTTTCCCATTTCAAGGGGCGACTGATCAACAGAAGTTATGGACAATTCCATGAATTTGGTAAAAGGTTCATTACTGAAACCCGCCACGCAAAACTCTTTCGGAATACTGATGTTTCTTTCTTTTAATTCCTGTATGGCACCCAAAGCGGCAAAATCACTTGATGAAAATATCGCATCAGGTCTGGTTTCCAGCTGAAGTAAAGTTTCAACAGCTTCTTTTCCGGCATCAACACTACTTTTTACCGAAATAACCAGTTCTTCCTTAAAAATCATTCCGTTATCCAATAACGCTTGTTTGTAGCCTAAAAACCTGTTTTTGAAAATCTCAAGCGACTGATCTCCAGATAAATGTGCAATACATCTGCAGCCTTCATTAATAAGATGTTTGGTTGCCATATAACCGCCTTTAAAGTCATTGATCGTTACAGAGCTTACGCCGTCAATGTGTTTGCTACGGTCAAAAAAGATCAGTGGGACATTTTTTTCCAGTACATTATGAAAAGCGCCGTCATTTTCGGTTGTCACGGCAGTTACAGACATTAAAATACCGTCTACCTGAGCATCAATTAAAGTATAGAGGTTTTCATTTTCTCTTTTAGAATCTTCATGGGTCTGGCATATAATGACCTGATACCCATGAGGGTGAAGTTCTTCTTCTATTCCTCTGATCACAGAAGCAAAAAAGTTACTATCAATACGAGGAACAATTACACCAATGTTATTGCTGCGTCCGCTTTTTAATGCCAGCGCCAGTTTGTTTTGCTTATAATTCATTGAGGCTGCGGTTTTTATAACCAATTCGCGCGTACTCTCTTTTATCTTAGGATTATTGTTTAACGCTCTTGAAACCGTAGCTGCAGTGATATTTAGCTTTTTGGCAATATCATAGATGGTTATTTTTTCGCTCATTCAAAAATAGTTTTTGATTTATTTGTAGACAAAAATACATTTTTTTTAGATAATCTAATACAAATTGTTATCGATTACCATAATTTATAACTAAAACGTTTTCAGTTATACAATGATAATAAATTATGTGTTTTTTTACACATAGTGTAAATAAAATTAGTAATAAAAATTAAATATATAAATTTTTTCTAAATAAATTTGGTGTATCCGATGTATTTTTCTATTTTCGTGTAATCGATTACATGATGGTTGATTTTTAGGCAGAATAAATTATAAATTACTACGTAAATGATTACAAATAAGCTTATAACGTTTAAATCTGTTACATTTTTTTGTATCATAACTGCATTGATTTTGTCCTGTGGGAAACAAGTTTCCGGTATTTCAGAAGCCAATCCGTGGAAAAAAATGGAATTAATTATTAAAAGTATTCCTGAAACTCACTTTTCTGATAAAACATACAACATAAATGATTTTGGTGCTATCGCTGATGGAAAAACCTTAAATACAGCTGCATTTGCAAAAGCAATCAAAGCTTGTACGGAGAATGGCGGGGGTAAAGTGGTTGTGCCGAATGGTAAATACTTAACAGGTGCCATTCATTTAGAAAGCAACGTAAATCTGCATTTGGAAGACAAAGCGGAAATTCTTTTCAGCATCGATCCAAAAGATTATCCAATAGTTCATACTTCATGGGAAGGAACAGAACTCATGAATTATTCTCCTCTTATATATGCTAAAAACAAAACCAATGTTGCCATAACGGGAAAAGGCACATTAAATGGTCAGGCTGATAGTTCTAACTGGTGGGTTTGGTCAGGAGGAAAAAGCTACGGGTGGAAAAAGGGAATTCCATCTCAAAATGATCCGACAAATCGTGAGGTTTTGGTTGATATGGCCGAAAAAAATGTTCCGGTTTCAGAAAGAGTTTTTGGAGATGGACGTTATCTGCGTCCGAGTTTTATTGAATTCTTTGAATGCAATACGGTTTTAATAAAAGATATTACCGTTATAAATGCTCCTTTTTGGATTCTTCATCCATTAAAATCAAATAATATTATTATCGACGGCGTAACCATAAACAGTCATGGACCTAACAATGACGGCTGTGATCCTGAATATTCTCAAAACATTATTATCAAAAACTGCACTTTCAATACCGGCGATGACTGCATTGCCATTAAAGCAGGAAGAGATGCTGATGGTAGAAGAGTGGCAATACCAAGTAAAAACATCATTGTTCAGAATTGTAAAATGATTGACGGGCATGGCGGCGTTGTGATTGGCAGCGAGATTTCTGCAGGCGTAAACAATGTTTTTGTTGAGGACTGCGTCATGGATAGTCCAAATCTGGACCGTGCAATCCGCATTAAAACAAATTCAAGAAGAGGCGGAATTATCGAAGATATTTTTGTTCGAAATCTTGAAGTGGGAACCGTGAAGGAATGTGTTTTAAGAGCCACAATGACTTATAATGTTTATGGAAGTCAGACCGGGAATTTTATTCCGGTAGTCAGAAATATCAGTCTTGAAAATATTAAAGTAAAAAACGGCGGCAGATACGGCGTTTTGGCTGACGGTTATGCAGAATCTCCGGTTGAGAATATCACACTGAAGAATGTTGTAATTGAGAAAGTAGACTCCGTCTATTCCTTAAAAAATGTAAAGAATATCAATTTTATTAATACCTATATCAATGACAAAAAAGTAGAATCAAGTAAAAACTTTTAAAAGTAACTAACATTTAACCAATAAACCAAACTATGAAGATTAAACAAATTTTAAAGAAAAACTTAAAATACAATCTTGTATTTTTATTTTTCCTGAATTTCCTAATCAGTACTACTATGAACGCTCAGTCGAGTGTTGTAGAAGGGAAAATTACAGATGCATCAGGATTATCTCTGCCAGGGGTAAATATTCAGGAAAAAGGAACTAAAAACGGAACTTCAACAGATTTTGAAGGAAGTTTTAAAATCAACGTTACTAATAATAAAGCCACATTAGTTATTAGTTATTTAGGTTTTCAGACACAAGAAGTCAATATTGCAGGAAAAAGCAAAATAAATGTAAGCCTTGCAGAACAATCAAATTCGCTTAATGAAGTGGTTGTAGTAGGTTACGGTACTGTAAAAAAATCAGATGTTACAGGTACAGTAAGTACGATAAGTGCAGCGACTATAACCGAGAGAAATACAACAAATGCATTAGAAGCTATACAAGGAAGTACAGCAGGGGTCCAAATTACTTCTGCTTCAGGGCGTGCAGGCGATGGATACAAGATCGTTATCAGAGGAAATAACTCTTTGCTATCTGATACCAGCGGTACTAGTTCTACAACTGTAGGATCGACTCCTTTGTTTGTTGTTGATGGTGTGCCTCTTGACAATATCGACTTTTTAAACCCACAGGACATTGCCAGAATGGATGTATTAAAAGATGCTTCTTCTGCAGCAATATATGGCTCCAGAGCTTCTAACGGGGTTGTGATTGTAACAACAAAAAGTGGTACAACAGCTAAATCAGGAATTAATGTTAGTTTTAATACATCATATGGAACTAAAACAGCTGCGAGATTACCGGAATTTATGAATTCACAGGAGTGGTACGCATTTAATCAATCTGCATTTTTATCTTATCCGGCAACTTCACAAACACCTCAGGCACTTGCAACTGCTTCTACAGGTAATAGTCCTTTATTGGTCAAAAGATACAATGAAGGTTTTAGTTTTGACTGGGTCGATGCAATACTTAAACCTGGTTCAACCCAAAATAATTATTTAAACATTTCGGGACGTGGAGATTCAGGTTTAAGCTATAATATAGGACTTGGTGTACAAAGTGATGAAGGACTTATTGATAATGATTCGACAGACAAATACTCTTTCAAGTTAGGATTAAATCACAAAATAAATGACAAATTCTCTACAGGTGTAAACATCACAGTGGCACGTATTGACAGCCAATTAGGTAGTGATTTAGCAATGCAGGATGCCTTTAGACTTCCAACACTTTTATCTCCATGGGCAGTTGATGCTAACGGAAATGATATTGTGGGACAATTAACATTGCAGCCTGGTAAAATAACGCAACCAGGTAATGCCACACTTGTTTTAGACAGAACCAGTAATGTCAATCCATTAATGGAAATTGCAAACTCCTCACAAACAGAAAAAACATGGCAAACAGTTGGTAATATTTATTTTCAATACCAAATGCTAAAGTGGTTAAGTTATAAAACAACTTTTGCTGCAGGTGTAGTAAATTCTGTTACAGGTATATCCAATACCGCTAATACAAATCAGGGAATTCTGGTAAAAGGAAATTCTTCATCCATTAGAAATTATAATAATTTCAATTTTACCTGGGACAACCAGCTGGACCTAAAGCATACTTTTAATGAAGTACATGATTTTAGTCTGTTATTATTGCAAAGTATTTACTCCAACACAGATCAAAATTCATACTTATATTCAAGTAATCAGCCTTTTGAATCAGGGATATACAATGTGGGTTCAGGATCACCTTCAACTTATTCTTTTGTGGCTCCTACACCGGAAACACCTTATGTAAAAAACCAGTTAAATTCTTATGCTGTACGTTTAAATTATGCTTACAAGGATAAATATTTATTAACTGCTTCTAACAGATGGGATGGTTCATCAGTATTATCAAAAGGAAATCAATGGGAAAGTTTTCCATCTGTAGCTTTAGGCTGGAAAATTAACAAAGAGTCATTTTTACAAAACAGCAGCGTTATTTCTGACTTGAAATTAAGAGCAAGTTTGGGGTATACAGGAAATGACAACGTTAATGCTTATGCCTCACAGGCACTTTTAGACCAGCAAACATTCTATGCAAACGGATCGAATCTAGTTGCAGGATGGCAATCAAAAAATTTAGCCAATAAAAAATTAGCCTGGGAAAAAACAAGAGAAGTAAATTTTGGACTTGATTTTGGATTACTAAAAAACAGAATTTCAGGAAGTGTCGATGTTTATGACAGATTATCAACTAACGTAATCAATAGCAGACAACTTCCATACGAAACAGGTTACGCAAGAACTTTTGACAACGTAGGTTCCGTTAGTAACAAAGGTGTTGAAGTTTCGTTGACAACTAAAAATATTCAATTAGATAAATTAAAATGGGAAACAACATTCATATTTAGTAAAAATATAAATGAATTAGTTTCTATTAATTATCAGGAAACAAGTGATATAGGAAATAATTTAATTCTTGGTTCAGAATTAAATCCTAACTTCCATTATGTTTACGATGGTGTTTGGCAAGAAAGCGAAGCTACTGAAGCTGCGTTGTTTGGTGCTAAACCCGGTAATGGTAAATTAAAAGACCTTAATGGGGACAAGAAAATTGATGCCAACGATAAAACTGTAATTGGCAGCAGCGTTCCTAAATGGCAGGGAAGTTTTTATTCTAAACTGACATTTGGCCAATTTGATTTCAATTTCTCTGTTATTACGAGTCAGGGACAAACTGTATATAGCCATTTCCACAGACAATTTGAAGATGTAACAGACAGAAACCGTCAAAGGGTAAAAATGGACTATTTTGTTCCAACCAATGGTGCTGGTGTTACGCCAAATGCTTCGAATGAAGCTCCAAGACCTGGTCCTACAGCCGGTGGTAACGGAGCAGGTGCTACGTATCTGGAGACTACAAATACAGGTCTTGTGGGTTATGCATTTTACAGAGATGCATCTTACGTAAAAGTGAAAAACATCTCACTTGGTTATACATTCAATACAGATTTATTACAAAAACTTAAATTGAGTAATCTAAGAATTTACATTAATGTTTTAGATCCGTTTGTTTTCACTGATTTTGATGGTTACGATCCTGAATGGGCAGGAGCTGCGATAGGTGTTAACCGTCCGTCTTCTATTACCAGTCAATTTGGATTAAGTGTTAACTTTTAATAAAATAAAAAATGAAAAATATAATAATAATTTTAGCAGTAGCGGTCTCACTATTTACCTCGTGTAGTGACATCGATGAAAAAAGTTTGTCTTATCCTGCGGCTGATGAAACATACAGAACCTCAGGTGGATTTCAATTGTTAGTGAATTCTACTTACGCGAGATTAAAAGAGATTTATGGAAATAATCCATGGTTTTTTGTGGGAGGGACTGATTTGTATGCTGAGGGTTTTAATCCAGAATCGCCATTGAGTAATTATGCTAGTCTTGTACCTTCCTCTAACAATGTTGAAGAGTTATATGTAGCTGCTTATTCTCAAATACAATCCGTAAATAAAGTATTGTACTATTCTACAATTACAGAGCAAACATCGAATTTGAATGTATTGGTAGGAGAAGCCAGATATTTAAGAGCGAATGCTTACTTCCTGTTGGTTCAGGCTTATGGAGGAGTACCCATTGTTAATGATCATATCGTAAGTACTGAAAATACATCTTTTAACAGAAATACAGAACAAGAAGTATACAATCAAATTATTGAAGATTTGAATGCTGCTTTAGCAAATGTAGGGACAGCAAATTATGCTACATCAGGAAAAGTAAACAAGAGAGCTGTAAATGATTTATTGGCTAAAGTATATTTAACAAGAGGATACCAACCTTATGGCGACGCTGCAGATTTTGCTAAGGCGGCAGCTTTTGCAGATGCAGCTATTGCAGGACAGCCATTAGTATTGCCATTTGATCAACTGTTTAAACCTGGAAACGATCTAAATGCCGAAACTATTTTCTCTGTTCAATATGACAAAGCTTCGACAAGTACGAGTCCAACCACGCTTGGTAACAGACAATACTCTTATTACAGTTCAAATTTAGGAGGAACCAATGTTGGTGCACCACAGAGAAGTCAAAATTTATTACCAACACAGTACGCTTTAGATCTTTACGAAGGTCCAAATGACAAAAGATGGGATGCAACTTTTATGACTACAATTTATTCAGGTACCGAAACAACAAACGGAGTTTCTTCAACTGTTGTATATTTTCCTTATTATAGAAGCAGTACTTTGAGCACATTAAAAGCATTGCATTTTTATGAGCCAAAAGGGTATACACCTGCTCAAAGAGCGGCTTACATAGCTTCGCATCCTGATTTACAAAAACCTAACAGACCAAATGGAGACCCGAGAGGATACCATAGATATGGAGAATACGGTGCAGAAAGCGTTGCTGTTCCGGGATGGATTAATGACGCCGGTACTATACCTGTGAAAAAATTTGATGATCCTGAATTATCAACACCACTTGGTACCGGAGCTGTAAGCACAAGAGATATTATCCTGGCAAGATTGGGAGATACCTATTTAATAGCTGCTGAAGCTTATCTTAAAGCAGGTAACCCGGCACTTGGTTTAGACCGCTTAAATGCCGTGAGAACCAGAGCAGGAGTAACTGGCGCTCTTCCCGCACAATTTAATATTGATTACATTTTGGATGAAAGAGCAAGAGAAATGTTAGGGGAGTATAATCGTTGGTTTGATTTAAAACGAACAGGTACCCTGACAACACGAGTACCAGGCAATAATTATAAAATTAAATTAGCCGATTTTGGAACTGCTCCGAATCAAAAACTATTAAGACCAATTCCTCAAAAGGCAATTGATTTAAATAAAAATAAAAATTTCCCACAAAATCCTGGATATTAGTAATTAGTAATTTTTTAAGGATTGTTTTTTGAAGTAGTTAAAAAGGGGTTTGATATTTTTCAGACTCCTTTCTTAACTGCAATTAGGTAAATATGAGAAGAATATTTTTTATGATACTGCTGGTTTCAAATGCTGTTTTTGCACAAAGCAATTCAGCTATTGATACTTCGTATACCCTAAAAAGTACGTATCAAAAATTAATCAAAAAATATCCTTTTATCACCGTACCGCAGGAAAAATTTAATGGTGATGTTGCGGAAATAAAAGAGATTATCTATCAAAAACGTAAAGAAAGAATTTTACATTTAGATGCTTTTTATTATAAAAAGAAAAAATTAAATACGGCAATTGTCATGATTCATGGCGGAGGCTGGCGATCAGGAAATAAAAACCAAATGCACGCTTTGGCGAAAGAATTTGCTGCAAAAGGTTATTCTTGTTTTGCAATAGAATATCGATTATCATTAGAAGCAAAATATCCGGAAGGAGTTTATGATGTGAAAAATGCGATAAAGTTTGTAAAAGATAATGCCTTGAAATTCAATGTAGATCCAAACAAAATTGTTGTTTTAGGTTGCTCTTCGGGAGGACAAATGGCAGCTTTGATTGGTACAACAAATGAAAATCCGGGTTTTGAAGAAGCTTCTTTCAAAAGTAAATCTTCTTCAAAAGTAAATGCAATTATCGATATAGACGGAGTTTTAGCTTTCAGGCATCCCGAATCTTCAGAAGGAGAAATGGCATCGTTTTGGTTGGGAGGTTCTTATGAGGAGAAAACAGAGAACTGGAAAAATGCATCGGCTTTAAACCATACAGATAAAAACACACCGCCGGTACTTTTTATAAACAGTAGTTTTGACAGGTTTCATGCGGGCAGAGATGATATGATTGCGATTTTAAAGGAGAATAAAATTTACAGTGAAGTAAAAACTATTCCCGATTCGCCTCATTCTTTTTGGTTTTTTGAACCTTGGTTTACGCAAACAGTTACGTACACAACACAATTTTTAGACAAAATATTTAAATAATTCAGAATACAAATGAAAACAAAAATCACAATAGCAGCCTTAGCTTTATTTGGTGTTACAGCAGTTCATGCACAGAAATACGATATAAAAACAGCAAAAACATACGCCGAGATATCTGCAAAAACAGACGGAAAATGGGAAGGTAAAAAATATATTGGCGGAACTGTTTTTAAAAATGTTGACCGCTTAAAACTGGCTCCCGAGCATACAGATCATTCTTTTGATATTCGTTATGAAGGTCCGGGCTGGGAAAGCAATAAAGTAGGGTACCGTTTGTATCTGGACTGGAGAAATGCAATTGATATTTTCGGAAAAAAGACTTCTGAGATGATTCTGCCTCGTGTTGGTCAGGATAATTTTGATTCGTACCACGAAATGAGCGATTGGGGAGCAGATATTCTGAAAGCCGGAAAAGGAATCGGAATTGGTTCTATAGATCGTTATTTAAACAATGAAAAATTACACTTCCGTGAAGTGGATTCAACCATCGCAACAGTTACCAATAAAACAAATGAATCTGTTGTAAAAGTAAATTATTACGGATGGAAAACAGCTTCTGATAAAATTGATTTTGTTTCTGAATTAACGATTAAACCAGATCAGTTATACACGCAGCACACCATTAAAGCGTCTAAAGAAATTAAAGGAATCTGCACCGGAATCGTAAAGCAAAAAAATACAGAAACGCTTAAAAAAGAGAGCAAAAATAAAAAATGGGCTTATCTGGCGACTTATGGAACACAATCGCTGGTACCGGACAAATTAGGAATGGCTATTTTTTATCAAACCAATACCATCGAGAATCTCGCTGATACGGATTTAGATTATCTTTTGGTGTTTAAACCTTCGACAAAAGCAAATTCATTTTACCTTTTGGGAGCGTGGGAACAACAAACAGACGGAATTAAATCACAGGAAGAATTTGTGAAATATTTAGATCAGCAATTAGAAGTATTAAACAAAAAAGGTAAAATATAATATTTTGCGGCAGATTAAAGGATTAAAAGGATTTTTTTTCACGCAGATTGAGCAGATTTTGGCAGATTTAATTTTTAAATTAATTGCACATAATAATCTGCTTACATCGGCTTAAATCTTTTTAAATCTGCGTGAAAAAAACAGCCAGAATTAATCGTTCTAATCCTTTAATCTGTGGCAAAAAAAACAATAATTTTATGTTTAAATCGACTTTAAAAACGATCAATTTTGCCAAATGTGCAATTGTTTTACTACTGATTTTAGGTTGTAAAATGACAGCGCAGACAAATCAAACCAATATTCTTGCTGATAATTTAAAATGGTCAGAAAGAACTGCAACCACGATTCTGAATAAATATCCAAAAGCGTGGCAGATAGACGGAACCGAGAAACCAAAGTGGGATTATAAAATGGGATTGGTTTTGTCTGCTTTTGAAAAATTATACCAAAAAACGGGTGATAAAAAATATTTGGATTACATACAAGCTTACGCCGATGAACTAATTGATGCTGAGGGAAACATCGTAAAATACGACGAGAAAGAATACAACATCGATTTTGCAAATCCGGGAAAACTATTGTTTAATTTATATGATGTCACAAAAGACGAACGATATTTAAAAGTAATAAAGCAATTAAGAAACCAGCTTGAAAATCAGCCCAGAACGGCAAGCGGCGGATTTTGGCACAAACAGATTTATCCCAATCAAATGTGGATTGACGGTTTGTACATGGCAGAACCTTTTTACACGCAATATACCGTTCGATACGAAAACGGAAAAGCACTGGATGATATTGCAAAACAATTTGAACTAGTTCACAATCATTTTGTGGATCAAAAAACAGGTTTGGTATATCAGGCCTGGGATGAAAGTAAAGAGATTGGCTGGGCAAATCCACAAACGGGAACATCGCCAACCATTTGGGGACGCGGAATTGGCTGGTACATGATGGCTTTGGTGGAAACGCTCGATTATTATCCTAAAACAAATCCAAAATATAAGGTTTTGGAAGGTTATTTAAATGAAATTGCAAAAAGTGCAGTAGCACACAAAAGCGCTTCAGGATTGTGGTATCAGGTTTCGGATAAACCCGAACTGAAAGATAATTTTCAGGAATCTTCGTCTTCGGCAATGATTATTTATGCTTTGGCAAAAGGCGCTGACAAAGGACATTTAGCTTCAAATTATAAAAAAATTGCCCAAAAATCTTTCGAGGCTTTTGTAAAAGAGTTTGTTCGAAAAGACGAAAAAGGAGAAATTATTATTTCGAATGTATCATCAAATGTGGGGCTTGGAGGAAAACCCTTTCGTGATGGCACAAACGAATATTATATCAAAAGTAAAACAAAAGACAACAGTTCGCCGGCCTTGGCTGCTTTTTTGCTGAGTGCACTGGAATTAAAAAAATAGTAGAATTTAAATATATTTGAAATGAAGAATAATAGAAAACAAGGTTATTTTGCATCGGCTTTATTAATTTGCGTGATGGCTTTTACCAGCTGTAAAGTGATTTCGCAAGAACCGGCAAAGAAGGATATCGTAATTTCTAAAGATTTAAAATGGTCTGATAAAATGGCTTTGACATTGATGAAACGCCATCCGGAAAGTTACATGATCGACGATTCTAAAAAACCAAAATGGGATTATGTACATGCCTTGGTTTTGCATTCCATCGAAGAATTAAACAAAAAAAATCCGGACCCAAGATACAAAGCCTACATAAGAGGTTATGTCGATAATTTAGTTCAGGAAGACGGAACGATTAAAACCTATGAATTTGACAAATACAACATTGATTTAGTGGTACCGGGACGTTTGCTTTTTGCCATTTATGATGAAACAAAAGAAGATAGATATTTAAAAGCAATGCAATTGGTTCGCAAGCAATTGTCTGAGCAGCCAAGAACGGCAAGCGGAGGATTTTGGCACAAACAAATTTATCCAAATCAGATGTGGCTTGACGGATTGTATATGGGAGAACCTTTTTATGCGCAATACACTGCTACTTTTGAAGGTGGAAAAAGTTTTGATGATATCGCAAAACAATTTGAATTGATTCAATTGCATGCCACAGATCCAAAAACAGGATTATTATACCACGGTTGGGACGAAAGCAAGCAAATGCCTTGGGCAAATAAAGAAACAGGAAACTCGCCAAACTTTTGGTCCAGAGCATTGGGCTGGTATGTAATGGCTTTGGTTGATGTGTTGGATTATATGCCAAAGGATCATCCAAAACAAAAAGAATTGGTGAAGTATTTAAACAATGCTTCTGCAGCTTTGGCAAAATATCAGGATAAATCAGGATTGTGGTATCAGGTTACAGACAAAGGCGGAGAAAAAGGAAACTATCTTGAAGCATCTGGATCTTCTATGTTTGCTTATGCTTTTGCAAAAGGAGCCAACAAAGGATATTTGCCTGCAAAATATAAAAAACTGGCCAACAAAGCCTTTGACGGACTCGCTAAAATCCTAATCAAAAAAGTAGATGAAGATGGAGGTATTACCCTGACAAACTGCTGCCAGGTTGCAGGTTTGGGAGGAACGCCATACAGAGACGGTTCGTATGAATATTATGTAAACGAAAAGAAAAAAGACAACGACCCTAAAGCGACAGGCCCTTTTATTTTGGCTGCTATAGAATTGAATCGATAGTTTACAGCAATTTTAAGTTCAAAAGAAACCTGTCGGGTTTAACAAGAAAAGATTAACCACAAGATATGTCATTTCGACGTAAGGAGAAATCACATAAGTGAGGACACACAGTACGTCGCTTTCTGGATGTGATTTCTCCTTACGTCGAAATGACAAAAAAAAAATATGTAATAGCAAACCCGACAGGTTTTAAAAACTTGTCGGGTTTAATTGGAAAGCATAATTACCAAAAAATGAAAAACACAAAAGCCTTCTTTCTCTTTTTAGCAATACTGCTAATACAAAAGAACTTTGCCCAGGTCTGGGTGCCCGATAATGGAGACGGAACCTATACAAACCCGATCATTCACGCCGATTATTCAGATCCTGATGCGGTGAGGGTTGGAGATGATTTTTATATGACGGCTTCTTCATTCAATTGTATTCCGGGATTGCCTATTTTGCATTCGAAAGATTTAGTCAACTGGAAAATTATTGGCTATGCCCTAAACAAACAAATTCCGACAGAAACTTTTGATAAAGTACAGCATGGAAATGGAGTATGGGCGCCAAGTATAACTTATCATAACAACGAATTTTATATTTATTATCCCGATCCTGATTTTGGGATTTATATGATAAAAGCAAAAAAGGCAGAAGGACCTTGGTCTGAACCTATTTTGGTAAAAGCCGGAACCGGTCTTATAGATCCGAGTCCGCTTTGGGATGATGACGGAAAAAATTATCTCGTTCACGCTTTTGCCGGAAGCCGCGCACGAATTAAAAGTTTAATCGTGGTTTGCACCATGAATGCAGAGGGAACTGTGGCCAATAATGATGAAGTCATGGTAATTGACGGTCACGAAAGCGAAGGTACGATTGAAGGCCCAAAGTTTTACAAGAGAAACAATTACTATTATATTTTTGCTCCTGCGGGAGGAGTTTCAACAGGCTGGCAAACGGTTTTAAGGTCAAAAAATGTATTTGGTCCTTATGAGAAGAAGAAAGTTTTAGAGCAGGGTAAAACAGCTATAAACGGTCCGCATCAGGGTGCGTGGGTACAAACGCAAACCGGAGAAGACTGGTTTATCCATTTTCAGGATAAAGGGGCTTATGGCAGAATTGTACATCTTGAGCCCATGAAATGGGAAAATGACTGGCCGGTTATGGGACAGGATTTTGATAAAAATGGAATTGGAGAACCGGTTACCACTTTTAAAAAACCAAATGTAGGCAGTAAATATCCAATCGAAACACCGGCAGAATCCGATGAGTTTAATGCGCCAAAACTCAGTCTGCAATGGCAATGGCAGGCAAATGCGCAAATCAGCTGGGGATTTCCGACAAGTTTAGGCTATTTGAATTTGTTTTGTCTGCCAACAATTAAGGAAAGCAACAAGATATTTGATGCTCCCAATTTATTGCTTCAAAAATTTCCTGCTGAAGAATTTACAGTAACTACCAAAATAACATTTAATACCCGCCTAAACGGAGAATCTACAGGACTTTTAATTATGGGTCTGGATTATAGTTATTTGAATTTAAAAAACGACAACGGAAAATTATATTTAAACCAGAAAACAGGAACTTTCGATAAAAAAGTTTCTGAGAGTGAAACAGCTCCGGTTTTAATTAAAAACAATAGTATTTATCTTAGGGTAAAAGTAAAAAAAGGCGGGATTTGCAGCTTTTTTTATAGTTTAGATGATAAACAATATCAATCTATTGGTACTGATTTTACATCAAAAGAAGGGAAATGGATTGGCGCAAAAGTAGGGCTTTTTGCATTAAGCCAGCAAATTACAAACGACTCAGGGAATGTTGCAGTAGACTGGTTTAGAATTACTAAATAAAATAAAAATGATTCAATTAAAAAAAACAGTGTTATTTTTTCTGTTTGTTATAAATGTGAGTTTACATGCTCAAAACACCTATAAAAACTGGCCGGATGTCATTCGTAAAAATGATGCGGCATGGTTTGGTAGCGCAGAGGCAAAAACGATCGCCGAGAATGTATTGCTTTATCAGCGAAATATTGGCGGATGGCCAAAAAACATTCAGATGCAGAATTCGCTTTCTGAAACCGAAAAGCAAAAACTGATCGCCTTAAAAACTGATTTACATGATATTACGACAGATAACGGAGCCACTTGCCAGGAAATGCTTTTTATGTCGAAAATGTATGCTCAGGTAAAGGATGAACGCTACAGGGAATCTTTTTTAAAAGGATTGGATTATTTATTGGAAGCGCAATATGATAATGGCGGCTGGCCTCAGTTTTTTCCGCTGAAAAAAGGCTATTACACGCATATTACCTACAATGATAATTCGATGGTAAATATTTTGGTGATACTAAAAGAAATCAGCGAAGAAACAGCTTATTACAGCATAAAACCATCAAAAGAAATTGTCGAAAAATCAAAGAAAGCTTTTGATAAAGGAATTGATTGCATCCTAAAAACACAATACAAACAAAACGGCGTATTGACAGGTTGGTGCGCGCAACACGACGAATTTACTTTGGCTCCGGCCAATGCAAGGGCTTTTGAACTGGCTTCGTTAAGCGGATTTGAATCGGCAAAAATTGTATTGCTATTAATGTCGATCGAAAAACCTTCGCCAGAAATTATTACTTCGATTAAAAGTGCGAATGCCTGGTTTGAAAAAACAAAAATCACCAATCTTGAAGAGAAAAGAGTGTTAAACGATGCCGGAAAAATTATTGATAAAAAAATGATTCCAACAGCAAATGCAGCTCCAATCTGGGCGAGATTTATGGATCTTCAAACCAATGAACCTTTCTTTTGTGACCGCGACGGCATCAGAAAAAAATCATTGGAAGAGATAGGCTCTGAAAGACGAAATGGTTACGCGTGGTATTCTGATGCGCCCAAAGAAGTTTTAAAGAAATATCCGGCCTGGGCTGTGAAGAATGGCGTAAAAGTATCTGCTGTAGACACTTCAAAAAAAAAAGATAATTTCATAACGGTTGCACAAGATGGTTCCGGGGATTTTACCAAGATTCAGGATGCGATTAATGCAAGTCCTTCTTTTCCGTATGAAAAAGTAGTGATTACGATAAAAAGTGGAATTTATAATGAAAAAGTGCGTATTCCCGAGTGGAATACGCATTTGGCATTAATTGGCGAAAGCAAAGAAAATACGATTATCGCTTTTGATGATAATTTCAAAAAGATCAATTTAGGTAGAAACAGTACTTTTTATACGGCTACTGTTCTAGTGGAAGGCGATGATTTTTCGGCTTCGAATCTAACGATTAAAAATACTTCTGGCGATAACGGTCAGGCTATTGCGCTTTCTGTAGTGGCAAATCGCGCTCAAATTTCAAATTGTATTATTTCAGGAAATCAGGACACTTTGTATTTGTCGGGAAAAGCGGCAAAACAATATTTTAAGGATTGCTTTATCGAAGGTACAACTGATTTTATTTTTGGCGGTGCTACGGCTTTATTTGAAAATTGTATCATTCACAGTATCAAAAGTTCTTATATAACGGCTGCTTCAACGCCAGAGGGAATTGCCTTTGGTTTTGTTTTTAAAAATTGCAAACTCACTGCAAATCCGCAGGCTACGGCAGTTTATTTGGGAAGACCATGGCGCATTTATGCCAAAACAGTTTTTATAAATTGCGATATGGATAAACATATCAGAGCTGAAGGCTGGGAAAACTGGTCAAAACCGGAGGCTGAAAAAAATGCTTTTTATGGGGAATACAATTGTAAAGGCGAAGGATTTCAGCCTAAAAAGAGAGTGGCATGGTCGCATCAGCTCACAAAAAAAGAAGCTGAAAAATATACTGCTGAAAATATTTTAAATGATTCTGTTCCGAACTGGTTCTCGAAATAATCTAGATTCAAAATAACAATAATTATGAATTTTAAGTGTCTTTTTTTTCTGTTGATTTCCTGTTTTTCTTTTGCTCAGAATAACGAATTTCCTTCTTCAAAAGTAGATTCAATTGTTAAAAGAATTGAGCTTCCGGTTTTTGCTTCGTATCAAATCAATGTTTTGAAATTGGGAGCAAAAGGAGATTCGGTTACTAATAACAAAGCTGCATTTGACAAAGCGATGGCGTTGTGTAAAAAGAACAACGGTGGAACTATTATTGTGCCCAAAGGAATTTATAAAATAAACGGGCCAATTCATTTTGTAAGCAACGTAAATCTTAAAATAGAAAAAGGGGCAAAAATTAAATTCAGCGATAATCCGAAAGATTATTTGCCGATGGTTTTAACGAGTTGGGAAGGTACAATGCTGTACAATTACAGTCCGCTCATTTATGCTTACGAATGTTCGAATATCGCCATAACCGGGGAAGGAACCATTGATGGGGAAGGAGGGAAAACCTGGAAAAGTTTTAAAGCAAAAGAAAACGACGGCAAAAACAGAAGCCGCGATATGAATCATAATAATGTGGACTTAAAAGAAAGAACTTTTGGCGAAGGCTATTTTCTGCGTCCGCAAATGATCCAGTTTTTTAATTGTAAAAATATTTTGGTAGAGAATATCCGCATTGAAAACTCGCCTTTTTGGTGCCTTCATTTATTAAAATCACAAAGCATAACGGTTCGCGGGGTAAGTTATAAATCGCTGAATTACAATAACGACGGTATTGATCCTGAATATGCAAAAGATGTCCTGATAGAAAACGTAACTTTTGATAACGGTGATGATAATGTGGCTATAAAAGCCGGCAGAGACCACGAGGGAAGAGCAAACGCGGCCACACCAAGTGAGAATATCATCATCAGAAACTGTAATTTTAAAGGTTTGCATGGCGTTGTAATTGGCAGCGAAATGTCTGCCGGAGTTCAAAATGTTTTTGTGGAGAATTGTAAAACAACAGGTTATTTAAAGAGAGGAATTTATCTTAAAACCAATGCAGATCGCGGCGGTTTTATAAAAAATATATTTGTCAGAAACATTGAGCTAGATGAAGTGGAAGATTGTCTATACATCACGGCCAATTATCATGGCGAGGGAAAAGGGTTTCAATCTGATATCTCAAACGTTCATTTCTCGAATATAACCTGTAATAAAGCAACAGAATCGGGAATTGTGATTCAGGGATTTCCGGAGAAAAAAATACGAAATATTTCCTTGAACAACATCGAGATCAAATCAGCGAAAAATGCCATTTCAAACGAAAATGCCCAGAATGTCCTGATGACCGACGTATTTATTGGAAAAAAAGCAACAGTTCCATCAGCAGCGAAATAAGGCTTGCAGAGACCTAATTTGCGCATGCAGTGGATGAAAAAAACACATGAAAAAATAAAAAAGAAAAAAATGAAAAATTTGATCATCATTATTTGTCTGATAACATCAAGCTGTTTTGCCCAAAAAACTACCCTGTACACTATTGGCGATTCTACAATGGCAAACAAAAAAGATCCCAATCGCAATCCCGAACATGGCTGGGCGCAGGTTCTCCAGCCTTTTTTCAAAGAAAATATTGTCGTTGAAAATAAAGCGGTCAATGGCAGAAGCACCAAGAGTTTTATCAATGAAAAGCGCTGGGATTCGATTTATAAAAAACTAAAAAAAGGCGATTATGTTTTTATTGAATTTGGGCACAATGATCAGAAAATAGAAGATTCCACGCGTTATACAAATCCGCATACCGCATACCGTTATAACCTGATTCGTTTTGTGGAGCAAACCAGAGAAAAAGGTGCAACTCCAGTATTATTAACTTCGATTGCCCGGCGTAATTTTAATGAAAAGGGAGTTCTGGTACCCACCCACGGGGATTATCCCCTTGAAACCAGATTGGTTGCCCAGCAGTATAAGGTCCCTTTCATTGACCTGGAATATTACACCGAAGTGTTGGAGCAATCCTATGGACCGGAAAAATCAAAACAATTGCACCTGCATTTTAAAGTGGGGGAAAATGCTTTTTATGATAAGGACAAAGCCGATGATACCCATCTTTCTTTGCTGGGTGCGACAAAAATTGCGCAGATTGTAATTGACGCGATAAAGAAGATCCAAGACCCTTCTGTAGAAAAACTTAAAAAAGCAATTAAGTAAACGATTTAAAAAGGCCCTTCATATTTTCTGTTTTAATTTTCTTTTTTCAGCCGCTCCCAGCTCAGTACTTTGGGATATATCCCTTTTGCGGTATTGCTCCCCTATGGCATTCACTGCCAATATAGCCCTGTTTTTGTGGTCAATATAGTAGAGCTCGCAAAGGTTTCCTTTCGAATCTCTTTTCACTACAGTGCTTATAGCATATTTTTGAAGCAATTGTATCATTTGGCTAATTGATAATGATTTCGATAAGCAGTTCTCCACAATGCGGCCTATGCGCAGCTTGTCATTTTCAGCTCCTGCTATATTTGTCTTGAACTTATCTTCCAGAAAACTCAATGTTGGTTTAGGGTAAAGGTTACTGGCTTTGATGGGTACACCAATTGTTTTTCCCTCAGGGGTGAGAATTGAGTAGACCAGACCCGCCGAGGAAAATGTTTTGCATCTATGGACCATAATATTGTACTGATGAAGCAGGGCATTGAATTCGGAAAGGCTGGTATATTTATACTGCTGCAAAATAAAGCTAACAATTTCGCCTATCGCTTTTCTTGTTTCTACCCTGCCGTATTGGATTTTTCTAAGACTGGGCAAAGAAGGCTGCGCATTGTGGATTGCTCTTGCAGCTTTGATCAGTCCAAATGATTTTTCAATTTCTTTTCTTGCCGGCTCACATTTTCTGATTACCAAATTATGCTGATCCAGCGCCCTTCCCCAGCGGTCAATATTGATCGTTACGATATGCACATGGGGATGACCGGCGTCGTTATGCTCATAGATCAGGTAGGGTTGTTTTCCAAAGCCTATTCTATCGAGGTAAATTCGGGCAATAGCAATAAGTTTTTCCCTGGAAAGACGCTCCCCTGGGGCAAAATTTAGCGAAATATGCACGCAATTGCGTTTTATATTCTGATTCAGCTGGGCTCTTTTTATAAAACGCTGTATTTTCAGCTCATAGCTTAGCCTGTCCAGATCCAGCGGGTAATTTCCAGATCCGATACATTCTGCAAGGCCCTTGGCTACTTTCTTTTCATTATAGTTCAGGGTATTTGCTATAGAGGGGTTTGTATTTAGGATTGCAACCATTCTTGGGTGATTTTTTGAAATTGATTTTTAATTTTTTTTATCTTTTTGCCAAGTTTTTTTACCTCTGCCTGCAAAGTATACAGGGGCTCTTCCAGTCCACCGGTCTCAGGGTAGCTGTATAGTTTTACCACAGCCTTCTCTATGGTGGACTCAATGGCAGTGATCTGCTGATTTGTAATTACCATCTCCTCAATAAGGTCATCAAGTGATTGGTTCCTGTACAGGGTTGTGATTTTTTTGCCAAACAGCGCACTTCGGATATATTCGCTCATGGTGCGACAGGTCGTTTTTTTATATTGCTGTTCAAATCGGGAGAATTCCACGGGTTTGAACCCCACATATACAGTTCTTATTTGGCTGGGATCATCTTTTCTCATAATAATCATCTTTTATATCCATGCAGTGCAAGACTTTGCACAACTATTCTAAATTAATTTGCCACTCCCAATTCCCTGGAAGATCCTGCGAATTTTTATAGCATTCAACAGTGGGGAAGACCCTTCTTAAACTGAGCTGGGATTTTATCGTTTCTCAGGCCCTGTAATGTTTTATTTTCTCACTACCAGGTAAGTCAGTTCCGGATCACTTACCAGGCGGTCCATCTCGCTACGAATTATATCCTGTATGTCCTGTTTGATCTGCAGGTAATTTTTTTGTACAGCGTTATTGCCAAGTTTGCCCACAACGGGTATCTGCCGATAGGATTGGGTTTCCTGCTGCAGGGCTTTATGGTCATTCTCTATGTGGCAATGAAATGTCTTCAGGTCAATACTGCAAGAGGGATCATCGGCGACCATACCCACGAATTCCCCGGAGCTTAAAGAAGAAATTTTGGACACCGGTACAGCCAATTCCAATTGTTTGGAACGGCTAATGGAGATATCTGAGCTGTTTATGGAAAAACTTTCCCTGTCCTGCATTATTTTGCCAAACCGCTCAGAGAGCTGCTTGGCTGTATCTCCTGTTACCTGGCCACTGATGATATTTCCGGCAATATTGAAAATAACATCAGCCTGCTCGCGTCCGTAATCCTTGCGGAGCTGGCTAAAGTCCTGTATGCCAAGACATGTTGATACCCTGTTGCTTCTTGCCGTGGCGATAAGGCTATCCATGTTATTGAGATACAGGGTCGGGAACTCATCAAATACAAGACTGCTTTTTTGTTTGCCTTTTTGATTGACCAGCTTTACAAGCCGGCTTACATACAGAGAGAGTACAGCGCCATAAATCTGTATTTTCTGGGGGTTATTTCCCATACAGACTATCTTGGGCTCTTTGGGGTTATTGATATCAAGGGTAAAGTCATTGCCCGATAAGACATAATAGAGCTGGGGCGAAGAGAGCCGGGCCATGGCTACCTTTGCCGAGGCAATTTGTCCCTCAAGTTGTTCCATAACATCATTGAGATAGGCATTTATAAAGGGATTTATCAGTACCTCAATTTCCTTTTCTGTCCTGAGAAGGGTAAAGAGATCATCATAATCTGCCTGCATGAGTTCAATTACATGGGGGAGCGTACAGTATTGTCCATCTTTATATTTTCGCAGGTACCAGATGATGGCCGTTAGGAAATTAATGGGGGATTCGACAAAAAAATCACCCTGGCGTTTGATCCATTCCCGATTGAGCCCCAGTAAGATGGTGCGGGCAGATTCCGCCGAATCGCTAATATCGGTCATGGCCGAGGGATCCAAAGGATTGCAGCGGTGCGAGCGGCTCAGATCATCGAAATTAATACTGTAGAAACTTGGCGGGACATCATAGCGTAATTTGGATGTGAGCCAGGTATTATAGGCAATGGTGGTGAGGTCATCGTATTTGAAATCATAAATAAACATGGTAAAGCCCTTTTGGATGTGCTGGGTAATGATGTGACGGATCACAAAATAAGATTTACCCGAGCCCGGGGTACCCAGCACCAGAATTCCCCGGAAGGGGTTGATGATATTGATCCAGCTTTTTTTAACTTTATTCTTCAGCAAATAATGCGCCGGAAGATTAATCGAATAGGGGTTTGTAAGTAGTCGTTGCTCCTGGGGAAAGGTTTCGTTTTCCTTATTGAAAATATCCCTGGCATTTAGCCGGTATCTTATAATGCGCGAGAGAAGCGTGGTGCCGGTGAGCATTAAAATGAATCCAGCCAGAGTGGCCATTATATACAAAAAGGCACTGCAGCCTGCTTGCAAATGAAACAATAGCAGCCAGTGACTCGTAAAGAACAGCAACAAGCCCACGCCGGTGCACGCCAGAGGCGCTTTATAATCTAGCTTCTCGCTTTTTCTTCCCCTGGCGCCTAAAAGTGAAATCCCCAGCAAAATGATACTCAGGAATTTTGAGCGGTGAAAAGTGGCAAAGAGTCCCGTGTCTTTAATACTAAGTAGCAAAACATCCCCAAATCGGCAGACAAGATGCCATTCTGCAAAGGCCTTGTGGCAGTAGTAATAAAAATGCATACACAAAACCGCAAGGCTCATAAGCCTTGTCATATCAACTATTTTTCGAAGTGCCTGTTCGTTCTCACCGGTCTGCATGCTCATCATTTTAGTATTTGGAATTCTGCCCTTTGGTCACTTATTGCCCGTCTTATTTTTTTAATCGCGGTACTGCGGGGGTAGCCTTTAATTTTCCCCCTTTTAAAATCCACTGGTTATAATCCTTGTAATCCTTATACAGCTGGCTCTGATCGGTGTACTTAGGACTCCACCCAAGGGCCTTTTCAGTGGCCTTCTCACCAGGCTGGTCCCTGTCCAGAAACAAGTGGATGAGCTGATGTTTTTCCATAACCTCGCGTGATTTTTCAAAAAAGCTAAGGGAATTCAGTATGATGAAATCCTGTTTTTCATCAGCACTTCCCTGAAGGGCCTTAAAGGACATGAAATCAAAGAAGCCTTCAAATACATATACCTCACTGCTGTTATTTTGATAGCTGGTGATGGATTTGGGAGAACTGCTTGCCTTGAAATAGGGATTGCGAATCTCAAATCCCCCAAGATCATTTTTAAATCCAATGCCATAGTAGGAGTTATCATTAATGCTGTAATGCACCTCCGCGCAAAATTCACGGGCAATGCTTATGGGAATTTTTCTTTCTTTGAGATATCGCAGAAGGGCCCGGGACTCTAATGGCTGCTCTTTGAGTATAACAATTTTTGATTCCCTCTCCAAGGGTTGTTGCACATGGGTGGGCACTGGAGCATTAAGTGAAACAGCGCCCATATGATTCTTTAAGAACTCTCCCATCGTGCAGTTAAAGAATAGGATGCCAAAATCGATTATATTGCCACCCTGCCCAATACCGTGGTCGTACCAGCGGTTAAGGCGGCGGTTAATTTTAAATGAAGCGGTTCTTTCATTGCGCAGCGGCGAGAGATACCAGTAGTCATCGTGTCTGATTTTGCAAGGCTCAAATCCTAAAGCCGAGAAATAACAGACCATATCGGTTTGTTTTACCTCTTGCAGGGAAATTAAATTGCTTGTAAGGTCCATAGTCAAAGTCTCATGTTCATCAATCATTTCAGCACTAAGGTATAAAAGCAAAACAAGACGGGCAATCCACATTAAATTTTAATGTGGTTCCTCTGCAGGGTGTATGCGGAATAGCAACAATAAAAACGCACCTGGCCCAGCTAAATCAGCGAGTCAGGTGATGAGATTGGCTAAAAAAACTAAATGGATGAAGTAATAACCAAACTTCGCTCAAGTCATTTCAAGATTATACTATATTTTTAAGAAAGTTATTTAAGATAGATAGATTTTAACTATGGTTTTAGATTAATATAATATACCTCTTACATACAAGTTTTTTATTTTGTTTGTAAATTAGTACAATCGTATTAATTCAAACCTCAAAAAAGATAATTATGGAAGATCACTCAAACGACATTAGCAAATGCCCTTTTCATAATGGCAGTATGGATAAGGATAAGGTAGCAGCTACAGGCACAAAAAATCGTGACTGGTGGCCCAACCAATTACGAGTAAATATTTTACGTCAGCATTCGGCCTTGTCCGATCCTATGGGAGAAGATTTTAATTATGCAGAGGCTTTTAAAAGTCTTGATCTTGAAGCGGTAAAAAAAGATTTGCATGCCCTTATGACTGATTCCCAGGATTGGTGGCCGGCAGATTTTGGTCATTATGGCGGACTGTTTATCAGAATGGCCTGGCATAGTGCAGGAACTTATCGTGTAGAGGATGGCAGGGGCGGAGCAGGAGCCGGACAACAGCGTTTTGCACCTCTTAACAGCTGGCCTGATAATGTGAGCCTTGATAAAGCCCGCAGGTTACTGTGGCCTATCAAACAAAAATATGGAAAAAAAATCTCATGGGCTGATTTACTGATATTAACCGGAAATGTTGCCCTGGAATCAATGGGCTTTAAAACATTTGGTTTTGCCGGGGGAAGAGCCGATGTCTGGGAGCCGGACGAAGCGGTTTACTGGGGTTCTGAAACCACATGGCTTGGAGGAGATGAGCGTTACAAAGATGGTTCTGAGGGCGTGCCAAAGGAACATGGAGTAGTATCCTCTGATGATGATGCCGATGGTCATATTCATTCCAGAAATCTTGAAAAACCTTTAGCTGCGGTCCAAATGGGACTCATTTATGTTAATCCTGAGGGACCTGACGGAAATCCGGACCCAATTGCAGCGGCCAGAGATATCAGGGATACTTTTGGACGAATGGCAATGAATGATGAGGAAACAGTAGCTTTGATTGCCGGGGGACATACTTTTGGTAAAACCCATGGAGCAGCACCATCAGATAATGTAGGTAAAGAACCTGAAGCAGCCGGTATAGAACAACAGGGTTTTGGATGGAAAAACAGCTTTGGCTCGGGTAAAGGCGCCGATACCATTACAAGTGGTCTGGAAGTTACCTGGACTAAAACGCCAACACAGTGGAGTAATAATTTCTTCGAAAACTTATTTGGTTTTGAATGGGAGCTTTCTAAAAGTCCTGCCGGTGCGCATCAGTGGGTGGCTAAAAATGCCGAGCCCATTATTCCCGATGCGTTTGACAGTTCAAAAAAACATTTACCTACCATGCTTACAACGGATTTATCACTAAGACTTGATCCTGAGTATGAGAAAATTTCACGCCGTTTTCTGGAAAACCCAGATCAATTTGCCGATGCCTTTGCGCGCGCCTGGTATAAATTGACACATCGTGATATGGGACCGCTTTCCCGTTACCTAGGCCCTGATGTTCCAGAGGAAGAATTGTTGTGGCAGGATCCAATTCCGGAGTTAAACCATGAATTGGTCGAAGAAAACGATATAAACGAGTTAAAAGAAAAAATACAGAACTCAGCACTGAGCATCTCTCAACTGGTTGGAACTGCGTGGGCTTCAGCGTCAACTTTTAGAGGATCCGATAAACGAGGGGGTGCTAATGGTGCGCGCATACGATTAGCCCCGCAAAAAGACTGGGAAGTTAATAATCCTGCAGCCCTTAAACTGGTTTTGGATAAACTTGAAGGTATCCAAAAAGAATTCAATGCTTCGCAGGCCAGCGGCAAGAGAGTATCACTTGCCGATGTAATTGTTTTGGCGGGAAGTGTAGGTGTCGAGAAAGCAGTAAGGGATGCGGGATATTCCGTTCAGGTGCCTTTTGCGCCAGGTCGTATGGACGCTTCCCAGGAGCAGACCGATATTGAATCATTTGGATATCTTGAGCCTAAAGCAGATGGATTCCGAAATTTCAGAAAAAATAAATCGTCAATTTCAACTGAAGAACTTCTGATTGACAAAGCACATTTACTCACCCTAACACCTCCTGAACTCACCGTGCTTTTGGGCGGTCTTCGTGTATTGGATATTAATACAGATGGTTCTAAAAACGGTGTTTTGACCCATCGTCCCGGTCAGCTTACAAATGATTTTTTTATAAACCTGCTCGATATGAATACGCAGTGGCAGGCATTATCAAATGATAAGGAACTGTACGCAGGAAATGACCGCGCAACGGGCCAGCCAAAATGGATAGCAACGCGCGCCGATCTTGTTTTTGGTTCAAGCTCGGAGCTAAGAGCCATAGCAGAGGTGTACGCCAGTGAGGATGCAAAAGAACAATTTATAAATGACTTTGTGAAAACTTGGAGCAAAGTGATGAATCTGGACCGTTTTGATCTGGTTTAGATCCGACTTAAAATTGTAAAAGAGCCTATTTAAGGCTCTTTTTTTTATTCATTAGAAACACGTAAGTGCTTTATAATGAGTCTTAAAATGATATAAACTCCTTTTGCAATTCTGTAATACCCGCTGTGGATTTTTATTTGAATTTTGTAATTCGGACGAATTAGAATTTTATGACGCACTAGAAGCGTTTAATAATTAAAAATTGTATTATGAAAGTGCCCAAAGAAATAGTCAACGGTTTTTTAATATTTGCGGGAATTGCTGTTTTCTTCTTATTGATGGAAATTTTGAATCTTTCGCATCTATTTTATCTACGTTTGTTAAACGTACTTTTTATCATTTACGGAGTGAACAGGACCCTGAAAATGAATCTGGAGCAAGGCAATAAAAGTTTTCTTCCCAATGCAATATCGGCGATGGTCACTTCCTTTACTGGGGTTGTCCTTAGTATTGTAGCATTGCTTATCTACAGTTATGCAAAAGGGGGAAACGCGTACGTGAAGTCATTGTCAGAGGCTTTTATGTTTGGCGGTGATCCTTCTGTGACCACTTATTGTCTTTGTCTGTTTTTTGAAGGGTCGGCCTCCTGTATCATTGTAACATTATTACTGATGCTCTACTGGAACAATAAGTACACGGCGGATTAATCTCGTGAAGGAATCTCTAAAAATTAATTTAAGAAAGTATTTACTTACAATATTTTTTTATATCTTTGATAATGTGTTGTTTGTGCGAGGAGAGTAATATGAATCATCCTAATTATAATTCTGTGCAGAAGCAGTATATAAAAAAACTTTATAAGTTACAGCCAAGATCTGGCTACGATCTTGGTTAATTTAAAGTCAGTAAAGAGCAGGTATCATTACCTGCTCTTTATATGCCCCTTGCCTCTCAGCATCACAACAAATAGGGATTAATGCTACCTGCTCATAAAACATCAAAGGTTTTATTTTGGAAAACCATGCAATCATGCAAAGAAAAAAGCCTGGGCAGTACCAGGCTTCTTATTTGAACAATTCAGACTATGTTTTTCTTACCCATTAAAAGCAAAGCCACACCCAGGCCCACACCTGCAAATAAAGCTGTGCTGAGGTTTTGTGATTTTTCCCCAGGCGGGTTCCCGTACACCCTTAAAGGCTCTTTGGAGTTTGTAAGGACATTGCCCGGATCATCCTCTTTTTCCTTATTACGTTTCATTTTTACCCGAAGGGCTGCTGAGGCTGAATTTATGACCATCTTTGGAAATAACCGGTAGGTGCTAGTCAGGGCCGCAGCGCGCAGGTCAGGAAACAAATCCTTTTTGGGATGTTGGGCCAGCTCTACCATTCTCTGGGCAGTATCCCTTGGATCAGAAGCAATAAAAGGAATTTTCATATCAAAACCCGAGTATTTGGCTGAATGCAGATTACCGGTAGAATTTTGCAGTTGTGGGTAGAGATTGCAGATGTGGATATCCTTTCGGTTGGAAAGCTCCCCTTGCAGGCATTCCATCATGCCCCTGATTCCGAATTTACTGGCAGAGTACACAGCGCTGTAGGGGGCAGGCATAAACCCTCCGATGGAGACATTGTTAATTAAAATGCCCTGATCTTGTTTTTTAAAAACCGCAATGGCATTGTAGGCCCCGTGCATGTATCCAAACAAATTGGTCTTGAGTACCTGCTGGTGAATTTCCATTGGAATTTCTTCAAATTTTCCACTAGCCATCACACCGGCATTGTTGATCCAGATGTCAATTTTGCCGCCCATCGCCAGGGCTTGCCGGGTGACTTTCTGGACATCCTCTGCAATTGACATATCTGCGCTCACCCCAATGGCCTGAACATTTAATCCCCGGCAATACTCGAGCACTTCATCAAGTCCTTTTTGACCTCGTGCCACTGCCACTATATTACATCCCTGAAGGGCGAAAGCTTCTGCCGCTGCGCGGCCAACTCCGCTGCTTGCCCCGGTGATTACAACATTTTTCCCCATAAGGGAGTTTTTATGTGTTTTGCTATTTTCCATTTTCTTATTATTATAACTGTTTGGTATAGAAGTTACTAAAAATAATCCTTACCTGATCAGAGTTTAAGAAAACTTTAATTCCAGAAGTAATACGCAGAGCTTAAAACGGCATTTCTAAGGTATGTAAATATTAAAGCTACATCTGCAGGCTTTTTATTTTCTGAAATTTCAAATGTTAAAAAACACGCGCGCCATGATCCGTCCGTAAACGTAAAGGCAAAATTTTTCTTGAGTATTTTCAATGTATTTTTGGTGTCTTAACTTCTAAAATTAGAACTTTAAGCTTTACTGAGAAAAAATAATAGGAGCCCGCGCTATCGACTTATAATTTTATGACGGTGTTTTACTCCCCAGTCTGCCAGCTCCTTAATGATAGGTTCCAGAGTATGCCCGTAGTCTGTTAACTCATAGCTTACCGTAATGGGCTTGGTAGTGTTAACTGTTCTGGTAAGCAGTCCATTAATTTCCAGATCCTGCAATTCTTTAGAGAGCATTTTAGCGCCAAGACCATTAATTTGACGCTGTAGTTCTGTAAAATTCTTTTTGCCATACAATAAAACGCTGATGACTTTGATTTTCCATTTGCCACTTATAAGGTCAAGTGTATCTTGTATGGCAAATAGTATTTTAGAGCAGTCTGCCTGTTCAAGGGCTATTGATTTATCTTTTTTCATTGAATCTTATATGCTGGGAACTCACTATACTTGAGGAAACCCATATCAAAAGTAAAGTTACTATATTTTACCTTTGAAAAATAATAATCATTTAAAAAAAGATAAAATGAAATTAAAAGATAAAATAGCAGTAGTAACAGGAGCCTCAAAAGGAATAGGGGCAGGGATTGCAAAAGCGTTCGCCGAGGAAGGAGCAATAGTTATAGTAAATTATTCCTCAAGCAAAAGTGATGCAGATCAAGTTGTAAATCAAATTCAAATAGCCGGAGGCAAAGCGATCGCTATCCAGGCGGACATGAGTAAGTCTGCTGAGGTAAAACAAATGTTTGACAGAATAAAACTGGACTTTCAAACCATTGATATCCTGGTCAACAACGCCGGTGTGGCAGTATTTGAAATGATTGATGATCTGACCGAAGAAGCATTCCATAAACAGTTTAATTTAAATGTATTGGGTTATCTTTTAGCTACAAAAGAGGCCATTAAGTTTATGGGTGATAAAGGGGGAAGCATAATTAATATAAGTTCGATATTAAGCACCGATCCATACTTGGCATCCAGCGTTTATGCCGCTACTAAAGGTGCTGTAGATACCATCACATTAGCTTTGGCAAGGGAACTTGGATCCCGTAAAATAAGGGTAAACTCCATTCTGCCCGGACACACCAATACACCGGGTACCTCTGGAAACTTTGAGGGTGAACTAGGGGAAAAACTACTGGCGGGAACCCCTCTTGGACGCTTCGGAGAACCAGAAGATATAGCTCCGCTAGCTGTGTTCCTGGCCTCTGAGCAGGCGCACTGGATAACTGGTGAATCTATTAGAGCATCAGGTGGTGTGAGAGGGGTTGGATATTAAAGCTTGGGAAATCAAAGCAAAATAGCCCATGTAGCTTAAGTATATTTCTTAAAGCCCTTGTATTTGTAGAGATCAGGGCAATGTGATATATACTGAGTTTATATTAAGGAGCATTTTGCTTTTTAGTTAAGATTTTATTTTATTCAAAATAAGCTGTGCTGTCTTCTCACCGGCCTGGAGAATAATCTGCTCTGCGCTGCCTGAAAATACCTGGCGATGGGAAATATTTCCAAGCGGTGTTATGATGTGCAGAAAAATAGTTCCAACAGGCTTCTCTGGGGTTTCACTCCCCCCAAGTGTCGTGAGGCCGGTCAGCGCCACGGTAAGGTCAGAATTAAAGATAAGTGCTGATCTTTCTGCCAGAGCCTGGGTTACTTGCTGGGATTCAGCAGTAAATTCCTCAATTAGTCTGTGTGGAATATGGAGTATTTGTTCTTTAACAAATACCTCATAGCATACAATTCCCCCACGCAGGATCGCACCTGAATAGGGCGTAAGGGAAAAATCAGCACATAATTTTCCCGCTGATGCGCTTTCTGCAAATGCAATATTCCAGCCTTTATCGGCAATGGCCTTACTGCATTGTTTGATTATTTCTGATGGCATAGATTTAAATTTTAACTCATGTCGTTCTTATATTTTGCTAAGAAGGTCTAAATCCTTGATTATACAAATGTTGGTCTTACAAGAAAAACAACATTTGGATTTGGCCACTATGTTAAGCCAGCTTTAAAATCTATTGGCTAGATTTTAAAGATTGAAATTAAAAAGATTGAAATTAAAAAGATTGTATTGTCTGCTTAGTCAATTATTTGGGTTCGGGCAGCCACAAGACGGAACAGCGGTTCGAATTTTTTTATATGACCCTCCAGATTCTGCTGCAAGTTGGCAGGTCCGATACTTCCCTGCAGGCAATATAATTTCTCGTTGTGGGCAAACATAAACTGCAGCATACGTATTTTTTTCTTATCAGGAGATAAATTTAATTCTTCTTCAGCTTCCACCATCATCCCCGCTACCCCGTCAATTGTGACAGGCTCTGTACGAATAAGTCGGGCTGTGGGAGGCAGCATAGAAGGTATAGAGTTCTCGCTGAGCACAATGTCCTGGTCTTGCTTATCCAGGTCATGAACCATGATCATGATTTGCTCGATGCCCCTTCCATCATGACTGGTAAACTGCTGTATAGTGGAGGACATTTTCGCCTCTTCAGCCCTCCAGCTTTTGGGTATGGATAATATCACGGCAGACTTTTCTGCTTTAGGATGGCGTTTTGTCGTAAAATGAATAATATGTCCATCGGTGAGCTCCTGATGCGGGGCGTCATGGTAGGCAAAGGAGATAATACTTTTGTGAATACCCTCGGTCTTGGCAAGCCCTATTTCGGATTTTGCTTTTTCAATAAAATCGCGTGCATACTGCTCCTGTTCGATAGGCTGCTCTAATTGCTCATTTACCAGGGAATCGATTCGGCGCTGCAGTATATTGAAATCTCTGCTGCCCAGTTCCTCTTTCAAAAATTGCTCGATATTTATCGCTGCACGCCCAAATAATACTCTTGAACTTTTCTCTACTGCTATAGCATCTTTTTTAAGTGCGGGAAATTCAGAGGCAACTTTCTTAAGGGCTGCGTCCTGTCCTTTCAAAAAAGCGTAGGTTTCCATACCCAACATAACTTTCGGGTGATGCTGTTTCTGGGGATAAGCCTGAGTGGCTAAAAAGCAGTACGCAATTAAAAATAAGGTTCTCATAAAGGATTGTGAATTTGGATATTATTCTTACAAAAGCAAATTTATGCGCTCGCAGAAATGCCATTTTATAAAATTTTTTGACCGATTTATATAATTCGCATCTTGGTAATAACACAAAACGTTCAGACAATATATTCTGGATGAGACTATACTGTTAATAATATAATTTTCATAAAATATCTTGTAAGATTTTGGCTGACCTTGTTAATACATTTGAATAATGAGCTCATTTTAAAGCCATTGCATTCTATTTTTAATTAACAATTCACTTATATGAATACCAAATACTTACTCACAGCATTATCCTGCTCCCTGGTTCTGCTCTGCTACAGCCAGAAGGGAATTCCCCCAAAGCAAGACACCAAAAAAGTAACCATTACCAATTATCCGACTCATTTGGAATTCAATTCAGCTCTCGCATCGGGCCTTAAAACAGCCGGGGGATGGCAGGTTACACCTGTGGCTAGCGGACTGGGAAAACCCCGTATGCTGTACATCGGCAAAAAAGGCCAGCTCTATGTGACCAGACGTGACGCCGGTGATGTACTGATGCTTACCGATACCAATAAGGATGGAAAATTTGATGAGATGACACGTGTGGCGGATTTTCCCGGAGTGCACGGCATTACATCGAAAGATAATTACATGTATTTGTGCAACAATAACAAAGTGCTTCGATATGCGATGAGCGAAGACGGCACTTTAGGCAAAGTCGTCGATACGCTGATCAAAGACCTGCCAAGTGGAGGACAGCACGCCAACCGAACTATGGATTTTGGTCCTGACGGAAAACTATACATTTCGGTGGGCAGCGTTTGTAATGATTGCAAGGAAAGTGATAAGGAAACTGCCACCATGCTGCAGGTAGATCCCCTGACATGGAAAAGAACGCTGTATGCCTCAGGGCTTCGCAACACCATCGGGTTTGACTGGCAACCAAAGACCGGGGAGATGTGGGGTGTGGATAATGGAGGTGATGCAAAAGGGGATGAATGGCCACCTGAGGAATTAAACCATATTGTGATGGGAGGAAATTACGGCTTTCCCTTTGCTTATGCCAAGCGGGAGGTGGACCAGAGCAGGGAAGATCCGGTAGGCAATACCAAGGAAGGATGGGCTTTGAAAACCCAGCCATCCGTATTGGAATTCCCGGCCCACAGCGCCCCTATTGCTTTTGCTTTTTTTGATAGCGGAAAAAATAAAGGCGATGCGCTTGTCTGCTGGCATGGCTCATGGAACAGGCAGAATCCCAGTGGTTATAAGGTAGAGCGTATTAAATTTGACAATAAAGGAAATGCCACCGGATCAGAGGACTTTCTAACGGGGTTTCTCATTGGCAATGAGCGCTTTGGAAGACCTGCAGGACTGGCCATTGGCACGGATGTAGTATATGTATCTGATGATGCAAATGGAATTATTTATGCCCTTAAAGAAAAATAAAGATGAAAAAGTATATGATATTGCTGTTGTTAGCCCAACTGAGCTGGGCACAGCAACCCACCAAACGTATTGAATTTGAAGCTCCGGAATCCTATCCTGAAGGGATAGTTTTTGATAAGGCGGCCAATGTGTTTTATGTATCCTCTGCAAGACTGGGAACTGTAGGGAAAGTCACTAAGGAAGGAAAATATTCTGAATTGTATGCAGATAAAACTTTAAAATCCACCTATGGACTCAAAGTACATCCGGATGGCAAAAGGCTTTTTGTCTGCGCGGGTGATGCCAATTACAGCAAATTCAGCACCCCTGATACTAAAAAGAAAATGGCCAGACTACTGATCATTGACCTGAAAAGCGGCAAAAAAATAAACGATGTTGATTTGTCTCAATTAATTCCAGGGGAGCATTTTCCCAACGACCTCACTTTTGACAAGCAGGGCAATGCCTATATTACCGATAGTTTTGCAGATGCAGTTTACAGGGTCGATCAAAAAGCAAATGCTACAGTTTTCAGTAAAAGCGAACTGCTTCAAACAGCAGGAGTAGGACCAAACGGTATAGTGTTTGCTCCCCAGGGGTTTTTGCTTGTTGCAAATAACGGAACAGGAGCGCTAATCAAAATACCCGTAACAGGAGCAAATAAGCCAATGAAAGTCAGCATTGAGCAGTTTTTTCCAGGGGCCGATGGAATGCTTTTAAATGATGATAATACCCTGACACTGGTTCAAAACGGGGGAGTAAACAAAGTTTTTAAAATAAAAACTTCTGATAACTGGACTTCGGCTCAGGTAATGGAATCCACTTCTGTGGAAGACCGATTTGCCTTTCCCTCAACAGCGGCACTGGCGGGTTCCGATACCTGGATTATGAATGCCAATTTCAGCGAACTTGCAGAGGGAAATAACGTACCCTCGAGAAAATTCACTATTCAGAAGGCCATCTTTAATCCGGTAAAAAAGTAAATCAGTAAGAGTTAATTTATTGATGGCTTGTTGAATTATCAAAAAGAAATGTTCTCAGTATAAACTAGGACCTAAAATGAGTCTAAAATTTAATTCCCGTACTAGATGTTTTATATAATTATCAAGTGCGAAGAACCCGCGTATGTGTAATGCGTTTATTTAAAATGATTTTTTGGCGGTTCTTTATATTTTAATTAAAATAATCTTATATTTAGAGCTATTACTAAACAGCTATAAGTATAGCTATATTATTAAATTAGATTTTATGTTACCAAAAGATATATTTCTTGTGGATGATGATCAAGACGATATCACCAATTTTATAGATGCGATCCACTCCCTGAACAAAGAAGTGAACTGCCGCACTTCAAATAACCCAATAGAGGCACTTTTGGAACTCAATTCCAGTGATACGCTTCCTGATCTGATACTGCTGGATTATAATATGCCTTTTATAAACGGGCTTGAATTTATACGCCGTCTGCGCAGCTACGATAGGCTGGCAAATATTGAAGTGGTCATATTCTCAACACCGGATAAGGAGGTTATGATCCCCTGGCTTTTAAAAAACAATACCATAGTGAAATACATTTCAAAGCCTGATACCTTCGAGGATCTCAAATCCGTGCTCAATGAACTATTATAACTGTCAGTCTTGGATAATATTTTAATCCAATCACCTGCTTTTTTTATTACGATTTATTTTTGTAATTTAGTAAACGTTTCATGGAAGAGTCGATATACTTAAATAAGTTATTGGCTCTTTTTCTTTTAGATGATAAAATACGCAAATGCCTTTTTAGCAAAAAGATTCAGAGTGCCAATATAGTACATGGGGGCAATCGACGCATTCTTTTTCATCAGAAAAACACGCTGCACCTTGGGAAAATTAAGTCCTCAGGGGTAGATAGATCGTGAATTTCGCCCCCTGGCCCGGGGCACTTTCTACGGTAATTATTCCATCATGGTTATCCACAATTTTCTTTACAATGGAAAGCCCTATTCCAGTTCCCTCATAGGTATCTTTGGTATGGAGCCTCTGGAAAACCTCGAAAATTTTCTGGGCATGTTTCTGTTCAAATCCAATACCATTATCTTCAAAAGTAAGCACATGGTAGTGCAGCTGTGGGTTCATTCCAGAGATGTGGCCCTGGAAGAGAGAAGCTGATATTCTAATCAAGGGAGCGACGTCCGCTTTTTTGAATTTCAGCGAATTGGATATCAGGTTATAGAGCAGCTGTCGGAACTGATAATTGATAATGGAGAGATTCTCGGAGTGCAGGATCTCGATGCGGGCGTCGTGCTGTAGAAGTTCCTCTGCTATTTCTTCTTTTATTTCCTCTATAAGATGTCCAAGTTCTATTTGCTCCAGTGTCTTATCCGGACTGCTTGTCCGGGAATAGGCCAGCAGGTCATCTATGAGATTCTGCATCCTTTCGGCCGATTTGCGCATTCTCTCAAAATAGTTCAGACCCCTTGGGGAAAGACTGGCGGCTTCCCCTTTGATAATAAGATCCGAGAAGGTCTGTATTTTGCGCAGAGGTTCCTGCAAATCATGGCTTGAGATATAGGCGAAAGTTTGAAGCTCCTTGTTCATTCTCTCGAGTTCCACATTTTTTTGCTGCATTTGCAGGGTTCTTTCCTGAACGCGCAATTCCAGTTCATCGGTAAAGGACCTCTGATCGTGTATATCGGTACTGGTTCCTACCCACATCTGGATTTTTCCCTCAGCATCACGCTGGGGAACAGCGCGGCTTAATTGCCATCTGTAGGCTCCCGAAGCACTTCGAAAACGGTGCTCAAGAGAAAAAGGAGTTCCTTTGGTTACCGCTTTTCTCCAGGCTTCTCTATGATGCTTCCTGTCATGGGGATGCACAATCTCGATCCAGCCCTGTGCAGCAAGCTGCTCGGGGGTAAGTCCTGAATAATCATATACGGACTGGTTAAAATAATTCAGATTTCCCTCATTATCGCTGGTCCATACATGCTGTGTCATTGAATCTGCCAGCAGCCTGAACTTTTGTTCACTTTCGTGTAGAATCTGCTGTTTGAGTTTTTCCTCTGTGATATCCTGAAGTGTACCAATCATATGGTCCGGGGTGCCATGAACATCATAGAATACTTTACCCTTGGCTTCAATCCAGTGAAGGGAGGAATCCGGCCATATGATACGGCCAATAAAGTAGAATTTCCCGGTTTCCCGGGCTTCCTTATGCGCCTGGTTGCGCTTGTCCATATCCTCGGGATGTATCTGATGCCTGGTTTTGGCCAGAGTGAAATCCTGCTGCACACTTCCTGTGAAAATTTCCGAGAATCGCTCAGAGGTCTTAATTTCTCCGGTTCTCAGATCCAGCTCCCAGGTTCCCAGTTCGCTGGCCTCTATCACGATATTGAGTTTCTCGTGACTCAGGGCGCTCTGCTCCAGGGCAGCGGCAATTTTGATCTGGCTGTTTTTAAGCTCTGTTATATTGGCCGTTACACCGGCCATACCAGTGACCCTTCCCTTGCTATCCACCACAGGCATTGCCGAGGCGTGAATCCAGCGGATACCCTCACGGGTATCAATACGGTAGGTGGCATCATATACGGTGTTTTGGGCCACAGCAGTGCGAAAGGCTTCGCGCATTGCCGGGCGATCCTCTGGCAGCACCATATCCAGGAACTCCTCATAGGATAAAGACTCACCGGGTTTTCTTCCAAAATTAATTTTGCATTGCAGCGAGCATTGTATACTACCTGAAGCAATATCAAGCTCGTAGGAACCCAGCTCACCGGCTTCAAGGGCAAGATTAAGGTGCTGGGCAGTATGAGAGGCTTTCTTTAAGGCCTTGTCTTTTTCATTACTCTGATGGATCTGTTGGGAAATATCCTGAAGGGTCCCATCAAGCCTTACAGCGATACCCTTGGAATCAAAAGTGGTTTTGCCTTTGGCATGTACTACTCTTTTCTCTTCAGTGAGCGGATGCACTATGGTATAATACAAGTCGTACTTGCCGCCCGATCCGGGACGCAGTACCTCTTCAATAGCGCTCAGCACGGTTTGCCTGTCGCTCTGAAGTATGGCATCAATGGCATTTTGAAGATGGATTTCATTCTCATGGGGAAGACCAAACCAGTCTTTGAGCCTGTTGTTGGCTGTGAACTTACCACTGGCAGGAGAGTAATCATAGGTACCCAGCTCGGCTGCCTCAATGGCAAACTCCAATTGTCTGTGGCTTTCACTGAGGGTATCTATGAGTTTTACTTTTTGGGTTGTTTCGCTGCAGGTTACAAATACACCGGCAGGATTTCCGCTTTCATCAATCACGGGACTGTGACTAAAGGTCCAGTATACATCTTCCATTTTTCCATTTCTGAAAATAGGCAGCAATTGGTCCTCATTCCAGGAGACTTGCTTATTTTCAAGCACATTGTCAATCAAGGGCTTGATGAATTCCCATATTTCAGGCCATGCCGCTTCTGCGGGCATGCCCAGGATGGCAGGATGTTTTCCCTGATTTCCCAAACTCGGCCTATAGGCATCGTTATAAAAGCAGGTTAATTCTTTTCCCCAGAAAACAAACATGGGAAACCTGGAATTCAGCATAATGCTAAGGGTGGTGCGCAGGCTCTGCGGCCATATGGAAGGATCACCAACCGGGGTATTTGTCCAGTCTTTATTTCTGATATACTGACCCATCTCACCGCCTGCGGAGAGAAAATGTAGATTACTGTTCATGGCGTGCCGTTGAGAATGCTTAGTTATTTTTGGTACACAAAATTGGTTTTGGTCACTGTATGTTTCTCCCAGTTGATAGACAGTACAAATTCTATGGATTTTTTAAGATCCTCAAGGGACAATGATTTTTTTATATACAAGGAAGCGCCAAGATCAAAACATCTTTGCACTGTTTCAGGGTTGCTGGTGGTGGATAAAATAATTACAACAATATCTTTGAGCTTCTCGCTGGTTTTAATCTCATGCAAAACTTCAAAGCCATCCTTTATAGGCATGTTGAGATCCAGAAAAACTACCGATGGATAAGGTGGCGGATTTTCAAGCTTCAAAAGCATCTGGTCCCCGAGTTCAAAAACACTGATGCTTTCTCCGATCTGCTGGGTTACCTCTTCAAAGAAAAGCCTGTCATCATCGTCATCATCAACGTAAAATATAGTCGAGCAAATTTCTAATGCCATAGTAATAGTTATCAGGGGGTAAAGGTAAATATTTAGATCAGTATTAAAGCGGAAATTCTAAAAATTTAAGAAGATCTTACAGGAACAGCAAAGACTCTGAGAAGTGGTCATTAGAAAACTTTCCCCCTTTGTATTAGCGTATTTGGCCAGGATTACATTTATGATTTTATGCCCTGAAGAGTAGATGGGTACTCAAGGGGAATTTTATCCAAGGTTTCATAGCAGTACTGCCGGTCGGTAAGTTAAAAAATTACGCCCTTATGACTGACAAGGATTTTATAAAACAACATACAAGTAGCCAAACTATTAGAATCAACTTGTATTTATCTTGAGACAGCGCTGGTAGGGGTGAGGCTTTTGAGCCAGTATTGCATTATGCTACGGATGGTGCTTTTATAATTGTTGAAATTATCTTCTTTTTTAAAAAAGCCCTGTACGTGGCAGTCATAGGCTTTAATCACGTTTTCAGGACTCTCTGAGGTGGACATAAAAATATACGGCACGCATTTTTCGCTTGTTCTGGGATCAGACAAGATTTGCTGACGAAGCTCAAAGCCATCCATTTTAGGCATATTGATATCCGATAGTATGATAAAAGGTAAAATATCGGGATTAGACAAATACTCCAGCACCAGTGTGGAATCCCTGAAAAAAACGACCTTGTTTGGGTAATTCAGGCTGCTGAAAATATCCTGGAGGAACATCGTGTCATCCTCGTCGTCTTCAATAATGATAATTTCCCCGTTTCTTCTCATAAACTAAAGATAGGCATAATAATGTGTTTTTTACTACAGGCAAAGTTTTTTTTCAGCGAGTTTCAATCCAATTTTCATTCTAAGGACCATCAAAAACTTTTTTTTGTTCTAAAAGCCACGCCTTGAGCCAAAAGCTGGCGCACAACAGCAAGAGAAAAGCAGCATTAAAAAGGCTGATATATTTCATAAAAAAGCAGGGCACTATCCCATAAACTTGATTTAATATTCCAGCCTGTTTAATATAAAGCCTTCCAGCTCTTTATCCACCGCTTTATCACGCTGGGGCGAGGTGAGTATTTTGCTGTAAAGGGTGATATGGTTTTCGATCAGGAACTGGTCAAGCTCATTCAGGCACAATAAAAAAGAAGGCTGAGCTGTCTGCCATAACAATTTATCTTCAGAGGAAATATCTGTGAGCAAAACCCTGAAATGGTTTGGTGATTCAGTGGTATTTTGCTCCGCGAAGGGCTCCATTTTGATATTGAGTTCAAAATCATTGTCAATGTCTTTATAGGAGCCTGTTAAAAAGTAAGCTAAATTCATAGTATTGTTTTATTTTAATTTTTCAAATATCCCTTGCACGCTGCGCATACCCATTACCGGGTAATCAGAAAAAGATGCTTTGCGCTTTGATAAGGGCTTTTGTCATATCGATTCCTTTCTGCAGGGATCCCTTGAAGAGATCCCCTTCACTTTTAATTCTTGCAACGGCATTGGATATGTTGAAATCCTTCATGGCAAGACCTTTTTTAACCTCTTCCCAATGCAGGGGCATGGAAACAGTAGCGCCTATTTTGGGACGCAGTGAATAAGCGCACGCAATGGTCGCGCCCGGCCGGTTCTGCAAAAAGTCCAGATACATCTTCCCGTTGCGGTTTTTGATCTGGCGCTCCATAGTGGTGAACTCCGAAAGCTCATCGTGCACGATCGATACAATGAGCTTTGCAAACATCTGGGACTGGTCATAGGAATATTTCGCCCCAAGAGGAATATAGATATGAATTCCGGTGGATCCCGAGGTCTTTACATAGGCGGGCACATCAATGGCATCGAGTACTTTTTTTACTTGCTGCGCCGCCTGGATGACCTGCTCAAAAGTGTTTTGGTTTGTCGGGTCAAGGTCAATGACGCAGTAATCGGGATTATCAGGATGTTTTATCGTGCTAAACCAGGGGTTCATTTCAATACATCCCAGAGAGGCCATATACAAAAGGGTAGCCTCGTCGCCTCCAACCAGAAATTCCTTGTCCTCTCCCTCACTTGTGGTGTAGGGAAAAGTTTTGGCCCAGTCAGGGGCTTTGCCCTTGACATCTTTCTGGTAGAAACTCGACGCATGGATCCCCCCGGGAAAGCGGTTCAGTGACAAGGGACGGTCCTTTAGATAAGGCAGTATGTATGGGGCCACCTGATAATAGTAATTGAACATATCGCGCTTGGTATACCCGTCCTCGGGCCAGTATACCTTGCTTAGGTGATTAAATTTCAGGTTGTGGCCTTTTATTTTTTTTGTCTGGGATTCCTCAGTGGGGTTTAGCAGTGTTTTTTGCCCGCTGTTTACAGGGGCTGAGACCAGTTCATTTTTATCAGTATCGGGATTTACTTCTGAAACCGCCTGAAGGGTCTCAGCTGCTGTCTCGCGCACTACCTCTGTGGCTCTTTTATCCGAGCGCATCCCCTCAAAGGAAGGATGGCGGAAAACCCCATCGGAGGTCACCTCTGCAAAACTCACCTCACAAACCAGCGATGGTTTGAGCCAGGTGGCCGTGGCATGGGGCGGGTTAGGGCGGAAGCGTGAAGGCTTATTGATATCCGGCTCGGAGGAAAAAGGAATTTTTGTGGTGATCAGCGGGGTGAATTGCTGCATCATTTCTTTCTGCATCTTATCCCCGAATCCTGTCCCGACTTTCCCCACGTACTGCAAATGGCCGTTTTCATATACACCCAGCAGCAAGGAGCTGAACTCCTTGGAGGAGCCCTCATTTTTGGTAAACCCTCCAATGACCACTTCCTGTCTCTGGCTGACTTTGATCTTGAGCCATTCCTTGTTGCGGCTATCGGGACTGTAAAGCGAGCTTGCCCTTTTGGCCATGATCCCTTCAAGGCCCATTTTTTTGGCTGCCTGAAAAAAATCAAGCCCGCTTAAAGTAAAAACCTGGCTCAGGCGGATCCGGTCATCATCGGTGGGTAATATTTGATTCAAGATCGCTTGCCTGTCGCAGAGCGGCAGGTTTGTGATATCTTTATCGTTGTACCACAAAAGATCAAAAACATAATAGACCAGATCACCATCCGCTTCGCTTCGCCAGTTCTGAATGCCACTGAAATTGGCTTTGCCATCCTGGCCTAAAACCACAATTTCGCCATCTAAAACCGCATCGAAAGACCATTTGCTAAGCGCCTGGGTTATAGGATAGTATTTTTCTGCAAAGGATTTGTTGTTGCGAGATGAGATCAAAACGGTCCCATTACTGATATAGGCCAGCGCGCGGTAGCCATCCCATTTGACCTCGTAGCTCCAGTTGGGGTCATCAAACGGCTCACTCACTAGGGTGGCCAGCATTGGTTTTATGGCAGTGGGCATTTTTGCCTCTTTGCCATTTTTTAAAAGCGCATTGATTCTCAATGTAGCATTTCTGGATGTTTGTTTCTTTGTTTTCATCTGCAGTTCATTTTATTTGGCCATCCTAAAGGCTATAGCTGATCCAGCCCCGTGCTGGTATCAAGCTTTATTTTTTACTGGGTTAAGGTGTTTAAAATTAAACATATAGCATTGATTGTATTTATATCAAAAGGTGTAATTTTTATCAAATTTACATTTGAATTCCAGAGAAAAGATCCGCTATTTTAACAGCTTTACTAGCCTTATATCGGTAAATAAGTTCTATATTTGATTGGCAAACAAGACCACTATTTTTAAATTAATTGCAATGGACAAGGAGATGAGACTGAAGGTTCGAAAAGAACTCGACGCAAGGCAGCAGTCAAATATTATTAAATTAAAAGGGAGCTTAATTTCAAAGGGCTACACGGAGATTATTCACATTTTGGATCAGGATGATGAATTCCATATCAATTCTTTTGAAATTGAAAAGGACGCGAGCGGTGAGGTACAGGAGTTTATTACAGCATTTATTGCCCGGGAAAACCTTCAGGACACGATCTCCATTTTTAAGTAATCACCGGCAAAAAGATTTTAAATCCACGCTAAAAAGCGCAACTGCGATCAGCAAGGGCGCTTTTTAATTTTAATACAGCAGAAAGTAAGGCTGAGTCGCATATTTTAGACCCACAAAAAGGGTAGGGCCACTGGAGGATTTACTCCCAGAATTTCCATCTTTTTTTCTCTTTTTCCCCGCCGTTCGCCTTATCTGTGAGGGGCTCTGGTTGATCATCAAAAACAGCAGGGTTATCAGCGGACAGATCCTCTGAATCCTTGAAGGGATCAGGGGCTGATTTTAAGTGCTGCTGCAGCTCGGAGCGGGAAAAACCGGCGTTTTGTTCAGCATCATCATCCACGGCGTAGGTGAGATGGGGGAAGCTAAAATCAATGGGCTTTTCTTTTCCTATTTCAAAGAATTCGACCACATACTGGTTCTTTTCCGTATTTACCGCTTTTATTTTTCCTTTGTTCCAGACCGGATGCAGGACCAGATCGCCTTCTTTAAAGCTGGTGTCATGATCCCCTTTCTCTACGCCCTTATTTGTTTTGCTGCTTTGGATAATTTCCCGCGAGAGTGTTCCCTTTCGGATATAGAACTCCTCACTGATTTCAAAGAGAAATCTGGAAGGATATTTGTTAAGGCCTGTAGTAAAGTTAAAGCCTTCCGAATCGGTCATGTAAAACCTTTTCTCGGCCCGGGTAACCGCCACGTACATGAGCCTTCGTTCTTCCTCGATGGCACGTTTTCTTCTTTCTTTGATGGATAATGCGCTTGGAATGACCCCTTCGGTAAAGCCACAGAGAAAAACATAAGGAAATTCAAGCCCTTTGGAAATGTGAATGGTCATCAGCCTTACCTTATCCTGTTGCTGGGTATCGGCATCCAGATCGGTATACAAGGCAATTTCCTGCAGGTACTCGATAATGTTCACAGCAGCATTATTTTCCTTTTCCAGCACCAGCATGGAATTTACAAGTTCCTTGATATTCTCAAGCCTGTCCTCATCACCGTCTTTTCGATACAGTTCAGAAAGACCGCTCTTATCGAGTATGATTTTCACAAGGTCCGATATGGATTTGGTCTTGGCACTCTCCCGAAGCTCGTCCAGGAGCGCCAGAAAATCAAGGGCACCTTTCTTGGCGAGTTCCTTATCGGCTGTATTTCTTTGCAGTGCCTGCAAAAGGGAGAGATTCTGCTCGGCGGCCAGAAGGCTCAGCCTTTGGAGAAACTTCTTGCCAAGGCCCCGGGAAGGCTGGTTGTGCATGCGCAGAAATGAAAAGTTATCTCCCTGGACAATTAGCCGTAGCATAGAGAGCACATCTTTGATTTCTTTTCTCTCAAAGAAACGGATGCCTCCAAAAATGATATAGGGAATGTTATCTTTTATAAGCGCCTGCTCGATATTTCTTGAAAGATGACTCGAGCGGTACAATATGGTGATATCAGAGTACGAAGCATCCTGGGACTGCAGTATCTCTTTTATCTCAGAGGCGATCCAGCGGCTTTCCTCAAAATCATTTTTTCCGTGGAAATGCACCACCTCAAAGCCTTCGGGCTTATCGGTAATCATATCTTTGTCTACCCTTACGGTATTGTTTTTAATAATATGGTTTCCAACCTTCAGGATATTAGGAGTGGAGCGGTAGTTGCGGTTCATGATAATGGTGCGCGTATCGGGAAAGATACTGTCAAATTCCACCAGGTACTCGGGTTTGGCGCCACGCCATTCATAAATGGTCTGATCGGGATCACCCACCAGAAAAAGGTTTTGGTGCACGCGCGAGAGCATTTCCACCAGATGAAACTGGCTCTGGGAACTATCCTGGGCTTCATCGACCTGAATGTAGTGCAGGTTTTGCTGCCACTTTGAAAGTACATCAGCATTATGGTCTAAAATGAACTCAGTGAAATGAATCAGGTCATCAAAATCAAGGGCGTAATTTCTTTTTTGTTTATCCAGGTACATCTGGAAAACCTGACTTGATAGAGAATCACTAGGGTCGGGCTCAAAACCTTTGTTCTCCAGTATATATCCCAGGTAATTGGAAGAGCTTTTCTGTTTGGAGATAAAACGCAGCACCTGTTTGAAAGTCAGTTGCTTGGAATTGATCTCAAGGGCTGTAAAGACATCCCTGAGTATGCTTTTCTGGTCTTCGGCGTCCAGTATAATAAAATTTTTCGGATAGTGTATTTTGTTGATTTCCTCGCGCAGGAACCTTACGCAAAAACCGTGATAGGTGGTGATAAAACTCACATCATAGGTGTCCCCGATAAGGGCCTTGACGCGTTTTTTCATTTCCTGGGCGGCCTTATTGGTAAAGGTCACGCAAAGAATATTGGAGGAATTGATCCCAAGCCTGTCCACAATATAGGCAAAGCGGGAGGTAAGGGCTTTTGTTTTTCCTGATCCTGCCCCGGCAATAACCCGGACGTAGCCTTCGGTAGTTGTCACTGCCTCAAGCTGCTTTTGGTTTAGGTTCTCTAGAATGGGATCAGTCATTTGTTCTTTATTTTATGGTAAGATCCATTTGCCCTGGCACAAATTCAATCTTTGGTTTTTTAATTTAAAAGATCCTGAAAAGAATTTATTAATTTTATTGTAAATCTTTTCAGGATCTTTTTTTCATGATGTTAAATATCGGAAAGCTTTGAGGGATCCGTTGCCTCTGCAATGCTTTTTCCCTTTGGGTTGTTTTTTCCCTCAGAAGGGTTCTCAGGATCCTCTTCTTCGGAGTAGTCATTCAGGCGCCCTGCTTCCCCGGTGCCTGCCCCGGATTGCATGCCTGCCGAACCGCTATAAGCGCTGTTGGCATTCTTGTTGGTGTCCTGATCATTTTCCGGTGTGTTTTTATCTCTCTCCATGATTTTCAGTTTTTAGTTTTTCCCTGTGATTCTCCAAAAGCTCGCGGGCCTGCTTAAGCCCTGTCGCAATTGCAATTCCTTCTTCCACGCCCTCCTGTAGCAGTGCATTGGCAATCTCGACTGCCTTTTGCCTTAACTCGGCGGGCTGGTTCTTATAAGATGGGGGATAGTCCCCTTGATACCAAGGCATGGGATTAATTGTTTTCAACAAGGTATTCCCTGACATCATCCACTCTGGTACCCGCGGCTCTCACGGCACTTTTTAATACTTCCTGGGGCACATTGAACTTTTCAGACCAATACTGCACCTCGTATGATTCGTTGATATTGATTTGCGAATCATCGGCTTTTCCTGTTTTTGTTTTATCGTCCATGATTTTATATTTTATAGTTTACCTAAAGTTACTCTATGTGACTTATAGATAGTTATACTATTAACAGCTCATTTTTACAGGATTGTAATTATGAGAGTTAATCATTAGCGCGATAATCAATTGGTTGGAACCCAAAGCCCTATCGTTAATTTTCCTTAACCTGCCGGAAGGTCAGGTTGATCCGGGGCAGAACCTCCCGGGCTGTTTTTGGTACCTGATGCTCCCAATAGGTATTGGTACTTCCGGACATCAAAAGAAACGTCCCATGATAAAGGGGTATTTCTACAGGCGGGATGTTTTTAAGGGTTTTATGGCGCAGGCGAAACAGCCGCGTTTCCCCAAAAGTCACCGAGGCAATGTTCATATTCTTGTTGCTGCTGGAGGTTTTATCGCTGTGCCATCCCACACCGTCACTGCCGTCCCTGTAAAGATTCAGCAGTACGGCATTAAAACCAATCCTGGTTTCCTGCTCCACGCGCTCCCTGATCTGCAACAGCTCAAAAGGCCAGTTGGGATTGGATTTTCGCTCAGCCCGGTTCGTATCCCCATACCAGGAAATCATCCTTGGGGCAGTAACCACCTTATCGTACATGGGCATTTCATATTCCCTCCAATGGGTGGTGTGGTATAAAACATTATAATAATGATCGGACTCCTGCTTGCTGAAAAAATTATCAATCAGCAGCAGCTCAGCATCGGGAAGCTCAAATATTCTTTTGCCGCCCTGTCCCGATGAAAAAATTTCGGTGTCATTGAAAAGCATCATTTTTTCTGGAATTTAATTTATACTCATTTTATGATCCTGCCTGTGCAGAAAAGGCATCCCCTCACTGGTCATCTTAAGCCTTGGAAGGTTGATTTCATGTTCCTGGGGATAAGGCTGGCGGTCGGTCATGCTGACATCTTCGCGGATCTGTTTGTGCACGGTAAATTGGCGCTCATCGGCATTTGAATAACGCGGATCGGCTATAAAAGGCATCTTGGCCATTTTGGTAACGGTAATGGTAGGGAAATGATAATCAACCTCCACGTGGCCCAGCAACAGATAGCAGCCTCCTCCCTGAAAAGGGTATTCCTTTAGGCTTCCGGTGAAATGGGCCGTATCGAACATCTCGCCTTGGGCATCAATCCAGGTACCAAAATACATGGCGCCCATTTTGGTGGGCACATGTTTTCGCGAGATAAGATACGCCAGCATGCGTACTGTCTTTTTATGGTGACCCGGCAAATCCTTTGCCATGACATCACCGCGGAATTTGGTCTGCAAAAGATCAAAAGGGGAGCATGAGACCGGGAAGCTCAACAGCTCGATTTCATCAAAGGCATCTTCAAATTCTGATCGTGCCAGCTCGGGCAGCTTATATTCCTTGAAAGGCTCCTGAAAAAGAACAAGGCCCCTTTGCTCGGGTTTAAAGTTCACCAGAATAAGCCTGGCTATTACCAGCAATTGGTTTTTGGTTTTTCCCGTAAAACGGAATGCGCCTATGAAAATGAGAATTTGCAGGGTCTCAATGCCAATTGGGATGCGGTTGATAAAATCCTCTAGGGAATTATATTCCCCATTACTCTCACGCTCTTCCTGTATGAGCAGCGCTATTTTGGATTCCAGCCCCTGCAGGTGCATAAAACCCAGATATACATCGGCGCCGTATAAAGTGGTTTGCAGTTCGCTTTTGTTCACGCACGGGTTATGGATAACCGCCCCTGACATCCGCGCCTCATGCACATAGACCTCAGTGCGGTAAAAACCGCCCTGGTTGTTGATCACCGCCACCATAAATTCCACCGGGTAATGCACTTTCAGATACAGGCTCTGGTAGCTCTCCACCGCGTAGGAGGCCGAGTGCGCCTTGCAGAACGAATAGCCGGCAAAGGACTCGATCTGGCGGTAGATTTCCTCGCTGAGTTTTATGGGATGGCCCTGCGCCTGACAAGAGGCAAAGAAATTATCCTTTACTTTCTGCAGCGCTTCCTTTGAGCGCCCCTTGCCCGACATGGCCCGGCGCAGGATGTCCCCGTCTGCTGCCGGCAGCCCCCCGTAATGCAGGGCAATTTTGATCACGTCTTCCTGGTAGACCATAATGCCGTAGGTTTCTCCGAGCTGCTGCTCGAAAACCCGGTGGAAGTACTCGAACTTATCGGGATTATTGTGGCGGAAAATATATTCTTTCATCATCCCGGATTGCGCCACCCCCGGGCGTATGATCGAGGAGGCGGCCACCAGGGTTTTATAATTGTCGCATTGCAGGCGTCGAAGCAGTCCCCTCATGGCCGGGCTTTCAATGTAAAAACAGCCAATGGTTTTTCCAATGCCCAGAAACGCATTGCAGCTGGCCTCATTCTTGGAAATGGACGTATCGCGGATATTGAGCCTGATACCGCGGTTTTTCTCAATGAGCTTCACACTGTCATCTATGTGGCCAATGCCTCTCTGGCTTAAAATGTCAAACTTCTCAAGGCCTATATCCTCGGCAATATGCATGTCAAAAAGGGCAATGGGAAATCCCTTTGGAGGCATTTCAAGAGGTGTGTAATTGGTAATAGGCTCCTCGGAGATCAAAATCCCGCAGGAGTGCATGCTGCGCTGGTTGGGGTATTTCTCCATGAGCATGCCGTACTGCTGCACCTCTTTGACCACTTTATTTTTGGTGTGCTGTGTCATGGGGTTTTTGGCCAGCATATCGAGCTCTTCCTTTGGAAGCCCGAAAACTTTACCTACTTCGCGAAAAATAGACCGGTATTTAAACTCGACATTGGTACCGCAGAAAGCCACATGCTCATAGCCGTAGCGCGAGAAGATATATTCCAGGATCGTATCGCGCTCTTTCCAGCTCCAGTCAATATCAAAATCCGGCGGGCTTTTACGGTTGAGGTTTAGAAATCTTTCAAAATACAAATCAAGCTCCAGGGGGCAGATATCGGTAATGCCCAGACAGTAGGCAATGATGCTGTTGGCCCCGCTGCCCCGGCCAATATGCAGAAAGCCCTGGGAGTTGCTAAAGCGTATGATGTCCCAGGTAATGAGAAAATACCCGCTGAACTCCAGCTCGTCAATTACCCGGAGCTCCTTGAACATCCTGGATTTGGCCTCTGCATTATCTTTGCCGTATCGCCACTGCAGGCCCTGTTTTGCCAGGGTGGTCAGAAGGTTCATGTCGTCTTTTCTGCTGCTGGTATAAAACTTTTTGTTTTTTGGCGCTTTGAAATCAAATTCAAAATGGCACGCGTCTATAATTTTCTCTGTATTGGAGATGATCTGTGGATACTGCGCGTAACAGGAAAGCAGCCTTTCCATTGAGACCATTATTTCACTCTCCGAGCAGTGGTCCACCGGGGTAAGGCGCGATAATAATACATTCAGATCAATGGCGCGTAGCACCTTATGCAACCGGTATTCTGTTTTGGTTCGGAAGGTGACAGGCTGCAGGATAACCATTTTCTCTATTTTGGTCCTCCAGTTGGACAATACAAGGCAGGAAAGCTTCTCGGGGCGCATCCCGATAAACTCATGCTCTTTTAATTCAGGGGGCACATTCTCCAGGGGATAAATAACATAGACATTTTCAAACTCCGGTGCATGCTGGGGCAGTGGTGTTTTCTCAAAATTATGCCGGGTCAAAAAACGATTCATCTCCGCCAGCCCTGCAGCGTTTTTGGCAAGCCCTATAAAACGCAGCTGATTTTCGCAGCGAAATTCCATCCCAACCAGGGGTTTAATACCCGCAGCCTTGCATCCTTTTATAAAATCATAGATTCCGGTCACCGTATTGATATCGGTTAATGCCATGGCCGCCACACCGCAGGCAGAAGCCTTGGAAATGAGCTGCTCAAGGGGTATGGTGCCATAACGCAGGGAATGGAAGGAGTGGCAGTTGAGATACATCTTACTTTGGTTTACGTTTTAGGATTTCATTTTTATTGTTGGGCTTAAAGGAGGCCCCCGCGCAGCGCATTACCGCATCAAAGCCATATCTGGATTTCATTTTGTCCATGGCCTGATAAAGGGCCAGCATCTCTTCTGTATCCTGGAAAAGATCAATCTGGTAGGTCCCGCGCACAAGTCCGCTGAACCTTACCCCGATAAGGCGCAGCCTCATACGCCGCTGGTATAATTTATCAAATAAACCCGTAACGGCCTGGGTGAGGATATGATCGGCTGAGGTATACTGTACCTGACATTGTTTTGTCTCGGTGTCAAAATTGGCATAGCGGATCTTAACGACTACCGTGGAGGTAAGCCACTGCTCGGAGCGAAGCTGAAAGGCCAGTTTCTCCACCATCCCCACAATAAGGCTTTTGAGCTTTTCAATATCAATGGTATCCTCAGAGAAGGTATGCTCTGTAGAGATTGACTTTCTCTCGTTGTAAGGCTTAACGGGATTATGGTCAATACCGTTGGCTTTTTTCCAGAGCTCAATGCCGTTCTTACCAATCATTTTCTGCAGCGCTTCGGCTGGCATTTCAGAGAGGGTTTTTATATTTCTGATCCCGATGCGTGAAAGCAGTTCAAAAGTTTTCTCTCCCACCATGGGTATTTTGCGAATGGAAAGCGGATTTAAAAACTGCTGGACCATATGCTCGGGAATCTGCAAGTTCTGCTTTTGTTTGCCCTCACCGGTACCGATTTTAGATACGGTCTTGTTAATGGAAAGGGCAAAGGTCAGGGGAAGGCCGGTTTCCTTTGTGATAGTCCCTGCCAGTTCATTGGTCCATTTATAGCTCCCGTAGAACTTATCCATCCCTGTAATGTCCAGGTAGAATTCATCGATGCTGGCTTTCTCCACAACGGGCGCTTTTTCCTGTATAATTTCGGTGATATCGTGGGAGAGCCTGGAATATAATTCCATGTCACCTTTCATGATTTTGGCCTGAGGACAGAGTTTCATGGCCATATGAATAGGCATGGCCGAGCGCACGCCAAATCGCCTGGCCTCATAAGAGCAGGAGGCCACAACGCCTCTCTCTCCACCGCCGATAATCAGCGGGATGCCGTTTAGTTCTGAATTGGTAAGCCTTTCGCAGGACACGAAAAACGTATTCATATCGATATGTACAATTGACCTTTCCATGCTCTTTTTCCTATTTGATACAAGGTCAAAATTAGCACAGATAATAACAATATAGAACTTGTTTAATGTTCCAATTTGGAACAAAATTCTTTAATCATTATTTTCGCACACACCAAGGAGCCCAAAATACTGCAATTTTTAAAAATTGACGGAAAAGGCCCGCAAAAGAAAAAATTTTTTTTAATGTGTTTTTTCTTAAATATAAGTACCTTTACCGTCCCCGATCAAATGCCTGCTAGACCATAGCTTTGAATTTACAAGTTTTTGTAAATTAGATATCACATGCTTATTGCCCAATTCTCGTTTAACCATTAGTATCAATTATTATGGGTTTGGAAAATTACGATTCTCACAGGTACATTTATCTGGCAGATGATGACGAGGATGACAGGTCCTTTTTTAGTGAGGCCATAGGGGAACTCGACCCGTCTGTGATTCTAAAACAGGCCAGCGACGGGATGCAGCTCATGGAGATCATCCATAACTTATCGGATCCGCTTCCCGATATCATCTTTCTGGATATTAACATGCCCGGTATAAATGGTTTTGAATGTTTGCAGGAAATCAGAAAACTCGAAGGGGCCATCCATGAGGTCAGGATCATTATTCTCTCCACCAGCAATGATCCGGAGAATATAGACAAGGCCCTGAGACTTGGGGCAACTTTTTATGCGGTCAAACCCAATCGGTTTGATCAGCTCAAATCCTTTCTTTCAGATGTCTTGAAAATAGACTGCAAGAGCTCATCGAATGGAAGCCGCAAATTTCGATTGATTTAAAGCAGCATTAAGGCAAAAGAAATGCAAGGGGTGCTGGACCTTGACTGAAAGTATGGTATAATTTAAGTCGCGCCAAACTGCGCCGGGGATTTACCTGTTCCAACGCGCCGGGGAATAACCAAGAGAGATGCCACCCCAGGAATGAAATTTTTTGCCACCACTGTATTCCTGGCTTCTCCCATATAGGGCGTAGCGGAGCAAAAACCGGTCAAAAAGCAAAAGATTTACACCCGCGCTCAGATCAAAGGCCAGGCGGTTTATATCGCTGTGGGGAATTTTATAGGTGCTGTGATCTGCAAACATCAGCCCTTCGAGCGTGGTATTGTATCCCACAACCCTTAGCTCGGGACCAGCAAAAACATTCATTCTGATAACAGGGGCAGTAGCGGCCAGGGGCGCAAGGGAGGCGCCGGGCAGCGCCGGGGAATAGTCCTGCATGAGACCTGCATTGAGATTGAGGATATTTATTTTAAATCCTGCCCTTAAATTGGTGGTATAGCTTCCCAGTTCCACCGCGGCGCGCAACCTAAGCTGCAGCCATCGGCAGTTTGCCCCGCTAAGCAACCCTGGAAAGACCGGATGCTCGATCCTGAAATTATAATTCAGCACAAAAGAGCCGTGATATCCGATCTGATTGTCCCAGCCCATAGGCACGGGACGGTCTGTACCCAGCCAGTGGTGGCGGTGGATATAAGACTGCGCGTTTCCGGGAAGCGATGTTCCCACTAGACCCAGTACCAGTTCGCTCTCCAGCACCGTTCCTTTTGCAAGATCATAGGAGGTATTTCCAATGTTTACAAACATTAGCGAAGCATAAGGCCTGTCATCGGTAAGAGGAGCAGTAGCGGTAAGGTCCTGAGGGGTGTAGGCGGTCCCGCCAATACCTGCGCGCTGTATGGTCAGGGACTGGCCGGGCGCTTTGAATTTAAAAAAAGGAAGCCATGGTAGAAGCTCGCCAAAACGCAGTTCAATTTTCAGACTACCGGTGTAATTCTCATCGCGATTATCGGGGGCCAGAAAATCATTCTCGGTCGTGAGGATCCCCTGCACACCTTTTCCCTGCGCCATTGCATGCAAAAAAGAGAGCAGAAGCAGTAATGATAAAAAGGCGTATTTAAATGGGCTACAGGCAAACATATCACTATGATTTAAGAAGGGCAGCAACTGCCGTAAAGGCAAAAGGCTGCAATAAAATAAGATATTTCCTAATCTTATATATCCTAAAGATAAAAAATATTTTAATGCAATACGTCTTGATTGATCAATAGTTTTCTTACTTGCCACGATCCCAGCTTATCTTTTCCTAAGGCCCGGACCACTGAAATTTCAGATCAGAACTGAAAACAGCCTTCAGTAGCCCTTTTCAATTCAGGCACATAGCGGTGTACTCGATCTGGTTTTTAAGGGATAAAAAATCCTGGGCAAAGTACATTTCAACCAGATGCAGGCACTGCTCCCAGGTAAAAAGTTTTGCTTTTATCTTTTTATCCTGGTTCTCCCCATAGGTGAATACCACCTCTAGTGTATTTTGAATTTCAAGCACGTATTCCTGATCTGTATGCCCGAGCCAGAACAAGGCCTGCTCGCCGGGTCTTGAAAGTATCTGCGCTATGGCAATTCGGGCATCCTGCAATGTGGCATTATCCACTGATTGGCCCCAATTTTTCTCAATCCAAAATTTTGTTCTCATGGTTTTTAGGTAAAGTTCCAGCTCAGTTATCTCCTGTAAATACCTACGAGATACAATGGTAATTGGTTTTACTCTTAAAGTATAGCTATCCCTATGGTGTTTGTTTTTATCTTAATTGAGCATATCACCCAGGTCAAGTGCCGAGAGACTTAAAGTCTCCAGAAAGGCCTTTGCCTTTTTTTTGGCGTTTTTATCCTGGCGCTCAAAAAATATTTTACAGGCTTGCTGCCCTGGCAGGGCCGGATTTGCTTTTAAGGTATTATAGAGGCGAATGATATGCGCGCTTGGCAGTAAATCGGCAAGGGCATCGCTGGATCGGGGATCAGTATAGAGCTCCGGAAGGGATTCCAGGCAGAAAAAAGCATTATTGGTGTGCAGTATAGTTTTCCCCTTCATATCGGGCAGTAGCTCGATTATGCCCTGAAGATCTTGGCGGGCAACAAAGACGATGATGATATCTGATAAGGCAGCTTCCCCAATACTTACCAGCTCTGCATTGGCGCCGATTTTCTCTACCGATTCCCTTACCAGGATATTTCCCCGGGGATTGTTAATTAAGACCTGATGGCCTGATGCCACGGCTCTGTGCGCTAAACCAAGGGTAATGCTCCCCACTCCAATAATTCCAATTTTCATAATTCCAGATTAATATCCAAGCCATGACAGGGGGGATCACGCACCGGATTGTTACCAATCAAAACAATAGTAAGCAAGTTTGGATTCCCGATGGAATCAAATTTCTAACTCATGTGAATTTAATTCTTTTTCAAAGAAATCCCAACGGGTATTTCTACTTGTTTTAAGGCTCTGTATTCATTGCCAGGAAATTGGCATGTTTTTTAAAACTTCTGGCTTTTTTCTGGTAATACTTATAAGAAAAAACTGCTCTAAATTTGTTTGTCATTTCCTGTTACAGGACTGTAAGTGAGTAATCTAAAAAAAAAATAGATCATGAAATCATCCACCTATTTTAGAAATCTTTTCACTGAAATCACAAGCCTTTTATTTGTGCTGCTATTTGTGTATGCAGCGACAAGCAAATTATTGGATTTTGGGAACTTCAGAGTGCAACTGGGACAATCTCCGCTTTTAAGCGCTTTTGCCTCGTGGGTTTCCTGGCTCGTTCCCCTAACAGAGCTTGGGATAGCGGTACTTTTAGTCATCCCTAAATGGCGGTTCATTGGACTGTTTTTATCCCTGGCAATGATGAGCATGTTTACAGCATACATTTTTATTGTCCTGCATTACAGCTCCTTTGTGCCTTGTTCCTGCGGGGGCATCCTGGAGAAAATGAGCTGGGATGCTCACCTTCTGTTTAATATTGCCTTTGTTTTTCTCTCACTGGCAGCGCTGCTATGGCATAACGCGTCTAAAAATACCACTAGCAAAAAACAAATCTACACTGTAGCGTCTAAATGGATCGCGCCCCTTATGGCATGTAGTATTTTGAGTGTTGTGATTTTATTTCTGAGCTCAGAGCAGATCATCCATCAAGATAACCCCTTTATCAGACGCTATCCCCCGCATCCGGTGGAATTCTCCAATGCTCTGGAATTAAAGATTAATTCCTATTATCTGGCAGGATTCACCGGTGGAAGATTGTATCTGGGAAATCACAGTAATCCGCTGCATATAGAATCCACAGATAAAAACCTGCGAGACAGAAAGATCACAAATATTTCTTTTGACCCCGGGAAAATACCCTTTAAATCAGTGGTGATTAGCATCAGGGGCTCTTATTTTTATCTCTGCGACGGCAGCGTGCCCAAGGTTTTCAGGGGCAGTTTAAAGGATTGGAGAATCAGTAAAGAACTAAAAGGGGTTCCTTATTTTACCCTTGCCGTACCACTTGACAGTACCACTGTTGCATTCCGGTCCAACAATGCAAAAAATGCCGCCAATGTCCTTGGGGTCTTCCAAGATGGAGAGCATCCCGATATAAAATACAGCCGGGATCTTCTCGAGCGCCAGCTGGACGGTATTTTTGATACCGATGGAACGCTGATGTACAGCGAGGAGCTGCAGAGAATCCTTTACCTGTACTATTACCGCAATGGATTTATTGTGGCAGATAAAAACGGCAGCCTTGATCACAGAGGAAACACGATCGATACGGTAAAGCATGCCAGGATCAAAGTAACGACACTGGATAACGGAAAACAGCACGTGATGTCCTCGCCGCCTTTTGTGGTCAATTCCCGCGCGGCTCTCTGTGAGAATTTACTTTTTGTCCACTCCAAAGTAAAAGGGAAGTATGAAAGCGATAGACTCTGGGAAAGCTCTTTTATCATTGACGTGTATGACCTGCGTACCAATGCTTATATCATGAGCTTTCCTGTCTATCATACGGCAAATAAGGTATTGAATTACCTGCTTGTGACCCAAACGCATCTCTATGCTATGATTGGAAGTGATCTTGTCGTTTATGAGATACACGATATACTGAGAAAAGAAATGAAAAAGAAATAAAAATGAATAGAAAAAAATGAAATTAAGAATACTTAAAACATAATTCCAAACCAATGATATACCGGCCGGTGTCAGGAATAAGATCGAACACCTGTATAAAAAAGTAGATCACTCTATAACTTAAAATTAAATATTATGAAAACGTTATTTTTAAAAAACATGATGCCAATTGCTGTTGTAGCACTTGGAATTTCAGGAGCTTTTGTAACCACTTCGATGCAAAGCGTTTCCAAAGCAGAAACTCCGCCTAAATTTGGCTATGTTCGAAACCCAAACAGTATTCAGTGCAGTCAGGTTTCAACGAATTGTGAAACTATACCAAGTCCCAACTTGTGTCAGCTCGGAGCAAATATTGCTTATGACAAGGATCCTGCTACTAATAATTGCATAAATCCTTTATATCGCGTCAATAATTAGGGCGGTTTAATATTTGACAATGCAGTTTACTTAAACTGCATTGTTTTTTGAATTAATTATATAAAAAAAATAATATTTTTCTTCGAGAACTACATAGCTTCCCTTTTAACAAATAAACACAAATTTTAATTCATATCAGAGAATACTTGTGATGGCGCACTAGCCAGAATTTTTTTTTCAATGTAAGGGTAAAAATTTGAGTGACAGCAGAAAAAAAAAATAACCAACTTAATAATCCAAAATTAAATATTATGAAAACTTTATTTTTAAAAAAGATCATACCGTTTGGTGTTATAGCATTGGGAGTTGTAGGGGCTTTTGTCACTACTTCTATGCAAAGTATTTCCAAAACGGATACTGCGCCAAAATTAGGTTATCTTCGAAATTCAAACAGTATTAAATGTAGCCAAGTGGTTGTTAATTGTAGTGACACCCCAAGTCCTTTCCTTTGCCAACTGGGAGGCACTTCAGGACCAATTGCCTATGATAAAATTCTTGCTACCAATGATTGTATAAATCCGTTGTATCGCTTAAATTAGGGAAATGTATTAAAAACATTGCAGTTCTATTTGACACTGCAGTGTTTTTAATTTGATTATTATGGTTACATTTTTGCATTTGAAAGCCATAATATCTAGTTTTTAATAGACTATAATTCTTTATAAGCTTTATGGCAAAAAAACAGATTTTTATATCAGCAAGAGGCAGTTATAAAAATAGTAATGCAGTTCCAATTGGAACTGCATTTTTCATTAGCATTATAATTATTTAGTACCCTTCTCAATCCATTTCAAAGACCGGTCCTCTTTTAGAAAATAATCAAACCATTCAAGCATTCTTTGTGTAACGTCTGCTTGATTAACAGGTTTAATAATAACATGACCTTCCTCTGGATAGAGCAGCATTATGCTTTTTTTCCCGAGTCTGCGAAGGGCAAGGTAGTATTCCAGACTTTGGTGCGTGTCCACCAGTATGTCTTCTTTTCCAGTCCAAATAAGCAAAGGGGTCGTGATATTGGCTACATGGACAAGAGGTGAATTTGCATTGTAAAGCTCTGGCGCTTCATAGGGAGTTTTATTCATCCTCCATTGTTCTCCCACAAAGCGCCACATATCGGCTTTCCTTAATTGCGGACTTAAGGTGTGATAAAAACTGTTCAGATCTGTAATGGCGCCACTGGCAATCGCTGCCGTGAAAATAGGGGTCTGGGTAATGATAAACGCGGTCTCGTATCCGCCGAAGGAATGGCCGCAAAGCCCTATTTTAGTAGGATCAACCACTCCTTTTTCAATTACTTTTTTAGTTGCTGAGATAACGCAATCCGCCGCGGAGATCCCGGGATTCTGATCTTCATGAAAGATATCGGGTGCCAAAACAAAATAGCCCTGGGTGGTAAACAGCGTTGTGTTAAAACCGTTTCCATTGTAAAGGGTAGGATTGACATACCGGTGAAGTTCCCCGGACTTGATCTCATAGATGTTGACCACCATGGGATATTGCTTTTGAGCATCATAAGAGGCGGGATAAAATAATGCTCCCTTTAACTTGACACCTTTGGAGTTTTGATACTCTATGAGTTCGGATTTTCCCCAGAAGTACTTCTGTTGCTGTGGATTGCTGTTGAAAAAAGAAATAGGCCCGCCTGCGATATTTTTAGCCACAAGGGAAGGGGAGCGGTCAAAATTCTGATCCCTGTAGAAAAACGTTTTCCCCTTAGCGCTGTAATGGAGCTGGTCCACATAACTATCCCCATATACGATTGCTTTTTCTCCCAAGGCGTTATCCCATTTAAAATAGCCTGTTTTCAAATCATCCCCTACGGCCTTTAAAAGCAAACCCTTTTGAAGATCAAGGCTTTCAATACTGAACCCATCAAAATTGCTATTGTTTCCAATTTGGCTAGGTGACACAGCAATCCGGAAACGGATTTTTGCTTCTTTTCCATGGGTTAGCCTTCTAAAGGAACTCCCATCGGGGGTAATGGCCCAGAGATCATACGGATCATAAATTATAATTTCCCTGTCATTTAAACTCCAGCCCGGATTACCGCATACCGATTCTGTGATTAGCGTGTCTTCCTTGCCTGTAAATTTGCTGCCCGTGGCAAGGGTGATATTGGTATGGGTGTCCTGGGCAATATTGTAGACCCACCAGTTATTTTCCTTGAAATAGGAGACATATTTGCCTGAAGGGGAACAAAGAACAGCGCCGATGTTAGCGGACTGCTTTTTTAAAAAAAGTTTCTTTTCAAATGTATTGAGATTCAGAATGTAATAATCCCTTGGCCCTATATCCTCGAATTGGGGCTCATAGTCTTTTGGATTGGAGAGGATAGCATGCTCAAAATCCTCTGATAGTATAAGCTTTGGAAACTCCTCTGAGGTGATGGGATGAAAAAGATCCGGCTGCGGCTGCCATAAGGCGACCATTGGATAGTTTTTAAATTCCCCTTCTTTGTGCTCTTGGCTGTAAATCCACTTATCATTTGCATTCCAGATCTCCACATCAGATCGCGCTGTATCGGGGACAGAAACATTGTTTTTCTGAATGTAAAAAAAGACTTTCCGGGTGTCATCTGAAATGAGCATGGGATAAGAGATATTGCAAAGCAGATCCATGCCAGCGGGAAAGCCCGGCTGTTTTTTAGGATCGAATTTGCTGAGCTTATCGTTTTCTATAGTATAGTAATATAGATAATTTACTGCCTGATCGGGCGAGCAGCTCAGAAAAGCCACGGAACGTCCCTGTTTTTGCCAGCTAAAAACACTGAACTCATGATCGCTGTTCAGCATAAGCCATCTGGCTTTTTTAGGTTTTTTAAGATCAATTAAGGCGAGCGCGTTTTTTTGATTAAAGAAGGTAGAATAGACCAGTTGATGCCCTTTTGGGCTTAGGGAGAACCGCACTACCTCAGGAATTTCAATGGTCTGCTGATTGTCTAAAGACAGGATAGCCAGCGTGTTTTTCTTTACCCCTGATGTGATGAGATAAATCAGGTGATGGGTCCCCGGACAATACACATACTGATTTGCTCCCGATAGGGTCTTTAGTTTTAAGGTCTTAAGATCCAGGATCTGAAGATCCGCACCGCTTTGGCATACAAACACATTGCTGGAGGCAAAAGTGCCATTAGAGCCGCCAGGAAAGTGAAAGGTTTTCTGGTTTTCAATGTTCCGCACAAAAAGGGTATCAAGGCCGTCCTGATAGCTGAGGCTGTAGCTTGCCCATTTCTGGTCATCTGATATGTTGCGCAGGTTGGTTTCACCCCAGAGAGGGTAATCCGAAGGTGTCAATAGCTTTTTTTGCACCACCTGCCCCCATAAGGGGCAGGCTACTAATGGCAAAACAAATAATAAAACTAAAAAAGGAATCAGAGCAAAGGGAAAAAAGGTAAAAATTTCCCCTTTGTTTTTTGTATTGGATAAAAGAGTTGTCATAAAGCGTGTATTAATATCCTGGATTTTGCGGACGCAGATTAGGATTGGTACTCAGTTCTGTTTGCGGAATGGGAAACAAACGATCGGTGGTGTTCCATCCGGCCTTTACACCTGATAGTGTACTGTCGAGCAGCCCCAGTCGTTTGAGGTCAAAAAAGCGATGCCCGCGCTCGGTAAAAAGCTCCCATCTTCTTTCCTGCACAATGGCAGTAAGGATTTGCGCCTGGGTGACTGCTGGCGAGTCTGAAAGACCGGCGCGATGGCGGATCTTATCCAGATCTTCGAGGGCTCCTATAAGATCTCCCTGCAAGGCCCTGGCCTCGGCCCGGATCAGGTATTGCTCTGAGAGGCGCAGTACAATGGAATATTCCCTGGAGACAGGCGTTGTATTGTTTTCTTTGTATTTATTGGGGTGATACCAGGTAGTGCCTCCATTGGTTACCTCTTTGATCCAGCTTGTTTTTCGAAGATCAGAAGGGGAGAAAGAATTTACCAGCTCGCCGGTCAGGCAAACCTGAGAGGGAGGCCCTGAGGTAAACACAAAAAAAGTGGCTTCCTGGGTGTTTCTTCCCGGCTCGCCTGACTGCAATTGCCAGATGGTTTCCCTAGAGTTGTTTAGAAATACGCTGTCAACATCCTCCAGGGTATATACCATATCGGCGTTGATAAGCGAGGAGGCCGAGTTGGCCGCCTCGGCATACGATCCGTTATAGAGATAAACCCTGGAGAGAAGTGCCGTGGCCGCGGCCATTTCCGGGCGTACCCGCTGCGAATCCGCATCACCTACTGGCAAGAGATCCATGGCGCTTTGCAGATCCAGTATGATTTTTTTATATACCTCAGGCGCAGCCAAGCGGCTAGCCGTGTTGTTTTTCTTGTAGTCGGTGCTTGTAATATAGGGTACATCCCCAAAGAGATTGACCAGATAAAAATGCAGAAGACCTCGGATAAACATAGCCTGGCCAGTTAACTGTTTTTTCTGTTCACCCGAAAGCGCATTGCTTGCCTGCGCGCCTTCCATAATGGAGTTGGCAGCGTATATCTGGTTGTAGGCCGAATTCCAATAACCAGCCACAGCTGTCGTGGAGGGCAGAAGGGCATTATTGTAAAAAGGCAAACTGATATTATTGGAACTCTGGTTGCAGATCAGCTCATCGGTGTAATTGCCCAGTTGGTTGGAAATGCCGTAGCCAGAGCCTGATAGCATCCCGTTATCCCTGATGTTGGCATAAATATCGGTAAGGGCCGCATCGGCGGTTGTGTAATCCTCAAATACAGCGGCGTTTGTGAGTTGTGATTTAGGAAGGTCCACTTCCACAAAACTGTCACAGGATAAAATGGCAAGAAGGATGTATACAAGCAGTATAAATTTGGTAATAAGATAGATGGTTTTCATTTTACTGATTTTAAAATGTTAATTGAACCCCGGCCGTGATAACACGAAGGGGTGGGAGAAACCCATAACTGGTAAATTCAGGATCCCCGTCGCGGTATTTGGTGAAAGTCAAAAGATTCTGTCCCTGTAGCATTACTTTGCATTTGGCCCCGTTTAAAGAAAGTGGCACATCATAAGATAAAGAGATGTTTTTAAGGCGGATATAGGAAACATCTTTGAGAGTGCCGTCACTTTTGGAAAACAGATAATCCCCGGTTACCGCTGCGCTGCTAGCCCCTGTGCTATAGAGTTGGTAAGGCGCAGCATCCCCTGGCTGCTGCCAGCTGTCTGAGAGGCTTTGAGGTTGGTTGGACATCACACCCGCCGGCCCGATAGGGGAAATCAGGTTCATTTGCTTGTTAAACTGAAACAGGAAGTCAAGGGTCAGGCGCTTGTAAGAAAGCTGATTCTGGATGCCCCCGTAATATTTGGGGCTCAGATCCGCTACGTACTGCTTGTCGTCGGGAAAAGTGATCGCACCATCGCCATTTACATCTTCAAACTCATAAATTCCTGTCTGGGGATTCACGCCTTTTAGTTTATAGAGCAGCGCTAGGTTCAGCGACTGGCCAAGGCGATACTCCTGGCTATACGGGGAGCTCTCAAGTCCGGGAAAGCTCTTCAGTGCAGTACGGGGGAAAGTCAGGTTTACACTGGTAGTCCACTTAAAGGGACCGCCCGTAAAATTCAGCGTTCGAAGACTCAGCTCCACACCGGTATTCTGGACTGTCGCATCCAGATTGGCCTGCAAAAGGGTAAAGCCCGTGGATCCCGGTATGGGTATACCCACCAGTTGGTTGGAAGAGCGGTTCTGGTACCAGGCCAAGGTGGTGGAAATACGATCCTGTAAAAAGCCAAGCTCCAGGGCCATTTCCAGTTTTTTATTCACTTCCCATCCAAAATCAGCATTATAAAGCCTTGAGGGCTGAAGCCCGATATTGCCACCATACACCAGCCCTGAGGTGGTATAGGTATTTAAGAATTGGTAATCCCCGATCTGGTCATTTCCTGTTGTACCGTAACTGGAGCGGAGTTTTCCAAAGCTAAGCCATGGAATCTCACCCAGCAGCTTCTCACTCGAGAAAAGCCACGCGGCCCCCACGGCCCCGAAATTGGCAAACTGGTTTCCCGGTCCGAAACGGCTCGAACCGTCGCGTCTGGCGGTGAGATTTAAAATATAGCGCTGTTTTAAATTGTAATTTACCCTGCCGAAAAAGGCCTGGTACTTGTAAAGTGTCTGGTTATTTTCCAGTATTTGCATATAGGTGGCCGCGGCCAGGTTATAGATCAGGTTGTTGGAGCTGAATCCGGATCCCGACTGTACCATTCTACCGGTTGTCTGGTTCTGGAAAGTCCCGCCCAAAAGAACATCCAGCTTTCCGCTCCCCAAATCTTTTTTCCAGTTGAGCTGCGGCTCTATAATCCAGGAGGAGCGGTTTGTGCTGTTTAGAAACAGTACGGAGTTGGACGGACTGACATTATAAGCGGGGTTAAAAATAGTGGAGGGTATTATGCGCGTTTCGGTATTCTCCAAACTGGTATAGCCAAGGCTGGATTTTAAAAGCAGGTCAGGAAGAACTTCATATGATAAAACGGTATTGACCACAAGATCCTTGGTCTGGGCTTCAAATTTGGAATTGAGATTTCCCAGCGGGTTTTGAAAGGTGCCGTTCTCCCAGTTCAGGTTTCCATTGGCATCATACAGCGAAGGCGCGTTGGGAGCAAGGATTCTCGCATCACGGCTCAGGTCATAAGAGGGAAGGTTATTATCCTGGGCTGTCAGGCCAGCAGAGAAGCTCAGGCTGAATTTTTTATCCTCGGACTGATGGTTCATGTTGAACTGGCCCCCGCCCTTTTTATATAGGAAATCCCCGGGAAAGACTGTTGACTCGGTGTGATAGCTCGCGCTTAAAAGGAACTGCGTGGTGGAGGACCCTCCCGATACGCTTCCCTGCAGATCGGAAATCTGCGCGGTACCGCCCAGGAGTTCTTTCTGCCAGTTGGTGTAGCGGTTTTGGTCCCAGGCGCCGTTGATATCATAGTCCCAGGAGTTGTAGCTTGTAAGACCATCATTTAGATAGGCCTGCCGCCGCATGGAAAGGTACTGGGGCGTATCCATGAGTTTTAGGAATTTTGTTACCCTGCCCGCTCCGGTGGCCGCCGAGAAGTTAAAGACCATTTTGCCTTTTCTTCCTTTTTTGGTGGTGATCAGCACAACACCATTGGCGCCCCGGGAGCCATAGATGGAAGTCGCATCGGCATCCTTTAGCACTTCAATGCTCTCTATGTTATCGGGATTGATACTGTTAAGTGGGCTTGTAGGGATTGGAAAGCTGGTGGCTGTATAATAGGAGCCTATGGGATCCGAGGCGTATGGTACACCGTCAATAACATAAAGGGGAGCGTTTCCTTCACTTCGGATACTGTTCTGCCCGCGGATCTTAATTTCAAAGCTCCCGCCGGGAACACCGGTATTCTGCACGATATTCACCCCTGCCATGCGTCCCTGCATGGTGGCCAGCACATTAGTCACGGGTTGGGTCTCGATATCTTTGGAGGTAATACGAGCAATACTTCCGGTGCGCTCACTTTCTTTCACTGAATAATATCCGGCATTGACCTTCACTTCCTGAAGCGTTGTGGTATCAAAGCGAAGTTTTATATCCAGTTTTGTGCTTCCGTTCACCGCCACCATGGCTGTTTTGAATCCCAGAAAAGAGACCACAAGGGTGTCATTCGGGGATACCAGAAGGGAATACTGGCCTGTAAAATCAGATATGGTAGAGGATTTAAGTTTGCCTTTTACGGCAATGGTCACGCCAGGCAGGGGATTCGCACCGTCACTAATGGTGCCCTGAACAAAATGTTGTTGGAAAGAGATGTCATGCCAAGTGGTCTTATTGGCAAAGACAGGTGAAAAAGACAAGAAGATACCCAGAAAAAACAGGCAACAAAAAGCTTTTCCATCCTTGTAGAATGAAAAAATATTCATAATATTGGGTTGGTTAAATGAAACAGATAGTTAGTTTAGCTACGGTCCTCTATACAGTTTCGAGACAGGGTAGAGGGCCATTTTTTATGCATTAAGTAAACGGCTTAATGGTCATAAATGAAGATTTGTTTATTGCACAGGCAGTAATAGTTTTAAAAGGTTCGATTTTAGAATGCGAAACTTTAAAAATAAGAAATGTGAGTTGCTAAGAATAGTAAGAGAGTTTTTGGCATAAAAAAGGCATGGAACTCAGCTTACTGCGCCGAAGGTACTGGTATACCGAGCAACAATAAGTGAGCCCACGCCATAAGACGTGAGCATCTTACTTATCATCTCGTTGCTAAAATTACCAGTTTTACGGCGCGAGATTCAAAGCGAATGCTTCAAAATATTTTTAGTTGAAGGATCGCAAAATTAACATTCATAAAATGAATATAAAACAAATATAAAGAAAATATTTCACATACTTATAGGTATGTGTTAAATATTTTTTTAATCCTTTTATTTCAGGATTAAAAAAAGCAAATGGATATAGAATTTATAATGTCGGAGCTAGATTTTCGCTTAATAGAAAAAGTTAGAGAATTGAGGATTAAATCAAAAATATCTCAAGTTGTTTTATCACAAAAAATTGGAGTTTCAGAGGGATATATTGGAAACATAGAAAATCATAGATTACCAAATAAATATAATATTAGATTGCTAGCGCGGGTAGCTATAGCTTTAGAGCTAAAATCCTATATTGAACTATTTCCTGAAGAAATTTATTCAAATGATTTAGTTAGAATTAAAATAGAGCTATTCAATAAGGAAGAGATAAAACTTAAAGGAAAATCTAGTGAAATAGTTGAAAGATTTAAAAGTTTGTCAATTAAGCCTTTAACTGAGAATGAAATAGTAAAATATGACAAAGATAAAAATTCAATAAAATAAAGTTTATTATGTGTTTAATGTTATATTCGCAAAATAATGTCTAGATGATTAACAACAAATATATAATTGAATGTATTTGTGAATATTCTTACTTATCCCTAAATTTTATACTTGTCCCAATTAATCACACCTTTGAAATGTAAACGTTTATTTTATTAAAAATAAAGGAAGCCTATACTTACTAAACTTCCAGAATTAGGTGGAATAATACAGTTTCGAACCTAAACTCGCCAGACTTTGATTTTGCCCAGTTTTTACCTCTACAAAAAGCAATGTAACACGATCTACCATAAATTTGGAATAGTGATTTAAGCGGGTGATTTACACCTTGAAATATAAAGATTTGGAAATTTCAGAAAGAGGAAGAGGTTCCGCTTCGAATTATGAGAAATGATAGTAGATACTCGATTTCATATGTTATTTCAGAATAGACATAGAAAAAAAGTGTACCTCAAAAATTGAACGAATTTCTTTGTATAAGGATAGGTTAAAAAATTCCAGAAAATGGAAATATCAATTTTAGATATTCAAATTGTTAAAATCTAAAATTGATATTTTTTTGTCCAATTCTGGATATTGATTTGACGTCAGTCTTGCATGTCAACGTAAGTGGCTAACTCAAGAACCTTATGAATTAAAAATGCATCAACTAAAGAAATTGCATAATCGCGATCAATAGGTAACATTTCTGGTTTTATTGTCTCATCAATGTATTGCTCAGGATTCCATAAGTTGCGTACCAATTCAGGATGTGAATGTTCAATGCTGTCCAATGTAATTTTAAATTTCTTATTCGCAACTTTAGTAAATTCATCGCGATCTGCTTTTGTCAAGGGAAGAGAGGTAATTTCAATTTTAGATTTCATCTTTTTTGGTGTTTTATTTCGTTTTTTAATTGATGATTTTTCCGCTTTAGATAATCGGTAGTCATAACCATCACTTTCATGTCCATCTACATCTGCAAAAACTCTTTTAAAAATATCCAACTTATCCTCATCGTCGAGGATTATATCATTTTCCTGCTCAATCTCAAAGATATAGAACTTCCATTCTTCATGTCTGATTTTGTGCATGTTGTCAAACAGCAGTTTTGCTAGTTCCAACTCATGAATAGAAGAATTAATCATCTCTGTCCATTTTTCGTATCCCACCATTTTCGCAATGATATGCTGTGCATTCATAAGGGTAAAACGATTTTCATTTATCACGAAATCATTAAGAATTGCATTGACATCAAAAAACTTTGGCGTATATTCAAAAAAGTTGTCGTTTAATGAAACGTCGAAATAAGTTTTTTGCGTTTTGAAATCTTTGTGTAGATTTTTTGCTTGAAGTTTTAAGTAATTAATAGTTTTCATAATACATTCCTTTTGTATCAACTTAATTACCCTGAGTATAAACGTTCGTAATCTTTGTTCGGATAATAAGCTGAAAGGTTAGCATTATTAAACTATTGGCTGATAATATCTTTGCACGAACGAGCTAGCTTGCCAATAAGCTTTTACAAGTTTAGAAATAAAATTATTATTTACCAACTTTTGGAGTAAATTTAACATTCTTAGAAATACTAGGTTCAAAATAGAAATTAACTATAAGAGACTGTTTTCCTTTTTTATTTTCGAGTTTTTGTTAAAACAGGCATTTATGAAAGGAATAAAAATAGTTATCTTTGTTGGTAGAAATATTACTATGATACATACAATTAAGTTTAAAAATTATAAGTCTTTTAAAGAGGAACAGACGTTGGAAATTAAGCCTATTACAATTTTAATTGGTATTAATAGTGCGGGAAAATCTGCAATTACTAAATTGCCTACTCTTTTATCTAATTCATTACAGGGGAATTTTTCAGAACCACTGAAGTTAAATAATGGCGGAGTTGAATTAGGAGCTGAATTTAGGGATCTAGTATATGGACGTACAAGGTTAGGAAAACTGGAATTTTCGCTGGAAGATGATAATGAAAAATTAGGTATTGTAATTGGTTCAGGTCCGCGAAGCGCTGATAGTCCTGAAATTTTTTCTTGGACATTTAAGTCAAAGGAAAAAACTGAGGAATTGGAATATGCAGATGCGAGATCTTTTAAGGGGTTTCATGCAAATTTAGGAAGAGCAGAGAGTGCAATAAAAAGTCTATCTATAAATACAGATTATATTGGTCCATTTAGAGTTTTGCCAGAAAGGCAGTATAATGATTTAAAAAAAGTAAGCGGAAAACATATTGGCATTAAAGGGGAAAACACATATCCCATTATTATAAGGGATGCGTTGAGTTTAGAACAAAATTTGCTGAATCAAGTTAGTGAATGGTACAAAAAGAGTTTCGAAGGATGGGGACTCAAAGTTAATGCAGATTCGGACCCCTTTTATCAGTTAGAACTCACCAGAGGTAATGGAGACGTTAATATTAATTTTAGAGATGTAGGTCAGGGAATGAGTCAGCTTCTGCCAATTGTAACCCGAGCTTTTATGCCAACTGACGAAGAGACCTTAATTGTGATCGAACAACCTGAACTCCATTTGCATCCAAGCGCTCACGGTGATGTAGCAGAACTGCTTGTAGATACGTTAGATATTGGCAACAAAAAATATCTCATTGAAACTCATTCCCAGAATTTTATACTAAGAATTAGGGCTCTGATCGCATCAAAAAAGATTAGTCATAATGATGTTTCCCTCTATTATGTTAAATTTAATTCGGAAACTGACAGCAGCAGTCTGGAAAAAATAACAATTGACCAAATTGGAAATGTAGATCATTGGCCAAAAGGTATTTTTGATGAAGCTTTATTAGAAACTATAGCTATTAGGACAGCACAACAAGAATTGCGAGTGAAATGAAAATAGCCATTGACAATGAAATATTTCATGATAGTGATGAGTTTAGAAACCTGTATAGGATAATTTTAAAAGGGGATCAGAGACATGATTTTCTTATAGATTACCCTTCAATTGAAAACTCAGTAAATTTTGAAAAACTAGAAAAAATTGATCAGGATATTTTAAGCCTCAGTTATGTTAAAAATAGCAGAAGTGAAGTTTTGCCTAAGTTCACAATTTCTAAAGAATCTGGGTAATGTATCACATGTGTTGGTGGCTAATTATTGCATCAAACATTGACAGAAAATCAGATATTTACATTAATATAGCATAAAAATTAAAACAGCCTTTGGGCTGTTTTTTATTTTATAATGCTTTAAATTGAAAAAAAATGGAGTCAAACCAGACTAGGTGTTGCAGATGTGTTGATGATATTCGAAAGATGATAAAATATGGAAAGACAAAGTCTGGTAATCAAAGATATATTTGCAGAGCATGCGGGAAAACTAAAGTTGAAAATTATGCATATCTGGCTTATAAGGCAGAGATAAACCAGAATATTATCCAATTAACCAAAGAGGGTTTAGGAATAAGAAGCACGGCAAGAATATTAAAAATATCAACGACAACACTACTGAAAAGAATCATCTTAATTGCCAGAAGCATTGCCAAGCCGATTATCAGCAGAGGCAAAACTTATGAAGTTGATGAGCTGTGCACTTACATTAGGCACAAGAAAAATTATATCTGGCTGGTTTATGCATTGGAAAAGAATTCTAGAAGTGTTGTAAGTTTTAACGTTGGAAAACGAACCAATAAAACTCTGAACAGTGTTTTGGAAACTCTGAAATTATCGGAAGCAAAAAAGATATTTACAGACAGATTGAAAAATTATCGATATCTGCTTGATGAGGAGATGCATTCTGTAAAGCGTTTTGGAACAAACCATATTGAAAGAAAGAATCTGACACTCAGAACCCATCTGAAAAGACTAAATCGACGAACAATTTGCTTCAGTAAAAGTTTAGTAATTTTTACAGCAGTTTTAAAGATTTACTTTTGGATTTGAGCAATAAAATATTAAGTTTATCCTTTAAAATCAAGTTCTTAAATATTTTGCATTTAACAGGTAAAAACCTGTAAAAATAGTTACAAACCCTTATAAGTATAAATACAACGGGAAGGAGCTTCAAGACGAGATGGGGCTTGCGGTTTACGATTTTGGTGCACGTCATTATGATCCAGCTCTTGGGCGTTGGATGAACATTGACCCACTTACTGAAAAAGGCCGCAGATGGTCGCCTTATAATTATGCTATGGATAATCCTGTGTATTTTATTGACCCTGATGGAATGTGGCCAGGACCTGGTATTGGTCAGTGGATACAATCATATGCAAAAGGTGCTTGGTCAACTGGGGGTAATATGATTAAAGGCGCAGTTACAGGTACTTATAATGGCATTAAAAATGGAATAAATGCGGGGCAAAAAGTAGCAGCTGCATACCAAAAAGGTGGCGTTTCTAGTGCTGCTAAACAATATGTCCAATCAGTATATGAAACTAGTGGAGCTAAAAATGCTGTAGAAACAGTTAAAAAAGCTTCACAAGGTGATCCCGAAGCTATTGGATCTCCTGAATTCCTTTTGCAGTGAATTCTTTTCCAAGACTTCTTCCGTTGAAAACAGATCTGGTTTTGTGGTCAACATGTTTATTAAAATTGAAATTTCTTATCTTTGTAACAATGAATAAAAATCTTTATATAATAGCAGGCTGTAACGGTGCAGGTAAGACTACAGCCTCATTTACAATTCTTCCTGAGATATTGCAGTGTAAAGAATTTGTAAATGCGGACGAAATTGCCAAAGGGCTTTCTCCTTTTCAGCCCGAAAAGGCAGCCTTTGAAGCGGGAAGGATAATGCTTCACAGAATCAATGAATTATTAGCCAACAATGAAGTCTTTGCTTTCGAAACGACTTTAGCCACTAAAAGCTATAAGCAGAAAGTGATTGCAGCTCAGGAAAAAGGCTATAAAGTGGTGCTTTTGTTTTTTTGGCTCAATAGTGTTGATCTCGCAATCGAGAGGGTTAAAACAAGAGTTCAGGAAGGCGGTCACAATATTGAAACCGATGTTATTAAACGCAGGTATAAAAATGGAATAACTAATTTATTTGATATATATTTGCCTATAGTTAATGAGGCATTGATTTTTGACAACACAGCTGTAAAAGCTGAATTAATAGCACAAAAAACTTTAGGCAATGACATTGAAGTTATAAATGAAATCAAGTTCGATAAACTCAAAAATGACCAATCATGGGAGAACACAAAACAACAACAACGACACCGACTCAGAAGAAGATTATAGAGGCAATGGATAAAGTTTCTGAAAAACTAATTGAGTTTAAAAAGAAAAATAACAGCGATCTGGTTGTTATGCAGGACGGTAAAATCGTAAGGATAAAAGCCAGCTCTTTATAAAATATTATTTAAATTAAAATGCAAAGCTCTCAGAAATGAGAGCTTTTTTTATTTGCAGACTAAAAAATTATTAGGAAAATAATTAAACTAAATCTACTTTCGCATAAGCTGGAAAATGCTAAAAGAACGTTCTTTATATAGAGATTTTTTGCAAGAGGTCATTTACTGTATAGGAAAATTTTACAGACCCTTATAAGTATAAGTACAACGGCAAAGAACTCCAAGACGAGCTAGGGCTTAACTTTTATGACTATGGTGCAAGAAATTATGACCCTGCACTTGGACGTTGGATGAACATTGACCCATTGGCTGAACAAAGTCGAAGATGGTCTCCGTATAATTACGCATACAATAATCCTATATATTTTGTTGACCCAGATGGAATGCAATCTGAAGGATATCAAGGTAGGATGGATGAACAAATGGAAGCGGAATTAAGGGAGAGTAATAAAAAATTTGTTCAATGGGTTAATATGGTGGTGATAGCAATAACGAGATTGACCCACCAAATAAAATGAAAGTACAACCGTTGCAGGGACGTTATGTAACGCAAGGAATAGATGAATCTATAACTGATGTAATCCAATGGTTAAGTTCGCAAATTTCAGGTGATGATGTTTCTAAAGAAACGGCTGAAAATATACAACTAGCGGCAAGTGTTGCTATTGTAATTGTTTCAAAAGGCAAAAACGAAAAAGCAGATGTTGAAGTAGCAGAGCAAGTTGCTAAAAAAATTGGAATTGAAACTTCTACAGGCATAAAAATTACTGGATTTGGGAAACATAGCTTAAATAGAGCTATTGGTGATTTTGGAAGAAAAGGAGTAAATCCTAAAGCTCTTTTAGATGCTATTAAAAATCCGCTAGTAGTTAAAGATGCAATCACTGATGGATTAGGAAGACAAAGTCAAAGGTTCATTGCGAGATTAGGAGAAGTTGTTGTTAATCCTTCTACGGGTAAAATAATTTCCGTAAATCCAACATCAACAAGTAAAGCAGTTAAACTATTAAAACAAGTTAAACAATGATAATAAAATTTTCTAAAGAAGAAATTATCTTTTTAAAAAACTTTTTTTTTAAAGAAAACCAGCATGTTGAATTAATTATAGAAAAAAATAATTCAATTGCGTTGAATGATGATTTAATTAATGAAATTAGAGATTGGGCTGGCGAGAGGCAACAAATAATTGGGTTTGATGAAGATTATGAACTAACACCAGATGGCAAAATATTGGAAAGCATAATTGATAAATTATATTTATAAAACTACCTTTCCTTGCTCGTGAATGCAAAGAAATCTGGTAATGTATCAGATGTGTTGGTGGTTAATTATGGTAATGTATCACATGTGTTGGTGGCTAATTATTGCATCAAACATTGACAGAAAATCAGATATTTACATTAATATAGCATAAAAATTAAAACAGCCTTTGGGCTGTTTTTTATTTTATAATGCTTTAAATTGAAAAAAAATGGAGTCAAACCAGACTAGGTGTTGCAGATGTGTTGATGATATTCGAAAGATGATAAAATATGGAAAGACAAAGTCTGGTAATCAAAGATATATTTGCAGAGCATGCGGGAAAACTAAAGTTGAAAATTATGCATATCTGGCTTATAAGGCAGAGATAAACCAGAATATTAGGCAATTAACCAAAGAGGGTTTAGGAATAAGAAGCACGGCAAGAATATTGAAAATATCAAAGATAAAATTATTAAAAAGAATCGTTTTTATTTCCATTCAAATATCTAACCACTTTATGGAAGTGTCGTAGCATATGCATCCTAATTCTTTTTCTGCTTTTTGTTTGCCTCACTCAAATAAGTGCCAAAAAGCAACAAGCAAATTAAAAGTTCTTTAGATAGTTTGTTGTGAAAAAATTATATATTTGAAACCAAATAATGTGTGAATTTTTTCACACCTATCTATCCAAATTTGGTTGACTTTATATGTTTTTAGTTATACATATAATACGTTATGTGTAACTTGAAGACAACTTTTATCTTAAAAAAGGAAAGCATAAGTATGAAAAAATATCTATTACTCATTTTAATTCTTTTTATTTCACTTATAACCTTAAAGCTTTTCTTCTATCCTGATTTTGACAAAATAAAAAACGAGCTGGCTTCAAAAGAATATGTTTATAAAACCAAAGAAAATTGGAAAATAACCTATAAAACGGATGTAGAATTTGACAGACATAATAAAGTAGTCTTTCCACTTACCAAAGTGGCCAAAGTAAAACTCTATACAGGTTATTTTAATTTTTCAAAAGAACTAAATTCTAATGATTCTAAAGAAGTTGTAAAGATACTCAATGACTCATCTTCGTATGAATGGGGAGAAAGTGGAACATTTGAACCAAACAGACATCTGATATTTTATGATAGTAATGAGAATATAATTGGTATTACACAAATCGATTGGGCTATGCGGCAAACCTACTCTGCTCCAATGAATAGAACAATGAAATGGGGATTTCTAACTTATAAAGGTCGAGATAAATTTTTTGAAATATTAGAAAAATACTAGATAAAAGCTACACATAACAGTTTACAACGGATTTTGGGCAATTGGCTAACAATTTTGGGTTTTATATTTGGGATAATCTGGTAAATTAGAATAATTAGGTATAATTTACTCTTAAACCCGCTGCAACAGCAGACATCAGCACCATGATAATGGCATGAAGTTTATATCTTTTCACATATTTGTAGGTTAGCATACTTTCAAAATGTCTTCACTTATTTGTGGCAAAAAAAGGTATCCTTTCCATAGCATTTTATTAATAAAAAAACCCTGTTCAGCGAACAGGGTTTTCTATGCTATAAAGGGTTCTAATTACAGAACATAAGTTGATGCTCCTCTATATGGCCATGCCGTATTTGCATTTGGTAAAAACGATGCATCAACATGGATTGGAGGTCTTTTTGTGTTTCCTGTAAAATCTTGAATATTAACCAAGGTATTTGCTCCATTTTTGATACTTAAATCAGTAAGGGTAGTAATTGAAAATGCCCAGATTGATTTTATTTTCGGGTTGGAATCAAAATTTAGCGTTACCCACTTATTATTTGATACATTCATTTGCTCGATATTCACATAAGGTGCGAAATTAAATGAAGTAAGTTGATTTCCCTGAATAAACAACTGTGTAATGCCAGTATTACTGTTTAGATTCAAAGTTGTAAGCAGATTGCTATAGGCCCATACACCAAATAATGCAGGCGAATTAGGAAGCACTAAGCTGGTTAATTGATTAAGCTGACACCAAACTTGCTGTAAATTAGTATTTGCCGATAAATTTAAAGTTGTCAACTGGTTTTGTTGGCATTCAATCCATTGCAAATTTGCTAGTCCGGAAACATTGATAGAGGTTAAATTGTTTTGTGAAACAATAAGCTGCTTTAAACCTGTGAATCCATTTATTCCAGTTAAATCACTAATCCCAAGTCCTGCAAGGTATAAACCACCTCTTGTAGTGTCTACTTCAACCCATTGATCTCCCGGATTTGCATCTTGCGCAGCTCCAATATTTACTATTGCATTTCTAAAAGCCGCATCTGGAACATATGTACTGACAAAAGCCGCAGTCTTTGCAGTACTACTCGATAATGGAGTAGCTTTTAATGACTCAATAGAGGCCATAAAGTCGGGATGTTTTGCATTTAAATAATCCTCTGGAGTAGGGTTAGGATTAAAAGTTTCTCCTTTTACTGCAGCAATTGGAGAGGTTGTGTTTTCTGTGCTCTCATCATTTGAACAGGCCACAAAATTTAGCGCTAAGGCAATTAACAGTAATTTTTTTATAAATTTAAAAAATTTTATAAGTTATTTCCCAAAAGTATTAGTTACCATTTTACATAAATTATAAGAATTTACATAAAAATAATAAACGCTGGTAAAATGAAAAATTTGGTAATGAAAATGACATTATTTTTTAATAAATTAGAAATATTAATAAAATAAGAAGCTTTTTGCAGTAGCGTGCCTTTAGTTTTGAATTTTAAATTGAAGAAAAAATTCGTTGGTATTTGCTGCTTGGGCAAGTTCATTTTTAAAATTCACTTCATAAGCATATCCGATTTTTAACAGTTTACTTATTTTAATGCCCGCAATACCCGCACAGGTGTTATCTATTCGGTAGGTTGCGCCAATTTCTAAAATATTGTCGATCTCCAATAGAGTATTGAGGTCTGCCGATAGGGGAGCTCCATTTACATAACGCAAAAGAAATGAAGGTTTAAGCACCAGTGGGGTAGAAGTTGCTAAATCAAAATTATACCCGCCACTTACATACAAATGAGCTCTGTCAGTGGATTGGGCGGCGTACCCATCTCTTAAATTGGCTCTTTGTGTATTTAATAGTCCAGGCACAGATACAGAGGCATAAAATTTTTCATTACCCAGTAAAATACCAATGCCAATATTGGGGTTAACACCACTGATATCGTTTAGGGCAGGGTCAGATTGTGTATTGTAGGTTTGCAGACCAGATGCATTTACACTGTATGAGTTAAAGCCGGGCTTAATTCCAAAATACAGGTCAGTTGCTGCGGTAAGTTGAATTTTATAAGAGATGTCAATTCCTACTCTGGTCTGCTTTTCAATAAATGTTTTATCGTAGATCATCGAGATTCCAATGCCCATATTTTTATGTATTGGTGTGCCAAATGAAAAAGACTGTGTTTGGGGAGAATCCTTTATTGCTGTCCACTGATTGCGGAATGTACTTGAAAAAGCGGTTTGATTATCAACACCGGCATAAGCGGGATTGATAAGATTCATGTTATAGCGATACGTAGTAAATAAACTCTCCTGTTGGGCAGAGAGACGTACACTAACTAATAATATGAGAGCCAGGAAGTATTTTATAGTTTTCATTTAAGATTTCAGATTGTACTTATTTAGTTATATAGATCCATCCCTGATAGTCAATACTGCCATCGCCCTGAAGGTCTATCTGATATAAATAGGAGCTTGCATCAGGTAGGGACTGAGCATTATTTTTATAATGTCCATCCCAGTCATTTTGATAATTCCTGGCAGAAAAAACCTCTGTTCCCCACCGGTTAAATACATGAATTATTGAATTTGAAAAATCCTCTATGTTCTTAATAATCCAATAATCATTAATTCCGTCGCCATTTGGCGTTATTGCCTGGGCAATTTGAATTCCTGAATTTTGCTGCGCTTTGGCTATTACTTCCAATGTAATTTCAAACTTTGAAAAACCACCTGTATTTGATGCAGTAACTGTATAAGATGTCCCTGGAGTAGCAGTATCTGGAGTTCCAGAAATTTCCCCAGTCACACTATTCAAGGTAAGACCTGAAGGCAGGGATGGACTTATGGCGTATGTTATTGTTTTTCCACCAGTATTTGCGGGAAATAATGCAGTGATTACTTGATCCTGGTTAAATAAATTTGGAGTCTGGTAGGTTATAATTGGCGCAATATCATTTATCTGGATATTAAGGGTATAGGATGATGAGCCATATTCATTAGTTGCGCTGACAGTAAATTGGGTTTTGGGCATTATCTGCAGAGCCTTTCCTGATATTACACCAGTAAGTGAATTAAATTGTAACCCTTCAGGCAATGATGGATTTATACTGTAAGTGCCGTTCTTGTTTATAATTTTCCTTACTGTATTGTCTCTTGTGGTGATGTAAATTTCGCCTGTTCTATTGATTATAATTCCAGCTGGGCCATCAAATGAAGCCTCTGTAGCGGTTCCATTATTATTGCCACGCACCCCATTTCCTGCAATTGTGGAGACAATACCCAATGGAGAAATCTTTCTTATATTATTATTGTTTAAATCAGCTACAATTAAATTGCTGAAATTATCGAAAGAAACATCAGCCGGACCATCAAAAGTTGCATCTTTTGAAAGGCCGTCTTTCTTTCCGGTTTCTCCAGTTCCGGCGTAGGTTGACACCTGCGCTGTTGGGCTTATTTTTCTAATGATGTTATTATAAACATCGGCGATATATAAATTATCATTCAAGTCAATTGTTATTCCCTGGGGAAAATTGAAGCTTGAATTTATTCCACCACCATCAACAGCCCCTTTATCTCCACTGCCGGCGAATGTTGAAACGACAGCTAAAGGAGTTATTATTCTTATTTTGTTACTGAAGGAATCTACCACAAAGAGATTTTGTGAGGAATCGAAAACCAAGCCAAAAGGAATATTGAAACTGGCATCTATACCAATACCGTCTTTGGATTCTCGAATTCCGCTCCCTGCAAATGTCGTGACTGTTCCCGATGGTGTTATTTTTCTGATTTTATGGTTTCCTGAATCCGAAACAAATAAATTACCTGACCCATCAATTGCAATATCAACGGGATAATTAAAAGTGGCCAAAGTACCTTGCCCATTTTGTGAACCTGCCTGCCCGCTACCGGCAAAAGTTGTTACAGCTCCACCAGGCGTTATTTTTCTAATGAGGTGATTGTATACATCTACAACATAAATATTGCCCTGTGCATCAATTGCCATTCCCTGAGGAACATTGAAGCTAGCCTGATCTCCTATGCCGTTTTGAGATCCTGTTGAACCGTTTCCTGCAAAAGTGGTTACTTCAGCGCCAGAAATGCCACCTCCGGTATTCGATGGTTTTATTATTCCAATATCAGTACCAAGGGAAAAAACGTTATTCTGGTTGTATGTAATATTGGGAGGAATTTGTCCATTAGCTGTTTGATTCGCTACAAAAGCTACTATTAGCAGTAGGTAGAGTTTTCTCATAATTTTGAAATTGTTGCAATAGATTTAAGGGGTAGATCAAAATTATATAAAAAAAAACTTATAAAAAATTTTAATTATATGTAAGAATTTTAAAATAAGTATTTAAATTGGGCCTCAGTTGGATATTTATTTTCAAGGTATGTATGGAAAGAATAATTTTTTGTTTTTACAAAATCATCAAAACTGATTTGCTCAATTCCTCAAAGCCCACCTAACTAAGGAGAACACATAATCAATGATCCACTACTTGAATCTTTGTAACAAAAATTAAAGCATATCTAAAATTATGAAAAAAAATATTTCACTTTTAATTCTAATAATTTTTGTGGTTTCTTGCAAAGACAATAAACGCCTGAGTTTTGATTCTGAAAAAGAAAGCATAATAGCTGTACTTGAAAAATTTCCAATGATAGACAAAAATCTAACATCAGTGCGAAAAATTGATTTAGACTCCTTATCCATCACATTGCTTAGAAATCCCAATAAAAAAACATTCGATGAAATATTGGTTTTTGAAAAAAAGAATAAATTTTATGCGATTCCTTTTTTCTCAAATATGTATACTGATTACTGGAATTTCGAAAACGATAAACAGCCCAATCTATTTCCTACAACCAGTTCTACATTTGAAAAAGAACTTTCAGGTGTAATCACGCAATTGAATTTAACAGGAAGTGAATTTGATTTATTGATTGAGGAATTAATGTTTAGCACTTTACATGCAGAAAACAAACTTCACGATAAGTTAAGTATTCTTCAAAATAAAACATTTTTTACTCAAAGGGTTGACAAGTATAAAATCGAGCAAGCTGATCTTTGCAATAAAAGAACCAATTGGGTTTTCCAACAGATAGCTAATGATTATAATTCAAAAGACATCTTGATAAGATTCCAGTACTATCTGGATCAAAAAAACGGAAGAATTTATAAAATTGAAAATAAAGGTACCAAAGGAAATGAAATTAAAATTGTCATAAAAACTTATAGAATTGACTGTTATATGTATCCTTCTACATACTGAAGATCGAACAGAACTCCGAAATGCAAAATGAAATTTTCACCACCGAAGATTGTTCAGCATTTTAGATAATAAAAAGAATGCTTTAGATAAATCATTATCTAAAGCATTCTTTTTAAAGTTTTAAAGCATCTACTTAAAATATTCTGCAATGTATGCAGTAAGATTTTCATCACTCATTCTATTTGAGGTACTCTCGCTTGACACTACATTTTTATACTGTGGGGTTTCAGCCAAAAAATTGATAAATTGCTCCTGGCTCTGTCCAGTTCCTGTAATATGAATCTGATCTATGTTCGGCATTACGATGGCAATATCCTTGAAGAATTTTTGAGTCAAACTGATCTCCTGATTATTTGAGTTTTTTTCATTCGAGTTATTATCAGGCCCTGCATTTTTTACATGTCCTAGTACAATAAATTCCCCATTATCAACATTTTGCTTCCCAACGATTGTAGCGTTGTGCGAATCCATCCAAACCCCAAACGACTTCTTGTTTTTATCTGACATAATTTAATTTTTCTTAAAGATAACCATCTGAAGATCATTAATATTAAAATTGGGTAAAGATTGTGATTTTATATTCTGGATTTACATCAGGGAAAGATAGAGCGCTGACTACTTTCAGTTAAAGCAATTAGGACAAACTGCCGGCCAGCATTTATACACATTGACCTGTTGCTTTGAATTAATGTACTTTGTACCATAATTTAAAATAGTTCAAACTGAACTGTGTAAGTCTTAGGTTTGCTGAGTTTCTGATTTAAAGCAGCAAAATGTGTCACATCTGACTTTAGATATTTTCTCAATCGGGTAAATATGATTTTATCAGAGGTAATTTTTATTCTATTCCCATTTTGTTTTCTTTACAGTCAAAGTACAAAATTTTATTTAAAAATATTTTGTTTCCTAACATTCCTGTCATGCCCGAGAATTTCATCATCGTATATTGTATTTGCGAATAACCCTCTACGTAGGTAACATTTTTCACAGGGATTTTTTGATTATCAAATATAATGTCTTCTTTACATTCTGTGGTGTACGTCGTTAAAACCCTTTTCCACGACTGCGACTTCTCAATGGTTGTTTTTGCATTGGATAATTTTAATTGGTCCCAAACTTCTTTACTGGTCAATAGTTCATAGGCGCTGGTCCCTGAGTCATATAAAAAATCTTCTTTCTGTCCTTTTAAAAAAGCCTTCATTATTATTTTTCTTTTTCTGAATTCAAAATCTTGCAAATTGTTTTGAAAGGATACCGGCACTTTTGTTAGGTTTAACAAAACAAAACTTTCTTTGAAATTAATCAGTGATTTTCGGTTCTCTAAAATATCGGCTCCTATTGTTCCAATGACTTTAATGGAATCATTTTTAATGTCCTTTCCCATCTCATAAATTTTGAAACGGTCGGAAGCTATTTTTGTTTTACCAATAAAAAAAGCGGTTTTTGCAACAGTTCCCTTTGTTGATATCTGAGAAATACTGCTGATCGATTTTGAATAAAAAACCGTGTAGGGAGAACCGGTATCGAATTGCAAATAGTAATTTTCGGGGTCACCCTGGAAATTAATGGGAAGCAGCAAAACATTTTTCTCACTGCCGATCCATTTCAATAAAACCCGACCGCTCTCGTTTTTGACCTTCAGGTAATTTTGTTCGGGTGTAAATTTTTGATCAAAATACATGTAGCCGCCAATTAAAGACAAAACAAATAAAACTAAAAAAACCAGCACAATTTTCTTTACTATTTTCATATATATAATTTTTTGCAAATTTCTATTTATGAAATCAATTTCCCTTCAGAATGGATATGACAATTATGTGTCAATGTGCCGACAGGTTTTATAAAAAATTGATTTTTAGTTTTTTAGGCAAATCCTGCCTTTGGTTTAAACTCATACCGTTTACAATTACAAGTGCCAATTGAATGGCAATAGTTGCCAGTAATGGGATTAGAAAAACCGGAAATCTGACATTTAATCCTTTTTGAAGAAAAGGGCTTGCGATTAGAGAAACGCTTAATGCCACGGTAAGCAGAATTTGAACACTCACAATACTTTTTCCTAATTCCCTATTTTTAGCGTTTTCTGTCCTGTAAGTCAAAAATAGGGGCACCAGCACTCCACCGTAGGGAATTACAATGCCGGACAAAATACTCAAATTAATCAGTTTTGCCCTGTCAACATTTGTGCCTTCTTGAAAAGATAGTAATTTTTCAGGTTCAATTTCAAATGCACGGGCTAAGGTTTGCAGCGTAAATCCCTTTGGAGTATTTCCCGCTTCAATGCGTTGAATAGTCCGTAAGGAAAGACCCGTTTTTTCAGCAAGTTCGCATTGAGTTAGTTTTCTTTCTTCTCTTAAATGTTGAACTTTTGATCTCATTTTGGTTTGGTTCTGTTAAACTTTTTGCTAAGGTTCTGGTACTACAGTGTGCTAGGCTATAAATTAAGTCCTATTTTGGGATTTGCCGCCCGAGCCATAGCGAACAGGCAAAATACCGGAGCCTTGGCGAATATAAGAAGTAAATCATTAAACATAAGAGGTGAATTTGTAATTATATCAATGTAACGGGTACTAATTTTTAGAGTAAACAATCCCGCAGTTAGTAAAGTAGTTGCGGGATTTTTTATTTTCTAAAATATGATCTTTCCATATGGCAATCATTCTGCAGGTTGAAGCATTGACCAGATCTATATTCCCTTACAGGAGAAGGATGTTAAATTTCTCACTCAGCCCAAAGATATAACCAGTCGCAGAACGGGTGGTACATTTTATACTGAGAATAATTTAATTGAAACGTACTATGATTGGATAAAATAAAAACGGACGGGACCGCCAATGGAAGACCAGAAGTACTTTTCATCAGTTGAAAAATAAAAAGAATCAATTAAGATTAGTGATTATTTCAAAGGTTATATCCGGGTCTCTGTTTAGTCTTTACCATAGTACTTGAATTAGAAATTAGATTGCCGCTGAAGGTAGCTGGCTAATACACAAAAAAAGAGGCCCGTTAAGAGCCTCCTTTGGATTAATGTTTGCCATTTCCTTTTCCTTTGCCATTTCCATTATGGTTCCCATTATCGTGGTGTCCATTGTCTTTTCCTTTATTGTTTCCTTTGCCGGGTTTCTGACCAATTGTTTTTTGAGGGCCACCTTTATAACCTTTGCCATATTTTACTTTATGGGTTTTAAAATTGTCATAAGGCCTGTCTCCTCTGTAATCGGTTAAAACCACTTTGTATTCGTTGTAAAGATCATAATTTCTGTAAGCAGCAGGAAGTGATCGGGTTCTGACCCATCTTCCGCCATTCAAGTAAACATAGTTTGATGTACTTACATCATAATAGGTTTCAAGATCCGGCAAATAATAATACCTAACATCTGAATAACCAGCCGGTCCCCACGCAGGTGGAGTGCCAATGTTAACATTTACAGATACCTGAGCTTGTGAGTAACTAAATGACAGGAACAAAATCCCGATCAAAAAATATTTTAAAGTTTTCATAATTTCAATTTTTAATTCATAATGATACTTCAAATAAAACAATAAACGTGCCTAAATTTTTTATTGTGTATAAGTGATTGATTATCTTTTACTTGTATTTAATGTTAATGCTAATTATATCCGAAGCCATGTTAGTGGTACGCGTGTAATGTCCGTAACGAATCTCCAGTGTATTCCAGTGTTTAAGTCCAAAGATTCCGTTTAGGGGGGTAAATTTCAATCCCATTCCAAAGAAACTGCTGTCGAACTTTGATAAATCATAATTACTGGTGTAATACTCATCGGCTGCTGTATGTTCTCCATAAGGCTTAAAATATTTTGTTCCGGTTTGCCTATAATAGCGATAAAACGGGCTTATTGAGAATGCCTGAGTTAATTTTACCGGAATTTCAAGATCAGCGGTATGTGCTTTTAAACTCCAGTCATCTGTATAATATCTGTAATAAGCCCGAATAATTACATTGTCTCCCAGGAAATAACTGGCCCTTATTCCCAGTGGAATTTTGAGTCTGGTATCCGGCATTTTTTCCTGACCAACAGATCCGTCTGTAAAATAAACCCTGTGAAAGGGAAGACTTAAATAGCCACTTTGGCTAATTACATCACCTACAAGCATGACCTGAAGGTTTTTGTTTACCACCTGAGAATAGCTTAGGGTTCCTGCAAAAGTATTTCGGTTGGCGCTGTCATAACCTTCACTTCCAGGCGCACGAAGTTCAACGGGCTCGATTAGTTTTAACTGATCTATAAAGGTTTGGAACTTAGCTGTAAATTCTCCATTGCGGTCTCTGGTTTTTTGTGAAAAACTAATATTTGCCCCAAAAGACTGATAATCAAACTCCGTTGAAGAAGAAACGCCAATTCCAATAGTGCGTCCCGTTGTTTCATTTTCCCTTAGATAAGTCAAAGAAGGATAAAAGCGATTGTCTGAAGAAGATGCAGATGAATTGGCACTCAAATCAATCATATCTGATGATGCTGAACTGTAATGATCAATTCCGGCTTCGATATCAAAAGTATGTTTGATTCCGGTTTCTGCGTATTTTACCAGTTTAACATCAATGGTATTGGCAATATCGGTAAGATGCTCAGAACCAACACCGCCGGTAACAGCTGAATTATTTCCCTCCTGTTTATAATAGCTCGAAACTAAATTTACTTCTTCGAGTTTTAATTTCTTGCTTTTGTATCTGGTAGAATCAGGAGGCGTATTCTGCGCTCTTGTTTGAAATAATGCCAGTAAGGCAAATCCTGTAATGAATATTCTTTTCATTTTTTAATGGTATCAAAATTAGTTACAGCCACAGCCGCCGCCGCTTTTCCCTGAATTGGCTCCGGAAGCTCCTTCACGGTAGGATTGAAAACTGAGTTCTGTTTTTTCGATTTTCCTGTTGGAAAGCACCATTTCAGAATCGTTGATTTTTCCTTTCTGATATTCTTTTACCGATGTGCAGGAGGTGAGCAGAATGCCTGTAAAAGCAATGCTGCAGCATAGTACGAGCGCTTTTTGTTTTGGCTTTTTCATTTCAGGTTGATGTTTTTTGAAGTGTAAATTTTGTTGTTATCGTCTATTATTATGCAAAATAGATCCGGTATCTGATCTATTAAAAACAAGCCCGCCTGAATGCCCATAACCGCTATTGGAGTGGCCATTGCATCTGCAAATTCTGCATTTGAGGCAATAATGGTTACGCTTTTTATGCCGGTGATCGGGAGTCCTGTTTTTGGGTCAATGGTATGCGAATATTTTTTTCCGTTGATCGTGACAAACTTTTCATAATTTCCGGAAGTTGCCACTGCTTTATTGGATATTTCCATATAAGAGAATGCTGCATTTGGAGCGTCAGGATTTGCAACACCAATGGTCCATTTTTTTCCATCAGGCTGTAATCCCCAGGCAGAAAGATCTCCGCTGGCATTGATAATACCGCTTTTTACATTTTTTCTCATTAGGATTTGTTTGGCCATCTCAGCAGCATACCCTTTTCCAATTCCGCCAAAACCAATTCGCATTCCTTTTTCTTTTAAGAATACCGTTGTGTTTTCTTTGTCAAGGATAATGTTTCGGTAATCAATAAGATGAACCATTTTGAGAGCCGTTGCAGCATCAGGAAGCCGTGTCATTGCTTTATCAAAATTCCAGAGACTTTTGTCGATACTGCCATATGATATATCAAAAGCGCCTTGTGTAATTCTTGAAATCCCAATACATCTTTCGATAAGATTAAAAACTTCCAGATCTACTTTTACAGGCCAAAGCCCTGCGTTTTCATTAATCAGATTGGTTTGACTATCCGAGTTATAAGTTGTCAGTAATTTTTCAATCCGCCTGATCTCTTCAATAGCCAGATTAATATTCTCATTTCCTGTTTTCTCATTTTCGGCGACAACTGTAATGGTAAAGTTGTTTCCCATGAGTTTCAGGGACTGTGAATATTTTTGGTTTTTCGGTATGTTACTTTTTGCTATCACAGATCGCTTTTATTTCGGCAGTCCATTGTTCAGGAGTAGTTTCTGGTTTTCCGTGCCAGGTTTTAAGTACTTTACCATCCCCATCCAGAAGCAGGGTTAGAGGAAAACTTCCTTCCTTATTGTACATTTCAGCTAAATCTTCGTTTCGTTTTACCTGCTGGGGAGTTCCAGTATTTTTCTTTTTTCTCGGAAAATCAGCATTAACCAATACTAAATTTTCATTTGCCATTTCTGTGAATGTTTGACTTTCAAGATAGTCCCTGCGTAAAACGATACAAGGCCCACACCAGTCTGAACCCGAGAAGTTCAGCAAGATCAGTTCGTGCTTTTCCTGGGCTATTTTTTTGGCGTTATTAAAGTCAGCTTCCCAATTAATGGGAAGCATTGTTAAAAGAAATATGCTAATTAGTTTCATCCCAGAGCTTGTTTTAGATATATACGAAATAACGAATAGTCAGGGATCTTATTTTTTTTTCCTGCTTAAGATTGGATTAATTTTTTTAATTCGTTTGTACTCTTTATCATTTAAGTAACCTGAAGCCCAGAAATATCACCAAACATTGCAGAGTGCTTTGGTTTTCCTGTTGTCACTTTTACATAAAAAATCAGACTGTCGTTTTGGGTTTTTGCGATACTCGGTTAATATTGTACCTTAGCGGTAATAATGAAACCGGCCAATGGAAGACCAGCAGTACATCCGACTCTCAGCCCTTAATGATATGATCCAAGATACGCTCAGTTCGCGCTTTGCCGGACAGCGTTTCTGGGTACTGGCCGATATTACCAATCATTCTTTTAAGGCCGATAAAAAAATCCATTATTTTGAGCTGGTGGAAAAGGGGCAGAACGGCAATGGGATAACAGCGAAGATCCTGGGCAAATCCTGGGGCGGGGGAGCGGTGCGAATTGAGGAGTTTGAAAAAAGCACCGGACAGACCTTTACCAACAACCTGCACGTTCTTGTGCAGGTGAGCATTGATTATCACCCCCTTTACGGGCTCTCAGCGAGCGTGCTGGATATTGACAGCAATTTTATGCTCGGTATTCTCGAGCAGCAGCGAAATGCCACCCTGGAGCGGCTGGTAAGGGAAAACGATTTTATCCAAAAGCAAGGCGATGGTTATTCTACCTTTAATAGCAGCCTTGCACTTCCAGCGGTAATTCAGCGGGTGGCCGTCATATCCTCGAGTAGCTCGGCGGGGAATGAGGATTTTCGCCACACCATGCAGCACAATGATTTCGGGTATGCTTTTCAGATCGATGACTACTATAGCGTTGTGCAGGGAGACAATAATGCCAAACTTTTCCTGAATAAACTCATTGAAATCTATACTACAGCCATCCCCTATGATGCCGTGGTCATTAACAGGGGCGGTGGGTCGCAGTCGGATTTTCTGATATTTGACAATTACAATATCGCAAGGGCAGTAGCCAAGTTTCCAATTCCTGTGATAACGGGGATAGGACACCAGAAAAATGTCAGCATAACAGATCTTATGGCCCATACCCATACCAAAACCCCTACCAAGGCGGCGGAGTTTATCATAGCCCATAACCGCAGTTTTGAGCAATTGATGCTCTCGCTTCGCCAAAATATAGCCATTAAATCACAGCAGCTTTTCCTGAACCAGTACAAAGAACTCAGCGAGCTTCGAAGTACTGTTTCTCATAAGAGTAGGAGCCTGCTGCAGCTACATGGACAGGAGCTGGGAAGGATCAATCAGCGTATGGTGAGCAGTTCAAAATCAATTCTGTATCAGCATCAAAAAAAACTCATCCTGGCGGCTCACCAACTGGTGCAGAGCCCCAAAATGCTGCTGCAACAGAAAAAAAATGAGCTGTTGCATGTAGAAAATGCGATAAAGATTTCCGCCAATGATTATCTTCGCCGCGAGAGCGTCACCTTAGCGCACCACCTGAAAAGCATCCAGATGATGTCCCCGCAGAATATTCTTCGAAAAGGCTATGCCATTGTAAGGCTCAATGAAGAAATAACCAGCAGCGCTGAGAACATACAAACCGGTAATGAAATAGAGGTGATCCTCAGAGATGCCATACTGAGGAGTACCGTTAAAGAAAAAATAAAATACGATGGAAGAGATACTGACCTATGAGACGGCCCTGTCTGAGCTGACAGCCATTTCAAAAGAAATAGAAAACGAAACGATCTCAGTGGATACCCTCGCCTCAAAGGTGAAAAGGGCATCGGAGCTCATTGAGTTCTGCCAGGCCAAGCTTAAAAACACAGAAGCAGAAGTTACTAAAATTATCAGCAGGATGGAAAGTCCTGAGAACTGATATAGATTCTACAGAGCATAATATTATAAATGCACTTCTAAAAATAAAATGATGAAAAAACGCTCTGACCTCCCCATTGCTTTATATGGGAATCATTCTTTTTCATAGGATCTTGCGCTGAGTTATTTTTCAAGGCAATCTTGCCAATCTCAGAGTTGCGATTTACTATATAAAATTACTTAAATTCTTATTTCTGATTCTCACAGTGACTCCACCTTATTTTCGCCATATATAAAATAGTATAAAACTCAATAAAGTAATTATAGTACTAATGAAAATAAAAAATTCAAAATTGGTTTCAGGAAAAGTGGCCGAGTGGGTTAGAAATACAGCGGCTAAAATCATAAGAGTAAATCCAGATGTGTATGATAGTACGATTTTTCGAAACTGAGTGAGGCTGTTTTTTTTCTCCTTAGGACCGAGTTGGGACAGGGTATCTTTTAGATGTGTTTCATCAAATTGAAAATTAAGTTTTTCCTGTAATACAGCAAGGGTATACATTCGCGCTTCGACCTCACCATTTTCAATTCTTTGGATTGATCGCAGGCCTATACCACTAGTTTGTGACAATTGATGCTGCGTCCATCCTTTTGACAATCTCTGTAATTTAACAGTTTCGCCTATTTTAAATTTGTCATATTGCATAATTTATACCTGTCATTTGCACGTCATTTGCACGTCATTTGCATGTGACGTTATGTTTTTTCCATAACAAAAGTATAAGTTTGACACCGATTAATTTAATAAATTTATACAAATGTTAGGAATAGCACTTTTACTTGCATTGTCTTCAAGTACTGCTTACTTTATTTATGGAAAAGGGTGGGATATACTAGGTATTTTACCTACCAAAAAAAGAACACTTTATTTTTTTCTTGGTTTTTTGCTTGTCGCAATTTTATGCTTGTTAACTATACTTTTTGAAAGTGTTTTATGCTCGATTAAATGGAAAATAAATCAGCCAGTTAATTTCTCTCTATTAAAAAAAGCGGTTAGCTATTATTTCATTGCAGCTTTTACCGAAGAACTTGTATTTAGAGGTTTTCTTCTCTACATGCTAGTAAAGACTATTAAAACAGAAAATGCTAAAATAATTTCGGCAGTTTGCTTTGGATTGTATCATTGGTTTTCCTACGAAATGTTCGGTGCCGGCATTATCCCTATGACATATGTTTTTATTATAACTGGTCTGGCAGGTTATATATGGGCAGGAGCTTTTGTTAAATCTGGAACAATATGGCTGGCATTGGCAATGCATTTTAGCTGGAATCTGATCCAATCTCTCTTTAAAGGAAAAGGGCCGTATGGCTCAATTGTGTATCATCAAATTTCCAGAACAGAACTTTCAGATTTGAATAATTTATTTCTGTCTTTATTTACAGGTATTTTTCCTAGTGTTATCATGTACCTGGGATTACATTTATATTTTAGTGCACAAAAAGAACCTCAGACTCCATAAGCTTAACTATATCATAGGATATCCTAAGGATATTGTTGTATTACATTTTCGAACCTAAACTTTTTATGCTTGCTTTACATCTTTTTTCATTTTGATTGTTTTAATACTATTTACTATTATTTTTTTAAGCAAAGTTATATTGGGATATCAGATAGCAGATGCAGTTTAATTAAAAAAGCAGATCAGTTTTTTTTAAAATTTTATTTAATTTATACCACTACTGTATTTCAATTCTTTTTAAGGTATTTAAACCTGCTAGATAAGATCTTTAATAGGTTTTGTATTAGTCTTTTATTAGTAGAAGCTTTAAAGCCTTGTTTTCTTCTTCAAGTTTGGCAATATATTTTTTCATAATATCCATAGCAAAGTTTGAATTTACATCAGAATTCATTTCAGAAATTTTTAGGTTGCAATCTTCAAAATACTCATCGTTTTGATTCTCAAAGATTGACTGGAGGTCAGTATTCAGGAAAACGGCAAGTTTATCCCACTGAATTTTTGTGATTTTCGTTATACCGCACTCCCTGCGACTGTATTGTGATTGTGTCATACCTAGAAAGTCAGCTACCTCTTCCTGTGTTTTATTTCTCTCGTGTCTTTTACTAATTAATTTTAATCTTTGCATTTATAGTAATATTTTTCCAGTAACAGATTTAACTTTTTTAGAAAACTGTAATTATGATTTTGGTTTTTTTTGTATATCTAAAGTATCTATAATTCTAAATTTTATATAAATATTTAATTTTAATATATTTTTTATGTTAAAAATTAAATAGTGAGTGCGCGAAAATAAGCATTAATTTTGACTTTTTTTTCAAAATTTATGTTAAAAACACTACAAAAACACTACAAAAACACATCTCCTATTTATTTTATTTATAGGAAATGTCTCAAAATTTGTTACTTAAGGTGGTATGCTATAGTATGCATAAAATATATGCTGTTTTTAGCATAGGATGATTTTTATTTTAATGCGAAGTTTGAACAAGTTTCAATCAACAGTTGTTGAAGATTCAGGTGCACATGAAGAAATCCAAGATGTTAGATGGAATGTAACTATTATTAACAAAGAAATTATTATTATGAAAAAAATTAGTTTAAAAAATGTGAAAGAAACTCTTTCAAGAAAGGAAATGAAAACGATAACTGCAGGTAGCTATAGTAGTGACCCACTATGTGACGCATGTTTAAGACATTTTTATCAGTGGTACTGTTCAATGGTATATTACGGATGTTAATATCTAGATAAATAAGTGATTGACATCTCATAAAATTAATTTAATTGTTAGTTTGTGAGATGTCTTTACTAAATTTGATTATGCTGACTGTAATCTCTGCCTCAAATTTTATGAACAAAAAAAAAACAAGATTATTTATAGCTTTCTATAAAGGTACATTATTGCCAAATGTGCTTATGGCAGTGATTAGTTTACTGTTTAATGCTTCGTTTAATTTCTTTTTAACATCTCTCTGTACTGTGGGATTTGGTGCCAGTATGCTCTTTAAAGAATTTTATAGAAAAGAGGAGTATTATTTTTATTACAACGCTCACATAAAGAAAGTAGATTTAATTTTATTTACTTTTTTATCAAACATTGGAATTGTATCACTAATATTAATAATACTTTCATGGCTCAACATTCTTTACAGGTAGACAGTATAATTAAGCTGTTTGCGGATAAAAAGGTTCTTTCAGACATTTACCTATCGTGTAGTACTGCTGAAATTGTCGGTATTTTTGGTAGAAACGGATCAGGAAAATCAACCCTGATGAAAATAATATTTGGCATTGAGAATGCTGCGAATAAATTCATTAAAGTAGATGATACTTTTTTGAACCAGTCATTTACCAGGGATGGTGGGATAGGCTATCTGCCACAAAACAATTTTGTACCAAAATCTTTAACTGTAGAGAAAGCAATTTTATTATTTATCGATGATGATAAAACCAACAGTATTATAAATGATGCTGTCATAAAGAATTTTAGGAAAAAAAAAGTAAAGGTACTGTCCCTTGGCGAACTGAGATATTTGGAGATAATGCTGATTCTGTTTTCGGAGAATAAATTTGCAATTTTGGATGAGCCTTTCAGGGGATTATCACCAATCCTTATAGATAGAACAAAACAAATGATTTTTAAACAATCAGCAACTAAAGGGATTATTATAACTGATCATGACTATGAAAATGTTATTGACATCGCTACCAAATCTTATATTTTACATGAGGGTAAATTATCCATAATGACTCATAGGCAACAATTAACTGATCTGGGCTACCTGCCGAGATTCAATGTCTCAAATCTTTAACCTTATTATTTAATTAAGATGACCAATAATTACAATTACCTTTTCCAGTATTTGGAAAAGGAAGGGATAACTTTTGATAAATCCAAATTTTTATACCAGATACAATCACATCCTGATTATCCCACCTTGATTGCTCTTACCGATACACTGAATTTCTTTAAGATCAGTAATGGAGTCATTAAAGTAGGTCAGAGCGATATTGATCTTTTGCCTGAAAGATTCATTAGTTTTCAAAATGATCAGAAAAGGGAGACCCTGCCTTTTTTTATTGAAAAAAATAATGATTTTTATACTTTAACACATGATCAGCAAACTCTGAAAATCAGTAAGTCGGAACTATACTCAGGATGGACAGGCACGGTACTTTTAGTAGAAAAAAACGATATGCCGGAGTCCATAGCACTGAGCAAACGAAAGTTTCCACTTCTATTAAGCATTACTCTGCTGCTATTTTTTATCAATTTTTATTTCATATCAGCCAGCAGCATTGCCGCATTTCTTGTATTTTTTCCTTTAGCCGGAGTCTTGCTATCAATTGCTTCATTAAAAGATGTATTGGGTATAAAAAACACGATCATAGACGGATTATGTTCTGGTAGTGATGCTACTTCCTGTAATCAAATTCAAAAGTCAGTTAAATGGAAGCTTTTTAAATATATTGAGCTCAGTGACCTAAGTTTAACTTTCTTTTTGTCACAATCTTTAGGTTTCTTTGTTTTTACTTCAAATTGGAATCTCGGGCAATACCTCATTTTTCAAAAGACCTTGCTTTTTATGTCCCTGCCTTTTTTGCTTTCATCGCTATATTTCCAGAAATATGTCGAGAAGAAATGGTGTCAGATATGTTTGTTGATCATTACCACTATTCTTTTGGAATTTTCAGCTTTACTGTATTTAACCTCCTGGGAATTTTCTTTTTCAATTCGCCTTGCGGTTTTATTTGCGCTACTGTTTTTTGCTACTGCTCTTGTGTGGCAAAAATTGAAAAAGATACTAAATGAAAATAAAAAACTCAGGGATTTGGAAATAAGGGCCAATCGTTTCATCAGAAATTATGAGACCTTTAAAAGATTTTTACTGCTTTCTAAAAAAACGGATTTTATAGATCTGGGTCATGAGAGCATCTGGATTGGAAATCCCCGTAGCAAAGTGAGACTAGTTTTGGTTTTTAGTCCATTTTGCAAACACTGCGAGGCAACCTTTAGGATAGTTACAAAAATACTCCAAGAATATGATGGAAAAATTGGTTTCGATATCCGCTTTGATGTTAGTACGAATGACGATGTTGAGTCACAGGAAATCCATCAGAAATTTTTGCAAATCTACTTGCAAGGAGGAGAAATACCTTTTATGGAGGCACTGGCTCATTGGTTTAGGAATTTGGATAAGAATTCTCTTGAGGAGTTTGTAACCGGAGATTTTGATGATCAAAAGGTAACCTGTATCCTGGAAAAACAATTTCAAATGAATCAAGAAAATGAAATCAGGTACACTCCCACAATAATTATTAACCAGTATGTCTTTCCAAAAGAATATCAAAAAGAGGAGTTAATTTACTTTATTGAGGATCTATTGGAAGATGAAAATTTTTAAAAATTATAATGAAAAAAATTGCATTCGTTAACTGTTATGTAGGCCATTTTCCATGGTATTTTAAACTGTTTTTAAAATCCTGTCAGAGCAATCCGTCGGTGGATTTTTACATATTTACCGATAATAGAGAGATCGAAGGCATTCCTGAGAATGTTAAGTTAATCCCTTTTTCATTGGATATATTCAATCAGCTAGCAACCCAAAAACTTGGCTTTGAGATCAGAATTGACAAGCCTTATAAACTTTGCGATTTTAAGCCTGCATACGGTTTTTTATTTCAGGAATATTTATCAGAATACGATTTTTGGGGTATCACAGATATAGATGTCATCTACGGGCGTATCAGAGAATTCATGACAGAGGAACTGCTGCAGGAAAATGATATAATATGTGTAAGGCACGATTACATCACCGCGTGCTGTGTATTGTTCAAAAATTCTGCCTACATCAATACACTTTTCAAAAAAAGTAAAGATTATCAGATGGTATTTACTTCAAAAAAAAATTATGCCTTCGACGAGACTAATTTCGAGCATAAGCTAATCATTGATAGATATGACATATTTAATGTTGAATGTGAAATAGAGGCAATGCAGCATGTTGTGTTAAAAGAAGAACAAAGTGGTAAATTAAAATCGCATTTTGACTTTTTGATATGTGAGGGCACAGACGGGAAATTAAAATGGTCAAATGGTGTTTTTTCGTACAATTCAAAATTGGAAATACTTTTATATCATTTGATAAATTACAAAGAAAATATTTTTTGTAATAAAGAAATGATCTGGAATAAAGTGCCTGATACATTTTACATCGACAAGTACAATTATAGAAGCAAAAAAACATTATTAATTCAGAGCCAAGTTCTCTATCAGGATCACGTTATACCGTTTTTGTGGAATTTGAGAAACAGAATTGACATGTTTTTGTCATCGAAAATATTTAAGAAAAAACTAAAAAATTTGCAAACTGGAAGGTATTTCTATTATCTAAGTAAAATGCATTATGTGGTTGGGAAGAATATAAATGAAGAGAACTACATTCAGTTTGACAACTCAGATGAATTAGTATTGTTTAGAATGATGTTTAACAAAAAGTATTTTTTTGCTGAGAACAACCCAAAAGTATTTAAGTTGGGAAATAATGAAAATGGTAGCTACAGGAGATTTGACTTGATCTACCATAAAGGGCACAGCAATGCATACAAATTAGAAATTAACAGCATTTGAAAAATTTTCCCAATTATATCCAGGCAGACCAAAAAGATTGCGGACCTACCTGTTTAAAGATTATTGCCAAACATTATGGCAAAACAATCCATATCCAGGAGTTGCGCAATAGTAGCGAAACAACTCGTGAGGGAAGTAATTTGCTTTTTTTAAGCGATGCTGCCGAGAAAATCGGATTCAGATCTTTGGGCGTGAGAATAGATGTAAAACGGTTGTATGAGATGCCTCTCCCAAGTGTTCTGCACTGGAATAAAAATCATTATGTAGTCCTTTACAAAATAAAAAAAGGCAAATATTATATTTCGGATCCTGGCTTTGGATTGATTGAATACAATCAAGAAGATTTTCTTAAATTCTGGATAGGAAATAATGCCGATGAATCAACCCAGGAAGGAATCGCATTACTGGTTGAAGCAACTCCAAAATTTTTTCAGTCAGAATTTGACAAGGAAGAAGACAAAGGCTTAGGATTTGGATTATTGGCACAATACGTTTTGCGCTACAAATCATTCTTAATACAATTAAGTATAGGTTTATTAGCGAGCAGTTTATTGCAGTTAATTTTTCCATTTTTAACGCAGAGTATTGTTGATATTGGAATACAAAACCAGAACATTCACTTTATTTATTTGATTCTTTTTGCGCAATTATTTCTTTTTGCCGGAAGAACGGGTCTGGAACTTATCAGAAGCTGGATTTTACTACATCTTTCAACCCGAATAAACATTTCATTGATCTCGGATTTCTTTATTAAATTAATGAATCTGCCTATCTCGTTTTTTGATGTCCGCATGACGGGCGATATTATGCAGCGTATTAATGACCACAGAAGAATTGAACGAATTTTAACTACTTCATCTTTGAATGTATTATTTTCTGTTATTAATATGTTTGTAATGGGAGGTGTTTTAGCCTATTTCAATCTTCAGATTTTCTTTGTGTTTTTTGCCGGAAGTCTGCTGTATTTTGGCTGGATAACCCTATTTTTAAAAAGAAGGGAAATTCTGGATTATAAACGTTTTGCAGAGGTTTCTCAGGAACAAAGCAAAGTAATGGAACTCATAAACGGCATGCAGGAAATCAAACTCCACAATGCCGAAAAACAAAAGCGCTGGGGCTGGGAATATGTACAGGCAAGGCTTTTTAGGGTTTCGATAAAAGGATTGGTTTTAGAACAAACCCAAACAATTGGTTCGTCTGTAATTAATGAATTAAAAAATATTTTCATCATTTTCCTTTCAGCCAAATTGGTTATCGATGGCTCGATCACACTGGGAATGATGTTGGCCATTAGTTCTATTGTTGGAAGTTTAAATGGGCCAATTACGCAGCTTATTGAGTTTGTGCGAGAACTTCAGGATGCAAAAATATCTTTGGCCAGGTTATCTGAAATTCACGAAAAGGAAGATGAAACCCAACAAGAAGAACATCAGACCAGCGATGTTCCTTATGACGCTGATATTGATATAAAGAACCTTACGTATCGTTATTTAGGATCAGATATTCCGGTTCTGGAAAATTTGAGTTTAGTGATTCCGGCCAACAAAGTAACTGCAATAGTGGGCGTTAGCGGAAGCGGAAAAACTACGCTCATGAAATTATTGCTTAAATTTTATGAACCCAATACCGGTGAAATTAATATTGGAAATACACAATTGAAAAATATTTCTCAAAAAGCATGGCGATCTAATATTGGAGCCGTTATGCAGGAAGGTTTTATTTTTAGTGATACGATTGCCAATAATATTGCGATTGGCGTTGATAAAGTCGATAAGGAACGGTTGGTTTATGCAGCCGACGTTGCTAACATAAAAGAATATGTAAGTGGTTTGCCGCTCGGATATAATACAAAAATTGGTTCAGAAGGATTAGGAATGAGTACGGGTCAAAAACAGCGATTGCTGATTGCAAGGGCTGTTTATAAAAACCCCGAGATCTTGTTTTTTGATGAGGCTACTTCGGCTTTGGATGCCAATAATGAAAGAGAAATTATGCGTAAACTGGATCTGTTTTTTAAAGATAAGACCGTAGTTGTTATTGCACATCGATTAAGTACAGTAATGAACGCAGATCAGATTGTCGTTTTGGACAAGGGAAAAATCATCGAAATTGGTTCACATTCTGCTTTAGTAGAACAAAAAGGAAATTATTTTGAACTCGTTCGCAATCAATTACAATTAGGAAATTAATCATGGCAGAAGAGACATTTGAATTAAGAAGTGAGGAAGTTCAGGACATTCTCACCAAAGTACCACACTGGATGATACGTTGGGGAACTGTTTTGATATTTGCGATACTTTTCATGCTTTTTTTCGTATCCTGGTTTATTAAATATCCGGACGTTGTAAATACCGAAATTGTGATTACAACCAATATTCCGCCTGAAAAAATAGTTTCTAAAACATCGGGACGTATTGAAGCAATTTTGGTTAAGGATAAATCGGTAGTGGAAAAAAATACAACTTTGGCAATCATTGAAAATACAGCCAATTACAAAGATGTTTTTGCACTGAAGAGAATAGTTGATAGTTATAACATCAACGACACAAAAAAAGATTTTCCGTTTGCTTTGCTTAAAAACACACAACTGGGAGAAATTGAAAGTGCATATGCTGTTTTTCAAAAAGATTATCAGGCACAGCAGTTAAATGAAAATCTGCACCCATATGAAGTGGAAAGCAGGGCTCAGATTTCAGAGAAGATTCAGTTAAAGGAAAGACTGGATATTCTGCAGCAGCAAAAACTTCTGAATGAAAGTGAGCTGCAATTACAAAAAAATGAAATTGCCCGTTTTGAAACCTTATTCAATAAAGGCATTATTTCGGCTCAGGAAATGGAAGCCAAAAAATTGGGATATCTTCAGGCACAAAAAAGTTATAAAAGCCTTTTGACCTCAATTTCTCAATTAAGATCTTCTTTGATTGATAATACAAAATCAAGCCAGAGTTCCCATATAAACAGTACCAAAGAAGAAGTGAATCTGGAACGCGGTATGGCACAGTCTTTTTATCAACTTAAAAAAGTAATAAAAGACTGGGAACTTAATTACACATTAAAATCATCTGTTAGCGGGGTTGTAACTTTTTTACAGGTTTGGACAGAAAATCAGACAATCAATGCCGGAGATAATGTTTTTTCTATAATTCCCGATACAAAAAATGGTTTTGTTGGAAAAGTAAAAGCGCCTGCATTGAACTCAGGAAAAATAAAAGTGGGGCAAAAAGTAAATATCCGATTGGCGAATTTTCCGGATAGGGAATTTGGGGTTTTATATGGTAAAATTCAGAATATTTCTTTAGTTCCGGATAAGGATGGAAATTTATTATTGGATGTAGCACTTCCAAACGGATTGCAAACGTCGTATAAAAAACAAATCCTTTTCCAACAGGAAATGAAAGGAAGCGCAGAAATTGTAACCGAAGATTTACGCTTGCTCGAAAGAATTTTATATCAGTTCAAGAGTATTTTTGAACAGGTTTAAAAATTAAAGTAAAAACAATTTATGCAACTGCGGAAAGTCGAGTGGAATCTGATAAATCCTTAAAAATCCAAACAGAACCCACAAATATGGGCAATACAGCAACCAAGATCAAGTAGCAGAGTTTGCAAAGAAAAGAATATTTTTACTGTACAAAAAAAAATTAACTGCAAGAGATTTAGTTGATAAATATTTGCTAAGTATTCACTCAAGAATATCATATAATGTGCTGACTCAAACTTATCAAAAGTAAAAAGTGAGCTCCTATTCAATTAACGTCAACAACGGGCCACTGGTCAACATTTTCAAAATTGTTAATTACGTAATTTGCGATACTCAGGTCTGTATCTTTGTTTCCGTTTGTAAATGCAATCACTCTCATCCCTGCCCTTTTCGCGGCAAGCATCCCTGAATAGGAATCTTCAATGGCAAAACAGTGCTCGGGTTCTACTTGCAGCTTACCGGAGGTAGTTAAGTACACACTGGGATCGGGTTTACCGTTTAGTTCAGAATCAGAGGATGATATTGCATCAAAATACTGTGTTAATTTTAATTTTTTAAGTACTACAGGTATAATTCTGGAAGGAGAATTTGTAGCCAGTCCAATTTTATAACCCTGAGCTTTGATAAGTTTTACAAAACTCACTATACCGTCAATTAGGCAATTTTCATTCTCAATGAGCTCAATTACACGCGAAATTACCAGCTCCTCGGCCTGATGGAAACTTATATCTTCCCCTGTGGAGCGACGCTGCCAGAATTCAGTGACTTGTTTTGTAGTCATAGTTTTTGTGATCAATGTCAGTTCTTCAGTTACCTGAACTCCCATTGAAGAGAAAATTTCAAATTCTGCTTTCTGCCACAAAGGTTCCGAGTCAACTAGCACGCCGTCCATATCAAAAATAACTGCCTTTTGCTTTAAATTTGTCACATCCATATTCTGTTCTAGGGTTTCGGTTTTAGGGAGCAGAAACTCCAGGTTATTTTTCAAAAATACAATTTTCCAAATAAATCAAATGCAAACAAAGCTAGGGATAAGTATTGTTAGTTTTTATTTTTTAATAGCCCCTGCACTGCCAGGCAATTAAAAAACTTTTTTAGAAAATTAAATATAGAACTTCTTTTAGTGTATAAATTCTTTCCGGGTGCTATTTTCTCTCAACGCTGTTGAGAGTTATGTGCTTTACTGTATAGCACTTTCAGAAAGACCTGACTAAATGTATCTCTTGAGTTCCCTGAAACCATAGTTTTCTTGTTTGGTGATCGTAAGGTAAAACTCTTTATTCCAATTAGATCCTCAGTTAGTGAAGAAATCTTATTGGTAGATCATTGGCAGCGTCAAGAAAATAATAGAGATCACAGAGATACAAATATTTATACCGTTGTCTTTGTATTCTACCTGCCTTCTGTATTCAGAACAATCCTTTAAGCATTTTTATCTCTCCTATGCAGTTGAGTTGGTGAACAGCCAAACTGTTTTTTGAATGCAAAGGAAAAATGAGATAAATTCTCAAATCCGGTTTCATAATAAATGTCAACAGGGTTTTTATTTTTTTCGGTAAGCTGATAATACGCTAGTTCAAGTCTTTTTTTGGTGAGCCAGCGTTGTGGTGTAATGTGAAAAGCCTTGTGGAAATCCCGCTTAAAAGTGGTCAGACTTCGGCCAGTTAAATATCCGATTTTTTCCAATGGCATATTAAACATAAAGTTCTTCTCCATAAAAGCAATCAAATCAATCTTGTCCGGTTCATCAAAGTTGGTCAATATCGAGTCGATATCCTGATCAATATTGGTAAGAATTGAAATTGCTTCAGTAATTTTCAAAGAGGCTATATTTTCAGGAAAGTTCTCCTGCATTTCAAAATATGGAATCAGCGAAGCCAGACAGCTATCCAGCAAAGGATGTTTATGGAAACTGAAAATTTTTGATTTGGGAGTTTTTATAAGGGGTGGATTTTCGGGATTATAAAATTCCCTTAGTCTTTTAGCCGATAGATGCATGGCAACTGCTTTGTGCGGCAAACCCTCTTTTGGAATATTGATAATGGTGGCCAATTGATTTCTTGGAATCAAAAAAGTACTGCCTGGGCCAAAGACAAAACTTTCATCTGCCTGGATAATTTTCGTTTCACCCGAAATTAACCACACAAGCAAATGATCATTAAAGGCGGCTTCTGTTTTAAAGAGCCTGCCAGTGTAATTAGAGAGTTTAATCTCGGGGTTGATGTAATTTACCTGATAATCCATAATTGCTTGTGTGGTATAAAGATACAAATATTAAAGATCAAATTTTATTCCGGTCATCTCCTGGCTTAATTTCCATAAACGTTTTGCATTTTTCTCATCTAATGAATAAGCCTTAATGCCGCCAATAATTTTTTCATTTGAACTCAAAGTGGCTATATCTGCATTTTCACAATAAACACCGCCAATATCATTGAGCAGTTCGCTTGTGGCCGCCCATACTGTTGTGGCTGCCCCTTGCTCAATGGTTTTTAAGGAAGCGGCAACTTCGGGAAGTATATTTCCTTGAGCATCACTGTAACCCAGTTTTTCAAACAAATCCATCGGCGCTTCTCTTGCCAATTCTGTTTGCCCAACAGCACCTGGGCATAAGGAATAACTACGCACATTATACTTTTTTGCACGTGTGTCCAATTCCAAGGAAAAAAGATTAACAGCTGTTTTTGACTGTCCGTATCCATGCAAAGTTTCATATTCCCGATTAACAAAATTAGGGTCTTCAAAATTAAAATCAGAAAATTGATGCCCGCCCGAAGAAACATTTACCACTCTGGCGCCATTTGCTTTTTTAAGAGCTGGCCATAATCGTGCCGTGAGCTGAAACAAAGCCAGATAATTGGTTGCCAATTGCGACTCATAGCCTCGATTATCCCTGCGCAGCGGCACCCACATGATCCCTGCATTGTTAATGAGTAAATGAAGCGTTCTCCCTGATAGTAAAAAACTGTCAGCAAAAGTATCTATAGAACTAGGGTTCATTAAATCCATTTTTTCTATTAATACATTGGCAATCCCATCCAGATTTCTTTTCGCTTTCTCTACATCTCTGGCAGGTACGATTACTGTTGCGCCGGCTCTGGCAAGTGTTTTCACCGTTTCCAGACCAATACCTGTATTTCCGCCCGTAACAATGGCAATTTTACCGCTAAGATCAATTCCGTTTATAACCTCCTTTGAGGTGGATTTAGCATCAAAACCGGAGCCTGTAGCTTTCTGCAATTTTCCCTGATAATTATTTTGTTCCATTTTTCAAAATTTAAATGATTTAATGGGACAAAATTAAAGGATATAAATCCCTGAAACTTTGTTTAAACGTCCGGATATGGTTTGTTCAAACGTCCGTATAGAGAAAATAAGCTGTTCTTGCACACTGCTATTTAATTAAAACCATCTGTAGTTTTTCTCTGTAAATGTATTTAATAGAAATACATAGCAGAATTTATTCATGTTTATTCGGACAGGAAATGTAGTTTTTCAATAGAATTTAGAAATAGTATAAAGGGGAATAATGCCGAAGCTTTCTTGTGCAGTTACTAATATTGTCAAAATAGAGAACTGCAAACCAATTGCGTTCTGTAAGAAATTTAGAGAAAACTAGGGATTTAGCTTTACAGCATCTCAATGGCTTCTTATATAAACTTATTTTTGAAAAGTCGCGCGAGCTTGACATAATAATAGAGATGCTGACAACGCCTGCTGAAATTGAGAATCCAATTCCTTTTGAGCTGGATCATGTGCATGGCACTTCCGAAGTTCTGCAAGCGTTAATTTTCATAAGGCTTTGTGCAATATCCAGGATGTATTTATGATTTTTAGGGTAGATTTTATTGGTAAGAGCAGTCCAATACATTTTTTTTGGGGAGGCTTCGATCTTTCGCTTATTTTTTGTTAAGGAGAAAAAGCTCCAAGACATCCCGGTAAAATGCCTGGAATGCCCAACTGGGTATTGAAGGACGCCTTTCGTCATGAAGTAAGAGATTTTGGTTTTATAACCGGTAACCAGACATATCTCATGCCGCTTTTTATTGTTATATATATCCTGAGCCGGTAGGATATAAAGAAGGAAAAGTGCAGCCTCCTGGAGCATTCTATCATGAAGCTTCCGGACAGTTTATACTAGCGTTTGCTGCAGTTCACAATGCTGGTAATCCTGAGCAAAAATTGCTTCAGATCGTAAAAAGCACCTATATCATTGACGCTTGGTTGGCCAATTAGAAAATCCGAACTATGGAAAGAAAACAGAAATTTTAGGAACAGAATTTCAATCACCATATAATTCTAAAAAGTCTCTTGACAGTTTTTATATATTATCTTAATGCATTAAAATACTGATGATGATCCTAAAGATCATTAGTTTGCCGGAATTTTATTAAATTTGGAAATTGTATATTTGCTTCCATATGATAAATTCTGAAAATTCCGCTATGCCTACTAAAGACCTACACCAAAGTAACCCGGTAAAAATTGTATTGGCCGAGGATGATAATGATGATCAGGAATTCTTTATCGAAGCCCTTAATGCCGCGAAGATTCCCTCTGAAGTCACTACGGTAGAAAACGGTAAGGAATTGGTTGATATCTTGAACGATGAGGCCGCGCTTAAGCCGGATATTATTTTTATAGATATAAATATGCCCGTTAAGTCGGGCAAGCAGGCACTTGCGGAAATAAAAAGCGATCAGGAGCTCAAAGCAATCCCGGCCATTATGCTCTCAACTTCCAATCACCCCGTGGATATTGAGGATACTTTCAATCAGGGAGCAAACCTGTACATACAAAAACCAAATTCTCTTGTCGGTTTTGTGCTTATTCTAAAGAAAGTATTTCTTCTCCACTGGACAAAAGCCTTACTGAATCCAGTTAAAAATTTATTTTTTGTTTCTGAAAAGAATATATAACATAGGGATCAAATAAACGCATTGTCATTTGCTTAGAGTAATTAAGTTGGCTGCATTTAATAACTTAATTTCCAATTTATTCTTGGCCTCAGAATGCTGCTATGTTATCGAATGCTAAAGTTAAAATTCATCTTATTATTCTTGTAATACAAAATTCTTTGCAATTATATACTGTTCTATAAAAAAAGTGATTCCAAATAACCATATTTGATGGTAAAAAAAAAATGGTTCCACGCAAAGACAATTGGCGCGGTTTGGCTTTTTGACATGGAGGGAAGAAATTTCTATTCCTTTTTATGGAAGATTTGAAAAGATCACCTTACTATATTTAGAACATCTGTGACAAAGGAAATTTGGTTTGGATGTCCCGTTGGGATTAAACTGTTTTTTTTTTATTTTATAAATAATATTTTTGATGCAACTCTACATTCAACTTTATACTAATTAAATTTATAAATATTGCAGCGGCTTTTCTGTTCACTAATTTCTCTCTTATTAAATTTAGAGTTAACTTAAGATTCCGTGTGTATAACTTAAAGTCTAAATTAAGAAAGAAGTTTCTAAAACAAGAGTGGAAATTTTTAAAGCTGGTAAATAAGCTGGTTAAATGAATATATGCACTATCACCTTTAACTTGCAACCACCCTCGCGGGCGCTTTTATTATTTTACAATATGGTGTAACTTGTTATGCTTCGCTAAAAAAAAATCAATTTTACCTGGCGATAATTTTTTTAGTACAGTAATTATGTAACCTCACGGCTTTAAAATGTAAATCCTCAAAAGTTCTGTATTGTAATTTTGATATATAAATTATTGAGTTATGAAATTTTTAGATACAAAAATCCACGGTTATCTGGACTACACACTAGGTCTCTCGCTGATTTTTATTCCGTCATTATTTGGTTTTGAAGCCAATACAGTGCAAAGTCTCATTTTTTATATACTTGGAATCTTCACCATCTTTTTAAGCCTGCAAACTGATTATGAAGCTGGTATATATAAACTGCTTCCAATGGAAACCCATCTTTATATTGAAATTATATCAGGTTTCTTTCTTGCACTTTCACCTTAGATACTGGGATTTGCAGTACATGTATTTCTGCCTCATTTACTATTTGGAGGCCTTATATTGTTTTTAGCTTTGGCTACAAAAACGCAAAACAGTTTTTTTCATAGATTATTTAGAGATTAGGGAAACGCCATAATACACAAGGGCAGAGTCGAAACTCTGCCCATTTTTTATCAACTCATACTTAGAAACTAAGTTGTTTTCGATAAAAATTATAATCATTATTAAAGTAGCGTAATGACAAATGCTTTTACTCGACGATTTTAACTTATGGATAAGCTTCTTATTCATTTTACATTAAATATGAATAAAATTTTCTTATTATGGAAAATAATTCTTCGATTCCATTTGGATATGCAGCCAGAGCACAACCCAAAAGCTGCAGGATAATTACCTTGGTTATGTTATAACAGCGAGCTTACCAGTAAATTGCGCCTGCAAAAAAACATAATGAGCTATGTGAGCATGGCTGAGAATCGGTAAAGAATTAAAAAATTTATATCTTTGAGATACTTGTTATGTAACTTCTGAATAATTTTATCTGTTATGAATAAAGACCGCTCCCCTTTTGATGACGAGTTCTATTTTGTTGCTAAAACTGCGATGGGAGAAGCCTTGAGAAAGGGCGACTGGCAGAATAGATTAGGGTCTCCTCACCGTTGGCCTGCGGGCCTGCGCACTGCACTTGGAATGTTGTTTGCATCTAAACTGCCGATGTTTGTTTGGTGGGGGCAGGATTTTTTACAATTTTATAATGACTCCGCCTTTGAGAGTTTTTTTCGCAACAGTCCCAGTGCCGGAAATCCAGGACCTGAAAGTGCCGAACTGTGGAAGCTCTTTGGTCCCGCAGTGAGAAAAATAATGGATACAGATATGCCATTGTCTGTAAAGGAGCACTTATTTCCGATGCAGGAAAAAATATTCTTTAAAGGGAGACTTTGTGTTTTCAATTACTCTCCGGTGTTTGCAGAAAGCCCTAAGATCGAAGGCGTTATAGCTGTGTGCTCTGAATATGAAGATCGTCCCGATGAACTTCAATCATTAATTGATGCCGCTCCTTTTCCTATTGGTGTTTATGAAGGGCCGCAAATGCGTATAAGGATGCTCAACCAGTCCATTATTGATGCATGGGGAAAAGGGAGCGATCTGATTGGAAAAACCTATTTCGATGTGCTGCCAGAACTGGAAAGTCAACAAATTTATCCCCTTCTGCAGCAGGTTTATAATTCTGGTGAGTCTTATCATGCCAAAAATCAGCGCGTTGATCTCAAAAGAGATGGAAAGTTGCAGACCTTTTATTTTAATTACAGCTTTACGCCGCTTTTTGACGATACTGGTAGTGTATATGGGGTGATGAATACCGCGGCAGATGTTACCGATCTTAATCAGACTAGGCTTAAAATGGCACAGAGTCAGGAGAATTTCCGGAGCCTGATAATGCAGTCGCCTGTTTCTATGTGTCTGTTGCTAGGGCCTTCACATACAGTGGAGATAGCTAATGATCATATGGTCAATCTCTGGGGCAAGGAAAGGGACGAGGTAATGCAAAGGCCTATCTTTGAAGGCCTCCCGGATGCAATGGAACAGGGTCTTGAACAGCTTCTCGACCACGTGTTTCATACTGGCGAAACTTTCACAGCTAACGAAATGCCGGTCCATCTTGTACGTTTCGGCATTCCTGAGATCGTGTACCAAAATTTTATTTATGAACCCTACAGGGACGGAAGCGGTGGGATATTGGGCGTTATCGCAATATCCAATAATGTTACAGAACAGGTAGTGGCAAGACAGAAGGTTGAAGAACTTATAAAAGTCAGAACTGAAATGCTGGTAGCAGCAAATGAAAACCTGGCCCGTTCCAATGCCGATCTGGCGCAATTTGCATACATAGCCTCTCATGACCTGCAGGAACCGCTTCGAAAAATCAGTATGTTCTCTAAAATGCTCGAAGATAAGGTAGGACCGATCTTGGATGCTAGGTCGCAGGAACACCTGAAAAAGATCGGCCAGTCTGCTACGCGCATGCAGTCGTTGATTCAGGATGTGCTTGCATTCTCGCAGCTTAATAAAAATCCGGATTCTTTTTCTATGGTAAATGCCAATGAGCTCATCTTGGAAATTCTTGCAGATTATGAACTGCTGATTGAAGAGAAAAAGGCTGTCTTTGAGATTTCAGATATTCCGAATATTCCCGCGCAGCCCATTCAGTTGGGCCAGCTTCTGGGCAATCTTATCGGCAATGCGCTGAAATTCCAGCGTGAAGGCAGCCCGCCTTTGATCAAAATTAAGGCTGTAATGGCAGATAAAAAGGAAAAATTAAATAACCATCTTCTCGCTCAGGCTGATTACCTTAAAATTACCATCTCCGACAATGGAATAGGTTTTCTTCCCGAAGAAGGTGATAAAATTTTTGGGATTTTCCAAAGGCTTCATTCCAAATCACAGTTTGAAGGAACGGGAATCGGCCTTTCCATCTGCAAAAAAATTGTTGATAACCACCATGGAGTTATCAACGCGGAGGGCAGTTCAAAAGAGGGCGCTGTATTTAACATTTACCTGCCCTTGGAAATCAATGTTGCAATATCTTCAGGAGCAGAAAACTATATTTTTTGATAATCTTTGGGGTATAATGATACTGGCTGCACAAAATCTCACCGAGATATAAAGGGTGGTGCAACTGCGTTGATTTTGCAGTTTCTGAATGCGCTTTTTTAAATTGGCTCCTGCTCAAATTAATTTATATATTTTCAACAGTTCCGGCCTTCCCGCTGATATTGGTTGTCTGATAGATTTAAATTTTACGAATTACAAGATTTAATAATATAAAACGCAGCGATAAATAGATCGTCATTTTATAGCGAAACAAAGATATTTTAAACATTTGCACACAATTATGAAAATCAGGCACATTCACAAGATATTTAAGACGTTTTTTATTTTGCTGGTAATATCTTACCTGCAGGCGGGCTGTTCTACATGGAAAGTAGGCACTTCCGGTCAAAGGAAAATTGCCGGCAAAACATATGTTATTATTGGGGCTTCAAGCGGAATGGGCCGGGGTATAGCAGAACAGCTGGGAAAATACAAAGCCAATGTTGTGCTTGCTGCACGGCGGACAGACCTTTTAGAAGAAATTGCCGATACAATACGCAGGTCGGGGGGCAGCGCTTTGACGGTTACTACTGATATCAGCAAAATGGAAGACGTGCAAAGAGTTAAGGAAGCTGCATTAAAAGAATACGCCAAGATTGATGTATGGATCAATATGGCGGGTGTCACGGCAATAGGCCGCTTTTGGGAAGTCCCAATTGAGGACCAGATGCGGGTAATAGATGTTAATCTGAAGGGTTTTTTCTATGCGAGCAGGACTGCAGTGGAGCAATTTATAAAACAAAAACACGGCACACTTATCAATGTGGCATCGGTTATGGGAGAGATTCCCCTTGCTTACCAGAGCGGTTATTCTTCAACCAAGGCCGGTATAATAAGTTTAGATCTAGCCCTTTCGCAGGAACTACGCCTGAATGGCTTTGACAAAATTAAGGTCGTAACGGTCGAACCTTGGGCAGTCGATACGCCTATCTGGAAGCATGCAGCCAACTACACGGGGGTGGAGCCGAAAATGGCTATGATGGATGATCCTTATAGAATCGTTAATGCTGTCCTAAGAAAATCGCTGAGGCCAAAAAAAATAGTGCCGGTAGGTTGGAAAGCCCAGGTTTCATCGTTCAGCGCAAATGTATTTCCCCGTTTCTCAGAAAGGCTTGGAGGTAATATGGCCCATAAATATATGATTGAGACAGGGCCTGAAACCCTCGATACACAAGGCTCCATATATCAGCCCTTAAGCGAAGGCCGCGGAGTTGATGATGGTGCGGATGAAAGGATGAAAGCATATAGGAAAAAAAATAAAAACTAGTTATAATAAGAGCGGCATCCGCCTTCGCAGCAGACCAGTAATTCTGTGAGATTAAAAGAGTATTCCCTAGGAAACGTAGAGCACGGAGCCAGTATATAATATTTAACAAACAATGGAGTGGAAAACCTTCTAAAGCTGGGACAGGTTTTTGAAAATCGCCTTTTAGATGATTCTCGGAGATAATTGGTTCAATTTTTACACTCTAGGAAAGCAAAATATAGCGCTCTAGTCAATGAATATTAAACTCAATTTACTTGTGTAAAAAGCGTTATGGGTAGAAAACTGGCCAAATAATAATATTTTCTTCTGTCCAGAGTAGTGAAACAGTATTAAACCATGAAAATGACAATGTTTAGTTCTTGAAAAATTTATGTCTTTAAACTTTTAATGTTACTTTTTTTTTTAACTACAACATAATGATTAATAAATTCTATCAATATTTCCTTTTCTAACTTGCTCAATAAAATAAGCAGTAGAAATTCCTGTCTTAGCCTTAAAAGCTTTGGCAAACCTTTCGGTACTGCTAAATCCTGCTTCATCCGCCAGTGCTTTGTTTGTGTAATTTCGCGCTAATTTATTGGAGTAGAGCAACGAGATTATGTGATCGACTTTCAGATCGTTTATATACTCATTGAAGCTCTTTTCTTTATAATGGCGAATTATGGATGAAATATATGTGGGGTTATGATTGAAAAAGGACGCGAGATTTGAGAGCTGCCAGTCGCGCTCCAGGTATTTTCTCTCCTTTTCAAATTTCTCGAGTTGCCTCAGTATGTTATTTACCGTCTGTGGATTAATATCCGGCATGACAGGTTTGTGATTTTTCTGCCGGGTCTTGTTTTCGACCTTTACGTCATTGAATTCCAGCATCAGGTTCTCAAATCGCTTTTGATAGATCTTTTTATTTCTGAAATTGCGGTAGGTCATCGCAACAAAACCTGAAAACAGCAGTGAGGAGAGGCCAATTAAAACAGAATACCGGTGATTTTTTATAAAAAGCTCTTTTTTTAAATTTTCTTTTTCAGTGAGCAGTTCCTGTGTATTGTATTCCTTGTTTATTTTTCCAACCAAATAGTTAAATGTCTCATTAAGCATCCTGTCGGCCCGCAGCAACTGGTCTACATAATACAACTGAAGCTTTGGATTATCCTTTGTTTTATAGTAATTGATAAGCAGCTCATAGACTTCCCTGAGATCGGGACGAAGATACCCCTTGCTGTTAAACAGCGCGTCCACCTTTTCAAAATAAGGGAGGGCCTTTTCGTATTTTCTGACCTGCCAGTAACTTCTGCCGATATAAAAATAGCCAACCGACTCATTTCCAAAATCTTTTTTCTCTTGTAAGTCCTCAATGGTGGATTCAATATTTTGAATGGCCAGGGCATAGTTCTCTTTGAAGTATTCGTTGATGCCCTGTGAATGGGTAAAATAAACTTCCATCTCGGCAATGCCGAGTTTTTTGCACTGGGCAAGTCCCAGGATATTGGTCTCACTGCAAAGGCCATAGTTTCCTTTTCTGTTGTAACAAAGTCCCAGGGAATGCAGTGAATTTAAATAAGGCCTTGGATTATCATCACGAAAGTAGCTGGCACAATCCCTTAGCAAGGAAATAGCCTCATCGTAATAGCCCAAATAGTATTTGACAAGCGCTATGTGATACTTTAGTTTATGCTTTAAATAATCATCACTGGTTTTTGACAGGTACGTATTTGCCATCAGATAGTTATCCAATGCCATATCTTGTTTTTTCAAAGTATAGTAGGCAATTCCCCTGGAGAGATAAGCTGATCCGATAAGGGCCTCATCGTTTGTTTTTTTTGCTACATAGACCATGCTATCGGCATAAACCAGCCGTATCTTATCTGGAGACCTGTGAAGCAGGCTCTGGTAGCCATTGATAATTTCCTTGTAGTTTTTCTCTTGCTTGGCCTTTTGCAAAAAGGCATATAGGTAGACTGCAGCCTTTGCACTGTCTTTTATTTCATAGGCCTTCTCATCAAGGTAATCAAAGCTTTTGTTTTTCAGAGAGTCGGGTATTTGATACTCCTTTCTTTGGGCTGAGAGGAGTTGGAAAAGCAGCAGCAATATGGCAAGTGTGTGGTTTTGATTCATGGTATTGATAGTTTGGGGACTCATTTTCTCTATAAGGCTCCCTAGTATTACTTTAAAATAGCCATCACACCAGGCTTGCCTTACCTTTCCCCAAATTTAATACAATCTATTTAATTGTAGTGTTTTAGTTACAAAAAAAAGCTATGGATTTATCATAAATCCATAGCTGATATTCGGTAAATCCCCACCACTGCTGTTGTGGGAGATATTTTTGCATGATAGCTTTGTCCTGAATTCAAAAGCGAAAATATGGGGCAAGGTGCCCGATAAAAGTTCTGCTTATCGCGATGAAATGAACTGAGAGGCAATTCTCATTCACATTCAAACCACAAAATCATGAAAAATTCAATATTATGCAGCATTCTGATAGGCCTGCTTATATCGTGCTCCACTGATTCGGATCTGCCTGCATCTGAAAATAAAAATATTGTACCAAAATCAAGTGATATGCTTCGCGGTGCTGGTAATGACGCAAATCCATTTGACTACAAGGGAGAGCAGTATTATCAGGCACTCATGCATTATCGGGGAGAAAACCCCTTTCCCAGTTCGGTCAAGGAAATGACCTGCGAGCTAAATTTTATTTCACAAAAGCTTTATAAAACTAAGGCCACAGGCAAAAGTATTATTGCTTTTAACGATTCCATTGTCGAGTCCATTATGGCAGACCCGGATGCCAGTCTCATTGCCATTGTGCAGGGCAGCTTACTGGGCTCAGGATCTAAAACCAGCCTGATTAATTTTTTGCAGGGCCTCATTAGCCAAAGACAGCTCTCGTTTTCTAGTAGCTACGCCTATATTGTTTCCTATGAAGATTCCATTTTACAAAGTAGCTCACTTAGTGAGGATGACGCTGATACCATTTTAACGGTTACCTCCATATCGCGCTATTCGCTTTATTCGGAATCAGAGCGTAAGGACAAGGACTGGGATACCTCGGCGGGAAATAAAACGGTAAGGCCATTTTTTGCGGAAAATAAAACAGCTTTAATTTCCATTATAGCGCTTATCGGGTTGCTAAATTAAAGCTGCGTTACATTGAGAGAATCCTCTTTTCAAATAAAACCTAAAATGCTGCTTTATCTGCTTTTAGCCATTTTTAATCTTGCAAGCCTTTATTTCATCATAGCTATATTCAGCTATGATGAAATAGTGGGCTATCTTATTTCAGGTGGCACAAAAAGCACCGATCCCAGAGCACTGGCTTACCTGTTATTTTGTAACCTGTCTTTTGAATCTCTGCTTCCTGTCTTTTATACTGATGGAAAATTCTTTTAAAAATAAGACAGAAAGGCGGCTATAGGCTCTACTATTTTAAATTCTTTTCAAACCCTCCCAACATGATCAAGGACCTTATCAATATTGAACTCAAAGACCTTCCCATGGAAGGCCTAGATGTGCAGATCATCAAAAAGTATTTAGTAAAAACAGCAAGTGATGACTCATTTATAACCCGCAACTACTCGGTTATCCTGATCCAGTCTGGACGCTTTAAAATAAGGCTCAAAGACATCACCCAGGAGCTCGGCACCCATGATATGGTAGTGATTCCTAAAAACGCCTACTGCACGCTTTTGGAGGTAAAGGGACAACTGCAGCTTTTTCTAATCTCATTTAGCTCGGATTTTGCCTTGGGGAGTTACCTGAAAAAAGAACTTATCGACTCTTTCATTTTTTTGCTGGGAGAACCATCAAGGAAAATCACCCTGGAGCAAAAGGATTATCTGGTGCTCTGCTTAATCTATAAGCTGATATATTTTATTTGTCAGGATTCCCGGCAAAATAGCGGTGATTTAGAATTGCAGCGCATGGGATTCAACCTTTTTTTATTTGAACTTAAATCCATCTTCAATAAATATACCTCCGAAGAGGCGCCGAGCATTGGGCGCAAAGAGAGCCTGAGCATACAGTTTTTAACTATCCTTACCATCCACTGCAAAAAACAGCACAGCGCAGGGTTTTACGCGGGAGCTCTTTTTGTCACACCAGGCTACCTCAATAAAACAGTAAAGCAGGTAACGGGAAAGACTGTTAAGCATCTGATCAGCCAGGCGATGATCAGCGAGATTAAGGCTCTTCTGGAGAATTCGCAAGTATCTATCACCTGCATTGCAGAGGAATTTGAATTCAGCAGTCTCTCGAAATTCAGTGAATTTTTTAAAAGGCATACCGCCGTTTCTCCTTCGCGGTACCGATCTAGTAAAAACAAAGGATTTAAAAGCCACAAGGCTTTTGACCAATAATTAAAAAACACAATCATGATTACACTATATCCCTTAGAATGGCTTGATAATTTGATTCTTCAAATCCTAAACCCAAAGAAAAACAGCCTTAAGGATTTATCCGACAAGGAGCTCTCGCTAATTTCAGAGCAGCTGCAAGAAGAATCCCAAAGGGTTCAGCTGCAGCTCACCCAGGAGGTGTTTTCCTTTCAAAGCAAAACCCAGGTACGCCTTCTGATCAGAAATTACCACTCCACTTTGGTTTTTCTCCTGGACACCCTGCTTGAGAATCAAAAAGAGCCTTCATTGCAGACTGCGCGGCTCACCCGCACAGTAGATACCATGGTGGGCACTATAAATGAATTACTGTTTTTTTTAGAGAAACGTTTTTCCCCTTACCTGAGCCTTGACCAAAGGGTTCCGGTAGCGTATCTTCTTGTGGCCAGAAAGGAGCTAATCCTAAAGCTGGAAAAACTAGAGAAAAAGAAATGGGCTGGTGAGAGACAAAAAGAAACTCTGCAGCTTGTAATTGATGTTGTTTTTAATTTCATACATGCCTGTAGTGAATGCAAGATAACCTACCGGCAGATCCTTTACCAAAAAGAGCTCATCGCAAACTTGGAATTGCTGGATATTACGCAGGAGGCAAATGACCGCTATACAGAGCTCGACGAGCTGCTGGTGCGCTTGAATTTCAATAGCGTGCTCTATATGGATTATCTGCTTGAACAAATCAGTATTTCTCTTGCCATCCAGCCCTCTTTACAGCTAAGGATGGGGGAGTTGCTGCTGTATTATAAAGAATTTGGCCAGCTTAGCTCCAATGAGAAAATAAGCTTTGATCCATTGCAGCAGAACATAAAGCTTACACTTGAGAATTGGTTTACCCATGAGATTTATTACCTGGAGAAAACATTGGCCTTAGCTCAAGGCGGCCAGAACGATTCCAAAACCCAGTTACCCCCCAAAGCAGTAGCTGAGCAAAACAAAGTGGAATGCAACTTGTCCATTGACCAGATGGGACTGATCCTGCGCGCCGCCGATGAGGCAAGGATTCTAAGAGCGCGCTCACTGAATCATGTTTTCAAGACGATCGTTCCTTATCTCTCCAGTGCGCACAAAAAGGATTTATCCTACAATTCAATGCGAAGCAAATCCTATACGGCAGAAGAAAAAGATAAGGAAATAGCCATTCAGGCCCTTGAGCGTATCATACGGCACATAAGGGAATTTTAGAGCTACGCGGTTTGTAAAATCCAGATCTATATACTTTCAATACAATTGGGTAAGCGCATCTACATAATGCACATAAAGCAGCTACTATTCAATTAACAACACAACAGGAGAAGTTGCTGGATTAGTTTACGGCTGTTTGTTTAGGTTGTGCCCATGAACTACTATCAAGCATTAGAAAATCAATTTTATAATATACCATAAAAAACTCCTTAATTTCTTAAGGAGTTTGCTAAATGTGGGTAAGGACTAAAATTGTCATGCCAGTTGTCACTTGATAACTAAAGTGTCCCATAAGGGCCCGGGTCCTTATTAGATTTTTACCAATTCGACTCTTCGATTCTCCGCTTTATTCTCTTCACTATTATTTTCTTTCAGCGGCTTATCAGACCCAAAACCGGCCGCTTTAAGTCGCTTGATATCGATTCCCTTTGCAGTTAGTGCACCCACCACGGTATTGGCCCTCTCAATGGACAGTTGCCTGTTTCTGGTGGCCGTACCCGAGTTGTCCGTATGGCCTTCTATGGATAATCTAAGGCTTGGATTTGCATTGAGTAAGGCGAAAATTTCCTGGATAAGTTTTTGTGCATCGGGCTGCAGAGTTGCTTTGTCTGTATCAAAATTGATATGCAAAACAGCTTTGCCTGTTTTCTCAATATCAATTTCCATCTGTTTGGCGGTATATTTTTTTATGGTCTGTTCAAAATCCTTAAGTTCCATTATAAAAACATTTCCCTGTGCCGAGTTGGACTGAATACTCAATATATATTTTTTACCATTATTCTTAAAGGCGTACACGGCAAATGGCGCATCGCTTTCTCTGAAAAGACCAAGGGTACCATGCTTGCCACTCCACATGTTTTTCTCCAGTAATTCCCTTTGACTTTGATCTTCTGGAAAATCGCCCTTGTATAGTTTTTTTGCCCCGATTTTATCCAGGTAATCATAAATACTTTTATTGAAAAGCTGCTGATTAAAACCCGAACCATCCGCTGCTTCAAAAGCTAAAATGCCCAATTTACCCTCTGTTGTGTAAATGCTATTTCCGGTATAATTCTGCATGGTTTGATACTCAAAGAATTCGGTAAGACCGTCTTTCTCATTACGGATTTTTAGTCCCTGTGGGGCGGTAATGAAAGGAAAATTTCCAATATCTTTTAAATCGGGGATTTTGTCCCATTCAAGCTCCGAGGATACTGTTTCTTTTGGAGGGTTCGCTGTGGTTATAGTGTCTGTTTTATCTTGGGTGACTTCAGTTTTTTTTTCTTTATTACAAGATAATAAGGCCATTGCCAGTAAAGCTAGTAGTGCAGTTTTTTTCATTTTTGCCTGTGTCTGTTACAATTTGGATTTCAAACTATTTTTACAACCTGTTTGTTCCACAATAAAATTATGGGCGAAAGATTAGGTTAGAATGGTGTTTGCTGACACTAAGATAAATTATTTTTTTATATCATATATGGTTTTCAGCTTAAGTATTTAAGTGGAAAATTCTTTAAATTTAGTCCATGAAATAAAATGAATATAAAAAACAGCACACGATTCTATCTGGAAAATGATATTAGAGCCCTATATATAATTTGGAGTACTGCAGTTACAATAGGCATGCCAGAGAAGCGTCGGGCTTTGTTTGCTGCTTAAAAATCGACAAATAAATATCATTTAATTTTAAAATTCCTGATTGGGTAATTGCTAATGGCTATAATACTTTTTTCATTTTAATGCGATAATTATTTATTTTGGCCTGGTGGTGTTGGTTGAAATTTTATCCACAATGTACCACTGTTCATTTAGTTTCATCATATTGAAGTAATCGGTAAAAATGCGCTCTGGAATTTCTATTTCACATTTGGCACTGGCAATATTCCCTGTAATGTCAATGCTTATAATTCGTCCAAATGAATTGGCTGGCCTGGGATGAAGTTTAAATCTGCTCAGATAGTTTTTTCTGTCAATTAGGACAACTTTGTTTTCTTTAATATTCTTTAAGTTGCAAGAGCTGTGCATTACCTTTCCGATTTTCAATGTATCGCCTGTCATCCAGCCCTCGAAATAGGTCTCAATGCTGGCGCTGATCAATTCCTTGTCTGTCCTTTGGGCATTTATTTGCAAAGGAATGCCTATTAGAAATAGAAAGATGGAAATTTTCTGTAATAGTCTTGTGGGTGTTTTTCTCATTTTAAAAAGCTTAAGGTGTTAGTAATGAGCACAAATATCCCCATTGCCTATCATTTGCAGGTCCTAATTTATAAGATAGGAGTACGATTCTATAATTTAACACTCATCTTTAGCAGGACTTTTGATACTCACCGGGAGCCTATAAGGCCATATCGAATTCATAATCCTTCCCTGAGTATCTAAGGTTTAAAAATCTTAGGTACAGTTCTTTGAAGTGTCAAGTTGTACTTGTAGAGGAAGATTTTGATTTGTTACTTTGACATGTGAATTAAATCATATACCAAGGGTAATGATTTAGAGGTGAAATGAATAGATGTTGAACGATTAATGAAAAGGCTATGTTTACCAATATTTCATGGGGCGATTACCTGACTGCCATCAGCGCCCTGCTAGCGATCTGGTATCTGGTTTTAGGGCTTTGGTTTTATTATCCGGAGTTGAAACAGATACTTCACGGTGAGAAAAATATAAAGGCTTTGGGTTTTAAAAATAATTCCCAACCGTATTTTACCCACCACCTCCCAAAAGATACTAACACAGAGATCCAGGTGTCATCTTCAGGTACAGAAACTCAAGATACCCTGCAAGAAACAGAGGAATTATCAGAGCGTATCATCAGCGCAATTGAAGAGAGCGCGCAGAGAAATTTATCTTTGGAGGAAATTAAAAACTACCTCAAAATACTATTATCGGAATACCCTTTTGTCCGACTCTCCACGCTACGTGCAAAGGTATCTGGTCTAATGGTTGAACAGTGCGCAAAACATCCACAACTTTTTTTAACCCTATCCCAGGCAGACGCCTTATGGGAAGAGTAAATCTAATACTTAAAGCGGAGCAATATTCCCTGTTCTCTCTGGCGCGGTATGGCTTAATGTGACAGGATATAGAGCTGTAACGGCGGTATTGCTCCACTTTTAAATAAGCAATTTTGTTAAACTTAAATGATCTGTGATGAAAAAGTATAATTGCAAGAAAAAGCCTTTTGGTAAAACAACAATTCTCTTTACCTCATTAGTACTTCTATTATTCAACCTGCTAGCGCATGCCCAGGACGGACTTGCCGGTATTAATGAGGCCAACCAGAAAGTGAGAAGTTATTTTGACGCAGGTACAGAGCTAATGTATGCCGTGGGCGCACTACTGGGACTCATAGGGGCAGTAAAGGTGTACCAAAAATGGAATGCAGGTGACCCTGATACTGGAAAAGTTGCCGCGGACTGGTTTGGAAGCTGCGTGTTTCTGGTAGTGGTGGCCACCGTTATTAAATCCTTTTTTGGGGTTTAAAGAGAAAACCTTATGAGTAATAGTGTTTATAAGATCAACAAGGCAATCAACCAGGCCATTGAATTCAAAGGCCTGAAAGCGCAGTACATCTGGTACCTGGCAGCAGGTATGGTGCTGCTTATGATTCTTTTTGCCTTGATGTACATTATGGGGTTGCCCTCCCTTTTCTGTGTTGGGTTTATAACAGCTATTGGTGGTTTGCTTGTTTTTAAAACCTACAAAATGAGCCATAAGTATGGCCAGTACGGCATGATGAAGGCGCTGGCCAAAAGGCATATTCCAAAATATATCAGGACTTACAGCAGGGCAGTATTTATAAAGATATAGTCATAGAGCGTTAAATTTTAAAATAGGACAAATGGAGAAGAGGATGGACGATTGGCTGCCCATAATGAGCGTGGAGCATGACTGTATTGTATCGAAGAAGGGAGATATAACGGTAGTATTTAAGGCGGAACTCCCCGAGATTTTCACACTCTCGGACCAGGATTACGAGGCTTTCCACCAGTCATGGATCAAGGCCGTTAAAGTACTGCCCAAGTTCTGTGTTCTGCACAAGCAGGACTGGTTTTTGGAGAGAAGCTACAAGGCGGATTTCTCAAGTGATGACAGCAGTTTTCTCAGCCGAAGCAGTGAGCGTTTTTTCAATGAAAGGCCTTTTTTGGACCATTCCTGCTATATTATGCTCACCAAGAAACCGGCGGGCAGAAAAAATTCTAGCTCTCTTTTCTCAGCTCTTTTGCGCGGATCAATAGTGCCGGTGGAAACCTTAAGAACGCAGCTGCTGCAGGATTTTATTGACTCCACGGGCCAGTTTAAAAGAATTCTGGAAGACAGCGGTTTTATAACACTCACGCGCCTGAGAAATGACTCCCTTAAAAGCGAAAGCCGTCATGCAGGGCTCATTGAAAGGTATTGCTTTTTATCACAGGGCAAGGACTCGGTTGTCTTTAAGGATATCGGATTTGATAAGGGACTTGAAGTTGGGGATAAACACTGCCAGCTCTTTACACTGGGAGATGCGGCTGACCTTCCGGCATTGTGTGGTTCCAGGATTAATTTTGAGCGTTATTGCACCGATAAAACCAAATTCAGTATTGGCTTTGCCTCAACTCTGGGACAACTCTTATCCTGCAATCATATCTATAATCAATATCTCTTTATTGAAGATGCTCAGAGAACGATCCGAAAACTGGAAAGCAAAAGGTTACGCCTGCAGTCCTTATCGGCCTACAGCCGAGAGAATATGATTGCCAGGGATGCAACCAATGATTTTCTCAATGAAGCGATATCCCAGCAAAGGCTGCCCATTAAAGCGCATTATAATGTTCTGGCATGGAGTACAGATAAGGATGAGCTCAAGGATATTAAAAACAAGGTCTCATCAGCGCTTGCCCAGATGGATGCTGCCGCCAAGCAGGAAACAGTAGGAGCCCCTCAGATTTTCTGGGCTGGGGTTCCGGGAAATGCGGCAGATTTTCCAATGAATGATACCTTTGATACCTTCACCGAGCAGGCAGTATGTTTTTTGAATATGGAAACAGCTTACCGATCCTCACTGAGTCCGATCGGTATTAGGCTGGGAGACCGGCTCAGCGGAAGGCCCGTTCACGTGGATATCAGCGATGAGCCTATGAGGGCGGGAATCTGCACCAACAGAAACAAGTTCATACTGGGACCATCAGGCAGCGGCAAGTCGTTTTTTACCAACCATATGGTCAGAAGCTATTACGAGCAGGGAACCCATATTGTACTTGTGGATGTGGGCCACAGCTATAAAGGGCTCTGTGATATGGTAAAAGGATATTATTTTACCTATGATGAGAAGAACCCGATCCGTTTTAATCCGTTTTATATAGCACAAGGCGATAATCTGGATACCGAGAAAAAAGAAAGTATTAAAACCCTGCTATTGGCACTTTGGAAAAAAGACGATGAATCCTTCAATCGAAGTGAGTATGTGGCCCTCTCCAATGCTCTTCAGCTCTATTATGAGAAACTAGAGAGAAGCCCTGCTATTTTTCCCTGCTTTGACAGCTTTTATGAGTTTTTGAAAACCGATTTTATCAAAATACTCCAGGATGATAAAGTACAGCAAAAAGACTTTGATGTCAATAATTTTCTCTACGTGCTTCGGCCCTATTACAAGGGCGGGGAATTTGATTACCTGCTTAATGCCCGGGAAAACCTGGAACTTTTAAAGGAAAGGTTTATTGTTTTTGAGCTCGATAATATAAAAGACCATCCAATTCTTTTCCCTGTGGTTACCATCATTATCATGGAGGTCTTTATCAGCAAGATGAGAAAACTCAAAGGCATCCGAAAAATGATTTTAATCGAGGAAGCCTGGAAGGCAATCGCCAGGGAAGGTATGGCCCAGTATATCAAATACCTTTTTAAAACCGTAAGGAAGTTTTTCGGTGAGGCCATTGTGGTGACCCAGGAAGTGGAAGATATTATTTCCTCCCCGATAGTCAAGCAGGCCATTATCAATAACAGCGACTGCAAGATTCTTTTGGACCAGAGCAAGTACCAGAATAAGTTTGAACAGATAGAGCAGCTCCTTGGGCTTACCCAAAAGGAAAAAACACTCGTGCTTTCCCTCAATAAGGCCAATGATGCCGATAAAAAATACAAGGAGGTTTTTATATCACTGGGCGGCGTGGTCTCAAAAGTATACCGCACGGAGGTTTCCCTGGAAGAGTATCTGGCTTATACCACTGAGGAAAGTGAAAAAATGAAAATGAATGCCTATGCCCAAAAGTTCCACGGTGATATCAAAAAAGGAATTGCAGCGATGGCCCAAGAGATAAGAAACGCAAATAAATAAAACGCAAAAATGAGAGCAAGAATAATTACCGGCGCAATCCTCCTGCTGCTTGTCTGTAGCCCGGCGCGCCCGGCCCCGAGCACCGTTGCTCTGCCGATACTGGAAATTGTTAAGGCAGTAACCAAAAAAGTGATCAAAGCAATTGACCTGAGGATCCAGAAACTCCAGAATAAAACCATCTGGCTACAGAATGCCCAGCAGAAGCTTGAAAACGCTCTTTCAAAAGCAAAGCTGGATGAAATCTCGGAATGGACAAAAAAACAAAGGGATCTCTACAGGGATTATTATGAGGAACTAACAAAGGTGAAATCCATTATCACCTACTACCAGAGGATCAGAGAGGTGACTAAAAAACAGACAGCGCTGGTCGCGCAATACGAAAAGGCTTGGAGGTTACTAAGGCAGGACAATCATTTTAAGGACACCGAAATCCGGTATATGGAGCATGTATATTCGGGTATTCTGGGGGAGAGCCTAAAGAATATGGACCAGATCTTTTTGATACTGGATTCTTTCACTACCCAGATGAGCGATATCAAAAGACTTGAGATCATCAATGAGGCCGCCGATCAGGTGGATGCTGCTTATGATGACCTTTTAGCTTTCAACGAGCAGAATATAATGCTTAGCCTGCAACGGGCCAAAACAGAACAGGAGGCAAGGCAGGTTAGGGAATTCTATGGAATTGGCAAATAAAGAAAAAGATCATGAAAAAAAATATTTTAATATGCTCTCTGGTACTGTTTTTCGGGCATGAACTACAGGGACAGGTCAAACAGCGAAAAGAGCTGCTGCTGCAGATTGCGGCGCTTCACCTCTACCTTGACTATGCCCGAAAGGGCTATGAGGTGGCGTCAAAAGGCCTGATATTTATAGGCGATCTCAAGGAAGGGGAAGTGGTTCTGCACGGTGATTATTTCAGGTCGCTTTCAAGAGTAAATCCAAAGCTGGCCAACTATTATAAAACAGCTGAAATTCTCTCCATGCAGTTTGAGATTATGAAAATCAATAAAAGCATTTATAGGGACCTGAGTAAAGGTGATTTATTTCATGGAAGTGAACTGGAGCATATAAAACGCACTTTTGAAAAGCTGCTTGCCAGCTGTGGTGAAACCCTGGACGAGCTTTTGGCTATAACCACCGATTCCAAGCTGGAACTCCGCGATGATCAGCGGATAAAGCGCATCGATGAGCTGCATAAAACAATGCTGGAACATTATTGGTTCTGTTTGTCCTTTAGCCAGGATGCAACGCTTTTGTCCTTATTAAAATCTGGTGAAAAAACACATACCAGGGAGCTCGCAGCCATTTACGGACTATAAAATAAAAACTATGAAAAAGATATGTGTTCTAGGGATAATAATGGGAATGTTTATCATTCCGGGCAGCGCAGCGGCGCAGTCAGCGGAAATCCAGCAACTGGTCTTGAACATTGAGAAACTCTCTCAGTTCAAAAAGATTTTAAGTGATATGAAAAAGGGATATGAACTGCTCTCGGCCGGTTATAAATCCGTGAAGGATATGTCCCAGAGAAATTACAGCCTTCACAAAACCTTTCTGGATGCCCTTATGCGGGTGAGCCCTGTTGTGAAAAATTATAAAAAGGTAGGGGACATTGTCCATTTCCAGACCCAGTTGCTAAGGGAGAGCAGAAGCGCCATGGAGGGATTTACGCGATCGGGCAGCTTCAGCTCGCAGGAGCTTGAATATTTTCAAAAGGTTAATGAGAATCTACTCCAGCAAAGCGCAAGGAACCTCGATGAGCTTACCATGGTCATGACTGATGGTAAACTCAGGATGTCAGATGATGAAAGACTCCAGTCTATTGATGCTATTTATGCTCAGATAAAGTCCAAGCTTCTGTTTTTGAGAAGCTTCAATGCATCATCTGGTGTGCTTGCGCTTCAAAGAGCAAAAGAATTGAAAGAGCTTTACACCGCCAGTGAAATTCAGGGAATCAAAAACTAAAAAGATGGACATTCTTAAAGCTGCAAAACCCGTTTTTTTTATAGCAGCGCTAGTTGATCCCTTTCTAATGAGGGGGCAGTCACCTGGTGATAACATGCAGAGCCTTCACGGTGTTTTGGACCGGCTCTATGATGAGATGATGCCCCTGTGCAGCAATCTTTTGGCAGTCGGGCAGGCAATAGCTGGATTTGGGACGATCTGGTATATTGCATCGCGCGTCTGGCGCCATATCGCAAAGGCCGAACCCATTGATTTTTATCCGCTTTTCCGGCCCTTTGTAATTGGATTCTGCATTATGGTTTTCCCTTCAGTGCTGGCCCTGATCAACGGGATTATGAAACCCACAGTCACCGCTACATCGGCCATGGTTCAGGGTTCCAATAATGCTGTTGCGGTTCTTTTAAAAGAAAAAGAAAAAGCCATAAAGCAAACAGATTCATGGAAAATGTACATAGGGGAGAGTGGTCAAGGGGACCGTGAGAGATGGTATAGGTATACCCATGATGAGGATCCCTCGGGTGAGGGAATGCTGACAGGGATTGGAAATGATGTCAAATTTGCCATGGAGAAGGCTTCCTATAACTTTCGAAACTCGGTAAAGCAATGGATGAGCGAGGTGCTAAGGGTACTCTTTGAAGCGGCTGCCCTGTGCATCGATACCCTCAGGACATTTCAGCTGGTGGTGCTCTCCATCCTGGGTCCCCTTGTATTTGGAATAGCAGTCTTTGACGGCTTTCAGCATACCCTTACCGTGTGGCTGGCCAGGTATATCAATATTTACCTATGGCTGCCTGTGGCCAACATCTTTGGAAGCATTATCGGTAAAATTCAGGAATTGATGCTCAAGCTCGACCTCTCCCAGGTACAGGCCACCGGGGATACTTTTTTTAGCAGGACCGATATGGCCTACCTGATATTTATGATCATCGGTATTATTGGATACTTCACGGTGCCTTCGGTAGCCAATTATATCGTTCATGCCGGAGCAGACAGTGCCTTGGGCCAGCGTGTAACTGTTTTTTTTGGCAGTACAACAAGCTCAGTGGTTTCCAGAACATCACAAGGAGCCGGAATGGTTGCCGATGCGATGGGCGACGCTGATGCCAGAATGACTAGCAGTATGGCTGCTACGGCGGGAAGTTCCCCTTATTTTACAGAAAAGGAAACTTATATGAGCGATAAGCTTAAGGGCAACTAAGATAAAATAAACCACAAGATTCAGCGCATGTTCACCAAAATGAAAAATATAGATACGGCATTTCGGCATGTCAGGGGATTTACCATGTTGGTTGTCACAGCATGCAGTATTATTTGCTGCTATACATTGTATAAAAGTTTTCAGTCCCTAGAGCGGATGCAGGATAAAGTATATATACTGGCCAACGGAAAAGTACTGGAAGCTTACGCATCGGAGAGAAAAGATAATGTTGGGGTGGAGGCAAGGGATCATATACGAACATTTCACCAGTTTTTCTTTAGCCTGGACCCCGATGATAAGTCAATCAAATCCAATGTGACCAAAGCCCTTTATCTGGCCGATCAGAGTGCCAAACGGATTTACGATGACCTTAGAGAAAATGGTTTTTATTCGGGTATTATATCGGGGAACATAAGCCAGAGCATTCATATTGACAGCATCTCTCTCGATACGGGCCAATACCCTTACCACTTTTGCTGTTTTGCAAAACAAAGCATCATACGTAGCACCAGCACCCTTAAAAGAAGCCTTATAACTAAGGGCATGCTTCGCAATGTATCGAGAAGTGACAATAACCCGCACGGTTTTTTAATCGAACGATTCACCACTATTGAAAATAGGGACTTAAGCATTGAGAATAGAAAATAGATCATCATGAAATCTATAAAACCAAATAGTGCCATCGATAAGTATTACCGTTATGCGCAGGCTAGATGGGCACGGAAAATGAATGCCCTGACAGAGGGTTTGTCCAGAAAAACACTCCAATGGCTTCTGGTTTTATTTATAGTGCTGTCCTCAAGCTATCTTCTCTACAATATTTACGCAGTATGTTACAAGGATGGGGCGGGGTCATTCCGATCAGCGGCCAGTGTTTCAACAATTACCACAATCACTATTAAAAAAACAAAGCCATGAAGCAAAATACAATATCCACCAGAGAGGCTAAAAAGCGAAAAATACTGCTGCTTTTGCCTTTAATTTCGCTTCCTCTTATCACCATTTTCTTTTACATCTTGGGGGGAGGAAGGCTGCAGGGAATAAGCACGGAGAATAAGACAGGAAAAGGATTCAATTTTAGTCTGCCCGCTCCGCAATTCAAGGAAGATTCGGCCCTGGATAAAATGAGTTATTATGATAGGGCTGCAACAGACTCTTTGAGATTTTTGGAGCAGATCAAAAAAGACCCTAATTATAACACTGAAAATATGCCAGCTGCCCCCCTTGCTGGATTTGCGCATACCGATCCAGCTGCGCCGGGCCTTCCAAAAGGCAGAGCGGCTTTTAACTTATCGTCGTTTCAAAATAAAAACGAGCAGAAGGTGTATGAAAAACTCCGGGCGCTTCAACGGGCCATTAGCGAGCCTTTGCCTTCTGGCAATTACCCTCAGGATATGAGAGAGTTTGAGAACTACGGTTCATCAAAGGGCCAATCAGATCAGGTAAATGAGCTGGAGAGCATCATGTCCAGAATGGGCGAATCCCCCCAGGCTGACCCGGAGCTCAAGGAGCTTGGCGGGATGCTGGAGAATATACTGGACATTCAGCATCCCTCGCGTGTAGAGGAAAGGTTAAAGCAGTCCACAGACCGTAAAAAAGGAAAAACATTTACAGTTATCCCCAGTACAGAGAAGGACAATACAACTTCCCTTGGTGAAAATAATGTGCTTTCCCCTGAAAAGATAAACGCATTTTATACAGAGCATCAGGGGGTAGAGGCCCAAGAGCAGCCTAACTCTATCCAGGCGGTAATCCACCAGACACAGTCCCTTGTCAATGGTTCTGTAGTAAAATTAAGACTGCAAAGTGAAGTAGTGTTGAAGGGTACCGTAATTCCTAAAAATACTTTTCTCTACGGGACGGCTTCCTTAAAAGGGGAAAGGCTGGAGATAAAGATCAATAATATCCAGTTCCGCAATTCAATTTTTCCCGTCGAGCTCACCGTTTATGATCTGGACGGCATTGAAGGCATTTATATTCCCGGAGCCATAAACAGGGATGTGGCCAAAGCTTCAGCGGACCGGTCTATACAGAGCATGGGGCTGAGTGGATTTGCGGATTCCTTTGGGGCGCAGGCCGCGGGAATGGGAATAGAAGCGGCAAAAAGCCTGATGAGCAAAAAAGTAACACTCATTAAAGTGGTTGTGCTGGCTGGCTATCAGGTACTGCTTTATGATGAGAAACAAAAAATACCAAATAATTAAAAACAGCAGAGATGAAATATTATACATTACTATATCTCACAGCGATGCTTCTGGCAGTCTCCCATGGATATGGGCAGCAGCAAAATATGGGAAGTACCTATTATAAGGTAGGGTTCAAGGAGCTGCAGATCGGTTATTCCAAAACAACAAGCCTTATCTTTCCATATCCCATTAAAACCATTGATAAGGGAAGCGATGGGATTTTAACACAAAAGGCCAGGGGAGTTGAGAATATACTACTGGTAAAGGCGGCGGTTCATGATTTTCCCCAGACCAACCTCACTGTGGTGACCACAGATGGCAAATTGTACGGTTTTGTTGTAAGTTACGATGAGCAGTGCCCGGATCTGAACCTTATAGCCGATAATTCAATTGCCGTTCATGGCGATATCCAGTTCTCGGTGGAGAATGAAAATAAAAAGCAAATTGAGCAGTATGCCACACTGGCGCTTTTTAAAAAGCAGAAAAAAGTGCATTTGAAAAAGACCAGCGATGATATCACACTGGAGCTCAGTGGTTTGTTTGTGCATCAGGAGGTATTGTATTTCAGGTTACTGCTGGGCAATGACTCCAAAGTTGCCTTTGATATGGACCAATTGCGCTTTTTTATCATCGACCAGAGAAAAGCCACCCGCACCGCTTCTCAGGAAATGGAAATCTCACCGCTGTTTATCACCTCAGATAAAGTACGGATCCCTGATAACTCCACGGTGGCCCTGGTTGTGGCCCTTCCCAAGTTTAGCCTTGGAAAGAAAAAAAAATTAACCATTCAACTCGTTGAAGGCAATGCTCAGAGACAAGTGGAGCTCAAAATGGACAGCGGTGATTTTACTGCTCTGGAGATACTCAATACTTTATAAATAAATTACTAATTTTTAAATCTGTTATTATGAACGAGAATAATTTTCAATACTTGTGCGATCAGCTCAAGTATACCGGATTTGGCGAAGCGCTTGAGATAGAATTAAAAGAGAAACTAAAACAGCAGCAGGCCAGTTTTGAACTATACCATGAGAACTATTATGATGATGACCGCGTGGCCAGGGCCACGCTGAATTTTAGCAAGGCAAAGGATGCAGATATGTACTTCTTTAATTCCTACAGGGTGGAACTGCAGAAGGAAAATATCTCAGATGCTCTGGAGCACACTTTCTACATACATAAAGGGTCCAATATTACAATGAAGGAAGCCTATAATCTTATGATGGGAAGGGCAGTTAACAAGGATCTGGTAAACAAGGAAGGACAATCTTATAATGCCTGGTTGCAGATGGATTTTAAAAACTGCGATGAGAATGGGAATTTTAAACTCCAGCACTACCACCAAAATTATGGTTTTGATCTCACCGAAACACTGGCTAAATATCCTATAAAGGAACTTGAAAAGGAAAGTTTCAAAGAGGATTTGATCCGCTCGCTAAAAAAAGGAAATCTGCAGGTGGTAACATTTCTCAAAGACGGAGAGCAGGTGAAAGCCTATATTGAGGCAAGTCCACAATTCAAGACCATTGGGATTTATGACGATAACATGAAAAAAAGACACAACAGGCATTATAAGGATATAACGCAATTAGAGGTGTCCTGTGAGCATGTCGGGGAAAATAAAAAAAAAAGCCAAATACCCGATAGCCCGCTCGCAGATTCAGAGCCGCAAAAAAAGCAAAACAGACAAAATCGCGGTACATCGATCCACTGAGAGTGACCAGATCAAAACACTCATGTTTTTTTTCTCGGCCATAGAAAAAGACTACCGTATCACTACGGCGCACCTTGGTCTTTTTGCCGCCCTTTTGCAGTGCCGCGCGGCTCAGGGATCCGTAAATCCCATCAGGGCATACAGCCATCAGATTATGAATCTCGCCAAAATATCCGGCCAGGTTACCTATCTTAAGCATATAAGAGATCTTAGCGAATATGGTTATCTGCGTTATGAGCCTTCACTGAAGAAAAATAGACCCAGCTTGATTTATTTCTTATCTGGCTAGAAAAAAAGCAGCAGTAGCAAAGCGAACCTGTCTTAAAACGTGCCGGCAGAAAAATATTTAGCATTCATAGAAAAAGGCATACAATTGTATGCCTTTTTATTGATAGGATCACAAGTCTAGTGCTTATCTTCCTTGTGGATATTGCTTTTTTGCTCGTCATCGGTCAGGATATCTTCTTTCTCTATGATGTTGTCTGTATTGAGATTTTTTTCAGAATCCTTGTTTTTATTGATTTCAAAATCATTTTCAGGATGTTTTAAATCCTCAACAAATTCTTCCTGATATTGATACGGATCCTCGTCTCTTGCGTAATTATCATTGTCAACAAGAGTATTTTGTTCTATAAAATCAGGATCGCTTTCTCCAAATTCTGTTTTTTGTTCTTTTGAAGCTTCCGTTTTATATTGCTCTTCGTGAATGTTATGACCATCAACAAGAGTATTTTGATCAATATAATCCGGGTCTGTGTTACCGTATTCGTGGTTTACATTTTCCATAACGCTATTTTTTAAATTTTTAGATTAATGACACTTACAAATCAATTTGCCTGACCTGTAAATTTTGTCGTGTAACTTTTAAATTGCTTGTCATTGTTAAAGAGTATCTCTTTGTGCATTACTTTTTAAAAGTCTATTTACAAATTTAGGACAGATCACAATTAATGTTTTACAGAAAAATAATTCATAGTTGCATAATTCATAGCTAGTTATCCCAAAAGATATAGAAGTATAAAAAAAAGTGATAAGGGGCTTTGTGCTCCCTTACTTGCTTTACGTAATTTTAAGGGTATAAGAATGTTGGATGAATTCTGAGCTTCGATTTTGTTTTCTGGCAATGAAATAGTTTTAAATATCGTGAATTTTTTCGGTCAAATTGACGAAATAAAGTAAAAGGCAAATACGCTTATTTTGTAAAGTATTGGTTTTGTTTTCTTTATATTTCTGGTATACTCATTGCCAATTAAATGGATTGTTGTAATTTGTTAATCCGTTACTGGCGGATAAAACTCAAATATAGTTTGCATCCGATTTTAAATTAAATAGATACATATGGAAAATTTACAAGCATCCTTAACAGCCATTGATGGTCTGTTTGTGGAGGAAAATGGAATTCCTCAAGAATACAAAATTGAAGAAATTCATCAGCGAGAATATCTTTTAAACGGCAAGCTGGTTCCCTGGAATGGGGATGTCACCGAGGTTTTTTCCCCGGTTTATGTTCAGGGCGAAAATGGTCCTGTCCGCAAACTGGTGGGCACTATTCCCCATACCACATCCAAAGAAGCATTAGAGTCCCTGGATGCGGCCGTCGCAGCTTATGACGACGGGCAGGGTATATGGCCCACCATGAGCGTGGAGGACAGAATCAAATGCATGCAAAAATTTGTTTATTTGATGATCCAGCAACGCGAGCTGGTAATCAAGCTTCTGATGTGGGAAATTGGAAAAAGCCTTCCGGATTCCACCAAAGAGTTTGACCGTACAGTAGAATATATTAATGCCACCATTGATGCTTTGAAGGATTTGGACAGACAATCTTCAAGATTTGAAGAAGCCGAAGGAGTTTTAGCCCAGATAAGACGATCTTCCCTTGGAGTAGTTTTGAGCATGGGACCTTTTAATTATCCCTTAAATGAGATTTTCACCACCCTGATTCCGGCCCTTATAATGGGAAATACCATTTTATTTAAGTTGCCTAAACATGGTGTTTTAGCACATTATCCTTTACTTAATGCCTTCAAAGAAGCCTTTCCTCCTGGAACGGTAAACACACTTTACGGAAGAGGGGCAGAAATTATTTCTCCGCTTATGGAAAGTGGAAAAGTAAATGTACTGGCTTTTATTGGTTCAAGTAAAGTAGCCAACGGGTTAAAGAAACTGCATCCAAAAGCAAACAGACTAAGATCTATCTTAAGTCTTGATGCAAAAAATGCGGCCATTGTAACCAAACATGCAGATCTTAATGTGGCTGTTAGCGAATGTTTATTAGGTTCATTATCCTTTAATGGACAGCGTTGTACAGCATTAAAATTAATTTTTGTACAAAAGGAAGTAGCAGATGAATTTGTGAAAAAATTAAGCGATGCCGTTGCTGCTTTAAAACCGGGACTTCCGTGGGATAAAGATGTGAAAATCACACCGCTTCCTGAATTTGACAAGCCGGCTTACCTTAAAACCTGTCTTGATGATGCCATCGCAAATGGTGGAAAAATAATAAATGAAAACGGAGGTTATACTAATAATTCTTTTGTGTTTCCGGCAGTCGTATATCCTGTAAATGACAAAATGAAATTGTATCACGAAGAGCAGTTTGGACCGATTATTCCGGTTGTTCCTTTTGATTCTATAGACGAACCAATAGAATATCAGATCAATGCTTCGCACGGAATGCAGGTGAGTATATTTAGCGAAGATCCTAAAGAAGTAGCAGCACTGATTGATCCTTTTGTGAACCTGGTAAGCAGGGTTAATATCAATTGCCAGTCGCAGCGCGGACCGGATGTTTTTCCGTTTACAGGAAGAAAGGACAGCGCCGAGGGGACTTTGTCAATATCGGATGCACTGCGCTCTTTTTCAATTCGATCGCTGGTGGCAACTAAAGCCACAGATGCAAATAAAGAATTGTTTAATTCCATTGTAAGGGATCATGATTCTAATTTTTTGAGTACAGATTATATCTTCTAATATTGAGATTAAATAAATATTCAATAAAACCTGCCCTTAAACCGGCAGGTTTTTGTTTAAATTGATTTTTACAGACTCCTCAATAAGTTTGTTTAATTGGTCGAGGTATCAAATTCGAAAGCATACGGAGTATAAAATGGAATTCATTAAATATTTAACGTAATAATTACGAAAGCAATAATAAAATACATTTAATTTGACCGAGTCTTTTTAGGAGGAATTACATATTAAAAAGGATTAATTTATTATATTTGTTTACGAAAATTTAAATTTACCACAAATGCAAAATAACCTTCTTGGTGGCTTAAAAGAGCACGAAAATAAATTACTTACAATCTGGTCTGAACTTCTTATAGAAAACGGATCGACAGACGGGGCTACTGAAGAAGAGGAGTCCAAAGAATTCTCATCACTTTTATTGGACGCTTTATCCCGTACAAACAATTCGGATTCACAAGAATTTGAAAAAGTGTACGATTTATTAATGGGGATTTCAAGCTCAAGAGCAAAACGCGGATTTTCACCAAGAGAAAATGCTCAGTATCTAATTTCATTTAAAGAAGCTGCTTCAAGAATTCTTTCTGAAACAGAAACGGATAAAGAAAAACTGTACACTGCCAATTCACAATTAAATGCCGTATTGGATAACATGACCATTATGACTTTCGAGTCTTATATGAAAGGTCGTGAGGATGTTATTTCAAGACAAGTAGACGAAATAAGCGAAATTTCAACTCCGGTAATCAGAGTTTGGGATGGCGTTGTGGCATTGCCAATTATTGGAACTTTAGACAGTTCAAGAACACAGGTTGTAATGGAGAATCTTTTGCAGCAAATTGTAGATACAGGAAGTTCTATCGCTATACTTGATATATCAGGTGTACCGGCAGTAGATTCTCTTGTAGCGCAACATCTTATCAAAACAGTAAGCGCTACCCGATTAATGGGCGCAGAGTGTATTATTAGCGGAATTAGACCAGAAATTGCCCAAACAGTGGTACATTTAGGTATAGATCTTACCGGTATCATTACAAAAGCATCACTTGCAAGTGCTTTGCAAACCGCTTTTGAAATGCTGCAGCTAACTGTTGTTAAGAGAAAATAATCGAATAAGATTTAATGATATGGAAAGAATTCCTATACTTAAGATGGGAGATTTTCTGCTGGTTACCATACAAGTCGATTTGTATGACCAATTAGCAGAAAATCTTGAATCTGACCTAATAAATACCATCAATAAACACAGCTCAAAAGGCGTGTTGATTGATATATCGGCCGTTTCTATTATTGATTCCTTTATGGGAAGAATCCTGGGCAATATTGCTGTGATGTCTAAAATCATGGACGCACAAACTGTGGTAGTGGGTATGCAGCCCGCTGTAGCGATTACCCTTGTTGAACTTGGATTATCCTTAAACGGTGTTATAAGCGCCCTTAACGTTGAGAAAGGGATGGACCTGCTTCGCGCAAAAATGTATAATGGCGATAATGAAGAGCAGGTTTATGATAACGACGACGAATAAAGAAGAAATCCCTATTGTAAAAGAGCAGGACGTGGTTCCTTTGCGTAACCGTGTGAAGGAATATGGTGTAAAAATTGGAATGAGTATACTTAATCAGACCAAGTTAATTACAGCCACCAGCGAGCTTGTGCGTAATCTTTTAAAATATGGAGGTGGCGGAAAAGTCATAATAGAGGCAGTTAATAATGGACGTGATAATGGGGTAAGAGTTACTTTTATAGATAATGGCCCTGGTATAAAAGATGTTGAATTAGCGATGAAAGACGGATATAGCACAGGAAAAAGTCTGGGACTTGGTTTACCAGGTACAAAAAGACTAGTCAATGAATTTGACATTAAAACAGAATTTGGAAGCGGAACAACCGTAACTATAATAAAATGGAAAAATGGATAATACTTTTTCCAGTTACAAAATAGATGATCGAAGCTTAATACCTTTTATTAAGAGAGAAATACATAATCTTGCACTTCAAATAGGATTTACACCACACAGAGCAGCTGAAACCGATATTATTATCGCTGAACTGACTTCAAATCTTATTAAATACGCAAACGGGGGAGAACTTCTGTACAGAGCCCATTTAAGTGAAGGACAAAATCAAATTGAACTTTATAGTATTGACCAGGGTAAAGGAATTGACAATGTCGTGAAAATAATGAGCGATGGTTATTCTTCTTCCAATACACTTGGACAGGGATTGGGCGCCATTAAAAGATTAAGCAACGACTTTCAGATTTACTCCATGAGAAACTGGGGTACAATTCAGTATATAAAAATTTGCGATAAGTCAGAAACTCCGGCTTCTCCTGCTGTCAGTGGTTTAAACTATGCGACAATCAGAGTGAATTATCCGGGAGAAAAAGTATGTGGTGACGGATATCACTTAAAACAATTAAAAAATGGTTTTCAAATTTTTGTAGGTGATGGCTTAGGACATGGTGCAAATGCAAATGAGGCTGTGCAGCAGGCCATAAAAGCTTTTAGGCAAACCCGTGAGACGGAACCTGAGGCGATACTCAGGGATATCCATGATGAAGTGAAAAAGACCAGAGGCCTGGTTGCTACTGTGGCGACAGTAGATTATAAAACAGAAAGCTGGAATATTTGTGGGATTGGAAATATAAATACCAGAATATTCCGCGGAATGGAGAATAAAACCTATACGCCTTACAACGGAATTATTGGTCATAATATACCGCGTACCTTAAATAGTGCCGTTGTTCCCTATGAAAAACATCAGGTAATTGTAATGCACAGCGACGGACTACGCACCAGATGGAACCTTAATGATTTGGCGTCCATTATAAAGCAAAATCCCGGAGTCATTGCAGCTGCATTGTTTAAAGATAATATTAGAGGAACCGATGATGCTACAGTTTTTGTAGGGAAAATAATTTAGGGCTATGAAGGAAATTGTAAAAATTAATCTTGATAATGAAATGGACCTCATACTGGCCCATAAGCGCTCTATGAAAATAGCCGAGATGTGCGGTATGCCATCTTCAGCGCAAACAAGATTTTCTACAGCGGTATCCGAGGTGGCGAGATGTTCTATTGCAAATGGTAAAAACTCGGTACTGGTTATCGGAATTAATATTATCAGAGCGACCCAAAAAGAAATATTGGCCATACTGACAGATAGCGTTGATTTGCAAAAATGCAGCCCTGAAGCCTTTAAATACGCAGCAAAAATTTCCGGAAATATTCAGTATAGCTTTACAAACAATCAATTTATTACAACATTAAGCCAGCCGGTATTGGCGCCGGGACTTTTATCAGATACAAAGATTAAAAGCCTGGTGGATTACTTTAAGTATGAACCCCCTTTATCTCCGTATGATGAGATCAGAAAGAAAAATATTGAACTAATAGCATTGTCTGAAAAGCTTGGCGAAAGCGAAAACAGATACAGGCAATTGGCCAATACGATTCCGGTTTTAATTTGTGTTGTAAATGAGCGTAACAATGTTCTTCTTTCAAATGAGTCATTAAATAATTATCTGCAGACCACACTTACTGTATTTGATAAAAAAAACATGAGCGCCTTTGTGCATCCTGATGATTTGGATATTATATCAGAAGGCTGGAACATAGCCAAGAAAAGCCGCTCTCACTACATAGGAGAAACCCGAATAAAGAGAGGATCAGAATACATCTGGCACCTGATTTCGATTATCCCAAATAAAGCAGAAGACAATACCTTTAACAGCTGGCTTGTTTATTTTGTGGATATCAATGCACAGAAAATGGTTGCAGAAGCCTTAAAAGATAATTCTGAATTAAAAGAAATTCAGCGTGAACTTGAAACAGCCAATTCAAAACTGGTATTCAAAAACAAGGAACTGCAGCAATTTGCCTTTGTGGCCAGTCATGATTTGCAGGAGCCGCTTCGTAAAATCATGATCATGCTCTCGCGCGCCGGAAATAACTTATCCGAGGAGCAAAAAAAGGAATATTACTTTGATAAGATAACCCTGGCGGCAGGCAGATTGTCGAATTTAATATCCGATGTTTTAAACTATTCCAGAATAGATAATAAAATTTTGCAATTTGCAGAGGTGAATCTAAATGATATTATCGAAGAGGCATTGGGGGATTTAAGCATGGTCATTGAAGAGAAAAATGCTGCTGTAAAAGTAAATGCATTACCAACGGTTTTTGGACTGGATACCCAGCTTCGACAATTGTTTTACAACCTGATTAGTAATGCCTTAAAGTTTACTACATCAGAACCTTCTGTTACTATTTCCCTCACCGATAAATTTCCGGATGATATTGATTTTGCTGATAACACACTTGCCTCAGATGATTACCATATCATTTCCGTTACTGACAATGGTATTGGTATGGACAGTAAATACTCGGGACGCATATTTGATATGTTCCAAAGACTTCATGAGCGCGATCAATTTGGAGGAAACGGTATCGGACTTGCCTTGTGCAGACGAATTGTTGAGAACCATAACGGCTTCATTAATTTTACAAGTCAGACAAACAAAGGCACTACATTTTGGATATTTCTTCCAAAACATTAGTTGTATCGACTGTTTGAATACTGTAAATAATAACAAATATTCTGTAAGTTATTAAGTATTAGTGTTTGTAGATTTGGATTATACTTAAAAAATATAATCATGAAGACAACGACAAAAAATACTACTGCAACAAAAAGCAAAAGTACAACTGCTGCAAAAACGAAAACCAGCACACCAAAAACCAGCACATCTAAAAGTAGTGCGAACGGAATTGTAAAAGCAAAATCATCTGCCGCAGAAGGTTTGAGAGATTTATTCGTAGATTCTCTTAAAGATATCTATTGGGCAGAAAAAGCTTTGACTAAAGCATTGCCTAAAATGGCGAAAAATGCAACTTCAGAAAATTTAATTTCAGCGATCAACGACCACTTGACAGTAACACAGGAACAAGTTGCAAGACTTGAAAAAGTGTTTTCACTTGTGGGTGAAAAAGCGGTAGCTAAAAAATGCGATGCTATGGAAGGTTTGATTAAAGAAGGAGAAGGCATTATGGAAGAAACTGAAGTTGGTGCCGTACGTGATGCAGGAATCATTGCTGCTTCTCAAAAAATTGAGCATTATGAAATTGCTACCTATGGTACATTGGTGGCATTTGCAACTACTTTAGGCGAAGATGACGCAGTATTATTATTAGAGAAAACTTTAGCAGAAGAAAAAGAAGCAGATACATTACTTACAGAAGCTGCTTATAATACTATTAATTTTGATGCTAACGAAGAAGATCAGGATCAGGAATAATACGAAAAACTGATATTGAATTTTTTTTAATATTGAAAAAAACCTGTATTATTTATGATACAGGTTTTTTCATTCCTATGAGGTATTCTATAAAACCACAACAATCAGAAAATCGTATATATAATATATATAACAAGTAATTATTTTACAAAAACCAATTATGCTCTACCATAACATTTTATTAATTGATGATGATATAGACGATATTGAAATACTAATAGAGGCCATTAATTCTATAAATGAAAAAACAGTATGCCGCTCTGCCAATAATAGGGCTCAAATACTGGAGGCTTTACATAATAGTGAAGAAGTACCGGATCTTATTTTCATGGATCTTAATATTCCCGGGATAAACCATCGCGAGCTATTGCAGGAAATCAAAAGTTCAGAATTTACCGCCAAGGTTCCAATTATTTTATATTCTTCGCATACCAAAGAAATTATGCAGCAATTGGCAAAGCCCTTTAAGATAGCCCAGTATATTACCAAACCTAATAGTTATCAGGATTTGGTTGAATTGCTTGAGGATATTTTCATTCGTTAATTAATCAAATTTGAATCAGCTCTAAACATTTAGCGCTGATATAAATTAGGAATGTATTTTTGGATATAATTTAATAATTAAACCTTTAAGGCGATTTTGATAATCTTCCATTAGCCATTCCTTATAATTCTTACTGGCATTCTCCAGGCATTTTACGTATTGTTTCACGCGCCATTCGATCTCAGGAGTTAAGGATTCAGAAAGAGAAACAGCTTCTGTAAGTGTTTGGGCGTTATCCAGGCACATTTTTGCATGTTGGCGAATAGATTCGCGAATCACTATTTTTGGTTTCTCCTCCATTGCAATAGCTTCCTGATAGTGTTCTTCTACATCAAATGTCATTTCAAGGGTATTGGGAAATTTTGCCCGAAGTTCGGCAGAAATAGCATGTGATTGTACAGAAGAGGAACTTCCGTTAGCATGATGATTTAATTGTTTGGCAAATGCTTCCGGTCTTTCAAAAGCAAATGTCCAGTCAACAGGTTCCTGCCATTCTCCAAAACGCTGAATGTTATTCCCTAAATCTATAATGGTAAAGGTTTTTTTAGAAGGAAGTTTTCGCGAACCACGACCCACCATTTGGTGATAAAGTGTAATGGAAGTTGTGGCTCTGTTCAGGATAACATGCTGCACGGAAGGTTCGTCAAAGCCGGTAGTAAGAATAGAAACCGAGGTTAAAACAGCATTTTTTGTTTTTTTGAACCATTGCAAAATCTCTTTACGTTCTGCATCAGGAGTTTTATTATCTAAATGTCTGATGGCAATTCCCGCTGTCTTAAAAGTTTCATTTACTTTTAAGGAAGTATCAATTCCGTTATTGAATATCAAAGTCTTTTTTTCTGCCGCATTTTCCCGGTAAGCTTTAAGCAAAAGATCAAGCATGGCAGCAGAACTGTATAATTCATTGGAAGAACTCACTGTATAATCGCCATGAATTCCTGTTTTGAGTGTATTGAGTTCTACTTCGTAAATAAAAGACTGCGGCCTGGCAAGAAATCCTTCTTCGATTAAGTTTGAAATATTCTCCCCGGTAATTAGTGAATCGTATTGGCGTTTCAAGGGTTTTGAAATATCGGCACTAAATGGAGTAGCGGTAACCCCGATAATCACTGCATTTTTAAAATTGCCCAGTAATTTCCTAAATGAGTTATGGTGGGCCTCATCAATTATGACAAGACCTACTTCTTTAGTGGGAATTTTTTTTGCTTTTATTCGGTTTCGAAGTGTTTCCACCATCGCAACATAGCAATTTAAATCCGATTTAAAATTACCGCTTGTACTGTTGATGATACGGTTTTGTACGCCCAGATTTTTAAGTGCTGTAGAGGTTTGCTTTGATAATTCCTTTCTATGGGTCAGGATCATTACAGTTTGCCCGGATTGTTCAATGAACCTTCTGGCAATTTCAGAAAACACAACTGTTTTACCTCCACCGGTTGGCAATTGATATAAAAGTTTCAGTTTTGGAGTGCTTTCTATTTTTTCAAAAATACAGTTTATGTCTCTTTCCTGATACCCATAAAATGAATTAACCGGTTTGGTTTTGGTTTCCATGTTTTAAATTTGTTCTGAATGGCTGAATAATTCTTTAAAATATAGTACTAATTAATTTGAGTTTATTCTGCCGGTACAAGAACAGATTCCATAAACTTTCCGGTAATGATAGTTCCCTGCTCGTCCTCCCATTGGGTAATAATATTTTCTATCAATTCAGGGTCAAATCCAATTACTTTCATAACCGGTCCGCCAAATTCCTGTTTTACATCTTGTCCTTTTTTAAATGAAGTGCTCATAATTTCTTTTATTTTTAATGTTATATTAGTCTGTAAATTTTCAAAATTACAGCCAGATTTTGTTATAACATTTGTTGTAGAAATTATAAAATTCAGGTCTTATTTATTAAAGCCACTTTTTTCTTTTAAACCAAAAAAAGATAATAATACAAACCAAAGCCATCACAATCAAAGTAATGGGATAACCCAAAGGAGATTGTAACTCGGGCATGTATTTGAAATTCATTCCGTAGATCCCAACGATAAAAGTAAGTGGCATAAAAAAGACCGAGAACACCGTGAGGATTTTCATAACGTCATTTGTTTTTCGTGCCGAAAGTGACAAATAAATATTCAGAAGATTATTGGCATCATCCTGAACCTGATCGTAAAGCAGAACCAATTTTGTATGAAGGTCGCGAACATCGTGAAGCGCCGGACGCTGATCGCCTTCAACGCGTATGGAATTGACTACTTCATTGCTTAACAAAAGTAGTTTTTTATAGAGTCCGGAGCGATTTTTCAGGTAATAAATCCCTTCCAGCATATCGGCAGGTATGTTTTTCTTCAGAAAAAGTTTCGATTCGTAAAAATCAATTTCATTGGATAAGTCAATAGCCGGAACTTCAAAGGAGCGTAAAGCATTGCCCACAATATGAATGGCAATACCGGTGGTGGATTTGATTTTTCCGTTTTTGACATAATTATCCATAACATCCGCTATGATAGGCTGCGAAGAGCGATGAACCGTTATAATAAAAGTATCATTAAAAAAGATCGCAATTTTACTGCTCAGACTTTGTACAGATGGCAGTTTTTGTTTTTCATCATGCAATAGCCTGATAATAAGAAAATGGGTGTCGTTATGTTCTTCGTATTTAGGCAAATGGTCAGGATCCAGAGAATCCAGCAGCGTATACGAATTTAAGTTGTATTGTGTGCTTACAGTTTGTACTTCTTCCTGCGTAGGATCAAGTAAATCGATCCAGGTAATATCCGTGTTTTCGATCTGGCAGGTAGTTAAAGCCATGTAAAGGTAATTTTTTTATTAAGTTTATGATGTGGATTATGAAGCAATGCTTATTGGTCAATTTTGATCCATACCGGTGCATGGTCACTTGATTTTTCCCATCCCCGAACGTGACGGTCCACATCGCCTGATTTGAGTTTCTTGGCCATTTCTGGACTCAGTAAAAAATGGTCAATCCGAAGTCCGGCGTTGCGGCCGTAGGCATTTCTAAAATAATCCCAAAAGGTATAAATCACCTGATCAGGATATAAAGTACGAATAGCATCGGTCCATCCCTGCGAAACAATATTGAAGAAGGCTTTTCGGACCTCTGGCCTGAAAAGGGCGTCATCTACCCATCTTTCGGGTTTGTAAACATCGAGTTCCGTAGGCATTACATTAAAATCGCCCACAAGAATTACCGGTGTTTTCAGGTTAAGGAGTGTTTGGGAACGCTCTGCTAATCTTTGAAACCATTTGAGTTTGTACTCCAGTTTTGGACCCGGAGCGGGATTTCCGTTGGGAAGATAAAGGCATGCAATAACAATCCCGTTAATCAAAGCTTCGATATAACGGCTGTGCGTATCCGATTCGTCTCCTGGCAGAATATGGGTGATTTCCTCAATTTCCATATTGCGCGCCAAAATAGCCACACCGTTCCATTGTTTCTGGCCGTGCCAAATAGCATTATAGCCTGCATCATTAATAGCTTTTTCAGGAAATTTATCCTGAGGTGCTTTTAATTCCTGCAGGCAAACGATGTCAGGAGCGGCTTCTTCAAGCCACCGTAACAAAACAGGCAAACGTCCGTTAACTCCGTTTACATTATAAGTAGCTATTTTCATTGGAAGTAGATAAAGTATTTTTTTCTCTCACCAATTAGCTGTTTGTAGCGGCACTTCCAGAACTTCCTGCGCCTCCTGTATTGTCGTTTTTGTCTGTGTTATAACTCTCTTTCTCTGTGCTGGCGTTATCACGCTCGTCGTCCCAATCTCCTGTGTTGGCGTCTTCACGATCACTTTTGTATTGGTTGGCATATCTATGCTGACTGTGATAAGGGCATTTTTGTAATTCGTTATAAGTAATTATATTTTCCATGGTAATAGTTTTTTAAATTATTATAAGTCTAAAATTACATTCAGTAGAAGTAAAATCTTTTATAAAAAAAAAGAGATTTGTTATGTAATTTACACCAATTAAAACTTATAATATGTTTTTTTAATCACTACGTTGCAAACTCCAATCCTTCAATTGGGTCTGCAGAATATTTATTTTCATAGTTGATAAAATAACCTTCGTAGTTAGTGATTTGGAGTTTGTAAAACTATACAAGAAGGCAACCAGTGTTTTAGTGTGCCTATTGAGGAAAACTTATACAAAGGTTTGACCTTTTTTGAAGATTTTATTGATTTGGCTTTATCAGTTGGTCCTAATATGAAGAAAGAAATTATGCTTGACTTAAAATCTAATTTTAAAAATACTTTGGATTTTAGACAGCAATTCTCAGAAAGTATTTCTTCCAATTTTTTTTTATGGACAAAAAAACAATCTTATACGTCATTAAAAAGGTTAATAGGAGCTTCTGTTTGATGCTGTTGTAACTTACTTATTCAAGTAAAACCGGGATATTTTCATAAAATATCCCGGTTTTTTATTTACTTCATTTTATAGATTTCAGAACCGGCCAGCAAAAAACAACCCAGTCCATAATCTTCAAAATCCGGAATTTTATCATTGGTAACCGGCTGTCCGTCCTTAGGCTCTTTTCCTGTGGATTGTAGGTAGGCTAAAAATCCGTTGGGCTGTAAACCTTCTGTAGAAATGGCATTCCATGCTTTTTGAATAACCGGCAAATAGGTTTCTTTTTTCAAAATTCCGCTATTGATACCATACGTTATTCCGTAAACAAATAATGCCGTTCCGGATAATTCTTTTCCGCCATAATTGGTTGGATCATGCAGACTTACATTCCAGAAACCATCCGTTCTTTGAATGGGAACTAAAGCCGCCGCCATCAATTTTAAATCCTTTACATATTGCTCTCTGTGCGGTGCATTTTCCGGAATAATGGTCAGTACTTTTGCAAGCGCCCCAATTACCCAGCCGTTCCCGCGGCTCCAGTAACAATCCTCGCCGTTTGGTTCTTTGTACGGAGGATCAAAATCGGCATCACGCCACCATAAACCATCCTTTGCATTAAACAAACCGTGATCGCCATGTTTGTTTCGGGTATACATATACATCTGGTACATTTTCTCGAAATAGCGATTGTCTTTTTTCAAAACGCCTATTTTGGCAAAAACAGGCATTCCCATTTGTATCGCGTCAATCCACGACCAATCATCTATTTGTGGGGAATTGAGCAGCATATTGGTATTGGCAATGGTATTTTTTAATTTTTTGGCATCGGGTTCTAAATTGTATAAATCAATATACGTCTGGGCAGCACAATAATTGTCGGCATTTCGGGTGGTATTTCCGCCATTAAATCCCCATTTATGAAATTCTGCCCACAAATACGCATAATCATAATAGGCATCTTTTGGGAAAATTTCGTGCAAAGCCATTAATCCTTCATAATAAACCCCGCGTGTCCAGATGTTGCTTGGACGTTCCTTATTGGTAATAATGGTTTTACCGGTTTCAGGCCATTTTTGCATAAAATAATCATTGGCCAGAATCATTTGTTTAAGCACTAATTTTTTATCAAAAGGCTGTTGAGCGCTTGTTTTACCTGCAAAGAGAAAGCAAATTGCCAAACCTAAAAGTATTTTTTTCATTGTATATGCGGTTAAATTAGTTCTTTTGTTTTAATGGTGTAATGCTTACCGGTCCCAATGATCCCGAAGGCATCGGACTCCATTTTGTGGCGTCAAATTTTTTATAATCCTTATCAACCATATTTATTTCATAGAAAATCTTCCATTCTTCTCCTTTTAATTCCTTATCGCGAATTCTGTTAGCCGAAAGATTGGTAACCTGAATTTTTAAAGTATTTCTGCCTTTCTTTAAATTTTTGATATTGAGTTTATAAGGAACAGACCAGGCAGTTCCAATAAATTCATCGTTAAGCCAGACTTTTGCGCTTTCGCGAACATCGCCCAAATTCAAACTCCAGTCTTTTATTTTACTGTTCGGATTTTCAAATTGTAAAGTATAAGTGGCAGATCCTGAAAAAGCTTCGGCTTCCGGACTTAGTTTTGTCCAGGATTCTAAAGTAGAAATGGCGGCATTTGGCGGTAATTTTGGTCCGCCTTTATCAAAAGTAAGCTGCCATTTTCCTTTTAATTCAATAGCTTCAGAAGCTGGTTCAAAGTAATCCCATTTTTTTTGAGATGGCGTATTTTCTGTTTTTAAGAAATAAGATTCTCCCGGTGCTATTTTGATTTTCACCAACGTATTTGAAGCTGATTTTTTTACACTCGCATTTCCGTATTCTTTTGTCAGCGGATCAAGAATAATAACTTCTTTATTGCCAATTTCAATCGGAATAAATTCGTCAATTGTTTTGGGAGTATGATTGACTAAATAATAAATTTTTTCGCCGTCAATATCTCTTCTGATATATTTTAAACCAGTATTGACAAGCGTTTCGGGTTGTATTTGTGTTTTTTCCAAAGAGGTAAAAATATCCGAAACCGGTTTTACCAAGTCGTTATTCTCCATTAAAAGATTTCGGAGTTCTTCTTCCTGTTTTTTATAATCATTAAAACCCGGAACAGATTCCGGCAAACCTTCAAAAATAATTGTCGCGCCTTGTTTTTGTAATGTGATGAGTTTTTGCAATGTAGAAAGTGGCATTTTTTTACATGAAGGAATAATCAGTGATTTAAAACTTCCGCCAGGTAAAATAATTTTTCCATCTACCACTTTGGCTTCTGCAATGAAATTATCAGAAACAAAATCAACACTATATCCCTTTTTGATCAGGTTTTTGGTTGTATCATAAAAAGAAGTTCCATAAAGCCATTCTGATAAAGAATGTATTTTAAACTGAAAAAACAGATTTCCTTTTTGGAACTTGTCCCAAACATCAAAAATTGGCCAGTAAAGCAAAATTTCATTGTCCGGTTTTCCCTGTTGCAACAACGATTGGCAATTGGCAATATAGGAGAAAAGGGCAGGAGCATCTTCCCAGATACTATTATTGGCATTAAAATTCACAGACGCGTAAAATTGCCAGCCCGGCCAAGCAGCCCTTGTTGGCGAATAAGTGGAACCGTGCAAAAAAACATGATTAACGCCATTGAGCATCAAATCTTCTACCTCAGGTTTACATTGGGATAAAGACGTTTTAAAATGTTCCCTAAGCCAGGTAAAAGTCTCAGACGAAACCAGATTTTTTCCTGAAATATGCGCCGCCGAAGAGGAGAATTTCAGCATTACAGGATCAGCATCGCCTTCGCGGATGTCTTCCTTCTCGCGTCTGAAACCCGGAATATCAAAAGGCATCGAACCAAAAGTTTCACATTCGGGAATATCCGCCGAAGCGTACAAATCAATCAGATTTCCCGGAGAACCATGCGCCTGAAGTTTCGTTTTAAAGTTTTTAGAATTCGCCCACGCAGTCCACGGTTTATCAAATCGATTGAGTAATAATTCCCCAATAGTTTGTTTGTAATCGCTTCTTATTCGATTGGCAATTTCAGTATCGGTTTCGTTAAGTAAAACAGGTAATTGTTTTTTCAGATCATAACCTCTTAAGTTTTTAAATTCCTCAAAGAATTTCGGCGTAAAATCAGTTCCGTATACTTCATAACTGTCATTAAAAATAGCCCTGATTTTTCCTTCGCGTCCCTTAAAAGCTGCATTAAACGGAACAACATAAGCATTAAGCGCGTCTTCAGAATAATGATCCAAGGTATATCCGCTTCCGCCCGGAGCCGCTCTTTTTACCTGTTGTCCTGTTTTACCGCTAAAAACAGCATAAATCGTATAATCGGTTTTAGCAGCTTTCCATTTTAATTTATTTGGTTGCAAAGGATTTGGCAATGAAACAGGAGTTCCTTCAAAACCTTTGTCATTCAGTTTTGAATTTTCATCTTTTAATTGATCGGTCAAGTTTACATAGGTTCCGTCATTTCCGTAAGCCACCACATATAGAAGTTCAGCGGGTATTTTTTCTTTTGTATTTTCGAGTGTAATGCTTTTATCAATAGTTTCATTTTTTTTAAGGGAATATTTCTCGATAATAAGTTTAGTCGCTGCATTTGGCAACGTCACATGAGATCCGCCGTAAGGCCAGCCGGTTCCCAAAACCATATCGACCTGCATGTGCAGACTGTCTGAAATGTGAATGGTATAATCAAGCATTTCCAGCCATTTTGGAGACAAATAATCTATAAAATTATTTTCTTCTCCTTTTACGCCATAAATGGGAGTAATTTCTACACCGCCGATTCCTGCTTTATGAAAATCCAACAAACTTTTCTTTAAGTTGGGTTTGTCTACAGCGCTTCCCATCCACCACCAACGCGCCCACGGCTGATTGATATTGGCAGAATTCGGCCACGGAGAAACAGTTCCGCTTTGAGCAAAAGTATTCCCAAGCGATAAAAAGAGCAATATAAAAAAACAGGTTTTGATTAGTCTCATTTCTCTAAATTCAAAAGATTTTCCAATAAAGTAAAAGTAAAAGACCTCGCTGAGATTGCTATCCTGTAGCGTCCTGTTCTAAAATATCAAATTACAGTAAAATTGGTTAATATTTTTATCATAATTTATATTTATTCGAATATAAATACGGATTTAAAAAAAATAAATGCATAAAATTTTTAATATGATATTTATATTTTTCGCATTGTAAATCAGTTACTTAAACTTGTTTTTTGTTAAATAAAACACAATAAAAAATATAAGATATTGATAGTTAACAGGATACTACAGGATGCTATGAGATTCCCTTCTAAATAAATTTGGTTTAACTAATTAATTAACCAAACCAAACTTTTTATGAAAAATAACATTAACCTTTTGCTGCTGATAGCCTTCTTTGGATTATTCCATTCTGCAGGCTATGCGCAAGAAAAAGTGGTTTCAGGAACAGTTACTGATCCGGCGAAACTTTCAATACCGGGAGTAAATGTATTTGTTAAGGGAACCAAAAGAGCTTCCAGTACAGATTTTGATGGAAAGTACAGTGTCAAGGTTTCTGAAGGAGAAACGCTTGTTTTTTCCTTTATCGGATTTGTGACAAAAGAACTGAAAGTAGGCGCTTCAAACACGTACAACGTTGCTTTGGATACAGAAAGCGCCAACTTAAATGAAGTTGTAGTTATTGGGTACGGAACCCAAAAGAAAAAATTAACCACAGGAGCAATCTCCGGTATTAAAACAGAAAATTTTACCGAAAGGCCTATTTCAAGAATCGATCAGGGATTAATAGGGCAGGTTGCCGGAGTGCGTGTAAAGCAAACAACGGGTTTGCCGGGACAGCCTTTTAGCATCGAAATTCGTGGAGCAGGTTCTATCACGGCAGGAAACGAACCACTGTATGTAGTAGACGGATTTCCAATTTATACCGAAGGATCAAATAGCAACGGAGGATTTTCAAACGGAAGTCCGCTGGATAACATGAACCCTAATGACGTGGCTTCGATCGAAGTTTTAAAAGATGCTGCGGCAGCGGCAATTTACGGTTCAAGAGCATCAAACGGGGTTGTTATTATTACCACCAAAAAAGGAAAATTAGGAAAACCGACATTCACATTTAATACTTACGGCGGCGTTAACAAAGAAGCCAACAGAGTCGATATGTTATCTGCAGAGGAGTGGATTGGCAGGGCCAAAACCATGATTGATGCGCAATGGGTAGGATCCGGAATTGCCGGAGCTTCTGCCAGCCAAAACACAGCGCAGCGTATTGCAGCTTATAATGCAGCAAATCCTACGGCGCCTTTAACGACAGCAAATTCAAGATATTTTACCTATTTGTATGATGACAGATGGGATATGCCTGGACATCCGGGACTGGATTATATCGATTGGCAGGATAAAGTTTTCCGTACGGGTGAATTCAGCAATTACCAATTATCAGCTTCCGGAGCTACAGAAACAGTTAATTATTATGTGTCTGCCAACTATCAAAAAAATACCGGATACATTGTGGGAACAGATTACACCTTGTTTTCTGCTAGAGCAAATGTTGATGTTAAGCTATCAGATAAATTTAAAATGGGTATCAATTTAGCACCTTCTTATTCGGTAAAAAACGATCCGGGAGTTGAAGGAAAAGACAATACATTGTTTAAGGCTTTAACTGCAACGCCTGTTTTTGAAAGCACATCAAATGCTGCGGGAGAAAAATACACGACACGATATGCCTGGGGAAGCAGCACTACAAATATGCTGAACGCCCTGGCCAGAAAAGGAAGAAACTCCATGTACAGAACTTTAATTTCGTCGTATGCGAATTATGAATTTGTTAAAGGTTTGACCTTTAAAAGCACCATTAACTTTGATAATTCAGATAACGTGAACGAAAGTTACACGCCAAATGATGTTATTGCCAGTATCAGAGGGGCTTATAACACGTACAGAAGACAAAACTTAGTAAATGAAAATACTTTAAACTATGATTTTGCATTAGGAAATCATCATTTTAATGTGCTTTTGGGAGAATCTTTTAATAAATACGAAATTACAAAATCAACGCTGTCTTCTGGTGGACTTTATCAGGATACGGGTATCGAAACCCTTCCAACAGGATCATTGGGTTCAACCACTGCCGAGAAAAACACACTACTTTCTTATTTCGCCAGATTGCAATACAACTTTAAGGAAAAATATATCTTATCTGCGAGTGTGAGACGTGACGGTTCTTCAAAATTTGGAAGTGACAGACGCTGGGGAACATTCTCTTCACTTTCACTGGGATGGAGGGTAAAACAGGAAGAATTTCTAAAAGAAGTTAACTGGCTGAGTGATTTAAAATTAAGAGCCAGTGCAGGTACAAACGGAAGTAATAACATTTCTTCTTATGGCCCGTATGCACTTTTGGGACAATTTAATTATTCTATTGGAGGCGCTGCTGCCGGAGGACTTGGAGCCTCAACTATACCAAATCCTGATTTGCACTGGGAAGAATCAAAAAGTATAGATTATGGTATAGATTTCGGATTTCTGCAAAACAGAATTTCAGGAACCTTTGAAATGTACAGAAAAAATAACAGTGAATTATTATTGCGTGTTCCTGTTCTTGCCGCAAGTGGATTTCAAAATTATTTAACCAACATTGGAGAAGTTGAAAATCAGGGATGGGAATTTGAGCTGAACTCTCTAAACGTGAGAACCAATAGTTTCGAATGGAGAACATCGGCCAACATTAGCCATAACGAAAATAAAGTTTTGGCATTAGGAACAGATCAGTCTAAAATTGAAATCAGCAATTCTTTTGATGGCGGGGTTCCGTTTATAAAATTAGAAGTCGGAAAACCAATGTATACCATCTTCGGATTACAACAAAACGGTGTTGTTACGCAGGCTGATATTGACAGGGGTGGAACAACCATTGGAGGAAACAAACTGGTTTTAGGAGATCCAAGATACATTGACCAGAACGATGATAAAAAAATCAACTCAGAAGATCGTGTCGATTTAGGAAATCCAACACCGAAATACACTTGGGGAATCACCAATACCTTCAAATACAAAGATGTAGATTTAAATATTTTAGTGCAGGGACAAAATGGGGGAACTGTTTACGGACTAACCGGAAGAGCGATCGACCGCACCGGAATGGGATCTGTAGAGAATTCACTTGATGTAGATCCTGCGGTAAGAGGAAACTGGAGAACTTCTTTTGGGTATCAGGCAAACTCTGACTGGCTGTACAAATCAGATTATGTAAGTGTGAGAAGCATTTCAATTGGATATAATTTGAGACAGGCATTAAAAGGTGTAAAAAGAATTGATAATGCAAGACTTTACATTACGGGAGAAAACTGGTTTTACTGGAACAAATACAAAGTGGGTTTCAATCCCGAGGCTGTAAATACTTCGGCAAGTTCGAATAGTGATTTTTCTGTGCCGGTTGATTATGGAGGAGCGCCTCTTGCAAAGTCGCTTGTTATAGGTCTTAACGTTAATTTTAATTAAAATAAAATGAAAAAATATATTTATTTAGCTGCAGTCGTTCTGGCATTTGCCTTTACATCCTGCGAAGATGAATTGACTCAGTTGCCGCTTTCTCAACGTACCATCGAGAATTTTTATCTTACTCAATCTGACTTTGTTCAGGCAAGAAATGCTACTTATTCTGTTGCTTTTCATGGCGCAGGAACTTATGGTTATGCTAACAGACTGATGAATTTAAGCGAAACAAGATCAGATAATTTGTATGCCACCACCACAGCATCAAGAGAGTGGGAAGGAATCAACAGTTTTTATACCAACATTAGTACCAATACGTATGTAAAAGAAGCCTATACAAGTAATTACAATGCCATTTATAAGGCAAATCAATTGCTTGAAAAATTAGCTGAAAAAGGAGATATTGTTTTTACCAATCCCGCAGATAAAACTGCAATGGTGGCCGAAGCGCGTTTTCTTAGAGCTTTCTGTTATTTTGATTTAATCAGGTGGTTTGGAAAAGTGCCGTTGATAGACAAAACTATGTCGGCTTCTGAAGTGTCCAAGATTCCAAGAACAGCTGTTACGGACATCTATAATTTAATTATTTCAGATTTAGAACAGGCAATTCCGGATCTTAGTCCGGCTTATGACGCGGCCAATTCCGGAAGAGTTTCAAGATATGGAGCAAAAGCATTATTAGGACTTGTGTACATGACCCGCTCAAGCCCAACCTACGGAATTGACGGAGCAACACTTGGATTAAACGAGTGGGACAAAGCCTATCAGCAATTAAACGATATCAAACTAAGCGGATTGTATGCCCTTGGAACTGATTACGCCAATATTTTTAAAGTTGAGGGACTTGCCAACAAAGAAAATGTACTGACAATTCCGTATACGCAAAGTCTTCCAAGCGCTGTAGGAGGGAATTTTATGGTAGAAGTGGGTTATGAACCTTATTTTGCTTCTGTTAATTTATCAGCGCAGGGATCTTTGGAAGCCAAACCCGTATCAACAGAATTCGTAAATAAATTTGCTGCAAATGATGCCAGAAAAACTTTTGGTATCGCAACAAGTTATACAGTTGCATCAGGAACGTATAAAGGAAGTTACACACTTCCGGTTTTCAAAAAATACATCGATCCTGCAAGATACGGGAACGGTCGTGAAGACTGGGGTGTCGATTTTATGGTAATTCGTTATACAGATGTACTTATGCTAATGGCCGAATGTACACTTCACGGTGGCGGAGGCAGTCAGTCTGAAGTTGACATAATTGTAAATCAGGTAAGACAGAGAGCCGGAGTGCTTGAACTAGCTGTAAACATTACTTTAGATCAGTTATTTGCAGAAAGAAGAAAAGAATTTTTCTCAGAAGGATCAAGATGGTTTGATCTAATCAGATCCGGTAAAGCCGTAGAAACCATGAACGCCTGGAAAGCTGTTGAAGATAAAGACGGAAAAATCAGAACCATAGATAACAACGCATTAATTTATCCAATTCCGTTACAGGAAATACTCGCCGTTCCCGGACTTTATAATCAAAATCTGGGTTACGACTAAAAAAACTTTGCCCCCAATCTTTTTTTATATTTTGTTTTTTTTGAAAAAGCTGTCTTTTTTTTGACAGCTTTTTTTCATTTTCTGATTATAAACAAAACAGGAAAGAACAGGATGCATTTCGTGATTAACTATTTTAAATTTAAAGTTCTGGACTTAATAATTCAATGCCAATGATTTACTTGAAAAAAATCCTTTTGTTTTTGGTCATTTTAGTTGCAAAAATCACGCTTACAGCTCAGGTTAAATTACCGACTCTGGTAAGTGATAATATGGTTTTGCAGCAAAATGCAAAAATCAATTTATGGGGATGGGCGTCTCCAAACGAAAAAATAAGCATTCAGGCAAGTTGGACAAATACTCCAATAGAAACCGTTGCAACTGCCAATGGAAACTGGAAAGTCACCGTTGATACACCGCAGGGAAGCGAAAAAGCGTACACCATAACTATAAACGCCAACAATAAAATTGTGCTGAATAATATCCTGATTGGCGAAGTCTGGATTTGCTCCGGACAATCCAATATGTATTTTCCTGTGGGAAAAGAAGAAGGAACCTGGAAAACCGGAGTGACCAACTATCAGGAAGAAGTAAAAAATGCTTCCTATCCAAATATCAGACTCTTTACCGTATTAACAAATGCTTCGCCAAAACCTTTAGACGATGTTATTGGCGCATGGAAACAATGTTCTCCCGAAAACATCAATACATTTTCGGCCGTGGCGTATTTCTTCGGAAGGGAATTATATCAAAAATTAAATGTGCCAATTGGCTTAATTTCAACTTCCTGGGGCGGCACAAAAGCAGAAGCCTGGACGTCTCAAAATGTCCTGGAAGCCGATGTTTCTTTTTTGCCGATATTACAGCAAGACGCGAAAAATGAAAAAATATATCAGGAAAAACTCGAAGCCTATTATTTAGCTTCCATAAATGAAAAAATAGCAAGCGCTGCAAATGCTCCACAATCGCAGTTAAAAAAGCCAAAAAAAGAAGCCAACAAAACCTCTTATGTATTGTATAATGCCATGTTATATCCGCTGATCAATTTCACGATGAAAGGCGTAATCTGGTATCAGGGCGAGAGTAATTCAGGACAAGCTTATCTGTATAGAACCTTATTTCCGGCGATGGTCAAAAACTGGCGTGACGATTGGAAACAAGGCGATTTTCCTTTTTATTACGTACAAATCGCACCGCACAAAGGACAAAACCCGGACATCCGCGAAGCACAATTATTATCCTTAAAAACCATTCCCAATAGCGGAATGGCAGTGACAACAGATGTGGGCGACGCAAATAACATTCACCCAATAGACAAACAAACCGTTGGACATCGAATGGCTTTATGGGCCAGAGCCAAAACCTATAACGAAGATGAATTAGTTTATTCAGGTCCGATTTACAATCACATGAAAATCAGGAATCAAAAAGCGCAATTGTTTTTTGATTATGCCGAATCTGGTTTGAAGAAAAACGGAGAAACCCTGAAAGAATTTGAAATTGCCGGCGAAGATCAGGTTTTTTATCCCGCCGATGCTAAAATTGAAGGAAAAACAATTGTGGTTTCTTCTTCAAAAGTAAAAAAGCCAGCTGCAGTTCGTTTTGCATGGAAAGCCGTTCCCGAGCCCAATCTATTTAATAACGACAATTTACCCGCATCGCCTTTCAGAACAGATGATTGGGTTAATAATACAGAGAAGAAATAAAAGTTTGCTTTGATCTTTGTCAAAGTTTAAAACTTTGACAAAGCTTGGCATTGCGAGGAACGAAGTAACCTCACTAAAACTAGACAAAGTAGAAAGGAAATTCATGTACATAATTTTTTAAACACATAGAAACATAGCTTTTTGGAACGTTGAAAAAAAGGCATTTCACTTTCATTAATAAAACATAGCTTGGACGTTAAAACAATGGTCAATTTATGCTATGTGTGAAAACTAGCTTTTTCAATTAACTCCATTTCAATAAAGAAAAATCTATGTTTCTATGTGTTTAAAAATCAAGCCTAATTAAAAAATGAACAGAAGAAAATTTATAGTTGGAAATTCGCTTGCTTTAATGGCTTTATGTCTTCCGTTTTCGGCGAAAGCCATAGAATTTTTCGACGATCCAAAGCTTTCAGATTTCGAAAAAAGATTGCGTCCCGTTGGTCGTGCTCTTGAATTTGAAGATTATTACGTTTGGTGCAACAGTCCAATTGAAGGTCCGGATGGTAAAATACATGTGTTTTTTTCAAGATGGAAAAAATCAAAAGGAATGAGCGGGTGGATCAACAGTTCTGAAATTGCACATGCCGTTGCCGATAAACCCGAAGGACCGTACGAATACATAAGCACTATTTTGGCTCCGCGTGGAGAAGGATTCTGGGATGCTACAACCTGTCATAATCCAAGTATTCATTTTGTAGACGGAAAATATGCCTTGTTTTTCATGGGAAATTCTAATGGAAAAATGGATACCAAGCGAATTGGTGTAGCCACTTCAGACTCACTTTACGGTCCGTGGAAAAGACCTGATTCGCCATTATTATTGCCGGGCGAAAAAGGAGAATGGGACGATCTTTTAACCACAAATCCGTCTTTTTTAAAACATCCCAATGGTGAATATTGGCTGTATTATAAATCATTGGATACCGAGAATTATGTGCATCCAAAATTCCCCATAAAGGGAAATAGAAAATACGGTTTGGCCATTTCGAAATCACTCGAAGGACCTTACATTAAATATAAAAATAACCCGCTGATTGATTTTTCTAAAATGGGAAATAACCAGCAATGCGAGGATGCTTTTGTATGGTATGAAAACAAGAAATTCAAAATGCTGGCCAGAGATATGGGTGTTTTCGGAATCGACCACGGACTTTATATGGATTCTGATGACGGTATTCATTGGAGCGATCCGTCAATCGCCTATCAGCCATTGGATAAATACATAAAACAGCCCGAAGCGCCAAAACATCTAAACCGTTATGGACGCGCCGAACGTCCGCAATTACTGTTTCAAAACGGAAAAGCGACTTATTTATTCACCGCTTCACAAGGTGGGAAATACGAAACCGCTTCGGCTTTTATCTTTAAAATAGTATAAAATGATTAAATTGATGCCAAAAAACAAACAGCATAAAAACAAAAAAATGAAAACTAAATTATATCTATCTATTGCAGTAACGACGATGCTTTTTGCAAATGCTCAGGCACAAAAGAAAGCAGGCGGAAACCAGATTATTTTAAAAAATTCTTCTAATATAGAATTGTCGCAAAAGGCAATTTCAATCAAAAGAAATCAGCTTTCCCTTAAAAATGTAAAAGGACAGTATCCAATTTTAATTTATAAAACAGATACAATTCCGGCGCAGGTAAATGATCTTGACGGAGATGGAAAATGGGATGAATTATTTCTAGTTACTGATTTTTCTCCAAACGAAAGCAAAACCGTAGCTTTAAAATGGTCCAATAAAGACCCGAAATTTCCAATAAAAACAAGTGTCCGTTTCGGAAAAAGAGAAGGAAAAAATCTTCCCGTGCATCCGGATACGCAGGAAGTTTTAATGGCAAATCAGGTGCATAAAAAATTAGGGTATCAAAAATACCAGACAGACGGACCAAGCTGGGAAAACGACAAAGTGGGTTTCAGACATTATTTGGACGGAAGAAATTCTAAAGATGTTTTCGGAAAAAAATTACCCGGAATTACGCCCGAAGATGTTGGTATAAACAGCAAAGGCGCTGTTGAAGATAATTATCACGTGATGTACGATTGGGGAAGGGATATTTTTCCTGTTGGAAATTCTGCCGGACTTGGCGGTTTTGCATTACTAAAAGACAATAAGATCAACAGACTCGGAATTATTGCCGCCGATACCGTAAATAATATCGAAAAAACAACATTCAAAATTGTGAGTGAAGGTCCGGTAAATTCTGTTTTAAGCTATAATTACCACAACTGGAAAATAGACGGAAATGATTATCAGGCGCAGGAAACAGCTTCGATCTGGCCGGGAATGTACGGCTACAAAAACACCGTTGCCCTAAACGGATTAAAAGGAAACGAAACGCTTTTGATCGCACTTTCTAACCTTAATAATCAGAACCCGTTACAAGTAATTGATTCAGGAGATTTTGTATGTTTTATTCAGCATGATAAATTAACCTACGAACGCCAGTGGATTTTAGGAACAGCGATAATTATTCCAAAAGATGTTTACAAAGGTTATATCGAAGCGCCAAAAACCGGACAATTAACTGATTCTTATTTGATAAAATTAAATGTAAAAAACAATCAGCAAGTAAGTTATTATCCAATCGCCGGCTGGGAATTAAGCGTCGATAAAAACTTTAAAGATTCTGCTTATTTCACCAGTTATGTAACGAATCTTGCCAAACAGCTTTCGGCAAAAATTAAAGTTCAGGTGAAGTAATATTCACAAAGTGGATCGAAATGACAAGATTGCGCAAACCTTTGTCAAAGTTTTAAACTTTGACAAAGGTAAATAACCACAAAGAATTTCATTGCGAGGAACGAAACAACCTCACTAACAATAGACACAAAGTGATTAAGCAACTGCGATTACTTCGTTCCTCGCAAGGACAAACAACAACTTTACTAACACCAACCAAAAAATGAAAAAAATCCTAACCCTGATCATATGCATTCTCGCTTTCCCGCAAATCATATTATCGCAAAACTACAAAAACGATACTTTTCCGGATGGATCAGCAATTTCAAACTGGTTCAAAGATCATACTAAAATCCAGTTAAAAGATTTAGGAAAACAATACACCATAACAGATTTTGGCGTAAGCAAAGACAGTACAAAAATCCAGACCGCTGCCATTCAGAAAGTAATAGATAAAGCTTCGGCAAATGGAGGAGGCGTAATTGTAATTCCAAAAGGAGTTTATTTAAGCGGCGCCTTATTTTTTAAACCAAAAACAGCTTTGTATGTTTCAGAAGGCGGCGTTTTAAAAGGCTCGGATAATATTGCCGATTTCCCGATAATGCCTTCGAGAATGGAAGGACAAAACCTGGATTATTTTCCGGCATTGGTAAACGCATACGGAGTAGATCATTTTTCGATTTCAGGAAAAGGAACCATAAACGGAAACGGTAAAAAATATTGGGAAGCATTCTGGCAAAGACGAAAAGAAAATCCAAAATGCACCAATCTTGAAGTCTCAAGACCAAGACTGGTTTTTGTGTGGAATTCAAACGACGTGCAATTACAAGATGTCAAATTGATAAACTCGGGTTTCTGGACGAATCATTTTTATAAATGCAATAATGTAAAAATGCTCGATTTGTATATTTTTTCACCGCATGTTGGCGTAAAAGCGCCAAGTACAGATGCGATTGATATCGATATCTGCACTAATTTTTTAGTGAAAGGCTGTTATATGTCTGTAAACGATGATGCGATTGCCTTAAAAGGAGGAAAGGGACCTTATGCAGATCAGGATAAAAACAACGGACCAAACGCGAATATTATCGTTGAAGACTGCAACTTTGGGTTCTGTCATTCGTCTTTGACAAACGGAAGCGAATCTATTCATAACAGAAATGTAATTATGCGCAACTGCAAAATCGACGGCGCATCGCGATTGTTATGGCTTAAAATGCGTCCCGATACGCCACAGCGATATGAATATATAAGAGTGGAAGATATTAAAGGAGAAGCCAAAACAGGACTGGCGGTTTTTGCCTGGAAACAGTTTTTTGATTTAAAAGGACGTCCGGATATTCCGCTTTCTTATGGAGACAATATCACGCTGAAAAACATAGAATTAAAGTGTGATACTTTTTACGGAGTTGAAAATGACCCGAATGTTCGCTTGTCCAATTTTACTTTTGAAAACCTCAATATCGAGACAGTCAAAACAAATATCGACAAAAGTTTAATTAACGGAGTTACATTTAAAAATGTATACATAAACAAACAGCTCATTGATTAAGTTGCAGAGCCACAAGTTGTAAGAGTTTACGGTTGTAATGGCATTCACGGCTGATTTTGTAATACTAAAAATGTCTGAAAATTGCTATTATGCGGTGATTACTAAGTGATAAGGTAATTTTTTTTCAAAAAAAGTTATTTTATAATCGTTTGATAATGAATCATGAAGGAGACCGGTTAATGAATTATTAACTTTGTGGCCAAAAATGGTGATAATTTTAACACTAAACATGCGTTATCTATCAAGCAAACTTTTATTTTTGCGCCTTAATTTAACAAGTATAAGCATGAAAGATCTATTAGTAAAAATCAACGCCGAAATTGACACATTCAAAGCAGAGGCTGAATCATTAACTGAAAAAGGAGTTAAAGCTGCTGGACCTAGAGCTCGTAAAGCGACTTTAGAAATTGAAAAACTTTTAAAAGAATTCAGAAAAGTTTCTATCGAAGAATCAAAAAAATAATCTTTTTTGAACTAAAAAGATAAAACCTCGTTTAAGCAATTAAACGAGGTTTTTTTATTTGTTAAAAGTTATATGTTAAAAGTTAGACGTTAGACGTTTAGGAAAGGGTTGCAAAATCCATAATTCTTAACCCATAACCCTTAACCCATAACCCTTAACTCATAACTCATAACTCTTAACTTATAACTCAAAACCCAGTTTTTTAATGTTTTCTGCTGCGGTTTGTGCGTTGAGTTTTGCGCCTTCAAAACCTGTGTGGGTGTGGTCTTTTGGAAAAAACGCTTTTACTTTTTCTTTTCCCAGCGCTTCATATTTTAAAGCTACGATTTCATTTAAATCAATATAAAAAGCGCCTTCTTTTTCAGCTGCTTCTTTAGACCATTTTCCGTAAGTTTCGGTTCTTCTTTCTACCTTATCATTTGGCCATTCGTTTCTTGGTGTCTGGCTCATGACAATTAAAATAGCGCCTTTTTGTTTGGCTTCGCGAATAAATTTCTCCATATACCAGCCAAAAGTGTGAACCGTTTCTTTTGATCCGTCTGGTAAAATAACGTCCTGAGTTTCATTTCCGTTTCCTTTCAAAGAACCCCTGAATTTTTCTTTATCGACAGCACCGGCATCATTATGTCCAAACTGAATCATAACAAAATTTCCGGGCTGTAATTGGTTTTTTACTTCATCCCAAAGCCCTTCATGATCAAAAGTTCTCGTGCTTCTTCCGCCTCGTGCTTTGTTAATTACCTCAATTCGTGTGGTGTCGCAATACATAGGAAAAGTAACGCCCCATCCCACGGCATTTTCATCTTTGTTATTGGCCATGGTAGAATCGCCTACTAAAAAGATTTTTTTCTTTGTTGGAAATATGACCTTAGGATCTTTTAAAATATAATTTTTTAAAGAATTTTTACTGTTCTTCAATTCATTAATAATAACCGAAGCAGAAAGTATAGCGCCTTTTGCTGAGGTATGCGTGTGGTCTTTTTTATAGAAATAAGTTCCGGTTACTTTTGTTTCACCGAGTTTTTCCATTTCCAAAGCCATTTTGTTATTCAAATCTACAAAAGTGACTTTCTCTTTTTCCGCAATTTTTTTTGCCCATAATCCGTAAGAAGTATCGTTGCGGGGCACTTTTCCCTCTTTCCAGTCGTTTCTCGGAATCGGCGAGCAAATTATCGGAATAGCGCCTTTTGATTTGGCTTCACGAACTATTTTCTGAATGTACCAGCCGTAACTGTGTACGGTTTCATGTTTTTTGGTCAGGATATTATCGATTTCCTCCGTTTCATTTCCAATCCCTTTTATTGTACCGCGTGCGCGAAGACTATCATTTATCGGCCCGTCGTCGTTATGTCCAAACTGAATTAAAACATAATCCCCATTTTTGAGTTTGTTCAAAACCGGAGTCCACAAACCTTTGTCCTGAAACGTTCTGCTGCTCGTTCCGCCCAAGGCATGATTTTCGACAGTAATTTTTGTAGTATCCAAAAACTGCCCGATAAAATCTCCCCAGCCCCAAAGTCCGCCAGCGCCGTCGCCTTTACCATTTTTTACGGTAGAATCTCCCACCATAAAAACAGTTGGTTTGGCGTTTTGAGTTGTTGAAAAATTGGAAAATAATAAGGCTAGAAGAAAGACGGAAAGTATTTTAAGTGATTTCATATGATTGAGATGTGAAAATATGACATTTAGAAATTCTAATATAGCCCATGGTTTCAACCGTGGGAAACGTATTATTAGGCAAATATCATGAATACGTATAACCATTGCCTCCAACGGTTGAACCGTTGGCTATGTTTAGGTTAGTAAAGCTTTGTCAAAGTTTAAAACTTTGACAAAGCTAAGGAAACCTGAAACCTGATTGCATTTCAAAACTAATCATCTCTTTTTAATATACTATCCTGTTCTATCGTGTTAAAATATTATCAAATTATAAATTATTAAATTATAAAAATCAGGTAGGTACAGGATGCTAAACCATAAAAAAACAAAGAAATTGCAGTTAAATTATCAAATATTTCAGAAATGCTTGATGATTAATTCTAAAAGGTAATCCCAGTTGTGCATGAAATTTATAGAAGCAAAAATAAATTATTTTCTAATTCAGATTGGTGCATTTTTATTATGTTCAGTGTTTGTATTTGGTCAGGAAAAGCAAACCCGCAAAATACATTATGCGCCGGATGATAATAGTTTTGTACTTAAAAACGGCACTCGAAAATTCAACAGAGCACTTTATGGTTCCAATACCGGATTTAGGGTTGAAACCGGAGATTTGCCTGAATTTGCCATGTACATGCCGGGAATGGGCGGAAATTTAAAACTGGGTTTGATTAACGGAAATGAAAATAAATGGATAACCGAGGCTTCTAAAATTGAAACCAGATACGTTTTAGGAATAATGAAATATGAAATCCAGGATTCTGTTTTAGGAACCGGAAAATTGTTCCTTGATGTTGTGGCTTTAAAAGAAAAGGAAGGTTTTATCGTAAAAGTATATGGTAAAAACACATCAAAAAATACCAGTTTGATCTGGGCTTTTGGCGGCGCAACAGGCAAGAAGTTCAGTCGTGACGGAGACATTGGCGCAGATCCTGAATCGGTATTTTATTTACAGCCGCAATATTGTACCAACAATACATATACTTTAAAAAATCAATCTTTCCTTTTGCAATACGGTTCAGAAAGCAACAAAGAAAAAACGGGAAATAATAAAAAGCTTACGGGATTTTTTCCTGAATCTAAAATAAATGTAGCCAACGCCAATAATCAAAAATCTCCTTTGGAATTGTTTAATTCAACTGGGGAATTATTACCCGTTATTTCAGGAAAAATAAATTCGATTGAAGAAAGAGCAAAGTACTTTTTGTTTTTAGCCGAAGATTCCAGGGAAAATTTTACCCAAAAATCAATAGCAGCACTTTACGAAAAATCTGTTCAGCAAACCCAGATTTTGGCAAATAGGGTGAAGGTTTTGACTCCTGATCCTTATATTAATACACTCGGTGCTGCTCTTGCCATTGCCGCTGATGGCATTTGGGAAAGTCCCGCCTATCTTCATGGCGCGATTGCCTGGCGAATGTACCTGAATGCCTGGCGAGGCGCTTATACGGCAGATCCGTTGGGGTGGCACGACAGGGCAAAAACGCATTTTACAAGTTATAGTAATTCTCAGGTGACAACACCGGAAAGTGGTCCGGTGGTTTTTGATGAAGAAAAAAATCTTGCCCGGCAAAAGGAAGAAATGGGAACTTCGATGTTTAGCAGCGGTTATATCAGCCGAAGTCCGAATAAAAACACCGTTGCGCATCATTATGATATGAATCTGGTTTTTATCGATCAGATGCTGCGTCATTTTAAATGGACGGGCGATGTTGCGTTTATGAAAGAAATGTGGCCTGTGATCCAAAGACATTTAAACTGGGAAAAACGAAATTTTGATGCAGATAATGACGGACTTTACGATGCGTACGCGTCAATTTGGGCGAGCGACGCTTTGCAATACAGCGGTGGTGGCGTGATTCATTCTTCGGCATATAATTATTATGCGAATAAAACTTTTGCAGAAGTGGCTAAAATCATAAATAATGAAGCGGCGCCATTTTCTAAAGAAGCCAGCAAAATTTTAAAAGCATCAAACGATCAGCTTTGGGTTCCGAAAAAAGGAATTTTTGCCGAATATAAAGATGCTCTCGGAAACAGATTGTTGCACGATACGCCCGGAATCTGGAGTATATATCACACGATCGATTCAGAATTATCGAATCCTTTTGAAAGTTACCAAATGCTCCATTATGTCGATAAACAGATTCCGCATATTCCAATTTCGGCAGAGGGTTTAGATAAAAAAGACCTTTATGTAATTAGTACAACAAACTGGCAGCCTTATACCTGGTCGATAAATAATGTGGCTTTAGCCGAACAATTGCACACGGCTTTGGCTTTCTGGCAAGGCGGAGATTCGGAGAAAGCCTATAAAATGTGGGAAAGTGTTTTGATCGAAAGCATGTATTTAGGTGCTTCACCCGGAGGTTTTGAGCAGCTTTTATATCAGGATGCGATGCGTGGTGAATTGTATCGTGATTTTGCTGACCCGATTGGTATGGCATCGCGGACTTTGGTCGAAGGACTTTTCGGAATTCAGGCCGATGCACTGGCAAAAGTTTTGACGATTAAACCCGGTTTTCCTGAAAAATGGAATACTGCTTCCTTAGAAATTCCAGATATTTCTATTGATTTTAAAAGAGAAAAAAAAGAAGATAAATATTGGATCAAAAATAAGTTTCCTTCAAAAATGAATTTGAAATTGGTCTTAAATGCCAATTTTGAATCTGTAGAAAATATACTGGTAAACGGAAAATCGGTTTCATGGAAAATTGTTCCCGAAAGTATCGGAAAACCAAAAATTAGTATTGAAGTTCCATACAATGCCGGTTATGAAATTTCAATTAAATGGAAAGGAAATCTTTTAGAAGAAATTAAAGGAAAAGAAGATTATACGGTGAATGAAATGCTGGATTTGAAAACTTCCAAAGCTAAAATAATTTCGGTTTACGATCCGCAGCAAATTTTAAATGACGTTTTTAAAAATGATAATTCGCTCAGGGCGAAAGTGAATTCGGCAGGAAATAAAATGTTTTTTATAGAAGTAAAACAAGGCGAATTGTCCTGGTGGCAACCAATCAATGTAAACGTAAAAGCAGAAAATCTATCAGAAGAAAAAAGTACCAATTGGGATATTCCGCTGGATAAATCAAAACGCGCAGAAACAATTTCGCTTTCCTCATTTTTCAATTCAAAAGTGACCGATATTTTCAATTACGAATACCTTTCACCAAGACCGAAAATGACCACTTTACAGCTTCCAAAACAAGGAATTGGAAATTGGTGTTATCCCAACATTTCAGTAAAAATTGATGATACGGGCTTGCGCCAAAAAGCAAAAGCAAACGGACAGCTTACAACGCCAAACGAAATTCCGTTTCAAACGCCTTCTGATGAAAATCAGAAAAATATAGTCTTTACATCGATGTGGGATAATTTCCCCGAAAGCATTATTATTCCGCTTGACGGAAAAGCATCACACGCTTATTTTATGATGGCCGGAACCACAAATCCAATGCAAAGCCGAATCGTAAACGGAGAAATTAAAGTGAATTATACAGACGGAACTACGGAAGTTTTATCTCTAAAAAATCCTGAGAATTGGTGGCCGATCGAACAGGATTATTTTATCGATGGACTTGCTTTTACCACCGATGCGCCAAAACCACCGCGGGTTTATTTTAAGTCGGGAGAAATCTCGAGAGATTTCAAAGATTTCAAAACCATAAAAGGTTTTTCAAATTACGGGGTTGATGGCGGTGCAGGAACAATTTTAGATTTGCCTTTGGATAAAAATAAAACACTTAAAAGTCTGACTTTGAAAACTATTGCAAATGATGTTGTGATAGGGTTGATGAGTGTGACTTTAATTAGAGAATGAGTTAATTAGAGAATTAGTCAATTAGAAAATTAGACAATTTGAAGTTTAAGCTTTGTCAAAGTTTTAAACTTTGACAAATCTACCTAAACTGGATACTGTGACTGGACACTGTATACTGAATACTGAATACTGTAACTGAATCTGAAACTATCAAAACCAACTTTTATACTATGAAAAACCAACTATTAATCATTACAATTCTATTCTCGATTTGCATGTCGGCGCAAAAAATAGACAGGAAAGCATTGGTAACCAGGCACAATGTGCAAATTTCGTCTATCGATACTTTGGCTTCGCTGACGGTTGGTAATGGCGCTTTTGCTTTTACGGTCGATGCCACGGGTTTGCAGACTTTTCCGAAAAAGTATCAAAACGGAATCCCGCTTGGAACGCAGTCAGAGTGGGGTTGGGACAGTTATAAAAACACAAAAGACTATAAGTTTTCAGAAACCTTACGTGATTATAAACAGTATGGCAGGGATATTTCCTATACGGTTCAAATCAAAGAACCGGCTAGAAAAGTCGAAGCGGTAAACTGGTTTCGCCAGAATCCACATTTATTGCAATTGGGAAATTTAGGTTTTGAAATTACTAAAAAAGACGGAAGCGCAGCAAAGCCCGAAGACATCCAATCGATTTCGCAAAAATTGAATTTATGGACAGGAGAAATCGAAAGTTATTTTGAAGTGGAAGGAATTCCTGTAACGGTTTTAACGGCTTCTCATCAGGAAAAAGATGCGATTGGCGTAAAAGTAAAATCAGATTTAGTACAGCAAAAACGTTTGAAAATTAGTTTGAGAATTCCGTTTCCAACCGGTGATTGGGCCGATATGGGAACAAAATGGGAAGGAAAAGAAGATTATAAAAGTACGCTTTTAGAAAAATCAAAAACAGAAGCCGTTATCACGCATGTTATGGACAGTATTTCCTATAACGTGAATTTGATGTGGAAGGGAAATGCGCAGATTAAAAAAACAGCAGATCATTATTTTGTTGTTGAAGCTTCAAACACCAATACCTTAGAACTGAGCTGTCTTTTTGCTTTAGCAAATAATAAAATAGTAAATGCTTCTTTTGCAGATATTGAAAACAGCAGTATTAGAGGCTGGGAACAATTTTGGAAAAGCGGTGCAGCAGTAGATTTTTCGGGAAGTACAGACAAGCGTGCGCCTGAACTGGAAAGACGTGTTATTTTGTCGCAGTATTTGACTAAGGTACAATGTACAGGAAAAGTTCCGCCACAGGAAACGGGATTGACTTACAACAGCTGGTACGGAAAACCGCATCTGGAAATGCATTGGTGGCATGGCGTTCATTTTGCACTTTGGAACAGACCGGAATTATTAGAAAAAAGTCTTCCGTGGTATCAAAAGGTTTTTGAGAAAGCTAAAAATATTGCCAAAAGACAAGGTTTTGAAGGCGCAAGATGGCAAAAAATGACCGATCCTGATGGTAATGAAAGTCCGTCTTCTGTAGGATCCTTTTTGATTTGGCAGCAGCCGCATTTTATTACCTATGCCGAGTTGATGTACCGTGCCAATCAAAACAATAAAACGTTGAATTTATATAGCGAACGTGTTTTTGCAACCGCAGATTTTATGGCTTCATTTGCCAATTATGACGCGAAAAACGATCGCTATGTTTTAGGCCCGGGCGTGATTCCGGCGCAAGAACGCTTTAAGGCGATGGAAACTTTTAATCCAACGTATGAATTGGCGTATTGGAACTGGGCTTTGAAAACTGCCATTGCCTGGAAGAAAAAACTAAACCAGAAAGTACCTGAAAAATGGGAATCGGTTTTGGCAAAATTATCACCGTTACCAATCGCAAATGATGTCTATCTGGCGACAGAAAGCGCGACAGATTCCTATACAAATCCTGAATTTAAAACAGATCATCCTTCCGTATTAGGAACGTTCGGGATGCTTCCGGAAACGTCTCTTTTGGATAAAAAAATCATGAAAAATACCTTTAATCTGGTTTGGGATACCTGGTTGTGGGATAAAACCTGGGGTTGGGATTTCCCGATGACAGCAATGTCTGCCGCGCGCCTGCAAATGCCCGAAAAAGCAATTGATGCCTTATTTATGAATGTAACGACAAACACCTATTTAAAAAACGGGCATAATTACCAGGCAGAAAGACTCACATTATACCTTCCCGGAAACGGTGGTTTATTAACTGCTGTCGCGATGATGTGCGCCGGTTGGGACGGAACTACGGAAGAAAATCCCGGTTTCCCGAAAGACGGAACCTGGAAGGTGAAAAGTGAAGGATTTAAGAAGATGTTTTGATTTCTAAGTTGCTAAGGTTCTGAGTTGCTAAGATGCTGAGACTTTTAATTGCTAAGATTTTAAGCCTGATTTGTCATTTCGAGGAACGAGAAATCACATCCAGAGAGCGACGTACTGTATGATTCCACTTTATGTGATTTCTCCTCCGTCGAAATGACAAACAAAACTTAAAAAAACTTTGCGACTCTGCGTCTTTGCGCGATTAATCCATAAAAAAATAAATATGAAAAATACAATTCTATTCCTGTTATTGTTTTCAGCGACTAGCACTTTCGCTCAAAGGCAAATGGAAAACCTTGACCGTGGCATTATCGCCGTAAAAACAAACAATCAGTTTTTTATAGGCTGGCGTGTTTTAGGAACAGATGCTGATGATCTGGCTTTTAATTTATATCGAAAAAGCGGTTCCCAAAAACCAGTCAGACTAAATGATAAACCAATTTCAGGAGCAACAAATTTTCTGGATACCAAAGCCAATAGTCACGAAGAAAATACGTGGTTTGTAAAGACGGTTATTAAGGGAGAAGAAACCGACGCAAAAGGAAGTTTTACCATTCCGGCAGAAAGTCCGGATAAAGACTATATGTCGCTTGTGCTAAAACCTGTTGAAGGATATATTCCCAATGATCTTTCGGTTGGAGATTTGGATGGCGATGGAAAATATGATCTGATTGTGCACATGACCGGAAAAAGTCATGATAATTCACATACCGGAATTACAGATCCGCCGATATTTCAGGCGTATACATTGGAAGGGAAATTTTTATGGCAAATAAATTTAGGAAAGAACATCCGCGAAGGCGCACATTATACGCAGTTTATGGTGTATGATTTAGACGGTGACGGAATTTCTGAATTTGTCTGTAAAACAGCTGACGGAACCACAGATAGTGAAAATAATGTTGTGGGAGATGCCTCAAAAGACTGGGTGGATCGGGAGGAGAAATCGCCAACATTTGGAAAAATTTTAAAAGGTCCTGAATATCTTTCGGTTTTTAACGGAAACGGAAAACTCATTACAACGGTAGATTATATCGCAGAGCGCGGAGATCTTGCTGCCTGGGGCGGAAGAGGCGGAAGCGGAGGAAATGATACAAAAGGAAACAGAATAGATCGTTTTATAGCTTGTGTTGCGTATCTGGATGGCGTTCATCCAAGTGTGGTCATGTGCCGTGGATATTACGGAAGAACGGTTTTGGCTGCCTGGGATTTCAAAAATAACAAACTGACTTCAAGATGGGTTTTTGACAGCAAAGATGCCGAGAATCCGTATTCGGGAATGGGAAATCATAATCTTACGGTTGCCGATGTGGATAATGACGGAAAAGACGAAATCATCTACGGATCGATGTGCGTGGATGATAACGGAAAAGGTTTGTACACAACGGGTTTCAGGCATGGCGATGCGATTCATGTTTCTGATCTTGATCCTGATCTTCCGGGTCTGGAAGTTTTTGGAATCCATGAAATCGAAAACGGAACCACGGGACCTGGCGTAACTTTGTTTGCCGCAGTTGATGGCAAAGTTTTATTTACCGATTCGCCTAACGAAGATGTAGGGCGAGGTGTGGCCGATAATATTGACCCAACCCGAAAAGGTGCGCAGTGCTGGTGGTCAGGTTCACCGGATTTGCATGATATAAAAGGAAATGCAATTGGCAAAGCCCCAACGTCAAATAATTTTTTAATTTATTGGGACGGAGATACTTCCAGAGAACTTCTGAATTCTAATTATATCGATAAATATAATGTAGGGAGATTATTTACGGCAACCGGTGCGGCATCTAATAATGGTACAAAATCTACTCCGGCACTTTCTGCGGATATTCTGGGCGATTGGCGCGAAGAGCTGATTCTTCGATCTGAAGACAATAAGGAACTGCGAATTTATTCGACTACAATTCCAACAGAAATAAGGCAATATACTTTAATGCACGATTCGCAATACAGGCTTAGTATTGCCTGGCAAAATGTTGGTTATAATCAGCCGCCACATACGAGTTTTTATATGGGAAAAGATATGAAACCTGCTCCGAAACCCAATATTATTTTGGTACCTGCTAAGAAATAAGAATTAAGCAATTTTATTTCTTGGTAAAGCCTTTTCTTGTCATTTCACCCCAGCCTTTGGTTCCCATAATTTTTTCTTTGTAGCCAATTAAGGCGGCATACATGGCCAATGGATGGAAATAAAAAGGTTCTATAAAAGCCGCCAAAAGCAGTTTAAAAAAATCGATTTGTTTTGGATATTTGTGATACGTGCGTTCTTCGCTGTAAAGTGCAATAACAGAGAACATAATCGCAAAACAGTAAACAAACAGTAAAAGCAATAAGAAAAAGTGCCAGTGAATTAAACCGAAGATAAAAAACACAACTGTTATTGCAATACCGGTAAATTCTATGGCGGGAGCCAGGAATTCAAACAGCGTCCAATAAGGTATGCTCAGCATTCCCAATAGTTTGTATTTTGGGTTTAAGAACATTTTTTTGTGAAGACTAAGGGTTTCAATGGTTCCTCTCATCCAGCGGCTACGTTGTTTTTTAAATATTTTAAAATCTTCCGGAGCTTCGGTCCAACAAAGCGGATCGGGTATGTAACTAATGGCGTAAGGGACTTTGTTTTCGAGCATATAGCGACGCATTCTTACCACCAGTTCCATGTCTTCGCCTACTGTCTTGGTATCATAACCGCCTGCCAGTAAGGCGATTTCTTTATCAAAAGCACCAAAAGCACCGCTGATTAAAAGTAATCCATCAAGTCTGCCCCAAGCCATTCTTCCTAAAAGAAAAGCTCTTAGGTATTCTAAAACCTGAATCCTTGGCAGCATAAGATCAGGAATATTTACCTCGACCAATCGTCCGTTTTTGATGATACATTGGTTTGCTATTCTCACCACACCACCGGTAGCGATAATACGCTTTCCGTGAGATTCCAGAAAAGGTTTTGCCAGCTTAAGCAAGGAGTCTTTATCTAAAATACAATCCACATCAATGCATACCACATAAGGATGCTGTGCAATATTAAGTCCGACATTTAGAGCATCGGCTTTACCGCCATTTTCTTTGTCAACAACGATCAGTTTTTTAAAAGCGGCGTTTCTGGAGGTATAAACTCCTTTAATTTTTTTGGTTTTAATTTTTGGCTGAATGTCAAGTTCCGTTAAAACAAGGTCATAGGTTTTGATGAGGATTTCCATCGAATTGTCCTTACTTCCGTCATTGACCACAATTACATCATAATTATTGTAATTTAAGGAAAGCAAAGATTTTACATTTTCTTCAATCGTAAAAGCTTCATTATAAGCCGGCGCAATTAAGGAAAGCTTTGGTGCAAACTGACTTGTAAGCAATACGTTGTAATCTACAAAACTGTTTTTTTTAAGATATTCCTTTAACGCTCTTGTCGATAGATGCTCCAATATAAGATAGGAAGACATAATCAATATCGCATAACCCAGTATAAGCAGGAGATAGATATGAATAAAGAATGTTATTTCACTATTAAAAAAAGTCATTACTTATATTGTTTAAATGGATAATACCTGCAAGAGGTTTTGCGCCTCATATTTTACTAACGTATTTGGAGCTTTATTAACTAATTGTGTGACATAAGGAATTTTCTGCGTAAGCTTGAGTTCTTCTATAAGTTTGAGTCCAAGTACAATAACGGTAGTGTTTTGAGATTCCAGTAACAGTTCAACGCCTTCAGTATCTCCTATATCGTGCTTTTTAAAAGCATTTATAATATTGATCTGTGTCCAGTCGTCAATAGGATTGGTGTGTTTGGTAAGATGTATGATCGCTTTTGTTCCTGCAAGTTTGATACCGGCATTCAAGGCGGTAATTTTCAAGGTTTTATTTCGCCCTTTAGAGACTTTTATGATACTCTTGAAGGCAGAAGTAATATTGAGTTCGGAAAGTTCTGTAATAGCTTTACACTTTAGTTCCCATTTCATGCTTTTGAGTTTTTTAAGAGAATCATTTATTAATCCTGATTCTTTATAAAATTCTTCAAGCTTCTCGGCGTGAACACCCTGATAGTTTTTATGAAGATCAATGATAGACTCCATAAGAACTTCTCTAAAAAAAGAGTTTTTGGAAAGTCTTTTATATTCAGGATCTTCACTAATACCCGAAAAAGGAATATCCTGAAAAACGATCGAAAATAGTAGTTTTTCAATAAGGATACCGTATTCTGCGCGAAGTCTTTCTTTACGTATATTGCTGCTTCGGCTTTTGATAATTAACAGATACAGAATAAAGGAAGTTGTTACAAACAAGAATATGGACAGCAATAGAAAAGGCTCTACCCATACACCGCTTTTATAAAGTTCCCAGAACTTTGTCATAATTAGAAACGTTTAGTAATAATGATTTGAGCATTAAATCTGTTTCGGTATTGCTCAGGTAAATACTCTTCATACTCGTACAGAAAAACAGGTCTTAGAAAAAATGAATTCCCAATACGATGCTGGTATTGTAAGCCTACGCGGTAAGCTTTTAAAGGCTGCGTGAAATTATTGTAAAGATACAAATAGGGAACATTTCCATATTGCAGTTCTAATCTTAGTAAACGTTCCTTTTCTTCATTGGTAGTCTGCAAACTTAAAACATGAGAGAATAACTCGTTTCCGGTATCATAAAAAGGTCGGTAGGCGAGGGTATAAGAAGTTCCAATACGATACGATAATTGCCCTGTAAGCAATGTTACATCTTCGGTTTCAAAATGCATATATTTCAGGCCAAGAGAGTAATCAAATCTTTTATAGGGAGTAAAATAATATTCGACACCCGCCTTTGCAACAGGAAATATGGTCTCTCCCGTGGAAACCCCGGCATTTATATATAAATAATTTCGTTTGGAAAAAGTTTGATAATAATCGGCTTCAAATAACATCTGTGTGTCGTTGTTTGCGTATCCCACATTGGCACGTCCTACAAGTGCCGATTTGCTAAACTTATGCGAATATTCAACATAACCGTAATGCAAAGGCGACTGTCCCGGATTTGATGTAGAAACATTTAAGTATGAAACCGCTACTGCATCTTTTGCCTTTCGGCCAATAAGTGTGCGAAGTCCTGTTATTGCCTGCGTATTGTTTTCTGTTAAGGATATTTTTTCGATTGTCTCTAATGCTTCTTTATCACGGCCCAGCTTTTCAAGGGAGTTCGCCTTAATTAGCATTACATCCGTATTATTAGGATCAATAGCCAGATACCTGTCACAGTAAAAAATGCATTTATCAAACTGCTCTGACCAAAAGTAGACATTAATAATAGCCAGTAAAGCATCCGCATTAGGATTGGTCCTGTCTGCCATAGGAGAAAGAATTTTTATAGCGGTATTATAATCTTTTTTCCAGCTGTAAATACGGCCGGTGTAAATTTTTACATCCTCATTTTCAGGGAACTTAGCACTTAAAGGCTCCAGTATGGATAATGCTTTATCGTAATTGCCTTTTTCAACTTCGCGTTTTGCCTCAGACATTGCCGCATCAAAATTAATTTCCTGCCCCAATATTGTTTGAGAGATAAACAGCAAAAAAAAGGTATAATAGAGAAACTTCATTAAGCGCGTGTGTTTAGTAATTTATTAATTCGTACCAATAACACCGCCGGACTGACAGGTTTGGCTATAAATTCGTTTGCACCAATGTCAAAAGAATCCAGTTCGGTTTGTTCTACTCCCGAAGAAGTAAGTATTATGATGGGAATATCAGAGCCAATGGTTTGTCTGATATACTGCGTAATTTCCATTCCGCTTATTCCGGGCATATTGATATCTGTTAGTATAAGGTCATAGCTATTCGCTTCAATGGCTTGCAATGCTTCTTTACCATCAGAAAATTGGTCAACAGTAAATCCTTTAGATTCTAAGAAAAAAGATAATGATTTGCGTAGGATATCGTTATCTTCAGCTAAAATTATTCTCATTGGTTTTTAAATTTTATCTGGAGCAAATTAATTACAACATTAGTAGATAACGTAAAGCTATACTTAATTTTTCTTTTATCATAGTTCCGTTAAAATTTTAACTACTTCAGCGATTCCACAATGTATAATATTTATTTTATCCGCACTTTCAGTAGTAAATACTCCGGTATAAGCTTCTTCTTCAATAACAGACAAAGCGTTTGAAAGATCGTCTAGCAGGAAGATATCCAAACTGGATTTCATATGATGAGACAGTTTTTTTACCGTATCGATATTATTGTCATTAAAAGCTTTTTCGAGCTCGGCTGCCTGACCTGGAATTGTTTTTATAAAAAGACTGATCATTTCCTGTTTAAATTTTACATCTCCACATGACATTTCCTCTAAATAGGACAAATCCAGTTCACGCTTTTGCGGAAGCTTAATCTCTTTACTCAATACCTTTTTTATAGCTTCCAAAAGTGCTGCCTGTTTAAAGGGCTTTGGCACATAAGCATCCATCCCTACTTTATAACAGCGTTCCTGTTCGCCTGCCAAAGAGTGTGCGGTCATGGCTATAATAGGAATGGCTAAATTCATTTCATTCCTGATATATTCTGTCGTTTGGTAGCCATCTTTCACAGGCATTTGAAGATCCATGAGCACCAGATCATATTTATTTTTTGATAAAAGTGCTATTCCTGCTTCACCATTCTCAGCAACGTCTACTTCAAATCCAAAATTGGCAATAACGCTTTTTACCAGTTTTTGGTTTAAAAGATTGTCTTCGCAAAGCAATATTTTAAGCTTGCCTAAATTTTCCCCGGAGATTGTTTTGGTTTCTTTTTCGGTATAATGTGCTTTTTTATAAGTAAGGACAAAGAAAAATTCAGAACCATGTCCCTGTTTACTTTTTATATGAATTTCAGAATTTTGCAATTCAACTAACTGCTTTACAATATTAAGACCAAGACCCGTGCCGCCAAATCTTCTGGTAGTACTTTCTTCCGCTTGTGTAAATCGGTCAAAAATAGTTTCAAGCTTGTTATTTGGTATTCCGATACCGGTATCTTTAACAGAAAACCGAATTGAATACTGATCTTCAGTCTCGTCAACCTTTTTTACAGCCACAGTAACTTCACCTTCTTCCGTAAATTTAAGAGCATTACCGGTAAGGTTAACCAATATCTGGTTTAGTCTTCCCTGATCGCCAATTATAATTTCAGGCAAATCGGCATCCAAAAAGAGATTGAACTCAACTCCCGGAGACACTTTTACCTTTAGTAAATTATAAAGATGCCTAAGGGTTTTTTGTAAGTTGAATGGCTGTGCATCAATATTTAAATTGCCTGATTCTATTTTAGAAAGATCCAGAATATCATTGATGATAATAAGCAGATTTTCTCCGGCGATTTGCACACTATCGATATGATCACGCTGAATAGGGTCTAATTTTGTTTGGGCCAAAAGATCTGTAAAACCAATAATAGCATTTAAAGGAGTTCTAATCTCGTGGCTCATATTGGCAAGAAAACTGTCTTTTGCCAGCACCGCACGTTCAGCAATTTTTTTCTGAACATTTAGTTCAGTATTTTTTGTACTTAATTCCAATTGATTTATGACATGCTTTGCAATGATGGAAAGGGCATTTTTCTGATTTTCATTAAGTTCTTTTGATACATGATCTACAGCACAAATAGTTCCTATATTATAACCATCAGGCGTTGTAAGGGGAACACCGGCATAGAATCGTACTTGATAACCACCTTTAACATTATCATCGTTTTTAAAACGGTCATCTAGATGTGTATCCGGTACCTGAAGCATTTTAGAGTCCATAATAGTGTACCTGCAGAAAGTAATTTCTCTAGGCACCTCAGATACGCCCACACCAATTTCAGATTTAAACCACTGTCTGTTCTCGTCTATAAAAGAAATGTGCGCGATAGGTACGCCACATATATATGAAACGAGTTTTGTGGCATCATCAAAAGCAGTATCAGGAAGTGTATCAAGAATATTATAGCGTTTTAGTGCTGCCAAACGCTCTAATTCGTTGTCAAGTATTGGGTTTTCTTTCGTATTCATTCTATAAAAGTGAACTGCAAAAATAAATATAATTTCAGACATAACTCACATAAGTTGTGAGTGTTATAAGATAAGGTGATAAAACCGAAATTTTTGGCAGTTTATTACCTGAAAATTTTAGAGTTTACCTGAATAGTATATAATTGGTCAAAATTGGGATTGATTTTATATTTGATAAAATTATTCATAATTTATTGCTGTATAATTAAAATAATCCCTAGTGATTTTTGATATCATAATTTGGTTTTTTTATGGTCAGTTTTCCAATAAACACTAATGGTTTGAAGGTTTTTATGGTTAAAATAATCTTAAATAAATTATGTAAATAGTTGTTATTTAGAGTTGTAACTATTTTTTTTGCAGGATACTACAGGATAGAACGAAATTAACTTCTGGATAAATTTGAGTTAACTATCAATTAACCAAATTTAACTTTTATGAAAAACAAATTTAGCGTTCTGCTTGTTGTAGCAATGCTTGCATTTTGGCAGGCATCAGTCTATGCACAGAGCAAAGTAGTTAAAGGGACAATTACAGACGGAACCGGACTGCCTGTTCCTGGCGTTAATGTCCTCATTAAAGGAACCCCGAACGGCGTAAGTACAGACATGGATGGAAGTTATTCCATTAGTGTAGCATCGGGTGCTGTTCTTGTTTACAGTTTTATTGGTTTTAAAAAACAGGAAATCACTGTTGGAAATGCAAATCTTTACAATGTTGTACTACAAGAAGAAGACAATTCTCTCGAAGAAGTAGTGGTTGTAGGTTATGGAGTAAAAAAGAAAAAAGATCTTACCGGTTCGATTGTGAGTGTCGGGGCAGATGAAATCGCTTCAAGGCCGGTTGTAAATGCCGTGCAGGCCATGCAGGGAAAAGCTGCCGGTGTAGATGTTACCACAAATGAACGCCCCGGAACGGTGGGCACGGTGACTATTCGTGGAGCGCGCTCGATTTCAGCATCCAATGCGCCGCTTTATGTGGTCGATGGTATTCCGTTAAATTCAAGATTGATTACCGATGCCACTACAGGAAAAATCAGTGTTGACCCTAACTCTGGCGGAATCGATTTTTTGAATCCTACAGATATTGAAAGTATTGATGTTTTAAAAGATGCTTCGGCAACCGCAATTTATGGTTCCCGTGGTGCAAACGGAGTTATTATCGTCACGACAAAAAAAGGTAAAAACGGAAGATTCACCTTAAATTATGATACGTCGATCATGTTCGAAACCATTCATGAAAATGCGCCCATGATGAATTCGGCAGAATATATCGAGTTTCGCCGTTGGGGAAGATATTATTCCAATCCAACTGCTTTTCCAAAAGGAGATGCGCCAACAATTGAGAATGACCGCTTAATTTTTCTGGCTTCCGCCGATCCTGCTGCGTGGGCGAATATCGAAAAAGGATGGAGAGATGCGAGCGGAAACTTAACCACAACCTGGGATGGTTCGAAAGTAGCCACCACAGACTGGACAAAATTTGTAACCAGAACCGGAATTACCCAACAGCATACCATTGGCGTAAGCGGAGGAACAGAAAAGATGAAAGCCTACGGTTCTTTTGGATATCTCAACAATACCGGAACGCTAAAAGGACAAGGATATGTGCGTTATAGCGGAACTGCCAATGTTGACATTACGCCAACAGATTGGTTTTCAATGGGAGTTAGCCTTAATACAAGTTACGGCGTAAACGAATACGGACAATCAAATGTGGGTAGAACCGCCGTTACAACGACTACCGGAATTTACGCAACTGCGCGTACAAACCTTCCATACGCTGTTCCGTATGATGCCAATGGTGTCAGAATTGATAGTCCCGGAGGGGATTCGACCATTAGAACTCCTGTTGATGAAGATAAATTATCTCAGGATCAGCGTGTTTCCTTGCGTGCTTTTGGTAGTTTATACGCTCAGTTTGATTTAGGTGGTTTTTCATCTAAATTGAATGGTTTAAAATACCGAATCAATTTTGGTCCCGATATTACTTCGTATCGTGATGGTGTTTTTTTAGATGGAAAATCAGCCATTCGTTCCGGAACCAGTTTTGCTTCTTTGTATAATGAAAAAGCAATTTCGTATACCTTAGATAATTTAATTTTCTATAACAAAACAGTGGGCAATCATAATTTTGGCGCCACCTTATTAATGAGCCAGACAGAATATCACAATGAGCAAAGCTCAATGTCGGCCAATGATATAAAAAATCCTGCCAATAAATGGAATGCCTTAAGTCCTGCTAATGTTACACTTGCGGGTTATTCTTCTGGCTTAACAGATACCGGTTTGTTATCTTATATGGGAAGGGTGAATTATAGCTATGCCGATAAATATTTATTAACCGCATCGGGTCGTTTTGATGGAGCATCGCAATTGGCCGCCGATAACAGATGGGCATTTTTTCCGAGTGCTTCTGTGGCGTGGGTAATCAACAAAGAAAAATTTCTGGAAAACGTAGCCTGGATCAATCAGTTAAAAATGAGAGCAGGGTACGGGGTTACCGGAAACGCTGCCGTTCCCGCTTATGCCACGCAACCGCCTTTAATCGGAATCGTATATCCAAACGGATCGGGCGTGACAAACAATACGTCATTGGGAAATGTACAATTGGGTTGGGAGCAAACCTCGCAATTTAATTACGGAATTGATTTTTCTTTCTTTAATAACAGAATTTCGGGAGCGCTGGATTACTATACCAGTAAAACAACTGATTTGCTGTTAAAAAGCAGTGTTCCAACGGTTCTTGGTGTAAGAGATACTTACCAAAACGTTGGAGAAACAGAAGGAAACGGAGTCGAACTTACTTTAAATACGGTAAATATTACTTTAAAAGATTTTGAGTGGACATCCAATTTTAGCGGATCGTATCAACAAAGTAAAATTGTAGCCTTACAAAACGGCGCATTTGATGATATCAATAACAATTTATTTATTGGAGAATCGCAAAATGTAATTTACGGTTTTGCTTCAAACGGAATCTGGAAACCGGAAGATGCTGCAGAAATGGCAAAATTCAATGCAGCTGCGGGTTCGACTATTTTTTCGTTTGGGAATGCAAGACCGGTTGATCAAAACGGTGATTATAAAATTGATGCTAATAATGACCGCGTGATTATCGGTTCAAAAGATCCAAAATATATCGTGGGTTTAACGAATACTTTTGTTTATAAAAACGTCGAATTATCCTTCTTTATTTATGGTCGAATGGGTTATTTGTATGATACTTTGGGAGAAAATGAAGGTGCAAAAGGAAGCCAGAGATCCATTAATTATTACACCGATAATAATACAAATGCCGAATATCAAAAACCAATTTATTCTGCCGGAACCGGAGATCCTTATTTTCCTGTTTTGGGCTACAGAAACGGGAATTTTCTAAAAATGCGAAACATCTCTTTAGGCTATCATTTTGATAAAGATCTAATACAAAAACTGGGACTTTCTAAAATGAAATTATACTGTCAGGCAACCAATCCGGGAATGATTTTCACGAAAGTAAAATGGACAGATTTAGATACGCAGACAACGGCTTCAAACAGAGGTGTGACTTTAGGTTTAAATGTAGAATTCTAAATTAAACTAAAAAAAATCATTATGAAAAATTATAAAAAACAATATATCAATTTGATGCTTTTTACTGCATTAATTTTGACCACTTCCTGCAACAAGGATTTTCTTGACGAAGAATTAACCACGGCTTACAGCCAGGATTATTATAAAACCGAAGCCGGAATTCAGGCCTTGGCAGTTGGAACATATTATCAGGTGCTGGCTGCAGAATTTCAAACCGAAGTTCCGCTTACGGCAACAGAATCCGGTACAGATGAATTTCATGCGGGAGGCGATCCTTCTAACTGGATCTGGAATTCATATTCTTCAGGTTTTAAGGCTTTTGTGACCGTTTCGAATGCGAATACCGTTGCGGCAAATACAAACTGGGATAATTTGTATATCGGAATCGGGAATGCCAATCAGTTAATTGAATCGGCAACAGCAATTGCATCAACAAACGATGCAATCAAGAAAACCGCTTTAGGCGAAGGTTATTTTTTGAGAGCTTTTAATTATTTAAAATTGCTAAACCAATACGGAGGCGTGCCTTTAAAATTAACCACCAGTTCTACGGTTGAATTAGAATTTACCAGAGCAACACCACAACAGGTTTTAGATCAGGTAATTGCTGATTTTACGCAAGCCTATACTTTATTGAGCAATGCAGGCGCTCCGGCAAAAATTACCAAAGATGCCGCCGCTCATTATTTGGCGAAAGCCTATTTAACACGTGCGAGTGAAATAAACGATAGCTGGAACTCCGCCACAAAACAGACCGATTTGCAACAAGTCGTAACCTTATCTGATGAGGTGATTGCACATCATCCGCTAGCAGGAAATTATGTGGAACTGTGGAATTACACCACAGCCGATGGCGCAAATGAAAAACTTCCGGAACTGATTTTATCAGCACAATTTAACGCAAGTCCTTTAACCACAGGAGGAAACCAACAGCATTTGTATTTTCTTTCTACGTATGATCAATTGCCTCAAATGCGACGTAATCTTGCCGGAGGAAGACCTTTTAGCCGTTTGGCGCCAACTTATTTTGTCTATGATGTTTATGATCACGTGAATGATTCTCGTTTCTGGAAAAGTTTTCAGACTAAAAGCATCATCAACAACAAATCAGGAAATTATTATAACAATGGCGATTTGGGAATCATGTACATCGTAAATAGCGCTTCTGATACGCGTTTTGCCAAAACTAAAAATGCTGATGCAATCATTGATTCCAAAACCGGAAAAACAATTCCGAGTGTTTTTGTAGCTCATGCGGCTGATAATGTTGGTTTAATGGCAGATGTACGATTTCCTTCTTTAAGTAAATATATGGATGGTAACAGAATCGATTTGAGTAATATAAAAGGATCGCGTGACATTATTTTGGCCCGTTCGGCAGAAACGTATTTGCAGGCTGCAGAGGCAAAAGTACGTTTGGCGCAAATTGGCGGTGCCACATTTTCTGATGCATTGCCGTATATCAACGCGGTTCGTACTCGCGCGGCATACAAAGCAGGAGAAAATCGTGCGGCGTATACAGATGGTTCTGCCGCGTACACCGCAACTGGTCAGGCAGGAATTCCGATTTCGTTTGTTCCTGAAAACTCCTATTATGAATCCAACAATATTCCGGTTTCGACGACTGCTACAAGTCTGGCCATTACCAGTATTGGCGCTTTGCCTGCAGAAGATCTGGCTGTTATTTCAAAACTGGGATATGCAAGTGAGTATGACCGAATGCTGTGTTTAATTTTAAACGAAAGAACCAGAGAACTGTGCGGAGAATTTCACCGTTGGGAAGATTTAAGCCGAACCAAAACTTTGGTAGCCAGAGCAAAAGCGTATAATATAGAAGCCAATCCAAACATTCAGGATTATCATAATGTACGCCCAATTCCGCAGACTTTTCTTGATGGCGTTTATGCAAACGGAAGACCATTGACAGCAGCGGAAAAAGATGCCATGCAGAATCCGAATTATTAAGATTAAACATGGATTTCAAACACGAATTTCACGAATTGTCACGAATTTTTTGTTTGTGAAATTAATTTCAAGAAAGAGATTAGTGATAATTAGTGCAATTCGTGTTGCTTTTTAACTTTCTAAAACATTCAAAAAATGAAAAGCAATACAACAATTCGGAATGCTTTTAAAATGAAATTAAAACCCGGTTTTGAGGCGGAATATAAAAAACGGCACGATGAGATTTGGCAGGAATTAGCTTCCTTACTTTCAGAAACTGGAATTCAGGATTACAGCATTTTTTTGGATGAAGAAACCCTGACGCTTTTTGCAGTTCAAAAAATCAGCGCCGACTTTGATCAAAACTATTTGCCAAAACATCCCATCGTAAAAAAGTGGTGGGCGTATATGGCTGATATTATGGATACAAATCCTGATAATTCGCCAATTGCGATTTCATTACAAGAAGTTTTTCATTTAGATTAAAGTTAATCTGTGGCAAAATATTCTAACACATAGAAATATAGATTAAAATTTAAATAAAAAGGAATTAAAAGAAAATCAAGATTTTCAACACATAGCTATGTTTGTTTAAACAAGTGAAAGACCTTTTTCGAGATCAAAAATCTATATTTCTATGTGTTAAAATCATTAAGCCTAATAAGCTAAAAAGATAATTCTCATTTAATAATAAAAACTATGAGGTATACATCACTGAAAATAATAACATTGTTCGCATTTGCAATAAGTACTTCTATTAACGCCCAAACAACAGATGCAACATCGCCATTACATTTAATGCAGCCCGATTATGTAACGCCTTACGTGATTCCTGACAAAGATAAGATCGAAAATGTAATGAACAGAGTTTATGTTTTTCTGGAAGAAAATACGACATCGAAAGCTATAAATATTAGTGATAATTCAGAAGTAAAAGATTTCAAAAAAGCAAAAGGGAAAATCAAATTTTCTCCCGGCGCTTTCCGATTAACAAGTTATGAATGGGGCGTGACATATGCGGGAATGCTTTTGGCTACCGAGGCAACAGGAAATAAAGAATACGCAGATTACACCAATAAACGCTTGAAACTCATTGCAGATATTGCGGAGCATTATAAGCCGGAAAACCTGAAAGATTCTCCCGTTCATACCGTTCTTAATCCAAGAGCTTTAGACGATGCAGGCGCTTTGTGTGCGGCATTTATAAAAGCCAAAAAAGCGGGAATTAATGCCAATGTAGATCCGGTGATAAATAATTTTATCAAATATATCAGCGAAAAAGAATTCCGCCTAAAAGACGGTACACTCGCCAGAAACCGACCTCAGGACAATACGCTTTGGCTCGACGATATGTTTATGAGCGTTCCTGCGCTTGCCCAAATGGGAAGTTATACCGGAGAAGTAAAATATTTTGACGATGCCGTAAAACAAGTCAATCAGTTTTCTCAAAGAATGTTCAACACCCAAAAAGGAGTTTATATGCACGGCTGGGTAGAATCCATGCAGGTGCATCCCGAATTTCATTGGGCCAGAGCCAATGGATGGGCAGTGATGACAATGGTCGAATTATTAGAAGTTCTTCCCAAAAATCATCCTGGATATCCGCAGGTTTTGGCAAAGTTGCAAAAACATATCGCCGGATTATTGCAGTATCAGGACGGAACGGGTTTTTGGCATCAGTTATTAGACAGAAACGATACGTATCTTGAAACTTCGGCGACAGCCATTTATACCTATGCCATTGCCAGAGCCATAAATCGCGGTTATGTTGATAAACTGGCGTATACACCCGCCGTTGTTTTGGCTTGGAATGCAGTTGCCTCAAAAGTAAACGCAAAAGGTCAGGTAGAAGGAACCTGCGTAGGAACCGGAATGGGGTTCGATCCCGCTTTTTACTACTATCGCCCCGTAAATTTATACGCCGCTCACGGTTACGGTCCTGTTTTACTAGCCGGCGCGGAGATGATTTTACTGTTGAAAAATACGCAGTTTGAGATTAATGATAGTTCGATTCAGGTTGTGCCACAAAGGCACTAAGGCGCAAAGTTTTTTTAAAATTTTAATATTGAATTGCCTCCTGCTTTGGCTGGAATATAAAAAATGGTCATAGGTCTTTAGCCAAATTAAATCCTTTGTGTATGATGGATTAAAATCCATCCCTACAATATAGTTTGTTCCTACGGAACGCTTTGAAAAAATTCCGTTGGGATGATTTATTTTCAAGCACCGGATTTTAATCCGTTGAAGGTAAAGAATTGTAACAAAGTATTAGGAAAAAAACTTTGTGCCTTAGTGCCTTCGTGGCAATTATCTAAAATCAAACCATAAATTCATCTTAATCCCGTCATCGCCGCTTTTAATGCGAATGTTTGTGGGCTGACTTTGTGGTCCTTGCTGTTCTAAAGGTTTAAAATCGCGCATGGCCGGAATTTCATACATAAACGAAATATCGCCTTCAGGAAATGCCGGTTGCGGATAACTTCCGGGAAAACCATTTTTAGGCAAATCAGGCGTAAATAATCTCAAAAATAAATTATCCGATTCGCTGAAGAATTTAAAAGATGAGTTTCCGGCTTTTAAATTGGCGGCCAGTACATTGGCATGATATCCTTTGAATTCAGGATAAATTAAATTCTCAAAACTTTCGCCTGTAATTGTATTGTTATAATCTTTCTCCCAAATGCCGTAAGTTGTTCCCTTAATTCGGTTTTTCCAAACGTGATACGGACCTCTGCCAAACCATTTAATTCCGGTAACTTCTTTTTCAGGAAAGCTGAACGTGACTCCGAATGCGCTGATTTTATCTTCAAAAAAAGCACCATCAAAACCTTCACCGCCGGTTGCATTTTTCAGGGCAATTAATTCCATTTTAAACCTTCCGTCAGGTTCCATAATCCATTTTATCGAAGATAATCCTCCAATATAATTTACGATACAAACCGCTTTTTCTCCTTCCTGAGAAATTTGAATATCTTTTAATTTGGCTTTCATTCCAATTGTTCGCGGGCCATTTGTCAACGGAATTGTGGAAGTTGCATTTTTTACAGAAGAGATTTCCCCGCTCAATGCATTTAAAGTTACCGTGACATTATTTCCTTTTAAAATAATGTCATTGCCTGATTTGACAGCAGAAGATTTTGTTTTTGTGTTTTCAACCGCTAAAAATTTAGCAGCATAATATTTTGCTTTATGAATAGGCCACGTCCAGGTATAAATTTCTTTATTGAACTGATCATAAGCGGAAACAGACAAAACGTCGCCATCAGCAAAATTCTTGGGAACAGCAAACTGAATTTTTCTTGTTTCACCCGGATCAATACTCGGAATATCGATTTTTCCGGAACTAATTGCTGACGAAGTTCCGTTTGTATAAAGAATATTATTATCTGATTTTAGCACTTTAAATTCCATTCTGCAGGAATTCAAATTACTAAATAGATAATCATTCGAAATTAAAAACGAACCGTCAAAAGCTGATGTAACCTGTTTTGGCAGAAACTGAATGGGCGCCCAAACTTCTTTTACCGTATAATAGCTGCCTTCTCTTTCGCGATGAGGTCCCAGTATTCCATCCGCGGCAAGCGAACCTTTCGAATCAAATTTTACATCACCCGTCCAGTCAGAGCGTTTCACGGCTTCGTCTAACATCGCCCACATAAATCCTCCGGCAAAAAGCGGACTTTCCTTATACCGATTCCAAAAGTCTTCCAACGCTGCTCCGTGACCATTATCATAAGTTCCGTGCATAAATTCCGTTGGGAAAAACACATTTTCACCCGCATTAAAACGATGCATTCCCGTTAAATAAGTCGGATAATGATGCGTGTCCCAGCCATTAAAATCAGCCCAGGGATGAATCACAATTCTTTTCTGCGGATCATTTTCGGCAAAAACTTTATCAACGTCATAATTCCAGCCGCCTTCATTTCCGTTATCCCAAATAATTATCGACGGATGATTGACATCGCGCGTCATCATTTCTGTCACTAATTTCGTTCCCGTTTCCGTATCGTACGAATTTTGCCAGCCAGCCAATTCATCCAGAACAAAAAGCCCGAGAGAATCACAAACGTCTAAAAAATGATCGTCAGGCGGATAATGCCCGCGAACCGCATTCATGTTCATATCTTTCAATAATTTTACGTCTAATTCGCTGATTCGCTTGCTGGTACTTCTTCCGCCTTCGGGCCAAAACGAATGACGGTTGATTCCCTTCATGATAATTTTAGTGCCATTTACATAAATTCCGTCCTGTTTTTTGAATTCTAAAGTTTTAAAGCCAATGCGTTTATTGTATTGATGAAGCACCGTTTCGTTTTGTTTTAAAACAAGCTGTAAATCATATAAATTAGGCGTTTCAGGATTCCACGGTTTAATGTTTTTCCATTGTGCAGATAGGGATTCCTTTACAGTTTTCGCTTTAAGCGGAAAAGTAAAAGTTTCGAAATTTTCACCGTTCAAACCTTTAAGCGAAGCTTCTAAAATTGTGTTTTTAGGAATGTTTTTCAAATTAACATCGACCGTTACAGAACCATCCATTTTCGGATTCACGGCAATATGTTCAATATGGGTTTTAGGAGAAACTTCAAGCCAAACCGGACGATAAATGCCGCCAAAAAGCCACCAATCTGCCCGACGTTCTGCCGCATTAACTGATTTATTGGCAGAATGTTTCCAGACATGAACTTCCAAAAGATTCTTAGATCCGAATTTTAATAAAGATGTAATATCATATTTAAATTCATAAAATCCTCCCTGATGAATCGCTCCGACGAGTTTTCCGTTGACTTTTACTTCTGTGTCTGTCATTGCGCCTCCAAAGGCAATTAAAATATTTTTGTCCTTATAATTCGCCGGAATTTCAAATTCATATTTGTATAAACCTTCTTCCTTGCTTGGTTCTTTTTGATTCAGTTCCTTGTACCAGCGACCGTATGTATATTCACCAAAACCCTCTAATTCCCATTGAGACGGAACATTGATTTTAGACCATTTTTGACTGTTATTTCCTCCCGTACAATAAAAATCCCATTGCACCGGATGTTCAAAATCTGTTCCCGAAAGATATATTTTCTCTGTTTGCTGTGCGCTTGTATTTTGATTAAAAAAAAACAAAAAAACAAGAGTTCGAAGTGTAGTTTTTAACAGCATAATAATTGATTCTATGATGATTAATTACCATCTGGTTTAGCAATTTCAAAACGGTTACTCATCGGAAGTGTCCAGTTTGAAATGTGATTTGGTTTCTTTGGATTGTAATTTGGAGTTTCTTTTGTAATGTATTTTTTCAACGGAATATCGAGTTCCCGAATTCCCTGAAGCACGCAAAGCGCAATTTCATTGGCACCAAAACTATTAAAATGTGTATTATCGTCCAGCGCTTTTTCCTGTCCCGGAAAAGTATTCGCCGGATATTGTACAAAAGCTTTTCGGGAATCATCATCTCCCCAGGCTTCGTAAAGCTGCTTTGTTATTTTCGTTAGATCAATAAGTGCAATATCGTTTTTTTGAGCAACAGCTCGCATTGCAGCGGGAAAATCGCCATGCGTTTCTTTTAAAGTTCCATTTTCATTAAAAAACCGTCGCTGAGTTGGCGTTACCAAAACCGGAATTGCGCCTTTGTCTTTTGCAGACTGAACAAATTTAGTCAATAAATCAGAATAAGATTCCCAAGCACCATTTCCTGCACCTTTTATTTTTTCATCATTATGACCAAATTCCACAAACAGATAATCGCCTTTTTTAATTTCTGAAAGTATCTTTTTCAATCGGTTTGAATTTTTGAAAGAACTCAAAGAAGATCCGGAATAAGCGTAATTTGCTACAACAATATTCGAATCAAAATAATTCGTAATAAACTGTCCCCAAGAAGCCCACGGCTCGACATCCTGATCTGTAACCGTAGAATCTCCGGCTAAATAAACCACCGTTAAGTTCTCTTTTTTGGTAATTTTTATGCTTTGGATGGAAACTTCGCCCAAAAATTCCAGCGTGAGTTTTTCGTCCCAATCAAAAATATCTTTTTCGCGATCTTTTAAAGTAATATTGAGATTGTCGTTTATTTTGGGAGTTCGTACATTGACGTTGAAAATCTTTGTGAATTGCTTTCCTTTTTTGACAGAAAATTGATTGAGCATTAATCTTCTCGATTCTGCTTTTATAGTAACATTCGATTCTTTTTGGGAATTTCTCATTACCACTTCAACCTGATAATTTCCTTCGGGAAGTGCGACTGAAAAGTAAGTTGGTTGTTCTGCAGAAAATGAATTAGAATTAATCTTTACGTTTGAGTCAGTATTAAAATCAAAACCATATCCCAAATTGGAATCATAAACCAAAGCAGAATTAATGATAATTGCTTTTGAGTTATTTGCAGAATTTCCAAAATCAAACCATAAAAATTTTGCGTTTTTAATGCTGTCATGTAAAGGCGCAGCAAAGGCAAAAGCCGTAATAAAAAAACAAGGAAAAAAGGTTTTTATTTTGGTCACTTTTGTAAGATTTTGATTGGTTTGCTATTCAAATCTAATTGTTCATTTTTGATAAAGTATCCTGTACTATGATGTTAAAATCAGAATCTGATAATTATTAAATCATCTAAGAAATAATATTTTATTTAGAAGAATATCAGCTATTTTATTAATTATAAAAGGATAGTGCAGGATAGTTTTTCTTTTGGTATTTTCTTACTTTACTAATAGAATGTTATTTTGATTCTGCTAAATAATCTTCAAGAATCTGCTCAAAAAATATCATAGTCCTTAATTGTAATTAAAAATAGTTTCATCATGAAAAGAATAATCTTTGGTTCTGCGCTATTGTTTTCGCTTCTTTTATTATCGTTTCAGAAAGATTCGTCTTGTGTAACAGTAAAAGAAATTGCCGTAAAAACGCCTTTTGAAATGCCTGCAATTAAAATTCCGGATTTTAGCAATTGCAAAGAATATTCTATTGTAGATTTTGGTGCTATAAAAGGAAATAAGGACAAAATATCCGATGCCATAAATAAAGCGATTGCAAAAGCCAATAAAGCGGGAGGTGGAATTGTTGTGATTCCTGAAGGCGAGTGGATTACGAAAAAAATCCATTTTAAGAGCAATATTAACCTCCATTTGCAAAAAGGAGCAGTTTTACTTTTCTCAGAAGATCCAAAAGACTATTTACCGGCTGTTCGTTCGACTTGGGAAGGTTACGAATGCTATAATTATTCGCCTCTGATTTATGCCTACCAATGTAAAAATATAGCCATTACCGGAGAAGGAGAATTAAAGGCAAAAATGGATGTCTGGAAAGAATGGTTTGCCCGGTCAAAAGCGCACATGGAAAGTCTGAAAAAATTGTATTTTCTGGCTTCGTACAACAAACCAATGAAAGAGCGCCAAATGGCAAATGATTCGGCGCATTTTCGACCTCAGTTTATTCAGTTCAATCGCTGTGAGAATATTGTAATGGATGGCGTTACAATTACAAATAGTCCGTTTTGGACGATTCATCCTTTCTTGTCTAAAAATGTGGTACTTAGAAACCTAAATGTTTATGCACACGGACATAATAATGATGGTGTTGATCCGGAAATGAGTCAGAATGTATTAATCGAAAATTGTGTTTTTGATCAGGGAGATGATGCAATTGCCATAAAATCAGGAAGTAACCAGGATGCATGGCGATTGAATACACCTTCAAAAAATGTTGTAATGCGCAACTGCACGGTTAAAAACGGACATCAATTGGTCGCCATTGGAAGTGAACTTTCAGGCGGAATAGAGAATGTTTTTATAGATAGTTGCACTGTCGTGGATGGCGCAAAACTCAATCATCTTCTATTTATCAAAACCAACGAACGCCGCGGTGGATACGTTAACAACATTTATATGAGCAACATAACATGCGGTAAAATCGACGAGGGAATTCTGGGAATCGAAACCGATGTTATGTACCAATGGAGAAACCTGGTTCCCACAATTGAAAAAAAGCTCACGCCAATAAAAAATGTGTATCTGGAAAATATAAAAGCAACAAACGTAAAGTTTATTTCAAGAATCCTGGCTCAAAAAGAACTACCTGTTGAGAATGTTTTTCTTAAAAATATCAAGGCAGAAAATATTTCCGTGAAAAATGATATTAACGAAAATGTGGTGAATTTTGAGAGGAAGGATTGATTCATTCGTATTTTAATATAGCCCGAGGTTTCAACCTTGGGGACACGGATTTGGATATCAATGGTTAAAATGCATTGCGTTCCAATGGTTGAAACGATTGGCTATAGTTAATGTTGTGAAATTTTGGTTTCAATTCAGATTGTTACAACCATTTTTCATAAAGTTGTTTTGCTTTTGAATGTGGATTTAATTTTCCTGTTTCTGCATCTTGCAAACCTTTTTCTATAGATTGCTTTTCAATTTCAGAAATTGAATTCCACAAATCTTTATTTTCTTGTAGAATTACTTCGAAATTTTTGCTTTGTAAATTTAAGTCATCTTTCATATTAAATCGAATTCCTGTCAATAAAATTAAACGGCACTTTTACAGAACCTTTTTCTTTATTCAGGATCATTCGCGCTGCGGTTTCTCCCATAACATTAAAATCAGTCGACATTACAGTTATGCCCAAAAGCTCTTTTAGCGGAGTATCATTATACGAGATTACACCAATATCTTTTCCTAAAACATATTCTTCGTCGCGAATTTGTTTCATTAAATTAACGAGATCAGATTCTTCGATGGTAATGAATAAATCACCTTTTTTAAGTACCATGTCATCATAAACTTCGCTCAGGATTTCAAAATTGATTTCGTGTTCGACACAAAACTTTTTAAAACCGTGCAAAATTCTTCGCGGATAAGGGTAAACTGCTTTTTCAGGATAAATCAGAATTAACCTTTTGTATTTGGTTATTTTGCCAAGCCCTTCTTTTAAAGCATTGTAAATATCATTTTCAAAATCCTGGTAAATCTTGATGATTTCGCCTTCCATTTTCAGTTTTATGTTATCCATAATAACCAGTTTTTCCTGCGGAATTCGTTGAATCGCTTTTACAACATCATCTGTAAAACTCAAATGTTTCAATTCATCGGTTTTAAAATGCGTTGTGATGACGTAATAATCATAAACGCCTTCAAATTTATCTAACAGGTTCAAAAACAGCGTTTCATCGCAATGGTAAATGTGCAAATCAACGTGAGCATTGGCGCCAACTGTATTAATAAAAGAGTTGTACGTTTTCATTTTGTACGCACTCAGTTTATTAAAAAGAAATAAGATATTTACTTTCGATTCCAGTTTGGTTCGGGTAATATAATAGCCTTTTCCTCTAATGGAAGAGATGATTTTTCGCTCTTTTAAAATATTATAAGCCTTTTCAACTGTATCTCTCGACATATAAAATTCCTCGCTAAAGCTGTTTATAGAAGGGATTTTTTGATTTATTTTCAAATTTCCGTTGGCAATATTCTGCAGGATTGAGTCTACAATTTGTTTGTATTTCGGAACTCTTGAATCTTCATCTATTTTGATAAGTTTGATCATGGGCTTGTAATTGCAAATCACGTTCGTTTTATAAAGCGTAATTTTAAATTATATTTTTTTTGTAAAAAGCTTTAAATTAGTTTATTACCTATTTTGTTGTTATTTTCAATTGTAGGCGACACTAAATTTAGGTTACTTAATTCTTAATCTGATTTTTTATTTATTAAATATATGTGATATTAATAATTCCGAAATCGATTGCTAAAATAGAAATTTTAAATTTATTTTTTCAATATAATGAGACTCTTCTTTACAATCACTCTCTGTTTTAACATATAATTTAAAGGATAGTACAGGATAGTTTTGTTTTTTACATTTTCTTATTTTACCAAACGAGATTAACTATCACATAACCACAAACAAATTTATAAATGGAATCATTATTAGGAATCATTTTTCACTCCATTGGAGGATTTTCTTCAGGGAGTTTTTATATGCCATTCAAAAAAGTTAAAAATTGGGCTTGGGAAAGCTACTGGCTCGTAGGAGGTTTTTTCTCCTGGCTTATCGTTCCGCCAATTGCAGCCTATTTAACAATTCCGAATTTTGTTGAAATCATCTCAGCAGCGTCACCAGCGATAAAAGCGTTTACTTTCTCCATGGGTCTAATTTGGGGAATTGGAGGATTGACCTACGGATTGGGCGTTCGCTATCTCGGAATGTCACTTGGAAATTCTATCGTATTGGGTTTCTGTTCTGCTTTTGGGGCTTTAGTACCTTCTATTTATTATAATTTTCATCCAACAGAAGGAAAAATTTCCTTTACAGATATGCTTCACAGCACTGGCGGACAATTAGTTTTGCTGGGGGTTGCCGTTTGCCTTATCGGAATTGCTATTTCCGGAAAAGCAGGAATTCTTAAAGAAAAAGATTTTGCCGTTGGACATGAAGATAAAGACAAAGATTTTAATTTGACTAAAGGACTTATAATCGCTGTAATATCCGGTATTCTGAGTTCGTTTTTCAACTACGGAATCGAAGCCGGAAAACCAATGGCAGAAGCCGCAGTTGTATCAGGCTGTAATCCGTTATTTCAAAATAACGTAACCTATATTGTTTTGCTTTGGGGCGGACTTACGACGAATTTTATCTGGTGTATGTACCTTAATTTCAAGAATAAAACCTTTGGCGATTACACCAATAAACAATCACCAATTACTAAAAACATCCTTTTCTCTGCACTTGCCGGAACCATGTGGTTTTTGCAATTTTTCTTCTACGGAATGGGCGAAAGCAAACTAGGAAACGGAGCCAGTTCATGGATTCTGCACATGGCAACGATTATCCTGACAGCCAATTTCTGGGGATTCTATCTGAAAGAATGGAAAGGAGTTTCCAAAAAAACATTCAATACTTTTTTATGGGGAATTGGATTGATCATGCTTTCAATAGTATTGGTCGGAATTGGAAACTCATTATAAAATACAACAACCAATACCATTTATATACATGTCGAATACAAATACCATCAATATGAATTTTAAGCACGTGAGCTACCTTTGGGACGAATCCAAAGCGGCGGCCTTGGCAGGGGATGAAGTTGCGCTTTTCATTTATCGTTCCAATTTACTGGGCGCTGATTTACGATTGACCAATTACGGAGGGGGAAATACTTCTGTAAAAATCACCGACAAGGATCCTTTAACAGGAGCAAGCTCAGAGGTAATGTGGATCAAAGGATCAGGCGGTGATATCGGAACTTTGACAAAATCCGGCTGTGCGGCACTTTATCTGGACAGGCTTCGTAATCTGGAGAATGTTTACAGAGGCATAGAATTCGAAGATGAAATGGTAGAATTATTTAATCACTGTATTTTTGATCTGGCATCAAAAGCGCCATCAATCGATACGCCATTACACGGTTTTTTACCATTCAAACATATTGATCATTTGCATCCCGATGCGGCAATTGCTATCGCTGCTGCCAAAGACGGCGCAAAAATCACAGAAGAATTATTCGATGGCGAGATCGGCTGGGTAGGATGGCAGCGTCCGGGATTTGATCTTGGATTACAATTGAGATCCTGCCTTGAAGAAGCAGAGAAAAAAGGAAAAAAATTACGCGGCATCATGCTGGGCTCCCATGGACTTTTTACCTGGGGAGATACTTCGTATGAAAGCTACATGAACACCCTTGAAGTGATCGAGAAATGCGCCACTTATTTAGAAAATAACTACGGAAAAAAACGTCCTGTTTTTGGTGGACAAAAAATACAAAGTCTTGATGAAACATCAAGAAAACTAAAAGCAGCAAAAGTAGCGCCGATTCTAAGAGGATTCTGCTCTTCGGAACGCCAGATGATCGGGCATTATACTGATGATGCAAGGGTTCTGGAATTCATCAACTCAAATGATTTGGAAAAACTGGCACCGCTTGGAACTTCCTGTCCGGACCACTTTTTAAGAACCAAAATCAGCCCGCTTGTTTTGGAACTGGATCCAAACGAGGATTTATCAGATGTAAACGCCATCAAAGCAAAACTAAAACCTGCTTTTGAAGCGTACAGAGCAATGTACAAAGACTATTACAATGCCTGCAAAAAACATAATTCACCGGCAATGCGTGACCCGAATCCGGTGGTTATTTTATATCCGGGAGTTGGAATGTTCACTTTTGCCAAAGATAAAACCATGGCAAGACTGGCATCAGAATATTATGTGAATGCGGTGAATGTTATGAAAGGCGCAGAAGCCGTTTCAGAATATACTTCACTTCCGCATCAGGAAGCTTTTGATATCGAATACTGGTTGCTGGAAGAAGCCAAATTGCAACGTATGCCAAAACCAAAAGCATTATCGGGAAGGGTTGCCTTAATCACCGGATCAGCCGGAGGAATAGGAAAAGCTATTGCCAAAAAGTTTGCTCAGGAAGGAGCTTGCGTGATTATCAATGATATCAATGAAGAACGCTTGGAAGAAGCAACAAAAGACTTCATCAAAACCTTCGGAAAAGATGCTGTTTCAAGTACGTTATTAAATGTAACAGATGAAAAAAGCACCGAAAAAGCATTAGATGAGGCAAGCCTTGCTTTTGGAGGAGTGGATATCGTGGTGAACAATGCCGGGATCAGCATCTCAAAATCAATCGCAGAACATACCCTTGAAGAATGGGACAGATTATACGACATTCTGGTAAAAGGGCAATTCATTGTTTCAAAAGCCGGAATCGAAGTCATGAGAAAACAGGGATTTGGCGGCGATATTGTAAATATCGTATCAAAAAATGCTGTAGTGGCAGGCCCAAACAATCCGGGTTACGGATCGGCAAAAGCGGCCCAGGCACATTTAACACGTCTTATGGCAGCGGAACTTGGCGCAGATAAAATCCGTGTTAATACGGTAAATCCGGATGCGGTGATCTCAGATTCAAACATTTGGTCTGGAGGCTGGGCAGAAGGAAGGGCAAAAGCGTATGGTATTACGGTAGAAGAACTTCCGGCTTATTATGCCAAACGCACCTTACTAAACGAAATCATACTGCCTGATGATATTGCCAATGCATGTTTTGCGTTTACAGGAGGATTGTTGAGTAAATCGACAGGAAACGCATTAAATGTAGACGGCGGCGTATCAATGGGTTTCTATAGATAAAAATAGTTTTTTTTAAGTTTGTTTAAGCAAAAGTGGTTTTTTGTGATCTAACGTTCGATGATTTCGAACGTTAGTATTTAAAATGCAAGAGGTAATTTTAAACAAACGAAATAGCATAAAAAATGTAGTAAAACAGGAATTCAAATTATATATTTAGCAATTGAAATTCCATTAAAAGAAAATAATATGTTAATTGGATCAAACAAAATAGAATCTCACAACGATGAGATCCTTAAAAAACATCAAAATAAATTTGCTTTTACATTATCAGAAATTGGTGATGCAGAAGCGATTATTAAAAAATTAATCGATTTTCAAATTGCGATTCCATCCTGGGCATTAGGAACCGGAGGAACAAGATTTGGACGTTTTGCCGGAGGTGGAGAACCACGTTCGATAGAAGAAAAAATCGAAGATGTAGGTTTGCTTCATGCTTTAAACAAAGCTTCGGGAGCGATTTCATTGCACATTCCTTGGGATATTCCAACGGATTATCAGGCGATCAAAAACTTAGCCGGACAACACGGTTTAAAGTTTGATGCCATGAACTCGAATACTTTTCAGGATCAGGCCAATCAGGAACATACTTATAAGTTTGGTTCTTTACAAAACGTAAATAAGGCAGTTCGTAAACAAGCGATCGCGCATAACATCGAAGTGATCAAACACGGAATCGAATTAGGATCTGAATCGTTAACAGTTTGGTTAGCTGATGGATCTTCTTTTCCGGGACAATTAAACTTTCGTAAAGCATACCAAAATACGTTGGAAAGTTTAGAAGAAATCTACGACGCTTTGCCATCCAACTGGAAATTATTTTTAGAATACAAATGCGCAGAACCTAATTTTTATTCCACAACAGTGGCAGATTGGGGACAATCTTATTCTTACGTGAAAAAATTAGGAGACAAAGCACAAACATTAGTTGATTTAGGACATCATTTGCCAAATGCAAATATTGAGCAAATCGTTTCTTTATTATTAATGGAAAATAAATTAGGCGGATTTCACTTTAATGATTCAAAATACGGAGATGACGATTTAACAGCCGGAGCTTTAAAACCATATCAGTTGTTCTTGATTTTCAATGAATTGGTAGAAGGGATGGACGCCAGAGGAATGAATCACGCCAAAGATTTAGGCTGGATGATTGATGCTTCTCACAACATAAAAGATCCTTTAGAAGATTTATTACAATCTGTAGAAGCGATTATGATTGCGTATGCACAGGCACTTTTGGTAGACAGAAAAGCATTAGAAATCGCTCAGGATGAAAACGATGTGGTAAAAGCACAGGAAATTCTGCAAAACGCTTTCCGCACAGATGTTCGCGCATTGGTTGCTGAGGCACGTTTGCGTTCAGGAGCGGCTTTAAATCCGGTTGAATTGTACCGCAGTCTTGCTGTTAGAAAAAATCTGATTGGCGAAAGAGGATTAAAAACGATGGCAACAGGATTGTAATTATGAGGTATGAGTTATAGGCTAACTCTTCTGTAATTCATAATTTATAATTCATAATTTATAACGAACTAAAATGAATGTAGTTGCAATTTTTGATATTGGAAAAACCAACAAAAAGGTATTTTTATTTGATGAAAACTATAGAATTGTTTGGGAAAAATCAGTAAATCTGAACGAAACAGTCGATGAAGATGGTTTTCCTTGTGAAGATATTGAAGTGCTCAAAAACTGGATTCTGGACCGATTATCAGAAATAAAAGAACTGAACAATTATGTTCTAAAAGCAATAAATTTTAGTACTTACGGTGCTAGTTTTGTTTATGTTGACGATAAGGGAGAAGTTTTGACGCCTTTGTACAATTATCTAAAAGAGTATCCAAAAGAACTAAAAGACAATTTTTACAAAAAATACAGAGGAGAAGAAGTTTTTGCAGTAAAAACAGCTTCTCCTGTTTTAGGAAGCCTGAATTCCGGAATGCAGGTTTACAGGCTGAAAGAAGAAAATCCGGAGTTGTTTGAAAAGGTAAAATATTGCCTGCATTTGCCGCAATATTTGAGTTTTCTGCTTACAGGCGAAGCGTATACCGATATTACGAGCATTGGATGTCATACCAATCTTTGGAATTTTAAAAAGATGAAGTATCACAAATGGCTTAAAAACGAAGGTATAAAAGAGAAACTTCCGCCTATTCATCCCGGAAACGACGTTATCAAAAAAGAAAATGACATCGCTGTGGGAATCGGTCTGCACGACAGTTCATCAGCGATTATTCCGTACACGATTAACTTTACAGAACCGTTTGTTTTATTGTCAACAGGAACCTGGAGTATTTCGCTGAATCCGTTTAATAATAAGCCTTTAACGTTTGAAGAACTTAAAAACGATTGTTTGTGTTATATGCAATACACCGAAAAACCGGTAAAAGCAGCCCGATTATTTTCAGGTAACGAACATGAAATTCAGGCCAAAAGATTAGCAGAACATTTTAACGTGCCTTTTGATACTTTTAAAGATATTTATTTCGATAAAAAAATCGTTTCAAATTTGAGAGCTTTAAACTTTCAAATCGTTTATCCAAAGAAATATGGTTTTGATATTCTTAAAGAATGTCCGTTTCAAAAAAGAGATTTAAACACGTTCAAAAATTACGATATTGCCTATCATCAATTAATGCTGGATTTGGTTGAACAACAGGTTTTTTCAACTAATTTAGTCATTCACAATAGTCCTGTAAAAAAGATTTTTGTGGATGGAGGTTTCAGTAAAAATTCAATTTTCATGAATTTACTGGCAGAGGCTTTTCCGGATATTGAAGTTTATGCAGCTTCGATGGCGCAGGCGAGTGCTTTGGGTGCCGCATTGGCGATTCATCAAAACTGGAATCCAAAACCAATACAGAATGATCTGATTGATTTGAAGTTTTATAAGCACTAGAGTTTGGAGTTAAAAATTTAGAATTAAAAATTAAAAATTAAAAATCTGTTAGATGTGCTGTGAAAAAATAGCCACTGATTAAAGGATTAAAATGATTTTATTTCACGCAGATTCGGCAGATTGAGCAGATTTATTTCTATCATTATTGAAAGTAGTTTGTCATTCCGAGGAACGAGGAATCTCCGCTAGAAACTCGCCAAAGTTTGGGTCTGCAAATTGACACGGAGCTACTTACGGAGATTCCTCGTTCCTCGGAATGACAAAAATGAGAATAGATTTGCTAAAAGAAAATAACCACAGATTAAAAGATGAAAAGGATTAAAGAAAATCTGCTTAATCTGCAAAATCTGCGAGAGAAAATATTACACACATATTCTATGTGTTAAAATAATAATACAGTAATATGAAAATCGGATTATTTATACCGTGTTATGTCGATCAGTTTTACCCAAAAGTAGCAATTGCAACCTATGAACTTTTACAAAAATTAGGCTGTGAAGTTCATTTTCCAATGGGGCAAACCTGTTGCGGACAACCTATGGCAAACAGCGGATATCAATATTTGACCAAAGCATGTGATGCCAATTTTATCGCCAATTTTACTGGCTTTGATTATATTGTTTGTCCTTCGGGAAGTTGTGTTTTGCATGTAAAAGAGCATTTACACGATGAAAAGCAAGAAGAATTAGCAGCAGCAATGCGCAAAAAAGTTTTTGAATTAACCGAGTTTATTACCGACATTCTGAAAATAGATCATATCGACGGAAACTTTCCATACAGAGTTGGAATGCACGTAAGCTGTCACGGTCAGCGTGGTTTAAAGCTTTCGCAGATGACGGAATTAAACGCGCCATTTTTCTCCAAACCCGAACAATTATTACACAGTATAAAAGGGCTTGATTTGGTTTCTTTAGCAAGGAAAGACGAATGCTGTGGTTTTGGAGGAACATTTTGCGTTACCGAAGAAGCAGTTTCGGTAAAAATGGGTCAAGACCGAATCAAAGATCATGAAAATCATCAGGTTGATTATATTACCGGTGGCGATATGTCGTGTTTAATGCATTTAGAAGGAATTCTGAAAAGGCAAAAAAGCAGGGTAAAAACGATTCATATTGCCGAAATATTAAATTCGTTGGAAAACTAAGTAAATGTTTTTACACTTAATTTTCTTTTCACCATTAAGAGATTAAGTAATTTAAGGCAAAGCTTTATGAACTTAATATCTTAATGGTAAAATAAACAATAAAAAGATGTCTTCAAAAAATACAATCGAACATAGCGAAGCTGCAGCACGTTTTAATAAGGATGTAGAACGTGTAAACTGGCATGATGAAACACTTTGGTTTGTTCGTGAAAAACGTGACAGAGCCGCGCATAATATTCCGGATTGGGAATTACTTCGCGAAACCGCTTCACAAATAAAAAATAATGTACTTTCCAATATTCATGATTATTTAGTTGAATTTGAGGCGAATGCTCAAAAAAACGGAATCATTGTACATTGGGCAGCCGATGCAAAAGAACACAACGAAATCGTGCATTCGATCATGGCAAAACACGATGTAAAGCAAATGGTGAAATCAAAATCCATGCTTACAGAAGAATGTCATTTGAATGATTATCTGGCTGAAAAAGGCATAGAAGTTATCGATTCTGATTTAGGCGAATATATTGTTCAGCTTCGTAAAGAACCGCCAAGCCATATTGTTTTGCCGGCCATTCACCTGAAGAAAGAAGATGTAAGCGAAACTTTCCATGAACATTTGGGAACCGAAAAAGGAAATTTTGATCCTCAATATTTAACAGAATCAGCACGTTTAACTTTAAGAGACACCTTCTTAACGCGCAAAGTCGCTTTAACCGGAGTTAATTTTGCTATTGCAGAAACTGGCGAATTTGTGGTTTGTACAAATGAAGGAAATGCAGATATGGGCGCGCATTTAGCTGATGTTCATATTGCATGCATGGGATTTGAAAAATTGATTCCGCAGCGAAAACATTTGGGCGTTTTCCTGAGATTATTAGCAAGAAGTGCTACGGGACAACCGATTACTACGTTTTCAAGTCATTTTAAAAAGCCAAGAGAAGGAAAAGAAATTCATATCGTAATTGTCGATAATGGCAGAAGCACGCAATTAGGAAGGGAAGATTTTAAAAACTCTCTAAAATGCATTCGTTGCGGTGCCTGCATGAATACCTGCCCGGTTTACAGAAGAAGTGGCGGACACAGTTATCACAATGCCGTTGCGGGACCAATTGGCGCTATTTTGGCACCCAATCTCGACATGAGTAAAAATGCCGATTTACCTTTTGCAAGTACGCTTTGTGGCTCTTGTACCAATGTTTGTCCGGTAAAAATTGACATTCACGATCAATTGTACAAATGGCGTCAGGTTTTGGTAAAAGAAGGACATACGCCTGCAGCAAAAACCGTGGCGATGAAAACAATGGCAACCGTTCTGGCAAATCCAACTATTTTTAATATCGCAGGAAAATCAGGAAGATTTGTGATGAAAAATATTCCGGCTTTGGTCAACAATAAAATGAACAAATGGTACGATCAGCGCGAAATGCCGGATGTTCCAGAGGAATCCTTTAGAGAATGGTACAAGAAAAATTCAAGAGAAGCTAAAGCGAAAAAAGATGAGCAGTAAAGAAGAAATTCTAAAGAAAATAAAAAACAGCCAGCCGAAAATAACTGCAGATTTACCTAATCTGAATGTTTTGGGTTCAGATCAATTTGCCGTTTTGGACACTTATAAAACTGTTTTGAAAAACATTGGAGGCGATTTTGTTGAAGTTGCCAGTTACAATGAAATAATAGATTATTTAAAGACTAATTACGCACTTGAAAGACGCATAATCACCACCATTCCGGAACTTTCTGAAGTGGCGGTTTTGGACTGGAAAAATGATGATCCGCATGAATTGCAAAATGTAGAATTAACGATTATTAAAGCACATTTTGGCGTTGCCGAAAACAGCGCACTTTGGGTAACCGATGATATTTTAGGTCAGCGTGTAGCACCTTTTATCGCGCAATATCTGGCAATTGTTGTCAATAAAAATGATATTGTACCCACCATGCATCAGGCGTACGAACGAATTGGAAATCAGGAATATGGTTTCGGAACTTTTATCGCCGGACCTTCAAAAACGGCTGATATTGAGCAATCTTTAGTTTTAGGAGCGCATGGAGCGAGAGGATTAATTGTTTTTTTATTGGAATAAAATTAGATTTTTAATATGAATAAAATGGGCTGTCTTTTTAGGCAGCCTATTTTTTGTCAGTTCGCTATCTCTCGGGGCTCCTCCGTCGAAATGACACGCTGGCGAAAAATTCAACGAATTTTAGCTCATCCATCACAATCAAAATCACCATTATTGCATTCCATCAAAAAATAAAAGTTTAACTTTATAATATTGAGTGTACATAAAATATTAAATAGGTTAATAATGAATAACGAAAAAAAACTTAAAGCAGTTGCTTACGGAGAAGTTCTTTGGGATGTTTTTGATGATAAGAAAAAGATAGGAGGAGCTCCATTAAATGTGGCTTTAAGAATGAAAACATTAGGTTGCGAAGTGAATATGATAAGCTGCGTAGGAAATGACGAAGACGGAAAAGCAATTCTAAATCACATCAAACAATTAGGACTTCAAACGGATACGATTATGGTTTCTGAAACCTTTCCGACAGGATTGGTAAATGTGACTTTAAATGAAAGCGGTTCTGCAACTTACGAAATCAATTATCCGTCGGCATGGGATAAAATTGTACTGAATAATGCAGCCGAAACGGTGGTCATTAATGCTGATGTTTTAATTTACGGAAGTTTAGTTTGCCGCGATCAGGTTTCGAGAGAATCACTTGAAGATTTATTGCAAACCAATGTTTATAAAGTGTTTGACGTTAATTTAAGAAAACCGCATTATACATACGAAATACTGGAAAGGTTAATGCTTTCGGCAGATTTTATAAAGTTTAATGACGATGAAATTCTCGAAATTGCCGAAGCTTTACAGTCACCTTTTAAAACTCTGGAAGAGAATATTAGTTTCATATCCGAAAAAACAAACGTAACATCAATTTGCGTAACAAGAGGCAAACACGGTGCCTTATTATTATGGAAAGGACAACTTTATGAAAATGAAGGTTATCCCGTAAAAGTAGCCGATACAGTAGGCGCAGGCGATTCCTTTTTAGCTTCATTAATTACTAATTTACTCACAGATAAAGATCCTCAAACTGCAATTGATTTTGCTTGTGCCGTTGGCGCTTTGGTAGCCGAAGCAGCCGGAGCAAATCCCGAAATTTCATATTCGAGAATTGAAGATATGATCAGAAAATCATAAATTGAAAAATAAACTACATTTAAAATGCCCGCACGAACTTCTTGCGGGTATTTTTTTTAACGAAAACCAACTAAAAAGTTACAACTATAACAAGAACAAAAGTGTCCTACAAACCTAATGTTTTGAGGGAAAAGAATATATAGGGAAAATCTTTATTTAGTGTTATCAAATGATAGGTAAAAATTGATATTTAGATTGAATTACAACATATAGTTATATTCTATAAGGTGGTTTGTAAGAATACAAAAGCAGATTATGCGTAATATTGCGTAGGATATTATTTAGCATTTTAGCAATTTTCCTCGTGATTTTGAGTTAAAAAATGTTTTTTTCTTTGCTATATTACCATTTCGCATGATAATTCTTATGTTTTTATTTTAAATAACGCAATTATATGTTCATTACACTTACGCATGATCAAGTCCAGTTTTACTACAGATCAGAACACTGGCAATACGCTTTTAATGAAATTGTAGAACTCGGATTGCTTAAAAAAAAGAAATCCTATCTTTTTGAAAATATCTCCTTTATAATAGTGACGGTTTTCGCCTACTATTTTATGATTTTTTCAGATTTTGCCGAGCTCTACTATATTATTCCAACTTTGCTTTGCTACACTATTTTAGTCATTTTAAGATTTCCCAAAAATATCGAATTTGAATATTATGTTGTTGTAAAAGACATTTACAAAAAAGAAACAAAAATAAAAATCAATGCATTAGACAAAATAAAAATCGGAAAACAAATTGACCAGTACTTAAACCTTAGGTTTGATCAGATTTTGCAGACAACATAAAAGCATTATACTAAAATGAATCAATTATTCAGAATTTCAAATTGTGATTTACTCTTTATAGGTGTTGCAATTGTTTACGGTTTTATTATCACAGTCAGAAAAAAATAGCAAACCTGTTTCATTAGCCTACGGTTGAAGCAATTTCAGATTAAGCATTGTAGTTATAGCTATACCACATCCCCCAAATCAAGTTTATGGCCACTTCAATAAAAAACAAAATAAAAAGCATTAGAGAGTTAAAAAATTATACTCAGGAATATATGGCAGATCAACTAGGTGTCACCCAGGCGGGTTATAGTAAAATTGAAAAAGGAAAAACGATTCTATCTTATATAAAATTGGTTGAAATTGCCCGTATATTAGAAGTTAGTGTAGAAGATATCATTAGTTTTGACAGCCAGCGATACTTCAATAACTTTAATAATGTAAAAGGAAACAATAACGGAAGTATTCTAATAAATCAGGATAATAACGAAACTTTAAAAACGCTTTATGAAGATAAAATAAAGCTTTTGGAAAAACTTCTTAAAAAAACAGAAGAGGAATTATGCCGCTATAAAAAGAAATTTGGGCCATTATAAAACAAAAAACGAGGTTTTAAAGCCTCGTTTTTTTATAATTATTTTAGAAAAATTATACTGTTTGATCGTCTGTAACTGCATCAGCTGCATTTGTTTTTACCGATGCAATTCCCGCATCTCTTCCGCTTGTACTTTCATACATTTCGCTGGAACCAATAATCTGACCGTTTGAAGCTTTTAAATTGAAGTACGGTTTTCCGCTTTTAGATTCCAGTTTTTCAAATCTGCCGTCATCCTGCGAATTTTTTTTAACTGATTCAATTCCGCTTGTGCACGCAGCTTTTGTTGAATAACCTTCACTGGAAAGAATAGTTTGACCGTTTCCTGCTTTTAAATTAAATTGAAATTCGCCGTTGCCTCTTTTAGTAATTACAAATTTTCCCATGTATTTTTTTTATTAAAGTTAGGTATTCTATTTTGCCAGATAAAAATACAAAACTTAGTCTTACAAATTCATATTTGCAAAATAAAATAGCATCATTTTTAAACACTAAAAGTTAATTTTTTAAGTTTTAAAATAATATCAATTTTCGATTATTGAATTGTAAAACGGCATCCTTATTGTAGTAAAAATTGGCATTTAGATTAATTCTTTAGTTTTTAAAATAAGAATATTCTTTATATTTAGCTTTGAAAAATAAACCAGATGAAAAATTTATCCATTCTACTTGTAATTGCTTGTCTTTCAATGTCCTGCAATTCCAGAAAAAATGAAAAATTACTTGAAACGCCTCTAAAAGAAATGGAGACAAGTATTATCGAAGATACAAACAGTTTGAATGAAGTGAATGTGTATGAAGGTATTTTGCCTTGTGCTGATTGCAGCGGAGTTAAAACGGTATTGAAAATTTATCAGGGAGACGGAACCATGGAAAGCCATAAATTTGAATTAATAAGCGTTTATAAGGGTAAAGGAAACGGAAAAGAGTTTAAGGAAACAGGCACTTTTAATTATGAGCGTGGATTAGAAAAAGATCCTGATGGAACAATTTATGTTCTAAATTGGGATCAGCCGGAATCAAAACAAATATATTATGGACTTTTCAGCAATGATCCAAACAAGATCTATTTATTGAATAATAAACGTGAAATCATAAAATCAGACTTAAATTATTCCTTAACCTTAAAGCAATAAACAAAAGCGGATAGTATATAGAGAGTTAAAGTATTTCGGTTGGATACTTTAACTCTTTTTTATTGGTGCCCGATTACTTTTTTGAGTTAATACTTTTGTTGAATTCGCTCGTTTTGCAAAAAAGAATTCTCTATTTTTGTTAACAGGAGTTAATTTATGAAGGAAATCACCGAAATTCTTAAAGCTTATTCAGAAGCAAAACTTACAGGAAAAAAAGCAGCTTTGGCAACAGTCGTCAAAGTTGAAGGTTCTTCTTATCGCCAGCCCGGAGCAAGAATGCTGGTTACAGAAGACGGCTCTTTGACAGGTGCTATAAGCGGCGGCTGCCTGGAAGGTGATGCATTGCGAAAAGCCCTTCTTTCGATCAACCAGCAGCAAAACAAACTGATTACCTACAATACCAGTAATGAAGATGATATGGAGTTAGGGCTGCAGTTGGGCTGTAATGGAATCGTCCATATTCTTTTTGAATATATTGACGAGAATGTCAAAAACAATCCAATTCATCTTTTGCAGCAATTGCAGACAGAACGAAAACCTGCAGTTATTGGCACATTATTTTCATTAAAAAAACAAGCCAGACAAGACGGAACTATTTTGTTTTACAGAGAAAATACAGAACCGATCTATCAGGTAGATAACGCCGTAGAACTTCTTTTTGAGGCAAAAAATGTTGTTGAAAGCAAAAGCACCACTATAAACAGAATAGATGAAAACAGTGAAATTGAAGCGCTATTAGAATATATCGCTCCACCGGTTTCACTCGTTATTGTGGGAGCAGGAAATGATGTACAGCCACTTGCAAAAATGGTCGAAATACAAGGCTGGGAAATTACAATTGCCGAAGGACGCGCCACACATGCGACTAAAAAAAGATTTCCGGAAGCAAATCAAATTATCATAGGAAAGCCGGAACAGGTATTTGAAAATATAGCAATTGACGATCAAACGTATTTTATATTGATTACCCACAATTACAAATACGATTTGGCAATGCTAAAATTACTCTTGCAAACCAATTGCCATTATATTGGAATTTTGGGTCCAAAAACAAAGCTAAACCGTATGCTTGATGATTTGTTCAACGAAGGAATACAAGTAACCGAAGAACAATTAAGCCGGATTTATGGTCCAATTGGGCTGGATATTGGTGCAGAAACAGCAGAAGAAATCGCTTTGTCAATTGTAGCAGAAATAAAAGCGATGATGAGCGGCAAAAGGGGAACTTCGCTAAAATATAAAACCGGAAAAATTCATAACACAGCCTTATATGTCAAATGATTTAAAACAGAAAACCGGAATTGTTATCCTGGCAGCCGGAAATTCTTCAAGATTAGGTCAGCCCAAGCAATTGCTTGAGTATAAAGATTCAACGCTCTTAAAGAACACGATCAAAGAAGCTATTTTGGTACCTGATTCGACTATTATTGTTGTTACAGGTTCAAATACGGAAATCATAGAAAATGACCTCAATTTTGCCCAGATAAAAACCTGTTTTAATTCAGAGTGGGAATCAGGAATAGCAACCTCAATTGCCAAAGGACTTAAGGAATTATTGACTTTATGTCCGGATTGTGAAAGTTGTATTTTTGCCGTTTGCGATCAGCCATACCTTACAAGTACCGTTTTTACGGATTTAATTCAGCATTATCAAAATAATGAAAAAGGAATTGTAGCTTCAACTTATTCTGAAACCCTTGGAACGCCCGTTCTTTTTAGTGAAAAATACTTCGACGAGCTTTTAGAACTGGAAGGGCACGAAGGTGCAAAAAAAATAATCAACCGTTTTATTGAAGATGTAATTGCTGTTCCTTTCGAAAAAGGGAATGTGGATATTGATACGATTGAAGATTATGATAAACTTATTTCTTAAAGATTTGTCGTTAAGGCGGTAAGTTTCTTAGTTTAGTTTGTCATTTCGAGGAACGAGAATCACATCCAGAGAGCAACGTACTGTGTGGCTATATTATGTGATTTCTCCTTCGTCGAAATGACAATAGAGTTCTTGATTAATCTATGAAAAAAAAACTTTGCGCCTCTGCGTCTTTGCGAGATTAAAAAACTAAGCTCTTAATTTCCTAGTCAAAACCAAAACACGCTCAATTGCCTCATCGATTTCCTCTTCAGTAGTAAATCTTCCTAAACTAAATCGTATCGAACTCAAAGCATCTTCATCAGATAAACCCATCGCTTTTAAAACATGTGAAGGTTCAGAAGTTACGGCAGAGCAGGAGGAACCATTCGAAACTGAAATATCCTGCAAAGCCAGAATTAAGGTTTCGGAATTTACCCCAGGGAAACAAATATTAGTTGTGTTGTAAATTCTGTTTTCGGTATTTCCATTTACGAATGAACCTTCAAAATTTAATAACCCATTTTCCAGTTTATCTCTTAGCTTTGAAATTCTTTCCTGATCACTTTCTAATTCATTTGCAGCAATTTCAGCGGCTTTACCTAAACCAATAATTCCGGGCACATTTAAGGTGCCGCTTCGTAGTTTGCGTTGTTGGTTTCCGCCATGCAATTGGGGTAGTAATTTTAGTTTGGCTTTCGCCGAAATGTATAAAGCGCCAACACCTTTTGGGCCATAAAATTTATGTGCGGAAAGTGGTAAAAGATCAATTCCGAGTTGTTGAACATCAACCGGAATTTTTCCAACGGCCTGCGTGGCGTCACACATAAACAGTGCATTTTTAGCATGAGCAAGATCAGAAATTGCTTTTATATTTTGTGTTACACCAGTTTCATTATTGGTTAACATTGTGATGACAATCAGTGTTTTATCTGTAATTGATTCGTGTAAAACATTAAGATCTAAAAGTCCGTCAGCAGCTACAGGCAAGTACGTAATTTCAAACCCAATGTTTTTCATGTATTCACAGGTATTGAGTACGGCCTTGTGTTCTGTTACAATTGTAACAATATGCTTTCTATCCTGATTAGCGAGACCTTTGATCGCCAGATTGATAGCTTCGGTCGCACCGGATGTAAAAATGATTTCTTCTTCGTTGGCACCAATTAAACTGGCCGTTTGCCAGGCAGCATTTGCGACAGCTTCATTTACAGATAATCCTGCAATATGCGCACTCCCGGCATTGGCATAATTTTCTGTAAAGTACGGAAGCATAGCACTTAATACGCGATCATCTACACGAGTACTTGCATTGTTGTCTAAGTAAATCATTTAAGGTTTTTTAACTAATCTTGTAAAAATACAATTTTGAAATTTAACGGGAATTATTCCTTATCTAGAAAATTTCTGAATTAGGAAATTATGCGAATTTTATAACTTTTTCTCACAAAGGATACTTAAATTTGTTAGAACTACTACAAGCAATTTGTTAATTTAAAAACAGTATGCATGGCTCCCAAGAAAATAAATATTAAGAAAGTAAGCGAAGAAGAGACCAATTCCCGTCGCGATTTTATAAAAAAGTCAGGATTATTTACGGCACTTGCTTTAGCACCGCCTTCATTAGTAATGGCATCTGAAAACAAGTGGGACGAGAAAATCGCCGAGTATCTGGAAACAGTTCCGCTTTCGATTGAAGTAAATGGCACAAAACATACTCTTAATGTCGAGCCAAGAACAACTTTACTTGATTTGTTGAGGGAGAATTTACAATTAACAGGAACAAAAAAAGGCTGTGATCACGGACAATGTGGTGCTTGTACGGTTCACGTAAACGGAACCAGAATTTTGTCTTGTCTTTCATTGGCATCTATGCAGCAAAATGCTCAGGTTACTACGATTGAAGGGCTTTCAAAAGGAAAAAAACTACACCCAATGCAGGAAGCTTTCATTAAAAATGATGGTTTTCAATGCGGATATTGCACACCGGGACAAATCATGTCCGGAATTGCCTGTATTAAAGAAGGTCACGCCAACAGCAGAGAAGAAATTAGAGAGTATATGAGCGGAAACATCTGTAGATGTGGTGCTTATCACAATATCGTAGATGCTATAACCGAAGTTAAGGAAGGAGGGAAGCCATTATGAAAAACTTTCAAATAATTAGAGCACTTTCATCCGGATCTGCTGTAAAAAATATCAGCAAAGAACCTTCGGCCATGTTTATCGCGGGCGGAACCAATCTGGTCGATTTAATGAAAAAGAATGTTGTGGCGCCGGAAAAACTGGTGGATATCACGGCTTTAGAATTAAAAAAGATAGACTTTGGTACAGGAAAAGTAACAATAGGCGCATTGGCAAAAAACAGTCAGGTTGCCGAAGATACAACAATCAAAGAAAAATATCCTTTGCTGGCTTTGGCTTTAGCCGCCGGAGCCTCGCAGCAAATCAGACATATGGCAACTGTTGGCGGAAATATGTTACAGCGCACGCGTTGTTCGTATTTTTATAATACCGATATGCCCTGCAACAAAAGAACGCCAAAAAGCGGTTGCGGAGCCATTGGCGGTTCTAACAGAATGCACGCGATTTTTGGCGCTTCGGAGAGTTGCATTGCCGTGCATCCAAGTGATATGTGTATCGCACTTGCGGCTTTGGATGCTACAGTTTTTGTTGAAGGTCCAAAAGGAAAAAGACAAATAAAATTCACTGATTTTCATCGTCTTCCGGGAAATACGCCTGAAAAAGACAATACATTAGAACCTAAAGAATTGATTACTTCGGTAGAAATTCCGGAGAATAATTTCACTAAAAATGTGCATTATCTAAAAGTGCGTGACCGAAGCAGTTATGCCTTTGCTTTGATTTCTGTCGCTGTTGGATTAGACATCAAAAATAATGTGATAAATGAGGCAAGGCTTGCGATGGGAGGTGTTGCACATAAACCGTGGCGATTAACAGAAACCGAAGAATTTTTGAAAGGAAAAACAGTTTCTGAAGATCTATTTAAACAAGCAGCAAATTTAAGTATGAAAGGCGCCAAAAGTTATGGTGACAACGAATTTAAATTAACGCTTGGCCCAAATGCAATAACCGAAGCACTTACTATAGCAGCATCTAAATAATTTGATTATGAGCAAGACAAGTAATATAAACAGAGTTGACGGATTTGCTAAAGTAACAGGTTCAGCCACATATTCGGCAGAATATAAAACCGCCGGAGTTACCTACGCCTGTTTGGTGGGAAGTACAATTGCCAAAGGCCGAATCAAAAGTATTGATACTAAAAAAGCAGAATGGGCGCCCGGAGTTTTGGCGGTAATCACCCATTTAAATGTTGATAAACCGGCAGGATATGAACAGCCAAAGCAACGAGCCAATTTAGGCCAGCCGCTTCAGATATTCAAAGATGATTCAGTTCGTTATTACGATCAGCCTATTGCTTTGGTGATTGCTGATACATTTGAGCGAATGCAATATGCAGCGAGTTTAATTAAAGCCGAATACCTGAAAGAAGAACATGCAACAGAACTTGAAAAAGTTAAAAATAAAGGCAGAATTCCCGCAGGAGAGCGCGCCAAAGATTACAATCGTGGCGTGGAAGATGGGTATAAAAATGCAGAAGTTGTTTTAGAAGAAGAATATACCATTCCAACAGAAGTTCACAATCCGATGGAATTGGCAAATATTATAGCAAAATGGGAGGGAAATAAACCTGTCTTGTATACAAAAAGTCAAGGTGTAGAAGGAACCCGAAAAAGTGTTGGAAATGTGTTTGGAATTCCGCCGGAAGATGTCGAAGTACATTCTGAATATCTTGGAGGTGCTTTTGGAATGGGATTGCACACCTGGCCGTATGAAATTGCCGCTTTAATCGGATCAAAAAAAATAGGCAAACCGGTAAAATTGGTTTTGCACCGCGAACAAATGTTTACCAATGTTGGGTTTCGACCTTATACAATTCAGAAAATGGGATTGGGCGCAACAAAAGACGGAAAACTTACCGGATTAACGCATGAAGCGATCGCAATGACTTCAAACTATGAAGATTTTACGGAAGCAACCGTAAACATGTCGCGCTTTATGTATGATTGTGCCAATGTTTCTACTAAATATCGAATTGCAGATCTGGATACTTGTACGCCAATCTGGATGCGTGGTCCGGGTGAAGCAACCGGTTCTTTTGCGCTTGAAAGTGCTATCGATGAATTGGCACATAAATTAAATATGGATCCGATCGAATTTCGTAAACGCAATCACGCCGAAAAGGATTTGGAACAAAATAAACCGTGGAGCAGTAAATATCTTTTAGATTGCTACGAAGGCGGAATGGAACGTATTGGCTGGAAAAACCGCAAAAATAAACCGGGAAGTGTTCGTGAAGGCGAATGGCTTGTAGGTTACGGAATGGGAACGGGCACTTTTGGTTCGTTCAGAAATCCCACGACAGTAAAAGCAAAATTTTTGGCAAATGGAAACCTGGTTCTACAATGCAGTGTAAACGATATGGGACCCGGAACCGCAACTATGATGACGGCAATTGGTGCAGAAATCACCGGAATTCCGACTGAAAATGTGATCATCGAAATGGGAAGAAGCGGACTCCCAAAAGGTCCAACACAAGGAGGTTCGGCAACGACTTCATCTGTAGGTTCTGCAGTTCATGACGCTTGTAATTTATTAGTAAGCAAAGCTTTAGGCCTTGCAACAGAAAACCAGACTTTTAAAGGAACACCAATTACAGATTTAGCTTTCGCCAATGGAGCAGTTTCTTCTAAAAAAGAAAGCTCAAAATCCGTTTCTTTAGAAGCTTTGCTTAGTGCCAATAAATTAGAAGAATTAGCCGTAGAGAATGAATCAAAAGGTTCTGAAGAAGCTAAAAAATATTCTATTTATTCGTTCTCCGTGCATTTTGTAAAAGTTTTGGTCAACCCTAATTTAGGTAAAATCAGAATTGCACATGTGGTTTCCTGCGCTGATATTGGGACGGTAATCAACCATAAAACTTCTGCCGGACAAATGTACGGAGGAGCAGTTGGAGGAATTGGAATGGGATTGATGGAAGCATTGGAAATTGATCATCGTTTTGGACGCCCAATCAATAATAATTTTGCAGATTATCATGTACCTGTAAATGCTGATATTGAAAAACAGGAAGTATTTTTTGTCAATAAAAAAGATCCGGTAAGCAATCCAATGGGAACAAAAGGACTTGGTGAAACGGCTTTAGTTGGAATGGCTCCTGCAATTGCAAATGCTGTTTTTAATGCCACCGGAAAACGTGTTAGAGATTTACCCATTACACTCGATAAAATTCTGGAACCGATTGTGGCAACTTCATAATTTATTTGTTGTTGAAAATCAAATTATTACAACCTTTAAAAGAAATCCGTTAGGATTTAAATGTTGGCAGAATAATCGATTTCACCAGATAAAATATTCCAGTATTATTAATGATAAAAACAAAATAAAAAATCCCTTTAAGAATTATCTCTTAAAGGGATTTTTCATTTAATAAATTGAGATGTATTTTTAAAAAATTGATGATTTACAAATAACAAAAAATGATGCATAACGTCATAAAGCAATGTCTTTATTTTTTTAGGCACAAATTAAAAAAATGCTACTTGATTATTAATGGGAATATAAAAATGTAGTTTTCTTAATTACTGTCTGTTAAATCTTTACATTAATTTCGTTTATGACAATGCACCATTTTTCTTAATTTGGTTTTGGTTAGTATAGATTTTTTATGATTGAATAATGATTAAGTTTTTTAACAAGTTGTGGAACATTTTCTTAATAATTACTTGTCTATACTATACCAAAAATAGATGGAGAACGCATGTGGTATTTATATAATTTTATATAAATGTTACATAATTTCCATGTTTAAATATAAATATTTTTTTGATTTTTCTAAAAAATATTTTCCCCTAAAAAAACAAAAGGCTGTCAAAAAAATGACAGCCTTTTTTTAAGCAATTTAGGTTAAAGTAACCAAGCAATTATTTTATTGTTATTGGCACTTCAACTGTTGTTTTATCCCATCCAATTACCAGATTTGTTACTTTATCTTTTGATGTAAAAGCGATTGATAAAGCTTCGATTACTTCTGAAACAGGTTTTACCGGAACAGTAATTTTCACAAGATCTTTGCTTTCATCATACGCATATCCGCCCCATAAATCAAGTTCTTTATTGATAATAATTGTCCATTTGTCTTTCTCCGGAATTGCAAACAAACTGTAAGTTCCTGCAGGAACCGCAACACCATTAATAGTTGCCGGTTTGTAGAATTTGATTTCTGTATTTTCGTTGGCACCAACTCTCCAAACTTCACCAAACTTAATTAAGTCTCCAAAAATCACACGTCCTTTTACAGATGGTCTTGAATAAATAACCTTGATAGAAGGCGATGGATTGTCTGTTTTTTTGAATTTAACCGCTTTATTTGGGAAATAGGCAATGTCAACCGGACTTGCATCAAGCGGCGCAAATTTTACTACGTCTTGTGCTTTAACAGAAATGGCAATCAAAAGTGTAATTGCCAATAAACTAAATTTTTTCATAACAGTATTAATTAATTTATGGTTCATACAAAGTAAGAGAATAACAAAGAGAAATCATACAATTATTATTCTTTTTTCTTCTTGGCATACCAATTCTGCATGATATAAAAAGCTTTCTTTTTTTGGCCGTCGTTAGAAATCAATCCTTTTCGGTTGTATTCGTCCTGAATTCCCGGTAAAAGGCGTCTCGGCGATCTAAAATCAACCAAAATCCACGGACTTGTACCACTTAAATGCGGAATATTTTCTATCATTTTCAAATTCTGAATGTATAAATATTCCTGAAATTCTTCTGTCCAGCGCTCGTTTTTTTCGCCGTGTAATCCGGCTTTGGCATCGCCGCCAAATTCAGAAACGATAACCGGTTTATTGTATTTTGTTTTCCAGAAAATTTTCTCGGCATCTTCCAGTTTTCCACCATACCAGCCCAAATATTGATTGAAAGAAATAATATCCAGATATTCCCCAATGGCATCGTTAATGGTTCCAAAACCGTCACTTCCGCTTTGCGTTAATAAAGCCGCGCTGATTAATCTCGTATTGTCCAATGATTTGGTATGATCTACTAATTTTTTAATAAAAGTATTTCTTGCATCAGAGATCGGCGTTTCATTTGCCATCGACCAGATAATAATACAGGCTCTGTTTTTATCTCTTGTAATGGCTGCCGTTAATTGATCTTCAGCATTTTGATACGTAGCTTCTCTTGTAAATTCAACCGTCCAGTACACCGGAATTTCCTCCCAAACCATCAATCCCATTTTATCTGCCGTTCTGATAATGTTCTCATTATGCGGATAGTGTGCCAGACGAACATAATTACAGCCCAGTTCTTTTGCCCAGTTTAGCAAACGCAAAGCATCTTCTTCAGAATTGGCACGTCCGCCTTTTGCATTTTCTTCGTGAATCGAAATTCCGCGCAAAAAGATTGGTTTTCCGTTTAGTAAAATTTTGTCTTCTTTTGTTTCAATCGTTCTGAAACCAATATTGTCTTTTAGTTTTTGTCCGTTATAATCAATCGTAACATCATATAATTTCGGATTTTCAGGAGACCAATAAGAGATTTTTTTAGCCGGAATTTCAAAGTTTAAAATTCCGTCAGTTCCGACTTTTCCTTTATAATTAATTTTTAATTCCGGAATCGAAATTGAAACCGCATTTTTTGCCGCATTAGGAGTATTAATTTTAATAAAACCGGCAATTAAATCGGTATTGTTTTTTTTAAGCTGAATGTTATAATCTTCTACAAATGAAGCTTCTTCTTCAATTAAAGTCACATCACGCGTGATTCCGCCATAATTCCACCAATCCGTGTTTATTGTGGGAACATCTTCTTTATGTCGCGTATTATCAACCTTAATAACCAGATAGTTATCTTTTGGTTTTACAATCGAAGTCACTTCATAATTAAAAGGCGTAAAACCTCCAATATGAGTTCCGAGTTTTTTACCGTTCAGATAAACATCAGCTTTGTAATTGATGGCACCCAAATATACAAAAAGACGTTTTCCGGCTTTTAAATCATAATCAAATGATTTTTTGAACCAGACATTTCCCTCATAATATTTCAGTTCCGGAACCTGCGAAGTCCAGTCGCCGGGAATATTTATTTTTGGCGATTTATCAAAATCATATTCCACCAATTCCTGCTTGTTTACAGCATGATAATTATTGAAATATGCCGCATTTGATGGTTTTGCCTGTTTGTCGTATTCATCGTGATGAAAGCTGTAATATCCGGTTTCGTAAGGATCAACAATATAATTCCAAACGCCGTTTAATGAAGTGGTATTTCGGTTTGGAACGTTTGAGATCAGGCTGATATCCTGTGCCTGTCCGAAAATGGAAAAGGTTAGGAGTAATGTGGTTATTAGTTTTTTCATTGGTAAAATAGTGTTTGTTTTTATTTTTTTTGCCACGAAGGCGCTAAGACGCAAAGTTTTTTTTGCCACAGATTAAGAGATTGAAATGATTTTTTTCACACAGATTTGTTTGATTTTTGTCATTTCGAGGAACGAGAAATCACACTAGAAATTCCGTATGCTAAATCGCCAATCTGTGCCGAGTTTCGCGTGAGATTTCTCGTTCCTCGAAATGACAAACTATTCGAATAAAAATCTGCTCAATCTGCAAAATCTGCGAAAACAAAAACTTAGCGTCTTAGTGACTTTGTGGCATTATTTTTAAATATTCCCCTTTAAAACTCTGATTCAAAGCGGTCATTTCAATTGGCAGACCAGAACCATCCGGCACAACTTCAATCGAAGCTTTTCCATTTGCCATTCTAATCGATTCACTTCCTGTTGGTGTTCCCTGGTTTTTCATGGTTTTTCCGCCTTTCAAACATTGAAAATAAACACTTTCTTCATAATCCAGACAACGCAAATTGTTATTGTCAATCGCAATTGCCGTTACCAGATAATTGCCGTTTTTTAATTTTTCTGAAGACAATTGCAAGGAAGTTGCCGTATCATTTTTGTTGAAACGGTAATTCACTTTTAAAGTATCCGAAACCGTTTTTCCCTCTTTTGTTTTTCCAACGGCAACCAGAATATTTTCGCCTTTTGTAAAATTCACATCCCAAGTTAAACCATTTGCAGGATATAGCGAAAGATTTCTGGTTTTCTCCCCCAATGATTTTCCGCCGTGATACAACGTAACTTTCTCGCAATTACTAAAAACACTAAGCGTTCTTGGCGTATTTTCAGGACCCTGGCGCTCCGTCCACGTATGCGATTCGATGTACGTAAACGGTTCTTTGCTCCAATAACTTTTAAACACATAATACGCATCTTTTGGATTTCCGTTTCTGTCCACAAGTCCTTTTTGGTTCATGTACGGAATATCATCTTCGGGGCGCAATGGCGTTGCAAAATCCTTAAACGCCCATTGCACATTTCCCACAAATGTTGGATCATTCTCGGATATATGCAAATGCCAATCGAATAAATCAACGATATAATTCTCGCTCCAATCGCCAATTTGTGCAATATTGGCCACTTTAGTCTGTACAATTGCTTCTTCCCAGCCTTCCGCTTTTATGACGTTTTCGCCCGTTACGGGATTTTCGCTGTGACGCCCAACATGACTATCACCGCCATATTCTGCATGGATAAAATGTTTGTATTCTTTTTTATAAACATCAATTGCTTTTTGATAGCTTTTATAACTTCCTGAATACCAGCCAGACCAAATAGAAGGCGAGAAGACATCAACAATTTGAGAACCTTCATAATATTTTCTTATCGCCGTTTTTCGGGTTGGATCCATTTTGTGCGCAATGTCATTCAATTCGGTTAAAAACACGTTTGTTTTCTCCGTATTATCGCCGTCGGGAAAATCTGGAAGCCAGTTCATTTCGTTTCCTAAAGACCAGATAATAATACTGGGATGATTGTAATTTTGATTGATGATTTCGGCCAGCATATTTTTGGTGTTTGTCTGCCAAAGTTCATCACCAATTCCGCCACGGCACCATGGCAATTCATCCCAAACCAGTAAACCCAGTTCATCGCAGGCTTTGTAAATTTCAGGATCTTGCGGATAATGCGCGAGACGAACAAAATTAGCGCCCATTTTTTTAATCGATTCCATATCAGCACGATGCTGTGCGTTTGTCATCGCCGCACCAACTCCGGCTTGTTCTTCATGACGATGTGTGCCACGAAGAAGCAGTCTTTTTCCGTTAAGGAAAAACGGACCATGATCTTTAAACTCAAACCATCTAAAACCAACTTTTTCGTTTACGCTGTCTTTTATTTGATTTTTCTCGGATAAAATAGCCGTAACCGAATATAAATTGGGATGATCCGTATCCCACAATTCTGGATTTTTAATGTTTTCGAAAGTGATATTCGAAGTTTTATCCGAAACCGTAATTGTTTTGCTGGCGATTTTTTTTCCTTTCGGATTTTTAAGAAACACCGTTAACGATAAATCTTTTGCATTTTCAGGATTTACAGTCGAAGCCAGAATTTGTACCGAAGCTTTTTTTGCAGAAACTTCAGGCGTTGTAATTTTCAGATTCTCAATTCGGTTTTTGTATTTTGATAGTAACCAGACATCTCTTGTGATTCCGCCATAAATAAAGAAATCACTTTTTTGCGACGGAATTATTTCAATGTCATAACTGTTGTCAACGCGTACAAAAATGTCGTTGTTTCCTTCATTGATAAAATTCGTAATATCGATCGTAAACCCAATATAACCGCCAATATGCCCGCCGGCTTCCTTGCCGTTTACATAAACTTTGGTCGTTACATTCGAGCCTTCGAAATATAAAAAATAACGTTTGTTTGTATCGATTTGAGCAATATTCAATTTCTTCTGGTACCAGCTTGCATCGCGCCTGTAACCCGGATTTAAATCTGTTGCATCTTCGGCATTCCAGGTATGTGGTAAATTTAAAGTCGTCCAGTTTAAGGCACTTTTTGCCTCATCAAGATTTGAAGTATGATTTTCCAGATACAGCCAATCGTTATTAATATTCATTTTTGTCTGAGCAAAAACGCTGCTCAGACAAATTTGAAAAAAAAACAAAAGTGCAAAAATGTAAAATGTATAGTGGTATTGTTGATTCTTCATAGATTTTTTTTAGAGTCATTCAGAGGTTCAAAGGTTCAGAGGCGCAAAGGTTCAAAGGCTGAAAACCTTTGAACCTTTGTCACTTTGCCACTTTGCCACTTTTTCTTAATAAAGCTTCCAGAAAATAATAGTCGGCATAGATGATAGGTTCGTCGATTTCGTCGTGTTTTGGCCAGTTTCCGGTACTGTGATCCAGAATAAAAGGTGCTTTTACAGTATCGGGCAAAATGTATTTTTCTGATTGTAAAGACGTCATTATTTTATCGGCGAAAGCCAGATAACTTTGATCCTTTGTATATCCATAAAGTTCATACAAAGAAGAAGCCATAACGGTTGCCGCAGAAACATCACGCGGTGAATTTGGAATCGCCGGATCTTTAAAATCCCAATACGGAATTCCGTCTTCCGGCAGGTTTTTATTCGTCATAAAAAACTTGGCTGTTGCTTCGGCTTGTTTTAAATACGCCGGATCTTTGGTATATCGGTATGACATCGTAAATCCGTAAACAGCCCAGCCTTGTCCGCGTGCCCAAACCGAGTCGTCATTATAACCCTGCAAGGTTGTTTTCTTTCTAACCTCGCCGGTATTTGGGTTATAATCAATTACATGATAACAGCTGTTGTCTTCCCTAAATTGATTTTTTAATGTGGTGTTGGCGTGTTTTACGGCAACATCATGATACTTTTGATTTCCTGATAATTTTGAGGCTTCAAACAATAATTCGAGATTCATCATATTATCAATGATCACCGGATAATCCCAAATTTCCTTGTTGAAATCCCAAGAACGAATCGCCCCGACTTTTGTGTTAAAACGCGTGCATAAAGTTTCGGCGCCTTTGATAATCACATCTTTGTATTCTTGTTTGTTTTCCACTTTCAGCGCTTCTCCAAAACTGCAAAACACCTTAAAACCAACATCATGCGAATTACTGTTAACGCTTTCTTTTTTGCTGAAAGGTGTCCATTTTTGAGCTTGTTCCTTATATCTGGAATCGTTTTTAAGGCGGTACAATTGCCACAAGTTTCCGGCAAAGAATCCGCTTGTCCAGTCCCGCGACGGAACTTTTTTTATTGTATTGGTTTTGATGGTCATACTTCTTGGCATCGACATCGAATCAACCGGATAATCCAATACCATTTTATATCGGTCTTCGAGAAGATTTTTGGCGTTTGCCGTAGTACTTTTTGGCTGAGAATTAATTCCGGATTTGCACGCTGTCCCAAGCAGTGCAAACCCTAGAATTAAACAAATGAAACTAACTTTCTTCATGCTTTACATAGTATTTTTTTATTTTAAATTAAAAATTGAGAATTAAAAATTAAAAATTGGCTATTGTTGATTTCTTCCCATTTTGTCATTTCGACGCAGGAGAAATCACACACGTAACCCGACAAAGATTGACGATTTTGCATACGCTGAATGGATTAAAATCCATCCCTACAAAATAAGCCGAGCCTAAGGCTCTTTCCTAAAAGTTCCGCAGGAACAATTTATAATGTAGCCAGGGATTTTAATCCCTGGAACACAAGTAGCCCGAAGATGACAAATCAATGACCAATTTTTAATTTTTAATTCCAAATTTTTAATTTATTCCATTGAATATTAATACCCTGGATTATTCGGTTTTAAATTAGGATTGATCGCTAATTCTGTTCCCGGCAAAGGCCATAAATAATCTTTGTTTGGATCAAAATTAGGATGTGGTTCCAATCCATTGGCACCAAAAACTTCAGGACCATTTTTCAATCTCTTGATATCATACCATCTGATATATTCAAAAGCGAGTTCAAGCCTTCTTTCCTCAATAACCATTTTTCTAAAATCAGCCTGAGAAAGTCCCGGTGTTACGTTTGCTGGAAATGAAACCTGTTTTCCGGCTTTATTTCTGGCTCTGGCGCGCACTCGGTTTACATAACCATCGGCTTCTGTTGTTCCCGGCGTGATTTCATTTAAAGCTTCGGCAGCAGTCAACAAAACTTCTGCGTAACGCATCGTGATATAATTGTGTTGCGAAGTTCTTCCGTTTGCACCCGCTTTTCCGGGAAAACGATAGTATTTTGCAATATGCGGACGCGGTGCTTTTTCGTTATCGCTTGACGGATAAATTTGCAAAGCGCCGCCCGGACCGGTTTTCTTTCTGATAATCGTATCAAAACTTACCGCACGTCTGTAATCTCTTTGATCCCAGGTATTAAAGACTTTTAAAGACGGAACCGCAACAGAAAATCCCTGTCCGTAACTGTAACTGTCATCTTTTAAAGAACCTGTAAAAAACGCCGTGTAATCCTGACCGTAATTTCCTGAAACTAAGTTGTTAAAGTCAATCGTAAACAAAGGTTCTTTTAAGGCAGCTGTTTTTGTAGCATTGAATAAATCCTGAAAATCAGCATCTAAACCTAAACCAAACTTCGCTTCGTTTGTAATTACATATTTTGCTTCGTCATAGGCTTTTTGGTAATTTCCTAAAGTTAAATAAACAGAGGCCAAATAACCCGCTGCAGTACCTTTTCCCGGAACCGCTTTTACTTTTGGTTTGTCTTCCAGCCATTGTTTTGCAAATTCTAAATCGGCGATAATTTTTGGATACACATCGGCTTCTTTCATTCTGCTTAGAGAATTCACCTGCGATACATCGTTCACCACAAAATCAACATACGGAATATCTCCAAAAATTCGAACCAGATGATAATAAGTAAACGCCCTTGCAAAATAAGCCTGAGCGACAATGGCGTTTACTTTTGCAGGATCTCCGGGCGTTTTTTTAGCACCTTCAATTGCCTGATTGGCAGCAGTAATAATAATATACGATTGTGGCCAAAAGTTAGCAACAAGCGCATTGGTATCATTCATATTCATATCATTTACATCAATACGGGCAGCCTGCGTGGTTCTGTCACCAATATCGGCCATGTCGTCACGAAGCATTAAGGCAATTGTAAATTCACGGCCCCAATAATTATTGTGCGCAATGTTGGCAAAAGCTCCGTTTACAGCGGCTTGCAAGTCATCTGTATTGTTAAAAAAGTTGTCAGGGCGAATAACTCCCACCGGATGTTCCTCAAGATCAGAACAGCCAAAAGCGAATATTCCCAGGAAAAGAAAGGCTATATATTTTTTCATAATAGTATTATTTTTAGGTATTGTGTGTAATAATTTAACACATAGGAACATAGTTTTTGTAACCATCAATAAGGCGTTTCACTTGCATTAATAATCATAGCATTTTGCGTATAGCTATGTGTGAAAACCAGTTTTTTAAATTTCTCTTTTGACAAAGAAAAACCTATGTTTCTATGTGTTTAAAATCATATTTCCAGACTAGAATTTTAAATTAAAACCGAAAGTAAACGTTCTCACATTTGGATAACTACCGTATTCTAATCCTAAGTTGGTGTTACTTCTTGCATTGGTATCATTCAGGTAATTTCCTTCAGGATCAGAACCCGGATAATCGGTAATTGTCCAAAGGTTTTGTGCGCTTATGTAGAAACGAACTCTGGTCAGTCCAATTTTCGAAACCACTTTTTCATCTAAACTATAGCCTATAGAAACATTTTTTAAACGGATATAACTTCCATCATACACAAATCTTGAAGTCACCCTTTTTGTTCTCGCTGCGTTAATTGGCACATTTGTATCGGTGTTTGTTGGTGTCCAGGCATCCAGAACTTCTGTAGTGGCATTGTTGTTTCCGGAAGCCAGTTCCATCAACGTATAATTTAAAATTTCATTTCCTTGTGAACCCTGGAAGAAGATATTCAGATCCAGATTTTTATACGTGAAATCATTGTTTAAACCAAAGATGAAATCAGGATTTGGATTTCCGATAATCGTTTTATCGCTGGAGTCCAGTTTTCCGTCGCCGGTGACATCTTTGAATTTTTCTCCACCCGGAGTAGTTTCAAAATTCCCCGGAAGAACGGTTTCTCCCTGCTGAATTACACCATCATAAACAAAACCGAAAAAAGCACCAACCGGCTGTCCAATTCTTAAAATCTGAGAATCTGTTGCAAGGAAATGCCCCGGAGTCGAGTTGATTAAAAGGTCTTTGTTATCGGCCAATTTCAACATTTTATTCTTGTTCGAAGAAATATTAAAATTCGTTGACCAGGTAAAATCAGGACCCACAAAGTTTTTAGAATTGATACCCAATTCCCAGCCTTTGTTTTCTAATTCACCAACATTTTGAAGCTGAGAAGCAATTCCCGAAACGCCCGGCAAAGGTCTGTTGAATAATAAATCTTTCGTAATCGTTTTGTAATAATCTGCTGTTAAACTGATTCTGTTATCAAATAAACCCAAATCAATTCCGTAATCCTGTTGGTACGATGTTTCCCATTTCAAATTCGGATTATCCAAAGAAGTCAGCTGAACCGCGTTTACAATAACGTCACCACTCACATCATAAATTTCTGAAAATCTGGATAAAGTAGAGTAGGCGCCAATAGACGGATTTCCGGTAGCACCATAACTAGCTCTTAATTTAAGGTTTGAAATGGTTTTGTTGTCTTTCAGGAAATTCTCTTTTGCGATATTCCATCCCACAGCTCCGGATGGGAAAGTTCCGTATTTATAGTTTTTACTAAAACTGGAAGAACCGTCACGACGTGCAGTAAACGTAAATAAATATTTGTCGTCATAATCAAAATTTAACCTTCCGAAAGCAGATATTAATTCCGTTTCAGACAAATCAGAACCCGGTTTTAAGAATACCGTTCCCGCGCCCAAATTATGGTAAGAATTTGTATTGGTCAAAAATCCTCTTGAAGCCGCATACGAACTTTCATTTTTATTTTTTTGATACGAATAACCGCCAAGAACCGTTAAGATTCCTTTTTCGATAATTTCTTTTTTGTATGTTAAATAATTCTCTGTCAGGAACGAAGAAAATCTCGTATTGTTTACAGAAGCTTCTCCTTTGATATTTTTTCCTGCAATTAAAGTCGACGGAATAAATCTTCCGGTTTGCGAATTATTATCGGTTAATCCTAAAGTAGTTTTAAAGTCAAGATCTTTCGTGATTTTATATTGCGCAAAGAAATTCGTTCTGTTTACAATAGAAACGGTTTCCAAAACATTTTCCATGGCAGTTGCGTACGGATTGTCAATATCATCACCAATTGGAGCCGTGGTTGTATAAGATCCATCGGCATTATAAATTCCTTTGTCCGGCATAAAACGGTATGCAGCCGCAATTACACCTGCAGCCCCAGTTCCTCCGGCGCCCGTCTGGCTAATAATTCCTTCCTTATTTTGCTTGCTGGTAAATAAATTCAAACCCACTTTAAAGCGGTCTGATAAATCAGCTTCAAGATTACTTACAATCGTATATTTGTCGATTCCGGAATTGATTACCACACCATCCTGATTAAAGTAGTTTCCTGAAACATAATATTTCACGTTATCAGAACCGCCTGAAAAGGAAAGCGAAGTATTCGAAACCATTCCTTCACGATAAATAACATCCTGCCAGTCTGTATTTGCGCCGGCATCTGTATGTGTTGTAAAACTTTTTCTGTACGCCACAAATTGCTGTGCGTCTAATAAATCCAGTTTATTGTTTACAGATTGTACCGAAGTTGAATTGCTAAATTCGATAACAGGTTTTCCCGGTTTTCCTTTTTTGGTCGTAACCATAATAACCCCGTTTGAACCTCTGGATCCGTAAATTGCTGTTGCAGAGGCATCTTTTAAAACCTCAATAGACGCGATATCCTGAGGCGCAGGCATAGAAACTCCTGCAAAACCGTCGACAACAACAAGTGCATCTCCGCTCGCATTGATCGAAGTACCGCCACGAACCCTGATTTTTACAGGAGAGCCCGGTTCACCACCATTATTCGATTGTACCGAAACACCCGCTGCACGGCCTTGCAAAGCCTGTTCTGCATTTAATAAAGGATAAGCCGTAAGTTCTTTTGCCGTAACCGAAGATACAGAACCTGTAATGTCACTTTTTTTACGAGTACCGTAACCCACTACGATTACTTCATCAAGGTTCTTTGTATCCGGTTTTAAACTTACGTTGATGACTGTTTTGCTTCCCACCGGAATTTCAACAGACTGATATCCCACAAAGTTGAAGACTAAAACAGCATTTTTTTCTGCAACGAAAACACTATAATTTCCGTCCATATCTGCAGATCCGCCTACAGAAGATTCTTTGACATAAACATTGGCACCAGGAAGCCCGAGTAAATCTTCGCTGGAAGTAATTTTTCCGGTGATTTTTTTCTCCTGTGCATTCATCGTGATATTTACCAGTAAAAAAAGTACCGGAAAACACCACGTAAGCGATTTAATTTTGAGGTTTGTAAACATTCATTTTGGTTTTAGGTTAATGTTAGATAAAATAAAAAAGCAATAAACTCATTCCGATTATGAGCAGCATAAAGAGAATTTGCAGCAGCAGGAATTTTGTTTTTTTGATTTTCATATCACAAATGTATCAGGGTGAAAGGATATAGAAATACAAAAAAGGGTATCTAAAAATACAGATACCCTTTTTTAAGCCTTTAAAAATGCGGATTGTTTAAAATGTACTCGCAGATTTAGAAAATTTGTCAGCAAATTGTGACGGCGTTTCTCCGTACCTTTTTTGGAAACATTTGCTAAAGTATTTCGGATTGTTGAAACCCACTTTATAACTCACTTCTGAAACGTTCAGTTTGTTTTGTTCCAATAATTGAGCGGCGCGTTTTAACCGGATTTCATGAATAAATTCGTTTGGCGTGTAATTTGTCCACGCTTTTATTTTTAAGAATAACATCGTACGGCTAACGCCTAATTCTGCACAGAAAAACGGAATATCAAATTGCTCGTTCGAAATGTTTTCTTCTACAATCTTGAATGCTTTTTTCAATAATTCTTCATCCAGAGAAGAAACCGTGATTTCTGACGGTACAAAATTATCTTCGCTGGCAAATTTGTTTTTAAGTCGTTCGGTAGAATTCAACAGGTTTTTAACGCGAAGTTTGAATTCCATTAAATTAAAAGGTTTACTGATATAATCATCGGCGCCGCTTTCCAAACCTTCAAATTTATAAACTAATGAAGATCTCGAAGTAAGCAGAATAACCGGAATGTGACTTGTTTTGAGGTTTTCTTTAATTTTCGAACACAATTCAGTTCCAACCATTTCAGGCATAATCACATCACTGATAATTAGATTAGGAACATGCTGCAATGCTTTTTCAAAGGCGACTTTTCCGTTTTCGGCTTCAATAATATTATAGTCTTTCTTTAATAAATTTTTCATGAAAGTCCGCAGAACCTTGTGATCTTCGACTAACAGAATCGTTTGTTTTTCACCATCCACAACAAAATCATCAATATCTTCATGTTCTGTAATTTCCGGAGTTTCAAGCTGCGCGGTATATTGCGCAATATCATCGCTGATTTTAAAATTCTCAATAATTTCACTGTCCAGTAAATGCGCTCTTCCTAACGGAAGCGTAACTGTAAACACAACACCGCCAGTTGGTTTATTGGTAACATCAATATTTCCTTTATGGAGTTTTACGATGTTTTTTACAATAGACAAACCAATTCCGGTTCCTTTATTGTAATTTTTCTGAACGTTATTGTGCAAGGGAACTTCAAAAAACAAATCAAAAATTTTATCAATATGTTCGTCGGCAATTCCAACACCTGAATCTTCAACGGCGATAAATAAATTCTCGTGATCGTGATTGATTTTAATATTGATGTTGCCGCCTTTTGGAGTATAACGAAAGGCATTTGAAATCAAATTATAAAAAACACGTTCGAGTTTGTAACGGTCAAAATACACCAGAATTTCTTCTTCCGAAGCTTCAAAAGTATACCTGTAACCGCCGTCTTTGGCATATTCGATAAAAGACAAAAAGATTTCTTTGATGAATTTGACAATATTTCCGTTTGCCGATTCGAGCTTCACCTGATCGTTTTCGAGTTTTCTAAAATCCATCAAACGGTTAATCAGACTCAAAAGATGATTCGCGCTTCCTTCAATAACCAGAAGCTTTTTATACATTTCGTTCGTTCCGTTATAATCGGATAAAATTTGCTGCAACGGTCCTAAAATCAACGTCAGCGGAGTTCTGAATTCATGCGAAATATTGGTAAAGAAATCCAGTTTTGCACGATTGTTTTCTTCAATTCGTTTGGTTTCCAGATATTCTAGTTCCAGTTTTTGTTTCAGTCTGGCTTTTGATTTCATAATCCAGATCAAACCGTATAATCCTAAACCAATGACAATTCCGTACAATAAAAACGCCCAGATGCTGCGCCACGGAGCCGGTTTTACCACTACCGTTAAAGTAGTTGGAACTTTATTCCAAACGCCGTCATTATTAGCGCCGCGCACTTCAAAAACATACGTTCCCGGATTTTGAATGGCGTAAATGGCTTCGGAATTTTTAGTCGTTGTCCAGTTATTTTCCAGTCCCGTTAAGCGATAACTGTATTGGTTGTTTTTTGATCGAATGTAATTTGGAATCGCAAAATTAATCGAGAAATTCGCCTTGTCATAATCCAGCGTTATCGTTTTGGTATAACCAATGCTTTTCTCTAAAATTTCAGTGGAATCATTCGGGTAAACGGTTTCATTTTTGATTTTCAAATCTGTAATTAATACCTGAGGCGCGTATTGATTTAAGGAAATTTTTCGGGCATCAAAATAAGTCGCTCCGGACGGGCTTCCAAAATAAAACTGATTCGAATCTAATTTTAAAGCCGCATTATCATTAAATTCATTGCTCGCCAAACCGTCTTTTTGATCGTAAATGACAACCGTTTTTCTTGTAGTGCTGTATTTTATAATTCCCTGATTGGTACTTATCCAAAGGTTTTTATCATCATCTTCCAAAATAGAATGTATGGATGTGATTACCGTATTTCCAATTTTCAGGTTGATTCTGTTGAATTTTTTTCCATCAAAATAATGCAGTCCTTTTGCTTTTGTTCCCACCCAGATTTTATTTTGAGAATCCTGAAACAGCGTCAGAATATCATCGCCCGAAACAGAAGCATTATCAAAAAAGAAATGTTTTATAACATATTTCTTGGAGTTAAAATTTTGCAGCGAAATCAAGTTCAAACCATTTTGAGAACCAACCCAAAGACGTTTTTGTTTGTCGACCAAAATCGTACGCACGATATTATTCGTCAGGAAATTGGGTTTTGTATTATCATTTCCAATAACCTGAAACGTTTTAGAAATGGTATTGTAGCGAACCAATCCTTTGCTAAAAGTACCAATCCATAAAATCCCGTTTCCTTCTGTTTTAATCGAATAAACGCCGGTTTCTTTCAAAAAGGCATCAAGTTCCGCTGAAATCCGGTTGTCTTCGATTCGTTTGGATATCGTGTTGTAAGCCGAAATTCCTTTAGAAAAAGTTCCCAGCCAAAGAATATGATCTTTGTCGAGGCACATCGATTTAATATCATTTTTCGTAGTTTGCCCGCTATTGCTGTTGATGTAACTCGTCCCTTCTGTTTTTTTATTGTAAACCGTAATGCCGCCGCCTTCAGTTCCAAAATAAACATTCTCATTTTTATCTGCAATAATCGAACTTACGACATCAAAACTCATCGGAATCTTCTTCGAATTCTGATTGTAATTCGAGAAATTCACATTCGAAACATCCCAAATATTCACGCCTTTGTAATAACACCCAATCCAAACCGAGCCTTTTTTATCAATATAAACCGATTTTACCTTATCGATTCCGTTGTTATTATTGCTGTTGTTTATTTTTTGAATGCTTTTATCTTTTCCTAAAATGTAAATTCCGTCATAAGCACCAATCCAAAGCGAACCTTGATCATCAAAAGCCAGAGACCGAATATCAGTATTGATTTCCCTGTATTTTTCTGGAGACAAAAACGGTACAAATTGGTTGAGCGAAGTATCAAATTTTAAAAGTCCTTTGTTTTTTGTTCCAATCCATAAATTACCCAGATTATCTTCTTTTATAGATTGTACGTTTAGAAGATCAGTATTGTTTAAAGGATAATTTCTAAAAGATATTTTGCCAAATTTTCTGCTTTTTACCAGACATAAACCTTTTGTGGTGCCAATCCAGATTTTGCCTTTTTTGGTTTTTATAATACTCAGGATATTATTGCTTGGCAAACTGGAATTATCAATATCAGAATGAAAAAAAGATTTAAATTGTCCCGTTCCTTTATTATAAATCGTCAGTCCTTTTGAAGTACCAAACCACATTTCGTTGTTGATCTTCCTGATCGACCAAACCGCGTTGCTACTTATCGTATGATTGGTTTTGGTATGTAAATATCTCGTAAAAGTGTTCGTTACAGGATCATAACGATTTAATCCGTTATAAGTTCCCACCCATATTTGTCCTGAATTATCTTCTTCAATCGCCAGAATATCGTTGTTGCTGATAGAGGATTTATTTGTGGCGTCATTTCTAAAAATAGTAAACCGGCTTCCGTCGTATTTATTAAGACCGTCGCGCGTACCAAACCACATTTGCCCAAATTTATCCTGATGAATAGCAATAACAGAACTCTGCGAAAGTCCGTCAGTTGTCGAGATATTTTTAAGGCGGTATTTATTTTGGGAAAATATATTTCCGGAAATAAAGAGTAAAACCAAAAGAGTTATTTTATACTTCATGACGGTTTTTTTAAGGTGCAAAGGTTTTTTCGCCACGAATTCCCGAATTTTTTATAATCATTACGCGCAATCATTCGTGAATTCGTGGCTGTTTCAACGCAAAAGTTTTTTCGCCACGAATTCCCGAATTTTTTATAATCGTTACGCGCAATCATTCGTGAATTCGTGGCTATTTCAACGCACAGTAATTAAACTTTAATCTGTGAAATCTGTGGCGAGAAGCATTTATTTCAACCGTTTTTTTAACTGATAATCATACAACGAAGGAATTTTTTCCAACGATGTATTTAAAAATTCAATATAAGCGTCGGGGTCATATTTTACTTCGAATTTAGCGTTTCCGTTTACACCAATAATTCTGGCGAAAGGCCCGTCTTTCATTCCATATAATAAAACCGGTTTCGTAATTTCAGAAGGATTTTCAACCAGAACATTAAGGTTCCAGAAAGTACTGAAAGGCCCGTGAGAAGGTTTCCAGTAATCAGCACCGCCACCGCCAAACAAATAATAACTATTATTTTTTTCCGGCGTAATATGCACGGTAATATGATCAAATAAATTTTGGTGATTCGCTCCCGAATGCTGATCTAAAAGCGCATCAGCAAAAATCTCACAATCCTGATACACGTTTTTAGTCGCAAAAGTGTTGAAACTTACTGGATGAACCGCTTTATTATAAATTTTCAGATTCTTAACCAGAACATTATGAACGCCGCCCAAAGTCACGGTATAATGCGAGATATGAGGACCATCAGTTATAATATCCTGAATCGTAACGTTTGAAATTTCTTCGCCTAAAATCCCGCTGTCGGCATTTGTAATCGTGACATCTTTGACCCAGCTATTAAAAACACGCGTTAAAAATATCGCATTATTTCCCGGTTCAACATGATGCGCCACTATAGGAATATCAGGAAAAGTAAACTTAAGATGTTCAATTCCAACTTCGTTCAAATGTTTCCATTCTACCAATTGCGCCTGATAACTGGGTTTGATCGAAATAGTTAAAGGCGTTTTAATCGTAATTTTGGAGTTCGAAATTTTCGTGATTTCCACTTGTTGTCTCACGATTGGAAGTTTTGGGAAATTCCAGTGATGAGAACCCGGTTTTACTTTGGCACCTTTATACAAATCGGCAATAATATCGCCATTTTGACCGTCTTTATTAAAGAGTTGAAGCTCGACAATATCGCCAACTTTTAATCCTTTTACATCAAAAACAGAAATAATATGTTCGCCCATATTTCCGGAACTCACTTTCGCTAACGGATTTGGAGTCGGTTCATATTTATCCAGATAGGATTTTACGCGTTCACCCGGAATCTGTGTCCAGATAAATCCGCCGGACCAGGCATATTGCGAAAAAGGCAAATCAACATTGTTCTCAGTTTCGCGTTGTCTTTTATCCAGAGTAGTTAAATATTCGCGAAGTTCCGCCAGCGATTCAGGATCTTTAAGGTACATCATTGGCCGCGGACAATAAATCTCGGTTCCGTTTTCTCCGGAACCTGCACCGCGAAGTACAAAATTGCTTCTTTCAATATATAAAACGGCACTCAGAATAATTCTTCCGGCAGGCAATTGCAAGATTACATTTCCTTCCGTTTCTGTTGCTGCTTTTATGGCTTTCAGCAAAGCTTTTGAATCATCTAAACCATCATTTGCTTTTACACCAAAATCGACAGCATTAACAATTTTTCCCTGAACGTCAGGAATCTGGCTTTCGCCGAAATGATAACCCGCGTAACTAAAATCAGGTAAATAATCTGTTTTTGACTGGAGAATCTTAGGCAATTCCTGAGCCATTGTAATACTATGTACAAAAAGGCTGCAACAGACAATAATGGCGTGACGTTTCATGGTTTTGTGGTTATTTGGTTAGTTAGTTTTTTTGTCACGAAGGCATTTTAAAAACAGCCACGAATTCACGAATTTCTTTAATTATTTCTACGCAATCATTCGTGAATTCGTGGCGAAAAACTTTTAAACAGTTCTTTTAATCCCCATTTCAAGCCCTCTTAATTCCGCCAATCCTCTCAAACGCCCAATGGCAGAATATCCAGGATTTGTCTTTTTATTCAAATCATCCAGCATTTGATGCCCGTGATCCGGACGCATTGGCAGCGAACTATTATTTCTTTTTTCCACTTCCAAAATCGCTTTTACAACTTCGTACATATCAACATCGCCTTCAAGATGATTCGCTTCGTAGAAACTTCCTTCTTCATCTCGCTGCGTACTTCTTAGATGAATAAAGTTCATTTTATCGCCGTTACGTCTTACGATTCCCGGCAAATCATTATCGGCACGAACGCCGTACGAACCTGTACACATCGTAAATCCGTTTGATTTAGAAGGCGCAGCATTCATCAGTTCGACCAAATCTTCCTCCGTACTTACAACCCTTGGCAAACCCAAAATCGGGTAGGGCGGATCGTCAGGATGAATCGCCATCAAAACACCTTTGCTTTCTGCAACCGGAATAATTTCCTTTAAAAAGAAGAAAAGATTTTCCTTCAAAGCCTTTCTGTCAATATGATTGTAAGCGCTTAAAGTCACCAAAAAATCTTCTACAGAATACGCTTCTTCGGCACCCGGAAGTCCCGCCAAAATATTTTGCTGTAACTTGATTTTATCGGCATCCGTCATCGCTTCAAAATGTTTCGTCGCTTTTTCGATTTGTGCCGCAGAATATTCTTTTTCCGCGCCCGGTCTTTTCAAAATAAACAATTCAAAAGCCGCAAATGCATTAATATCAAAACGCAACGCCTTTGAACCGTCTTCTACTTCAAAAGACAAATCAGTTCTTGACCAATCTAAAACCGGCATGAAATTATAACAAATGCATTTTATCCCGCACAAAGCCAGATTTCTGATGCTTTCCTTGTAATTTTCAATGTATTGAAGATAATTTCCCGTCTGTTTTTTGATGTCTTCATGAACCGGAATACTTTCCACAACCGACCAGGTTAAACCCGAAGCGCCTTTTTTTGGGTCGCCATTCTGATGTTCAATTTCAACTTTTCTCTTAATAATTTCTTCAATTTCCCAAACTTGCCCGTTCGGAATATGATGTAATGCAGTCACAATTCCCGTTGCGCCGGTTTGTTTGATATCCTGTAAAGAAACCGGATCGTTTGGTCCGAACCATCTTAATGTTTGTTCCATTCTTAGTTATTTTATTTGGGTACTATTTTTTATTAGAAGCTATTCCCGCTATCCGTTACAATCTTTTATTTTTTTAAATAAAAAAAATAAAAGGATTTCCACTTCTATCGGGGCTAGGGCACTCGTTTTCATAAGAACTATTTTTATTTTTTTCATCCCGAAGGCTAAGTTTTATCGTTTGTCACCCTGAGCGGAGTCGAAGGGCGCTCCAATATGCCGTGGGCTTCTCCCGAAGCCTCGGGACGCTCAGCCTGACAATACTATATATCTAAATGTCTCCGTATAAGAAAAAAATTAAATACTCGTCGCGGCAAAACCACCATCAACTTTTATAATCGTTCCCGTTACGAATTTTGACATGTCGCTGCATAAAAATAAAAGCGCACCATCAATATCTTCCGGAGTTCCAAATCTTCCCATTGGTGTATGTTCGATGATTTTTTCGCCACGAGGTGTTAGTTTTCCTTCTGGAGTCAGCAATAAAGCCCTGTTTTGTTCTCCAATAAAAAATCCCGGTGAAATAGCGTTGACACGAATTCCTTCACCATATTTAGAAGCCAGTTCAACCGACATCCATTGCGTGAAATTATCAATCGCCGCTTTTGAAGCCGAATATCCAACCACTCTTGTCAAAGGTCTTTGCGCCGATGCTGATGAAATATTAATGATAATTCCCTGTTTTTGTTTCGCAAAAAGTTCTGCAAAAACCTGAGAAGGAAGCATGGTTCCAATGATATTTAAATCAACCACTTTTTGTAAATCCTCAACCTGCAAGTCATAAATCGCCTGATCGGGACGAATAGTTGCGCCTGGCATATTTCCGCCCGCAGCATTAATTAAAATATCAAGACGCCCGTATTTTTCGACAATAAAATCCCTGGCTTTTTCCAGTTCTTCCTTGTTTAAAACATTGGCTTGTATGGCAAAAGCTTTTCCGCCATTACTTTCAATAGAAGCTGCAGTTTTATTGGCTTTTTCAATCGATTGAGATACGATTCCAACGATAACGCCCTGTTTTGCCAGAACATTTGCGAAGTTGCTTCCCAAAACGCCGGCACCGCCTGTTATTAGAGCAATTTTTCCTTCAAGATTAAATATTGAATTCATGTATTTATTATTTAAAATTCCAATCTTCTTAAATTCCAAATTCCAATTTTTATGTGTTTAAATTGGAATTTGGAATTTTAAAATTTGGAATTTGATTTATAAGTTTAAAATTTGATTTATAAGTTTGGAATTGGAATTTTAAAATTTTGGAATTTTAAATCTTTACCTTAATAACTATTTTTTTAATTGTTCCTTCACCAATCATCGCAGCGTGAACATCTGTTGGAAATAAAATGCAGAATTGTCCTTCCTGTAATTCAAAAAACGTATCAGGTTTATCGTGAAAAAAACGAACATCTCTTTCGTCGCTGTATTCTCCGTTTGGATTCACGCATTTTTCTCTTGGTTTCCACGCAAAAGTTTCAGGACCTTTTATAGAATATTGAATGTCAATATTTTGATCGTGACATTCAAAACCTTTTATACTTTCTTCTCTGGTTGTACCTGCTCCGGAAATCACAATTACTTTTAAACCTTCGGCAATTTCAAACGAACCCGCTTCAAGAATATTCAAATCATTTTGACTCAAATAATCGAATGCTTTTTGAAAATTCGGATGCAATCCTGAATATTTCGAAGCATTACTTAAAATGTCTATAATCATTGTTTTAATTTTTTATTTGATTTTTTAAAGCTAAAATATTTGAGATAGCGAAAAAAAATATTGTTTTGTATGTAAATTATGTATTTTTGCGTGTACGCACACGGACTTTACAAATGTATATAAAAAGTTAAGGAATACAACTTATCTTTACTAAAAAAAATAAATTTTTGCGTGCTTAAATATTTGTTTTAAACTTAAAAAGGAAGACTTATTATAACAATTAAGAAAATAGCAGAATTAGCCAATGTTTCGCCCGGAACCGTTGACAGAATTATCCACAATCGCGGACAGGTAACGCAGGATAATGTGGATAAAGTAAATTCCATAATCGAGCAATATGGCTATAAACGAAATATTCTGGCGAGTAATCTGGCATTGAATAAAAAATTTAGGTTTGCTGTTTTCCTTCCCAAATATGAAAATATTGAATACTGGAAAAGCCAGATTAGCGGAGTAGAGAAAGGAGCAGTCGAATTTGGAAAATTTGGCGTTGTACTGGATTATTTCTTCTATGATTTTAACGAAGCTTCTTTCAAAAAAGAAATCGATAAAGTCCTGAATTTTGAATGCGACGGATTATTATTTGCGCCTATTTTTTACGAAGAATCTGTTCGTTTTTTAAAGGAATATGAAAAGAAAAACATTCCGGTTGTCATGATCGATTCGAATATTTCCAATAACGATGAACACGCTTATGTGGGTCAGGATGCTTTTCAAAGCGGTTATCTTGCGGGAAGACTGATTAGTTTTGCCGTAAAAAATGAGCGCCAGATATTGATTTTTAAAATCACAAGAGAAATAGAAAGTACCTCGGTTTATTTGCAGCGCATTGATGGTTTTTATTCTTTCTTTAAAGATCATGACGAATTAACCAATTTCAAATTTTCTGAAATCACCATCAAAGATTCCGGAATAGACCAATTATCGCTCGAAATGTTTTCAGGCATAAACAGCGTTTTTGTGCCCAATTCAAGAGCTTATATTGTGGCTAGATTTTTAGATCAAAACAATATAAAAGGGGTTCGTATTATAGGTTACGATTTATTGGAAGAAAATATAGAATACCTAAATAAAGGAATAATCGATTTTTTAATCAACCAAAGACCTGAAGAACAAGGTTATATGGCGGTAAATCATTTGTATAAAAAACTGGTTTTACAGGAAACCGTAGAACACACGCATTATATTCCGCTGGAGATTATTTTAAAAGAGAATTATTTTCCTGCGAGGAAGTAAAATAATTTTCACACAGATTTGAAAAATTTAAGCAGATCGTTGCTGATTTTTGTCATTTCGAGGAACGAGAAATCACATAACGTAACCATACAGTTCGTTGCTCTCTGGATGTGATTTCTCGTTCCTCGAAATGACAAACCCGACAGGTTTTTAAAACCTGTCGGGTTTAACATCGCTAAACTATAGTCGATTTAGCAAGTGAGATTGCTTCTAAGTCGCAAAGTTTTTTTCTTAGAACCTTAGCATCTTAGAACCTTAGCGCCTTTGAGTAAAACTACTTTTTCACCTTAACAACCAAAGGATTATTTACTTTCTCAGCAAACGAACTCAAATACGTTTCCCATGCTGCTTTAGTTTGAAACGGACTTCCTTTTTTCCATCCAAAACCGGCAAAATAAACCGCTTTGTTGTGTTTTACTTTTAAGTTTCCGTACAAATTACTAAGGTCTTTATCTGTGGTAACATAATTATCAAAACTGATTAAAGTGTTTTTTGGTGCGACCAATCCCATTCCAATTTCAGAATCGTCGATTGGTTCCCAATGACATAACCAGCCTTCTTTTAGGTTTGTGCCAATCGTTCCTTTTTTATCATGAAGCGTTAAACCCGCGGCAATTGTTTTTGTTCCTTTTATCGAAATTTCAAAACGGGACAAATAACTTCCGTAATCCAGACTAATCAATTTCGATTCGGTTATTTTGTTTCCCTTTGCATCCCAATCGGCATACGTCAGGATAAAACTCGTTCTGATTGGACCGTTTGTAATGGTTTTCCAGCTGATGAAATTCTTAGAAAAATAATATTTTCCGTCGACATTTACGGCAATTCCTCCAATACCACGGCTGTCACCAACCTGAAAATTATCTAAACCTTCGCCAGTATCTTTATGGTAAGATCCGGTTCCGTTGGTTGTTTTTTCATACCATTTATTTATAATAGGATATTCAACTCTTTTTAGCCAGGCATCGATTCCGCTGGTCAAAGTGCCGCCTGCGATTTTATCTTCAACCATTTTTTGTGCGACCGGGCCATAAGTCCTAAAAGCCACTTTGTTATTTTCCCAGGCATAATCGTCAGTTCGTTCCGGAACAAAACGCGAATAACAATTGATATTTTTAGTTCCTAAAGTATTATTAGATACTTTAATTTCAAATTCCTTAGAAGATAATGCACTTATTTTTGGCTGAAATAACAACACATCCGTAACACCATCACCATCATTATCTACGGCTTGTGTTTCTAAAACCAAATTAGAAATGATGTCTTTTACCGTATAATCTTCCAGCTTTACCGAAGAAGGTAATTTGAGCGATTTTTTTGTTAATTCAACCGTTTCAAATTCTCTGTCAACAGCAAGAGAGTTGGTAACCGTTATGATTTTATTTTGAGAATGAACGGCTAAAGTACTTGCCAGAATTGCAGTGAATAAGAGATATTTTTTCAATTTTTTGTTGTTTAATTTCGTTACAGAGAATAGTAAAAATACGAATCAAATGTTAGTTATCGATACAGATTTGGAGTAAATATGTACAAAAACAAAATTGTGTAAGGATATGTCTTTGTTTAATGTGTTGAAATATAATTGTTTGTGATTTTTTATTATTTTTAAACTATCAATTTAAATACTTAAACACATGAAAAAGAGATATTTATTGATTACAATGCTGCTTTTACTTTTTGCTAAATCCTTTTCACAGGAAAAAACAATTAAAAACGCAGATCACTATAAAGAAAAGCTAAAATTCATAAATAAAGAGTTGGCAGAGGCCTTCCTGAATAAAAATACCAGCGCTATTATGAAATTTTATGATAAGGAACCGGTTTGTATGCCGGAATATCATAAAACATTATACACAAAAGAAACTATAAAATCTTTTTATGAAGAGTGGTTTAAAAATATTAAGGTAATAAAATATAAACGGGATATTTATGAAGTTCAGCTGATACAAAATTACTTAATTGAGATTGGAATTTTTACGAACAATTTTATTAAACCGGATGGTTCTTTATTGGCATATTACGGTAAATATATGAATGTATGGAGAATCGAAAAAAACGAAAATCTTAGGTTAATTTCAGAAATCTGGGGCAGTAATTCAGCTATCGACGGATCAAATTTTTCGTTTATAAAAACGCAGAATAGTGAAATACCAAAGCCTGAAACAAATACATCCATAGAAAGTGAAGTCAGTAAACGCAATGCACGTATTGCTGAACTTGTAAAAAACAGGGAAGGAGAAAAACATGCCACAGAACTTTTTGCAAAAGATGCGATCTATATGACGTATGATACGCCGATGCTGACAGGAATGGAAAAAATAAAACCGTATTTTGTGGAACATGAAAAACCAAACGGAGTTTCAATTGATTCTTTGTCCATAAAAGCCAGTAAAATGATTCCGTTGCAAAATTTTGTTATTGAATACGGTTACTATTATGTTGATGTTTCGTGGGATAATAAAAAAGGAAAGGCAACCGTGACCGGAAAAAGTACAAATTTGTGGAAAAGAGACGAAAATGGAACTTTAATGCTGTATCGCCAAATGGTAAATCATGATTAAATAGCTGATAATCCAAAAAGTATAACGATATTTATATAATAAGATTTAAAAAACAATCAAAATTTCATGAAACAAAGTGCCGGAATATTAGCCTACAAATTCATAGATAAAACAATCTTTTTCCTTTTGGTTCATCCAGGCGGACCTTTTTGGAAGAACAAAGATTTAGAAAGCTGGTCGGTTCCCAAAGGGGAATTTGTCGATAGCGAAGATGCGCTTGAAGCCGCAAGACGTGAGTTTAAAGAAGAAACAGGTTTTGGATTGGAAAGTGAATCCGAAGATGATTTTATCGCTTTGGAATCTGTAAAATTGAAATCCGGGAAGACTATTTTTGCCTGGGCGATCGAGTTTGATATTGATGTCACCCAAATAAAAAGCAATGATTTTGAAATGGAATGGCCGCCAAAATCGGGAAAGTTAGCCAGTTTTCCTGAAATTGACAGAGCCGAATGGTTTCAAACCGCTGAAGTTTTGCAAAAAATAAATCCTGCTCAGGCCGATTTTATCGTTCAGATGATTTCTAAAATCTCGGCTTCGCTTTAATTTTCCGTTTTAAAAATTATTTCGTAATTTACATTTTGGTCAACTTGTGAAAACAGGTTTAATTTAATGTATAAAACAGATTATGGAAGTTAAGTGTATAATTTTTGATTGCGACGGAGTTTTAGTAGATACAGAAAAAATAGGAAACGGTATTTTGCTCGAAATGGCGGCAGAACACGGTTTTGAAATGAAACTCGAAGATGCTTATCGCGATTTTAACGGCCGTAATTTAAAAGAATGTTTCCAGCATATCGAAACCGCAATTGATAAAAAACTTCCCGATAGTTTTGAAAATGAATATCGTACCAAAAGTTTTGAAGCCTTTAAAACGCAGGTAAAACCAATGGAAGGCGTAGTTGAATTCATTGAAAAACTAAAAATTCCGTATTGTGTAGCTTCCAGTGGTCCGGTTGATAAAATCAGGCTCAATCTTGAAGTGGCCGGATTACTGGATAAATTCGAAAATAAAATCTTTAGCTCTTACCAAATAAACAGCTGGAAACCGGAACCGGGAATCTTTTTGCACGCCGCAAAAGAAATGGGTTTTGATGTCAAAGACTGCGTTGTAATCGAAGACAGCAAAGCCGGCGTAATGGCCGGAAAACGAGGCGGTTTTAAAGTATATGGTTTTGCAAATGGTTTTAATAACGAAGATTTAAAAAATGAAGGAGCGATTCTTTTTAGTTGTTATGAAGAACTTAGCGGGGTTATTTAGTTTTCAGTCGCGGTTGCAGTCGCAATCACAGTCGCAGTCACAGTCGCAGTTTTCAGTTTTTCCTTTGACGGATTTTATATTTGTTGGGCTTCGACTTCGCTCAGCCTGACAGAGACAAAAGATATTGAGAACATGATTATCATCCTGAGCGAAGTCGAAGGCTCGTTTTACGTTTATTTCTGGTTGTATTATTTCATACGATGAAATTCCGTCGTACAAGTAACCCCGACAGGTTTCTAAAACCTGTCGGGTTAAATTATGCCTAAAAATTACCTAATTGTCAAATTGACACATTCTCTAATTTAAATGTAATTTGTTACAATAAAATAAATTTTTATATATTTGATTATAGATATTCGTTTTTTAATGCCTTGTAAATTATCAAATTATAAATTTCAAAGGCTTCATAAAACGATTTTTTTGTAAAAAATGGCACTCCCAAATTGTTGTTTTTTAGATTGCGGGGAATCTCACTAAACCGCTCAAGTAACCTACAGACAAAGACAAAATGACGAAATGTATCATTAGAATTTTAGTTGTATCGATTCTCTTTTTTCCCGCGATTATTAATGCCCAAATTAAAAAAATTGGGGTTCCGTTTATTACTAATTATAATCCGAAAACGTATAAGGCCGCTTCAGAAAACTGGGATGTTTTGCAGGATTCCAAGGGAATGATGTTTTTTGCGAATCATTTCGGAATCATGCAGTTTGACGGCGTAAGATGGAATATTGTGACCCAGCCGGAAAATAAAAGTATGGTTCGCTCGCTTGCGATTGATAAAAAAGATAAGATTTATGTTGGCGCGCAGGGCGATTTTGGATTTGTTGTTCAGTTGGCAAACGGGCAATATAAATACACGTCTTTGGTAAAATTACTTCCGGATTCGGCACGAAATTTTGGCGATGTTTTGCATACTATTTTGCTCAATAATGAGGTCGTTTTTTTTTCAAGTGATAAAATATTCATTTATAAAAACAATAAAATCAAAGTAGTACAATCTCACTCGAACTTTGATGAGTTTTTTAAAGTCAATTCGAATATTTACGTTTTAGATAATGCAAAAGGTTTACTGCAGCTAAAAGACGATGTTTTAACTGAGGTGAAAAACGGGCAGAAATTTGCCGGAATGAAAATTCGTAAAGCCTTTCAAACCAAAAACGGTTTAATGCTGCTCACCCAAAAAAACGGACTTTTTATTTATGAAAATGATCAGATAAAACCTTTTGTAACCGAAGCGGATAATCTGCTAAAACAAAACCAGATTTCGACCGCGATTTTACTTTCTGATGGCTACTACGGAATTGGAACACGTCAATCCGGATTGGTGGTTATCGACAGCTCAGGACATTTGATTCAGCACATTAACAAACAAATGGGTTTGCAAAATGAATATGTTACGAATTTAAAAACCGATAAAGAAGGCAATTTGTGGGTAACTTTAAAAGAAGGAATTTCGCTGATTCAGATTGCTTCGCCCTTGTCGAGAATATTGGATACTTCAAATTCTGAAACCAAAATTTATTGCAGTCAGATTTATCAGAATAAATTGTATATCGCGACAGATAATGGTTTGTTTTGGATGGATTGGGAAGCGTATAAAAACGGAAACAGAGAAAACGCACACTTTCAACACATTTCAGGAATGTCTGAAAACGTTTGGAATGTGGGTGTTTTTGGGAATTCGCTTCTGGCTTTCGAAAAAAACGGAATATTTGAGGTTACCGGAAATTCGGCAAAATTATTAGCCAAAACCGATGGCGCCTGGCAAGGAGTCTTGATTCCGAATCGTCCTGATTTACTATTAGTTGGCGGTTATAACGGATTGTATATTCTGAAGAAAATCAATAATTCCTGGGTTTATCAAAATAAAATTAAAGGTTTTCGCGAAAGCAGTCGTGTAATTGTATCCGATGCAGCAGGTTATATCTGGATTGCACATGGTTATAAGGGTATTTATAAACTAAAGTTTAATAACAAATTTGATGATGTTGCCAGCGTTCAGTTTTTTAATCAGGCAGATGGTTTTCCGTCGAGTCTGTTTCTAAATACCTTTAAAATCAACAATCAGATTCTTTTTGGGACAACAAAAGGCGTTTACAAGCAAGATTCTCATTCGAAGAAAATGATTCCCGATTCTGATTTTAAGAAATATCTTGGAACAGAAAATCATATTCGTTTGCTCAAGGCAGATAATCAAAACAATATCTGGTACGTTTCCGGAGAAAATACCGGAAAAATGACGCAGAAAAATGGCGGTTTTGCTGTCGAAGAATTGCCTTTTAGAAAGTTGCGATATTTATACGTTCCGGGTTTCGAGAATATTCAGACTACGGCAAACGGCGATGTTTTCTTTGGAACGCAGGACGGACTAATTCACTACAATGCTATTAAAAATAAAACGTATCAGTCTAAATATAAAGCGGTTATTTCTGAAGTAAAATGCATTTTCCCAAAAGACAGTTTATTGTTTTCAAGCCGATATGATGTGCTTTCCAATAATGTAAAAGGGGATGATGAAGGATTTTGCCCGGATTTATCGTATTCAAATAACGCTTTGCATTTTTCGTTTGCGTCACTTTTTTATGATGAAGCCGATGCCACAAAATACGAATATTGGCTGGAAGGTTTTGAACCAAAATGGTCAGAATATACCTTGCAGACGGAGAAAGAATATACCAATTTACCGGAAAACGAATATGTTTTTCACGTAAGGGCAAAAAACATTTACGATGTTGTCAGCGAAGAAGCCGTTTTTAAATTTGAAATTTCACCGCCTTGGTACAGAACAAGTTGGGCTTATATTTTGTACTTGCTTCTTTTTGGTGTTTTGATTTATGCGATTATCAAATACCAAAAAAATCTGGCAGAACGGGACCGCGAACAATTAATCCTGAGTCAGGAAAAAGAATTACTGCAAAATCGTGCCGAATTGAACGAGCAAAAACTGGCATTGGAACAGGAAAATATGGCCATTATGCGCGAAAATCTTGAAGCTACGATCAATCTGAAAAATGCAAAAGTGGCTTCGAATACTGTTAACTTGATTCATTTAAATGAAATTCTGCTTTCGATAAAAGAACTGATCGGGCAGATTGATAAGAAGAACGAACCGAATGTCAACTTTAGTTTATTGACGAAGATAAACCGAATTATTGATCATGAACTTCAGGGAGATCAGCATTGGAACGAGTTTGAAGAAATTTTCAATCAGCTTCATGATAATTTTATGCAGCGTTTAAAAACAAGTTTCCCGGAACTGACACCGCGTGATATGCGATTGTGCGCTTATTTGCGAATGAATTTCAATACTAAGGAAATCGCGCCGCTTTTGGGAATTTCGGTAAGAGGCGTTGAAGATACCAGATATCGCATTCGCAAGAAATTGCAGCTTCCTTCTGATGCGAATATTACGGAGTTTATTTTGAATTTTTAGATATGTGATAAAATATTTGCCACAGATTAAAAGATTAAAAAGATTTTATCTCATGCAGGTTCAACACATTTTTGTTTCACGCAGATTTAAAAAGATTCAAGCAGATGTGCGCAGATGATCATTCAAATTTAAATCTGCTCAATCTGCCAAATCTGCGAGAATATTTTTTTACGCAGATTTCATCTTCATTTTGTCATTTCGACGGAGGAGAAATCGCATAAAGTAAGGACATACAGCTTGTTGCTCTCTGGATGTGATTTACTTCGTCTGTTCGCTATCGCTCGAATCTCCTCCGTCGAAATGACAAACAAGACTTTAATACGCTATGTGTTAGAAATAAGTTTCTTTCAATATTCTTTTTTTTATTAGCAATAACCTATGTTTCTATGTGTTTAAATTTCTCTCGCAGATTTCGCAGATCACGCAGATTTTCTTTAATCCGTGAATTTTTTGGCTACTGTTTTAGTACGCATTCTTACAAAAAAACTATCTGCTATCACTTCAAAACCACCGCAAACACTGAATTTTTACTATCAGTAAAATCCTAAGTAGTTTTACGCTTTTTGACGCCTAATTATTACATTTTTTTATAAACACCGTAGTCAAACCGTACCTAAAAATTGACATCTTCGGTAGTTTATTTGTTAATATTGTCATCTTATTAATACAATATGAATCTGTTTTTTGAAAAATAGAAGATTTATTTTGTTAATAAGCTTTACTAACAAAAAAACAAAAAAATGAAACAAAAAGACTTTTTTTCCGGCCGACCACCGGGAAGCAATTATTATTTTTTAAAGAGGTGCATTATTCTAATCTTATTTTTTCTTACACCTTTTTTTAAACTTCAGGCGCAATGCAACACTTTAATTTGGGCCGATGAGTTTAACGGAACAACGGTAGATTTGACCAAATGGCAAAGCATTTCCGGAAACGGCTGTCCTTCGCTTTGCGGATTTGGAAATGCAGAAGCACAGCGTTACGATCCTAATCAGGCGACAATTGTAAAGGAAGGCACAAACAGTTATTTGAATATTCAGGCGAAATACGAGCCGAGTTCGCAATTTCCGCAACAGCCTTATGCATCTGCAAAACTAACTACAGAAGGCAAATACGCTATAAAGTACGGAAGAATTGAAGCCCGCATGAAATTATCAAGCGGAATGGGAGCGTGGCCGGCATTTTGGATGTTGCCTGCAGGAACTTCAAACTGGCCTTTTACAGGCGAAATTGACATCATGGAAGCCAAACACCGAAATCCAAAATCGATAGACGGAACCATTCATTACGATGGGGGCGGGTATCATTATACAGGCAGAAGTTATTCCTCTCCAACAGATTTATCGACAGAATTTCACGTGTACGCGGTAGAATGGGGACCAAATATTATTAAATGGTTTATTGACGGAAATTTGTTTCATACTGCGACGCCACAAACAACTGTAAATGGCGGATGGCCGTTTAACGATCAGCAGTTTTATATTATTCTGAATCTGGCTGTGGGTAGTTTAGGAACGCCTTATACAAGTGTAAACGGCGCTGGTGTTGAACCAATTCCGGCTGATTTTCCGGCAAAATTGCAAGTTGATTATGTGCGCGTTTACAGCGGAAGTTTTACTTACGGGGTTTTGGGCGATGCAACGGTTTATAATAACGAAACAGGAAAAAGCTATTCGATCAATGCAATTCCGGGCGCGACATACAACTGGACGGTTCCGGCGGGTGCGACAATTGCTTCGGGACAGGGAACCAATACAATTACGGTAAATTGGGGAACTTCGGGAGGAGATGTGGCTGTGGCGACAACTGTTTCAGGATGTACTTCTAATACCTATAAACTGGCGGTAAAAACCGAAGCGCCTTTGCCTGTTGAAAGAATTTACGAAGATTTTCAATCGAACCGAAATGTAGTTTACGGAAACAAAACGGGAGTTTTAACAGAAGCCGTTGCCAATCCATCGGCTACAGGAATTAATACTTCGGCATCGGTGGGGAGATATGTTCGTAACGCTTCTGAATTGTATGATGTTTTGAATATAAAAAATGTAACCATCAGCAATGCAAATGATTATGTATACGGAAGAAAAAAACTTTCTTTTGATATTTATACTTCTGCGCCTGTTGGAACTAAAATATCTATGCAATTAGAAAATAGTTTAGTAACAACGGCAACCAATTTTCCGTCAGGAAGACACAGCGGTTACAAAGCCACTACAACGGTTCAGAATAAATGGGAAACGATTGAATTTGAATTTGAAAAAGTAATTGATCCAAACACCAGTGCTTTAACAATCAATAATGTAGTTTTTCTGTTTGAATCCAATTCAAATTCAGGAGCGACGTATTATTTTGATAATCTGCTGACAAAAGCCGCGCCGGAAAAACCAATTATTGCAACGGACGTTTTGCAAAACTATGACGGAATCAATAAAATAATTAAAGGAACTACAACCGGAGTTTATTCTGTAGTGGCAAATCCCGGAGCTAATTCGGTGAATTCGTCTGCAAATGTGGCACGTTACGTTCGAAATGTAACTGAACAATATGATGTCTTATTTTTCAACACACAAAGTACCATTGAAGATGCAGGTTTACTAAAAAACCAGACGAATAAAATCATGATCGATGTGTATACATCGGCGCCAATTGGTACGGTTGTAAGTCTGAATTTAGAGAATAGTGCGACATCGCTTCCGGCTAATTTTCCAACAGGAAGAAACAGTAATTATGTCGCGATTACCACCAAGCAAAATCAATGGGAAACGCTGACATTTTATTATAATTCAAGTCCGGATTTAGGAACTTCAAATCTGGCGGTCAACCAAATGGTGATTCTGGCAAATTCAGGTTCTTATACAAATGATACTTATTATTTTGATAATATCAGAATTGGTACAACCAAATTACCGGATACTTTTACGCCGGGTGTTGTATATGAAGATTATCAAAACACACACAATATTACCTTTAGAGATGCCATCGGAACGTATACGGCAAACGCTGCAAATCCAAACGCAAGCGGCATCAATACCTCTTCAAATGTTGGGCGTTATGTTCGAAAATCAACTGAATTGTATGATAACTTTTCGTTCAATACGACTTTAACGAACATAGCAGATTTCAAAAGCGGAACTAAAAAATTCGCCATGGATGTTTATACTTCTGCACCTGTGGGATCTATCATTTCGTGGCAGGCAGAAAGCAGCGCTTCGATTCCGTCAAATTATCCTGCGGGGCGACACAGTATATATCAGGGTGTTGTAAAACAAAGCAATGCTTGGCATACCGTGACTTTTACATACGCCAGTTCGCCTGATGCTTCGACATTAGACAGCGAAGTCAATCGTTTTGTTTTCTTGTTAGAACCGGGAACAAATTCTGGAAATACGTATTATTTTGATAATATCAGAGCGGTAAATTTAGTGGGTACAGAAAATCCTCCGGCAACTTTACCATCGCCATGGATTAGTCAGGATTTGGGTGCTGTAGCTCCGGCTGGAGAAGCAACGCACGCCAATGGAACTTTTACCATAAAAGGTTCAGGAGCGGATATTTGGGAATCGAGCGATCAGTTTCAATTTGTAAATCAATCCATTACTGGCGATGCCGAAATTATTGCGAGAGTAAATTCATTGACCAATACCAATACATATGCAAAAGCAGGAGTAATGTTTCGTGAAACGCTTACACCAACTTCTAAACACGCAATGACCACAATTACGGCTGCGGCAGGAGTGGAGTTTTTATCAAGAGATGCAGTTTCGGTGGCAACCATTCAGCAGGGAGCGGCGGGTACGACTCCAAAATGGCTTCGTATTGTTCGTGCAGGAAATGTATTTACATCTTATACATCAGATAACGGTACAACCTGGACGCAACTGGGAACGCCAAGAACAATCGCGATGGCCAGCACCATTTATGTGGGAATGGCGGTTACTTCCCATGCAAATGGAACTTTGGCAACAGGAGTTTTCAGCGATGTTATTGTTAGAAATATTACGCCTCCAAACAACAATGTTAATTTGGCTTTAGCCAAAACAGCAACAGCTTCTACAGAAGAAAATGCCACTTATACTTCGGCGAAAGCCACAGACGGCGACGCTACAACCACAAGATGGGCGAGTAGTTTTGCCAACGCAAGCGAATGGATTTATGTTGATTTAGGAAGCAATTACAACATTAACCGCGTGGTTTTAAAATGGGAAGCGGCTTTTGCAACACAATACAAAGTACAGATTTCCACCGATAATGTTTTCACAGAAAATGAAACGGTAAACACCCAAACGGCAAGCGATGGCGGAACTGATGATTTAGCATTAAGCGGAACAGGAAGATACATTCGAATTTTATGTACCGCAAAAGCTTTGGCGCCTTACGGATATTCTTTGTTTGAAATTGAAGCTTACGGAAGTGCATCAACAGCCAAAAAAGCAAATGTTGTCGAAGAAACCGAACTTACTAATACAGATTTTGTTATGTATCCAAATCCTGCCAGTAACTCCATTCAGGTTTCGGTACCGGAGAAATTAGACCACAAAGTCATTACGATTTATGATAATTCAGGAACAGTAATTATTCAAAGTAAAATTGATGCTGATGTTCGTGAAAGCGTGATTGACATTAGCCGACTCACAAGAGGAATTTACATTCTGAATTTTAAATCAGATCAAAAAAGCTGGACTAAAAAACTGATTAAGCAATAATTATAAGCCGTTGGGTGTAATGTGTTTTTAAAAATTTTTCGCGAATGATCAAACCGGAATTTAAATTTAAAAGGATAGCACCAAACCATTACGCCTGACGGACATAATTTATTTTGATTTGGAAAACCTATTTAAGCAACCCCAAAATAATTTAGATATGAATAAAATTAAACTTAAAGTAATTTGTTTTTTGACAACACTGTTTCTGGTGTTCTCCAATTTGATGTATGGACAGGGCGCCATACCTTTTACAATCACAAATAGTTCTACATTTAATGACAGCGAATTGTACGTTGCCATTGTGGGAATCGATTATACAACCGGAAATCACGTTTGGGTCAATGCCAAAACGAGTCAGGTTTTACCCATGAGTCCATCTTATAATACTGTTACCGGACCCACAATTGGCGGGAATACCGGACCGGGACAAAATTCAAAATATGCGGCTTGTTTTACCAAGCTGAGTGAAATTCCGAACAAAACCTTCACATTGCCATTAATCGCGGGCTGCAGGGTTTTTATTGCCAAAGGACAACAGTTGTATTTTTACTTTTTTGGTGCCAATGGAGCGCCTTCAGGATATACTTCGCCAAACCCTTTGAATGTTACAGATCCAAATCAGGGAATTTTATATGAAATCATTGAATTGACGAATAATCAATACGGTTTCTTTGGAAATCCTTCGCGAGTGGATTCGTATAAATACCCAATGGGACTTGAATTATTTGGTGCAAACGGATATCAGAAAAAAGTAGGTGAACTTAAAAAACACGCTGATATTGTGGCTGCTTTTAAAGCCAATGTTCCAGCAGAATTTCAAGGTTGTGTGAATGATGCAACGGGCGAAATTACGGCTCCGTCAAAAACACCGGCTTTTGCAGATGGTTCAGGAGGAACTTCTGTTGGTCCTCAGGCCAATTACTTGAAGTCTTATATTGATGCCATTTGGAACAAATATAAAAATGAAGATTTAATTTTTTACGCCGGAGATGCCGGAGTTTTTAAAGGAAGAGTGATTGGCGAACAGCTGGAAATGGTAGGTCAATCAGGTGGTTTTGTTGGCCGTACGGGACGTGTTCAAAATCGCCCGACAACTCAGGAAGCACTTGAAGGAAAAGGTGTTCTGGACAGAAGACTGGTTGACGGAGATCTTGATCTTGTGATTCAGGCGCAATTAACGGCGGCAATTAACAGACATGTTGTGAATACGACAACGCCAAATCCGGGTCAGCAAAACTGGTACGATGCTTCAAAATTTTATCAGGTAAACCCAACGAACCATTATTCTAAATTTTGGCATTTACCGGGCATCAGCATTGATAATTTAGCGTATGGATTTGCTTATGATGATGTGGCCGATCAGTCGCCATCCTTGCATTCGCCTCAGCCAACAAAAGTAATTGCTGTTTTTGGAGGATATGCCGGAACAGTGCCTTCGGTTCCTGCAACTACAGATGTAATTACGGTTTATAAAGATTGCAACTACACCGGATTTTCCGGAGGATTAACGATTGGTGATTATAATCTGGCTCGTTTGAATACGTTGGGCGTTTTAAACGATGATATTTCTTCACTTAGAGTAGCAAAAGGTTTTCAGGCGATTTTGTATCAGGATGATAATTTTACCGGAGCTTCAACCGTAATTAATTCTGATAATACTTGTCTGAATACAACCTGGAATGACAAAGTAACTTCTATTCGTATTTTGGCAAACGGCGTTACGACTTTAGGAAATCAGACTTTCTTTTTGCAAAACAGAAACAGCAATCTCAATATGGATGTCTGGAATGCCAGTACGGCAAACGCTGCAAATGTTGCGCAGGGAACTCCAAACGGTGCCAATAACCAAAAATTCACCTTCACACACTTAGGCGACGGATTGTATAAAATCATCGCCAACCACAGCGGTCAGTCATTAGACATACATAATTTTAGTAAAGATAATGGTGCCAATGTAGAGCAATATCCATACAATGCTACACCAAATCAGCAATTTATATTGGTTGCTACAGGCGACGGATTTTATAAACTTGTAGTGAGAAACAGCGGTAAGCTTGTAGAAGTTGCCGGTGCAAGTACTACAAATGGTGCCAATGTACAGCTATGGCAGGATAACGGGCAAACTTGCGCGCAATGGAAACTGGTTCCGGCGACAAGTTCTCAAACTTCGGTTTTAATTCAGGCAGAAGATTATTCGGCAATGAATGGTATTCAGGTGGAAGCTACGACAGATACAGGCGGAGGTTCGAATGTTGGTTATACCGAAACAGGAGACTGGTTGGCGTATAACAGCATCAATTTTCCAACAACAGGTTCTTATTTAATCGAATACCGAGTAGCAAGTGCTATTGCGGGAGGTAAATTATCTTCTGATTTAAATGGCGGAACTATTGTTTTAGGAACTGTCGATATTCCGAATACCGGAGGATGGCAAAACTGGCAAACGGTTTCTCAAACAGTAAACGTAAATGCAGGAACGTACAATTTCGGAATCTATATTCAGAATACGGGAATGAACATCAACTGGATTAAAATTACAAAAACAGGTGCAGGTTTAGCGGCAAAAACGCTTTCGACAGAAACCATTCAGGAAGAATCAAATACGGTTTTGAATGTCTATCCAAGTCCGGCAGAAAACACGCTTTACCTTACAACTTCGGTAAGCAATGAAAACGCCAGTATTGTAGATTCTCAAACGGGAGCTACGGTTTCAACGCAAAAAATTAATAACAATAGTGTAGATGTTTCGCAATTGAGAAAAGGAATTTACCTGATTGTTTTAGAAAAAGACGGTCAAAAAACGGTGAAGCGTTTTATAAAGAAATAAGAGATTTTAGCTTGTAGACTTTAGATTTTAATCCAATCTAAAGCTGCAATCAGAAAGATTTTAGATTTAAAAGACTTTAGGTTTTAGATCCCGACCAATCTAAAATCTAAAGTCTAAAATCTACAATTCCAATTATCCCCATTATTTATTAATCTATTAAACAAATTACTATGAAAAACAATTACAAAACGATCCAGTTATCATGGATCTTAATTTTGGTTCTGGGTGTTTGCAATTTAGCTGTCGCTCAAAAAAAAGTAATCGCTTATATTCCCAACTGGATTGACCTCAATTCATTTTCGAGCACTATTCAGTACAGCAAATTAACGCACATTAATATTGCGTTTGAAAATCCGGATGCCAACGGATATTTGACTTTCAATTCAGGATCGAATACCATTATTAATGCAGCACACGCACAAAATATCAAAGTTTTTGTTTCTCTTGGTGGAGGATCAGTTTCTGAAGGCGGCGCAATTAGAGATAATTATTTTAATCTGATTACGCCTGCCAACAGAACAGCTTTCATCCAAAAATTATATGATTACGTGGTAGCGCATAATTTTGACGGAATTGATGTTGATCTTGAAGGTCCGGCAATTAATGGCGATTACGGTGGATTTGTTATTGCTTTGGCAAACAAATTACATGCAAATGGCAAATTGATTTCGGCTGCACTTTCGGAAGGATACGGCGGAGCCAATGTGCCATCGTCTACTTTTGCAGCTTATGACTGGATCAATATTATGGCCTATGATGCAACAGGACCTTGGGCACCTGGAAATCCTGGACAGCATTCTCCGTACAGTATGGCGGTAAATCAGTTTAATTACTGGACAGGAAGAGGTTTGCCGGCAAGCAAAGCTATTATCGGACTTCCGTTTTATGGTTATGGTTTTGGAGCTTCTGCCAATCAGGGAATTTCTTATGCAAATATCGTAGCGCAATATCCGGGAGCTGAAAATCAGGATCAGGTAGGAAATACGATTTATTATAACGGAATTCCAACTATTAAAGCAAAAACAACTTTCGCCATTCAAAATGCGGGCGGTGTTATGATTTGGGAATTATCTCAGGATGCGACTGGATCTAAATCATTATTAACAGCCGTAAATCAGGTTATTACAGGAAGTAATCCGCCAGTGGGTACAGGTACTTTAATTCAGGCAGAAAATTACTCTTCCATGAGTGGTATTCAAACTGAAGGTACGACAGACACGGGTGGAGGTTTAAATGTAGGTTACGCAGATACTGGCGATTGGTTAGCGTATTACAATGTTAATTTCCCAACTTCAGGAAATTATGTTATTGAATACAGAGTGGCAAGTGCTGTTTCAGGCGGAAGATTATCTTCTGATTTAAGTGCCGGAACCATTCAGCTTGGCGCTGTTAATGTTCCCAATACCGGAGGATGGCAAAACTGGCAGACCATTACTCAAACCGTAAATGTAAATGCCGGAACATACAATTTCGGGATATATGTTCAAAATACAGGTTTTAATCTAAATTGGTTCAGAATTACGAAATCAGCTTCAGCTTTGGCAGCAAAATCAGCTGCAACAGATAAAATTGAAAGTCTGACCGTTTATCCAAGTCCAACAGAAAATGAACTTTTCTTTTCTGCAGAAATTTCAGGAGCAAACATAAGTGTTATCAATTCTCAGGATGGCGCTACGGTTTCTTCACAAAAAGCCAACAGTAATAGTATTGATGTTGCTGGTTTAAAAAGTGGAATTTATTTGATTTTGGTAGAAAAAGACGGAATTAAAACGGTGAGACGTTTTATTAAAAAATAAGCATGAAGAAATATATACAAGTCTTAAGTAATTCAAAGTTACTGATACTAACATTTATTTTCTTTGGTTTAAGCGGTCAGGCTCAGGTGATAATGTTTGATGATTTTAATTATTCAGGCAATACAGATCCGCAATTGGCATCGTTTAACAAATGGCAAATTATTAATGGCGTAAGTGGACCTCCGGAAGGAGCCACTTACAGCCGTAATAACGTCAATTTTATTACAGACCCGAATGACGCATCGAATAAGTTAATGACTTTGAAAACTACTGTTAATGGTCAGTCAAAAGCGATAACACATTCCAGAATAGAAAGTTCGTATGAATATTTTGAGGGAACTTATGCTTCAAGAGTCTATTTATCAGATGAAGCTTTTGCAAGTAAAGATGCCAATATACAGACCTTTTTTACGATTGTAAGTTCAAGTCTTGCTCAGGATGGTTCGAAATATAGTGAACTGGATATAATAGAATATATGGCTGCTGATAAATGGGGTGTTTCTCCAGATAACAGAGTTGGCTATACAACTTCCTATCACAAATATATTGCAAATCCGTGGACACCCTGGAAAACCTATTCTACCCAGCAAAAATCATTAGCCGGGTGGCATACTTTTATTGCTACTTGTACAGATGGCGTTAACATTAGATACTATATGGATAACACGCTTATTGCAAGTCATTCTGTTACTGATAATGAAACTCAGGCAGGTCTTTCGGTTTATCCCCGAAGCAATATGCAGGTGGCATTCGCCAATTGGATCTGGAATAATGTTTTAGGAACCAGTAATGCTAACAGAGAGAATACTTTCATGACAGATTGGGTTTTGTATTATAAGAATACGGCATTAGATCTGACTCAGATTAATACTTTGGTTGCTAATTATAAAGCACAAGGATTGAAAAGAAGAAATCTGGCCGGACAAACATTTTATGAAACACCGCAAAATGGTGTTGCGACAGTTTATAAGGATTGTAATTATGGCGGACAAGCGGTTAGTTTACCAATCGGGAATTATACTTTAAGTCAACTGCAGGCAAAAGGAATTTTAGATAATGATATTTCTTCGCTTAAAGTTCAAAATGGTTATGAAGTAGTGCTTTACGCAAATGATAACTTTTCCGGTTCTTCTGTAACGAGTACTTCAGATGATACTTGTCTGGTAGATAATAATTTTAATGATACAGCGACTTCGTTAAGAGTTAGAGCAGTAACCAATTCTTCTTCAATATTAATAGAAGCTGAGAGTTATGCCAACATGAGCGGAATTCAAACCGAAGCAACTACAGATACCGGCGGAGGATTAAATGTAGGTTATGCAGATACAGGTGACTGGCTGTCTTATAATAATATTAATTTTCCAACATCCGGTTCTTATTTGATTGAGTACAGAGTAGCAAGTGGTGTTAACGGAGCAATTATTTCTTCGGATTTAAGTGCCGGAACAATTCAGTTAGGTGCTGTAAATATTCCGAATACCGGAGGATGGCAAAACTGGCAAACGGTATCCCAAACTGTAAATGTAAACGCGGGAACGTATAATTTCGGAATCTATATTCAGAATACCGGTGTCAATATCAACTGGATCAGAATCACGAAATCGGCTTCAGCTTTGGCAGCGAAATCTACTTTAACAGATAAAATTGAAAATCTGACGGTTCATCCAAATCCAACAGAAGACGAACTTTTCTTTTCTGCAGAAATTTCAGGAGCAAACATCAGCATTATCAATTCTCAGGACGGCGCTACAGTTTTATCACAAAAAGCCAATAGTAACAGTATTAATGTTGCAGGTTTAAAAAGTGGAATTTATTTGATTTTAGTCGAAAAAGACGGAATCAAAACTGTGAGACGTTTTATTAAAAAATAAGTTTTTAAGTTTTAACCGTAAAGTTCGCAAAGATGTTTTTAAATCTCGCAAAGACGCGAAGGCGCAAAGTTTTTTCTTAACGCTTTTTTACTTTGCGACTCTGCGACTTTGCGAGAAATAAGTTAGCGTGCCTTGCGTAAAACTTAGCGCTCTTTGCGGTTAATACTTTGGCAAATATCGTAACCCCAAACCTCAAATATAATATGAAAAACAATTACAGATTTCGTTTTAGTTTACTCTTATTTATTGCGTTTAGCAGTTTTGCTGTCGCACAAACCTCTTTAGGTTCGAGTAAAACGTTTATGAACAATTTAAAAAACGGACAGGCAAGTGCGACTTCAAAAAGTACTGGCGAGAAAACCGTTTTGCTTCAGGCGGAGCATAAAAATTTCAATGGAAAAATCAATTACAAGCAATCAAATGCTTCTCTTGAGTTTTTGATTGGAGAAATTGCAAATGTCCCTGAATCTTCTTTTTACATCAAAGTGATGGACAAATCGCTGGAAGGACATATTATTCTAAAGAACACAAAAGAAGCTTATAAATATTATTCTGATGCAAAAGGAAATGCTTTTGTATCTAAAGTAGATATCAATACGCTGATTTGCGTGAATTATGAAAATGTTCCTGAAAAAGACAAAACGACAAGTAAAGCCGCCGCGGCACAAATTGCTCCGGCATTGCTAAATTTGCAAAGTTTACCGGGCGCGGCAGGTTGTGTCTTTTTAGATTTTGACGGTTATAACATGCCGGCAGGAAATCTTTGGAACAACGGAAACGCCATTAATGCAGCACCATCCGGAATGAGCGATGCAGATGTACAGCAGCATTGGGAAGTAGTTGCAGAAGATTACAGACCTTTTAATTTGAATGTTACAACAAGTGAAGCTGTTTTTAACTCTTATCCAAGAAACAGAAGAATGCGTGTGGTGGTAACTCCAACCAATACAGCGGCCCCGGGGGCGGGAGGTGTTGCGTATATTGGTTCCTTCAATTGGGACAATGATGTGCCTTGCTGGGTATTTATTACTTCAGGTAAATCGGGTGGAGATGCCTCTGCGCATGAAGTTGGGCATACTTTCGACTTAGGTCATGACGGTCGTACCAATCCTGCCGAAGATTATTTCGTAGGAATCAACAATACTTCTTGGGCGCCAATTATGGGTGCCGGATATTACAGACCTGTAGTACAATGGAGCAAAGGCGAATACGATTATGCCAATAACAAACAAGATGATGTTGCGACTATTGCAGGTACTAAATTTGGAGTAGGCTACAGAGGCGACGATTACGGAAACACTACGGCTTCTGCAGCAACTTTAGACTATAACGGAAGCGGCGCCATCAACCAGAAAAACGGAATTATTTCCAGTGAGGCTGATTATGATTTCTTTACGTTTACAACTGGCGGAGGAAATGTTTCGATCAATGCCAATACGGTTGGAAGAGACGGAAATTTACACCTTTTATTAAGATTGTACAACTCGGCAGGAGCAGAGATGGGAACGTACTGGAACTCTGATCCGTTTGCTTTGAATGCTTCAATGAATGTGAATTTGCCAGCCGGAAAATACTTTATTGGCGTTGATGGAAATGGTGCAGGAAGTGCGGGTTATGGCGGATATTCGGCGTATGGTTCTATCGGAAGTTATTCGATTACAGGAACAATTCCGCCGGGAGGAAATATAGCTGCTTCAACAGATGTAATTACGGTTTATAAAGATTGTAATTACACAGGATTTTCAGGCGGTTTAACGATTGGTGATTATAATCTGGCACGTTTGAATTCGTTGGGCGTTTTAAATGATGATATTTCTTCACTTAGAATAACGCAGGGTTTTCAGGCAATTCTGTATCAGGATGATAATTTTACAGGAGCTTCAACGGTAATTAATTCTGATAATTCCTGTTTAAACACAACGTGGAATGATAAAGTAAGTTCGATTCGTATTTTGGCCAACGGCGTTACGACTTTAGGAAATCAAACTTTCTTTTTGCAAAACAGAAACAGCGGTTTAAATATGGATGTCTGGAATGCAAGTTTATCTAATGGTGCCAATGTTGCCCAAGGAAATGTAAATAGCGGAAATAATCAAAAGTTTACGTTTACACATTTGGGCGACGGATTGTATAAAATTATCGCCAATCACAGCGGACAATCATTAGACGTAAATAATTTTAATAAAGCCAATGGTGCCAATATAGAGCAATATCCGTACAACGGAACTACGAACCAACAATTTATTTTATTTGCTGCAGGTGACGGATTTTACAAAATTATTGCCAGACACAGCGGTAAAATTGTTGAGGTTGCAGGAGCAGGAACGGCAAATGGGGACAATGTTCAGCAATGGCAGGATAATGGCCAGACTTGCGGACAATGGAAATTAATCTCTACAACTGGCGCACAAGCTTCTACTTTAATTCAGGCAGAAGATTATACTGCGATGAACGGAATTCAAACTGAAGCCACTACAGATACAGGAGGAGGCTTAAATGTTGCTTATACAGATACAGGCGACTGGCTGGCGTATAACAATATCAATTTTCCAACAACCGGTTCGTATTTAATCGAATACAGAATTGCAAGTGCTGTGGCCGGAGCCAGAATATCATCTGACTTAAATGGCGGAACGATTATTTTAGGCAACGTTGATATTCCGAATACCGGAGGATGGCAAAACTGGCAGACCGTAACGCAAACCGTAAATGTAAATGCGGGAACGTACAGTTTTGGAATTTATATTCAAACCAGCGCTGTAAACATCAACTGGATCAGAATTACCAAAATTGGTGCTGCAGCAGCAAATCCTGTGGCTTCCTCTATTGTAAATGAAGAAAAAGAAGTGGAAACTGCATTTAATATCTATCCAAATCCGGTTACCGAGACACTGTTCTTTACCAGAGATGTTACAGGCGGAAATGTTAGTGTAGTAGATTCACAAACAGGAAATTTGGTTTTATCAAAAGAAATCAATGACAATAATTTAAATGTTTCTGACTTGAGAAAAGGGATTTATCTGATTGTTTTTGATAAAGACGGAACGAAAACTATAAAGCGTTTTATTAAAAAATAAAATTTAACCGCAAAGAACGCAAAGTTTTTTTATCTCCTATTGCGGTTAGTAAACACAAAGTTCGCAAAGCTTTATCAATACAAAGCTTTGTGGACTTTGCGTTTTTATAAATGTTGCCTAAAAAAAAACTTAGCGAACTCTGTGGTAAAATTTCACAAAGCTTAATTAATTTTTAAGAAGTAAAAAGTTAGTTATGAATAGCTCAAAAATTAAAAGGCTGTCGTAACTGACAGCCTTTTTGTATAAAAAAGAATTCGAAAAAGTTATCTATTTTTTTGTTTTGTCCAGTTCGCCAATAAACGGAATATCATCCTGAACTGCAGCTCGTATTGTGGTTTGAAAATATTGTTCCAGCTGAATGAATTTTGCCGCATTAATAGGGCCAATTGCTTTTTTGGCTTTGCCATAGGTTTTAGATAGAAGTTTTTCCAGATCGACATTGTTTTTCAAATTATTTTTTGCCAGTTCATCTGCTTTTTCATCTGTTATTTTATCATAATTGATAGCGTAATCGTTTATGATTTGAATTTTTTTCTGTCCCAACGTTTTACGTTCTGTTTCATAACTATCATAAACAGCCTGAAATGCTGTGGCTTGCGGTTCGGACAAATTCAGATAATCTTTTATAATATCTCCTTTAGATTTTCCGTAAAGGCTTTGAAGAATTGCCACATCGTCTGCCGATTGCGCAGATAGGAAAGTAGAAACAAGAAGGGCTGACAATAGAAATAATTTTTTCATAGTTTGTAGTTTATTTTAGTTGAAAAACATTTGATGGTTATTTTTTATTTACTGAAATCATAACTTAGAGTTGCACCCAAACCAAATTGAAATGTTGAAACATAATCAGTTACACCAACAAGTCCGTAATAGGTCCAGTAATAGCTATTACCCACTGCAGCAGACATCGATTGTAAATAAGCATTTAGGTTTATAGAAATTGGTGAGCTTGTTGTAATTTTTACCCCTAATTTTGCTTCCCAGGCAAAATAGGTTCCGGAGCCGCTTTGTGGGGTTTCTAAAATTGCAACACCAGCTCCCGCTCCAAGGTAAGGAAGCAATTTATCAGAACCGGCATTAAAATAATGTGTATAATCAACTAAAATATAGTTTATTGCACCTTTGTCATCTCCAGCATTTATTTGGTTTCCAAGCGGACCATATAGAGGCAATTTAGTATCCAATCTGTTGTATTTTAATTCTACAGAGCTATTGTCTATAAAAAAATACTCGAAACCTATACCATATTCAAAACCGTCTTCTACATAACCGTAGGTATCATCATATTCTACTTTATCCTGAAAGGCATAACCGCCATATAAATTAAGCAGAAATGAATTTGAAGTTTGTGCTTTTGCAAAAAATGAAAATAAAAAAACAACGAGAAATAAATTATACTTTTTCATAATTTTAGCTTTTTAATTTGATTTGTAATTACTTGGGGTCAAAAGGCTTAACCGGGTATTTAAAATGATAAACCAAAATTAATTTTACTTTATTAAAAAAAATGTTTAAACGCTGTAAGTTGGTTTCACTTTAGAAAATGAAACAAGATTGTAGTTGAATTCGTTCAATAGAAAGAACGAAAAAAGCCCGTTTCAAATAAAAGAAACGGGCTTTTTCCTATAGTTAAGTTTAATAATAACAAATGTTTCAGGCAGTGACTGAAAATGTCCTGCAGTATTCTTTTATATTTTCTCTAACTGACCTAAATTCCTGTAAAATGGCTTCTTCGGTTCCTGTTGCTTTTGCAGGATCATTAAAATTTTGATGGAACTTTTTTGCTTTTGTTGGAAAAAATGGACATCTCTCCCTGGCGTTATCACAAACCGTAAGTACAAAATCAAAGTCAATGCCTGCATATTCATCAATGTGATTTGAAGTATGTTTTGAAATATCTATTCCATCTTCTTTCGTTATTGCGATTGCTCTTGGATTTACTCCGTGAGTCTCAACGCCAGCGCTGTAAACTTCGGCTTTACTGCCTAAAAAATGTCTCAAATAACCTTCTGCAATCTGGCTTCTACAACTGTTTCCGGTGCAAAGCACTAAAATTTTCTTCATCATATTTTAAACAAATAACCAAATGATATTGATAATGCAAAACTTCGGCTCAAAGCCAAAAATAAGTTGCAACACAAAAACAGATGTTGTAATGATAATTGGTTTTTTATATTTGATAATTGTGTGCTGCATAATTAACAACAACCCGAATTTGGCGAACAGGAATTTGAAGAATCTCCTTGTAGCTGCGTTAATTTTATTTTTTGTTTTGGCTCGATTCCGCAAGCTTCCTGCGCCAGACAAGCAGTCGTTTTATTTTTGAGAATAAAATTTTCTCCATTAAATTCTAAATCATAACGACCGATAGTTTCGTTTTGATATTCTACTTCAATTTCAAAATCTTCAATTCCAAGTTTTTCTTCAGAAAGATTTATGATGTGTAAAAGTTTGCCCGGCTTTAAACGATGTTCATAATCATTGGCATTCCATAATTGAAAATTCACTGATTTTTCATTGCGTATGATGCCGCCGCAGTCGATAAAATTTTTAGTTGTAATTCCCACTTCTGTAACGTGAAAATGCTCAGGAACAAAAGTTCCGTTTTCCAGTTGAAAAGCTACGTTTTCTAAATTTGGAAGTATTGTTTTAATTTCTGATAATTTCATGATTTAACTTTTATAGTTATAATGCAATATTGCGATATAGTTGGATAAAAAAATGCTTTTAGCAGCATTTTTGGTCTTTTACAACTGAAATAATATTCGAGAAATAATCCTTTAGAATAGCAAAAGTATTTTCGTCAATGCAATAACAAATGGCGTTTCCCTCGATATTTCCTTTTATAAGACCTGCGTTTTTTAGTTCTTTTAAATGCTGAGAAACAGTAGGTTGGGCTAATGGCAATTCATTGACAATATCACCGCAAATGCATTCATTTACTTTCAAAAGATATTCAATGATCGCTATTCTGGCCGGATGTCCCAATGCTTTTGCAATGACAGCAATTTGGTTTTGCCTGTCTGTAAAATGATCTGTTTTAGTGGCTCCCATATTCTTATATTTTAATATCGCAATATTACGATAATAACTTTAAAAACAAAAGACATTTTAAAATTAATTTTAATATGAAATAAATAAACCTGTTTCAAATAAATGAAACAGGCTTTGAAATTGTGGAACTTTGGGGCGCATTCACAATTTATTATTTTGGTAATGTTGGTATAATAATTCGCCTTGTTGGCGTACTCAAAGTTTCTATAAAAGCCAGTAAATCACTTATTTCTTCTTTGTTTAAATCCAGTTTTTTAAGCATCGGATCTACTTTTGGAATCAGGGAATCGCGTGCTGTTCCCAGATATTTTTTCTGAACAGGAGAAGGATTTCCTCCATTATACAATTCGACAACATCTAATAGAGAAGGAAAATGTCCGTGATGCATCCACGGTTTTGTGTTAGCAACTTCACGAAGCGTTGGCGTTCTGAATTTTCCAATATCTTTTACATCTTTTGTCACATTATATCTTCCAAAATCTTCATTTTTTGTTCCGAATAAAGTCTGGCCGTCGTTATGAAATTGATTATCGCTAAAATAAGGCGTGTTATGACAATTGATGCATTGCGCTTTGGTTCTGAACAAATGCAATCCTTTGACTTGTTGATCTGTAAAAGCTTCGGATTTTCCGCTTACAAACTGATCAAATTTACTTTTCGGACTATTTATTGATCTTTCAAAAGTCGCAATCGCGTATTGAATTCGTTGCAGATTCACTTTTTTATCTCCAAAAGCAGCTTCAAAAAGTGGCTTATAACCTTTTACTTTTGCAATTTTATCAACGGCAATGGTTAGTTTTTCATTCATTTCAAGTGCGTCACCAATCGGGAATTGCGCCTGATCTTCAAGACTAGAAGCGCGTCCGTCCCAAAATAAAGTTTTCGCGTAGGCAGAATTTAAAATCGTCATCGAATTTCGTTTTCCTGTTTGGCGATCGTGACCAAAAGAACGCGTTAAATTATCTGTCCAGCCCAATTCAGGATTATGGCAGGAAGCACAGGCAATTTGTCCGCTCAGGGATAACCTCGGATCAAAAAACAATATTTTCCCCAACGCTTCTTTTTCCTTCGAATACGGATTGTAATCAGGATACGGAACTGCGGGCAAAACGCCAATATCCTGAAATTTAGACTTATCTACATTTTCATGCAATTCCGCAGCCGGCCATTTCGAAGAATCTCCGCTGGAATACAGTTTTCTTAATTCTGTAATATCGATATAATCCGGTTCTTCAACGCTTTTGTAAGCCGTTAAAATCAGGAGTAAGAATAAAGGGATTAGTATGGTTTTCAATTTTCGTTTTGTTTTATTTTATTTTGAGTGTTCAGTCTCGGTTTTTAGTCCCAGTTTTCAGTCTCAGTCTCAGTTTTCAGTCGCAGTCGCAGTCTCAGTTTTCGGTTTCCTGAACTTTGTCAAAGTTTAAAACTTTGACAAAGTTGACTTTCGTTTACAAGCTGCGACTGAAAACTGCGACTGAAAACTGAAAGCTGAAAACTTAAAGCGTAACCTCTTTAGGACATTCAATACTCAAAACCGCTGGTTTTGGATAAACTCTGTTGTTGTACATTCTGTATTGTGTCGAAACGGTTCCTCCAAAAAGTTTGTCGTTTGTTAGTTTTAATTCGAAAGAAATTTCAAATAAACCAGCGCTGATTTCTTTGTATGTTCCTTCTCCGGAAATGGCAATGATATGTGTATTTGTGGCACTGGATCCAATCGTTAAATCTTGTGGAATGACCAATACGGTTCCCTGTGTTTTGCTGTTTCCGTTTTCAGGGAAAAACTCTAAAGCAGAAGTAATATTAAAGCCCGGAGAAACGGCAGCAGAATTACTTTCGTTAGAAAACCACCTTTTTAAACCAAATGAGTTTACTGTATTTGCTCCGGTTGCAACATTAAATCCAACTTTGAAAGCATCGTAATAAACATCGTCATTTGGATTTGCTGTTCCTTTATCACTATATAAAATCGCATTTTCGTTGTCTTTGGTTACCACGACCGGAAAAGTTAAAGCATTGAAAGTTTGCCATGTACAAGTTCCGTTGTTATTAAACCAATGTTCGCCATAAGTCAGATAAAAGGCATTTGTTGGATCAGAGAATTTTGATGCCGGATAAGCGTTAATATCTCTTGGAGATTTTATTGGTTTTACAATAGTTAAGCCTGTATTTCCGGTCGCAACGTAATTTGGAATATTAATTAGGTTAATTTTTGATTCATAACGCGCATCATCATTTTGAATATCTTCTAATAGAGTCAAATGATACGTTATGGAGCTTCTGTTATCTCCAAAATCATCATGCGTTAAAGAATATTCAAAACCGTTTGTGAATTTAAAAATAGAAGCATTTTCAATTTCTGAAGGAATAAATCCGTTAGGGAAATTGACTTTAAAATCGATTTTTTCACCCATTTCTCCTTTTACAATGAAATCTTTTACAGGAAATGTATAGTAAGTAGTTGCTTCGCCTAAAGTGATGGTAAAAATATCATTTAAACCAGCTGTATTTAAATTTCCTATGTGGATATTTGAATCTGATGTATTTTCTAATTTTAAGGAAATAGTTTGTTTGTCTTTCCATCTTTTATCAAAAGATACATAAATCGTATCGGTTAACTTATTGCCTTGAAATAATAATTCACTCACAGGTTCTACCGTAAAAGTATCTGGATCTCCGGAAGTTGCAGTACTAAAATTAGCCGTTACAGGATTTTTTAAAGTCGATGAAGTTAGCGTAACCGGAACCTTCAATATTTTTACTGATTTATTTTCATACGCTGCAGATGGTATTATGGTTGTACTTACTGCAGGATATTCTAACGGTGCTCCGGCAGAATTTACCATAAAATTAAAACGTATAAAGGGATCAATGTTTTTCGATTCCAGTTTATAATCATCTTTAGAACAAGACGAAAATAAGATTACAATGAGGCTTAATGCGGATATAATTTTAATAAGATTCATTTTGTTTTAAGTTTGAGTTAAGACTTATATTTCTGCGGGGTATAGGTAATACGTATTTTAGAGATGGATAGTTTATACTGCAAACTAGAGAAATACAGCCATCATTGCGGGAAACATCTCTCCTGGTTCTGGCAATATCAAAGAAAAAATGCCCTTCAAAACAAAATTCTTTTCTGCGTTCCAGAAATAATGCTTCAGAAATATTGCTGTTATCAGTAAGTAAGGTAGCTTTTGCTCTGGCTCTGATGGTATTAATATCTTCTCTTGCCTGATCCGGATTATCCAACCCGATTGCAGCTTCGGCACGAATTAAATATTGCTCACTTAGCCTAAAAGCTACATAACCGGGATTATTCTGAAATTTTTTAGTAAAATTATAGTTTCGCGGAACCGTTTGTAAATTGACAATCGTTGGGATTGATTTTGTTAAGAACAACTGTTTTCTAATATCGGTACTTTCATATAAATTCACTAAATCTTCTGATGCAGCATAATTACCGTAGCTTGTAAGAGAGGTATATCCGTATGTTGCAGACAATGATCCGCTTGTAGTTCCATCTTCGTTTCTTGGAATAGAAAATTCTAACAAAATTTCTGAGACCGGAAGGTCAGGCTGTTCCCATTGTGCTACATAATTGTCTGAATTTACCAAACTTACACCAGAATTTATAATAATATCATTTGCGGTATCGTAGGCGTTTTTCCAGTCTTTTTTAAATAAATAAACTCTTGCCAACAAAGCTTTAGCGCTGTTTTTATTAAAATAGGAATACGAAGGTCCGCTAAGTAATGCAGTATCAGAATACAAATTTAAAGCGGCTGTAATATCATCGATGATAAAAGCGTATGTATTGGCGACTGTTTCTCGTGCAGGATATGTAAGTTTTTCATTTAAGGAAGCCTTACTGTAAACAATTCCCAAATGAGATGCATCTTCAGAATAATCATAATTTTGAGTATAGATCTGGCTTAGTAAAAAGTGGATATATGCTCTAATGGTTAAAGCTTCTGCTTTAATTTGGTTTTTCTCTCCTGCGGTTGCATCGGGAAGGGCATCAGTAAATTCTAAAAGTAAATTGGTTTGGTTGATGATAGCGTAACAACTGCCATAGAAACCGGCTAAATTTGAATTGTCTGCCTGATCATCAAAAGAATAAAATCCGGCAACATTAGAATTTATGGTAATTTGGCCATTAGACGTAATTGAAGTGCTTATTGTCGGTGTAAATTTTAAATTTCCGCCCTGTAAATCAGCATAAACAGAATAGGGTGCAGGTCGCAAAGCACCTTCAACTGTAACATAAAGACCTCTCATAGCCTGCAATACGCCTTCTTTGTTTTTTAACTGTTCTGTTATAGAGGTTTGTGAACCAGGTTCCTGTTCCAGAAAATCACTACAGCTTTGCATCAAAAAAGCAGCAGCCAGCAGTAAAGTGAATTTAAGTTTTATAATATGTTTAAAATTTCTCATTTTCTAAAATTTTGTATTAATTCCTAATGAAATTGTTCTGGCTTGCGGATAAGTAAAGCTTAATTCCCGTATTCCGTTTAATCCTGACGGGCTCTTTTCTTTGTACCAGTAAAATGCATTTGAGACATCGCCAAAAACAACTAAATTATCAAGGAAAGTATTTTTTACCGGAACATTATAACTCAAAGTAATGTTGCTGATTTTTAAATAGGTAGCATCATATACATATTTACTTAAATTAGGTGTAAGTGTGTTTCTGCTGGGAGCAGGCTGTGCCACGATATCGCCTTGGTTTCGCCAGTAATCATAAGCATTTACAGACATGTTTCGGTTTGAAATAATGCTGTATTTTGATATGATTTCATCAGAAATTAATTTATCGCCTCCTAATTGAAATGCACCATTTACAGATAAAGTAATGCTGTTGTTAAACGAAAAACTATTGCTAAAACCTCCAAATGCTTTTGGCTGTAAATCACCTAGTGGCTCCCAGTCGGTTTCGTTAAATAAGCTTTTATAAGTAACGGCATCATAAATTTGACCGTCTTTTTTAATTAAATCACGACCTGTAGCGGGATCAATACCTGCCCATTTTACGCCCCAAATAGTAGTAGTGCTGTAACCAATTTTTTGTGCCAAAGCAATATTAGACAAAGAATACTCACTTCCTAAGCCTGTTAAATCTGTTACTTTATTATCAACGGTTGAGATATTAAAAGAGGATGTCCATTTGAATTTTCCTTTTTGAAACCATTTAATTCTTGTGGTCAATTCAAAACCTTTGTTGTACATACTTGCCGCATTAAGCTGCATAATACTAAAACCGGTTTCAGTAGGAATATCGCGGCTTGTAATCAAATCATCTAAGTCATCATAATAATATTCCAGCGTTAATTCTATTGTATTAAAAATATTAAAATCGACTCCGGCATTAAACTTTTTATTTTTCTCCCACTTTAAATTTCCATTAGGAGAAGAACTTGGTGTGGCATACGATCCGCCATTGTATCCGTTTTGAAGCACATTGTATAATCCTTTAGAGCGGTAAGAACCAATTCTTGAATTTCCGGTAGAACCGTAACTCACTTTTAATTTTAAGAAATCAATCCACGAAGCGTTATTCAGGAATTTTTCATTAGAAATAATCCAGGCCAAACCGGCTCCGCTGTTTAACGCTACATTGGTATCGTCTCCAAAAACAGAGCTTTCATCACGTCGGATATTCCCTAAGAAATAGTATCTTTTTTTATAATTATAATTGATTTGTCCGAAGAAAGAAACACGCGAATTATAGTTAATATCATTTTTAAAAACCTGTCTTGCGTAAGTTTCGTCAATAGCAGTTGCTATATTATCATCCTGAATGGCATCTCCAACATTATTAATGATATTTGGATTTGTAAAACCCGTTGCAGAGGCAGAATCAAAATCGGTTTTTTCTTCAGAAAGCTCAAATCCTACAGTACCGTCAATAGTATTGTTTTTATTGATTTCTTTGTTAAACAGCATATTTCCCTGCCAGTTCCATTTGGTCGAATTTCTGTTGATTATGGAACGTCGTCCCCAGCTTGGATATGTAATTCCGTCAAGAAGAAAACTACCATTAATTTGTCCGCTTTCGTTTTCGCCGGAGAAATAGCGATCCTGTACTTTATCCAAATAATCTAAACCAAATAAAGTACTAAATCTGATGTTTTTATTGAGTTCATAACCCAAATTCAAACTTCCAAATATCGCTTTAGATTCTGTCTCATTTTTATTTTGTTCAATTGCTGCTAATGGATTTCCTCCGGTTGAACCTACTAAACCTATTTTAGAATACGTTCCGTCCGCATTATAAGGAGAAATGGTTGGCAGATAAGCAAAATCATAATAAATGTTTGGTGCATCTTTTTTGACATAACTTGGATTAAATGACAAATTAATATCCCATTTAGATTGTTTATAACCAATATTGATTCCACCATTTAATTGTTTCGTTTTATTGCCCAATTGCGGTTCATCAATTCCCAGATACGTAATATTGGTACGATAAGTTATTTTTGAAGTTCCTCCTGAAACACTAAAATTATACTTATTGTAAATACCTGAATTGTTTAAAAGATCAAACCAGTCAGTATTAACTCCATTGTAAGGAACTGGTGTATAATTCGTTGACACGGCAGAATTGTAAGCATTGTTTAGTTCATTATACTGCTCTCCATTTAAATATTTAATCTGGTTAATCGCAGTAGAAACACCAAGCTGATTCGAAAATTGAAACTGAGTTTTTCCTTTTTTTCCTTTTTTTGTTGTGATCAAAACGACTCCGTTTGCTCCGTCGGCACCATAAATACCAACCGCTGCAGCATCTTTGAGAACCGTAAAAGTTTCAATATTGTCTGGCGAAATAAAAGCAAGAGGATTGGATAAACTTTCTCCAAGACCGCCGGCTGCATCAAAAACGGCACTGTCGATACCTTTTTGCTCGTTCATGATGACACCATCAACGATAAATAAAGGTTGTGTTGAAGTACCAAGAAGACTTGCGTTTAAAGACTTCAAAGTTCCCTGACCACGAATGTTTATTTTTACCGGAGTTCCAACGCCAGAAGTATTTTCTACTAAAACACCTGCAATTTGCCCTTCGACAATTTTATCAATACTTTCAGAAGCCTGTTGTACGGCAATATCCTTCGCATTCAAAGTCGAAATACTCCCCACAATTTCTTCCTTTAATTTTGTAGTTCCGTACGATGAAGTAATCACCACCGGATTTAATTCATCTGTAGATTCTTCAAGATTAAAAATGAATTCTTTTTTATTATCTGCTTTTTGAGATTGCGTCTGCATTCCTAAAAAGGCAACTTCAAGAACAAGATTATTGATGTTATTTCCTTTTAGCTGATAGGCAAATTTTCCGTTAAAATCTGTTATAGCGCCCATTCCGGTTCCTTTAATGCGTATGGTGGCGCCCGGTAGCGGTTGTTTATCTTTGGCATTATAAACAGTTCCGGTAATAAATCTTTCTTTTTCTTCAGATGAATTATCCGTCGAAGCAGGAGCAGAGCTGGTTAATAAAATCTGCTTATTCTGAATGTAAAACGAAATATTTTTCCCTTTAAATAATTGCGTTAAAACCGTTTCTAAAGAAGCATTATCAACATCAATTGAAGCTTTTTGGTCGGCATCAATTTTTCGGGCGTTGTAAATAATTCTGAAATTACTTTGTTCTTCAATAGCTTTTATAATTACAGTCAAAGGCTGATCTTTTACATGTAATGTGATCGATTTATTCTGCGAAAAACCTTTAAAACCAAATATGAAGAGGGCCAGGAAAAATAGCATTTTCCTTAAATTGGGTATCGTAAATGTCATGTTTTTAGTAAATTATGGAATATTGGTAATGGTAATAGTATTTTCTTTTACAGCATAATTAAATGGTGTGTCGCGTTTTAATAATTCTAAAATATTCTCGACGCTCGACTCACTAATTTTTATAGAACCGGTAAAACTCTGTCTGGCCAAATCAGAATTTTCATTGATGATTTTCACATCGTAAGTGCGTTCTATAATTTTTGCAATAGTTGAAAATGGGGTATCTTTAAAAGCAATATCGCCTTTTGTCCAGGCCGAATATATGCTTGTATCTACGAATTTTGTGGTGATTTTTTTCGAATTATTTTGCCAGGTCGCCATTTGGTTCGGCGCAATCAAAACAGCATTTGATTTTTTTTCGGCTTCAGCCATTTGAATACTTCCTTCGATCAAAGTACTATTTACCGTTGGATTTTCAGGATAAGCACTTACGTTGAATTTCGTTCCCAAAACTTCCACTTCGACTTTGTTGGTATGAACGATAAAAGGATGGTTTTTGTCTTTGGCAACTTCAAAAAAAGCTTCACCGGTCAGGTAAACATTTCTTTTTCCGTTAAGGCCAAATTGCTCCGGATATTTTAAGGTAGTTCCGGAATTTAAACTCACAACAGTTCCATCCGAAAGCTGAAGTTTGAATCTTTTTCCGTACGGAACTTTAAGCGTATTGTAAACCACTTCCTGATCCTGAACTTTTCCGAAATAAATAATTTGGGTTGGAAATTTTCTGGCAATCAAATCGCCTTTATCGTTTACAACTTTTGATTGATTATTTTTAGAAATAAACTCTGAACGGCCATCAGCTAATTCTAAAACAATTTCTTTAGCTGAATTTGCTTTTTGACTATAATTAAAAGCCAGTTTTCCCAATCCGAAAAGCACTAAAAATACAGCAGCAAATTTTAAATATCGGTAAACTTTATTTTTCGCTTTAAGCTGAATTACCTGAGTTTCTTCTACTGTAACATCAGAAAGTGAACTCATCGCCCAGATTTTTTTTGAGGCAATAAACTGTTTTTTATTTTCTTCCGAAGCCTCAATCCATTCAAAAAGAGTTTGAATTTCCTGTTCCGTCGCCTCGTTCGACAAATATTTAGTAAGTATTTCTGAAATCATATTTTGATTTTTATGCTTCTGGTTTTAGTAAGTACACTTCAGAAATAAAAAACCCTACCTTTTATTTTTAATTATTACAAATAAGGATAAAAATCAGAAACAAATAATCCGATAATTTTGTTTTTAAAATCTTCAAAGCCTTTGTCATGTGGGCTTCAACAGCTTTTAAGGTAACTTGCATTTCTTCGGCGATTTCTGCATTTTTTTTATTCTCGATTCGCTTTTTTATAAAAACTTCGCGGGTTTTGGGAGGTAAATCGTTGATGGATTCGCTAATAATGCGTTCTAATTCGGTCAATTCTAAAGTGTCAAAACTAATCGAATTTAAGATTTCGATGTTAAGTTCTCTTTCTTTTACATTTAATAAATCACTCTTAAAACGATCTTTGACTTTATTATGTCGTATCGTATTTAAACATTTTGATTTGGCATAGGTATACAAAAAAGATTGTATTCCGTTGATAGAATCTACGTTTTCCTTGTTTTGCCACAAATGTAAAAGCGCTTCCTGTGCGAGATTTTCGGCTTCGTCTTTGTCATAAACAAACTGAATGCAAAAAGCCTGAATTCGGTTAAAGTATTTTTCGTAGAAATAAGTAAACGCAGCCTGATCTCCTTTTTTAAAAGATTCAAAAAGATTAAGTTCAAAACTACTAGTATTATTCATCGAAACGGAATTCTGTTTTTGCAGAAGCAATATAAGTAATTTCAAAAAAGTACTCGATTTTGCTCAGATTTCGGCAAATATAAAATATTATTTATACCAATTCTAAATAAAATTCAAATAAAGAATGTTTCCGAAAAAATTATTCAGAATATGCGTAAATTTTTTGAACCATATAGGTTCATAGAAGTAATTTAAGTTTTGGGATGTTTTTTTAAACTATATAGTTGTATGAGATTTTACCGCAAAGAGCGCAAAGTTTTTTGGATAAGCGGTTTCAATAAAAACACAAAGTTCGCAAAGCTTTGTGTAAACTTTGCGAACCTTGGTAATCATTGCGCACTTTGCGGTTAAAAAACACAAAGTTTAATATGAACTTATATAACTTATATGGTGAAAAGAAAAAATTATTAATTCACAATCAAATCAATGTCTTTTGATAATCTGGTATCAATTTCGCCTTTCGCTCTGTTTACCATGGTATAAGGGGAAAGTCTGCCATCTTTAAGGATTTCTTCTTTCGAATATACTAAATCATAATACATAATGAGTTCACCGGAATCTGTTGGTACAGCGGTATTTTTTTTATTTTCCGGAATATCCTGATAATAATATCGTGACTTTTTCAGATTTGGATATTTGCTTATCAGATAATCGTTTATGGTGTATGTTGCGCCATCGACTTTGTATAAATCTTCTGTAAGTATTCCGGTAATTGTTTGGTCTTTAATGTTTTGTTTCAATTTCTTATACGCTTCTTTCGTAGTCGAAAAATCAGATTGCAAAAGATTATTTTTATCCGATAATTTTCTGATAACCGAAAGTCGTACCAAATCGCCGTTGATTTCAATTACTTTAAAAACGAAATAATAGTTTTGCATGCTTTGGCTTCCGTTTGAACCTCTTTCACTGCTAAAAATATAACTTCCTAATTGCAAACGATGTTCAGGACTGTTAATCGCTTTTTTCCAGGCATAAGGTTTGTAAACGAATTGTTTTAAAATGTAGAACGCTACAAGAACCAGTAAACTTATTAAGAGTATTTTTTTCATTTATAGTTGGAATGTTTTTTACGGCAAATATTTTTACCGCAAAGTACGCAAAGTTTTTACGCAAAGAGCGCAAAGTTTTTTGGATAGGAGGTTTTTTATAAAAACAAATTCGCAAAGCTTTTAAAAAAAACTTTGCGAATCTCTGTGTAATTCTTTTGTGAATCTCTGTGATAAAATTCACCACAAACTCTTGCGAACTTTTTGGTTAAGATACATTGCGCTTAAAATTCCTCCATCCAAAAACAATCAATAATAAATTGAAAAGCAATAGAGGAAGAAACGCTTTTCCGAAACTTATCTCTGATCCATCACTAAAAGTTTCTACTTTAAATTTCTCCCAATTTTCCTGATCAACGGCATCATTATCAAATATCTTTGGATAGAAATACAAACGCATTTTTTCATGAAATTCTTTTGTTTTCTGCAGAAATAAAAGTTGATTTCCTAAATCGGATTTTGCAATTTCATTAAGCTGAATCTGAGTATGCAAAGTCGGAATAAACTGTGCTATAAACTGACTGGCGTGATTTCGCTGTTTCAGTTTTGTTTCCAATTCCTTTGACTGTACTGCTGATTCGTCATCACCCATTTGCTGCATGGCATAATACCAAAGCCAGCTAAATTCCTTATCCGGCAAAGCATAATTTTTAAACTGCGGATAATGGCGATAGAATTTTTCCAGAGTTGTTTGTTTGTCCATATCCCACTTTTCGTGATAGGCATTTCGCTGTTTCAATGTTAATTCTAAAGCTTCGGGAACGGGATATTTATTTACGATATAAGTATTAATGGCTGCCGGCAAAATGATGATCAAAAACAACCAGACTGTCAATAAAATTACAGCATTAAAGTTTGAATTTTTCTGTAGCGAAACAATGTAAAAACATACTCCAAACCAGAAAAGAATATACAAAACACTAATAATGTAAAACGTAAAAAAGGATTTGTCTAACGGAATATTCAACAGGAAAAGGGAAATTAACAGCACAATTGTTAACAAGGTAATCATGCTTAAAATTCTAATATAGAGTAGTTTAATAATGTATGAAAACGTATTATTGGTTTGTGTTGCGACAATTTTCCAGGTTCCGCTTTCTTTTTCTTCCGAAACTATATTGTACGTAAAAGCAATAATTAAAAGAGGAAAAAGATATACGAGAATAAAACTAAAATCAATATTCCCCAACAGAAGATTGCTCGGATTATTTAATTCCGAATCATATTTCTGAGCTTCCAAACCACGGATTGTGACACTTTGAATCGACGGATTTACGTCGCGCTGGCCAATTGCCAAACTGTTTATCGGAAATGTTTTATTGACGAGTGAAAACTTGATATAATAAAGCAAAAGTCCGATTTCGTCTTTGTGAAAAGCAGCATTTCTCGCAATATGTTCTTTTTGATATACAGCGGCTTCCGTTATGTTTTGAGATTGTTTTTCCTGGAATTGTTTTCCAATTAAAAGGCTTATAAATCCGATAAGGAACAAGAACAATAATCCGATTTTTGTTCCTTTTGACCGAATAAAATTTTTAAATAATAATGACAGCATATTAAATGGCTTTAAGGTTTTTTGAGGCTATTTTGATGAAAATATATAACAGACTAATCCACAGAAAAAGCGCGATAATAGAGGTGAACTCATTTTTTATCACAGCCCAAAAACCTTTTGGTTCATAATGAAATTCCTGTACGTCTGACCAGTGTTCTTTTCCAATTACAGCCGGTTTATCTTTATTATTACTGATGTATTTAATTTGTAATGCATTCATTTTTTGGGCCATAGTATAACGATATGTTTCTGCCTGTTTTTGAAAATCGATATACGAATCATAATCAGTATTGGATAAAGCCATCGAAAGGTTTTTCATCGCGATATACGGATTAAAAAATGACATGGCTCTCGAAAAACTGTTTTGTTTTTGGTAAACATGCAGCAAAGTATCCAAGTGTTTGTTGTAAATTCCCGCACTTATTTTTTCTCCTTCGGTCATAATAAAACCGGAATAATTAAACGGTAATTTTTGCACCGAATCGACTTTGTAAACCGCCAGTAAAGAATCTTTTATGGCTTTATAATGCAAATCATTCGGGTTGTGGCTGTCGCCTTGTTTCAAAATGTCTTTTTCGATAGCACTGTTGAATTCTATTTTTGATGGTGCTTCAAATATATAAGCACCGACAGCCTGTGTAACTCTTGGCAAAATAATCGTAAATAAAAGCCAGATTCCGATAAGGGAAACCAAAGCTTTTTTTGAGGTTTTGCTTAAAGCAGAAATCAGAACCGCGATTACACAAAAGAAGATCAGATACATAAAATGAAATCCAATAAAAAAGACCATTTTTAATGTTTCGTCTGAAGAAATTGTAAAATCCTGAAGCAGTAACCAAATGAAAACCAATACAATAATTGTAGGGACAAATAATATCATAATTACCGAAGCAATGCCTAATATTTTGCCTGCCAAAAGTTGTTTCCAGTTTATTCCCTGACTTAAAAGAAGTTTCAGAGTTCCGTTTTCCCGCTCGGCTGCGATGGCATTAAATCCGAAGAAAAAAATCAGCAGCGGCAATAAAATCTGTAAAATCATGGCAATACTAATTTCGCCAAAACGTAACATGCTATTGGAGAATCCTGCCTGGGAAAAATTAGCTGTATTTTGTTTGTGAGCTTCGAGGAAAACAGCATTTCCAAAAAAAGGTTCCATTCCAAATTCAAAAGCGCTTAAAGGGGTACTTTTGCGAAAAGCAAAGTTGCCGTAATGCGCCATTCGGTGTGGGTTTTTATCCGGATTTTTCAACCAGTCTTCGCGTGATTCGTGCTGGTATTTTTCGCTGGTTTCGTTTTGAAGGGTATAATTTTTCCAGCCTGAAAAAACGGCATAAGCCAGCAAAATGCCAATAAAAAGTGTGATTATAAAAACAGCCAGATTCTTAAAAGCTGAATTTTTTAAATGTTTTGCAATTAAAATTTCTACGTGTAAAGACATGGCTTTTATTAAAATTTATAAGTTAAAGTAAGCGTAGCATTTCTGGGCGCACCGGGAAATAAACGCAGGTAATTTTGCGCACCGAGCCAATAGGTTTTATTAAAAACATTTCCTGCATTGATAGCGATTTGCATGTTGCCTTTGTTGGGTTTGTAATATAAAGCGGCATCAAAAATGGTAAAGTCAGGAAGTGTAAAATCTCGGGTAAACCACGGAATTTTACTGCTTTGATACTGCATTCCCAAACCAACTCCGAAATCATCTAAAACAGAATCAGAATTGAAGTTGTAGCGTGTCCATAAATTGGCACTGTTTTTTGGCGTATTTTGTTTTCTTGCTCCAATTAAGGAAACGTCACGATCATTAACAATTTCAGCATCAATATAACTATATGAGGCATTTATTTGCCAGTCACGCGTGATATATCCTGCCAGATCGCATTCGAAACCACGGCTTCTTTCTGCGCCTCTTGTCACTAATAAATCAGGGTTTGCAGGATCATTGGCATTCATCAGAATATTGCGCTGATTTATTTCGTAAACTGCTGCATTAAAACTCATTGTATTATCAAAGAAGCTGGCTTTTAAACCCACTTCTTTCAAATTGCTTTCCAGCGGATCAAATAAACTTCCGGCAGGCAAAGTACCTGTCTGAGGCATTAAAGTAACCGTATTCGATTGCGGCTGATAACCTTCAAGATAAGTTGTGTATACGTTAATCGACTTGTTTACAGTATAAGTAACACCAATACGCGGCAGCAAAGCTTGTTTTTTTACCTTCAATTCATTGCTGGTTTCATAATTGATAATATCTTCAAACCATTCGTTTCTTAAGCCTAATAAAAAAGTAAATCTTTCCCACTGAATCTGATCCTGAATATAAATCGCATTCGTTGTCGTTAATGCAGACGGAAGCGAGGTTCTCACATTCAAAGTATAGTCATCCGGACTTCGAACGGTGTATGTAGGATTGTTTAAGTTGAAGAAATTTACATTTGGTTTTGGCAATACAACACCGTCAACTGTTATAGTTTGATAATTTGCAGCGTTTGCAGGTACAAAAGTATTGGCTACTGTTCCGTCGTTCAATAAATAACCTCTTGCAGCATTTTGACCACCGCCTTTTGTTTTATTCCAGCTGCTTAAATCGTAACCGGCCAGTAATTTATGTTTTAGTTTTCCGGTTTTAATTTCAAAATTAAAATAGGTGCTTAAGTTATCAACGTTCCAATATTGCTGGCGCTGTACAAACTGCATCATCGCTAAACTTGCAGCAGGCTGATTGTTCATGTCAACCGCAAAAGCATTTGTAGTTCTGTGTTCCTGAAGATCTTCTGTCCAGGATTGCTTCATATATTGTGCGTTAAAGCTAATTTTTGAAGTGAATTGATGTGCCAAATTGGTCATCAGAATTACTTCTTTCGACTTGAAAAAATCACTTGGCGCACCCAGATTCAGGCTAATAGGAGTTTGGTTTAGATTGGTTTTTCCGGCAACGGCACCAAAAATTGGCTGTCCACGATCCAGAATTCCGGTCATATCACTTAAAATTAATTCGGCATTAATTGCTGTTTTTTCGTTAGGAATATAACTGAACGACGGAGAAAGCAAAAACGATTTATTGCCCACCAGATCACGAAACGATTTTGCTTCCTGATAAGCGCCGTTTATTCTGTAAAGCAGCGTTTTTGACTCGTTTAATGGTCCTGTAAAATCCAAAGTTCCTCGAAAAGTGCTAAAACTTCCGGCACTTAAACTGACTTCTTTTCGGTCTGTCGCCAAAGGTTTTTTGGTCACCAGATTGATACTTCCGCCCGGATCTACAGACGAAAAAGTAGCACTCGACGGCCCTTTTATAACTTCAACGCGCTCAATATTATTCGTTAATGGCTGCAGAAAATAATATTGCCGTGTTCGCATTCCGTTAATAATCTGTCCTTCTTCATTCTGGCTGATTCCACGAATTGTATACTGATTGTAATAACTCGCGGGAATAACGCCACTTGTCATTTTTACGGCATCGGCAAGATAAAAAGCGGCTTTGTCTGCAATTAATTCTTTGGTTACAGTCGAAATAGATTGCGGAATATCTTTGTTTAATGCTGCCGTTTTTGTCGCTGCAAAAGAATAATCGCTGTTGTATTTTTTTGTTGACCGACCAACGATTTCAACGCTTTGCAGCTCATTTATTTTAACCTGTTTTTTGATGGAATCTTTTGCGATACTATCATTTGCTTTGCTGTTAATAGTTTGAGATTGTATAAAATGCGTTCCGATTATTAAAAATATAAAGGAGAATAACTGTTTCATTTTTATGTGGATGGATACTTTCCTTTAAACGGTTTGTAAATACAAATCTTCCAGTTCATTGGCCGAAATTTTGTCTGCTTCAATAATCGTAACAAGATTTCCCTGTTTCATGATTCCAATGTGCGTAGCGACTTCACGGGCTCTGAAAATATCATGTGTTGCCATTAAAATAGCGGTTCCGTCAGCAGAAAGTTCTTTCAGGATTTGAGAGAATTCATTTGAAGCTTTTGGATCCAAACCACTTGTAGGCTCATCCAGTAATAAAACTTTTGCTCTTTTGGCGATCGCAATTGCAATTCCCACTTTTTGTCGCATTCCTTTTGAGTAGCCTTCAAGGTTTTGATCATGAGCTTTACTCTGCAAACCGGCTTTGTTTAAAAAATAAGTCAGTTCTCCGGTTGAATATTTAAATCCGGCAAGAGAAGAAAAGAATTTAAGGTTTTCTAAACCTGTAAGATTTGGATATAACATCACGGTTTCCGGAATGTAAGCCACATCTTTTTTGGTTTTATCTGCATCGCTTACAACCGAAATATCATTTATTTTAATTTCACCCGAAGAAGGTTTTATAAATCCCAGAAAAAGGTTTATCGTGGTGGTTTTTCCGGCGCCATTTTGTCCCAAAAGAGCAAAAATCTCTCCTTTTTTGATGGTTAAATTCAAGGCGTTTAAAGCGATATGATCGCCGTATTTTTTAGTCAGGTTTTCTGCTGTAAGCATCGTTTTTATATTTGTTTGGGATTAATTATTCTGAAAAAAAAATAATGAAAATTGATACCAAAAAGCTTTGATACTGCTTTGGTTTCCATTATTTTTTGATATGAAAAGTAATTTGTTTACTTCCAAAAGAGCATTAAAAAGAAATATATAATGCATGCTTTTGACTCTTTAAGACAAAAGATAATTATAGTTTTTTAATGATAATGAAGTAAACTAAAATAGGGAAGGAGGCGCCCTTAAAGCAAAGAGACTGCCTTTGAAAAATGTAGAGGCAACTGTTTTGTAAAAGAATACGATTGAAGTTACCTGATGGGTTTTATAAAAAGATAAAGCATAAAATTCATTTGGAATAAAGCTGCTAAATGCAAAGTGACAAATAGGGCAATTATTTTCTACCGAATGACTGTGTGTAATTTGATTTTTGTGAGCTACGTATTTATGATCGCAATGTTTCTCTGTTAGTTGCTTGTAAACGTGCTCGTAAGAATGTATCGTTTGAAACAGCATTGCAAACAATACAGTCAACGACATTAAAAGATTAATTAGTAAAAATTTCTTTTTCTTCATTCTTGATTTTGGAAGTCTTTCTGTTACTAATAACGCAACTTGGTTGCAAATATAAAAATCTTATTTTCAAATGCCATCGTATTATGATTTTTATTTGGTTAGAAATAAAAAAAGCTATTTTTATTTAGAATGGTTAAAAATAATTAGGATAAAAAGATTTTAGCAATTACTTTTGTCAGAAATTTTAACATCATACCAAAATGAATACGATAACCATAAAAAAGATTCTGTTTAGTTTGTTGTTTATAAGCTCATTAATCATGACAGGGCAGGAAACAGGAAAAGTAACCGGAAAAATTGTTTTGAGCGGGAATGCTCCAGGAGAAAATATCACTGTTCGCCTGAAGGGAACAAAATACAATGCCGTCACCAATGAAAACGGACAGTATGAAATCAAAAATGTAAAACCGGCGAGTTATACCATTACTATTAAATCGGTTGGAATAAAAGCTTTAGAAGAAAATATTGTTGTAACTGCTAATCAAACGACAACAAAAAACTTCTCCATTTCTCAAAGTCAGGAAGATCTTGATGAAGTGGTCATTACAAAAAACAAGTACAAACAAGATAAGCCTTCTTTATCTTTAAGATTGCAGACTCCGGTACTTGAAATTCCGCAAAATATTCAAATTGTAAGTGGTCAAACCTTAAAAGACCAACAGATTACAAGTATGAGTGACGGTGTTATTCGTAACGTGAGTGGTGCGGTTCGTTTAGAACACTGGGGAGATTTGTACACCAATATTACCATGCGTGGTTCTCAAATTCAGGCTTTCCGTAACGGTTTTAACGTGGTTTCTTCTTTCTGGGGACCGCTTACAGAAGATATGAGTTTTGTAGATCACATCGAATTTGTAAAAGGACCGGCAGGATTCATGCTTTCAAGCGGTGATCCAAGCGGACTTTATAATGTGGTGACTAAAAAACCAACCGGAATTACTAAAGGTGAGGTTTCGGCATTAGTTGGAAGTTATGACTTTTACAGAGTAAGCCTTGATCTTGACGGAAAACTGGATAAAAAAGGAAAATTATTATACAGATTCAACGGAGCGGCGCAAAAGAAAGGTTCTCACAGACCCTTTGAACACAATGACCGTTATGTAATTGCTCCGGTAATTTCATACCAAATTGATGATAAAACAAAAATTACTGCCGAATATAATTTCCAATATGCAAACATGACAGAAGTTGGATCTTATTATGTATTTGGTCCTAAATCGGATGGATATGCAACTTTGCCGGTTGATTTTACAATGACTCAGCCTGGATTGCCTGATACTAATATTCAGGATCACAGCGGTTACCTTATGTTTGAGCATAAATTTGATGATAACTGGAAACTTACAGCTCAGACTTCTTACTTTAAATATCTTCAGCAAGGATACAGTTCATGGCCAGGTGCAGTTGGTCCGGGGCCAGTTGACAGAGATTTTGACGGTGTATCTGACGGAGATCTTGCTAGCGGGGAAATTATTAGAAATGTTGGTATTTGGGATGCAGACAGTAATATGTTTTTAGGGCAAATATTTATTAACGGAAAATTTAATACTGGCCCAGTCACTCATAAAGTATTAGGTGGAACAGATTTGGCAAGTAAAGATTACGCAGCAGATTGGGGACAATCTCATGATCTTGATACAGTAGATAATCCATTTAATGTAAATAATCCAAATTATGGTTTTCCGTCAAATGGCTATCCTAGTTTCGATCACGACACGCCTTTAAGCATTAGAGCTGCTGCTGCTGGTGGACTTATGACTTCAGAATATGCTGCAGCCTATGTTCAGGATGAGCTTGGATTTTTTGAAAATCGATTAAGATTAACTCTTGCTGCAAGATATACCTGGATTAGCCAGACAAGTTTTGGAGAAACTGAGGAAGATAGTCATATTACGCCACGTGCGGGTCTTAGTTTTTCTATAACGGATAATTTCGCTGTTTATGGATTATATGATCAGGCATTTTTACCACAATCAGGTATTATTTTTAGTGGAGAAAAAGTAAAGCCATTAACTGGAAGTAACCTGGAATTTGGTATCAAAAAAGACTGGTTCGATGGATCTTGGAGCACGACTTTATCAGCTTATCGTATTACAAAACAAAATGAGCTTACCACAGATACTTCATTTGGACCAAATAGCCCTTATAAACTTGTTCTGGGAGAAAAAAGAGCAGAGGGTGCTGAATTTGATGTGAGAGGAAAACTTTTTGACGGACTTAATCTTATCGCAAATTATGCTTTTACAGAATCTATTGTCACAAGTTCTGTAGTTTCTAGTATAGCAGTAGGTTCAGTTGTGCCGGGATATGCTAAACATACTGCAAATGCATGGTTAAATTACACCGTTCAAAATGGTGAAATTAAAGGATTTGGCGCTTCTATTGGAGGAACTTTTCTTGCAGGACGTGAAACTGATACCTGGAGCCCGGGAGCAGAAAGATTACCAGACTATTTTAAACTTGACGGAGGTTTATCATACGAAACAGGAAAAATAAAAATTACCGCTAACGTGTTTAATATTCTTAATAAATACCTTTACAGCGGATCTTATTATGAATGGCTTGATGCTTATTATTGGCAGACAGAAGCACCAACTAACTTTAGAGTCGGAGTTACATACAAATTCTAATAGTTCTTTTTTAAGAATTTCAATCTATAAAAGCATGCGGTTTCGCATGCTTTTTTTGTTTAGTAAAAAATCAAATTAGTAGTAATTTTGCGAGAGAACATTTTGTTGTAAAATAGATTATATTTACATCTCATATTTTTATTTCATGGAAGAGAATAAACACGTAACGATCTATGATATTGCTGAGAGGTTAAATCTGGCTACATCAACAATTTCAAGAGCTTTAAAGGATCATCATACGATAAGTGATAAAACGATAAAGAAAGTGAAGAAAGCTGCCGAAGAAATGGGATTTGTGCCCAATACTCTGGCCGCGGGTTTACGTGGAAATAAAACGAGAACCATTGGCGTTTTAATTCCAACTGTTACGCAGCCGTTTTTATCTTCCTTAATCAGCGGAATCGAAATAACAGCTCAAAAATCTGATTATACGGTCATCATTATGCAGTCGCATGACTCGTATGATGAAGAGGTTAATATGGCTAAGTCCTTGTACAGCAATCGTGTGAGCGGAGTAATTTGTTCTTTGGCAATGGAAACCAGAGATACGGCACATTTTCATCAGTTTTCAAACAATAATATCCCTTTGGTGTTTGTTGACAGGGTTCCCAAAAATTACAACACTTTTAGAGTTGTTATCGATAATTATTCAGCAGGTTACAAAGCCACAAAACATCTTATTGAACAGGGCTGTATAAGAATTGCGCATTTAACTGCAGGATCTGAATTAGGAAATTTATATAACGAAAGAAAAAGAGGTTATATTGAAGCCTTAAAAGATCATAATATTCCGGTAGAAGAAGAATTGATTATCAACTTGAATTCTGTCACCTATGAAGACGGAGTAAAGGCAAGCAACGCTTTATTTGATTTAAAACCAATGCCCGACGGATTATTTGCTCCGGGAGATATTTTGGCCGTAAGTGCGGTGCAGACAGCTAAAAAAAGAGGCATAAAAGTTCCGGAAGAATTTAAAGTAATTGGTTTTAATAACGACCCGATTTCGCAGATTATAGATCCTAATTTATCTACCATTACACATCCCGCCGAAAAAATGGGAAAAGCCGCAGCCGAAATTATCATAAAAAACCTCAAGTCATCTAAAAATGATGATGCCAAAGAGATCACCTTCTTAAATACCGAAGTGCTTGCCAGAGAATCATCTGAGAAAAAGCAATAATTTTCCCGCGCATTAATCGTAGAGACGCACAGCAGTGCGTCTGCGTTACAATATTCCATCTTGTTTATTTTCAAATAATAAGGGACAATTCTAATTATACGTTATATTTTGCGAATGTCAAATCTTTGCGGGAGACGCACTGCTGTGCGTCTCTACGATATGCGTTGTGTAGATATGCGTTGTGTAGATATGCGAGGTGTAAATGTTTTCAGGGATTTAAATTGAATTATCCATTATTATTTACAGAGGTTTTGTTTTCAATTTATCCTCAATTCAACAATAATTTTCCCGCCCAATAATCGTAGAGACGCACAGCAGTGCGTCTACGTTCCTATATTCCGTCTCGCTATTTTTACAATTATAAAAAATACGTTCCAATATTTATGCGGTATATTTTGCGAATTTCAAATCTTTGCGGGAGACGCACTGCTGTGCCCCTCTACGATATGCATTGTGTAGATATGCGTTTTGTAGATATGCGATGTGTAAATGTTATGTATAAATCTTTTTACATTGAATTTAGATGTGCGATGTGTAAATCTTTTTACATTGAATTATCCAATATAATTTACCGAGGTTTTATTTCAATTTATCCCAAATTCAACAATAATTTTCCCGCCCTATAATCGTAGAGACGCACAGCAGTGTGTCTACGTTCCAATATTCCGTCTCGTTTATTTTCTAATAATAGACAATTCTAATTATACGTATATTTTGCGAATGTCAAATCTTTGCGGGAGACGCACTGCTGTGCGCCTCTACAATATGCGTTGTTTAGATGTGCGTTTTGTAGATATACGTTTTGTAGATATGCGTTATGTAGATATGCGATGTTTAAATGTTATTTCTAAATCTTTTTTAAACTGTAAAAAAATCTCCTAAATCTGCCAAATCTGCGAGCCAATAATTTTTCTTGCAGATTGAGCAGATCACGCAGATTAAAAACAAAATATTGATTCGAATTTCTTACCCTAATTCTACAATCCATATTTTATTTCGAAAAAAATCACTTCAAAATTTTTTTCTTAAATAACAATACTATATTTTTACGCAACCGATTGCAATTGTTGTAATATTTTTAATAATGTATTTTTCTGGAACTAATTTTATCAAATACTTTTATTATTGTGTAATTACATAATGAATGCGTAAATCAAGAACATGAAATTATCAACCTCTAAATTGAATCAAAAAAGAACTTCCTTTTTAAGGTTGGCATTCTTGTTTTTTGTTATTTCCTTTTCTACTTCTGCCCAAAAAGATTATAAATTGTGGCTTCAATATGAGAAGAAAACAAATGCTGAATTGGTTTCAGATTATCTTTCGAATATTCAGGGAATGGTTGTTTTTGGAAATTCAGAAACTTTAAAAATTGCTTCAGACGAATTACAATCAGGTTTAGGAAATATGTTGGGAAAGAAAATCCCAAGTCAATCAAAATTAGAAGGAGATAACAATATCATTATTGGATCTAAAGAATCCTTAAGCGCAGAAATTCAAAAGGAAATCGGCGATTTTGATCAGATCAATGATGAAGGTTTTATTATTAAATCTATTTCTGTAAAAAATAAAAAACAGATTGTCATTACAGGAAAAAAAGATATCGGAGTTTTATATGGCGTTTATAGTTTTCTGAGATTGATTCAGACTAATAAATCCATTAAAAATCTGAACATCATTGATTCGCCAAAAACAAATATTAGAATCTTAAATCACTGGGACAATTTAGACCGGACTGTCGAACGAGGTTACGCCGGATTTTCACTTTGGAATTGGCAAAAACTGCCTGATTTTATTGATCAGCGTTATATCGATTATGCCCGTGCCAATGCTTCGATCGGAATTAACGGAACGGTTTTAACCAACGTAAATGCAAATGCTTTAATCCTGACACCACAATATTTAGAAAAAGTCGAAGCGCTGGCGAATGTTTTCCGTCCATACGGAATAAAAGTGTACTTGACGGCAAGATTTTCGGCACCAATCGAAATTGGAAATCTAAAAACAGCTGATCCAAAAGATCCTGAAGTTATGAATTGGTGGAAAAATAAAGCCGCTGAAATTTACAAACGAATTCCGGATTTCGGAGGTTTTTTGGTAAAAGCCAATTCAGAAGGACAGCCAGGACCTCAGAATTACGGTCGTGATCATGTGGACGGAGCGAATATGCTGGCAGACGCCGTTGCGCCATTTGGAGGAATTATTATGTGGCGAGCTTTTGTATATTCTGAACATGATGCAAGTGACAGGGCAAAACAAGCTTACGCCGAATTTGTTCCGTACGATGGAAAATTTAAAGAAAATGTGATTGTTCAGGTCAAAAACGGACCAATTGATTTTCAGCCTCGTGAACCATTTCATCCCATGTTTGGTGCAATGCCAAAAACACCGTTAATGATTGAATTTCAAATCACTCAGGAATATTTAGGTTTTAGTACACATTTGGTTTTTCTGCCCAAATTATTTCAGGAAGTTTTAGAATCTGATACTCATCAAAAAGGAAAAGGAACTACCGTTGCCAAAGTAATTGACGGTTCGCTCAACAAAACAAAACTAATCGGAATTGCCGGTGTTTCGAATATAGGAAATGATTTAAACTGGACCGGACATCCTTTTGCGCAGGCCAATTGGTACGGCTTTGGAAGACTGGCGTGGAATCCGTATTTAGATTCAGAAACGATTGCGGAGGAATGGCTTCGATGTACTTTTTCGAACGATGAAAATTTCATCAAACCGGTTAAAGAAATGATGATTCAGTCGCGCGAAGCTGTTGTAAATTATATGACACCGCTTGGTTTGCATCATATTATGGATACGGGACATCATTATGGTCCGGGTCCGTGGGTTTCGAATTTATCACGTCCGGAATGGAACCCGACCTATTATCATAAAGCTGATAAAAACGGAATAGGTTTCGACCGGTCAAAAAAAGGAACGAATGCCACAGCACAATATGCCAGCGAAATAGAGAAAATTTTTGATAATCCTGAAACCTGCCCGGAAAAGGATTTGTTGTGGTTTCACCATCTTTCGTGGGATTATAAATTGAAAAACGGACAAACACTTTGGAACGGTTTAGCATTAAAATATCAGGAAGGCGTAAATCAGGTTGCAGCAATGCAAAACGTTTGGAATAAAATGCATAAATATGTTGATGATGAGCGTTTTAAAGAAGTACAGATGTTATTGGAAATTCAATATAAAGAATCAAAATGGTGGCGGGATGCTTGTTTACTATATTTTCAACAATATTCAGGAAAGGAATTACCTTTAGGCGTTGAAAAAGCAACACAGTCTTTAGACTATTTTAAATCATTAAAATTTCCTTTTGCACCGGGAAATTAATATTCAAATTAAAAAATATGAGTACAAAAACAGCAATTGTAACCGGAGGAAATTCGGGTTTGGGTTTTGCAACAGCAAAAAAATTATGCGATAACGGCATCAAAACCTATATAATTGGAAGATCAAAAGAAAAAACAGAAGACGCCTGCACGGAAATTGGACCAAATGCAATTCCGGTAATTTTTGATTTGAATGATTTGGACGGAATTCCCCAAATGATTCAGAATCTGACAAAAGAAGGTTCGATCGATATTTTAGTGAACAATGCCGGAATCAATTTAAAAAAAGAAATTCCGGATGTAACTGATGCTGATTTTTTGTCGGTAATTCACACCAATCTTTTGAGTGTTTTTACGGTGAGCCGTGAAGTGATCAAAAACATGAAAGAAAATGGCGGAGGAAGCATTATCAACATTAGTTCGATGGCTTCACAATACGGAATCCCAAAAGTAATTGCATATTCGGCTAGCAAAGGCGCTATTGAATCGATGACACGCGCGATGGCTACAGAACTGGCTCCGTCCGGAATTCGTGTCAATTGTATAGCTCCGGGATTCATCAAAACCAAAATGTCGTCTGCAGCTTTGGACAACGATCCCGAAAGAAAAAATAAAGTGCTGGGAAGAACACCAATGGGCTTTTTGGGAGAACCGTCAGACATTGCAGATGCCGTTTATTATTTCGCCTTGAGCGAATCAAAATATACAACCGGAACCGTTTTGCCTGTTGATGGCGGAAATAGTATTGGGTTTTAATTTTACAAAACTGTTAGGTCTGGGTTACGATTAGCTTTGTCAAAGTTTTAAACTTTGACAAAGCTTTCACAGTCCATTTTCAGTACAAAAAAAATAATGTTATGATAAAAATGCAGCAAACCATGCGATGGTTCGGACCAAGCGACAATGTAAGTCTGATCGACATTAAGCAAGCCGGCGCAACCGGAATTGTAACGGCTTTGCATCAAATTCCCGTTGGAGAAATCTGGACAATTGACGGCATAAAAGAAAGACAGCACATTATCAAAAATGCAGATTTAGAATGGACAGTCGTAGAAAGTTTGCCGGTTCATGAAGAAATAAAACGAGCTTCGGGAAATTATTTGCAATATATTGAAAACTACAAAATCAGCTTAAAAAATCTGGCAGATTGCGGCATTAAAATCATCACTTATAATTTTATGCCCATTTTGGACTGGGTTCGAACGAATCATAATTTTATCAATCAAGACGGAAGTAAAGCGCTGTTATACAACCAGGACGCTTTTACGTATTTTGATGTTTTTTTACTGAAAAGACCAAACGCTGAAAACGATTATTCTGATGAAGAAAAAGAAAATGCGTTGCAATTTGGAAGCAAACTTTCTGAAGAAGAGAAAGCGTTACTTTTCAAAAACGTTTTATTGGGATTACCGGGAAGCAGAATCAATTTTACAGCAGAACAAATTCTTTCTTTATTGGATAATTACGCCGACATTGATAATGAAAAACTGCGGAAAAATTTGATTTACTTTTTATCAGAAGTAGCTCCAATTGCAGAAGAAGTGGGTGCAAAATTAGCCATTCATCCCGACGATCCGCCGTTTTCGGTACTGGGATTACCGAGAATTGTTTCTACGGAAGAAGACATCAAAGCAATTTTTGAAGCTGTTCCGTTAAATGCAAACGGGCTGTGTTATTGCACAGGTTCTTTGGGCGCCAATCCGAACAATAATCTGGAGAAAATTATCGATGATTTTGGAGACAGAATTCACTTTTTACACCTTCGAAATACCATCCGCGAAAGCGAAATTCTTTTCAGGGAATCAGAGCATTTAAATGGCGACGCAAAAATGGAAGTTCTTGTCGAAAAATTATTGCTGTTAATGAATAAAACAAAAATAAGTCTACCCATGCGCCCCGATCACGGATTTTTGCATGCAGTTGATGAAAAAACAGAAACGTATCCGGGATATTCTTTGGTAGGAAGATTAAAAGGTCTTGCAGAATTACGGGGATTGGAAATGGGAATTGCTTATAAATTGAATTTGTAATTCTTCTTTCGTTTCAATAAAAAAAAATGAAATAATACGTTCTTTTTGTCATTCCGAGGAACGAGGAATCTCCGCGAGAAACTCTACAAAGATAGATGAAGTTTATGCGGAATTTCTAGTGTGATTTCTCGTTCCTCGAAATGACAAAACGGGTCAAAAACTATGTTTGTTTAAACAAGTGAAACGCCTTTACAGACAAACAAAACCTATGTTTCTATGTGTTTAAAAATAAAACTATCGCATGTGATTTTATCGCTTTTCCTCCTCGGATTAAGCACAAAAACGTATGCCATAAATGGAGAAAAATATGTCGTAAATAAAGCTTCCGCAGAAAACTTCCCTTTGTCATCAAAAGGAAAAATAGCTTCAATTCTAATAAGCGAAAATGATTTTGCGGGCGTTTTACGCGTTGCGGGACATCTAGAAACCGATCTTATTAAAGTTACAGCTTTGCATCCGAAAACAATAAAAAACATACAAGAAACAACGGATTATGTTGTCATTATTGGAACACTTGGAAAAAGTGAAATCATAGATCAATTAGTCAGGGAAGGCAAAATCGATGCAAATCAACTGAAAGGAAAATGGGAAAAATTCACGACTCAAATTGTCAAAAATCCGTTTAAAGGAATCAAAAAAGCCTTAGTAATTGCAGGTTCAGACAAAAGGGGAACAATTTACGGAATGTATGATTTGTCGAATCAGATTGGCGTTTCGCCCTGGTATTTTTGGGCCGATGTTCCGATTCAAAAGCAAGCTGAACTCCATGTTTTACCCGGAATTCATTCTAATGGCGAACCAAAAGTAAAATACCGTGGCATTTTTATCAATGATGAAGCGCCGGCATTATCTGGCTGGGCGTTTGAGAATTACGGCGGATTTAATGCAAAATTCTATGACAAAGTTTTTGAGTTGATTTTAAGAATGAAAGGCAATTATTTATGGCCATCGATGTGGGGAAGAATGTTTTATGTGGATGATTCTCAAAATGCTGTTTTGGCAGATGAATATGGAATCGTAATGGGAACTTCGCACCACGAACCTTTAACGCGGGCGCATGCAGAATGGGGTAAATCAAACGGGAAATGGGATTTTACGACCAATTCTGATAACCTGATTTCGTTCTGGAAAGAAGGCATAAAACGAATGGGAAATACGGAAACAATTGTAACTGTCGGAATGCGTGGCGATGGAGATGAACCGATGACACAGGGAACGGCGATTGATTTACTGGAAAATATTTTAAAAACGCAAAGAAATATTATTACCGAAGTTACCAAAAAGCCAATTGAGGAAACGCCGCAAATGTGGGCACTTTACAAAGAAGTTCAGGATTATTATGATAAAGGAATGAGGGTTCCTGACGATATTACGCTTTTATTGTGCGATGATAATTGGGGCAATATCAGGAAGTTACCGGAACTCGGAGCTAAGCCCAGAAAAGGCGGTTACGGAATTTATTACCATTTTGATTATGTTGGCGGACCCCGAAATTACAAATGGATCAACACAAACCAGATCGAAAGAACCTGGGAACAAATGGATTTGGCGTATCAATATGGCGTTGATAAAATTTGGATTGTAAATGTGGGCGACATAAAACCAATGGAATTTCCAACTGAATTTTTCTTAGATATGGCATGGAATCCGGAGAAATTCAATGCAGGGAATTTAGGAGAATATTATGTGAACTGGACAAAAGAAAATCTCGGGAATCAGAATGTGAATGAAATTGCCGAAATTTTAAAATTATATACGAAATACAATTCCCGCAGAAAGCCTGAATTATTAGATACCAAAACGTACAGCATTACAAATTATAACGAAGCAGAAAATGTTGTAAAGGATTATAAAAAACTAGCAGAAAAAGCGAATGTAATCAATGAAAAACTAAAACCGCAATACAAAGACGCTTTTTATCAATTGGTTTTATACCCGGTTTTGGCAAGTGCAAACCTAAATGAATTGTATTTTGCAACGGCCAAAAATCATTTGTATGCAAGTCAGGGAAGGGATTCTACAAATTTTTATGCCAATCAGGTAAAAGAATTATTTGCCAAAGACAGTTTGCTGACGAATTATTATCACACGAAATTGTCAAACGGAAAGTGGAATCATATGATGTCGCAAACGCACATTGGATATACGAATTGGCAGGAACCGAAGACAAATGTGATTCCGGAAACAAAAACTATCACATCAGCAAATAAATCAGAAGCCGGAATTACAAGTAATGGATCTGAAAAGTATCAACCAACAGTAAAAATCAACAATAGTAACGAGCATAAAATTCAGGGATTTGTTGAAAATAACGGCTATATTTCAATCGAAGCTCATCATTATTCAAAAGTAATAAACTCTGAATCAGTAAAATGGACAGTGATTCCGAATTTAGGAAGAACGGGTTCGGGAGTGACATTAAAACCTTCGAACATTCAACCCATTGCGATTTCTGAAAGTTCGTCAAGAATCGAATATAACGTTCATTTTTTCAGTAAAGGAAATGTAAAAGTGCACGCTTATTTTTCGCCAACCCTAAATTTTACCATTCGCGACGGACTTAAATACGGAATTGCTTTTGATCAAGATACGCCTCAAACAATGAATCTTCACGCAGATAGTTCAGAGAAAAACTGGAATATTTCGGTTGCCAATAATATTAAAGTAATTACAAGTTCACATACAATTCAAAATTCGGGAAATCATGTATTGAAGTTCTACGGCATTGATCCGGCTTTGGTGCTTCAGAAGATTGTAATTGAAACAGAAGACGGAAAATTGTTAGAATCGTATTTAGGTCCGCCGGAGAGTTTTAGAGCTAAATAATTATAATAAATACGTTCAGTTTGTCATTTCGAGGAACGAGAAATCACACGCGGGATTCGACAAAGATTGGCAATTCGATACGGAGTTTCTAGTATGATTTCTCCTTCCGTCGAAATGACAAAACAAACAAGAACAAATAAAAAAACTATTAACTATAAACCAAAAAAATATGAAATTTATTAACCCTTATTTGCTGGCAATTACGACAATCTTGTTCGTAAGCTGCACTTCAAAAAAAGAAGTTTCTTCGTTGAAGGATTCTTATAAAAATGATTTTTATATAGGAACTGCTTTAAGTGCTGACCAAATTGAAGAAAAAAACACGAAAGTAGATTCTTTAATCCGTCAGGAATTTAATGCGATTACGGCAGAAAACATCATGAAATCGATGTTTATACATCCTCAAAAAGACAAATTTGATTTTACTGAGGCTGACAAATTTGTGGCTTATGGCGAAAAGAACAAAATGTTTGTTCACGGACATACTTTGATTTGGCACAGTCAGCTTGCACCGTGGATTGAAAAAATCAAGGATAGTACAGAAATGAAAGCTTTTATGAAAGAGCATATCACGACAATTGTTGCTAAATACAAAGGCAGAATTAATTCGTGGGATGTTGTAAATGAGGCTTTAAACGAAGATGGAACGTTGAGGAAATCAGTTTTTTCGAATACGCTTGGCGAGAATTTTCTGGTCGATGCTTTTAAATTAGCGGCTGCCGCAGATACAAAAGCAGATTTATATTATAACGACTATAATCTTGAAGATCCTGCAAAAAGGGAAGGCGCCATTAATTTGGTTAAAAAAATAAAAGCTGCGGGAGTAAAAGTAGACGGAATTGGAAGTCAGGCACATTGGAAATTAAATAGTCCATCGCTGGAAGAAATCGAAAAGAGTATTCTGGCGTATTCTGCACTTGGCGTTAAGGTTGCTTTTACAGAATTGGATATTACCGTTTTACCAAATCCGTGGGATTTAAAAGGCGCCGATGTCAATCAGAATTTTGAAGGAAATCCTAAAATGAATCCGTATCCTCAAAAACTTCCGGATTCTATTCAGGATAAACTGGCAAAGCGTTATGCCGATATTTTCAAATTATTTTTGAAACACAAAGACAAAATAAGCCGTGTCACTTTTTGGGGCGTTTATGATGGTCAATCGTGGCTAAACGACTGGCCTATAAAAGGAAGAACCAATTATCCGCTTCCTTTTGATGCTGATTTAAAACATAAAAAGGCATATGAGAGTATTTTAAATTTGAAAAAGACTGAAGAATAAAGAATAAAGAATTAAGAATTAAGAATTAAGAATTAAGAATTAAGAATTAAGAATTAAGAATTAAGTTGATTAAAAACAAATTTACAATCGGTTGTTTTTGAAAGTATTTTTGAAATTAAGTGAACTAAATTTGTCTAATATGTTTTTTTATCTAAATTTACACAACCGATTGTTTAAACTATTTTGTCATTTCGAGGAACGAGAAATCGCATGTGCTGAATCCTCATAGTGCGTGCTCTCTGGATGTGATTTCTCGTTCCTCGAAATGACAAACACTTAAAAACCTTGCTAGAAACTAACGAGCTAACTAATCAAAATAACCACCTAAAGAATGAATTACATTTCACAAAAACTATCTATTAAGGAAAAAATCGGGTATAGCCTGGGAGATCTTGCGGCAAATTTGGTTTTCCAGACTTTAATGACGTATCTGGCTTATTTTTATACTGATATTTATGGATTATCTCCCGCGCATTCTTCTATCATTATGCTTGTAGTGGGCTTGATTGCCGCCTTTGTTTTTAACCCGATTATTGGTGTTTTGGCAGACAGAACAAGTACAAAATGGGGAAAATTCAGACCGTGGATTTTAATCACCGCAATTCCGCTTGGTGCGATTGCATTGCTGGCATTTACAACGCCCAATTTTTCGTATCAGGGAAAAGTAATTTACGCGGTGGTAACTTATACTTTATTGTTGCTTTTTTACGCTGGTAATAATTTACCGTATTCTGCCTTAAGCGGCGTTATTACGGGAGATATGGGCGAAAGAAACAGTATGTCGGCGTATCGTTTTGTGGCGGTAATGTTTGCGCAATTCTTTGTTCAGGTTTTTATGCTGGGCATTATTAAAAGTGCCGGAAACGGAGATAAAGCCATTGGTATCGAAAAGGTTATGACCGTTCTGGCCATCATCGGAACCATTATGTTGCTGATTACTTTTTTAACCACAAAAGAGCGTATTATTCCCAAACCGGAACAAAAATCCAGTATCAGGGAAGATTTAAGTGATTTAATGAAAAATAAACCGTGGGTCATTATGCTGACTCTTACGACTTTGGTATTTATAACCCTGGCGATGAAAGGCGGTTCGTATGTATATTATTTTGAAAATTATGTAGATAAGGAACAACTGGCCATTTTTATACAGCCCATTTTAGATGTTTTATCGACATTAAAATTGAATTATTTTGGAAATGATCCTGTTTCGGCCGGTTTCGGATTGTTTAATGCGGGCGGAATTATCTTTATGATTGTTGGAATCACGTTGTCTAAAAGCCTGGCGGATAAATACGGAAAACGCAATATTTTCGGTTTGTTTTTATTCATTTCGACCTTATTTATTATCGCGTTTTATTTCTTTCCGGCGAAGGCGATCAGCTTTATGTTTTTCTCCCAGATTTTACATGGATTTTTCTACGGAATAACGATTCCGCTTTTGTGGGCGATGATTGCAGATGTTGCCGATTATTCAGAATGGCTCAATAACCGTCGTGCAACTGCGATTATATTTTCGGCAATGATGGTGGGTTTAAAAGCCGGTTTGAGTATTGGCGGTGCTTTAACAACTTCATTTTTAGGCTATTTTCATTATGTGCCAAATGCTTTAACCCAAACAGCTACAGCCATAAACGGAATCAAATTACTGGTGAGCATTTTTCCCGCAATGCCCTTTTTAATTGGCGCTGCTTTATTGTTTTTCTACAAAATCGATAAGAAAATGGAAGTGCAGATCGAGTCTGATTTAAAAGAAAGAAGAGTTTAATTATTTATTATAAAACAAAAATACCACTATGCCTGAAGATAGTACTGAACAAATTAATTTCGAGCAAATTAATAAAAAAGCCATTTCTCAGCCTTTGGTTTCTCATATGTATACGGCAGATCCATCGGCGCATGTTTTTAATGGTAAAATTTATATTTATCCGTCGCATGATATTGATGCAGGGATTCCGTTTAATGATAATGGCGACCATTTTGGAATGGAAGATTATCATGTTTTTTCGATGGAAAACATTAATGCTGAAACAGTTGATAACGGAGTTGCCTTGCATGTTGATGATGTGGCCTGGGCCGAAAAACAAATGTGGGCGCCGGATGCAGCGTGCAAAAACGGGAAATTTTACCTGTATTTTCCGGCGAAACGTGCCAACGGAATTTTCCAGATTGGCGTCGCCGTAAGTGATTCTCCAATTGGTCCGTTTTTGCCTGAACCAGAAGCGATTAAAGGAAGTTATAGTATTGATCCTGCGGTTTTTGAAGACTCAGATGGAAAGCATTATATTTATTTTGGCGGCATCTGGGGCGGACAACTTCAGAAATACAGAAACAATAAATACGATTCGGATTTTGAGGAACCATTGCAAAATGAACCGGCTTTGGGACCCATCGTAGCACTGCTTAGCGATGATATGCTCGAATTTGCCGAAGAACCAAAAGAGATTAAAATCCTGGATGAAAACGGAGAAATTTTACTGGCCGGAGATAACGATCGTCGCTTTTTTGAAGCTTCCTGGATGCATAAATACAACGGCAAATATTATTTTTCATACTCAACTGGCGACACCCATTTTATTTGTTATGCTATTGGCGACAATCCGTACGGGCCATTTACGTATCAGGGACGCATTTTGAATCCGGTTGTGGGCTGGACTTCGCATCATTCTATTTGCATGGTCAATGACGAATGGTATTTGTTTTATCACGATTCGAGTTTGTCAAAAGGGGTTACGCATTTGCGAAGCATGAAAGTAACCAAAATCGATTATCTCGAAGATGGTTCTATCATTACCATTGATCCGTATGGGATCAGAAGATCAGGAGATTAAGTGGAAGAAAAGTAATATGTTTAAATTTTATTTTCTATGAAAAAGGGAGATGAAAAAGTTAGAAAAATCGCCAGACAATATATTACAAACAAAATAGAAATTGATTGTGTAATATTCAATTTTGAAAACAATAGTCTTAAAGTATTACTAGTCAAACAGCAAGACAAGGAGGGAAATACAACCTGGGGACTGGCGAATGATTATATTAAAAAAGGAGAAACTATATTGAGTACGGCGCACAATATTCTGAAGAATTATATAGGGAGCGATCAGTTTTTCTTAGAGCAGTTAAAAGCGTTTAGTTATCAGTCTTCGGCTTCTTTGCAGGAAGATATTTCGATTGCTTATTATGCTTTGGTAAAACGTGATAATTCTAAAAATGACTTGGTTAACGCTGATGTTAAGTGGATTGGCATTAACGAAATTGTTGATCTTAATGATAAACACAAAATAATACTGGATTTTAGTTTAAAGGAATTACGCCGGAATATCTGTAAAAGCGCCATTGGATTTAATTTATTGCCGGAGAAATTTACGTTGCTGCAGGTGATTAATTTGTATGAAGAAATTCTGGGAATCGAAATTAATAAATCGAATTTTAGAAGAAAGCTGCTGCAAACGGGAATCGTACATGATTCGAACGAAAAAGAAGAAGATGTTTCGCACAGAGCGGCAAGGTTTTACAGTCTGAATATTAAAAATCAGGAATTGCTGGCGAATGGTGAAATCAATTTTAATTTTTAAAGAATTGTAGTAAGATTATGAAAAAATAGTGTTTCGTTTGGTTTGAGAATAAGGTTGCGTGAGGGATAGCAGCGAAAAGCCCACAGCCTGACGAAGGAAGAGCGAGGACTTGCAGCGAATAGCCCGACCCGCCTTTTTCGGCGGGGCACGCCCAAATTTTCAGCATCAAGAAAGATAACAATATTTGATGGAAATGTATTTTTTTATAAAAGCCAAATAACTATTTTAGCATACCAGAACAGAACGGAACAGTATGCTAAACGAAGAACAGGAAAATTTTGAATTTGTTATTAATCACGACAGTGATATTCCGAAATACCAGCAGTTGGTAAATGGGATAAATAACGCGATTGCGGAGAATATTTTGCAAAAGGGAGATTTGCTTCCGTCTGTGAATAGTATTTGCAAAACGAATCAGCTTTCGAGAGATACGGTTTTTAAGGCGTATTCGATTTTGAAAGAGCAGAAAACAATTGATTCAGTGCCGAATAAAGGATATTATGTATCGGGAGAAACCAGAAAAGTGCTTTTGGTTTTAGACACTTTTAAGGCTTATAAAGAGGTTTTGTACCATTCGTTTGTGAATAATTTGCCGGATAATGTGATTACCGATGTGCAGTTTCACCATTATAATATTGATGTTTTCAAGACGATCATTAATAACAGCGTTGGGAAATATTATAAGTATGTGGTGATGAATTTTGATGATAAGGAAGTAGCGCCAACATTAGCAGTAATTTCGAATGATAAATTGCTTTTGATCGATTGGAATATTCATTCGAAAAAAGAGAATAATTATGTTTTTCAGGATTTTGGAAAAGCATTTTACAGTTCGTTGAAAGAAGCGGTTGAATTGTTTAAAAAGTATAAAAGCATTCATTTTATCTATCCGGATTATACGAATCATCCCAAAGAAACATTGGAGTTTTTTAAGAAATTTTGTACTGATTTTAAGTTGAAAAATGAAATTATCACCGATGCTAAAAAGTTTAATATTGAAAAAGGAATTGCTTATATCAGTATAAGCGACAGGATTTTAGGTCATTTTTTGGAGCAATGCAAAGAGAAGGATTTAGAGCCAGGAGAAGATGTTGGTTTTTTGTCGTATAACGAAACACCAATGAAGAAATTTATTTACAAGGGAATATCTGTTGTTTCGACAGATTTTAAGGAACTGGGGACAAAAGCGGCGGCATTTATCACGCATGATGAAGTGATGCAAAGTTATGTGCCAACAAATTTAATTTTAAGAGAATCATTATAAGTTATGTATTATATAGGATATGATATTGGGAGTTCTTCGGTCAAAGTTGCTTTGGTGGAAGCCGAAACCGGAAAGAAAATTATCGTTTTGAATGAACCTCAAAACGAAATGGAAATTGTGGCTTTGCACCCGGATTGGGCAGAGCAGGATCCGGAAATGTGGTGGGAATACATTTGTACCGCAACAAAAAGAGCGATTCGAGAGGCTAATATCGAAGCTTCTAAAATTCAGGGAATTGGGATTTCGTACCAAATGCACGGATTGGTAATTGTGGATAAAAATGGTGATTCGCTTCGCAATTCTATTATTTGGTGCGACAGCCGTGCGGTTGAAATTGGGAATACCGCTTTCGCTGAAATTGGAGAACAAAAATGTATGGAGCATTTGCTGAATTCTCCAGGAAATTTTACGGCTTCGAAACTAAAATGGGTCAAAGAAAACGAACCTGAAATTTATAATAAAATCTACAAATACATGCTTCCGGGCGATTTTATAGCGCTTAAACTAACGGGAGAAATTACAACTACAAAAAATGGTTTGTCTGAAGGAATGCTTTGGGATTATAAAGAAAACAAAGTAGCGGACTGGCTGTTGGATTATTACGAAATCGATCAATCGCTGACGCCAAGAATTGTGGAGAATTTTACCAATCAGGGTGTTTTGAACGAGAAAGGTGCGAAAGAATCCGGACTTCCGGTTGGGATTCCGGTGGTGTACAGAGCGGGCGATCAGCCGAATAATGCTTTGGCTTTGAATGTTTTGAATCCGGGTGAAGTGGCGGCTACGGGTGGAACTTCGGGTGTGTTTTATGCGGTGAGCGAAATGTCATCGGGAAAAAGTACGCGCGTAAACAACTTCGTTCACGTGAATTACGAATTGGAAACACCTAGAATTGGGAAACTTTTGAATATTAACGGAGCAGGAATTCAGTACCGTTGGCTTCGCAATAATATGGGCAATGAATCGTATGAAGTGATGAATGAAAAGGCTTCGGAAATTGAAGTGGGTTCTGAAGGTGTTGTCGTGATTCCGTTTGGGAATGGGGCAGAGCGTATGTTTAACAATGCAACCATCGGAACACATTTTTTAAATCTGAATTTGAATATTCACAATAGTGCGCATTTGTTCAGAGCGTCTCTTGAAGGAATTGCTTTTTCGTTTGTGTACGGAATGGAATGTTTAAAAGAAGATAATGCAACAATTAATGTGATCAGAGCCGGAAATGACAATTTGTTCCGTTCTGAAATTTTCTCGAATACCGTAGCGACTTTAATTGGTCACGAAATTGAAATTTACAATACTACCGGAGCAGTAGGAGCGGCGAGAGCAGTGGGTTTAAAAGATGGCGATTACAATAAATTTGGAGCGAATGTTAGCGATAATGATCATGTAATGACGTTTTTACCGCTTCACAACAAAGCGCCATACGAAAAGGCGTATCAAAAATGGAAACAAGAATTAGAATTAATATTAACAACTAAATAAAAGAATCAAATGATAGTTTTAGGAGATAAAGAATACTACAAAGGTATTGGCCAGATTAAATTTGAAGGCAGAGAATCTGATAATCCATTGGCATTTAAATACTATAATCCGGATCAGGTTGTAGCCGGAAAAACAATGCGTGAGCACTTTAAATTTGCAATCGCTTACTGGCATACCTTCTGCGGACAAGGAAGTGATCCGTTTGGACCGGGAACTCAAAATTTTCCATGGGATCAATCGTCAGATGCAGTCCAGGCGGCGAAAGATAAAGCGGATGCTGCTTTTGAATTCATCAGCAAAATGGGATTTGATTATTTCTGTTTTCACGATTATGATTTGATTGCTGAAGGACCAACTTTTGCAGAATCAGAAAAACGTCTGGCAACCATTACCGAATATCTAAAACAGAAAAAAGCAGCATCAGGAATTAAATTGCTTTGGGGAACTTCTAACTGTTTCTCGAATCCAAGATTTATGAACGGAGCGGCGACAAATCCGGATTTTAATGTGGTGGCAAGAGCCGGCGGACAAGTAAAATTAGCGCTTGACGCAACGATTGCTTTAAACGGAGAAAATTACGTTTTTTGGGGAGGCCGTGAAGGTTATATGTCTTTGCTAAACACCGACATGGGAAGAGAATTAGACCACATGGCGCAGTTTCTTGCAATGTCAAGAGATTATGCAAGAGCGCAAGGTTTTAAAGGAACTTTCTTTATTGAGCCAAAACCAATGGAGCCGTCAAAACACCAATACGATTTTGATTCGGCTACAGCAATTGGATTCTTAAAAGAATACGGTTTAGACAAGGATTTCAAAATTAATATTGAAGTAAACCACGCTACATTGGCACAGCATACTTTTCAGCATGAATTAGAAGTGGCAGCAAAAGCCGGAATGTTAGGAAGCATCGATGCCAACAGAGGTGATTATCAAAATGGTTGGGATACAGATCAGTTTCCGAATAACATTCAGGAAACGACAGAAGCAATGTTGGTTTTCTTAAAAGCCGGCGGATTGCAGGGCGGTGGAGTTAATTTTGATGCAAAAATTAGAAGAAATTCTACTGATCCTGAAGATGTTTTCTTAGCGCATATTGGCGGTGCAGATACTTTTGCAAGAGCTTTACTGACAGCGGATAAAATTATTACTTCGTCTCCATACGAGAAATTGAGAAAAGAAAGATACAGTTCTTTTGATGCCGGAAAAGGAAAAGATTTTGCTGATGGAAAATTAAACCTTAAAGATTTGTATGATATTGCCAATCAAAATGGTGAGTTGACGTTGCAAAGCGGTAAACAGGAATTATTTGAAAATATCATCAATCAGTATATTTAATATTTATTTTTTTGTGGAATTTCCGCAAGTGGTTTCTTCCGTTGAAATGACATAAAATGATATTATCATAACTTCTGAAAAAGCTCTCTTCAATTTATTTTGAAGGGAGTTTTTTTGCATTAATACGGCAACCGATTGTTTGTTTTGCCATTTTTTTGATTAGTTCCACAATTTGGTGCTAAAATATTGCTTATGAGTGGTATAAAGGTTTTTTATTACGCTGTTTATTGGTTATTTATTCAGTTTTTCTCTTATTTTTTTGTAATTCATTTTGGATTAAAATTATAAAAATGTAAAAAAATTACAGTTTTTTACTTTTTGTATTTTTTTTAAGATTTTGGTGCAAATGATTTGTTATCTCTAACGTTTTCGTAAGTTAGATTCTTTGTTTTGATGTATTGTCAATATTTTTAGTATATAAATACACATCCTATTTTTTTATTCGTTTATTTTTTATTTATTCTTAAAAATAATTAACGCAACCGATTGTGTATTGTTGTTTTTTATATATATTTGTTTCCATAAAGCATCAGAATGATCCAATTCTTAAAGCAGGAATGATTCTTACTATCCATCGAATAGGAAAACTAACTCAACCATACTATTAACTATTAAACCAATTTTTTTATGACTAACTTTTTAATTACTAAAAGCAAATTAAAACTCTTGAGATTTTTAGGGTTTTTAACCTTACTGTTTTTGTTTTCTATAAATGCAAATGCACAAACCACGGTTACAGGAATTGTATCAGATGCAAACGGACCAATTCCGGGAGCAAATGTTAATGTTAAGGGTACAAAAACCGGAGTTGTAACTGGTTTTGACGGGAATTATTCTATTTCGAATGTTCCTTCAAACGGCGTTTTGGTTTTTAGTTTTCTGGGTTTAACGACAAAAGAAATTCCGGTAAACGGCAGTACTAAAATTAATGCCGTATTACAGGAAAATTCAAATGCGCTGCAGGAAGTTGTGGTTATTGGTTACGGCGCGCAACGCAAAGAATCTGTAACCGGATCTGTTGCTTCTATAAAAGGCGATGTTATTCGCGAAGTTCCCTCAGCAAACGTTACACAGGCTTTGCAAGGACGTTTGGCGGGTGTACAAATGACGCAGACTTCTACAAAACCGGGTGCTACCATGCAAGTTCGTATTCGTGGTACAAGATCTTTAACCGCAGGAAATGACCCACTTATAGTTTTAGACGGGATTCCGTTTTCAGGAACTTTGGCAGATATTAGTCCGGACGATATTAAAAGTATTGATATTTTAAAAGATGCTTCTGCAACTGCTATTTACGGTTCCAGAGGTGCCAATGGTGTGATTCTGGTTTCGAGTAATAAAGGAACAAAAGGTCAGAAAGCACAAATTGCCTATAGTACGTATACCGGTTTTAAAAAAGCGGTGAAATATCCCATGATGAACGGACCAAAATATGTGGAGTTTCGCAAACTGGCGGGAAAAAATTTGGTTAATGGCATCGATGAATCGGATGATGTGGATACGGACTGGCAGGATTTATTTTACCGAGGCGCTATTGTAACAAGTCATGATGTCGCTGTTACAGGCGGAAGTGAAAGAGGAAACTATAACTTTGGTGTCAACTACTATAAAGATCAGGCGGTTATTCCGGGTTCAGAGTACAATCGTTATTCGATGCGTGCGGGTCTTGATCAGGAATTAGGATTGTTGCGCATTGGCTTTGCCTCAAATAATAATTACAGTATTACAGATGGTGCCAGTTTAGGAATGTACGGCGTTTTGAGTATGTCTCCAATTGCAAATCCTTATAATGCAGATGGTTCGCTAAAAAGAACCGTGAGAATGCCGCAAGACGAAAACTGGGTCTATACGCGCGAAAGCATGAAAAACCTGGGTGATAAATGGGTGGACAGAAACAAAGCTTTCGGTTCTTATAATTCTGCTTACGCCGAGTTAAAAATTCCGGCTATAGACGGATTAAAAGCCAGGGTTAATATTGGTGGAAATATCCGCGTTACCAATTCAGGAAATTATACCGGAGTTGGTGTTTTCAATTCAAATGTAAATAATCCTAATGTTGCTTCGGTAGGAAATTCACTTAATACCAGCTGGACTATCGAAAGTTTATTAACCTACGATCATACTTTTGCCCAAAAACATAAAGTAAGCGCGCTTGCCATGTATTCTTCGGAACAAACGACTTACAACAGTTCGCTGGTTTCAAGAAGAAATATTGCGGGAGATAGTTTTCAGTATTTTAATTTAGGACAGACTTCAACGGGCGACAATGATGATATTACAATTGATAACAACAATCAAAATTACACACAAAGCGGTTTAATGTCTTATATGGTTCGTGGAATGTATTCCTATGCAGATCGTTATATGTTGAGCGCTACTTTCCGTTCTGATGCATCATCAAGACTCGCGCCTTCTAATCAATGGCACAGTTATCCTGCAATTTCTGTGGGATGGAATGTTCAGAAAGAGTCGTTTATGAGTAATGTTTCCTGGCTGAGTTCTTTAAAATTACGCGCCGGTTACGGACAAACTTCTAATCAGTCTGTTGCGCCATATGCGACATTGGGGATTTTAAGCACAAGACCTTACAACTTTGGTGATGCAAATGCAACAGGATATTATGTGTCTACTTTACCGAATCCTAATTTAGGCTGGGAATATTCTGAAACAACAAATCTTGGTTTGGATTTTTCTGTTTTCAGAGACCGTTTATCCGGTACAGTAGAATATTATACTACAGATACTAAAGATCTTTTATTGAGTGTGAATTTGCCGGTAACTTCAGGAGTAAACAGTTATGTGGGCAATGTGGGTTCTACACAAAACAAAGGTTGGGAGCTTTCGCTAAACGGTGTAATCCTAGATAATTATAATGGATGGACCTGGGAAGCCGGAGCCAACATTTACAGCAATAAAAACAAACTGGTTTCTTTGGCTTCGGGAACAACAGAGGATAAAACAAACTGGTGGTTTGTGGGGAAACCGCTTAATGTAATTTACGATTACAAAAAAGTTGGAATTTATCAAACGGATGCCGAAGCCAAATTATATGAAGGTGCAGCCGGAGCAGCCGGAATGATTAAAGTAGAATATACAGGAACCCGTAATCCTGATGGAACGCCAACAAGATTAATTGGTGCCGATGACAGACAGGTTTTAAATGCTGATCCTGATTTTCAGGGTGGTTTTAATACCAGAGTGGCCTACAAAGGTTTTGATCTTTCGATAGTAGGAATTTTTCAAAGTGGCGGTATTTTAAACAGTACACTTTATGGTTCAAACGGTTACCTGAATATTAACGACGGACGCCGCGGACAAATTGATGTAGATTACTGGACACCAACCAATACTAATGCGCAATATCCGTTACCGGGAGGACCAACAGAAAGTAATAATCCCAAATATGGTTCGACATTGGGTTATTTTGATGCTTCTTATGTGAAATTAAAAACTATTACGCTGGGGTATAATCTTCAGAAAGACTGGATAAAAACTGCCGGAATGGAAAGGCTTCGTTTGTATTGCACAATCCAGAATCCGTGGGTAATTTATTCTCCTTATCACAAACAATCCGGTATGGATCCTGAAACCAATTCGTATGCTAATGACAGTGCAAATATGGCTGTGGCGTATGCTGCAAACCTGAGCCGCTTGCTTACTGTTGGTTACAACACGCCACAATCGCGTAACTTGATTTTAGGTCTTAACATAACATTCTAATACAGATAAAAATGAAAAAATATAGTAAACTTAATAAATACATTGGTACAACTTTACTTTCATTAGTTTTGTTGAGTTGTTCCAATGATATTCTGGACGAAAAACCACGCAGTATCTTCACACCCGATTATTTTTCGACTCCCGAAGGTGTAATGGGCGGTGTAACCTCCATGTACGGGCACTTGCGTTATATGTACGGCAACGGTTATTTTTTGAATGTTGGACAAATTGCGACAGATGAATCAACATGGGGACAAAATTCGGATGGAAACGTTAAAAACTTAGATTTCTCCGGAGTTGGCGTTATTAATCCGGCAACAAGCAATACGGGTGCGGTATGGAATAATGCGTTTCCGAATATTAATACGGCAAGTGGTGTTATCGAAAATGCATCGGCGATAGGAAGTATTGCTCCGGCACTTATTGCTGAGGCGAGATTTTTTCGTGCTTTTGATTACTTTTTGCTTGTGCAGACTTACGGCGGTGTTCCGCTGGATTTGGGTGCGGGAGAATTGAAATTTAATTCCTCAACCGTGAGATCTTCTGTGAGAAATACAGTTCCGGAAGTGTATAGCAAAGCCATTTTTCCCGATTTAATAAAAGCGATCGAAGATTTACCCGTTACCGGAAGAGTAACCGGCGGACTCACTAAAACAACGGCCCGACTTTATTTAGCGAAAGCCTATTTAACTTACGGATGGTGGCTTCAAAACCCTAAAAACATCCCGACGTATCCTGTCTCTGACAGAAAAGATCCTGACGGACATGATCCTGCCTGGTATTTTCAACAAGCGTATGATGTTGCTGTAACGGCTATAAACGAACCGGGACCATTTGGTTTACAGCCAACCTTTTATGAGGTAAATGTGGCAACGAAAGACCGTAACAAAGAAATGTTGCTATACGCAGATCACACCCAATCGAGTTCGACTTATAATGGTGGAGATTTGAGTTACAGCGGCGGTGGTTTTAGTACTGATTATTTTGCGGGCTGGTTTGGTCAGTTCAATTATACAGGTGTCAGAAGTTCGTCGAGCAATACAAGCTGGGCAGCGGTAAGTTCTGTTCAGCGTGAAGCTTCTCAGCCTTTGGGACGCCCGTGGACTATGTTGGCGCCGCCAATAGAAGTCTTTAAAAACACTTTTGCAGATAAAACAAACGATTCCCGTTACGACGGAACTTTTACAACAGCATATCGTGGCAATTGGGCGAAAGCCGGAATTACAAATCAAACCTTATACAACGCCAATTATTTACCTATTGCAAACGGAGATCCTGTGGTAACATTTCTGGATAATGATGTTTCCGGCGTAGATTATTCTAATTCGGTGTTTAATAGTTCGATTGGAGCAGGAGTATTGCCTGGCAGAGCCGATTTTGTGATCGAGCCAAGTGTATTTTCGAGAATTTGTTATCCGGGCAACTGGAAATTAGGACCATATCGTACGGATAACGGAACTGGTTTAGGATCTCCAAACGGAAGCAGCACAAGACCTTTTCCTATTGCTAAATTTTCTGAATTGTATTTTATTGCCGCAGAAGCTGCCGTAAAAGGCGCTAATGTTCAGGGTGGAAAAAGTGCCAGAGATTTAATTAACGTGATTCGTGCCAGAGCCGGAAAATGGAGTTTTTCTAATAAAGGTCAGGTTGCTAAAATACAGGATAACAGTGTTGCTATGACGACTGCTACTCCGGCAATTATCGATATTGATTATATTCTGGCAGAACGTTCGCGCGAATATTTTGGAGAAGGATATCGCTGGTATGATTTAACCCGTACACAAAACTGGATTGAATATGGCGCGTCCTTTACAATTGCGGGCGCAACAAACCCAAATGACTGGAAAGACCATTCAGTAAAAACAGTTACACGAACGATTTCTGTTGCTAATTATCTTCGCCCGATTCCAACTTCACAATTAGACGGAATGGAAATGTCGGCAGCGGAGAAAATGGCTTATCAAAATCCGGGCTATTAAAATTAGGAGTTAGTTTTTTTAAGAGGGAAGTTTTGCCGTTCGAAATGTGGTGAACGGTAAAATCCCTTTTTTAATAATGTTGCGTATAATTGTTTTAAACACATAGAAACATAGCCAATAGAAATGTGAAAAGGCATTTCATTTGTTTAAATTCACATAGCTGATAATTGTTATGAGCTTTGTCAAAGTTTAAAACTTTGACAAAGCTTAATAATGTTGTGTGTAATTATTTTTAAACACATAGAAACATAGCCAATAGAAATGTGAAAAGGCATTTCATTTGTTTATATTCACATAGCTGATGATTGTTATGAGCTTTGTCAAAGTTTTAAACTTTGAAAAAGCTTAATAATGTTGCGTATAATTGTTTTAAACACATAGAAACATAGCCAATAGAAATGTGAAAAGGCATTTCATTTGTTTAAATTCACATAGCTGATATTTGTTATGAACTTTGTCAAAGTTATTCTGCGCATTTTTGTCAATCCGAGGCGCGACAGTGATTGTGGTACTTGTGTCATAGCTTTGTCAAAGTTTAAAACTTTGACAAAGCTTAATAATGTTGTGTGTAATTTTTAAAAACATAGAAACATAGCCAATAGAAATGTGAAAAGGCGTTTCATTTGTTTAAACTCACATAGCTATGTGTGAAGAAACTAGTTTCTTTTTTGCATTCTTTTAAAAATAGGCAAAAGTCTATGTTTCTATGTGTTAAAAATAAAACTTTAAAATAAGATGATTAATTCTTCAAAAAATATCGTTTTTATAATTCTGTTTCTGGTGATTCAATTCGGCTACAGCCAAAATAAAACGCCTTATCTTCAGAAAAAGGGAGACAAAACCCAATTGATGGTCAACGGAAAACCATTTTTGATATTGGGCGGAGAATTAGGAAATTCTTCTGCGACCAGTATGGAAAGCATGGAAACCATCTGGGCCAAATTAAAAGACATGAACCTCAACACGGTTTTAACGCCTGTTTATTGGGAATTGATCGAAAAGGAGGAAGGCAAGTTTGATTTTTCGCTGGTTGATGATTTAATTCTCAGAGCCAGAAAAGAAAACCTGAAACTGATTTTTCTGTGGTTTGGATCCTGGAAAAACAGCATGTCCAGCCACGCTCCGGAATGGGTAAAACTGAATCAGAAAAAATATCCAAGAATAAAAGACGATACCAATAAAAGTCATGAAATCCTGACGCCTTTTAGTGAAAATAATCTGCAGGCAGATTTAAATGCTTTTCAAAAACTGATGTCGCATATTAAGGATTTTGATAAAAATGACCAGACTGTAATCATGGTCCAGGTAGAAAATGAAATCGGAATGCTTCCCACAGCGAGAGATTATCATCCATTGGCAAATGAAGAATTCAAAAAAAATGTGCCGGAAGAATTACTGAAATACCTGCAGAAAAACAAAGACAATCTGGTTCCTGAATTTTTAGAAATATGGAAGAAAAATGGTTTTAAAACTTCCGGAAACTGGGAACAGGTTTTTGGAAAAAGCCTTGCTACTGATGAAATTTTCATGGCTTGGTTCTTCGCAAAATTCACCAACAAAGTTGCCAAAGCCGGAAAGGAAAGTTACAACATTCCGATGTTTGTAAACGCCGCTTTGAACGCGCCAGAAAAGAAACCCGGACAATATCCAAGCGCCGGACCTTTACCTCATCTTATGGATATTTGGCAGGCAGCGGGAACTTCGATCGATTTTCTTTCGCCTGATTTTTATAATCCAAATTTTAAACAATGGAATGATTTGTTTGTCCGTCAGGGAAATCCATTATTTATTCCTGAACATAAATTTGATGCTACAGCGCCATTCAAAGGTTTGTACGCAATTGGACATTATGAAGCGATTGGTTTTTCGCCTTTTTCGATTGAATCTGTTGCGGATGGAAAAAAAGAACCTTTGGGAAAAATCTATAATTTGATTCAGCAATTAACGCCTGTTATTGAAGCAAATAAAGGGCAGCATAAAATTGATGGTGTTTTATTGGACAAGGAAAATCAATCGCAAATTATCAAATTAGGGAATTATGAGTTTACGTTTAAACATGATTATACGCTAAATTGGTCGGCTGGAGCCAAAGACGAAATCTGGCCGATGACGAGCGGGATCATTATCGAAATTACACCGGATGAATTTTATATCGCCGGTTCGGGAATTGTGGTTACTTTTAAGTCTTTGAAGGATAAAAATTTAAATGCCGGAATTTTAAAAGTCGATCAGGGTGGTTTTGAGAATAATGTATGGAAAACGTTCCGACATTTTAACGGAGATCAAACGCATCAGGGAAGACATGTGCGCATTGCGGTTGATGATTTTGAAATTCAGAAGGTGAAGTTGTATAGTTATGAATAATTTTTTTTTGCCACGAATTCACGAATTATTTTTTTTTAAAGCTAACCGCAAATTTTAAAAAAGGGTTTGCCACTGATTGCCAAGATTTAAATGGATTTTTTATTTATTTTCTTTTAGATACCAAACCTGACAGGTTTTTAAAACCTGTCAGGTTTAACGTTGAAGATGTTAATCATTTTAATCTGTGGCAAAAAAAAAAAATTAGAGAAAATTTGTGCAATTCGTGGCAAAAAAATAAAAAAAACTTCGCAGCAAAAAAGACATAAAAAACATGAAAAAAATTATAGTACTATTTGTTTTGCTTTTCAATTTAAATGGAAACGCTCAGATAAAATTACCTCGTTTAATAAGCGACGGCATGATTTTGCAGCGGGATGTTAAATTGAAAATTTGGGGTTGGGCTTCCGCCAAAGAAAAAATTCAGCTTGAGTTTAATCATAAAACTTATAAAGTCATTACGGGTGAAGATGGAAAATGGATGATTACATTACCCTCTCAAAAAGCGGGCGGACCTTATGAAATGACTTTTAAAGCGAGTAATACGATTACAGTAAAAAATATTCTGTTTGGTGATGTCTGGGTTTGTTCGGGGCAATCGAATATGGAATTGCCGATGGAACGTTTGAAGGATAAATACAAAGAGGTTATCGCGAAAGCAGAAAACACGAATATTCGACAATTTTTGGTACCGGATCAATATGATTTTGAAAAGGAGAATGTTGATTTGCCTTCCGGCGAATGGGTTTCTGTAACGCCTAAGAATATTTTGCAATTCTCAGGAGTTGGTTATTTTTTTGCCAGTGAAATTTATGAAAAATATAAAATTCCGATTGGGTTGATTAATACGGCTTTGGGTGGTTCTCCGGCAGAATCGTGGATAAGTGCCGATGGAATTAAAAAGTTTCTGGAATACGATTTAGAATATCAGAAATTTAGAAATAAAAACCTGATTACAGAAATTGAAACCCATGATAAAAAGGCAAATAACGATTGGTACCAACTCGTAAATAAAACAGATGAAGGTTTAAAAAACAACTGGAAAAATGTAGATCTCAATGATTCGGACTGGAAAGAAATGAATATTCCGGGTTATTGGGCAGATCAGGAATTGGGAAATGTAAACGGCGTGGTTTGGTTTCGCAAAGAATTTACTTTAGACAAAATAAAAGACAATAATGCAAAATTGATTTTAGGCAGAATCGTAGATGCTGATTCGGTTTATGTAAACGGTCAGTTTGTGGGAACGACTTCGTATATGTATCCGCCCAGAAAATATTCTTTTAATGGAAATATTCTAAAAGAAGGAAAAAATGAAATTGCGATTCGGGTTATCAATAATTCAGGAAGGGGAGGTTTTGTTACCGATAAACCGTATGAACTGGTGAACGGAAATGATACGCTGGATTTAAAAGGAAACTGGAAATATAAATTGGGTGCAAAAATGCTTCCGCTGCCCTCCCAGACTTTCATTAGATGGAAACCCGTTGGATTATATAATGCGATGATTGCGCCTTTGAAAAATTATTCGGTAAAAGGAATACTTTGGTATCAGGGAGAATCGAGCACTAAGAAACCTTCGGAATATTTGTCTTTGATGGAAACTTTAATAGCGAATTGGCGATCGCAGTGGCAACAGGAAAATTTACCGTTTTTATTTGTTCAGCTTACCAATTATATGGATCCAAAACCGGAACCTGGTGAAAGTAACTGGGCGGCTTTACGACAACAGCAAAAAAATACGTTGAAAGTTCCCAATACAGGAATGGCGGTTACAATAGATTTGGGAGAATGGAACGACATTCATCCTTTAAATAAATATGATGTTGGCAAACGACTTTCTTTATTGGCCAGAAAAATGGTTTATGGAGAAAATAATTTAGTAGCTTCGGGACCGCTTTTTAAATCTTTGGAACAAAAAGAAAACAAACTAATTATAAGTTTTACAGATATTGGTTCTGGTTTGATGAGTAAAAACAATTCGCAGTTAAAAGAATTTTCGATAGCAGGAACTGACGGAAAATTTGTCTGGGCAAATGCTGTTATTGAAGGGGATAAAGTTATTGTCTGGAGCGACAGTGTTTTAAATCCCGTAAAAGTAAGATATGCGTGGGCTGATAATCCGGATCAGGCGAATTTGTATAATAAAGAAGAATTGCCTGCTTCGCCTTTTGAAGGAGATTTAAGTTCAGAGAATAAATTTTAAAAAATAAAAAAACAAAGCCGGTTTCCCCCCAGAAACCGGCTTTATTAATTAACTAAATTACTATTAATGCAAGGCAAATCGTAATTTAAGTCCATACGAAACTAATCGTACGTCATTTGCGTATGGAGTTTCCAATACGCTGTTGTATTGCAATTGCACAGGCAATTCAGGATGATATTCGACCAGATTTTTAGTATTGTCTTTATCGTAGATATTGTTTAACCCATAATCCAGATAAACTCCAATATAAATCCAGCCTTTTTCGCTGATTTTTTGTTTCAATCCTGTTTCGATAGTGGCAGAATAAGAAACATCTGTATCAATATCCTGTTTGGCTATTTTAACATTATCTGTGCTGGCAAACCCGGCAAATGCAGGACTAAATAATTCGACATTATATTGTGGATAATAGCCGCTTGTAGTCAGGTTTTGTATTTTAGTTTCATAGCTTCCGCTAATGGCAAAACCAACTTTAAATCCTCCGGCAAGATATAATTTTGATGTCCCCGGAGTTTCAAACTGAAGCACAAGAGGAACATTGATATACCCCAGTTTTTGTTCTTCTCTTAAATTGGTTGCTTTATATCTAAATTGAAAGTTCTCCTCTTCGGCATCTGTGGTCATGTATTGTCCGGCCAGATAGCCAAATTTACCATCAGTATTGTAGGTTTGATATTCAGCTCCGATTCCGATGCTTAAACCTTCATTTAAGTAATATGAATAACGAATTCCAGCATTAATACCATTTCCGGTCTGTACTTCTCCGGCGGAGTGATATTTCAGAAATGAAAACGGACCACCAACAGCTATAGATATTTCATGCTTGCTTTCCTGAGGGTAACTATCCTGACCATAACTATTGAGGCAAATTATTAAAAGTGCCGCAATTGTAGTTAATGATTTTATATGTGTATATTTTTTCATCTTAAAGTTATATTAGCCAGTACCATTTTGATCTGATACTGGCGGGTTTTATTTATTTTACAATTACTTTGAAAGATTTTTTAATGCTTCCTGATTCAAGAACAACAAGGTACATATTGCTTTCTGTTGTTGCAGGTAATTGTATTTCAGTTAATACTGAAGATGACTGAACTTTTTTAACCAGTTTTCCTGATACAGAATACAGGCTAATTTGCATGTTTTGTAAATCTTCTGCAGGGAAATCAGCTTCTACTGTAAGTACTTTTCCAACTTCAACCGGGTTAGGATATAGTTTTGCAGTTAGTGAATTTTGGATTGTAATCGTTGATTCACATGTTTGCAATACTTTTCCATCCTTAGTAGTCATTTTTACACTATAAGATGCAGTAGGATCCAAAACGTTATTGGTTTCATTTCCAGCTGTGTAATATTGACCGGTTCCGATTAATTGTCCGTTTTTAAACCATTGGTAAGCTGTAAATTCATAACCGCCATTTGTTTGCGGATTGTTGTTTACAAGAAGGACATTGTTGAATTTCTGTTTCACGATATCATAGAAACCAAATGGTTTTTGCACTACAATTGTATAATTCGCTGTAGTACTTCCATCTTCTGAAGTAACTTTTACGTTTTGTGTATAAATTCCAGGTTTTGGAGTTTGAACCGTAAAGTTAGCAGACGGAGTAATTGTGGCATTTGAACTATTCAGAATATTGATATTCGGATTGTTTTCTCCACATTCCATTAAATAAGTAATTTGATTTGCAGGATTGTTGTAAACTTCACCGGCAATAGTAATACTTGTAACACTAACATCATTGTTTTTGATTACAAGAATCTGCGAAACATCAGCAGCAGGCAAATAGTTGGCATCACCATCCTGATGTGCTGTAATGGTCAATTGTCCTGATCTTAACAAATTCACTAATCCACTTGCCGAAACACTAGCCGGAGGAAGTGCAGAAGTATAGTTAAACGAATAACGAACCGGCAAACCTGAATTTGAAACTGCTTCTAAATTGAAGTTATTGTTAATTCCAAGAGTTCTTGCCGCCAAAGGTCCGAAAGTAATTTGTTGTACTGCTTTTTTGATTTCAAGCTGTGCAGTAAGCGTAATTGGAGAACAATTTGGCGAACTTGCAGCAGGAGAAACAGTTGCTGTTACAGTATAAAAACCTGCATTTGTAGCTCCGTTTACTGTTCCTGTTGCTGGAGTTGTAGCATACACTACGCTTGCTCCGGCAGGAAGATTGGCAACATTTATAGTATGAAGGCTTCCGTTATAAGTAAAATCTGCATTTGCAAAAGTTACCTGATCTAAAGGAGAAGCTGTTACATTGATATTTTGTTGCTGAGTTGCCGTATTTCCGCTGGCATCAACATAAGACCAGGTAATTACATAATTTCCAGGAGTCGTATAATTTAAATCATCTGTAGTTGTAGCAGTTATGATTCCGCTGCAATTGTCAGTCGCTGTTGGTATCGCAATTTCTGAAGCTAAAACAGCACAATAGTTTGTAATGTCAGGAAGATTTGCAACATCCGGTACTGGTACTGTTACATCCGGAATCACGGTTATTGTTACAGTTGCAGTAGTTTGACATGAGTTATCATCCGTAACTGTTACCGTGTAAGTTCCTGCAGCAAGTCCTGTTGCAGTTGCTGCAGTTCCACCAGATGGAGACCATGCATAAGTGTAAGTTCCTGTTCCACCCGTTACATTTACTGTAGCTGAAGCATCGCTTTGTCCATTACAAGATACATTTACTTGTGATGTTGTAGCAGCAAGTAGGGCAGGTTCAGTTATTGTAAAACTTTGTGTAGTCTGACATAAATTAGCGTCTGAAATTGTTACCGTGTAAGTTCCGGCGGCTAATCCTGTTGCAGTTGCAGCAGTTCCGCCAGTTGGAGACCAAATATAAGTATATGCTCCGGTTCCGCCTGTTGCAGCAACACTTGCAGATCCATTCGAACCTCCATTACAAGAAACATTTGTTTGTGATGCTGTAACTGCCAAAGGAGCTGGTTCTGTTAGTGTAAAACTTTGTGTTGTCTGACATAAATTAGCATCTGTAATTGTTACCGTATAAGTTCCTGCAGTAAGACCTGATGCTGTTGCAGCAGTTCCGCCAGTTGGAGCCCATGAATACGTATATGCTCCGGTTCCGCCAGTTACGGCTACAGAAGCTGTCCCGTTAGATCCTCCATTACAGGAAACATTCGTTTGAGATGGTATAACCACTATCGCAGGTGGTTGTGTAATTGTAAAGTTTTTTACAATCGAACATCCGTTTGAAGAAGTTATTGTTACAGCATAATTACCTGCTGTAAGTCCGGTAGCGGTATCTGCAGTTCCTCCTGAAGGAGACCAGGTATAAGTAAAAGGTCCCGGAGCTCCTCCAGGTACTACAGCTGCAGATCCTGTGTTAGAGCCATTACATAAAATATTAGTCTGAGATGTAGTCGCCACTAAAGTATTTATGGTAGTAATTGTAAAATTTTTGGTAATTGAACATCCGTTAGCATCTGTAATAGTGGCGGAATAATTTCCTGCCAATAATCCTGTTACTACTTGTGTTGTTTCTCCATTAGACCATAAATAGGTATAAGGTAAAGATCCTCCGCTTGGTGTAACAGCTGCTTGTCCGCCAGTAGTACAAGTTGCATTTATTTGAGCATTTGTAGCTGTTAATACAGCAGGCTGGTTAATGGTGAAGCTTTGAGTTAAAGAACACCCAACAGCATCTGTAATTAATACAGAATAATTTCCGGCTGTTAGTCCTGTTGCTGTATCGGCAGTACCACCAGAAGGTGACCAAAGATAAGTATAACCTCCATTTCCTCCTGAAACGCTTACTGAAGCACTTCCGTTAGCAGCTCCATTACAAAGTACATCGGTTTTTGATGCCGTTGCTGCTAAAGCTGCAGGTTCGCCAACTGTAACCGTTGCTGTAGTCTGACAAGTATTAGCATCAGAAATTGTTACTGTATAAGTTCCTGCCTGAAGTCCTGTTGCAGTTGCAGCAGTTCCACCAAATGGAGACCATGAATACGTATATCCCGGAGTTCCTCCGGTAACGGATACAGTTGCAGTACCATTAGAACCTCCATTACACGAAACATCAGTTTTAGAAGTTGTTGCAGAAAGTAATGTTGGAGTCAAAATGGTAATATTTTTAACCAATGTACATCCGTTTGCATCTGTAATCGTACAAGTATAATTTCCTGCCGGTCTTCCCGTAACAGTAGCTGTTGTACCGCCTAATGGTGACCACTGATAAGTATATCCCGGTGTTCCTCCTGAGGCAGTTACACTTGCTGAACCATTTGATCCACCAAAACAACTAACGCCAACTGATGCTGTTGTAGCACTCAAAATAGCGGCCGGCTGAGTAATGGTAAAGCTTTGTGTTGTCTGACATAAGTTGGCATCTTTTACTGTTACCGTATAAGTTCCTGCCGTAAGTCCTGTTGCTGTAGCTCCGGTTCCTCCAGAAGGTGTCCATAAATAGGTATAAGCTCCGGTTCCTCCGCTTGCAGTTACAGTTGCAGATCCTGTAGCATCTCCGCGACATCCAATATTTGTTTGTGCTACCGGAGAAACAATCAATGCATTTGGCTGAACAATAGTAAAAGTTCTAGTTGTCTGACATGTATTAGCATCACTAATTGTTACTGTATAAGTTCCTGCTGTAAGTCCTGTTGCTGTTGCAGCAGTTCCTCCAGAAGGTGACCATGAGTAGGTGTAAGCACCGGTTCCGCCTGTTACGTTTACCGTTGCAGATCCTGTTGCAGCTCCATTACACAATATATCTGTTTGTGAAGTTGTCACAGAAAATGCAGCAGGCTGTCCCACAGTAATGCCGGTTACCACTTTTGTACATCCGTTTGCATCGGTAATTGTTACACTGTAAGTTCCAGCTGCAAGTCCTGTTGCAGAAGCTGTTGTAGCTCCGTTTGACCATAAATAAGTATATCCGGGACTTCCTCCTGATGGAGTAATAGTAGCTGTACCGTTAGAACCTCCATTACAAGAAACGTTTGTTACCGAAGGAGTTCCGTTAAGAGTAATAGCCGGTTGTCCGACAATTATATTGCTTATCGTTCTTGTACAAGAATTTGCATCTGTAATGGTTACGCTATACGTTCCTGCTGAAATTCCTGTTATTATTTGAGTTGTAGCTCCGTTCGACCATAAATAGGTGTATCCCGGAGTTCCGCCTGATGGAAGAACGCCAGCTGCACCGTTAGATCCTCCATTACAGGAAACATTTGCCACAGAAGGAGCTGCGTTAAGTACCGAAGGCTGTCCCACTACAATTCCCGTAATATTTCTTGTACAAGAGTTAGCATCAGTAATCAAAACGCTGTAAGTTCCTGCTAAAAGTCCTGTTGCAGTAGCTGTTGTAGCTCCGTTTGACCATAAATAAGTATAAGATGGTGTTCCTCCTGTTGCCAGAATAGTCGCTGTACCATTAGCCCCTCCATTACAGGAAACATTTGTTACCGAAGGAGTTCCGTTAAGAGCAACTGCGGGTTGTCCCACTATAATACCGGCTATCGTTTTTGTACACGCATTAGCATCTGTAATAGTTACGCTATACGTTCCGGCTGCAAGTCCTGTAGCTGTAGCTGCTGTACCTCCTGATGGTGACCATGAATACGTATATCCCGGAGTACCTCCAGATGCAGTAACAGTTGCTGTACCGTTTGTTCCTCCATTACAGGAAACATTAGTTAGGCTGATAGTTCCATCAAGAGCAACTGCCGGCTGTCCTACTACAATATTAGTTATTGTTCTTGTGCATGAATTTGCATCTGTAATTGTTACACTATAAGTTCCTGCCACAAGTCCTGTTGTTGTTTGCGTTGTAGCACCATTCGACCATAAATAAGTATATCCCGGAGTTCCGCCTGACGGAACAATAGTTGCTGTACCGTTAGATCCTCCATTACAGGAAACATTTGTTACCGAAGGAGTTCCGTTAATAACCGCTGCTGGTTGTCCAACAATTATATTGTTTATTGTTCTGGTACAAGAATTTGCATCTGTAATTGTTACGCTATACGTTCCTGCTAAAAGTCCTGTTGCAGTAGCTGTTGTAGCTCCGTTTGACCATAAATACGTATATCCGGGAGTACCTCCGGATGCACTAATAGTAGCCGTACCATTAGATCCTCCATTACAGGAAACATTTGTTACCGATGGAATTCCGTTTAATCCAGAAGGCTGTGTTATTGTAAAAGATCTTGTAAATTGTGTTGATTCACCATCGGTAATTGTTACCGTATAAGGGCCAGCACTAAGTCCTGTTGCTGTTGCTCCAGTACCTCCTGATGGCGACCATGAATACATATAAGGAGTTGCACCTCCAGTTGCGACAACAGAAGCAGTTCCGTTAGATCCTCCATTACAGCTTACATTAGTTTGTGACGTTGATGAAGTACCTAAAGCTGCACCTGTGGTAAAAGTTAAATCACTTCCATAATTAGTACCTCCGCTATTTTTTGCATAAGCTCTAAAATGAATAGTTGTGGCAGAAGGAAGTCCTGTAATGACATTAGAAAATAATCCTGTACCTGTTCCTATTTGAACTTTAGTATTTGCAGTTGTTGGGTTAGCAGTTGTAGCCCAAACAATTCCTCTTTCTATATTTGCATCACCACCATCTGCGGTTACATTTCCGCCTAATGTTGCTGAAACTGCCTTAACGTTTGTAGCGGCAGTAGTTGAAACAGTTGGTGCTACTGCGGCGGTAATAGCAGGAGTAGGATAGCTTACAGGAGTTATCGTGTAATTGTCAGTTGGATCATGTGTCCAGTTTCCAGGCGTATTAATACTTGTCATGATAGCGACAGCATTTCCTGTCAGCGTACCATTAAATTTACTATTTGCAATTTCAGGGCCTGGTGCCGGAAATAAAGAAATACAATTTAAACCATTTGTTAATCCCAATGGAAGCGCACTTCCGGGACCTCCGCTTGTAGTTGAAAGATTCCATGTCGTGGCTGCATCATAATCAGCAGAATTATAATCTCCATGAATACCTGCAATAAAAGTAGGCAGATTGGGTAAAATTGGCAAAACTCCACTTGCTGATTGGTAAGCCAGAATCTGGTCACCCGCAGAAAGATTAAAACCAGTGGTAAAACCAGCAGCATAACCAATACCCGTTGTTCCGGTAACCGTAAATACATCAGCAGCTGTTTCCATTACAGAAACAACAGTTCCTATTGGAGTCACGGAAGGTACGATCCATTGTAAATGGGTTTCGGTACTTCCTGCTACCCAGGTTCCGTTACCCCAGCCACGCTCCGTAAAAAAGAGTACCGTTCCTGCCGGTATTTCTTTCAGGGTAATAAAAGAAAAACCATCCAAAGGATTGGTGTTGTAGCCAATAAAAGCTATATCGCCCGCTGCCAAAGTCTGTGACTTTGCATTTTGATGCACAAAAAAGGTGCACAAGAGCATAATGAATAATAGTAATTTTTTTTTCATAATATACAATTTAGTTGAGTTAGTGACATAGATAAGCATTCTGCCAGCCGCCTAATTGATCCGGCTTTGTAAGCGAGGTAAAAGCCTTTATAAAATGTCCATCATTTGGTAATGTTTCAATTTTTTTAAAGCCTATATTTTTAACAGAATCCAGATTTAATTCATAGATATGATAATCAAATAGGGTTCTGTTTGTATCCTGATCAAATCGAATCGTTCCTCTGGGGCCCGTAATATTTAATTTTTCAATTTCCTCAATTAAAAAATTCATATTAAGATTATGGTTTGCCTGAAGAAGAATGTTTTTTAGTATCAATCCGTTTTCATAACCCAGGATAGAAAAGATTGACGGATCCTCTGCGTATTTATTTTTGTAATCAATAATAAAATCAGCAGTTTCGGTATCATTTTGCATCCAGGAACTTACCACATAAAGTTCATGAGGTTCATTTTTATAATCTTCTAATATTTGATCATTGATAAAAAATGGAGTAACATAAAAAGGATATTTCTGGGTAATTCTGTTTTGTTTTATAAAAGCCGCATTTTCCTCCGCATATAAACCACTGTAAAAGGCAAAAATAGCATCAGGTTCCAAATCATTAATAACCTGATCCATATATACTGATTCATTTTCTCTTGGAATAAATGGCGTAATATAATGCCCGGAAAAATTAGCTTTTTCCTGAAAAGAATATTCAATTGCCGAAAGCATGCCATAACCAACATCATAAAAAGAACTGGCTGTTGCAATTTTCTCATATTTTTTGCTTGCCAGATAACCACCCAGATGATAACAGGATTCAGTTAATCCAAACGAATTAATGTAAACTCCTTTTGGTGTTATCGTATCATAGGGTACTGTTGCCCCAAGGTCTGCCGCTAATAATAAAATATCATTATTTGAAGCATAGTTATAAACTTCCGTTATATTATAATGACCAAAAAAACCAATGATAATGGATACGTCTTCCTGAAAATTTAATTTTTGAATTTTATCAATTATCATTTTCTCATCTGAGCCAATACCAATACTTTCTACAAAAAATTTCACCTTGAGATCATTAAGTTTTAAGCCCCGCATAAAATCTTTATCTAGTGTGGCATACTGTTGTGATTTTGGAATCAGGATTCCTACTTTGATATCGTTATCCATAAAATGAGATTAAAAAAAAGCAGAGGTACTATTACCTCTGCTTTGTATTTATTAGTTTCTGGAAGGAAAAAGACCTTCTAAGCAAATGCTTGTGTAAATACCTAAATATGGATTTCTTATACCAAATGCCTGGTTTCCACCTGCAATACCATTAGTTGCAGTTCCCGTTCCGGTTGTTGTTACTCCTTTTACAGTAGTATTTGTCCCACCTGGTTCACTATAAATATTTGCTGTAGAACCGCCACTCGCAAAAGAATTAGCTCCATTATCAGTTTCATTAGTTACTGTGCCGCCAGTTATAGCTGTAACAGTTGTAGAAAGATTAAGCGTTATTGGAGAAATAGAGTGTGTATGAGCTGGCATATTGTTTATTGTTAAAATAGTAGTTTCAGCTCCTCCAATTTCGCCATAACCGATAGCGCTTAAACCTCCTCCTTGTCCCGGGTGTACAACACTTCTTCCTCGTAAATCAGGCAAACCAAACGTATTTTGACCATTACCTCCAAAGGTTGTTCCCAGTAATGCAAAAAGTGCCGAGTTTTGAGCTATTGACATAATTTGTCCGTTACAAAATTGCCAGCCTCTCGGCGGATAATTAAATGCAAATGCTTTTATGGTTCCAATGTATTCATCCATAGTTTTAATTGTTAGATAGTTAATAAATTTTGTTTTGGTTTTGTCATCTTATTTTTATAGAAAAAATAGAGATTTGACAGTTTTTTAGTATAATGCTAAATTACTTTTTATATCTAGTTTATATACAGGGGTTTATACCTGTTTTTGAGTTAAATATGAGAGTATTTACTTATTTTTTTAACGATATCTTATTTTTAGCTGCCATTTTCAAACGAAATGAATACTCTAATAATAATTACTAGCGATTATTTATTTTTCTTCGTTAAAAGTAGATATCTAATGCATTTCGGCAGAGTAATATGTCATGGGAGAGGTTTTTTATGTCATGAAATAATTGTTTCACAGTTACGCTTTATAAATGCGATTGATTATTTGGATAATTAATCAAAACAATTAATTCTATAAATCTTACGTTAAATTATGTAAGATTTTTTATTCATAATTTAGGAAATTTGATATCAAATAAAAAATGAAGTAAAATTCCTATTTGTACGTTGTTAATTTTAATATTTATATAAACCTATTTTTAATTTTAAACTCCCAAATGCCATGAAGAAACCACACTACATTTACATTGCTGCGATCGTATCAGGTGCGTTATTAGCTTTAACAAGCTGTTCAAACGACGACAAAGTACCGGATACTGATCCTGGAACAATTACAAATCCCGTAGAAACCACCGCACCTAATACAACTTATACTCCTGCTTTTACAGGACAAACCCGTATAAATGGCGTACAGACCAATACTGCTTACGAAGGAAAAGTTATTACTTCAAATTTGACTGCTCCATGGGGCGTAAAAAATTTACCTGATGGAAGATTAATCGTTACAGAAAAAGGAGGAACTTTCCGTATTGTAACTCAGGCAGGAGTTGTAAGCCCTGCAATTACCGGAGCTCCGGCTGTAAATGCTGCAGGACAAGGCGGATTATTAGGCTTGGTTCTGGATCCTGATTTTACTACAAACAGAATGATTTACTGGGTTTTCTCAGAAGCTTCAACTGGAGGAAATCAAACATCTGTGGCTAAAGGAAGATTATCAAACGACGAAAAAACAATAGAAGGAGCAGTGGTTATTTACCGTGCAAATCCTGCCAATGCAAGTACACTTCATTATGGAGGAAGAATTCTTTTTGATAAAACAGGAAATCTTGTTGTAAGTACCGGAGAACGTTCTGTATTAGAAACAAGACCATTGGCACAATCGGTTACATCAGGTCTTGGAAAAGTAATCAGAATAACAAAAGATGGATCGGCAGCTTCCGGAAATCCTGCTTTTAGTGGCGGTGCATTACCTGAATTATATTCTATCGGACACAGAAATCCACAAGGATTAGCACTTCATCCTGTTACAGGCGAAATTTGGGAAAGCGAACACGGACCACGCGGAGGTGACGAAATTAACCGCCTTAAAGGAGGTGCTAATTACGGATGGCCTACAATTACGTACGGAATCGAATACAGCGGTGAAAAAGTTGGAGCCGGAATCCAGAAACAAGATGGTTTAGAACAGCCTGTTTATTACTGGGATCCTGTTGTATCGCCAAGTGGTATGACTTTCTACACAGGAAATCGTGTACCGGAATGGCAAAACAATCTATTCATAGGTTCATTAAGCGCAACACATATTATACGTCTTGCTATAAGAGACAATAAAGTGATTGGAGAAGAAAGATTGCTTGCAAGTGAAGGTCAAAGATTCAGAGATATCACGCAGGGAACTGACGGAGCTTTATACGCCGTTACCGATGGAGGAAGACTTTACAAAATCGATAAGAAATAAACATTCAATGTTTTTAAACATATAAAAGGTGCAGCAATGCACCTTTTTTTATTCCCAAAAGTGAAATAAATTTCGGTTGAACTTCACAGTATAATTAATCAAAATAAAAGATTACTAAGTGTAATGTGTTAATAATTAGTTTTTTAAATAAGTTATTTTGTAAAAACTAAAAATAATTATGTAAGAATTTATGCGTATCAAAGCCTAAATTTGAATAATTAGATATTAATAAAAACCCGTATTATTATGAAAACACGTATCAAATCCAAAATTGCATTACTTGTTCTTTTAGCAGGACTTTCATTTTCGTGCAAAAAAACAGACACTATTCCGGCAGATTCAACTTATGACTCAACAGACACAACAGTTGACAGTATCAACGCGGCAGCAGTAGATACCACAATGGTACCTTCAGACACAACAACCGTAAAAGATACAACAACAACAGTAACACCGAAATAGTAAACAATATTAAAGCAAATAGATTATTTAATCTATTTTTTGATTCAAGTTACTTACAATGTTAATTATTGATTCAAGAAGCCTGCAGTACTTGTTATTGCAGGTTTTGTTTAATTAAAAATTATCCCGTCACAAATCTGCGTGAAATAAAATCTTTTTAATCCTTTAATCTGTGGCTAATTATTTTAAGATCAGGTTTTTATTTTATACTAATTAACTTCCATAAACATGAACGAAACTCACACTATACAATTAAAGGTAAATGGTAAAGATTATAATTTAGAACTTTTACCGTGGACCTCTTTGCTAGACACTTTGCGCGAAGAAATTCACCTCACAGGTACTAAAAAAGGATGCGATCACGGCCAATGCGGTGCTTGTACTGTTATTGTTGATGGCAAACGAATATTGAGCTGCCTCACCTTATCTGTAATGAAAGACGGGTCTGAAATTACTACCATCGAAGGAATTGCAGATGGCGAAAACCTGCATCCCATACAAAAAGCTTTTATAGAACACGACGCCTTTCAATGCGGATATTGCACGCCGGGTCAAATTTGCAGCGCCGTTGGAATGTTACAGGAAGGCAAAGCCAAAACAAGAGAAGATGTGCAGGAATTAATGAGCGGAAACCTTTGCAGATGCGGCGCTAATAAAGGTATAATCGAAGCTATTATGCAGGTTAAAGAAGGAGGTTATCATGAATAATTTTTCTTATACAAAAGCAGAAAACGCAGCGCATGCAATCGCTGAAATTAACGGAGACATTCGCAATAAGATTGTTGCAGGAGGAACCAACATTAACGACCTTCTGAAATATTTTATTACCAAAGCCGATAAACTAGTAGACATCAATTCCCTTTCCGAAAACAATTCTATCATTCGTCTTGACGATGGCGGAATCCGGTTAGGCGCTTTACATACCAACGCAGATACAGCATATGATCCCATTATCGAAGAACGTTATCCGCTATTATCAAAAGCGATATTAGCCGGAGCTTCGGCACAAATCAGGAATATGGCAACCAATGGCGGCAATCTCTTGCAACGCACCAGATGCTATTATTTTTATGATATCAACACGCCTTGCAATAAACGTGATCCCGGTTCCGGATGTTCAGCAATTACGGGCTATAATCGTATTCACGCGATATTAGGACAAAGTGAAAATTGCATTGCCGTTTTCCCATCTGATATGTGTGTGGCTTTAGCAGCTTTAAATGCTACCTTAAATATTACCGGTCCGGATGGAGATCGTGTTTTGGCTTTCGCCGAATTTCACCGACTGCCCGGAGACACGCCCAATATTGATAATAACCTGAAACACGGCGAAGTCATCACCAGTATCGATCTTCCGCAGAAAGGATTTGAAAAAAACTATTCGTATTTAAAATTACGTGACAGAAGTTCTTATTCCTTCGCACTCGTTTCTGTAGCCACCGCTTTTGATCTTGAAAATGATAAAATCAAAGAAGCGAGAATCGCACTTGGAGGAGTAGCACACAAACCTTGGCGCATTACAGAAGCCGAAGATTTTTTGAAAGACAAAGAACCCAATCGTGATAATTTTTTGGCTGCAGCCGAAATCATTCTGCAGGGCGCAAAAGGATACGAACATAATGCTTTCAAAATTGAACTGGCAAAAAGAGCTATTGTACGCAATTGCATTATGGCACTAAACCCTGAAACACAACGTCCGGGCGCAAAACCATCATTATAAATCAACCGTGTAATCGTTTATTGAAAGTTTAAACAAACACATAGCTATGTTTGTTTAAACAAATGAAATGCCTTTAACCACAAACATACACTATGTTTCTATGTGTTAAAAATTAGTACATAAGTTAATTAAAAACGCAAAAAATGACAAAATTACCCTCCATAGGAAAACCAATAAGCCGTTTAGAAGGTCATTTGAAAGTAACCGGAACCGCAAAATATGCCGGAGAATATCAGGCGCAGGATTTATTGTACGGTTATGTGGTAAACAGCACGATAACCAAAGGTAAAATTAAGGCAATTGATACTGCAGACGCAAAAGCATTAGAAGGCGTCATTGAAGTTTTTACGCATGAAAACCGACCATCAACTGCCTGGTTTGATTTTCAATATGCCGATATGGACGCGCCGCCCGGAACAGTTTTTAAACCATTAAAAGACAATGAAATAAAATACAACGGCCAGCCAATTGCACTGGTAGTAGCCGAAACTTTTGAAATGGCTAGATATGCCGCAACCAAAGTAAAATTAGCCTACGCAGAAGAAGAATTCGAAACAGATCTAAAAGCAAATATTGGCAAAGCCAGAAAACCCAAAAAAGGTCTGGCGTCGATGCTAAAACCGCCTCCGCCAAAACCAACAGGAGACTTTGAAAAAGCCTGGCAAAATTCGTTTGTTCAGAGTTCAGGCGAATTTTACCACGGAACAGAACATCATAACCCGATGGAAATGTTTGCAACCACTGTTTTATACGAAGGCAAAAACAAATTAAAAATATACGATAAAACGCAGGGCACAATCAATTCTCAAATGTATGTGGCGAATGTTTTTGGTTTAAAAATGAAAAACGTTCAGGTGATTGCGCCCTTTGTAGGCGGTGCTTTTGGTTCAGGGCTTCGTCCGCAATACCAGCTTTTTATGGCTGTTATGGCGTCACTTCAATTAAAACGAAATGTGCGTGTGACTTTAGACCGTGCTCAAATGTTTACTTTCGGACACCGACCGCCAACTTTGCAGGTGACTAAATTTGGTGCCGATGAAAACGGAAAAGTAAATGCAATGTACCACAACGCAATTGGCGAAACCTCCCAATTTGAAGATTATGTAGAAACAGTCGTCAACTGGGCCAATATGATTTATCCTGCCGAAAATACATTATTAGAACATAAATTAGTTCCGTTAGATGTGTATTCGCCGCTTGATATGCGTGCGCCCGGCGGAAGTACCGGAATGCATGCGATCGAAATCACGATGGATGAACTGGCGTATAAATTAAAAATAGATCCGCTTGAATTGCGTTTAATCAATTATTCGGACATTGATAAAAGCACCGACAAAGAATATTCAAGCAAAGAACTGAGAGAATGTTATCTGAAAGGAGCAGAAAAATTTGGCTGGAGCCAAAGAAATCCAGAACCCCGAAGCACGAAACGCGGTAACAAATTAGTGGGATACGGAATGGCAACCGGAATTTGGGAAGCCAATAGAATTCTGGCACGAGCCCAGGTCATTATGAAAAGTGATGGAAAAGTAGAAATCAAAAGTGCCGTAACCGATATTGGAACCGGAACCTTGACCGTCATGACTCAAATTGCTGCAGACGAATTAGGGCTTCCTATTGAGGATATAACTTTTTCTTATGCCGATAGTAAAATGCCTTTTGCGCCCATACAAGGCGGTTCGTTTACCGTTGCAACCGTGGGTCCCGCAGTAAAAGCGGCTTGTAAAGCTTTGAATGAAAAGCTGTTTACAAAAGCAAAATACATGGATAATTCCGTTTTAAGTGAAGCCAGATTTGACGATGTTCTTTTTAGTGATGGTTTTTTACAACTTAAAAATAATCCGGATGTTAAAATTACTCTTGCCGAGATTTTTGAAGCAAACAGTAATCTGGAAATCAAAACAACCAATACCGCAATGCCCAATCCGTTGAAACACAGAAATAAAGCCAGAGCTGCTCACAGTGCTGTTTTTGTTGAGGTTGAAGTCGATGAGGAATTGGGAATTATACAAGTGAAAAGAGCGGTAACAGCGGTTGCGGCCGGAAAAATTATAAATCCGAAAACAGCCGAAAGCCAGATTTTAGGCGGAATGATTTGGGGAATCAGTAAAGCAATGCACGAAGAAGCTATTCTGGATCATCAATTTGGAAAATACATGAATGCTAATTTAGCCGAATATCATATTCCGGTTCATGCGGATATTCCTGATTTAGATGTTATTTTTGTAGAAGAAAAAGACCATGTTGTAAACGATTTGGGCGTAAAAGGCGTTGGTGAAATTGGTATTGTGGGAATGCCGCCCGCAATCGCAAATGCCATCTTTCATGCCACCGGAAAACGCATCAACGATTTGCCAATTCATTTTGACAAACTCTTATAAATCTGCTAATTCATCCACTTAAATTATTATGAAAATGTATCTATCAGTAAAAAAAATAATATTCACAATACTATGTAGTATGGCACTAATTACAGCACACGCACAAGAAAAAGTAAATACCGAAAAATGCCGTTACATCAAAACAACTTACGGTTATCTGATGGTTTTAAGAGAAGGCGATGATGTCTTGGCTCACATTGAAAATTTGGCACAAGAAAAACAAATTCCTTTTGCAAACTTTACCGGAATAGGTTTTGCAAGCGAAGCAACTTTCGGGTTTTATGATTTTAATGCCAAGAAGTTTAATCCCAAAACTTTTAATAAAGTCGAAATGGGAAATTTAACCGGATCAATCGCCTGGAAAGAAGGAAAACCATCGCTTCACATTCACGGCGTTGCAACCGATGATAAATTTGACGCTTACGGCGGACATATTCTCGGTTTAAAAGTAGGAACAGGTTCTATGGAAATCTATATTACAACCCATACCGAAAAATTAGAACGCAAACTCGAACAGCCTTTAGGCGCCAACGTATTACAATTGCATTGTGTGAACTAACAGTAGTTGTTCCAGACACAGGAGCAATTGAGAAAAAAATTTGTTTTCATTAACTATATTTGAAGTTAATGGAAACAAATTTTTTAAAACTAACAAGAATATAAAAGAACATTTATTAATTGATTAAATTTTAAATCTTTTACCAACTATCTTATGGTAATTGCCATATTTGGCACAATGATAGCATCGTTGTTTCCTCCGGCATACCGTTGTGCGTAAACCTCAATATATTCATTATTACTTAATTCTACAGAAGCATTTAGAGGAAGAACAACAATATCATTGGCAGCTAAACCTTTTCCATAAATTTTATACTGACTTAAAACAGTTCCACCTTTAGCAATATAAATGATGTAGGTTCCTACTGCTGAAACCTGAAAAGAAATAGAACCCGCAACTTGAAAAATTCTTTTCTTTTTTCCTAAATATTTTAATCGATTATTGACTCCATCATTAGAAAATCGAAATAAATTGGAAGTTGTGGAAACCCCTGCAACTTTGACACTATTACTTGGATTTGAATTATTAAAAGCTGTAGAAGCTCCACTTCCAACAGCATAATCCATAGAAAAATCACCAACGGCGTTCGCATCAGCTTCCGTCGGAATTCCTGCGGCTCTAACTGTCCAGCTGTTGTTGAAGTTATAGCCTGTGTAAGTTCCGGTTGTGTAAGGTTTTACGTAGTTAGCAGGAGTAGGGCCGGTAAATACAACAGATTCTAAAACTGCATCTCCTGTTATAGTGAGAGCTGGTGTAGAAACGTCTAACCCTATAGCGCCTGAATTAACGACATTCGAAAAACCTCCTTGTTTTTCAATAAGATTAAATGTTCCGGTAAATTTTTCGTAGGTGCCATTATTATTGCTAAACCACGCCATATTGCTCAACAACAATTGTCCAATATTGGTATAAGTAACACCATTTGTGTTTCCGGAATAATTAACAATGCTGCAAAAAACCAGTCCAAAGCCAGCTATAGTACCAACGCTTGCTGAATTGGCGATAATAGTATCTCTAAGTAAAAAAGTGGCAGTTGAACCGCCATTAAGATTAAAAACTGTACCTGTTGTGGTGAGTGTTAGATTCTTAATACTTCCACCTGTACTTCCTTCAAAGAGAACGCCGCCAGTTTTAGAAATAATATCTTCGTTAGCATCTAAACCTTGTAAATACGCATTATTGAGATCTATTGGTAAAGTAAATGGGATTGCACCATTAATTTCATACAAAGTATTAGAGGTTAAAACATATTTAGCACCTCCGCCTGCCGCTAGTTCAGTCGCAAGAACAACAGCTAAATTGTCGCCAGCTCTAATTCGTTTAAAGTTTAAGCGTGGTGCCGTACCGCTGTTAATAAGTGTCCATAATGACGTAGCTGCTGAGTAGAAGTAAAATGATTTTATATCGGTATCATAAACAAGTAAGCCATCTGCAGGTGTTGAAATAGCAATTCTCTGGGCTGTAGTCATACGAGGGGATAGCATCCCCTGGGTAGTAGAAGTAATATCTAAAACAGCGCTTGCATTAGGTGTAATTGTTCCAATTCCAATTTGTGCATTTCCAAGAAATGATACCAGGAAAAAAAACAGGAGCAAAGACGCTTTGTGATTTTGGAGAGTGTATTTTTTTAGCATAATATTTATTATTAACTAGTTAAGTGTTTATTTTTTTGAATTTTTTGGAGTGTAATCCTAAGCGGTTTATTTAATTTACACTAACTTTTTTTTGCTGAATTCGAAATTATTACTTTTTGTGAAATTTTTTCGTTGTCCGCAGTCAGGAAAGTAGCGAAGTAAATTCCGGTACTTAAGCCAGAAGTCGGGAAATTATAATTTTGTTCAACCCCTAACTTATTTATGGTCAGTACTGCTTTGCCAAGAACATCATAAAGCTTAAATGAAGTAATAGTGATGTTATTCGGATTTGAGACGTTTAATAATTGGTTTTCATTATCCTGGCTAATAATAAAATTACTTTTTATTTCTTTCTTAATACCAAGAGTCTTATCGCTAAAAGTAATTTTAAAGCGGTCTGTATATGTGCCTGGAGCAATAGTAATTAGATACGATCCGTTTTTTATATCATGATAAGAAGAGTCAAGCCCATCGTATAAATAAATATTTTGCAAAGGATCAAAATTGATCACTTCGGGAATATTAAATTTCATTGTAGTACTAGTGGTTACCTTTACAGCTAAAGGTATCTTTTTTGTTAAGTCAAGAGGAATTCCCTGTATTACATAATTCCCGTTTTCTATTAAAAAAGATACATCACCAGGCAAATCATCAATATTTAAAGCATCAATTCCGGGATCAACACCATCTGTTGCTTGTGGTAAAAATGCTAATGCAATTTGTCTGGTAAATTGGTTATTAATACTTGTATTTATCCTAAAATGTGAAATTATCGCAGCTTCTTCATCAGTAGTCGATGTTTCATCTTTTGATGATTTTGCGAACTGCGACAAACCAGAACCTTCTTTATAAAATACACGATGTTCATTTTTAAAAGTAACTGTACTGTTTGCTGTTCCGTTAATTATAAAACCTTGACCTATTGGCGTATATTTTCTTGGTACTGCAGTCATCGACGAAGTTCCGGTGTTATTTATTGATCCATCACTTTTATAAGTGTTAAAAGTAGCCGGAGTATAAATTCCAGTTGATGCTATAGATATGGGAGAATAAGTAGCGTATCCTCCTTTATAAGCAGAAAGTAAATGTGAGTTTACTGTTTTATCTTGTTCCCAAAAATAAGCAATACGGGTGCAGGCACTATTTGAGGCATCTAATAAAAAGGCATTTAAATGTAATGCTGAAGGATAAGGATTCCCTGTTAATGTTGCAGCATTTCCGGAACCCACAGGGACATTAATATTACCATCATTGGGTTTTCCTCTAAAATCATATCGCTGAGCTCCTGTTCCAGGATTATTTACAATTCCTGTACCTTCCGGATCTGTTGTATCTGAACCGCTGGTACCTTTCATCGTGAAACCTTCTCCGGGTGCAATTGTTGTTGCGCTGCCAACCTGAACCCACTGTGAGTAATTATTGGCATTTGCTAATTTATAAATCCAACGTGAAGCTATTGCCAGCGGGCTTGATGTGCCGTCAGAATTTGAAGTCGGCAATACTGTAGCAGCTACTGTAGCTATTGAGGAAGTGGGCCTGCCGAGCAATGTTACGCCAAAATTTGTATTGCCTACAGTTGCACTTCCTGCTGTACCAACGGGAGAACACCAATAATTGTAATCATAGTTATCTGATGTTCCTTCCTGATAAACAGATAAAACTCCAGTGCCTGTATTTGATGATAATCCGGCTGTTCCTTGAACTAATTGTGACTGATTTCTTAAATAGAGAGCTGAATTACTAGTTAAGTTTATATTTTGCCCCACATATATTACCTGGTTTTTCACATAAACAGGTGTAAGGGCGCCGATATACATTTGTGAAAAGCTCTGAATTGAAATCATTGAAAAAAGGAAGATTATTTTTTTTTTCATAATTTAATGTATTTTCTTATTTCTTTTTTTTATGATATAAAAACCGAACACACTACCAGCAATAAATAAAATACATGTCATCTCATTTATTGGAGCCGCGACAGGATCTTCATCACCTGGAGGAGGAGGAGCATTCATAGCAAAGGCAGTTAAATGCGATAATAAAATTGCAAGTAGGATTGTGTATTTCATTTTTTTTTGAATTGATTAAAATTTAGAGTATTTTGGTTTAATTTAGAAAAGTTGTAATTATTTGTGTGTATTTTTTCGATTAGTATTATTTAAGTTATAAAATTTTCTGAAATATACATTTTTTAATCCTTTGATTATCAGTAAAATTTTAATTTAACATAAAAAAAATCTTACGCTATTTTTTGTTATTTTTTAAAACTATGTTAAATACTAAAAAAAATATCTGTTGTTTTTTTTTTGATTCTGCCACATATTAATTTGGAACATACATAATTTTAAAACTTACAAATAAGTCTATTAAATTGATAGGGTATTAAAAGTTTTGCGTTTTTTATGCATTCAAATTCAAATTATCTCTTTAAATTTGCCGCAGCAATGAAAAACAGAATCCAGAATATGAAGTATTATAACAGCAGCATGATGATGTGTTGTGATGTTGTAATGCAATAATGTCTGGCTTTATAAAATATATAATTTATTACGAAAGCCTTTCATAATCGTTGAAAGGTTTTTTTGGTTTAAAGAATAAATTTTATCGAAAAGATTTTACTGTGACTCAGCTTAGCGAACTTTACGTTTTCTAAACATAATGTTAGTAAATCTTAGCGTTCTTTGCGGTTAAATAATATTGATTTTACCGCAAAGCACGCAAAGTTTTTTCTAAAGAATGCCATGAAATAAAATCTTAGCGTTCTTTGCGGTTAAAACAACAATTACAATGCAAATTAATTTGAATTAAAATAATGATTGAATTAAAAAATGTTACCAAAACGTTTCATCAGAAAAACAGGGTTGTAACTGCTTTATCCGGTGTTTCACTTAAAGTTCCGCCTGGAAAAATATTTGGAGTAATTGGTACTTCGGGAGCGGGAAAAAGCACGTTAATCAGATGTGTCAATTTATTGGAAAGACCAACTTCCGGAGAAATTATCGTCGACGGAAAATCCCTGATGCAATTATCAAATTCGCAACTTGCCATTGAAAGAAGACAAATCGGAATGATTTTTCAGCATTTCAATTTGCTTTCATCGCGAACTGTTTTCGAAAACGTTGCTTTTCCATTAGAATTAGTCGGAAAATCAAAATCAGAAATAGAAACCCGCGTTTTTGAATTACTGCAATTGGTAGGTTTAAGAGAAAAAGCAAACGATTATCCCGCAAGCCTTTCCGGAGGACAAAAACAAAGAGTTGCCATTGCAAGAACTTTGGCAAACAATCCAAAAGTACTTTTGTGCGATGAAGCTACAAGCGCACTTGATCCGGCAACAACACGATCTATTTTAGAATTATTAAAAGACATTAACCGTCGTTTAAATATTACTGTTTTACTAATCACACACCAAATGGAAGTCGTAAAATCTATTTGCGATGAGATTGCCGTAATCAGTCACGGAGAATTAATAGAGCAGGGAAGTGTAGGCGAAATTTTTGCAGATCCGAAACATGAACTGACAAAAGAATTTATCGCTTCGTCTTTACATCTTGACGTTCCTTCGGTTTATCAGGATAAATTGCAAAAAGAAGATAACGGAACTTTAAACCCGTTATTGAGACTTGAAATGACCGGAAAATCTGTAAATGAGCCTGTTATTTCAGAAGTTTCAAGATTATTCGATACCGATTTCAAAATCATTTCTGCTCAAATGGATCAGGCGGGAGAAGTTAATTTTGGCGTTATGCTGATCGAATTATCCGGAAAACGCGAAAATTATCAAGCCGCAATCGAATATTTTATTTCCAAACATATTAAAACAGAAATCATAGGTTATGTCTGAATCCATTATTCAATTATTATTAAACGGAACTTGGGAAACCATCGTGATGACATTTGTGTCGGGCTTTTTTGGTTTTGCTTTAGGACTTCCAACAGGAATTTTACTTTTCCTTACCCGAAAAAATCAAATATTAGAGCAGCCCGTTTTAAACAGAACTTTATCTGTTTTGGTTAATATTTTCCGTTCTATTCCATTCATTATATTAATCGTCTGGATGATTCCGTTTACAAGAGCACTTGTAGGAACATCAATTGGTGTAAGTGCGGCATTAGTTCCGTTAAGTATTGGTGCGGCACCTTTTATCGCACGACTTGTAGAAAATAGTTTACTGGGTTTACCGTCAGGACTTATTGAAGCAGCGAGAGCTTTGGGCGCAACACCTTTTCAAATTGTATACAAAGTATTGCTTCCGGAAGCGTTGCCATCGTTAATAAACGCAGCATCCATTACTTTAATTACACTCGTAGGTTATTCTGCAATGGGCGGAGCAGTTGGAGCAGGCGGATTAGGACAAGTGGGGTATCAATACGGATATATTGGTTATGATGCCGTAACAATGAACTCAGTTTTGGCATTGCTTGTTATTTTGGTATTCCTGATTCAGTTTGCGGGCGATACATTATCAAAACGATTTGATCATAGATAATACTTTGAGATTTTACCGCAAAGTGCGCAAAGTTTTTTTTGAATACGCTAAGTTTTGTGAAAAAGATAAGTTCGCAAAGCTTTGAGAAAACTCTCTGAACTCTGCGAAAACCTTTGTGTTCTCCGTGGTAAAATCCACACAAACAAAATAGAATCTTAGCGCACTTTGCGGTTAAATTTTAGACAACAGATAATATAAATTATAAAATTAAAAACATGATTACTAAAAATAATTTCTTAAAAACAATCGGAATATTAACCTTGACACTTTCATTGGTTAATTGTGGCAAAGCCAAAAACAATGATCCGCATTTTATAAAAGTAGGCGTTGCAACCGGACCTGAATATGCAGTGGCGCAAGCAGCACAAAAAGTAGCAAAAGAAAAATACGGCCTTGAAGTAGAATTGGTTTCGTTTAATGATTATGTAATTCCAAACGAAGCTTTAAGCCAGGGAGATATTGATGCAAATGCTTTTCAGCACAAACCTTATCTTGACGAACAATCGAAACAAAGAGGGTACAAATTAGCCATTATCGGAAAAACATTTATTTACCCGATTGCGGCATATTCAAAAAAAATCAAAAACCTTTCAGAGCTTAAAAACGAAAGCACGATTATTATTCCGAATGATCCAACAAACGGTGGACGTTCGTTATTGCTTTTGCAGAAAAATGGTTTATTAAAACTTCGTGACGGTGTGGGTTTATTGCCAAAAGTAACAGACATTACAGATAATCCCAAAAATCTGAAAATTCTGGAATTGGAAGCACCGCAATTACCAAGAGCTTTAGATGATGAAAATGTAACCATTGCGATTATCAACAATACATTTGCTTCACAGGCCGGATTGGTTCCTGCAAACGATGCTTTATTTGTTGAAGACAAAGATTCTCCTTATGTAAATCTTGTGGTAAGTAGAGAAGACAATAAAAATGAAGAAAAAGTAAAACAATTCTTAAAAGCTTTTCAATCTGCTGAAGTAGAGAAAGCTGCGCTGCGCGAATTTAAAGGCGGAGCCGTAAAAGGATGGTAATTAAAATTATTTTATAAGAATAAAGAAAGCGCTAAAACGAATAGATTTAGCGCTTTTTTGTTCTTTTTATTGAAAAATATTTATCAAAATCAAGATAACTTTCTATAAGTTCACTTAAAATTGGAAAAAATTATATCAAAATAGTATATTTGTACAACCCAAGAAATTTAAGACAGCAAAATGAACCCAAATTTGAATTCTTCCTTATCATTTGATTTTTTAGATACGCTTAAATCTCAGACAGCTTTTGCGCACAAAAGACTGGAAAATTTGCCGGTTTCTTCCTGTATTCTTTCCCCGGAAATGAAAATAGAAGATTATGCACATTATCTAAAATTGATGTATGACGTTCACAATGATGTAGAGAAAAATATATATCCTTTGCTGTCGCCTTTTATTGATGATTTAAAAGAAAGAGAGAAAAAACATTTAATTGAAGAAGATCTTAATTTTTTACATTACAATAAACCCGTAGGAACTCCCGTTTTCAATATTGAAAATCAAACAATACCATTTGCACTTGGAATATTATATGTGGTCGAAGGATCTTCTTTGGGAGGCAGATTTATTTTGAAAAATTTAGAAACAATTCCGGGACTTGATAACGGAAAAGGCGTTTCGTATTTTACAGGATACGGAAATAAAACAGGCAGTCAATGGAAAAATTTCCTGAATTTACTGACCAAATATGAAGATGAAAATAATTGTGAAGATGAAATAATTAATGGCGCGGTTTATGCTTTTGATTGTATTCACGACCATTTCCTGCACACTAAAAAATGAAAATTAAAGATATTGTAAATAGGGATATTGTTACGTTAACCAATTGCGAGCATGAACCCATACATATTCCGGGAAGTATTCAGCCGCATGGTTTTTTACTTGGGGTTACTGAAGATTGGAAAATAGATTTTTGTACAGAGAATATTGCTGAGTTTATTGATTTAGTTTATAAAGAAATACTCGGAAAAGATTTTAGTGCCATTTTTGGACTTCAGACCAAAGAAGAAATCGTACACTATATCAATGACGGTAAAACACAGCTTATTTTTCCACTTGAAATTAATCTTTTAGGAAAACCATTTCAGTTAAGCATACACAAAAGCAACGATATTTATATTCTGGAAGCGGAACCGCATTTTGGAAGTACAGAAAAAATAGCTGAATTGTACACGCAGATGATTCAGTTTATTACCAGTATGAACGGTACACAAAGCCTAAAGGAATTGTGTGCGCTCGTCGCAAAAGGAACGCGTGAAATAACCGGTTACGATCGTGTTATGATTTATCGTTTTGATGCCGATTATAATGGTGAAATTTATGCGGAAGATTGCCGGGAAGATTTAGAACCTTTTTTAGGATTACACTATCCACATACCGATATTCCGGTTCAGGCCAGAGAATTATATATCAGAAATCAGCTGCGATTGATCGCTGATATTAATTACAAACCCGTTCCGATTTTTACAATCGATGACAGAGAAAATAAAAATCTTGACTTAAGTGTTTCTATTTTAAGAAGTACCTCGCCAATTCATGTTGAATATCTGAAAAATATGGGAGTAGGAGCAACGCTTACGATTTCGCTTCTTCATCATGGCAGACTTTGGGGTTTAATTGCATTTCATCATTATTCTGCCAAAAATATTTCGCCGGCCATCAGGCTTGCAGCAAAGCTTCAGGGACAATTTATCAGTTCGCAAATTGATTTAAGACAATCTACGGATGAATACCAGATTGCGCGTAAAACCTCTTTGGCATTAGAACATTTAACAGGTTTGGATTTGCCTTTAAACCCAAAATCATTTGCCACAATTAGTGCCGATCCTGAGTTACTGAATCTTTGTAATGCAGCTGGCGTTTCCATTTGTGTGGGCGGAAAAATATATAAAAGCGGTATAACACCATCAGATGAGCAAATTGAAGTGATTAGTACCAATATTAGTCATCTGCTAAAAGAAGGCACTTTTTCAACCAATAAACTCATAGACTATTTACCGGAATTTAAACATGATACAGATGTTGCCGGAATTATCTATCATTCTCTGGGCAATGACAGCAATATTATTTGGTACAGACCCGAGACAATATCAGAAATAAATTGGGCAGGCGATCCTGAAAAAGCGATTATAAAAGATGAAAACGGACTTCATCCGAGAAATTCGTTCAATATCTGGAAACAAATTGTTAAAAATCAAAGTAACATCTGGCTGCATCCTGAAATAAATGCTGCTGCAAGTTATGCGCATGCACTTCACAATCAGATTATTTTACTGATGTTAAGTGAAGAAGAAGAAAAATACCGCAGTCAGAGTGAAGTTCTAAAGGAAACAAATTCAGAATTAGAAAATATCAACTGGATCAGTACGCACGATTTACAGGAACCGCTGCGAAAGATTCAGCTTATTATTTCGAAATTACTAATTGACATTGAAGATATTCCGCAGGAAGCCGTTTATAATTCTTTAAACAGAGTATCCAATTCGGCCAACAGAATGCAGATCTTGTTAGAAGATATTTTAAAATATACCCGAATAAAATATACAAAAGATGCGCTTCAGAAAATTAATCTGAACAATATCATGGACGCGACACTCGATGAAATGAAAGAAACATTTAATGATAGCGGTGCTGTAATTGAATATGAAACGCTGCCTGAGATTTATGGAATTCATTTTTTGATGAAACACTTGTTTTCTAATATTTTACAGAATTCCATAAAATATGCTACTCCGGATAAAGTACCGGTAATAAAAGTAACCGCTTCATCAGAGCCGGAACTGTATTTGTTATCAAATAAAGTATATTGTCACTGGGTAACTTTTAAGGATAATGGTATTGGTTTTGAACAGGAATATGCGGCTTCAATTTTTAAAATATTTACAAGATTGCACACACAGAAAGAATACACAGGTTCAGGAGTTGGACTCGCATTATGTAAGAAAATAATGCAGACTTGTGGCGGAACTATTCGGGCTGAATCTACACCGGGAGAAGGTACTGCGATCACGATTTATTTTCCGTGCGATCATTTGGTTTCTTTGATTTAAAACAGATGATTTTGATGAAGGTTTGAATTTAATTATTTGATTGATGATAATTATATTTAAAAAGCTTCACCAATACGGAAATAAATTCCCCAATCGCCTTTACCAACAGCGGCATCAAGACCAACATTGAATTTTTCGGTTTTAAAGGCTCTGTAGCGATAACCTATGCCGGCTCCGGGATATAATTTCCAGTCAAAATCTGGTGTGGCAGAACCATAAATAGTGGCAACACCAGCAAAACCAACTAACCCCATTTTTTTGCTAAAGTTATACCGGTATTCACCCTGCAGCGCCATAAGTCCGTCACCGCGGTATTTCCCTTCAGAATAACCCCTGATGTCTTCTCCGCCAATGGTGACCTGCTGTTCAAAAGCAATATTTCCTAATCCGAATTTGCCTGAAAAGCGTGCCGCAATTACATCAGTTCCATTTCGCATGGGGAAATATTTATCGTACTCAGATAGAATTTTGTTTGCCTTTACCTCATTTCCAAACCATTCCGGATAGTTTATCCATCGCAGCCTTATTTTATCTCCCTTGGTAGGATAATATACGGCATCCCGCGTATCATATAAGGTAAGCAATTGCAAACCATTAGTATGTGTGACCGAAGATGGCTGAATGTTATCCTGATAAGTCGTATTATAATGCGCATAAGAATAACCAAAACCGGCATATAAATATTTTATTATTTTACGCTGAAGAGTCACACCCACAATAGTAGTTTTGGTTCCGAAATCATAAAAATCAGGCGCATCAATATCATCCATATAAAATTGAGAATTATGATCGCCAGTCATAAAAAAGACCTGCGCGCGCCATTTGTCTTCATTAAAATACAGCTTATTGAAAGCGCTTATAAAATAAGATTTATTAGTAGTGTAAACGGCAGATATTCCGGATAATGACTTAGGCGAAATCGAATCTGTTTTGTCAATTTTGTACATCATCATCGGAATTGCGCCAAACATAAACTCCAGTGTTCTGTTGTAATTAAGATACGGCATCACATTAAAATCAATGTTTTTGACTGGTTTAGGAGCCGTTTGGGTGCTGTCGTTTGTTTTTGTCTGCGAAAAAAGAGACGAATAATAGAGGCAGAATAGCAGGATGGAAAAAGCTTTTTGCATTGGAAATAATTTTAGAAGATTTTAAAACTATTGTTATTCCTCTAAATTAAAACCATTTTATTACGAAGGTGATTTCAACAAAGCCTAAAAGGTTTCATCTTACAATTTGAAACCTATTTTCCGTTTACAAACTTTAGAATTGCTATTTGATAGAATCAATTATTTTTTCCCGATGATTAAGCCCCCAGTTTACCAGCGTTTCCGTTACCGGCAATACTGATTTTCCATATTCTGTAATGGCGTAAACGACTGTAACAGGCTTAGTTTGTTGAGTAGTTCTGCTAACAAGTAAATTGATTTCCAATTCTTTAAGTTCCTTGCTTAGCATTTTTGCAGAAATTCCGTCAATTTCACGCTGCATTTTTTTAAAATGAATCACCTGATCTGTTCTGTTGGTCAGGAAACGCAAAATCATCAGTTTCCATTTACCGCCCAAAACATCAAGACTGTCGCGCATTGCCATAAGTTCTTCAGAACATTTGGCTTCACGAAGAATTCCATTATCATTGATTTTTGCCATACTAGTTTCTCTTTGGTAACCGGTTACCTACCGTTAACCTATAGCAAAAATAAGGTATTGTGACTGTATTTTTGTATCATAAAACGATAAATATGAAAGCTGTAGTATATAAAAATGCGGCATTTATTTTAGAAGATGTCGCTGTTCCAATACCGGACGAAAATCAAATTCAGGTAAAAATTGTAGCTTCCGGTTTTAATCCGGTTGATTATCAAATGACGGAAAACCGCTCAGAAAAAAAGCATTTGCATTCTCCCATATTAGGCCGTGAATTCTCCGGAATTGTTACAGCTCTTGGAAAAAAAGTCAGCCATTTTAAAGTAGGCGATACCGTTTTTTGCGGATCAGGAAGTATGGGATCCAATGGAACTTATGCCGAATATATTTGTGTGCCGGAAGAAATTGTAGTGCATTTGCCCAACAATATTTCTTTTGAAGAAGCCGCTGGAATGCCGTCTGCCGGACTTACCGCCTTGCAAAGTTTAAACCGGATGCAGGCCTCTAAAACGGATTCTGTTTTGATTACGGGCGCTGCCGGCGGAGTAGGAAATCTGCTTGTAAAATTACTGATTGCAAACGGTTATCATAACTTTATTGCAACAGCGGGAAACGATCGCAGTATTGCTTCCTTAATTGAAATTGGCGTACAGCCCAACCAGATTGTGAACTATAAAACGGATAAAATAGAAGAAACGATACTTTATTTAAAAGGCAATCAAAAGTTTGATATCGTAATTGATTTAGTTGGAAATACAATGGCAGAAATAGCCGCGAAACTTTTGCGTACCAATGGTACTTATGTAGATGTAACGGCTTTGTCTACGCAACATTCACGTGAAATATTGTTTGGTAAAGGAGCCACAATAATGAACATTTCAAATTATGCCTACGGTCTTGACAAAAAATACGATTATTACAAAAACGGATTAGAACAATTGAAAGATTTATTAGAAAAGAAAGCGATACAACCGCCTCTTATTTCGATAATTGGTTCCTTAAAAGTGGATACTGTTCTTAAAGCGCACCAAATGCTTCGTGAAAATAAAACCGAAGGCAGGAAGTTAATTATGAAAATAAGCTGAGCTTAGAAATAAATAGTAGTTTGTCATTCTGAGGAACGAAGAATCTTCGCAAGGAGCTTTACAATCTTTATAGAGTTTCTTGCCAAGATCCTTCCTGCTTCAGGATGACAAAAAATAGGGACAAATTACTAACTATGTTTCTGTGTGTTTAAATAATTATACGCCCAATGATTACTCTTTTAAATTCTTTAAATTTTCTTCAAAATAGCGGCAGATAACATCATTTGCATATTTTTCTCCATCTAAATTATGATTTCTTCCGGGCAATAATAAAAGATCATACGGTTTTCCGGATTTTATTAAAGCATCAATCATTCTGACTGTTGTAGAAAAAGGTGCATTGGTATCACTCGTTCCGTGTATAAAAAGTAATTTTCCTTTCAGTTTATCGGCATGATTTGTATTCGTTCCAAATTCGTAACCTGTTTTATTATCTTTTGGAAATCCCATATACGGTTCGTTGATTTCTGCGCCTTCAGTTAAGTCACCAGGAGCAGAGGCGATACCCACACGATACAAATCCGGCGCCATTAACAACGCCCGAATGGCAAAATATCCTCCCCAGGAATGCCCATAAATTCCAACTCGTTTCATATCCATAAAAGGATATTTTTGAGAAAGCTGTTGATATGCTGCCACACGATCTTCGATTTCGTATTTTCCAATGTTACCGTAAACCGCATCCTGAAACTTCTTGCTTCTTTCTGTCGTTCCGCGCGTGTCTATAAGTATCGAAATATAACCAAGCTGAGCCATTGCCTGCGCTTTTAAAGACGCACCGGTGGTAGGAACAAATCCGTGTGGGACAACCGTCATAAAAGGTCCGGCGTAAATAGATTCTATTACAGGATATTTTTTATTCGGGTCAAAATCAAACGGTTTGTACATAATTCCATAAAGATCTGTTGTGCCGTCTGCCGCTTTTACCACAAAACTTTCCGGCGGATTAAATCCAATGGCCTTGATTTTGCTGATATCAGACTTATTTAACAACTGTAACAATTTACCTTCTTTAGTTCTTAATTCAAACGTATAAGGCTGGTCTAAACCGGAATATGTATCTATAAAATAATTTCCAGATGGCGAAAACTGGGCAAAATTATGATAACCTTTTGCGTCAGTAAGCTTTCTGAAATTTTTTCCTTTAAAATCTACCCGATAAAGATTACTGTCATAAACATCCTTTTCTGCATTGGCACTAAAATAAATCCAGCCTTCATTTTCGTCTATTTTTGTAATAGATTTTACAGGAAAATTTCCCGTAGTTAAACGGCGAATCAATTTCCCGTCCAGTCCGTATAAATAAAAATGTTTCCATCCGTCTCTTTCTGAAATCCAAATAAAAGAATTTGATTTTTTGAGCAGTGTACATTGTTTTTTCCAGTTGCCAATTATAAAATCCAGTCCGGCCACAAAAGTTTTTTGCTCTTCAGAAACGATAATTCTGCTTGCTCCGTTTTTTGGATTTGCAGCCAGTAATTCTAATTTATTTCCGAGTCGGCTTAGGCGCATAAAAAGAAATTCAGAACCATCCGGAGTCCATTCCAGCGGAAAAACATATTGCTGGGATTCAGCACCAACATCTATTTTTATTTGTTTTTTAGACTGCACATCAAAGGCAAAAAGTTCCGGAATTTCGATCGTTTCCCCCGTTTTTGCATAGATGGAATAGTTGACTTCCTCCAGCGGTTTAGCATAATCAATTACAGGCAAATGATGCACTTTTCGTCCGTCTGATCTTGTAGCAATAAAAGTATTCCCGTCTGTTGACCATGAATTTGGCGTTGTATTCCAGGTGTAAAATTCGGCACCATCAAAAGTGAGCTGCTCTGCTGATTTGTTTTCGGCATTAGTAAGCCATACATTGTTTTCTTTTATATCAGCAAACCATTTTTTAGTGGGAGAAAATAATAGTTTTGGTTTTGATTCCCGATTTCGGGAATCTGCTTTTACAGGAAGAATCTTGTAATCTTTTAAGCTTAATTTAAATTTTTTCTCTTCAATTTCAAACTGCACAGAATCATTGCCATTAACAAAAGAAAAATCAGAAAAAGGAATTCCTTTGTTTTTGAATTCCTGACTCAAAAAAGGTTTTAAAGCATTTCGAAGCCGTTCAGCATCAAAGAAAGCTATCTTTGTATTTTTCTTTGGATCTACTAAAAAAATCTGCGTATTTTCGGGACTTCCGGTGGCAAACCAAAACCGATCACCATCCGTGTACCAATGCGGAACAAGATATAAATCCTGAACAAGCATATGAAATTTTAAATAACTTTCATATCTGCTTTTTGCAGTTGTAGTGTCACTAACCTGCGCAGATGATAGGGATGTGGCAAATAGTAAGACAAGACTTCTACTAAAATTGCGAAATAAAGAATCCATTTTCATTTGATTGACAGGTTAGATTTATAATTGATTTTATGCAGAAATGCTTTTTTTTATTTTTTACAATTGGCTGTAATCTTATTAAGTATCGTTTTTAGAGTTTCAATTTCTTGAGCAGAAACACCTTCTAAAGCCGCTTTTCTATTTGAATTAACGATAGGCTCAATTTGTTTTAAAGTATTTTTTCCCAGTTCAGTCAGACTTAGACTAAATCTTCGTCTGTCATCAGAATTAAAATCTCTTTCCAGAAAGTTTCTTTTTACTAAAAGTTCAATGATTCTCGTTATCGACGCATTATCTTTAAAAGCCATTGCCGAAATTTCTTTTTGTGATATATCCGGATTTTCGGCGATAAGATTCAGTATCAAACCCTGATCGATAGTGATGTGAAATCCTTTGTCGGTAATGTTTTTTTGAGCAAATTGACGATAGGATTTAATAGATTCTTCTATGCTGTAAAAAATAGTCTGTTGTGGTTTTGCCATTTGAATTGATTTTTGTTGATGTAAATATAATTGATATATCAATTAAAATTATAAAAATATTGAAAAAAATTTTGGGTCATTTTTTTGAGGGGAATTTCTGGAGAGATAATGTACTTACCTGTATCAATTAGCGGATCATTTTTTTGAAGAAAAATCCTCTTTGTAAGTATTAATAATTCTTAAATTGTCATAAAAGAAAATATAACTGATACAGGAAGTACAAATTCTGTGTTTACATTTCAGTACGTTACTGAAGTTTGTAATTTTAAAAGTAGTTTTTTATACCAAGGCTTTCAGCAGGTTTTTAAGTTCGTCAAAATTGTTTGGTTTCGTAAAATAATCTTCGGCACCAAGTGTTTTAAAATGATGTGCCGGCGGTGGACCTGTAGACAATAAGATAACAGGTATGTTTTTAATGGATTCTGTTTTTTTAATTTCTCCTAACACTTCCAGACCATTCATTAATGGCATATTGATATCAAGAAAAATTAAATCGGGTGTTATTTCTTTGTTTATCAATTTTTGCAAGGCTTCTACAGGATTGTTCAAAGCAATATACTCAGCGTTTGAAACCGCTTCTAAAGCTTGTTGAAAAAATTCGCAATCGTCAGAATCATCATCGATTTGCAAAATAATTTTGTACTTCATTTATGAATATGTTTGTTTGGTTTCTTCTTAAAATTGTAACGCTGATTATTTTTCATAAAATTTCAGTCTAAAAAAAAATAAAATCTAAACTACTTAAAATATAGGTTTAAGTTTATTTTTTTAAACAGCTTTTATGACTTTAAGTTTTATGGCGCTAAACTAAACTTTTAAAATAATCCTATGTATTTCAACGTTTTGGGGCTTTTTGAAATAACAAGTTACACTCAAATTTCGAATTTGAAAATAGAGTTCTTTTTCAATCTTAAAAATATAAAAATAAATTGATAGTAGAACCACAATTTATATAATTTTTAATTTTTGTTATATAATTTCCATGTTTTCGGTTTTAATTTATTTCTAATAGTTAAAGTCATGCTGTTGAAATATTATAAATACCTTCAAAAATCATGTAAGGATATTGGCTCTATTTAGAAATAATTTTGGAATCGCATTTTAAACGAAATGAAAACATTATAAGAACTATGGAAAATACAATTACAATAGAGCCAAAAACAGCATTAAGAAATACCCAATTGAGAACTCCTCAAAATACTTTTACGCCTGAACAATCAAAATACAGCGAATTACAATCTCTTTTTATTGATTTACTAAAGGACATGTACTGGGTAGAAAATGCGATGTTATATTCACTGGATAAAATGGCAGAAAATATTACATCACCAACTCTTGTAAATTATACCAACGAACATAAAGATTTGACTAAGAATAATATAAAAAATCTGGCTGAAATTTTCACACTGCTAAATGAAACTTTGAGAGTAAAGAAATGCGATACTATGGCAGGTCTTATGAAGGAAGCAGATTTGTTTATCTCAACAACAAGCGCCGGAATTTGTTATGATGCCGGAATTATTATTCTTTACCAAAAAATGCAGCATTATAAAATTGCTACTTACGGAACTCTTGTCGCTATGGCAAAAGTGCTTGAAGTGGATAAAGTTGCGATGTTGTTTTTGGAAATTCTTGAAAAAGATAAAAAAGCAGATGCTATTTTAACGGAAATTGCCAAAGGTTTGTATAAAACTATTCCGGAAATGATGATAGCAGATTAATTACAAAATTCAGATGTGTTTTAACTTTAAAATAAGTAATTCCTCCAAGCTTATAGAAATCAGTGATCTATAAAAGAAAATTATAATTATGTAAGAATTTCGGAAGGGATAATTTTTAAATTTGGAATAGTATCAAAAATCAAATAATATGAAAACAGTATTTAAATCAAAGATTATAATAATCGCTATTTTAACCGGATTTTTATTTTCCTGCAAAAACAATCAGGACGGTTACAGCGACGAGATAGAAACAACAACTCCTACGGATAGCACTAAGGCTGTAACGGGTCATGGAGAAAATATAGGCACACAAAGTGCAGAAGCTACTCATGAAAATCCGGATAGCACAGCGGCAGCCAGTTCAAGTGGTGGAACGACCGGTTCAGGAAGTTCGACTTCAAGTGGAACTACAGGAACAGGAAGCGGCCCGGGTGAAAGCGCAAAAGACGGTTCTACCTATACAAGCGCTTCAGGAACGCAGAAAGACAGTGTTAAAACCGGTACTAAAAGTTCAAAAGCTAAAGGAGCAAAATAAACTCCATAAAATGTTATAAAAAAAGCCCGTAATAGTAGATATTACGGGCTTTTTTATGTTTTCTACTGAACAATTCTCCCTTTCTTCTGCTAAAAACATACCACAATCAGGGTATGAAAAATACATATAATCAGGTATTTTTTTTAGGAGATACTTCCAATAACTTTGCGCGAAAACCCTTCAGAAATTTAATTTTCTGTAACAGGACTTTATTAAACATTGCCGCACACCGTATAGTATGAATCTGTTTTAACTTGTTAGATTAATTTTATGTTATTTAACTGAATAAAAGATATTTATATTATTATTTTTAGGATATTTTCCTACTTTTACAATATATTTTTAACCAACCATGCCTTGTTATTGGCTAATAAACTTGAAGCTAATGAATAAAAAACTACTTATTAGACTGCTTTTCTTTTTTGGTAGTCTCTCTCTTTTCGCGCAAAATAATATTCCGGTTTCTGATTTAGAATATCAGGCTCTTGTTGATTTTTATAAAGCCACGGGAGAATCGAACTGGACGAACAAATGGAATACGAAAGAAAATAATCTGCATGAAGTTGCGTGGTATGGCGTAACTGTAGAAAACGGACACGTGACGGCTATTAATCTTAATAATAATAGCAATATTACGGGTTCAATTCCGGCTTCTTTTGGGAATCTGAAATTCCTGAAAAGTCTTTCTCTTTATGGTGCAAGCTATTCTAAAGATTTAAGCACCACCAATTTGGGTGTTTTTTCAGAATTAGAAGCGCTGGAAACCCTTGATCTTAGATATTGCAAGCTCAAAGGCAGTATTCCCGCATCTTGGAATAAGCTGAAAAAACTCAAAACAATTTACCTGAGTTATAATGAAATTACGGCTTTGCCTGCAGAATTTGGTCAGCTTGAAAGTCTGGTAACGCTGGACTTGTCTTATAATCAGATTGAAGTTATTATTAAAGAACTGGAAAATCTGACCGCTTTAAAAACGGTGGATTTATCCGGAAATAAAGTATCCAGTATTGTGGGGTTACTTAAAAGTACGGTAAGTCTTGAATTGAATTCTCAAAATATCAGTATTCCCAATTTAATTTATAAAGGCGTTGATTTAAAGCTTGATAATCTGCCAAATGTGATGCTTTACAATAAAAGCAAAAACGATTTTTCTGCCAGAAGACAATATTCAGTTTATGTGCGCGGCAGTCAAATTGGTGCTAATATTACAGTTGCAGAAGACGGAAGTTTAACAGTTCCTTCTTCGTATCTGGCCAGTATAAAAAGCGGTGACGAAATTTATTTGTATCAGCAATATGACGGTACTGCGGGCGGTGCTTATTACAGCCGTTTTTATTTTTCGAATATAAAAGTAAGCCAGCCTGCTATTTCTACAATTGAATATCAGGCTTTGGTTGATTTTTATAACGCCATGAATGGAAACAATTGGAACAATAAATGGGACGTTAACGAAAATAACCTTAATGAAGGCGCCTGGAACGGCTTAAGTATTGAAAACGGACATATTACAGGAATCAATCTTAATAATACCAATAATGTTTCAGGAGTTATTCCGGCTTCTTTTGGAAACCTGAAATACCTCAAAAATCTTTCGCTTTATGGCGGAAGTTACTCGAAAAACCTGAGCACAACAGATTTAAGTGTTTTATCAGAATTGCAGTCTCTGGAAAGCATAGATTTAAGATATTGCAAAATTGCAGATGCTGTTCCGTCGTCGTGGAGCAAATTAAAAAAGCTAAAAACGATGAATCTGGGTTACAATGCTATTACAGCATTACCGGAGGAATTGGGAGAAATAGAAAGTCTGGTGACGCTGGATATGACATCAAACCAGATAAAAGCAATTCCGGTTTCTATAGGAAATCTTGCCAATTTGGTGACACTTAATTTATCAAGTAACCAAATTTCGGTTTTGATAAAAGAACTGGAGAACATAAGCACTTTAAAAACAGTAGATGTTTCGAGCAATAAAATTGCAACTATTGTGGCGTTGCTGGGCAGTCAGGTTTATCTTGAACTGAATTCGCAAAGCATTAGCATGGAAAACTTTATTTATAAAGGAACCGATGTCAAGGTTGAAAATTTCCCGAATGTCGTTTTATACAACAGAACCAAAAATGATTTTTCGGCAAGAAGACAATTTAATTTGTATTTGCGCGGAAGTCAGGTAGCGACAAATTTAGTTATGGCGCAGGACGGAAGCGTGACAATTCCGGTAACGTATCTTTCGTCTTTAAAAGCGGGAGACGAATTATACCTGTATCAGCAATATGACGGATCCGGCGCTTATTATTCCAAAATTTATTTTACAGATTTAAAAGTAGATCAGCCCACAATACCGGATGCCGAATATCAGGCTTTGGTAGATTTTTATAATGCGATGGGCGGTGCAAACTGGAACAATAAGTGGAATGTAGCCCAAAACAATCTTCACGAAGGTGCATGGTACGGTGTGAGTATTGAAAACGGGCACATTACAGGACTAAACCTGAACAATAACTATTATGTTTCAGGAGCAATTCCGGCTTCTATCGGTAATTTAAAATACCTGAAAAATCTTTCGTTATATGGCGGAAGTTATATTAAGGATTTGAGCACAACTGATTTGAATGTTTTATCAGAATTAGAATCTTTAGAATCTTTGGATTTGCGATATACCAAAATCAAAGGCGATATTCCTGCAACGTGGAGCAAATTAAAAAAGCTGAAAACAATCAATGTTGGCTACAATGCAATTACGGCATTACCGGAAGAATTGGGACAAATGGAAAGTTTGGTTACGCTGGATATCACATCAAATCAGGTAAAAGCGATTCCGGTTTCTGTGGGGAATCTGGCCAATCTGGTAACGCTTAATTTAGCATCAAATCAAATTGAAATTTTGATAAAAGAACTGGAAAACATCACGACTTTAAGAACCGTAGATCTTTCGAGCAATAAAATTTCTACTATAGTGGCTTTGCTAAATTCTCAGGTTTATCTGGAACTAAATTCGCAAAACATCAGCATGGAAAACTTTCTTTACGAAGGAACAGATGTTAAGGTGGAAAATTTCCCAAATGTTGTTTTATATAACAGAACCAAAAATGATTTTTCGTCCAGAAGACAATTCAATTTGTATTTGCGAGGAAGTCAGATAGCGACAAATTTGGTGATGGCACAAGATGGAAGCCTTATTATTCCGGCGACTTATCTGGCGTCATTAAAATCAGGCGATGAATTGTATTTGTACCAGCAATACGACGGATCCGGCGCTTATTATTCTAAAATTTATTTTACGGATTTAAAAGTAGACCAGCCAAAAATTCCGGATGCAGAATATCAGGCACTTGTTGATTTTTATACCGTAATGGGCGGCACAAACTGGAATAATCAATGGGATGTTTCTGTAAACAATTTACATGAAGGCGCGTGGTACGGCGTGAGCATTGAAAACGGGCACATTACAGGATTAAACCTGAACAATAATTACTATGTTTCGGGAGCAATGCCGGCTTCTATCGGAGATTTAAAATACCTGAAAAACCTTTCGCTTTATGGCGGAAGTTATACCAAAGATTTGAGCACAACAGATTTAAGCGTTTTAGCAGAATTAGAATCGCTGGAATCTTTAGACTTGCGATATACCAAAATTAAAGGTGCGATTCCGTCTTCGTGGAGCAAACTCAAAAAGCTGAAAACATTATCTCTGGAAAACAATGCAATTACTGCTTTGCCGGAAGAATTTGGCGAAATGGAAAGTCTGGTAACCGTTAATTTATCCAGCAATCAGTTGAAAGCAATTCCGGCTTCGACTGGAAATCTGGCTTCTTTGGTGACGTTAAATCTTTATAACAACCAAATTGAAGTTTTGATAAAAGAACTGGAAAACATCACGACTTTAAGAACGCTTGATTTGTCGAGCAATAAAGTGGGAACAATTTTAGGTTTATTATCGAGTGATGTGTATCTGGAAATGAATTCTCAAACCTTAAGCGTAGAGAACTTTTTATACGAAGGTACCGATGTAAAAGTGAGTAATTTACCCAACTCAGTGCTTTATAACAAATCGTCAAATGATTTTTCGGCACAAAGACAATTCAGATTGTATGTGGCGGGAACTCAGATTGGCAGTAATTTAACCGTTGCGGGCGACGGAACAATCACAATTCCTGCAGATTATCTGGCGACTTTAAAAACCGGAGATGAATTGCGTTTGTATCAGCAATATGACGGAGCTGCGGGCTCAGCGTATTATTCCAATATTTATTTTACGAATGTAAAAGTAGATCAGCCAAAAATTCCGGATACAGAATACCAGGCTTTGGTTGATTTTTACAATGCGATGGGCGGTGCAAACTGGAACAATAAATGGGTAACTGCCGAAAATAACCTTCATGAAGGCGCATGGTATGGCGTAAGTATTCAAAATGGGCATATTACGGGACTTAACCTGAATAATAACTACAATGTTACGGGCGCGATTCCGGCATCTTTTGGAAACCTGAAATATTTAAAAAACCTTTCTTTATACGGTGGTAGTTATTCAAAAGATTTAAGCGCAACAGATTTAGGAATTCTTTCCGGATTAGAAGCTTTAGAATCTTTGGATTTAAGATATACGAAACTAAAAGGCGTTGTACCATCGTCATGGAATAAGCTTCAGACTTTAAAAACTTTATATCTAAACAATAATAATATTGAAGATATTAATGAAGCCGTTGCCGCTTTACCGCTTTTAAAAACGGTAGATTTCTCTTATCAGACGATTACGATTCCAACGATTGAAGTGGGTGCAAACGAATTGGTAATCAATCTTCCAACATTAAATACGTTTTTATTTAATTCGAATGGAGGAATCATCAACAACAAAAATCATTTTACACTTTTTATTAATGGTGTAAACAAAGCATCTAATTATTCGAATAGTGAAGGAAAACTAATCTTTAAGGATATCGCTTTGTACGGAATTAAATTAACAGACCAACTTAGAATTGTACAAAACGACGGAACGGCACAGGGAACTTCAATAAACTACACACAAGTTGTTTTTGGAAAACCATTAACCGACGAAGAATTTGAAATTCTGAAAAAAATCTATGCGAGTACAAATGGCGCGCAATGGACTCAAAAATGGGACATCAGCCAAAATAAACTGCACGAAGTAAGCTGGTACGGCGTTGGTACAAAAGAAGGTCACGTCGTATCTTTGAGTCTGGCGGGAAATAATCTTTCAGGAACGCTTCCGGCTGAATTGCCTGATTTGGTTTATCTTGAAACGCTGAATTTGCAAACGAATGCCATTGGAGGTTCAATTCCGTCAAATTTAGGAAATCTTCAAAACCTGAAAACCCTGAATTTGCAATCGAATAAATTCGAAGGAACTTTACCGGTTTTATCCGGAATTTCAGGATTGAAAAAAGTATCCGTTTCCGGCAATTTATTTAAAGGAACAATTCCGGGACATTTCAATGATTTTGATAATATCGAGCAAATTGATCTTTCGAATAATGGTTTTGATGCTTTGGAAAAACCTTTTACTTATGATTTAAATAAAGTCTATGTAAACCTTAGAGGGCAGAATATTGCAAAGGATGAATACCTGTATTTAAGAGGTGACGAGATTGTGGTAGATCTTCCGTCAATCACAACGTATAATGAAACAGATCAGGATTTCAGCGGAAGATATTTGTTTGAATTACAAGCAAATAATTTCAAAATATCCGAAGCTGTGGCGGTAGACAATACGCTTACGTTTCCAAATATTGCCATTTCGAGTATTCCTGCAGGAGCAAAAATCAGCATCTGGCAAAGAACAGGGACTTCGCAGGGAACGTATTTACAGTTTAAAGGAATTGCAGACGGATCTGAAACGCCTTTAATTGCAGCAGAATACGATGCCTTGGTAGCCTTTTTTCAAAATGCAGGTGGAACAGGCTGGAAAGAACCTTGGGATGTTTTTTCGAATAATCTTCACGAGAAAAAATGGAAAGGCGTTATCACAAATGACGGACATGTTGTTTCTATCACCCTTACAGATAATAATCTGACCGGAAATATCAGCGCAGAATTAGGCAAGTTTACAGAATTGCAAAACCTTACTTTGAACCGTAATAAACTGACTGGAACAATTCCGGAAAGTATTTCAAAAATTACGAAACTGAAAACGGTTGATCTTTCTGAAAATGAACTGACAGAAATTGACGCTGCATTTCCTGCAAACGTAACCTTCAAAATTGATCGTCAGAAAATTAATTTAGGAGAATTGCCTTTGACATTGACGGCGACAATTAAAGACAAAAAAATAAACCATTACGATCATACAAATTCGTTGTTTAATGCGACACAATCGTATAATATGACGCTAAAAGATTATTTCCAGATGGTGACGATTCCGGACGACGGTATCAAACTAACAAGCATTTTGAGCGAGTGGAATGTGCCGAATAATCAAACCTTAGAACTGAGACAAATTGCAGGTTCGGCAAGAAATAGCGTGGTAACCTATACCATTACATATCGCGAAGGAGATGCCAATCTGGATGGGATTGTGAACATTCTGGACATTCAGTCTTCGTTAAATTATACATTAAGCCAAAAACCAAAATTCTTTAATTACGGCGCGGCAGACCTGAACAAGGATAAAAACCTGAACATTCTGGATATCATCCTGCAGATCAATAAAATTCAGGAAGGAACACAGGAGAAGAAAGCGAATACAAGCAAACTTGCATCCAATGAAAATACGGTTTTAATTATTGAAAATGGTACGTTATTTATCGAAAGTGAAACCAATTCGGCTGCGGCGTTTGACATTCGTTTAAAAGGAATTTCAAAAAATCAGGTTACTGAATTGCTTTCTACGATTGGTTATACGGCTTCTGTGGCTGAGAAAAACGGCGAAGTCAGTATTATTGGTTTTACGATGGATAAAATGTTGTCAGGAAAACAGGCGATTGCAAATTTAGCTTCGAAAGCTACGATTATTTCTGCCATGATTTCGGATAACGAAGCAAACGAGCTTTCTTATAAAATTACAGATAAAACTCTGGGAGTGGATGAATTTGATTCGGATTTAACGAAAACAAATACGGTTATAAATTACCCGAATCCGTTTAGAGAACAAACTACGATACAATATCAGCTTGCAGAAAATGCTGATGCAGTAAGCCTGAAAGTTTATGATACAAAAGGGCAGCTTGTTCGTGTAGAGGAAAATCTGGAAACTTCAAAAGGAAAACAGGAACTGAACTTTTTAAGAAAAGAACTTTCTTCAGGAATCTATTTTTATACGATTGAAGTTCAAACTTCTGTGAAAACGAAACGATTAACCGGAAAAATGTTAATACAATAAACTTACTGAAATGATATATAACAAACCCGAACAAATGAAAATTAAACCCTTTCTTTTATTTCTATTTTTATTTCTGGCGACGTTTACTTTTGGGCAAAACAGCTTAAAAGTCGTTAACGCGGCTGCCGGACCCGGAGACAAATCAAAAATCGTAATTGACTTAACAAATTCAGACGAAGTGGTAGGGGCAGAGTTTACTTTGACTGTTCCGCAGGGCTTAATCGTATCTGAAAAAGACAGCAAAATAATCGAAAGCAGAAAAGGCGATCATGCCATTTATGTCAATATTGAAAAGAATAATCCGCGAAATTATCATTTTATAATTCTTTCGCTGACAAGCAATTCTTTGAAAGGAAACAGCGGAACTTTATTAGAAATTCCAATCGAAATTCCTTTAAATTATACCGAAGGACAAACGCATAATCTGGCACTTTCAGGCGTTGTTTTAAGTTCAAAAAATGCGGTTGACATTGGTTCAAATCACACAAACGGAACGCTGACCATTGCAACAGCCCAATTTCCTGATTTGACGATTTCAGGTATAACAGCAAACGAAACTAAAATTACACCGGAAGGAAAAATTACGGTTTCCTGGGGCGTTGATAATATTGGAGAAAAAATTGCTTCCGGCGGATGGATTGAGCAAGTAAGTATTGTATCTGACGCAACAGGTTTAGAATATAATTTGGGAACGGTTTCCTACAATGAAGATTTGGATAAAAAGAAATCCGTTAGCCGAAATGCGACATTTAATCTTCCAAAAGTTTTAGGAATCGACGGAAACGTAAAAGTGAAAATAAACCTTATCGCCAATGCAGCGGTAAAAGAACCGGAATCTTTAAAAGCCAATAACAAAATTACGGCAACGACTGCTATTCAGCTTGAAAAGGTATTGTTTTTAACCTTAGACAAGAAAAGTATTGCCGAAAATTCAACCGAAGTTATTCGCGCAACTTTAACCCAAAGTGGCGACAGAAGTACGGAGAAAACCTATGATATTCTGGCTTCTCAATTGGGACAATTAGGTTTTGATGCCAATGTAAAAATCGCAAAAGATCAATCGTCTGTTGTTTTTTATATCAAACCAATCGACAATTCAGTTACAGACGGCAACAGAACGGTAAAACTTACGATATCAGGAAATGATTATGCATCAGTTTCGGATAATATCGAAATTATTGATAACGAATTTTCGGTTATTACAGTAACGCCTTCTAAAGTTTCGGCTACAGATGGCGACGTGATTACGGTTACTTTAGAAAGTGATTTTGCCAAAAGTACAGACACAAAATTCACGATTTCGGCAGATCAGAATTCACGCTGGATTGTTCCGGCAGAAGTAATACTTCCGGCAGGAAGCAAAACAGCTTCGTTTATTATTACTGTAAAAAACAATAAAGTTCCTGAAGCTACCGTAACCGGAAAACTAACTTTAAGAGCCGATGGTTTTCAGGCAGGAAATACAGAAGTTGTTTTAAAAAGTTCGAATATTCCGGTTTTTGAACTGGAAATTAGTCCGGCAACAATTTCAAAATCAGATGGTGTTTATGCTACTTATGCGACAATAAAACGACTGGACAAATCTGATATTGCGACCAATATTCGTTTAAAACCAAGTATTGCAAATGCCTTGATATTGCCTGATGTTATTGACTTTCCGGCAAATGTCAATCAAAAGAAATTCAATATTGGCGCCATAAACAACGGAATTGTCGACGGTACAAAAACGGTAAATGTTGCTGCCGAAGTGTATATTTCCTCTTGTAATTGTACTGTTCCTTCAGGAAGCGGCGGAAGTACAATCAGCAAAAACATTACGATTCTGGACAGCAATGGTCCCACTTTAATCCTGAAAGCAAATCCGTCAACGGTAAAAGCAGGAGCAGAGAATGTGGCCAAAATTACAGTGGCCAGAAATACGGTCGATACATCAACGCCAATTTTAGTTAAATTGTCAAGCGATTCGCCAACCATTGTAACAATACCCGCAACGGTAACAATTCCCGTGGGAAGTGAAAGCGTTGAAGTATCTATAAGTACCAAAATTGATGTGAATAAAATAGGCGATCAAACGGTGCGTTTAGCAGCCGAGGCCGACAGTTTTGCCTCTGGTTTTTCGTGGATATTAGTAACAGATCAAAATAAACCTGATGCTGTAATTAGTGCTTTAAATACGGTAACGGAAACGGGCGGAGGAGAAAATATTGAAATCGCAGCGACAATAACCAATCAGGGATTTGCTTCTTTTACCAAAGGATCAAAGGTTGAATTTTTTCTTTCGAAAGATAAACAGGTTAAAAACGGAATTCTTTTAGCGGGTATTGATCTTACTAAAGATATAGAATCAGGAAAAAGTAGTGACTTCAAACAATCAGTTAAACTGCCACAACAGGCAGGTGATTATTTTATAATTGCAACAGTAAATCGCGATCAGAAATTAAACGAATTATCACTTACCAATAACGAATCTTTTACACCAATTAAATTGCACGCCAGTTATTCTGCAACAGCAGCGGTAACCAAAACAGTGTATAAATCGGCAGAAATTGTTCACATTACCGGATCGGCAAAAATGCTAAATAATTCGGCTGCAGCCAATAAAGAAGTTGAAATTACCATTGCAAATGGAAGTTTTGTTCGCTCTTTTATTGTCAAAACAAACGCTTCAGGAAACTTTGCGTACGATTTTGAACCTTTAGAAGCAGAAAGCGGACATTATGCATTAAGCGCAGGATATCCTGGAACTGTAAATGCAACGCAGGCAGAATTTGATATTATTGGTTTTGAATGGACCAACAAACCGGCTGATTTTTTAAAATGGGACGTTGTTACTTTAACGCCTTATAAAGGAGAATTCAGACTAAAAAATAATAGTAAAACGACTTTAACCAACGTAAAAATTGAACTTCCTGAAGATGCCGGATTTACCATTCAAACAGATCCTTTGAGTTTATCTGCTGGTCAGGAAAGTGTTTTATCGTACACGATTTTGGCAGATAAAGCTTCGGCGGAGCAAAAATATTACAACATCAATTTTACGATTTCATCTGCTGAAGGCGCAAAACTCGCAGGGTTGGCGTATTACCATTGTAAAGCACAATCGGCAAAATTAATTGCAAATCCGGTGAGCATTAACACCACGATGATCAAGGGAACTTCGCGTTATTACGAACTTTCTGTTTCAAATTCGGGCGGTGTAAATGCTGAAAATGTTAAGGTAGAATTACCAAAATTGGACTGGATGAAATTAAAAAGTCCGGCAGTTATTGAAAAAATTGCACCAAACGAAGTTGTAAAAATTATATTGGAATTAGTGCCAACAGACAAGCAGCAATTAAATGTTCCGTTATCCGGAAGTTTAGCGCTGAATCCTTCCAATGGCGGCGGAATAAGTATTCCTTTTAAAATAGAACCCGTTTCAGAATCCAAAGGTTCTTTATTGATCGATGTTGTCGATGAATATACGTATAACACAGAAAGAGCACCCCATCTTAAAGGTGCAAAAGTGGTGGTTCGCCATCCTTTTTCAGGTGCAATTTTAGCCGAAGGAATTACGGATGATAATGGAATATTTCAAACACCGCAAATTCCTGAAGGGTATTATACCGTAACGGTAACAGCAGATAAACACGACACTTATCAGAATAATTTAGTCGTAGATCCTGGAAAAGTAACGACTCAAAAAGTATTTATTGCCTATCAGGCCGTTAGTTATGAATGGATAGTTAAACCAACCGAAATCGAAGATCAGTACCAATCTGATTTGGTAGTAAAATTCGAAACAAACGTACCAAAACCGGTAATTGTAATCGATATTGATAATCCTGTTTTAGACCTGAATGTTGGCGAAAGCAGAATGAGTTATGTTACGGTAACCAACCACGGATTAATTGCACTATCCAATGTTAAGGTTAATATTGACAGTCAGGGCGATTTCAAGTTTAAACTAATGATTGAAAAATTTGATGTTTTAAATCCAAAAACATCCATGATTATTCCGGTACTTATTACAAGACCGGCATCAAGTTCAAAAAGTACGAATGCCAATCAAACCTGTAGTTATAATTTAATTACAAAAGGAACTTATGTTTGTGAAACAGAGCAGGATATTGCCGCATTTAAACCGTATTATGTACTAACGTGTACAACTCCAAGCGCACCGACAACCGGAGGCGGAAGTCCTGATTTTAACGGTGGCGGTTTTGGACCATTAATTCCTATTGGAAATGCTTTTGGTAACATTATCACAGCACTTCCTACGGTGTGTGACAATCCTTGTATTACTTCTGTAATAGGAATGGTATTTGGCTGTGTGCCGGTTCCGGCTTTAAACGTTGCCGGTTGTCTTTTAGGACTTGCAACTGTAAACGGTGACGGTGTAAACCAGGCAATTGCGCTTGGCGGATGTATTCCGGGACCTGCAGGTTGTGTTTTTGGTATGGTATCCGTACTTAAAACTTGTATTTATGATGTTGTAGCATCTGGAAAATCGGCTAATAATAGCTTTTTAGATACGATGTACAATGATTTTTATATCATGGATAATGCGCAAAATGCATTAACCAGCAGATTAAAAGCGTATCTGGGCAACGACAGATTGTTACAAAGCACACATTTTCATGCTTTCATGAAAGAAGTTTCGATTAGTCTTGATGCTCAAAAAGCATTTACGGTGGCAGATGTTGCCAGAATAAAAGCCAATCTTTCCGGCAGCGATATTACCAATCAGGAAATTGATGATTTCTGTAACAGATGGAATAAAACTGTGGAAGCGTGGAATAATAATGTCAAAGTTCCGAATGCGCAATATCCAAATATCATCAACAAAAATGATATTGAAGAATACGATAAAACAAGAAAAATTCTAATAGATCATTATCAAAAAAGAGGTTTTGTTTCTGCTGAGGAAATGTACAATAAAGACATGGCAGATATCAAAGAATATACAGATGAAGCTGCTTCAAAATCGTCAGTTTGTGCAACGGTAACGGTAAAATTCTCTCAGAAAATTACCATGACCAGAGAAGCTTTTGAAGGAACTTTAACAATGAATAATGGAAGCGACGGCAATACGATCAAAGACATCAATTTAGACTTACTGATCAAAGACGAAGCCGGAAACGACATGACGCATTTGTTCCAGATAAATAAAGACGCTTTCTTAAGCGGAACAGGACTTGTTGGTCCGCAAAGCAGTAAAGCGGGAACGGTTATTTTTATTCCAACCAAAGAAGCGGCGCCAACAGTGGCTAAATCGTATTCTTTTGGAGGTACATTATCGTATACAGATCCGGGTACCGGAGATAAAGTTACAGTACAGTTATTTCCTGTAACGCTGGAAGTTAACCCAAGTCCGGATTTAGTAATGCATTATTTTATGCAGCGCGATATTTTGGGAGATGATCCATTGACGGATAAAGTAGAACCAATTGTTCCGGCAGAAATGGCTTTATTAATTAAAAATGAAGGCTACGGAATCGCTAAAAATGTTCAGGTAGAATCTGTTCAGCCGGAAATTATCGAAAATAAAAAAGGTTTATTGATTGATTTTGAAATCGTGGGAAGCAACTTTAACAACGAGCCAAAACAATTAGGATTGCTAAATGTTGATTTCGGAAATATCGAACCTCAGAAAAATGCACTTGGACAATGGTGGTTTACAAGTTCATTATTAGGTCATTTTGTAGAATACGATCTTCAAATAAAACATTTAAGCAGTTACGGAAACAAAAACCTGAGTCTCATCAAAGCTTCGTATGTTCATGAATTGATAAAAAGCGTAAAAGCGTATCAGGCCGGACATGATAATATTGCTGATTTCTTAGTAAACGATATTGCCGATACTAAAGATACTCCGGATGCTATTTATTATTCAAACGGAGAAAGCGATGAAGTGTATAAAGTAAGTACAGGAACGGTTTCTAACGTGATTTCGCCAAGTCAGTTAACGACGACATTGACCATGAATTCGTCTCAAACCGGCTGGAATTATGGTAATATGACGGATCCGGGTGCTGATAAATACAAACTGGAAAGAGTAGTCAGAATTAGTGATAATCTGGAATTGCCGATAGAAAATTTCTGGCAAACTTTTGTAACCTTAAAAGACGGATTAGAACCTAAATACGAGAACAATCTTCATTTCCTTGATAAAATATCAGGATTAGAGAAATATACTTTGTATTATACGCCAATAAATACCAATGTTCCTAAAGTAATTTCTTTTGAGAATGTGCCGGAAACGACAACAAAAGCATTGGAATCTGTTCAGGTAAACTTCAACAAAGCGATAAACCCAAGTACGTTTACAGCTCAAAACATCACCTTAATTCATCAGGGGAAAAAGCTTGTTCTTGATGACAGTTTAATTGGTAAAGTAAACGATTCAACTTACGTTTTAAATATCAAAACGCTGGCCATTGCTTCCGGTTATTATGAATTAACGGTTCAGTGTGCCGGAATTGAAGATACAGAAGGCAATCAGGGAACAGAAGGAAAAAGCGTTTCGTGGATTCAGATTATTGGAGAATTGGGAATTGTTCAGTTTAAGAATGATCAAACGCAATCGCAATCAGTAAATAGTGTTGAAATTCTCTTTAATAAATTTGTTAAACCAACGCAGTTTACAAAAGACAAACTGAAATTAAACGGAAATGCCCTTGATAATATTTCGATTGTTACAGATGATAATCTGAAATATACTATTGTGGGATTAAGCGAATACAACAAAGAAAACGGCGCTTATGAACTAACCGTTGATTTGCCTTCGATAAAAGCAGAAGACAATACGACCGGATTAATTGTTCAGTCTCAAAAATGGAAAGTTGATATCCTGCTGCCTGAAGTGAAAACATTTACGCCTCAGTATCAGGGTGCGGTAAATCCTCAAAACATCACAGAAATGGTGGTAACGTTAAACAAACCGATTACTGTTTTTGATAAAAACTGGGTGAGTTTATTTAAAGGAAGCGTAAACTTAAATGCAAATGTAACCGTAACCAAACAAGATGATTTGCATTATGTTATTTCGGGATTAGGAGAATATACGCAAACTGCGGGAGGATATAAAATTGTAATTGATCAGTCTAATTTTGTCGATGTTTCTGGTAATTTCGGAACGGGAACTTCAAGTACAAACTGGACCGTAAATTTCGACAAACCTGCAGCTGCCATAAATCTGCACGTTACGCCGGACAGGGGAATTTCTTCAACAGATAATATCACATCCGGAAATGATTTGCAAATCGCGCTGACTACTACAGAAAACAAACGAACGGTAGAATTGTACGTGATCACGCCGCAAAGCAAAATAGTAGTAAGCAGACAATATCTGGAAACAGCAAAAGAAATCTTTATTCCGATAAAAGGATATAGCGGAAAAAACACTTTTGAAGCGATTGTTTATGACGAGTTTGAAAACGCAAGTGCTTCAGCAAGTATCGAAACGTATCTGGATAATGTAGATTTTGGATGTACTGTTTCAGCGTTAAGTTTAAATAATAATTGTTCAGAAACGGACGCGCTTGAAGTACTTTTCGATACTGAAATTACGGCTTCGGCATTTACAAAAGATGCTTTGCTGGTTAAAGAAGGCGGAATAACAATTTCGAACGAAAAACTAACATTAACGAAAATTTCCGATAAGGAATTTGAAATTAGCGGTATCGAAAAACTTTCCGGTGATCATACTTTTGGAATTGATTTATCAAAACTGAATAAGAAATCGAGTGGTTTGCAAGGAAAAGGAATCGTTTACAAAAACGTAGAAGCTTCTACAGCAATTACAGCCGAAATAAAAGGAGATATTGTTATTACGGAAGCAAATTCAATTACGACTTATACGGCCACAAAAAACATGTTAGAATACCAATGGAATGTGACTGGCGGCGAAATCGTAGAGCAAAACAACAATACCGTAACCATAAAATGGAATGAAAAAGGAATACAAAACCTTTCGCTTTCTTACTCAACATCAGGTTCGTGCAGCAAAACAACTTCATTAGAAGTAAAAGTAGATGCAACCCTTTCTGTTGATAGTCCGGTTACAGGTAAAAACGGTTTGATTATTTCTCCGGTTCCCAACAATGGTAATTTTACAATGACAATGTCAGGTCATTCCGGAACTTTCACTTTGACAATTTATGATGCTAACGGAAAGGCGGTTTACAAGGAAAATAAAATAGAAATCGACAATGAGTATAGAAAAGAAATTCATACGCATTTAAGAGCTGCGGGACTCTATTATCTCGTATTGCATAATTCTGAAAAGAGTTATAAGGTTAAGTTTTTAATTCACTAAACAACCAAATCAAGAAGGAAAGAAGAGATGCTATTTAGCGTCTCTTTTTTTTTGGAGGAAATTTTGATAAAAGGATTTTTCAACTCCGTTTTGCAATAAAAAACGCCAGTTCCGTTCTATTGCAAAATTCTTATTGAATGTTAAAATTAAATGTCAAAACCTTAAATTCCTGATAAAATTCGCCTGAAATTTAGGTTTTAAGGGGTTATTTTTCGTAACTTAAAATTTATTAAAGAAAAAACATGATGACAAAATTACGAATTTCATTAATTAACATTCACGGACTTTTGAAGGGTTCCGGTCTTGAGATTGGTAAAGATGCTGATAATGGAGGACAAACTAAATATGTCTACGAGCTTGCCGAATTTTTATCCCAACATATTGATGTAGAACACGTTGATTTATATACAAGACTAATTGATGATCCCAATCTTTCGCCTGAATATGCCGTTCCGGTTGAAAAAGTGAATGAAAAACTAAGCATAAGGCGTATTCCCTTTTTGGGAAAAAAATACAAGCCAAAAGAACAATTGTGGGACGGACTGGACACTTTTGTAAACGGAATTGTCCAGCACATAAAAGTTCACGATATTTTCCCAAACTGGATTCATTCGCATTACGGAGATGCGGGCTATGTAGCCTCAGAATTATCTACAATATTAAACATCCCTTTTGCGCATACCGGACATTCTCTTGGTTTTCATAAAAAACAAAAATTACTGGAAAGCGGCATCGATGAAGAAGAATTAGAGAAGAAATTTAAGTTTAAGGCCAGAATAGCCGCAGAAGAAAAAACACTGGAATTATCAGAATTTATAATTACTTCGACAGAACAGGAAATTGAAACGTATAAGCCTTATAAGAATTTTGAATTAGGTAAATATCACGCAATTTCTCCCGGAATCGACACTACAAAATTTGTTCCCTATTATCATCTTGAACAGGATTTAGATAAACAAATGGAAGAAGAACAAAGAAAATACTGGGTTGCCGAAACGATTTCTAAGTTTCTTACCAATCCGCACAAACCTTTTATATTGGCACTTTCGAGACCGGATCGCCATAAAAATCTTCATACTTTAATCGAAGTTTACGGAAAAGACAAAGAACTGCAAAGTATCGCCAATCTGGTCATTTTTGCCGGTATTCGAAAAGATATTTCGCGAATGCCGGAATCTGAAAAAGATGTTTTAACAGATTTATTGCTCGCCATGGACAAATATGATTTGTACGGAAAAATGGCAATTCCGAAGAAACATGATGTTGAAAATGAAGTCTCGATTATTTATCGTTATGCCGCAGAAAAAAGAGGTGTATTTGTGAATTTGACGTTGCATGAAAATTTCGGCCTGACCGTAATAGAATCGGCAAGTTCAGGTTTGCCGGTTGTTGTAACCAAAAACGGCGGACCTTCAGAAATTATTCCCACCTGTCAAAACGGAATATTGGTAGATCCGCTTGACGTAAATGAAATCAAAAAAGCGATTAGAACGGTTTTAACCGATGAAAATCAATGGAAATATTATTCGAATAACGGAGCGATCAATATTCAGAAACATTACAGCTGGTTAAGCCACGTCAATCAATATGTGGATTTGATTAATGAAAACCTGTCGTTATCATCCGGTTCCGGAATCAAAAACCAGCATTATCCCAACATCAACATTGACCGACTGAAAAGAAAGGTTGAAAACTTACTGGTTTCAGATATTGACGGCACTTTGATTGAGCCCAAATTAAACAATCCGGGATTAAAAGAATTGAAACTGCATTTGGTCAATCGTACCAATAAAATGGCTTTTGCCCTGGCATCAGGAAGAAATCTGGCGCTGGTTAAAAAGGTGATTGAAGAAGAGCAATTTCCGCTTCCCGATTTTATTATTTGCTCGGTTGGAACCGAAATTTATTATACCAACGGAAAAGATTACGTTATAGATAAAGGCTGGTCGACTTTTTTATCCGGAAGGTGGAAAAGAGACGATATCGAAAACCGTTTAAAAGCCATTCCATGGATGAAATTGCAGGAAGAAGAAGCGCAAAATCCGTTTAAGATCTCGTATTATTATGATAAAGAAAAATACAATTACGACGAATTAACAGCCGCTTTGGGCAAAGGCTGGTACAAAGTCAATATAATCCCGAGTCACGGACAATTTCTTGATTTTATTCCCAAAAGAGCATCAAAAGGAAATGCCATTAAATTTTTATGCCGAAAATGGGCGATTCCATTATCGAATGTAATTGCGGCGGGCGATTCAGGAAACGACATTGATATGTTCAGAGGCGCCATAAAAGGAATTATTGTAGGCAATCGAAGTGTAGAACTGAACCATTATGAAACAAGCAAAAGCATTTTTGTGGCAAAAGGATCAGCTTCGTTGGGAATTTTGGAAGGATTAAAACATTATAAGATTATTAAATAAAATGCGATGACAAAAACAGCGTCAAACCCGACAGGTTTTTAAAACCTGTTGGGTTTAGGTTTGCGGTCATTGTTAAATAAAAAAAGATAATATGTATTCAGGTTCAGGTTTTAGCAGCTGGGAAATAGGGGATGTTGACGTTTTTATTGATGAAAACGGCGTGCATCATTTGTTCCATTTAATTATTCCCAATCATGATTATATCGCACATGCCGTTTCGCGGGATGGTCTTTCCTGGAAAAGGGTAAAAAATGCCTTATTCGTTGGAGATCCCGGAGAATGGGATGACGATATGTTGTGGACGATGCATGTGAGTAAAAAAGCGGATGGAAATGGTTATGAAATGTATTATACGGGCTTAAAACGCAAGGACAGAGGAATTATGCAAAAAGTGGGAAGGGCCGTTTCGCCGGACCTGATTCATTGGACAAAAGAAAATGATTTCGGACTTCCGCTAAAAAGTGATGCGCCCTATTATGAAAGTTCAGCCAATAATCCGCGGGAATGGATCAGTTTTAGGGATCCGTATAAATATACTTTTGAAGGCGAAGATTATTTGCTGATTTGCGCCCGAAGTGCCATTGGACCAACGTATAGAAGAGGCTGTATTGGCGTTGCAAAAAAGGAAGAAACCGGATTTGTACTCCAAAAACCTTTGCATGTTCCGTATGTGTATGATGATGTGGAATGTCCGTGTGTGGTAGAAATAAAAGGCATGCATTATTTGCTGGGATCGATTCGCGAAGATATCAAGGTGCGATATTGGTTTTCTCCGGATTTTAAAGGAGAATATCATGCATTTCATAACAATGTTTTGATGCCACAAGGAAATTATGCCTCAAGAATTGTAAAAGAAGGCGACTATTATCTCATTTACAATTTTTATTTTGTGGGAGGAAATGTCAATACACATCGTGTAATTCCGCCGCCAAAACAGTTGGATGTAGACAGCAACGGCCGACTTTTGCTAAAAACTTATCACCATTGGGAAACGATTTACCAAAGAACAATCGAACAGAAAAATTTACCAATTCCGGTTCCGATTTTGGGAAATCCATCGGCAAATTTTGTTTTGGAACACGAAAGTAAATGGCGTTTTGGCTGCCGAAGCGGTTATGAAGTTTTTTGTTTTGATAAACCTTCGAATGATTTTGTCTGGGAAGGAACGCTCGCTGTTGAAGGAATGGGGAAAACCGGTTTTGTAATTGAGTGCGATGAAGAGGGAACGGCTTATTATATTTCGATTGATTTTGTAAATGGTTTTGTGCAGTTTAGAGCCTGGGGATTTAATGAAAAAGATGTAAAGAACAATTTTATCTTCGAAAATATTCAAACCAATCAATTTGAAATCGTTGACAAAAGAGAAATTTATTTTAAAATAATCCGTCACGGAAATTATTACGAAGTATCTATTAATGACGTGGTGAAACTAACATTATTAGATTTTAAATACAGCGACGGAAAAATAGGCGTTTACGTTTGCTCAGCAATTGTATCGCTAAACGATTCCAAAATTCACGTAATTCCCGAACCGGAAAACGAATACGCAACCGCAGATCCAAACAAAGCATTTGATGAATATCTGAAGAAATCACATTAATTTATAAACACGAATTTCACGAATTTATTTAAGCAAATTTAGTTTGTGAAATTATTTCGCAAAATAAGTCAGCCAATGAATTTGTGAAAATTCGTGAAATCCGTGTTTATTATTCTAAATTATAATGAAATGTCCTTTTTAGTTAAGTTCAGAATAGTTCCATATGCTACGGCAGCTTTATGAACCTGAATAATCCAGTCGTCGGCGGCATTATCGTCGGCGCCGTCTGAAATATATTTTAAACACAAAAACGGAATATTCTCTTTCATGGCGATCATGGCTAGCGCGTAAGCTTCCATATCGACAACGTCGTATATTTTTACCGCATGTCCCATTTCAAAATTATCTCCCGTTCCACAGATTCCGATTTGAAGATTGTCCATGGCTAAACCATATTCAAGAATAACAGGCAAATCAGAAAGCGGCGTTTCGTATAATTCAAAACCCAAACCTCTGACATCCATGTCTCTCTGTATAAATTTGGTACAGCAAATAACATCACCTTTCTGAAAATGACTGCTTCCCGCTGATCCCAGATTCACAATCAATGCGGGTCTTTTCTTTTGAATTGCTTTTGTTAATTCATAAGCTGCATTCACTTTTCCTATTCCGGTAATCACTGCATTATGTGCATCAAAAACATCTGCAGCTTCAGATTGAAGTGCAAATGAGAACAATACATCTTCTAATGGAAAAGATATTTCGGGTGTAATTTTTATCATCGAATACTTTTATTTTTCAATATACAAAGATGCTTATTTTAAATAAAAAACAAATAGTATCTCAAATAACAATTCATAAAAAAAGACCTTCAAAATCAAATGATCGTAAGGTCTTTTTGCGTGTTTTTTTGAAGTTTTACGGTTATATTTATTCGCTTTTTTCCAGAATATTTTTCAGCGTTTTTAAATCTTTGGCTACTAAATTAGCATCGTCGTTAAATTCTTTTTCAGTCTTTTCAGGAAGTCGAAATAAAGTAAAGACAACTTCGCTTCCGTCGCCATTTTCTATAACTCTCAATACATTTTTAATTTTAGCACCTTCGGGAAGGGTAACAATATGATCAATTACTCCAAATTCATTTTTTGCAACGAATTCTATTTCAATATTTCCTAAATCTGTTTCAGCATTCCATATGGTATCTGATTTTTTAGAAATTGTTTTTAGAAAGTCCAACCAATCAGGAAAATTTTCCGGATTAGAAGCAAACTCATATACTTTTTCTTTTGCACAATTTATTGAAATGCTAATATTTTTTATTGGATACGTCATTTTCAATTAATTTAGATTGTTAATAGACTATTTATTTATCGTCACTACTTTTTCAAACCGGCCATGATGGCTTTTGGAAACCGCCTGAAATGTATCTGAAACAACATTCGATAAATAGGGAAGACCGTTATTATCTTTGAAAATACCTTTGTTTTCAATTTCAATGACATGATCTAAATCGCCTACATCACTAACAGCTATGGTATGAATTTTTTCTTTTGAAAGAATTGTTTTGGTGTAAAAGTTATTTCCGTTACAAATTACCTGACCTGTACTATAATAATCATTTTTTGAGTTGATAGTACAAACCAGCTTTTGCGGAATATATTCCCTGATTTTTGTTTGTCTGTTATACACTTTATACGCTGCTTCTTTCATGCTCCAAAGCGTCCAGACTACGATTTCCGGATTTGGATCATTTGCGATAAGCATCTGTTCATTGGCAGTAAAAAGTTTTTCAATAAAACCCTTTCGCTGCCAGTTGCTTTCCTGACGTGACTGCTGTAAATCGATCACATCATTCCCAATCATTTTGCGGCCAGTTTGGTTTCGATAATTTCTACTGCCGTTTTTACGTCAAGCATGCGTTCCATGTCGGTATTGTCAATCACGACATCAAAAGCTTCTTCAATATCCAGCACGATATCTACAAGATTTGCAGAATTAATAGCAAGGTCGTTTATAAAATCAGTTTCTTCTGTAAGGTTGTCATAAGCTTCAGTATTAGTAGTATACGGCTTAATGATTTCTTTTAGTTTCGCAATAAGTTCTTGTTTGTTCATAGTATTAATGGTCAAATTTCTTAAATAATATACAGGCATTTACGTCGCCAAAACCAAAACTGGCTTTCGCAATAATATTGAGATTGGTATGAATTGTTTTTAAAGGCACTTTTGACGAATCAATAAGCGCTGTTATTTCAGGATGAAGGTCTTCGCAATTTGTATTTCCAAATAAAAAACCTTCATGAAGCTGCAGAATTGTAGCCACACTTTCGATACTTCCGGCGGCGCTCAGACAATGTCCGGTCATATTTTTTAGTGAATTGATATACGGAAAATCGTTTCCGTTACGATTTAGGGCTTTTGTCCAGTTTTCGATTTCCAGAATATCTTTTGTCGTGGCAGTCAAATGTCCGTTTATGGCGTCGATGTCATCGGCTGAAATGCCTGAATTTTTAATAGCACTTGTAATGCATCTTTGCACCGCATCGCTGTTGGGAGCGGTCATACTTCCGTTTCCTCGCTGTCCGCCAGAGTTTACATTTCCGCCTAAAATTTCGGCATAAATGGTTGCACCGCGTTCAAGAGCAGTATCAAGATCTTCAATAACTAAAGCTCCGGCGCCGCTTCCGGGAACAAATCCTGCTGCTGTGGCGCTCATCGGGCGTGAACCTTTTTCGGGATTATCGTTAAATTTTGAGCTGCAAACCCGCAAAGCATCAAAACCTGCCCAGATATACGGACCGCTATCTCCCGTGCTTCCCGCCAGAATACGTTTTGCCTGTCCCGATTTGATACGATCATACGCCATAATAATAGCTTCTGTACCGGTAGAACAAGCCGATGAATTGGTCGTAACCTGATTTCCCAATCCGAGTTTACCACCAAGATAAGCGCTAATACCGCTGTTCATCGTTTGAGCCACTACGGTACTGCCTAATCTTCGAACCTGTAATTCGTCTATTTTATAAATGCTTTCGCGAAATTTATCGATTCCCGAAGTTCCGGATCCAAAAATGGTTCCACTGTCCCAATCCGGTTCGTTGTTGTTTTCTATTGGTAATCCGGCGTTTTTCCAGGCTTCCATACCTGCAATAACGCCGTACAGAATGCCCGTGCTGTTGAAGCCGCGGAGTTCTAATTCTGTAAAGTATTGCGATTTAAGTTCTTCTGATATTTCCGGTTTACCCGCAATTTGACACGAAAACTGAAGTTCCTGCAATTGCGTATCATGCCTTATGCCTGATGTTCCGTTTTTTAGCGCATTGGTAAACGCAGGAATTCCAACTCCGTTTGGAGCCGTTACACCAAGTCCTGTTATGACAACTCTTTTGCTCATAATCTTGCGGTAATCATTCCGGCCAAAAGACCTTTGCAGACTTCTTGTCCGGCTTCGTTTTTCATCACAACTTCACATTTTAATTTTCCAAACCTGAAAAATAGTTTTTGAGACGTTACGGTTACTTTTTCATTGGGATAAACCGGTTTTAGAAACTGCATATCTGCAGATGTAAAAGCGACAACGGTATTTTTTTTAAGATCATTTCCCAATAAATAAATGCCAAGGCAAACCATCCCAATCTGAGCCATAGTTTCGGTTAAAATCACGCCCGGAGTTACGGGATTATCTTTAAAATGCCCTTTGTAAAAATCAAGATCTTCCTTAAAAGTATAGGTTCCGCTTATGCCGTTTTCATCGACATGAAGCAATTCATCTACAAATAAAAAAGGCTTGCTATAAGGCAATTGCGCTATAATATCGTTCAATTCCATAGTTTTATTTTTAAATAATTACCATTGTAATAAAACGCGCTGTGCCGAAAATCCGGGACCAAAACTTAACATTAAACCTCTTTCTCCGGCTTTTGGTTTGTTGTCCATAATGCGTTCTAAAACGTACAAAACAGTAGCACTCGACATGTTTCCGTATTGTTTGAGCACTTCTTTTGTATCATTAATATTTTTTCCTAATCCTGAAAAAAGCGTTTCAACCGTTGAGATTATTTTTTTTCCTCCCGGATGAAAGATCATGTGATCGACATTGGCAATTTCCAGATTGTTCTTTTTTAGAAACGGATGGATGATATCGCCAAAATGAGACGAAATAGTTTCTGGAACTTCAACGTCCAAAACCATTTGCAAACCGCTGTTGGTTAGTTTAAAACCCATCATATGTTCGGCATCATAAAAATGATACATTTCTTCATCTACTATTTCAGGCCCGTAATCTTCTTCATAGGAAGATAACAGACAACAAGCAGCGCCATCACCAAAAATTGCTGCACTTACAATATTGGGCATCGAAAAATCGTTGAGCTGGAATGTTGCTGTAGGCGATTCTACGGCGATTACAGCCGCACGTTTTCCGGGATTAGCTTTCAGGAAATTTTTAGCATAAATAATTCCCGAAATTCCTGCTGCACAGCCCATTTCTGTAACCGGTAAGCGTACAATATCCTGTTTTAATTTCATTTTATTAATTAGATAAGCATCCAGCGACGGAATCATAATTCCGGTGCAGCTTACCGTAATAATATAATCGAGAGTCTGCGGTGCCCAGCCTGCTTTTTCAAGTGCATTTTGTAAAACCTGCTCGCCCAGAATTATACATTCGCGAGTAAAGATGTCATTTTTTTCTTCGAAAGAAGTGGCGGTAAAAACTTCAACGGGATCCATAATGGAATAGCGTTTGTCTACGGCAGCACCTTCGAATATCTTCTTCACTTTTTTTATAAAACGCTCTTCCTGACCCTCCAGCCATTGATCCAAAAACGGCAATATATCGGCTGTTGCTCTCGAATATTTTGGCAGTTGTTTTGCAACAGTTGTAATTTTTACACTCATATTTTTGAAATTATCCATTGGTAGCGAAAAGCCCATTTCCAACTTATAGTATAGTTTTTTAAATTTAGTTTTTTGGAAAATTCTTCCAGTTCCTTTCTTTTAAATCCTCTCAAAATAGAAACCAGACCATCTTCCCGTGACATTCTGTTTAAATTAAATACAAAGCATATTATTTCAAAAAGCCTGTATGCTAATTTGCTTCGGTGTAAATCATTGACGACAATACCTACAGCTGCATTCTTATTAAAGGTAGTAATTATATTTAATATTTGCTCATTCGAAAAATGGTGCAGCGTGAGGGTACACAAAACAACATCATATTGGAGATCATCAAAATTTTCACTGAAAATATCCACGCACAAATATTCGATATTTGAATATTCAGCTGATAATGTTTTGGCGTAATTTATGGTAAAGGCATTGGCATCAACCCCAATAAGTTTAAAACTGATGTTGTTTTTTTTTCCATAATTGGCCAGCATTCGAAGCATATCACCGTTGCCGCAGCCAATATCTGCGATTGTTATTGTTTTAGAAGTACTAACTTTTTTTAGTAACTTTTTTGTTGCACTAAGTGTCAGATTGTTTCCGCCCAAAAGCTGATTGATTCTGGCAATTTGGTCCAGGGCCGCTCTCAATTCTTCGCCCTGAAGCAAAAAATCATCCATTATCTCCGTTTCCTGTGTGCGGTATTTTATATTTAATGCCATTTAATTAATTGTAATTGGTTTGCCGTGTGTTTGTTTAATTATTGCTTTAAGTACTAAAGGCATCGATGCGACTATCGAAACAAACGTATTGGTGATTGATTTGCTGGTTAAAGCTTTTGCCAAAAGTCGGCCCATAAGTAATCGTTTTCCAAAATTCATCTTCCATTCCCGGGCATATTTTTTTTCGAGTATTTCACGTGATTTTATTTTTCCTGAATGATAATCCAAAACCAGTTCTGAAGCAATTTTGGCACTATGAATTGCCATCGCCATTCCGTTTCCGCACATTGGGTGAATAAGTCCGGCGGTGTCGCCAATCATTAAAATATGATTTTCTACGGGTTGTTTTTTATCAAAAGAAATCTGGCTTATCGTTAAGGGCTTTTCAAAAACCGGCTGGTAATTTTCGAAGACATTTTTGAGATGTTTGTTTTTGTAAAGAACATTCTGCTGATACTCGTCGATATTTTTGTACTTTTTAAAGGTTGCATAATCAGCGAGATAACAAACATTGATGATGTTGTTTTCTACTTTTGATACACCGCAATAACCGCCATTAAAATTGTGCAAAGCCACAACATCCTCCGGAAATTCTCCTGAATAATGCGCTTTAACGGCTAACCAGGGCGATTTTTTAGTAATGAAATCCCGGAACAAAACCTGATCCATATTAGAACGTTTGCCAAAAGCACCCAAGACTATTTTTGCCGATATAGTTTGTTCCGGAGTTGTAATCGTAAACAAATCAGTGCTGAAAGAAACATCCGAAACCGTTTCTTTTATAATAGTACAGCCGTTTTCTAAAGCTTTTTGATATAAAAAAAGATCCAGCGTATAACGGCTAATGCCAAAACCGCCTAATGGAAGTTCTGTTTTGGCCATTTTACCATTTAGTGTAGTAAATTCAAATTCGGTGATATTGGTTGGACTTAATTGCGAAACATCGGCGCCAAGCCAAATAAGATAAGGCAGAATTTCATTTGAAATATATTCGCCGCAAACCTTATGACGCGGATAATCAGATTTTTCGATCAGCGTCACTTTCAATCCTTTTTTTGACAGATGTATGGCGCCTGTTAAACCTGCAAGGCCGCCTCCAATAATTACTACATCCGGGTTTGTTTTCATATTTCTAATTTAGCAAAAAAATCTTATAGATGCTAATGATTTAATTATAAATTGGGTAATTAAGAACCAAAAAAAGTTTTAAACTTAACAGAACTATTAATTTTAATTTCAATCCAGAAGATTTAACTTTACGTATCAAACGTATAAAACAAGTGAAATTACAATTACCCTATTATCTAAATCAGGATGTGCTTTTTTTAGCCAAAGATTTACTTGGAAAAGTGCTGTTTACGCAGGTTGAAGGACAAATAACAGCAGGAATAATCGTCGAAACCGAAGCGTATTTTGGCGAAATAGACAAAGCTTCGCATGCGTATGGCGGACGACGCACGAACAGAACCGAAATTATGTACAATGAAGGAGGGGTTTCGTATGTGTATTTGTGTTACGGAATTCACCATCTTTTTAATATTGTAACTTCTGTAAATGGTGAACCTCATGCCGTTTTAATAAGGGCGATTGAACCTTTGATTGGTAAAGAAATAATGGAACTCAGACGTAATATGCCCGTTACTAAAAATGCTATTTCATCGGGTCCGGGTTCTGCGGCCAAGGCTTTAGGAATCGATAATACTTTCAATAAAAAAGATTTGGGCGGCGAAGAAATCTGGGTAGAAGATCATGGCATTAAATATGCGGAAGATGAAATTGCTGCAGGACCAAGAGTAGGTGTTGCATACGCGCAGGAAGATGCTTTTTTGCCCTGGAGATTTTTTGTTAAAGGCAATAAATATGTTAGCAAGCCTAATAAAATTTAAAAAGGCATATTAATTAAAATATGCCTTTAAAGAACCTTTATGATAAAAAAAATTAGTGACTTTCACTGTTTTCAAATCCAACAATGGTAATCATGTACGGTGTTTTTGAAACTTTGATTTTCCTTGCAATAGTCATTGAAGCCAAATTCAGCTGCAATAATTCTCCCGTATTTGGAGAAGTGATGTAAGCAAAATTCTCTGATAACTGGATTTGTGGTTTTAAAGTCGCATCAGCTGCAGTTTCAGCAATAATTTTTCCTTCTTTTTCAACTTGCAGATTGTTAAGGTTGAATACTTTCAATTCTCCAGAATGCAATAGAATTCCAAGTTTGTTATTATTGTAGCTTACTTTACATTGCATAATTGTCGTGTTTTGCAAAATTGGTTTAATCGAATTGTTTGCAACATCAATTAAATAAGCGCCTTTTGCCGCCGTGTATCCTACAAATTTTCCTTTAGTTGAAGTTTCTAAAATACTTCCAAACCAGGCAGTTCCAAAATCTTCAGGAAGTGCAATCAGTTTTTGTTTTCCCGAACTTTCAACCACAAGAACCCCGCTTGCAGAACCAAAAACAGCGTAAGTTCCGTCAGAAGCATTTCCGTGAATACCATTAGTCGAAATGGTGGCGTCAAAAAGTGTTTTACCGGTATTGTCGATGATTTTTACTTTTTCAGGAAGTGTTCCTGTGATCGAATTATCTTTTTCGGTAATAGCATAAGTTCCGTTTGTAAAAGAAGCCATAGCACCATGATGTGCTTTAAGACCGGCATTTATAACTTTAAACTGAGCGCCGGCAGTATTAATTTCAGATTCTTTGGCTACTGATAATGTGCCGTCTCCGTCATTAAAAGTCATTAATTCGCCAATTTTACTTTTAAAATGTGTTGGCAAAAGTGACTGGCCTGTTAAGGCACCAAATTGCGGAAGTCCGTCTACGTCAACGTGATCGCCGTGACTTTCAAAACCGCTGTCAAAAGTTTCAACCGTGTTGTCTGCTCTGTGAATAATTCCCGCGTATCTGCCTGATTCTGTGGTGTAAAGCGCTGACTTTGCAAATTTTGCATTAAAAAATGCTGTTGTCGCATCAACCGGATTTACGAGTGTGATTTCAGTTGTTTTTTCATCAGAAAGCAAGACTCTCAGGTATTTAAATTCTGAAAGTGTTTCTTCTGGAGTTTCGATAACCGGATCATCATTATCGTTGCTGCAGGAAACTGCAAAAGCGGATAAAGCAAATAGGAAAATCAGTTTGAAATAATTGTTTTTCATTGTAAATGTATTTAAATTAATATTTGGGTTAAGTGTTTATGAAATTATTGATGTATTAAAAACGGAACTTTTACAGACAGAATAATATTCCGGCTGGCTTCCGGAAGTTCGATTAACCTGTAAAAACTGGTGTGATTGAGGTATTTTGTATTCAACAGATTCTGAACCTGAAGACTAATTGTAAAATCCTGTTTTGCCGTTTTTAATTTGGTTCCAATGGCGAGATTGAAAATGTTACTGGCCGCTGTTTTCTTTTCTGGAGGAACAATTTGATTTTGTGCGGCGGTATAACGGTAATCCAGCGAAAAATAAGTATCTATTAAATTTTTAATTTCCGGACTGTAATTTATTCCAAACAAAACCGAAGCAGGCGGAGAGAAGGGCAGTGTATACCTTTTTTTGCTTCCGGATAATTGTTCAGAATAAAGATATTCTGCGAGAATTTCGACGCTTACATTATGCAGCAACTGATACCGCGTTTGCAATTCGCCTCCGTAACGCATGACTTTACTTTGCTCATATTCAAATACCTGATTTCCGGCTCCGTAATAAATATCATGCTGTGAAGTTGGATTTAAGTAAATATAATTGGGGAAATAATTAAAAAACGGACTCAATTGAAACGACCATTTATTGAACTGCCATTCCATACCAAGATCCAATTGATAAGAGCGTTCGGCAGCTAAATTCGGATCTCCTTTTTCGAATCTGAAATAGTGATAATTCACACCGTTTGACGCCAGTTCTTTTGCAATTGGCATTCTGAAACTCGTTCCCAGATTGGCCTTTAGAGAAAGTTTTCCGGGCGTATAATTTACTCCCGCTGACCAATTAACACTTTTGAAAGTTCGTGTCAAATCGTCTGAGCGTTTTAAATATTGTTGCGTTGTTTGTCCATTTTCGGTAATTTCACTCGGGAACCAATCGTTGTATTGTTCCATTTCGATTTTGCCGTAATCCATTCGAACAGCGCCGTGAAGCAGCCATAATTCGTTAAGCTGCACTTTATCATAAGCAAATAATCCGGCGTTAAACTGTGTAAAAGCAGGAATTAAAAAACTCCATCCGTTGATCTTATTTTGCTGTTGTTCGCCGTTAATTCCCATCGTAAACTGATGTTTATTTAATGAAAACTGATCTTTTACAGCGACAGAAAAAACTTCTTTATCATATTGTCTTTCCAGATCCTGCGGTGCATACATATCATCCGTATATAAGGGCGGCATAAAACCGTGATTGACATAATGGCTCCATTCGCGACGGAAATTCTTTTGAAAACCCAGCTGCGTTTCAAACTCATGATTTCCTATTGAAAAAGAAGTCGTATTACTGATTTTAGTATGCGTAACTTCCTGAAAAGGCATCAGAATATCGCGGCTTGATTTGTCATTAAGCGCTGTATCTACATTTCTGGGCTCGAGACCGTGTGCATTCGCAAAAAAGCCGCTTTTGATGTAAACATTACTCAGGTATACAACCGATTTAAATTTTTCAGTAATAAATCCGGTTCCTGCGTGTAAATCGAGTTCACGGCCCGCCGTATTTCGCAATTGATTTTTATACAACGGAACGGCATAATTGTAAACATGAACAGTATTTGTGGGAACGCGATAATCGCCGTAATCCATAACGGTCATTCGGGTATCAAAGAACCATTTTTGGTTGCGCCCAAAAAGATTAATCGATCCTCCAAACTGTTCGTTGTTGCTTTTTCCTGTAAAATCAATACTTCCGCCTAAAGCATTTTTGGCAGGAAACGGAACAGGTTTTATGTTCACAGCGCCGCCAATAGCATCAGATCCGTACATAAAAGAAGATGGGCCTTTGATAATTTCAACCCGATTTACAGCATATTGATCGATCTCGAGTCCGTGATCTGCGCCCCATTGTTGACCTTCGTGTTTGATGCCGTTTTCGACCACGATAACCTGATTAAAACTCAGTCCGCGAATGAGTGGTTTTGAACCTCCGGAGCCAATCGAAATTGTTTTTACTCCGGGAATTCTCTGCAGCGATTGCATCAGGCTTCCGCCGAGATTTCGCTGGATAAAACTGCTGTTTACGGTTTCAATATTGAGCGATTCTGTTTTTTTTCGGCGAAAACCAGCATTGTCCGTAACAACAACTTCTTTTAATTCTTTCATGTCCTGTTTTAAGAATATATCCGGTAACAGAATTGAATTTTCTTTTAGCGAAAGCTTCATTTCATACGGCAGATAACCGGCATAGTTTATCGTTAAACTCTTTGCCTCTTTAGCAATATTGGTAAAATTAAAATGTCCTTTTTTATCTGTAATTGTAGTTGTATTTCCGGGTTGAATAATAACGGTAACGCCTTCCAGCGAACCCCTATCGCCGGAAAGAACATTACCTGATACACGAATAGATTGTGCTGCTGATTTTGTAACTATAGCAAAACAAAAAAGAAGCAGACAAAAAATCCGTAATCGATTTAATTGGGTTTTATACATCAAAATCAGTTTATAAAATTTTAATGCTTAAGCCTTTTATCGTTTGCCAGCCTTCTTTATCCGTCAGGCGAATCAAAAAATGATAATCTCCGGGATCTATATCTGTCGGAATGTTGATTTCCTGAACAGCTTCATAACTTTTTTGACCTGCCGGAATTGTAACCGAATTAATATAAAGCATTGGATTTACCGGTTTCTTTATGGGATCTGTCTCACAGTCATTGACTTCGGTACTATGATTATGATGATCAAAATTGTGGTGAATATCGAGGCTGTAAGAACCCAGTTCTGCATTATCAGTAAATTTTGTTCTGAACGTAATTTTTTGTCCGCGGGTAATTTCGCTGCATTGTACGGGAAATGCATTTGCTGCAGCATGATCAATAACCGGATATTCGGTATCAATTTCAGCTGAATCACCGGAACAAGCGGTAAAGAAAAAAGCCAGTGTGAGAAGCGATAAGGCAAGTTTTAATGTTTTCATTATTTTAATTTTAAAAGATTTTCTGAATTAAAATTTTCAATTAAAGATTAATCGGAACCTCGATAGATTGCGAAAAATTGATGTTGTAAGTGGTGTTTTTGTAGACTGCCATAAAAATATAAGTGCCGGATGCCCAGGCTTTAGTTCCTGAGATTTCCTGAGGCGGAACATTATTGTCTTTTTCGGCGCCAATAAACAGTTGGGGCATTTCTCTTAAAAAAGTATTATTGCTTTCGTTGAAAGGAACATTCGAAAAAGTGCCCACTTCTGCCATGTCTTTGTGTTCATAAACATCATAAACAATAACTTTACTAAAGTCAATCTGATCCACACTTTCCGGTAAATGTTTGGCCGTTTTATTGATTAATAACAAATACATAATTCCGTTTCCTTTTACTCCCGTAAGTGTAACCTGAGACATTATTTTGTCTGAAGTTTTAAAAGAATCTCCTTCTGTGTAGTATTTGCCTTTTCTGTAGAAATACGCTTCATTTTTAAAAACAGTAAATATGGAAGCAACCGGATTTACAGGTAAGTTTCCTTTTGCATAAATATTCAGGGTTTTCTTTACTTCAAGTGAGGTTCCGTTTTGATCTTTTATGATAATGGTAAAATCATATTTGCCTTCTGCCGCATCTGCCGGAATATCAAAATGCTTGTGAATGGTCGTGTTTTTTGCTCCCGCATATTGTGGCCAGTTGAGTTCGAGTGACCAGACTTTAGAATATGTTTCGGTACTTATTGGAGTGATTTTTATTTGTACACTTTCAATTTTATCAGCGGCAGTAACTTCTGCATTAAAGTGAAAATCCTCGCCAATAGTGCCAATTTCATTGTTTCCCAATCCTAATTCGATTTTATCGATAGTGGGTTTTGCCTTTTCCGGTTCTGAATTGTCATTGTCGTTGTCGCAGCTTGTAAAAGCAAAAGCGCAGACGAGAAAAGCGATTAAAATTTTTCTTGTTTTCATTGTGTTTGATTTGGATTTAATGATTTTCATATGTATTAAATTGGATTACTGAACAGAAATAAATACACTAAAACACACCCATTCTGCACAGCAATTTTGGAAGTTTGCAATGACAGTACGAAGTAAATTTTATGTGATAATGGAGTGGGATTATGCCCTAAAAAGCATATTTGAAAATAAGCAGCTCATTATGGAAACCAAACAAAAAGCCGAATCCGGTTGTGGATTGAAATGTTTTGTTCTGACTGAAAGATGTACTTTATTAGCGGGATTCGGTGGTGTGTTTTATTTTAAATATAAACAAGATCATTTTCTGCTAAAGCCAATTTAATTATCCGGATATCAGACATAAATTGGTTTTAAATGCTTTTCAGTAATACATAAAAGCTTTGCGGCAAATTGTATTGCAGTGCAGATAAATATATTTTACTTCTGAAATTCTGAAAGAAAACTTACAGCACAACGAATAAAGCAAAAAACAAAATTTCGACAATTGTAGATTTAAAACAAAAGGTACATACATTTCGGCGTGTTGAAATGATTGCTTATTTATTTAGAATTTTGGAGGTGCACGAAGTGCAAAAAGAGATCCTTTAAAAAAGGAAGAATAAGTTTTGAAATAAAAGTTAACATATGGAGTAATGCTAACGCTTTTATAAAAATCAAAATGTACAAATGAGAAAGTACTAACGGGACTAAATTTGAAATGACATATGGCACATTCATCAGAATGTTTATGTAGTTTAAACTCGGTTTTGCCGGTATGATGCTGGATAGAAATTTTATGCGCAGCATTATGATTCTGAATATGTTCGTAAGAATGTATCGCCGGAAATAGTATTGCAAATACTACCAGCAGCGGCATAAAAAGACTAATAAATTTAAATTGCTTTTTCATTCTAAACGATCATCTTTACTCAAGTATGATTGTACAAATATAAAATTCTTATTTTTAAATGCAACTTAGTTTCATTAATTTTTTCTGTGATTTACAAATTGTGTCAAAAAAACAACTGTCAAAAATTATTTTCAGTTTAAAAATGAAAATTAAATTAGCACATATAAAGTCATAAAACAGAGCGAGATAACATTACATTTTATAAAACTCAAACCCAAAATAGTACGTATATAGCTTCGAAGGCATTTATCGTTCAGATAAATAGTATTAAAGAATAATTAAAACTAAGATTTATAGAGTAGGATAAGTCCTAATATTGTTTTTTTAATATAATTTAATTATTCTTTTTTTGTGATATCGCAAATATTAGCTCTGAATTAGAGTCTTTTTAAGGAATATTCAAAGAAATTTAATTGATATTTGCTGATAGCTTAAATTTCTATAGATTTGTTTTTTTGTATTTACACTGACTTTTAGATCTTACCTTGGAAATAAATATCGTCTTAGAAGAACTTCAAAACCAAAATAAATCTGTTTATAAAAATGTATTCAATCATTTTTATAAAGGGCTGGTTAAATATGCCTATAATTTTCTGTTTGATCAGCAGGCAAGTGAAGATGTGGTTCAGGAAGTATTTATTTCATTATGGGAAAATGCAAAAAACATCGAAATACAAACCTCGCTCAAAGCTTATTTATACGCAATGGTGCGCAATAAATGTTTGAATTACCTTAAATCAATTAAAATTACGGATGATCTTAACCTGATTGATTTTAATTCTTTCATTTTAGAAGAAGAAGACCTGAATTTAATCTCTGAAGAAGAAAAAACAATTGTTTATACGCAGATTTTAAAAATTGTTGAAACTTTTCCTGAAAGCATGCAGCAAATTTTCAAACTCAAATTCATTGAAAATTATACGTATACAGAAATCGCAGATGAATTGGGCATTTCGGTTAATACGGTAAAAACTCAATTACAGCGATCAAAATCAAAAATCAATCAGTCCCTGGTTGTGTTATTGGCTTTGTTATCGCTTCATTCGTAAGAAAATTATTTTGCTTTGCAGAAAATTTAATTAAATCTTCATTTTTTCTTAAACTTTTGTCACCCATTATTCTGTTTCGGTTGTCTTAGTTATAAATTACATCAAGTAATTGTTAATTTAAAGAGATTCTGCAAATGGAATTTAAACTGATCATAAAAAAAATAAACAATACTCTTTCTCCGCAGGAAGAATCAATTTTTAATGCGTGGTACAATGAATCCGCTTCAAACAGGGATTATTTTGAGAAAGTTCAGGATAACTTTCAAAATGATATCGAAGAAATTGATCTTGATGTTGCGTGGAGAGCTCTGGATGAAAAAATAGCTCCAAAGAAAAATAGAAAATCATATTACAAATATGCCATTGCAGCTTCGGTAGCGTTGTTGGTGGGGATTACTTATTTTACTTCTGACAAATTTATTACCAATAATAATAACACGTCAAAAACCAGTATTGAAAACAAAGCGCCAAATGGCGTTACACTTACTTTGGCTGACGGTACAACAGTTGTTTTGAGCGATCATAAAAATGGAGTTGTTGCCAATCAGGAAAATGTTGTTATTACGAAAGACAAAGACGGACAAATTCGTTATGACGAAAATAATACTGCAAATACCGGTAAAGTCGCTTACAATACTTTAGTAACGGCAAACGGAAAAACATTTCAAATCGCATTGCCGGACGGAACCAATGTCTGGATGAATGCCGGATCTTCCTTAAAATACCCAACTTTCTTTAGCGGAAGCGAAAGAGCTGTAATCTTAACCGGTGAAGCTTATTTTGAAGTGGCGCATAATGAAAAAATGCCATTTAAGGTTTTCTCAAACGGTCAGGAAGTAGAAGTTTTGGGAACTCATTTTAATATCAAAGCGTATTTGAATGAACCGATTATAAAAACGACTTTGCTTGAAGGTAAAATTAAAATTACCGAAGGAGAAAATTCTTCATTGGTAAAACCGGGGCAACAGGTTAAAATCTTCCTGAACAATCATGCTATGAAAATTAGCGAGGTAAATACAGAATCGGCAGTTGCCTGGAAAAACAGACTTTTTTATTTTGAAGATGCGAAATATGACGAAATCATGCGTGAAATCGAAAGATGGTATGACGTTGATGTGGTCTTTAAAGGCAAAATATCTGACGAAAGATTTCAGGGAGCGATTCAAAAAGACTTAAAACTAAATCAGGTATTAAAAATGCTGGAGAGCAAAGATGTACACTTTAAAGTTTCAGGAAAGGAGGTGCTTGTGACACAGTAACATTGTGCTGCAAGGACTTACGTAAAAAAAAATACCCAAAGCGTTCCCGCGCCTTGGGTAGTATAGCGTAGTTCTTAAATAAGAAAAAAAAACCGATCCTATTAATAAACTAACCGATTCAAATGTAATGAATTTTTTAACTAATCAAAAATTAACTAAACGCCTTGGTTTCGGCCAAAAAGGCAAACTAAAAGTGAGAAAAGAAAATTATTTAAAATATGCTTATATTTTATTTTTTATGTTTTCTGCTTTTTCAGCAATGGCACAAACCTCAAATACGGTCACTATTGAAGGAAACAATCTGAGTTTTAAAAATGTGTTTAACAGCATTACCAAACAAACAGGATATGTTTTCTTTTATAATGTAAAAATATTTGAGAATGCTAAAGCTGTAAATTTAAATATTCAAAAGAAAAGTGTTACGGAGACTTTAAATATTGTATTTGAAGGTCAGCCTTTTTCGTTTGTTATTCAGGATAAAACGATAGTTGTAACCTCAAATGTAAAAGAAAATAAAGGTACAGGAGCAATCGAAGTTCGCGGAAGCGTTATTAACGGTAAAGGTGAACCTTTTCCGGGAGTAAATGTTTGGGTAACAGGAACAAGAATAGGAGCCATTACTGATTTTGACGGAAGTTTTGTTTTACGCGAAGCGCCAGCAAACGGAACTATCGAAATTTCGGGATTAACGATCGAAACTAGTAAGTTGCAAATCGATGGTCGGTCCAGTATCGTAATAACTGCCAAAGAAAAAGTTTCTGTTATGAACGAAATTGTCGTGAATAACGGATATCAAAAAATCTCTAAAAGCCGTTCAACAGGATCTGTTTCTGTGATTACGGCAAAAGATTTGGAGAAAATACCGGTTTCAAATGTAATGCACCAGTTAGAAGGTCAGGTTGCAGGTTTGGCAATCGACGTTTTAGATTCTGATAATACATTTGTTTATAGCAACTTAACTGGAGATAATCAGGGTAAAGGAAGTTATAATTTCAGAATTAGAGGAGAGTCTACTTATAATGCTAACAGTATGCCGTTGATTATTTTAGACGGAACTCCAACCGAACTTGATATTAGGACTTTAAACCCAAAAGACATCGAAAAAATAACTTTTTTGAAAGATGCTGCCGCCGCTTCTATTTATGGTGCAAGATCTGCTAACGGAGTTATGGTTATCGAAACTAAAAAAGGAAAACAAGGGAAAACACGATTCAGTGCTTCTCAAAATTATGCTATTGCAAATAAATCTTCTTTGTCGCGTTTGCCTTTAATGAATTCGTCTCAGGTTTTAAATCTGGAGCAGGAATTAGTCGATAAAGGTATTATTACAGATCCTGCCATGGCAACGAGTTTGTATTATTCTTTACCAATAAGCCAGGGTGTTGAATATATGTTTCAGGAAAAAAGAGGAACAATTACAGCCGCCGAAAAAAATGCGCAACTGGACATTTTAAGAGGCAGAAATAATTATGATCAGATTACACAATATTTAATGCGTCCGTCTGAGTCAAACAGTTATAATTTTTCTTTTAGCGGAGGCGAAAATGATTATACCTATTTTACATCGGCTTCTTTTTCAAATGAAAAAACACAAGCGATTGGTACTGGCGGTAAACGTTTGACTTTTACTGTAAATCAGGATTTTAAACTATTGAATTACTTGAAAGTAAGTACAAGTTTAAAAGGTTCCTTTTTTAATTATACTCAAAATGGTTTAGGTTTAGCGCCGCTTTCCAATTCTTTGACATCATTTTTACCTTATAATGAAATTGTTGATGCTGCAGGAAATTCAGTTTCATACGACAGACGTTTTTACAGCGCAGATAATCAAAGACTATTAAGTCAGGGCTATTTACCATGGACGTACAATTATATGGATGAGTTAAATAATGCGGATACCAATTTAAAAGAACAAAATTATTCGGCTAATATATCTGTTACGGCACCTTTATTTAAAGGTCTGGATGCTGTTGCTACGTATTATATTGAAAAATCGAATATGGATAATAATAAGTTTTCGAATGCCAATACTTTTTATGCCAGAGATTTTGTCAATCAATATACCTACCTGGATCCGGCTACAAATGAACTTATTCACGGCGTTCCGTTAGGAGGAATTAATCAGGCTTCAAGATCCGGAAATGACAGTTATACCGGAAGAGGGCAATTGATCTACAGTACATTACTGGCAGATAAACATGCTATAGATGCTTTGGGCGGAATTGAATTCAGAGAAACTAAAGAATCTGCTGAAACCGGAACTTTATTTGGATATAATGAAACAGCGCAGACTACTATAGATCTTCCTTCTAATACTCCTATGACAGTTTATGGATATTCTACCGGATTAAGTTATGGTAATTCATTAAAAAGCCAGACACGCCGCTTTTTATCTTACTACGGAAATGCATCTTATACTTATGATGGTAAATATACCATTTCTGGAAGTGCACGTTTAGACGATTACAACAATTTTGGAGTTGATAAAAGCTACAGAAGAACACCTTTGTGGTCGACAGGTTTTAAATGGAATATTATTAAAGAAGATTTCATGAAGAACATGACTGCACTTAATAATTTAAGCTTTAGAGCAAGTTACGGTTACAATGGAAACATTAGTTTGACTACTTTTCCTTTTACGAATATTTCTTTGGCAGATGTAGACAGAAATTCACAGCAGCCATATGCTTTTATTTCTGCAGCAGCGAATCCGTCATTGCGTTGGGAAAAAACAGGAATCATGAATTTTGGTCTTGATTTTACGATGTTTAATTACCGATTAAACGGAACTATCGAATATTACAGAAAAAACAGTAAAGATTTAATTCAGGAATTTCCGGTTTCTTCTTTTTACGGAATTCCAAACAGCTCGCTGACTAGAAATGCGTCTACTTTAGAAGGACATGGAATTGATTTCAATTTAAACGGAACCATCATTAAAACGAAAGATTTTGATTTCAATTTAAACTTAGTTACTTCTTATAATACAAACGAAGTTACAGATTCAAGATATTCTAATTATACCAATATCCTAAGCGGATCAGGAAGTACGGCACCAATTGTAGGATATGGAACCAATAGTGTTTTTGCCTTTAGAAATGCAGGATTAAACAACACAGGAGCAGTACAGGTTTATGACAAAGACGGAAACATTGTACAACCAAACGTAGTGCTGACGGATATCGAAGACATGAAATACATGGGAACTGCTACTCCTAAATATTACGGAAGCTTAAGTGCTAATTTAAGTTATAAAAAGCTATCTCTTTATTTGCTGGCAACTTACAAATTAGATTACGTATTGTTTAAACCAACATTTGACCAGTATGTAGACAGATATGGAAGTTTTAAAGGATATAATTTAAATTCAGAGATTGACCAAAGATGGAGAAATCCCGGAGACGAAGCAACAACAAATGTTCCGGGCGTGAGAGGAATGACAGGGTACAGCTTTGCACGTTACAGATTGACTGATGACAGGGTAATTGATGGTGATCATATTCGTTTCAAAGAAGTTTCGCTGAAATATGATTTGTCAGCGCTTTTTGCCAATACTTTTATTGATAATGCATCTTTGACTTGTTCTGCAAGAAACCTGGGCATTATCTGGAGAAAAAACAACGATAATATCGATCCTGACTTTTTACCTATGACAACCGGTAATGCCATGAAATTACCACCGACGGCAATGTATTCAGTAGGATTCAATTTTAATTTTTAAAAGCTGCACAGATGAAAAAGTATTTAATATATATAGGTCTTTTATCCACACTTTTAACAAGTTGTGATAATTATGTAGACATAAAAACCGAAGGAAAACTGATTCCGGAAGAAACAGTAAATTACAGGTATCTTTTGCAGGGAGCAAGTACATTCAATTATGCATATAGTTTAGTCGATGTAGCTTCAGATGATATTGTAATGAGAGACGATCATGCGACTTATTTCAATCAGTATTTTTCCGGTTCTGCTTATTATAAACCTTTCCTAGAGACTTACAAATGGGCAGATGAAATTATTCCTGTTGGAGAACCGGACAGCGGTATGAATTCGTTGTACTCTTCATTATATACCTGCAACGTAATTATTTCTGAGGTAATGAACAGTAAAAATGGTACAGATGCAGAACGTTTGGCTATAAAAGGCGAGGCGCAGGTACATAGAGCTTTCATTTTTCTGAACTTAATTAATGTATTTGGAAAAGCTTATGATCCGGCAACTTCTGCAACTGATCCGGGAATTCCACTTTTAACTCAGCCAACTGTAACCGAAAATATTACAAGAGCGTCTGTAAAAGAGGTATATGATCAAATTGTAAAAGATCTTACAGAAGCAATTGCTTCGGGATTAAAACCGGTTAATACAGGAAGATCTGTATGGTTTCCTTCAAAAGCTTCGGCATATGCACTATTGGCAAGAACCAATTTGTATATGGGAAATTATACAGAAGCACTGCAAAATGCGAACGCAGCTTTAGCGCTTCAGAATAATTTACTGAATTTAGAAGACTATGAAAATGCCGGAGATTACGGATGGCCAAGAACATTTCAGGATTCTGAAAATATACTGGCGAAAGAATCAAACAGTTATATGTATTCGCCAACGCTTTTATCACTAAGCGATGATTTATTAAATTCATTTGATACCAATGATTTGAGATACCAGTTGTACACAAGATCAATAAATGACATGACTTACGGAAGTCTAACTGAGGGAAGAGCTTATTCTAAAGAACTTTTATCAGGTGACGGACGTAACGCCGGGCCAACTGTACCTGAAATGTATGTAATCAAAGCAGAATGCGAAGCCAGAGCAGGAGAAGCCGGAGCGGCAATGAACACGATAAATACGTTGAGAAAAAAACGTTTTAAACCGGCAGATTATACAGACTTAACCGCGGTTGATGCAAACGACGCCCTTATAAAAGTTTTGGCTGAGCGCCGAAAAGAATTAATGGGAAGAGGAGGTTTTAGATGGGCCGATTTAAAACGTTTAAACAAAGATCCCCGTTTTGCTAAAACCATTACGCATAAATACTTAACAGAAACTTTTACCATCGAACCAAACGGAAACCGTTATCAGTTTCCTTTTGCTGCGACTTATTTTGATTATGCTCCGGATTTGGAACAAAACAAATAAAAGCAATTAAAAAAAAATAGCACGTTCAGTTTCACCTGAACGTGCTTAAAAAAAAGAAAAAAAAGAGAGAGAAAATGAAAATAGTAAAACTATTGGCGCTTTTTATAGCTGCAAATGCATCTATATACGCTCAGGATCAGGTAAAAACCTTTGATGTTACACCAGAACAGCCAAATCCGGGAGAAGAAATTACGATTACGTATGATGCGGCAACAACCGTTTTGAAAAATGCAAAACAGGTTTCGGGAAGATTGTATACGTATGATAATTTTAAATGGCAAATTAAGGACATCAACCTTAAAGCGACTTCAGATAAAAAATGGCAGACTAAATTAAAACTTTCGGATCATGCTTCATTGATAACGTGTGTTTTTACTTCAGATACTTTGGTTGATAAAGGCGGAGTTACTACTTACAGCTGGATGCTTCCAAAATCTCCGGGCGCTTATATAGGCTGGGGAATGCTTCGCAATAAAGTTTTTGAAAGTGACGTTCCGAATATTGTTGACGAATCTGCTTTTAAAAATGATTCTGTAGCAGTAATGTGGGTGAACTACGAATTGCAATACCATCCGGAAAGCCGTAATAAAATCTTTTATAATGCATTAAAAGTGGCTCAAATTGTGAGAGGCGGTGATTTTGCTCCTCGTATAAAAAAAGAACTTCGCTATATATTGGGTAACCAATTGGATAATCAGGATCAATATAACGTTACCAGAACTTTGGGTTTATTAAATTATGAATCACAAAAAACATTCATAGATTCTGTTCAGCAGGTATTGCTTAAAAAATATCCAAAAGGAGTTTTAGCACGTGATATCGAAATTAAAAAAATATTTGGAGAAGCAGATTTTGATAAAAAAGTAAAACAATATGCCGAGTTTGAAAAGAACTTTCCTTCAGAGAAATTCTTAGACGTTGTTACGGATACAGAAAGTCTTTACGGCGATAAATTATTTAAAGCTATTGCTTACAATTATATCGTAAAAAACAAAGATTATGATTTCGCACTCAACAGCGTTAAGAAAGTTTCTTTCACTCTTTTACTAGATTACAGCTGGCATTTGGTTTCAATTCCTCTTAACAGACATGAAGACGGAATCGAGAAAACGTCTTTGGAAACACTAAAAAAATATGCTGATATCATCATTCCTGAAATGGAAAGCAGAGAAGCATTTGTACCAAAGGAATATGCTCAGAAATTATCTCTTAAAGAATGGCAGGCACAAACCATAAATTTTGCCGCAAGAGAATATTTTACGTATGCAAAACTGCAGGAAATCTTTAAAAACTATGATTTAGAGAGAAAATATCTGGATAAAATCAAGTCATTTTACGGTTACAAAGACGCAAGTTACAATGAGGTCTATACCAGAATGCTTCTTAGAGAAGGAAAAACGCTTGATGCTAAAGAATTATTAGCAATAAGCATTAGAGAAAATAAATCAACTCCGGAAATGCTGGCTTCACTAAAAGCAATTTATTTAAAAGAAGGCGGTGCAGCAACAGGTTTTGAAACTTATGTGAATTCATTTAAATCAGACAGCAATATTCAGGAACACAAAAGCAAACTAATTGCAGAACTGATAAATCTGCCAATTGATGGTTTTGATTTAGAAAGTTCAAAAGGCGGTAAAGTAAAATTAGCCGATCACAAAGGAAAAATCGTAGTACTTGATTTCTGGGCAATGTGGTGCGGACCATGTAAAAACGCAATGCCTGGAATGCAGATGGCAGTTGAAAAATACAAACAAGATCCTAATGTGAATTTTTATTTTGTAGATACACAAGAATATATTAAAGATTTTAAAGCGCAGACTCAGGCTTTTATCAAAGAAAAAGGATTTGATTTTACGATTTTATACGATGGAAAAAATCCAAAAACAGGAAAGCTTGATCAGGTATATGACAAATATTCTAAAGCTTTTCAATTCTCCGGAATTCCTGAAAAAATGATTATCGATCAAAACGGAAAATTAAGATGGAAATCAAATGGTTATTTTGGAAGCCCAACAGAATTGGCAGATGAAATTTCGATCATTATTGAATATTTAAAAGCTGAGAAAAAATAATTTAGTTAAAGGTTAAAAAAAATGAAAATTGTTAATTTTTTATATCTCAGTATTTTGCTATTGTGCTGTCAGATAGGTTTTTCGCAAACCATCTGGCAGGGACAATACCAGTCCTATAGAATTATTGTATCAGGAGATTTCGACAGTAAAAAAGATTCTTTGGCCTTTAGTATCCCTGAATTAGGTTCAGATTCTAAAGTGGCCGTAAAAGTTGTTGCTGATAGTGTTTCTTTTAAAAATGAAATGTACGGTTTTACTTTTAAAGGAAAATACAATCCGGATAAAACAGCCATTACAGGAATTTTTAATAATTACTCGATTCCAAATGCGACTATTATTTTAAAGAAACAAAATGAAATCAAGCCGTTATTTTTTGCACAGCATCCGCAGAAACCGTATCCGTATGAAGTGAAGGATTTTACCTTTTCAGGGAAAAATACCAAACTGACTTATGGCGCAACTTTGACACTTCCGAAGAATAAAAAGAAATATCCGCTGGCGATTTTAATTTCAGGAACCGGACAACACGACCGCAATTATACATTTATGGGAAGAGAATCTTTTACAGTTTTAGCAGATTATCTGGCAAAAAACGGAATCGCTTCTTTGCGTGTAGACGATCGCGGATTTGGTAAAACAACCGGAGATTTTGAAAACGCCACAACCGGAGATTTTGCAGATGATATTGAAGAAGAAATTGCTTATTTAAAAAGTGATAAAAATATCGATGCTTCTCATATAGGTTTAATCGGCCACAGCGAAGGCGGAATGATTGCTTCTATTGTAAGTTCAAGAAACAAAGATGTAAAATTTATGATTAGCTTATCCGGAGTAGGAGTAAGCGGTCTTGAAATGCTGAATCTTCAAAATACTTCGATTCTTAAAAGTTTTGGTTTTACAGATGAAGTTGTGGAAAAACAAATGGAATTGTACAATATTCTTTTTAAAGCCGTTTACGATACCAAAGATGATGAATCTGTAAAGCCGGTAATGGAGGTAAAGCTGAAAGAATGGATGCAGAAACAAGATTCGGTTCTACTCAAAAAAGTGCAATTGTGGGACGGACGCGACCAAACCTTTTTATACCGATATGGAAAAGATGCCGACAGAAAATGGTACCGCTATACGATTCATTACAATCCGGAAGATTATTTGCCAAAAATTACGATTCCGGTTTTGATTGCCAATGGCGATAAAGATATTCAGGTTCCGGCTTTAGAAAATACAAATTCATTTAAGAAATATCTTGGAACCAAAGATCTTACGATTAAAATTTACCCGGGATTAAATCATATGTATCAGCATTGTACAACCGGTACGCAAAAAGAAGTCAAAGAAATAGATGAAGTTTTTGCTCCCGAAGTTCTTGAAGATATCTCAAAATGGATTTTACAGCGCTATAAAAAGTTTTAGTTTGTCAACTATCAGGCTCAGCTTTTGTCAGGCTGAGCGGAGTCGAAGCCCGCGTGCCAATTGGAACGCCCTTCGACTCCGCTCAGGGTGACAAGCGCTAAGACTTACAGTTTTATTTTTAAAAATCTAAAATCTAAAATCTAAAATCTAAAATCTAAAATCTAAAATCTAAAATCTAAAATCTGAACTCTAAAATCTAGAATCTAAATCTAAAATCCTCATTTTCCATGAAAAAAATATTTTTGATTGTCGCAATTTTCTTTGCGATGCAGCATCTTACTGCCCAAATTTACGATCCCGTTTCATTTACGACTTCTGTTAAAGAAAACGGAGAAAACAAATACACTTTAATTATCACGGCAAAAATTGATAAAGGCTGGCATATTTATTCTCAAAGCGTTCCTGCTGGCGGACCGGCACCCACAAGTTTTACTTTTACGCCCTCTAAAAAATATAAAACAATTGGAAAGGTTACAGAACCAAACGGACATGAAATAGATGATCCCATTTTTCAAATGAGAATTAAATATTTTGCAGACAAAGCCGTTTTTACCCAAAATATTGAACGAAAAACTGCCGATGCTTTTACCATTGATGCAACTGTATTTTTTATGGTTTGTAATGATAACAGCTGTCTTCCGCCTTCAGAAAAAGAGGTCAAATTTACTTTTAAAAAATCTGATGTTGCTATTGAAAATAATGCCGGGCAAAATGTCGATTCTGAAAACAATACTGCCGATTTAGCATCAGCTGACAAAACAATTACTAAACAGGATACAACAAACAACACAACAAATTCTGTTAGTAAAAGCGCGAAAGATGCTCTTAAAACGCCTAAAGATTTAACTTCTAAAAGTACTGGATCAGATACTGATCAAAGTTTGTGGACTTTATTTTTCTTTAGTTTTTTAGGAGGTCTTGCCGCTTTGTTTACGCCTTGCGTTTTTCCGATGATTCCAATGACGGTTAGTTTTTTTACCAAACAAAGTAAAAATAAAACGATCGGAATACGAAATGCCTTGTTTTACGGATTATTCATCATAGTGATTTATGTGATTTTAGGTACTTTGGTGACAACCATTTTTGGTGCCGATGCCTTAAATGCGCTGGCAACAAATGTTGTTTTTAATCTGCTGTTTTTTGTTTTATTAATCGTTTTTGCGGTATCATTTTTAGGTGCTTTCGAAATCATGCTTCCAAGTTCATGGTTAACAAAAGTGGATCAAAAATCAGAAATAGGAGGGGTTTTTGGCATTTTCTTTATGGCATTGGCGCTGGCCGTAGTTTCATTTTCCTGCACGGGACCAATTGTGGGAACGTTATTGGTTCAGGCCGCAAGTTCTGGCGGAATCGCACCAATAATAGGAATGCTTGGTTTTTCATCTGCAATTGCATTGCCATTTGCTTTGTTTGCCGCATTTCCGGGCTGGTTAAATTCAATGCCAAAATCTGGCGGCTGGCTAAATTCAGTAAAAGTAGTTTTAGGATTTTTAGAATTGGCTTTGGCTTTTAAATTTTTATCAAATGCCGATTTGGTTTTGCAATTACATTTACTGGAAAGAGAAGTATTTCTTGCCATTTGGATCGCGATTTTCTTCGTTCTGGCTTTGTACTTATTTGGCAAAATTCAATTGTCACATGATTCTCCTTTAACACATCTTTCTGTCGGAAGACTGAGTCTGGGGATCATAGTTTTGGCTTTTGTACTTTATTTAATTCCAGGACTTTGGGGAGCTCCATTGCAATATATAAGTGGTTTTCCGCCGTCAAAACAATATAGTGAATCACCAAATGGTTTTGGAAATACAACGGTTTCAAATGCCGCAGAAACGACATTACCCGAAGGCTCAGAAAACGGACCAAATGGTATTACTACTTTTCAGGATTATGATGCAGGTTTGGCTTATGCCAAAAAAGTAAACAAACCTATAATGATTGATTTTACAGGATATGCGTGTGTAAATTGCCGTAAAATGGAAGAACGCGTTTGGCCGGATCCGCAGGTTTTATCTCAGTTAAAAAATGATGTTGTGGTTATTTCCCTATACGTTGACGATAAAAGACCGCTTGCAGAAAACGAGCAGGTTGTATCAAAAATAACGGGCAAAAAACTAAAATATACAGGCCAGAAATGGAGCGAATTTCAAATCCTGAAATACAAAACCAATGCCCAGCCTTATTATGTCCTTGTTGATCACAATGGTAAATCTTTGAATCAGCCAACGGCTTATAATCCGGATATTGTGTTTTATACGAATTGGTTAAAAGAAGGAATTGGGAATTTTAGATAATTCTTTGAGTGAAATTTTTTAAACACAAACATAGTTTTTAGGTGAGAAAAAAGACATTTCATTTGTTTAAGCAAACATAGCTGTAGCGAAGAAATGCGTTTAATTTTTTTCTCGCAGATTTAAAAAGATTTAAGCAGATTCTTTTTTCTCATTTTATATTCTTTTGACGATGCTAAAACAGTATAATGAATCTGCATGATCTGCTGAATCTGCGAGAAAAAAACTGTTTTAAAAGAAATAAAAAATCTATGTTTCTATGTGTTTAAAAAATCCACACGTTTACAATAAAAAAATATCAAATCAATAAAAAATGAAATCAGTTCAATCAAAATATTTGCTTTTGGCAACTCTGTTCTGTTTTGGAGTTAAAAGTAATGCGCAATTTTCGACAACAATTCCATTGAACAAAGACGTTGCAACAGGAAAACTCAAAAACGGAATGACGTATTATGTGCTTCATAATGAATGGCCAAAGGACAGGGTTTGTTTTTATTTTGCGCAAAATGTAGGCGCTATTTTAGAAAATGACGATCAAAACGGATTAGCGCATTTTCTGGAACACATGGCTTTCAACGGAACTCAGAATTTTGAAGGCAAAGGCATTATTGATATGCTGGAGAAAAAAGGAGTTCGCTTTGGAGCTGATATTAATGCTTATACCGCTCAGGATCAAACTGTTTATAATTTAAGTAATGTCCCGTCAACGGATGCAAAATTAGTTGATTCCTGTCTTTTGGCGCTTCATGACTGGTCGGGTTTTCTTTCTTTAAAAGATGCTGAAATTGATGCAGAACGCGGTGTAATCAGGGAAGAATGGCGAACACGCCGTGACTCTGATTTCAGGCTGCGTTTAGAAACAGATAAAACGCTTTACAAAGGTTCTAAATATGGAAAACGTGATGTTATTGGAGATTTAAATATCATTAATAATTTTGATTATAAAGTACTTAGGGATTATTATAAAAAATGGTACCGTCCGGATTTACAAGCCGTTATAGTTGTTGGTGATGTTGATGTAAAAGAAATCGAACAAAAGATCATTACGCTTTTTTCGGCTATTGAAATGCCAAAAAATCCTGCTGAACGCTATTATGTTTCTATTCCGGCAAACAAGGAAATGGAATATGTTCTGGCAAAAGACAAAGAAGCACAGGAAACGCAGCTTGTTCTTTATTATAAAAAAGATTTTGATAAGGTCAAAAATAACGAAACCATCAGAAAAGAGCTGATCGACGGATTGTGTACTGATATGATGAACAGACGCTATCAGGAATTCATTCGTAATAATGAAACCGCTGTTCTTAAAATGGCAACAGGTCCGTCTGAAGTTTCGAGACTGACTAATTCGTATAGTTTATATGTTGTTCCAAAAAACAATAAAACACTAGCAGGTTTTAAAGAAATGATGATCCAGACGGAGCGGGCCGTTCGCTACGGATTCACACAGAAGGAATTGGATCGCAATAAAGAAGGTATTTTAAGTTATTATGAAGATTTACTTCAGAATAAAGACAAAATAAACAGCGATGAATTATCAGAAGAATTAGTGAATTATTTCCTGAAAGCGGTTCCGTTTGAAAGTATCGAACAGCAATATGAAAATATTAAAAACCGCCTGGAAACCATTACACTTTCAGAAATAAATGAGGCGGTAAAAAAACTGCAAACTTCTGATAATATGGTTTTAACCGTTACGGGTCCGGATAAAAATGATGTCGTTTATCCGTCAAAAAAGGAGTATATCAATATTATGACGGAGGTGAAGAAAATGCCTTTGGAAAAATACAAAGAATCCGATACAGACCAGCCTTTGATTGCAGAAAATCTTAAAGGTGCTGCAGTTTCAAAAGAGTTTACTGTTGACGGAATCGCGGGCGCAAAAGGCTATGTTTTAGAAAATGGAGCAAAGATTATTTTGTATCCTACGACTTTGGCAAAAGACGAAATTTTGTTTTCTGCTTTTAGCAAAGGAGGAAATTCTTTAGTGAAAACCGAAGATATTCCGTCCTCACAAATTGCTGTACCTTTAGTAGAAAATTCAGGTTTAGGAAACTTTAAAACAACAGATCTTCAGGATAAACTCAACGGAAAAATAGTCAATCTTAAACCTTATATTACTGAATTAACTGAAGGTTTTAAAGGTTCTGGAAATCAAAAAGATATGGAAACGATGTTACAGCTTCTTTATCTGTATTTTGAGCATCCGAAATTTGATAAAGATTCCTATGCAAGAATGCTGACCGGTTTTACCAATTCTTTGGAAAATTCAGTCAATACAAACCCAAAAGTTTTTCAGGATACGATTTCACAATTAACTTCGAATCACAATAAAAGAGTGCCGCTTTTTAATGAAGAATTTATAAAACAACTGGATTTTGATAAAGCAGCTCAGATTTATAAAGAAAGAATTCAAAACGCCTCCGACTTTACTTTTGTTTTCACAGGAAATCTTCCGGAGAATGCCATTTCATTAATCGAAAAATATATTGGAAGCATTTCTTCTAACATAAATAAAAAAGAAAATTTTAAGGACAATCATATTGAACCGGCTCCCGGAATTGCAAAACAATTACTCGTTCGCGAAATGAATGTGCCCAAAGCGAGCATTTACATCAAGTTTGTAAAGCAATTTCCGTACAGCTACAAAAACGTGTTTAGCCTTTATATTTTATCTGAATTATTATCAAAAAAATACCTAGATTTAATTCGGGAAGAAGAAGGCGGAAGTTATGGTGTTCACGTTTCATCCGGTGTTAGTAAACTTCCGGTTGATGAATATTCGATGACGATCAATTTTAACAGTGATCCTGAAAAACAGGGAAAACTGACCAAAATTGTTTACGAACAAATTGAACTAATGCAAAATACGGAAGTTAAGACCGAGGATATTCAGTCAATAGTAAATACAATGTTGAAATCAAGAGCAGAAAAAGTAAGGACAAATAACTTCTGGCTCAGTAATTTAAACAATATGATGTTATACAACGAAGGTTATAAGGACGACGTTATTTACAAAAAAACAGTAAATGAAATCACGAAAGAACACTTGAAAGTTTTTGCCAAAACATTTTTTGCACAACCAAAAACAGTTGAAGTAATTATGACTTCTAAAACTAAAAATACTTCAAAATAATATAGAATTGTTTTCTGCAATTTTACCGGTTTTTCATCCATTTTTATTTTTAGAAACATGAATTAGTAACTTGTATGTACATGAAAAACCAAAAGAGCTGTTTTTGCCAACAGCTCTTTTTTTATGGTTAATATCCAGGTATTACTTTTTAGATGTAAAAAAATATTTCGTTGAACGCTGTTCCTGTTAAACTTACGTCAGATTAACTTTACGGGTTATTTAATGTATATAAAAAATGTAAATATTCATACTAATTTTATTGAAATCTTATTAAAAATAAGTTTTATATTAGCAAATAGAAACACCTTCAAAAAACAAAATTTAGTTTAAAAAGTATTAAAAATGCTTCCAGCGCTTATCATTTTTCGGGAGATATACTTTCAAAAGTTAAGTATCTTATTAAGGATAAGTTGGTATAAAAGTGTGCAGTCAAGTTGATAATAAAAAGTAAAGAGCAGCTGTGCTTTTTTTTAAAACAGTAAAGCAACAATGGAGCTAATAAATAATAAAAACCTCTTTCAGGCCGTTTTTAATTCTTCATCAAATGGCATTGTATTGCTGCAGTTTGTGCAGAATGACAATGGCAGGGTAGAAGATTTTTTAATGCTTTTATGCAATACAAACTTACTTAAATGGATTGGCGATATTGATTATAAAAACAAACGCTACAGTACTGTTTTTCCTGTTGTTACAGAAAATGGTATTCTGGAAAAATTCATTCAGGTTGCTGAAACAGGCATTACTACAGATTTTGAACATTGGTACGATGGCGGAGACAGAAAATTTTGGTTTCGTTTTACTGCTGTAAAACAAGGCGATATATTGGTCGTAACCGTCGATGATATTACGCAAAGCAAGGAAACAGAAAATGCGCTAAAAAAAGCATTAGATACTGCAGAGAAACAAAAACGTCTCTACGATTCCATTACAAATAATACGCCCGATCTGGTGTATGTTTTTGACCTTGATTATACTTTTACTTATGCCAACAAAGCGCTGCTCACAATGTGGGGCAAATCAGAGCAGGATTCGATAGGGAAAGGGCTTCGTGAAAACGGATATGAGGAATGGCACGCCCTGATGCATGAGCGGGAAATAGATGAAGTAGTGGCTGAAAAGAAAACAGTAAGAGGAACCGTTTCTTTTCCGCATGCGGAACTTGGCAAGAGGGTTTATGATTATATTTTGGTTCCGGTTATTAATGAAAATGGTGAAGTTGAGGCAATTGCCGGTACTACCCGTGATATTACAGATATAAAACTTGCCGAAGAACAGCTTCAGCAAAGTGAAGAACGTTTTAGAAACATGATCGAACAGGCGCCTGTTGCGATGTTGCTTTCAAGAGGTGAAGATGTTATTATTGAAAGCATCAATAAGCCTATGGTGAAATTTATGAATAAAAATTCTGCCGAGGAAGTTCTTGGAAAAAAAATGATCGAAAGCCTGCCGGAACTCATTGGCCAGCGTGCTTTGCAGACGGTTATTGATGTTCAAAAAACAGGAATTCCTTTTAGGGGAGATGATCAGCCGGTAGATTTGTTAATCAACGGGAAACTGGAGCGCCGCTATTTCAATTTTTCGTATGACCGAATCAATGAATCTTCCGGAAATCCGGCAGTATTGCATATGGCTTTGGACGTAACAGAACAGCTGCTTTCGAGAAGAAAAATTGAAGAGAGTGAAAAACGTTTCCGTTCCTTAATCGAAGAAGCACCAGTGGGAACCTGCCTGTATGTGGGACCTGATATGCGCATTGAAATTGCCAACAAAATTATTATGGATCACTGGGGAAGAGGTCCTGAAATAATTGGCAAAAACATGCGTGATGTTTTTCCGGAAGTAAAAGACCAGCCTTTTCCGGAAATTCTGAACGAAGTCTACAGAACCGGTAAACAATATGAGCAAAAAGGCGCCAGAGCCGATCTTATGCGCAATGGCGAGCTTACAACATTTTACTTTGACTTTACATACAAACCTTTATTTGATTCTAATGGCCAGGTTTACGCCATTTTAGATGTTGTTATAGATGTGACATCCCAAGTCAAAGCCAATAAACTGATTCAGGAAAATCAGGAATTTATACGTAAAATATTTTACAGATCTCCTGTGGCTAATTTTGTTTGTGTGGGCGAAGATATGATGCTGCAGGAAGCAAACGAGAAAATGCTAGAAATTTTTGATCGTGATGATTCTATTATAGGAAAACCGATCATGGAGACTATTCCGGAATTACAAAAAATAGATTTATTCGAAAAATACAATCATGTTTTAGCATCTGGTGAATCTTATGAAGTAGCAGCACAGCGCATCGAACTCATAAAAAACGGAGCATCTTATTTAGGCTACTATGATTATACCTGTAAGCCTCTTTTTGATGACAACGGCAAAGCTTATGGCGTTATTTGTATAGCCATTGAAGTAACAGAGCAGGTTTATGCCAGACAAAAGCAGGAGGAAGCCGAAGCGGGATTAAGAGAAGCCGTAGAATTAGCACAATTGGGAACATGGAGCATTGATGTTAGTACAAACGGACTTGTATATTCTGATCGTCTTATCGAATGGTTTGGCTACGATCCCAGCAATAAAGATTATAATGCTGTTATCCCTATTTTGGGAGATGCAGATCAGGAAAGAGTGGCTAACGCTGTTTCGTGGGCGCTTAATCCTGAGTCGGGTGGAGTGTATGATGAAATATATACGGTTATTCACCCAAAAACTGGCAATAAGCGAATCCTTCATGCGCAAGGACGTACCGTGTTTGATTTAGCAGGAAAACCTATTAGAATGGATGGTACGGCGCAGGATGTTACCATACAGTATGAAGCTCAATTAGCATTGGAACAAGAGGTTAAAATACGTACAGAAGAACTCGCGGCAGCGGTTGACAAATTAGGAATAACAAACGATAATCTGGAAAAATCCAATTTAAGACTGCTTCAGTCCAATGAAGAACTGGCGCAATTTGCTTATATAGCGTCGCATGACCTTCAGGAACCGTTGCGAAAAATAATCACGTTCTCTAACATACTCGAAACAAATCTTAGTGAAAATAAAACAGATAACGCACAAAATTATATTACTAAAATTACGCACTCGTCAATGCGTATGCGTAATCTGATCAGTGATATCCTGGATTATTCTAAATTGGCCAAAGCCGAAGAACAGTTTTTAGAGGTTGATTTGAATGAAGTTGTAGATCATCTTATTCTGGACTATGACTTACTTATCGAGCAGAAAAGAGCTAAAGTTACGATTGAAAACCTGCCGGTTGTAAAAGCAAACCCAATACAGATGTCGCAATTGTTTCGAAATTTGATTGGAAATGCATTAAAGTTTACAAAAAAAGACAGAGATCCCGTAATATCAATAAGCGCTGCAAAAGCAGAACCAGCTGATATTCTAAAAATACATGCGGGAAATTCAAATGCTGAGTTTTGGAAAATTCAGATAAAAGATAACGGAATTGGTTTTGAGACAGAATATTTTGAACGTATTTTTAATATTTTCCAGCGCCTTCACAGTAAATCAGATTTTGAAGGTACAGGTATCGGACTGGCAATGTGCAAAAAGATTGTGCAAAACCACGGCGGTGATATATTTGCAGAAAGCGTATTTGGCGAAGGAGCCGTTTTTACGATTATAATTCCAATAAATTTACCTGTTTAAAATATATACCCTGTCTTCAAAATCATCTTATTTTTTTATTTTAAATGAATAGGTAATTGTATTCCATTAAAACAAAACCGCTTCATCTTCTTAAGCGGTTTTTTTCTTTTTATCACATTCATTATTTCAAAAGAACCATTATTTACATTAATAACTATTCGAATTTTTTTATCCATCAGAATATATTTTGGATAACAAGACAAAAAAATATCTGAAAAAATAGAAATAAAGGGCGTCAATCTCAAAATCGCAGTTTTTATCCCTTTCTAAATTCACAAAAAAAGCCTTTCTACAACCTTGTAAGGCATGTTTTAAGTGGTTGAATATTCCAATGTTAAGTTTTTCCTCAGAGGCAAAACTTAACATTGGACAGCGTTTTTTAACAGTACATTTGGTAATAATTTATTAACATTAAATTAAATACCAGATAACTCTTAGTTATAATATAAATTACAAATATCTGCCACATGAAAGAAAACGAGAATGAATTAGATCCAAACACAGAGCGCAATATCGTAACTGCCACTGAAGAAAGTTCTAACGAAAACACCAATGTTAATGAAGACGCTGCCGCTGAAAACAACCCGGCTGCTACAACTTCAGAAATAAAAAAGAAACCGGCTGCAAGAACGGTAAAAAAATCTGCATTTACTGAGGTTGAAAATCAGGAAGAAAAAGAAATAGCAGAATCTGATGAAGTTTCACCAGAAACGGAAGAGACAATTGCTGATCAAGAAAAGAAATCTAAAACTAAAAAGAAGAATAAAAAGATGAAAGAAAGCGACAAGGAAAAAGAGAAAGCAAAAAAGAAAAAACAACTTGCTAAGAAAAAAGAAAAAGTAAAATCAGATAAAAAGAAAGAGAAAGCTAAAAAAGCCAAACAAAAGGCAAAAGCTAAAAAGAAAGCCAAAGCTAAAAAAGCTAAGGATAAAGCAAAAGCAAAAAAGATTGCCAAAAAGAAGGCGAAAAGATCTAAATCTAAGTCTAAAAAGAAAAAATAAAAATAAAGCCCTGAAATTTCAGGGCTTTATTTTTTTTATGATTTGCTCAAATTAAAACAGGAATTGCGGTTACATCATTTTCCCTTCCTTCACATATTCTTTTTTTATTCCCTGAATAAGGTGATGAAGTTTAATATTTTCGTTTTTATCTTCTAATGTTCTCAAACACGCATATTGAATAATGTTGACAATATTGGCGCCCGTAATATCGTATTTTTTTGAAAGCTCGTTCAGATTTACATCTTCGGCAATTCTGATTCCTTTTGGTAAATTATTTTGCCAAAGTTTTAAGCGTTCATCATACGAAGGAACTTCAAACTCAATTATAGACTGAAATCTTCGGGTAAAAGCGGTATCGATATTCGTTTTAAAATTAGAAGCCAGAATAACCAATCCGGGATGATTTTCGATGCGCTGCAGCAAATACGAAACTTCCTGATTGGCATATTTATCATGCGCATCCCTAACGTTGGTTCTTTTTCCGAAAACGGCATCGGCTTCGTCAAAAAAGAGAATCCAGTCCTTGTCAATCGCTTTGTCAAAAAGAGAAGAAAGATTTTTTTCGGTTTCACCAATATATTTCGAAATCACCATAGACAAATCAATTCGGTAGACGTCTCTTTGGGTGTATTTTCCAAGAAGTGACGCCGTAAGTGTCTTTCCAGTTCCCGGTGCGCCATAAAACATAACCCTGAAACCGGGTTTTATATTGGTTTTCATATTCCATTCATGAAGCAAAATATCATTGAATTTCAGCCAGGTTTCTATCTCTTTAATCTGATTTAAAGTATTGGAATTTAATACCAAATCCTCCCAATCTAATTGCGTTTCGATTAATTGTGCCGGAAAAACGCTGCTAAGTTGAGGCTTCAGAATCTTTCCGGTGAGGAATTTTTCGATGTATTCTTCTTCTAAAATAAGCAAACCGCTCAATTTGGGTTCGCCAACGGGAACAGCTTGTATTTTGACGATTCCTTTTTGATACAAAAAAGACTGATTGTGCAGATTATTATAGAATGTAATTCGGTTTTCGAGATCATTTCCTGCGATTAGGAATTGTGCGGTTTCACCCGTTGGCAGGATTCCGCGATGGTTTTTGGTTTTTATTCCGCCAAATTCAGGTAATTCCCCGCCATTTGGTAAATAGTCGGCAATAATTGAACTTAAAAAATCAGGCTTCAAATGCGGAACAAACGCCAATGCCAATAGAAGAATATCAGTTTCAGTCAGCTTATTTTGGATAATAAATTCATTAATAAATCCATCCGAATCAAGTTGATCCAAAACAGGTTTTTCCATTGGGTTTTCGGCCTGAAAAAGTTTGTCAAGCTGAAAGACAAGTTGGTTTTTTAAGTAGTCAAAAATCGCATTCATGTTGTTTCTTTAAATCATTAAAAATTTCTTAAGCTTATAATTAATGTATTTTTGACGTTTTCATCTACAGTATCGTCAATATAAGTAATCACAGAAAGTCTGTATATTTCTTCATATTCCCACGCATAGGCTTTAAAATTCTGATAGGGTAAATTGAAGACTTCGTCATGAATTTTAATCGTTGGCGAACTCTTAAAAATAGTCGTAAAATGATCGATTATTTTATGTAAGGTGTCCAGGAAAATCTCAGAATACTTTTGAATATTATTGTTTTCCAATAAATTAGTAAACTCAACATAGTCATTTCCGCCATCTTTTTTCCAATAAAAATCAGGATAACTTATAAAAAAAAGCTTGATTTCGGTTACTTCATTAGTGTCTTCAAGAAAGTTATAATAGACCAGAATTTCTTCTGTTTCTCCCACTTCATAGAAATAACTCAAAAAAGGATTGCTGTACCTTTTTTCTTCAGTTGGTGTGCCTTCTTTTGTAATGACATCGTTTATGTCGTCACCAATTTTAATTCCCCTAAAATGAATATCATTGGTTTTGATAATTTCGTCAAATAGATTTTCAGTTGCCATTTTGTTACTTTTAAATTAATAATTCTTTCGCTTTTGCTGAATAAGGATTGCTGGTTTTGGTTAAAAGAGATAAAAGTTCGATTCCTTTTTCGCGAGTTTCTTTTTTACAGATGTAAATACTGCCCAGATAATAAGTCGCTTTTAGATTATTTGTGTCCTTTTTTAAAACCAGCTGAAGTTCCTTCAAGGCTTCATCTTCTCTTTTATTTCCGATTAGAACGACTGCTTTATCCACTCGTACCGCATAATTAGCAGGATTGTTTTTTAGTAATTCATCCCAATAGGCTAAAGTACTTTCCACATCATTGCAGGTCATACTGATCGCGCCTGCCAGATGAAGTGATTTTTCCCATGAATTGTGAAATTCTATGCTGGTTTCAATGGCTTTTTTGGCCAGATTAAAGTTGCGGTTTTTAAAATGAATATAAGCGATATAGTACCAAACTTCATATTCTGATTTTTCCTGTAAACGGGCCAGTTGAAGCACATCTAATGCTTCCTGATACAACTCTTTTTTGATATAATTTTTTGCCAGTTGAATTTTAAACGAAACTTCCACACTTACCTGAATAATTATGGTCGAAAGCGCTTCGATTGCTTTGTCTGTCTGGTTGCTGAATTCATATAAAGCCACCAGACTTTTCCATGCGGCATTGTCACCTTTGTCCAAGCTGATTTTATAATATTTTTCGGCCTCCTCATATCTGTTTTGATACACTAAACTATGCCCAAGATTTAAGGCATAAGTAGCATTTTGAGATTGGTTGTAAGCTTTTACAAATACGTTTTCTGCTTCCTGAAATTTTTCTTCCTGAAGATATAAAAGTCCCAGATTATTTAAGGTTGTGGCATTGTTTGAATCAATATTCAGAACTTCAAAATAGTTGTTTTTTGCTTTTTCAAAATCATGATTTAAAAAATGCAGAACGCCTTGATTGTTTATTTCTTTTGTGTCAGTAATCATAACAGCATAATTAAGTTAATCAAAAATCTCATCTTTAACATCCGAAGCTAAATTTTTAGCCATGTCAATGACATCAAGTTCAGGGTAAATAACTTCGATATCTTCAAATGAGATATCAAAAGGCTCGCCTTCCTGATAATGAATAGGGAATACCAATCCGAATTGAATGTCAGGACCCCAACTGAAAGAAGCCAAATTGTATCTCCAGGTTTCAGAAATCGAGAACCATCCAATACCCAAACTTGCCCTCGCAAAGGCATTTACATCGAAAACAAATTTTGGATTTGCAGTAATATGGCCTTCGGCATCTAATGCTAATCCGGTTTGAGGGCTCCAGTTAACATCTACAGAAGCGCCTGCTTCGCCTTCAAGACCCAAAGTTCCTGCCAGTTCAATTCCGCCTGATAAGCTGGCAATTCCCACACTTAACCCCAATCCTAAGTCACCGTGCATGGTTAAACCGGCATCGGCAGGAATAGCAAATTCACCGTGGCCACTCACTGTAGTTTCATCTTCGTGTTCAGGATTATAGGTGATTTCTGCAGATAAATTTCGTAGCTGACCCGGTCCAAATCCTGCCGTAAAATCCAGTCCTCCGCCAACCTGAGCTACTAATCCTAAACTTCTTGGTCCTAGTGGTATGGCAAATAGCGGAATTTCAATGGTTGGTACGGTAAATAAATTTCGATCAAATTGTTTTCTTGGAAATACATCATAAGTGTCTGTGGCCAGTCTTGCAGTTACTTCCATCTCACCGTTTGGTAAAAATTTAACTCCTGCAGTCGCAGCCAGCCAAGGCGTTAGCTGCAGTGTCAGCGTACCTCCGCCATACACTCTCATAGTATCGTCTGGTTCGCCTGTTGGCTGACCGTCTTCGCCGATTGTTCTGTTTGTAGCTCCAACGGTAACAGAGCCACTTAACATTCCTCTTGAATAATCTGCTGAACCGGCCAGAGTTAATGCGCCATTATCGTAAGTTACGGTCAATGACGAGTTGACTCCGGGAATATTGGGCTGTGCAGTTCCTGAAACACGAACGTTATAACCTTCATCTCCGTTTTGTTTCGAAATAGTGGCCGAAACATTGCCGCCTCTAATGCCGGGTATATCATTTCGTAATTGAAATTCTCCACCAATTGAAAATCCCTCGTTGTTGTAAGTGGCCTGCATATTTCCTCGCTGAATACCCGGAATATCCAGTTCTGCATCACCCGTTGCAGTAAACGTATTTTCGCTATAACTTGCTGTAATAGTGGCTCTTTTTACACCTCGCACTTTTCCTTCGGGTATTCCGACAGTTCCTCCAATGGTAAATATTTCATTAGCATAACTTACTTCAATTGATGCGGGATCAAATAGGGAGGAGTCAAAATTGAAACCTCCTGTTAATGCAAAACCGCTTTCTGTGGTAACGCTTCCGCGTAAGAATCCGTCTCCCACATTTTGGATTTTGAAATTCATTTCTCCCGTTAATCCAAATCCCGCAGTGCCGGCAAAAACTTCTAAAGAGGTATTGGTCACTTCAAAAGGAGCAGGGAAGCTGAAATCACTTTTTTGGAATAATTTTCGGATTCGGGCACCGGTTTCATCAATGACCACTTCGATGTTTGCATTGCTGATTAAAGGAACAGAAGGTGCAATCTGACCCACCGCGCTTAATCCGATATCATCGTCTAAAGTAGCCTGGTTGAGTGTTATCGGACTCATATGTTTGAATTCGAGTGCATGAAGACAGGCCTGCAGAACCGAACTTGGTTCTATATATCCGCCGTAAGAAACTCCCGCCATTGGTCTTATGGTAAAGGCCAGATTGGTTTTTTCTTTAATCATACCTGTAGAGCCGGGAAAAGCGGTACAAATAATGGATCCTGTACCTCCAAAATTTCCTTCTCCGGATGATGAATTGTAAACAATCGAATTAACAAACAAACCGGCGCCGCCTCTTTTTCCCATGCGAAGATTTAAACCATCTTTTCTGCCAGCCGTTTTTGCCTGTTCGTCCCACGGAACTTTTATTGGTTTCCCTCCGGTTAGATTGGTGAAGAAAATCAATTCATCGGGACTTCCTCTTAAACCGGCAGCATCTACTTCAGCTTCTGTCAAAAATTTTAAACCGCCTAAATGTACCCCTTGCTGTATCTGGGGTAATTCCCAGTTAAGGTTAGGATCGCCCGTGCCATCGATAGAACGATCTGCAATAACACCGTTTTCGACCACAATATCATAATTCTCTTTTGCAGCTTCTACATCAGACGGCGGATCAATCAGGCTGCTGCGTCCCGCATCTAAAAGCTGTTGGATCGCCTGATTTTTTTTAATATTGATGTTAGATCCCGAAGATCTGTTTGCAGAAGATTCCAGCATCCACATATTGGCAGTATCGGTTTCTCCACCGCCAAGCTGTATTTCTCGTTTATGGTCTACGTCTAGAGGTTTAAACTCACCACTAGAAGTCCAGAAAGGTCTGGATGTTCTTCTTTTTATAGTATCAATACTTCCAAAAATAACCCCTTCTTTTCCTGGAGTAGCTCCTGCAGCTCTTCTGGAACCGCCGCCTTTTAATGTCAGGTAAAAAATTTGTTCTCCATTAAAAAGCAGGTTAGGCGCATTTTGTGAAGCCGCATAATCAGTAAATCGTGTCGTGAAACCGGTTCCTGTCATGGCCGCATTTTCCCATTCGGGAATATGATTGTCGTTTCTTGGAAAACCTCCTTTTGGTATTACAAATCGGGCTGAAGGTCCGAAAGTTACTTTAAAAGACGGAACTTTTAAATTAGGTAAAGTAATTGTTTTTGAAGTCGTATTTACAGTTCCTTTTCGATCTGGATCTACGTATTCGCTAGTAGGGGCAGGCGGCGCAACGGTTGGGGTTGCCGTTTCTGTTTTCTGAATCATTTTCGGCTGGATACTGCTGGCTCCTTGCTGTACCGTATGGGTTAATTCATGCGCCAGAAGGTGTTTTCCGTCTTGTGAATTCGGGTTGTATTTGCCTTCGTTAAAGTAAATATCATTACCGCTGGCAAAGGCTTGTGAACCCAATTCTTTGTTCATTTGAACGGCGTTTGAATCGTTGTGGATTTTAACACTGCTGAAATCGGCTCCAAAACCGGATTCCATTTCGTTTTTTACAGATCCCGACAAAGCAGCACCACCGCCTTTACTGCTGTTTAAATTGCTTTCGAGATTAGAATTGTCGCCAGGATTTGCATCGGCACTCGCACTCATCTGAAGCTCTTTTTCGTCTTCTTTGGTTTGAAGTTCCTCTTCTTCTTTGGCCTGAATTTCTTCTTCGGCTTTCTTTTGTTGAATTTGATGTTTTGGAATTGAATTTTTTTCGACAGTTTTAGCCGTTTCAAGAGCACTGGTTTCCGTTTTGTTTTGGATGGTTTCTTCTTTCTCTGTTTTTAACTGAACGACAGGCGTAACGTTTTCTGCGATTGATTTTTCCTGAACTACATTTTCAGTTTCTTCTTGTTTTTGTGGTTCATTCGATTTTTTCTGAACTAATGGCGAAGGACTAAAAAAAGATTCTGCAGAACTATTTTGTTTTTTCGATAGAATTTGATCTGCCGCTTTATCAGCTTCAACTTCATATTTATCATTTGATTTGCCAATGTTGAGCTTTGCCTGAACGCCAAAAAAATCCTCGCCCTGTCTGGAATTAAATGCAGAAGGGGTAGAAGGATTTGTTTTTGATTTTTGGCCGAATGCTGTCATTTAGTTGGTTACATTAAATTTTCCTTTTAATCGTGGACTATTTGTAGGATTGATTACTCTTATTTCTACCTTGAAAAAGATACACTCTTTTGATTTTACAGTAAATGATTGTGCTTCTGTTCTTCCAACATCAAATCTTCTAACAATAGGATCAGCGACAGTTCCTCCCTGTATAGCTGTAATTGCAATATGATAATGTTCTTCAGTATGTGGCGTCGCCCATTTTGCCGTTGAAATTATTTTAAAATTACTTTTTGAACAGAAAGTTGCCTTAGAGAGCACAGAACTATTTATATCAAAGTCGTTGTCGTTTTGGGGTAATTGAAATGCTTCTCCACAACAATTGGAATCACCGCCTTTTTGTTCGACCAATTTATTATCAAGTGTTCCAATAGTTTCCGGGCCAACCATTCCATCAACGTCAAGACCATTCTTGTCCTGAAAGCCAATTACAGCATTTCGTGTTTCGCTTCCAAAATCTCCGTCTGCTCCAAAATTGTTTAAATTTTCTCCTGTTTGCATTAAGCCTTTTTGTAATTCCCGAACCGCCGGTCCTTTTTGTCCGGTTGAGATGAGCATTTCGTCATCATTGGCTTTTTCAAGATTTGTATTGCCTTTAAACTGTGGGTTTTCCGGCTGTTCTGCGCGTAAATCTTCCGGATGGTTTGCTATCGCCGATTTTTGTATAGTTCCTGATTTTTGTCTGGCTCCGGTTTGCTGAACGGTATGTGTTAATTCGTGCGCCAGTAGATGTTTTCCTTCTTTTGAACCGGGATTGTATTTTCCATCGTTAAAATAAACATCATTGCCGTTGGTAAAAGCCTGCGCGCCCAATTCCTGACTCATTTGAACAGCGTTTGCATCTGTATGAATTTTTACATTGCTGAAATCGGTACCAAAACCTGATTCCATTTCATTTTTTGTTTTTTTATCTAAGCCGCTTCCGCTTCCTTTTGAGTTGTCGAGTTTTTGTTCCAAATCATTACTTTGAATTTCACTTTCTGGATTTTGTTCTTTCTTCTGAACTTTTTCTTCTTTTTCACAGTCAGCACATTTCGACTGAATAGGTTTTTCTTCTTCTTTTTTATCGGATTTTTTCTGAACAGGTTTTTCCTCTTCCTTTTCCTTTTTCTGTACCGGTTTTTCTTCTTCTTTTTTATCGGATTTTTTCTGAACAGGTTTTTCTTCTTCCTTTTCTTTTTTCTGTACGGGTTTTTCTTCCTCTTTTTTGTCTGATTTTTTCTGAACAGGTTTTTCCTCTTCTTTCATTTCTTTAGTCTGAACAGAAGAAATAGTATCTGAAATCGGTTTTTGCTGCACTTCTTCCTTCGATTGCAAAAGCCCGCCTTTGGCAGCATTATTATTAACGACCTTATCTGCAACGTTATCAGCTTCTACCTCATATTTGTCTCCAACGGTTCCGGTTTTTAATTTCTTCTGAATTTTGGGTTCAAAAAAAGGAGAGGAGGAATGTTTTTCGGGTTTTCTATTTTCTAAAGCTCTCATAACTTGATTGTGTTATAAATGTTTCTATGTGTTTCAATTTTTTCACGCAGATTTTATAAGATTTAAGCAAATGCACGCAGATAATTATCTATTTAAATCTGCTTAAATCTGCATGATCTGCGTGAAACAAAAACAGTTTTATTTACGCTGCAATAATTTTAGGATTAACCTCATCTTTTAGGATTATCTGATGTTTTTCTAATTCAACTTTTATTTGGGCATACCAATACGGAAATATTTTAAACAGTCGGTATTCGATTTCCTGCGTGATGTCTTTTTTATATTTTTTAATGCCAAAAAGATGGCTGTAACCCATTTCATTGGCATATTTGCTTTGCTCAATTATATTTCTTCCTTGCAGTAAAAGAGTTGGTTTGATGTTGTTGTAATCTAATAAAGAAGCCAGATTGTATTGTTCGATAACAATGCACGGTTCAAATCCCTGTTGTTTTAACGGCTCAAATTCTTCGCGATGTGTCATGAAAATTTCTTCCATATCGTAATAGGCATTTACAAACTTATTGCGCAGTATCAGATCGTTGAAACCCAATATGCCACAACTGTAAGAGCGTCTTAAATCCGGATGCCAATAGCTTAAATTTTGTGTAAACTGATTAAAAAAATCAATCTGTTTCTTGTAATGCATTTCATAGCCGCATTCTTTTCGTTCCAGAATAACAGCGTCGAAATTAAAATTGATCTTGTTTTTTATAAATACATCGGTATCTAAATGAACAAAGGGTTTTGTCTGTTTTTCGATAGCATGAATTTTTGATTTCATCCAGAGTTCCTGGTTTTTTTCATTCGCTACTTTTGTAACTCTGCACGGCAGCATATATAAAAATTTGTACGCTGTTTCGTCTGCATAAAGTTCAATGTCTTTGTACCAAAGATGGCTGTACAAAACACTCAAAGCCGTCATGTAGATGGTTTCCTTAAGTCTGTTGCCCATTTGCCAACGGTTATTTATTAAAGGAAAAGCATCCAGACTGTATATAATTCTTGGTTCTTCTTTCATAAATTATTTTTTAAGGTTTGCAGCAGGTTTTTTTCTTCGAGATAGCAGACATTATTGTATAATGACGCTTTTTTGCTGTGTTTGTAAAGTCGTTTCCATTCATAATTTGCGCCCATTGCCTGTGAGGTTATCAATGGTACTTGTTTGTTATGAAACTCTTTCATTTCAGTAAAAGAAGCGTGCCATACCATTCTGCCTAATAGGGGAGATTGAGTGAGTTTTATTCTGGAGAAATTTCTTTTGTAATAATCCGCGTGAATTTTTTTGTTGTTGAAGGGGTATTCTGAAACCAGCACTTCGCCGGCTTCCATACTATAAAATCTCGTGCAATATTTTCGTATTCCGTATTGCTCCTGAATGGGCAATAAATCGGCTTCGTTTTCATAAATGATATCAATATCGTTTACCGGCATATCATAATAACTGCGGAGATTAAGATAATCTGCAATGCCGCCTACAAAGGCAATTTTTGACATATCGAGTTTTTCAAAAATACTTTTAAGAGCTTCTTTCTGCTCCTGAAAAATGTTCTTTTCATCCTCATTCACAAATGTTTTCTTTTCGATGTTCATGATGTTGTTTTTAAATTACCATTCGACAAAAATTACTTTGCTTTTCCATGCCAGTTTTACAACTCCTAAATTCCAGGAAATCTTATCCAACAAAATATCCTGCGTTTTTCTTTCTACAAGAATCTTCGGATTATCCTGCGTCAGGATTATTTTTCCGGGTCTTTGTAAATATTCATTTCGCAATAACGCTACAGAAGAATTTTTCATCACCGGCCAGTTTTCCAGAACCGCCTGTAGCATTTCATTGACATGATTTTTAAACTCTTCCGGAATTTTAATATTTCTGTTAATTGTTTGGTTTGCTGGAATGTTGCATAATAATTTTTCGAACAGCATTTCATTTTCGTAATCCTGTTCCTGTTCCGTAGCGATATAATGCAAAAGATGCGCTGCCAGTTCCGGGTTGTTTATAGCATTGTCTTTGTTTAATAATCTGCAATTCTCAAAAAGCTGTTTTAAAAATGGATGAATCAGAATAAGTCCGGCATTGTTTACATAATAATCAGAAGGAATTTCAGGAGTTTTTTCTTCTTTTAAAACTAAATCCAAATCCGTAAGATCTTCTTCTTTAACCTCTTTTTTATTGTTTAAAATGGAGTTTGTTTCTTCAATTTTTTCCTTTTCGGAAGATTTATCGGTTTTTGAAAAATTAGATTTTAAGAAAGCATCGTTACTATTTTTCTGAAGTATTTCTAACGCTTTTTCTTCGAGAATTGCGGTTATGATCAAAACTTCATTAGCAAGATTACTTACTAATTCTACAACTGATTTATTGCTGATTTGTTCATTAATAGTTTCTGAAACAAATTTGAGATCGTACTTTCTGATAGAATCAAAAGATGCAATCAGATAAAATAATTTCTCATTAATGACGCTTTCGTTATGCTTTAATAATTGCGAAAGAATGATCTCCCAAATTAAATTTCGCTGTTGTAATCCCTGTGCAGATGATGAAATAACAGCATTCATATTCGTCTTAATTCTCTTGATAGTTTTCGAGATCGTTTCTTTTTCAGATGCTTCTAAAAGAAAGGCTTTCTCAAGCATCATATAAATCTGATCATCTGATAATTGCTTAATGAATCGAATTCTCGTTTGAGTATTTTCCAACGCATTTCGTAATTTTAAACCGAATGATTTTTCGCTGATTAAGATCTCGTATCGATCTTCTTCATTTAAATCAGACCCTTTTTTTGCAATCGCCCACCAAGGCGTAATTCCCGTTTCTAAAAAGAGGAAGAATTCATTGCTGCTTTTTTCTTTATTAGTAATTAGTGTGTAATGTTCCGTATCAGGAAAACCTTTTTCGATTTGTGTTTCAATCTGGTTTTGAAACTGGTCCACAACTTCTCTTTTTATAGTATTAAAGTCAAGATCAGGAGACAGAGAAAGATCGATGTTTAATTTTTCTATATGAATACTATACAATGGTATTTTTTTATCGAGCGTGTCAAAGTAAGTTTCCAAAAGAGGAAATAATTCTTCTTTTAAAAACGCATTCAGATTGTCTTTGAGATAATACGCCTTACTTTTAGAATGCGTATTTACTTCAAGATATAACCTGTTGATACTATGTCTGTCTGCCGTTTTCATCTAGGTCAAACTTGTTAATTGTGTTCGAATGGCATCATAAATAAATTTGATTCCTTTAAATATTGCCACCATGTCCGTAAGGAATTTTTTTAATATTCCATTTGGATCTGCATTGTATTTCATTTCGACAAGACTTTTTAGAAACGCATCAAAACGAACCGTAATCGGCGTAATCTGATTTTCGAATTCTTTCAGCTTTTCCGGATCCTGACATTTTAAAATGTAGTAGAACAATGAAATATGATTTTGAATCAGGAAATTAAGCGCATTTTTCTCCGCAGCAGTTTTGGCATTTCTTACCGCAAACAGTAAAGCATTGTAAATACTCTCGGTAAACATTTCCGGCAATTGAGTATTGAAATCACCTTTTATAAAACCGGCAGTTTCTTTATCTACCGTTCTAAATTGTTTTTCAATTTGATCGGTAAGCGAAGTAGTTTCGGCACTGAATTTTGCAAACGCAGGAAGCAGTTTTATTTTTTCCAGTTCTTCGATTGTTTTTTTGTTAAATGCACTTACACTTTCAAGACATGAATTTGTTTCAACCGGTTCTCTGATAATGACGTCTTTTGGACCATCAATTCCTTCGCCACAATTTCTGTTTACTGCGGTAAGTGATATTACAATCGAAGAACTATTGTATAGAGAAAGCGGACGTTTTATGGTTTCTTTTGAATTAGTTTCTATGATTTCGCCTGCGATTTCCCATCTGTATATTTCTGCGTCTGTAGAATTGTTGGTCAATACGAGTTCATTATTTGATACAGCATAATTAAAGCGTGCAAATGGCTGGTTTAGCATGGTAATTACAAGATCTGAAGGTTTGCCATTTGCCAGTACAACCACTTTGTCTACACCTTTAGGGACATTATAGCCGATAAAAACATATTGTCCCGAATCATCCTGAGAAACACCGTCGCCGGATAAGGTTATTTTTTTATTTTTGGATTCAATGGTTAAAACATGCGGTGTTTGATCGTTTTTGCAGATAGTGGTGCTGTCGATATTAATCGTGATTCCCGTAATTTCAAAAGTGACCGAATGATTGACCTGATAAGTGCAGTTTCCATTATCTCCAATAACTTTCACAGGAAAACTATAACCGTTTTTAACAGGCAATTCATATTTATAAATGCGCTGCATTTTTCTTTCGTTAGTGGTTACTCGCTCACTTCCGTCGCCAAAATCCCAAACATATTTCATTCCATCCTGATTTTCGCCTGTAATTTCAAAATCAGCCGTAACTTCATTTGTTTTATCAGATTTTGTAATGATAATGGTAAAATCAAATTTTGGTTTTCTGAAAATCGTTATTTCACATTCTGTTTCAAAATTATTAACCGTAAAAGTGATGGGCTGGCCTATAAGTTCTTCGCTGACCAATTTTGGATCAAAAACAAATTCTCCGTATTGATTTGTTGTCACGCCGCCATTTAAATCTTCGTCGATATCCGCTTTTACAAAACCTCCCGTAGGCGTAACATGAAATGGGAAATACGGCGTTGTTTCATCAAAACAGATTTTATTGACAGGTAAAGAAAGCGATATCACATTATCATCGCAGCATAAATACGGCAAAGTAAAATCGGCTACGATAGGATTTAAAACAACCGGATCTCCGTTGCCTTCTTCACTTTCAAAATCGCCTGCGAGGGAATTTCCGCGGGGAAACTCATGCGGATAACCATAACCATAATAATACGGATACTGGCTGTATTCTCCCTCAATATAAATCATAATAAACGTGCCGCCCGGCGCTACACCGGATTTATGCTCGTAACCATGATTTTTATTCAGATAATACGAAGTGAAGTTTTCAACAACTTCTTGTACTTCAGTTGCATTTACGCCCAATACGACAACATTAAATCCTAAACCATTTTCACGTCTTATATCCTGAATGATTTTTAAGGCTTCTTTGTAATTCTTGCCCTGATGTCCTTCAATTTTGTAAAAATCATGATCTGCAACAAATTCCAGCGGACGTTTTGTGTTTAAAAGATTGTCGTGATAACTTCTGTTCGTGCGTTGTTTTCCTATCGCTGTTTTTTCATAATCCCAAAGTTCAATAAGATGATTTCCAACATTATTATAAAATGGAATCGCTTTTTTGCCCAAAACACCTAATTCAAAACTTGGCGTAATTTTTATATAATTGTAATTGACATTGTAGTTGGCCAATAATTGCGCACAGCGTTTTATAAGGCTGTATAATTGCTGTAAATCCGTATTTTTTCCATAGCAGATTTTTACTTCTTTGCCTTCCGGATCTACAATAAATTCGGCAATTGTTTCTGCATTTCCCGGCTCAATAAGCGGATCAAATGGCAGACAATCTGTACAGGTATTTAAGTTTTGACCAGTAAGCAAAGGCGATTTGTAAAACGCATGTCGGTATTCAAAACAAGGTCCGGTTTTATATATTTCGCCCAGCATTAAATGTTTGGGAAATGATTTGATATCCGGACAGCAAAACTCGCCATCCATATTTGATAATAAAAGTTTTATCTCATTGTAAGTATCAATCAAATCATTAAGAAGATCATAGCGGTATTGAAAGTCGGGCGGAACATTATTTTGGTCAAAACCGTATATTTCGCCCAGATTCTTTTTAATCGAATTGAGCATTACCGGCATTTGCAGGCTATTCAATAATATTTCAAAGCCATCACGCAGTTTGGCAACCACATTGTTTTTGAAAATACCACTCGCAAATTTCTTTTTGATTTCAGTGTAATTGCTAAAATTTTCAGGCTGTAAAACAATGCGATTTGAAATTACATTCGGCAATTTATAATACAAATTCGTAAAATTGGTTTTGCTGATAATCGCATCGTTACTTTTAATTTGTGCCGCAACTTCTTTACTTACAATTAAAGCTTTGTGATTGCCAATAATTTCCAATCCCTGATTGTCGCACGAAAGACTCACGCAGAGATCCAAATCTTTTTCATACGATTCTAAATACAATAAAACGACGGCATTGTTGAGGTCTAAGTCGACATTGGCTTTAAGATATTGTATGGGAAAAGTATTGGCACTATCAAGCGCTTGCTGCTCGTACGTTAAAAGTTCGAAAATTTCAAGCTGTTCAGTACCATTGTAAAAATAAGGTTTGTACGCCGCTTTTTTATTATCGTATGCTTTATAATGCGTGTACTCTTTGTTTTCAAAATCAATGAATTCTCCGCCATTCACTTTGGTTTTATACAAATGAAAAAGATCACCATCAGTCGTTATGCCGCTGCCTTGTGTGATAGCGATCGTTTTGGCAGATTCATTATAAGAAACCTGAAATCCGCAAATGATGCCTACACCACTAAGACCAATTCTGGAAATACGGTCCTGATCATCAAAAAAGTCTACAATCTCGTTGAGATGTCCTTCTGTAAGTACCTGATTTTTGGTAAATTTTCGGTACAAAGTTGTTATGGTTGAAAGTTTTGCTAACATTTTGAATGGTATTTATAGTGATCCTAAATTCGTTTTTCCTAGTATTATTTTTTCGTATTGATTTTCATTTTCATCGCTGCAGTCAAACAATCTTCCCGTAGGATATAAATTGCTGAGGTGTGAGAGCGAGTGAATAAATTGTATCAGTTCTGTTTCCGGCTGTTCCTGCTGCAATACCGTTTTTGCAAACAAATATTCTTTATAAGAGTTTTCAAACTGTAAAAGTTCGTTTTCTGCCGGATTTTCAATTTCATTTTTCCGATGTCCGATCCAGCAGATTTTTGCCAGTACATGCGAAGGCAATTCTTCTTTAATGACCTTTTCCATATAATTTCTAAAATCAGTATTCGCAAAACGGAGCGTATATCCGGGCAAGACAATACTAATGCGATAGGAGTAAGGGTCTAATGGTTCGCAGCTTTTGCATTCATCGGTACAAATGGGTAAAAATGTTTCCGGATTTACAGTAATCAGATTTACATCCGGGCGAAGCATCATGTGTTCGATGATAAACATTCCTTCCTCTGTAAATTCTTCTTTCATAAAATGTATTAAGTCGAGAATGGACTGTTTTACTTCGTCTAATGTGTCATAATACGTATAGCGTTTTGCAATAATCCTGTCCGGATTGTCTTCGTCTGTAATTAAAGGATTGATAATGTCGTACGAATACTTGCCGGAATCTGCCTGATGAATCTGAATGTTATCAATAATTTCCGGATCTGAAATTTCGTTTTTAAAAGCTTCTTCGACATTATATTCCCTGGTTTGAATAATCTGCAAAACCGCAAAATATAATTCTCTGTTCGCTCTTGAAGTATCATAATATTCTGTGGTGGCAGAGAGTACAATATTATTTTCATCATCCCTGATTCTCCATCGGTACACAAGCTGATTGTCAGAATCCGTAAAATGATATACTTCAACAAAAGAGTCAGAAAGATGTCTTCGATTGTAATCTTTAATACCCAAAAGTCGGGCAAGTCTCTTTTTTACTCCCGAAACATTATCCGTATCCCATAAATTACTATTCGGCTGATTGTAATAATTGAAGGAATTGCCACGGTTTTTGCTTACGATTTTATAATCTTTCAAAAAGTCTTCTTTGTTTTTAAGAACCACTTCGTCCGTTGCGTTTCCATAGATACTTTTATTGATAAACACATATTCAGAAAAACGCTCTGCAAAACGTCCTAAAAGATGATCCAGAATAGCATTTCTTCTTTCGATATTATTGTCAAGTTGTTTAAAAAGAATCTCAGTCAGATATTCGTCATTATTTTCAGGATAATTAGTAACCAGTTCGCTAAATCCGTCAATGTCTTTTATGGCCTGGGTAAAAAATGTTTTAGTCAGATTGCCGCTTACCGAAAGCATTTCATTCACCTGACCTAAATGTTTAAAGTAACTGGCCAAAATCTGATCAAAAAATAACAGATATCCCTTAAGTTGTTTTGCCTGAGATTTTCGGGCAATTGAGGCTCTGGTTGGCAATCCGGTTTCACCAATACCATACGTTTCCGGAAAATCATTTTGTATGGTTGTGTAACTGTCTATTTCCAGATAATCTCCATTAGGAACAGGCAGTTCTTTATTTTGGCTCGAATAAGCAGTAGCTGCTGCTTTTTGAGCCGCAATTTCATCCAGATAAATAGTTACTTGCGCCTTATTGATATTAAGCGGAAGTAAACCTTTATTATAATTGAAAACACTTTTGTAACAAATGACCGGTTTTTGATATTCTTTAAGGCAAATCAGCCATTGATTCATATCGACATCGCCGTCTCCGCAATTTCCCATCGAGATATCTTTGATGGTGATAACTCCCGGAACATTCATTATTAATTTTATAATATCAGATAATCTGACTTCGCTCGTCAATTCTGCTTCGATTAATTCTTTGGTATCTATAAAACCATTTTCGAGAATCGGACCGTCAAAAATTTCCAAAGAAGTATATCCTTTATCCATCATTTGCTTGACAGAATAAAAATTGACAGTGGTAGACAAATAACCATCAAGAGCGGTTAATACAAGCGCGTGAACCATTTCTTCATCGGCCTGCGTATCAACCTCAATATTGGCACAGATTTTTATGGGATATTCATCGACTTTTATAATATTGATTAAATCCTCGCACAGATTTCTGTTGGCGTGGTATTTTTTTCTGATTTTTTCTTTGACGATATTAATTTCAGAAGGTTTTTTACTTTCAAAATCAACATACAAATCATACAAACCTTTGAGTTCAAACTGCTTTTTGAAACCTCTCGGAAGCTCGCTAAAATCTTTATAATCATAAGATAACTTGTCATCTTTACAATTAACATAAACCGTTTTTTTGTGTTTTGCCGGCCAACAGTTTTTAACGCCCTGAATATCGATAAACAATTTTCTATAGTCTAATGCTGTAACCGGGCTTGTAGGCAAAACTTCTGAAGCCTTAAAAAACTGAGAAGCCAGTCCTTTATCATTTTGATCAGAAGCAAGAACATTTTCGATAGGAAGATTCAATCGCATTCCAAGATCTGTGATGGCATAACACAGCATTTCCAGTATCGTGATACCGGGATCGTGCGAGTTAAAATCAGTCCATAAGTTGCCGCCAAGCTGTTCGATATACTCAATCCCTTTTTTTCTCAGATAAAAGAAATCCAGATCGTCTTCGGTAGCCACTTTTTTGGGAATCGTACTATGTGAATTTAATATTGACATGTTTCTGGTGCTTGAATAATGGGTTGTTTACAAGTTTTTATATCCGTAGAAATAATGTGATTTTTTACCGATACAAGAATACGTTTTGGGTTTGAGGGCGAGACAACTGGAAGAAATTCCAGCGCGGCCTGATAACCGGTATCATTAGGATTTTCAGGTTCTGTATTGTCTTCCAGTTTCGCCATTTCTAATTCAGCCAGATAATCGACATAGTATAATTTTTCTATGTAGTCGATGACGGTGCTTCGGTGTAACTCAATTCCAAAAAGAATATCCTGAGAAGTATCAAATGCCCACGGAGATAAGAATTTTGCAATATCTTCATTAAGCTGTTTTTTATAGAAATTCTCATCATATTCGGCAAAAAAACGCACGCTTAATTTGATCACCACTTTTTCATATTCCGGATTAATTACAGAAACCTCTACATGCATGCTGTTTAAATTGCTGATGTAGTTTTGAATCTTGTTTAATGTCGCCTTACTCACTCTGGGTTCGTAAATATCAAATACATTTTTGTTGATAATATCCGGAACGACAATAAGCGTAACATCGCCGGGCGAAAGAAAGGAGTTAGTGGTATTGTTAGTATGGTTCAGGCATTTAACTCTAAATACTTCCGGAAATTCCTGAAGAATAAGATGTTCATAATCCCAAAGTGTGATTGCTCTGTTCTTATGTCGAAGCCTTTCGCTTACACGTTTGTAATACGTATCATCAGATTCTATAGGTTTTCCGTTAAAGGAATTAAAGGGCTGTGAAACACTTTTGATTTGCGGAATTCTGGTAATAAGTTTCGAAATCGTTTCGGCAGGCAATCCTTTTTCTAAATGCGATAATTCATTGCCGTTGTTATAAAATTCGGCTGTGACGACTTGTGTTTTTACATCAATTACTTTGCAGACAGCATCATAGGCTTTGTGCATTTTTGCTTTGATCCAGATGAGGTTATCGGGAAATAAAGTATTTGTTTTGGTAGCCTGTTTCGGAATAATAAATTTTACAATTCCCGATTTTAAAAAATTATCTATGGAATTGGCCAACATTTCATTCTCGATATTTTTCCAGTAATTGTCACAAAGCACAAACCATTCTACTTTTTGTTTTCCTGTAAAAGATTCTGCCAGCGGATTCTCGCTTCCTTCTAAAATCTGAATCAATAAAGCAACTTGCTGCGTTGTTTCTGCTTCTTCAAGTCCGATATAAAATTCGCCTCCATTGCAATAATCAGGAACGATACGGCTTGCAATTGTCGAATTGGCCTCCAGAACCGCTTTTTGTCTGGCTAGTTTTTTTAGATACGAATGTTCTTCGCTTTGACCAAACGGACCTTCGTGAAATAATTTGATGCGATCTGTTTGATATTCTCCTTCGGTTTGATGGGCAAAATCTGTGGTTTCTTCTGCCGTATAATTTAAACTGATACTTTCTGCAAGCGGTGTATAAGCTTCATTTGGAATCAATGTTTCCGGATTTTCACTCATAACAGCCAGCATGTATATTTTCGGATATAAAGAATGCAAAAACGACTGATTTAAAGTCAATCGAATGGGACCACTTTTGTCAATATCATAAGCTCCGGATATAGAAAATTCCGTTTGGTACAGTGTATCTTTCTTTGTAAATAATACCAGCGCAGCACTTTTAGGATCCCAGTCTTCTTTATTTAATACCGAAACGGTCGCTTTAAAATAAGCATCAGACGATACAATTAGATCTGACGGATTAGAATTTAATATCCATTTGCTTTTATCCGGAATATTAATAGCGATATCCTCTTTTGCTTGTGGAGCTTCGGGTTGGTTTGCAGACAATGCTTGTAATATTTCTTCCGTAAACATTCCATGCAAAAAGATGTTTTTGCTGATTGTGGTAAGATATTTGGTTTTGTAAGCGTCATAATGCGTTGTGAAAGAGGTTGGCGTATTTTTCCAATTAATGATCACGTCAATATTTTTCCATTTTTTCGAAAAGATTTCAGGATAATTAATCAGAAAGGAAGAACCTTTAACCGGCTGCGTTGTAAAAGGATAAAAAGGTTTGTCTGCATTTAATAAACCCGTATCACTTTCCAGCGATAAAGATTTCACATCTTTTACATCGACTTTTACATTAATGTTTGCTATGGTTTTGGTAACCAAATTTCGAAACAAATAATGTCCTTTTTTGTTTTCGGTATGAATTAAAAAACGAATTACAGGCAAAGTAGTCGAGAAATATTCGCCCAATATTTTTTGATTATAATCTACAATCGCAGGAATGTCTTTTGAAATTTGAAAAACAAGTTTTAACACATTTCCTGAAATGGCTGAGGTCGTATTATTAAGTTTAAAATCACCCAGCCATTCTTTTTCGCCGCTGCAAAAAATACTGATGTTATCTGCAAGATCATTCACAGTAAATGGTCCTGACGGAAAGCTAAAAGCCTCATTAAATGTGATTGTAATTTCAATATTTCGCTCGCCTTCCTGTAATTGCAGTAGAGGAGAAGCGATTGCAAAACCAAGTTTGGCTGCTTCCAGTTCTGTATATTTTTCTTCTACAGAAGTATAACCAAACGGCAGCCAGTATTTTGCCTCTTCTTTCAGACTTTCGCCTTTTCCGTCAAGCGAATTAGCCACTTTGCTTGCTTTTATTTCGCCTAATTTAATATCGTTGTAAACACTTTTAAGCTGCGTAATCTGAGCTTTATTGGCAATTAATTCTTCGGTAGTTTTGTAAATAAGTTTGTTTCCGGCTGCGTCTTTTCCGGCATCCAATTCGGTTTGCGCTACAATTTGTTCTTCGATACTTTTTTTAGCCAATTCAAAAATCACATGGACTTTATCTGCTTTTGCAGGAAGTTTTTCGATTTGTAAAATGTCTTTATAAAAGAAATCAAGGTGTTTTTTTGTGATTAAATTAAAGCGTGTTTTAGAAAGTTCCAACAGTTTTAAAAAACACACAAAAAGTGTCATATGCGGCGTTAGCGTACCTTCAAATTCAATATTGCGGAGTGTTTGCGAAATGTTTTGTTTTAAAATGCTGTAAGCTTTGTCTTTTCTATTTGGAATTTCCTGCTGTGGAAAACCAAAGTGATCAAAAATTTCTTGCCAGTTACCAGATGGAGTTTCGCTATTGTTTGTGTCAAAAAAGTTAACCTGTCTGGCGAAATTATAGGTAAAAAGCAACCAGTCTTCCATATCAAAATCATGGAGCTGCAGATTGCCGGGATCGAGAGTTGTATTCAGACGATCGCCCTGGTCTGTGCCGTTTCTTTTAAATATTATAACGTTTGTATGGTCGCTATTGTTACACATAATAATTAAATATTTTTACTGTTTTTTTGCCACAGATTAAAAGATTCTCACAGATTTTTTAATCATTTTAATCTTCTAATCTGTGGCTAAAATTTTTTCTCGCAGATTTTGCAGATTTGTTTTTTGCCACAAATTAAAAGATTCTCACAGATTTTTTTAATCATTTAATCTCGTAATCTGTGGCTAAATTTTTTCCCGCAGATTTTGCAGATCTCGCAGATTTTTTTCAACGTTTGTCACCCTGAGCGTAGTCGAAGGGGCGCTCCAATTGGCACGAGGGCTTCGACTACGCTCAGCCTGACATTCGACTTCGATCATTTACAAATCTGTGGCTAAATTTTTTCCCGCAGATTTTGCAGATCTAGCAGATTTTTTTCAACGTTTGTCACCCTGAGCGTAGTCGAAGGGCGTTCCAATTGGCACGCGGGCTTCGACTCCGCTCAGCCTGACATATAATTGTCGACATATCGAGACCAGCCCTAATTAAATTTTTAATTTTTAATTCAAAATTTTTAATTCTACAAATTCGTTCCTTCTTCTTTATAAAAAGGATAAACCATATTAGTTCTGGAGTTTGTTGCTCTTATTTTATAATCTAAACTCACTAATAATTCACCGTTTAAATCATCTCCCTGGCTAATGTCGATTTTCTCCACATCAATTCGGGGTTCATGGTACAAAATGGCGGTTCTTATCAATTCAGAGACATAGGTTTTTAATGTTCTGTTTAATGGATTAAAAAGAAGTTCGTCTACATTACAGCCATATTTTGGCAGCATAATACGTTCGCCAATTTTGGTTGTCAATAAAATTTCCAGACTGCTTTTTATATCTTCTTCATCAGAAATCATGACAACCGCTTTTGTTGTTTTTTTAAATTCTGGTGGGAAACTCCATCCGGTTCCTAAAAAAGCTTGTTCACTTTCCATAATTATTCGAGTTTCTGGTCAATCAGGTGTAGTCCCTACGGGACAATATTTTTTTTCTACATTATTTGCTACCAACATGTAATCTCTCCGAGATATAGACGTTTGGGATTATTTGCATGGCAACAGAATTTCAATAGATAATCCGTTAGGATTTAAATGTTGACAGAAAAACTGCCAACCTGTAATCTCTCCGAGATATTCTTTAGGAATATTTGCATAAACAAAATTTCGATAGATAATCCGTTAGGATTTAAATGCTGGCAGAAAACTGCCGACATGTAATCTCCGAGATATTCTTTAGGACTATTTGCATAAACAAAATTTCAATATAAAATCCGTTAGGATTTAAGCGTTAGTAATCAATAAATAATCAGTTAGGATTTAAATGTTAGCAGAAAAACTGCCAACATGTTATCTCCGAGATATATTCTTTAAGATTATTTGCTTAAACAAATTTTCAATATATAATCCGTTAGGATTTAAATGTTGGTAGAAAAAACAGGTCACCACCACATAAAATATCCCGTAGGGATTATACCTCAACGTTTTTAAAACCACCTGAATTAATTAACCAATTAAAACAGTTGCCAATCCGGCTACAATTGTGCCGCCATGTGCGGTTGAATCTCCCATTCTTGCTGCAGGTTTGCCGCCAATCAAAACCGTTGCAGAACCCATTGCGATCGTGTCCGGAGGACCGCTGCAGGTTGCCATGTCGCCAACACATGCGGCTGGAACTCCGCCAATTAAAACAGTAGGCGAGCCGGCGGGTAAAATCGGTCCGCCCACATGCGGAACCGTTGCCGTTACCATTGGACAAACATGCATATCTGAAACTCGTGCTGCTGGTGCTCCCATGATTTTTAATTTATTTGTACAATACTTCCTTTTAGAATTGCCGTCGCGCCAGAAGACATTTCGACACCTGCGCTTCCTTCTGCCTTGAATTGCGCACTGGCTTTTATTGAAACATTTGTTCCTTCGATTTTTACATCTCCGCTTGCTTTTAATTCAATGTTTCCGGCGCTTTCCATTTTTATTCCGTTGCTGTCGATCGTGATGATATTCGAATTTTCATCTTCTATTTTAATAATACCCTGATCTTCGTCGAGTGTGATTTTTTTCCCTGCCGGAGTTTCAATTCCGATGGATTTTTTTTCATCATCAAATAAAATTTTCATTTCACTTCTCGTTACAATTCCCTTTTGGTGATTATCGTCAGAAGCCACAATTGGAGCCGGTTTTCCACTGCTGTGAAGCGTTCCCAAAACAATGGCATTATTCGGATCTTCATTCACAAAACCGATGATTACTTCGTCTTCGATTTCCGGTCTGAAAAAAACACCTCTGTTATCTCCCGCATCGGGCGAAGCTACGCGGCACCAGATTCCCTGTTCTTCGTTGTTGATGATAGGAATTTTCACCAGAATGCGTTCTTCACCATTTGGATCTGCTTCGAGCTGCGTAACAATTCCCACATGAAGTCCTTTTATCGCCGGAATAATTCCGGATCCTGTTGGCGTGTGAATGTCAAATGTTTCAGAAAACCATTCCGGATTTAAACCAAATTGTGCATCAATTGTCCAGTTTCCTTCTGTTATTTCATGAAAAACTCCGGTGATATACGCATTTCCATTAAATCGATCGCCAACGCCCTCAAGCGTGATTATCGTGTTTGGTTTTACTGCCGGAATTCCCTGAAATTTGACTCTTCCGCGAATTTTTGATAACTGCTGAAAGAGTAATTTGGCATCTGCCCAATCCTGAAGTTCAACTTCTGTAATCGTTCCGCCGTGACGTAATTCGAGGTTTTGGAGTTCGATAGTTTCGGCTAAATCAGAAGCTGAAAGATTACCATTTAAACTTACACTTGGATCATTAGCTTCAATTTCAACCAATTCCTGATTCGTATAATCCCAACTGTAAGATGACACTTTTGCAAATTGATTTCGTGCATCCATTTCAGCATCAAAATCAAGTAAAGAAGCCCCAAAAGTTACCGTTTCCACCGATGATGATGTCAAATTTGGTTTGCTGATTGTGATTTTTCCATTTTCAACAAAACAAAGTTTTCCGTTTGTCTGTGCTCTTGAAACTATAAAATCCCAATCGGAAGTATTGTACTGCACCAGTTCTTTATGACTGAAATTAGTGGCTTCGACGTCTTTTTGCAAACCGTAAGCATCAATGATTTCTTCGAATGCTTCACTGTCTTTTACATCATAAAAATACTTGCTCTTTCTGCCAATCGTGAGTTTTACCGCTTCGTCCTTACATTCGACAATTAATAAAGAAGCGCTGCCTTTTATTTTGATCGAATGTTTGATGATTATTCCTTTGTAAATGGTTTCTTCATCGTTGTGATAACCGGCGGTGATTTCGATTTTTTTTCCGGGAATCAGTAAATCTTCATTGCTTAATTTAAAATCCCTTTCAGAAGCTTCTCCATCGATCAAAATGATTTGAGCCATAGGAATCCGGTTGACTTCATTTTGTACCACAATACTTTTTACCTGATAGGTTTTGGATAATTCTTCCCCTTCAATTAAAACTTTATGCGTTACTAAATCGGCACTTTTACTGGTTTGTATGACTCCGGTATTGTTCATCAGGATTGTTTTTGTAAGGGTGGAAAAAATATTCTTTGACCCGTTTTTAATTTTCTGAAATTCATAATGCTGTTTGCCTTCGCAACTTCCAAATAATACTTAGAATCTCCATAAATATGAAACGTCATCAAGGGCAGTGTATCGCCTTCTTTTACTGTTCTGTAATGTGTTAAATCCGGTGATTGATTGTTTTCTTTTGCTGCTCTTAAATTGTCTTCGACAAAACCCTGAAATTTTGCTTTTGCAATGGCTCTTAAAGGTGTTCCGTCTGGTTTGAAGAGTTTGAATTCTACGTTCATTTCTGTCAGTGCACCTTTAAAAAGCAATGTTCCCCACGAAATAATCAGGTAATTCGGTTTGTGTTCGGTTCCGTTATAATCGAGGATAACTTTCTTGAATTTCTCAATGTCATCGACGATTCCGTCTTTGGTGCTTTCAAAACCGTTGATTACGCCGGAGCGGTCAAAAACAAAATCAAGTTCCAGATTTTCTGGTAATTTCTTACTGAACTTGGGAGAAACCGTACTTGTTCCTGCAGCCTGAGTTTCATCAGTTTCTATCTTATAGTTATAGGTGTATTTTTCCGGATTCATTAAAGTCGAAAATTCACCATCCGAAATCTTGTTGTTAAATTCGGGATCACTATACGCCACCACTTTTAATTTTTCGAATTCCCCTGCCATGTCAGCGTTCTTTTTTGCGTTCGATAATTTTCATGACCTGTTCGACACATTCAGCTACCGCATCTTCGCCTTTGCTTTTAGGAGCGGCGGGAGATGCTGGTTTTGATCCTTCGTTCACGTTTATTTTAATGTGAAGTTCTTTTATTTCTATCGGCATGACTAACTTTTAATTAAGGTGAAATAGTTGTAGGTAAGCTCTACGTTTTCAACAACGAGCTTACTTTCTTCCGCATTAAAATCTTCAACCGACCATTTTACAGGATAGGCGTGAACGACATTCCATGAAACCAACGGCTGATGTTCGTCATTCAGCAATTTGATAGTCAGGTTCACGGGTTTAAACGAGAAGTTTTCGAGCGCGTCCCTGCACCAGTCGATCACGGCAGAATCAATAAGCATTCCTCTTTTTAAAGTCAGGTTTGGATATTTTGTCTTTACAGGAAGTTTGTGCTTAAATCTGTTTTCACCACCTTCGGCTATATCCTCGGTTTCGATGTCAACAGACAGACCGGAAACCGCTTGAAACTGATGGTCTTTTTCCTGCGAACCAAGACCTTCAAATTCAACTAAAAAATGAAAACCAACCGGTGGATAATACGTAGCCATGATTAATCATTTTGAATCGACAAACCTTCGTGCGCTAATTCCATTGATTCGATCGCAACTTCGTTTCCGTCTGCTTTTAAATCAGTTGACTGAACTTTGGTTGGCCAGGCATTTTTTACTTTCCAGGTAATCACGGGTTCGTGCTCCTCGTTTAGTAATTTGATGGTAATGTCCCTTCTTTCAATGGTATTTAGTTTTACAGTATTCCACCAGTTGTAAAATTCATTATCACTTTTAAAAGTGCCTCTTTTGAGCGTGATATTAGAAAACTTCTGCATGCCCGGCATCTTGATTTTGCTGTATTCCGGACTGGCGCCCTGACGGTATTCGATAACTTCCGTTTCTACATCCAGTCCGGAGACTTCTGTAAAACCTATTTTTGTTCCTCCCCAGTCAACTGAGAAATGAAACTTTGGTAGCGGATAACTCATGATCTATATATTTTTAATGTTGATATTTAATTAAGATTCCTGCATTTTGTGAGAGAAACGAAGAATGATGAATTCTGCCGGACGAACGACTGCCAATCCAATTTCGATAATCATTCTGCCTTCCAGAATATCCAAAGCCGACATGGTTTGTCCCAATCCGATTCTCACATAAAAAGCCTGTTCCGGTTTTGCTCCGGCCAAAGCTCCGGCTCGCCATTGAAGAATCAGGAAATTCTCAATCATCGCTCGCACTCTTATCCAGGTATTGGCATCGTTTGATTCGAATACAAATTGCTCCGTTGCTTTTTTGATCGATTCTTCGGCCATATTAAAGAAGCGGCGAACCGGCACATAACGCCATTCGTTGTCATTTCCGGCCAGTGTTCTTGATCCCCAAACCAAAGTTCCTTTACCACTAAAACTTCTGATGGCATTAATGGATTTTCCGCTTACGGTATCCACATTCAAATTGTCCTGAATTGTGTTTGTGATTTTTACGGTTGGTTTTGTAACATAGTTCAGACTCACATTGGCAGGAGCTTTCCAAACCCCTCTGTCTCTGTCAACTCTTGCGTAAACTCCTGCAATAGCAGAACTTGGCGGAAGCGTAATAGGAAGGTTGTAAATTTCAGTGAGAACTTTATTGTACGTTGCATTGTCGATGCCTTCGAGCGTATTTAATTTTCTTCCGTTTAATTCACCGTTATTTAAGTCTTTTCCATCAACAGATTTAATGGCGTTTAAAAGTGCAGTCAGGTTTGCGCCAATTCCGGCAAAAGTATTTGTAAGTCCGGTAATTCCGGTTTGAGCGTTCAACGGCGTATAATTTACCAGTTTTTTCAATTCTTTGTCAAAACTTACATCATCAGTTTGTATGATTTTAAGCAGTTTTGCCGTTGCATTCTCATCCTGAATTTTTTTCTTTAATGTTTTTAAGTTTTTATAAGCCGAATCGATTTTATCTGCATCTGTAAAATTCAAATTAAAAGCCGTCAAAGCATTTGAAATGTTACCTGCTATTACCATATTTTCATCAGAAATTGTACTGATTGCGGCATTTGCTTCATCGTTTAGTGAATTTCTCAAAACGGATAATTCTTCTAAAGAAACCAGTAAAAGATCCAGATTGTTTAAGAAAGCAGTTTTTTTGGCAGCGTCGCTTACAAAGGTTCCGCCCAGATCAAAACCCGTTGCATCGTTACTGTACAATTGCAAAAGCACATCACTTATTTGTCCCGCAATTTCACCTGCCGCAGGTTCTTCGACTAATTTGGTGATGGTTGCCGTAACTCCCGTAGTTGGATTTTCAACAGGTACTAATCCTGCAGCAATTTTATCATATGCTTTTGCGGTATAAGAATAATGTTTAATTATAATTTTACTGCTGTCAAAAGCATAATCCAGAATGGTTTCTAAGTGTGGATAATAAACCGCTCCGTACTTAATAGTATCTTTTTCAGAACTAATCTGATTTCTCAAATCGTCTATATTTGTATCTGTCGGACTTGATTCGTCGTAACTAAGCGTGTCGATTAAAGTAAATCTGTCCTGAAGATTTTTGCATTGTGTCAATGCATTATTGTATAATCCGTAGAAATCAGTAGCACTTATGGAAGATACTTTTGTGGCATCCGGAAACACAATTAAAGTGGGTTCGTCTACTTTTTCCAATTCTAATAAACCGTTGTTCAGTGCATTACTATTGTTGATTGCTGTAACCTGAGCATCGTCGTCATCTAATTCCTCTCCATAACGGCCAACAGAAATAATGTAACACGGACCACCGCCATTTGCAAAAAACAACTGCAGAGAATAATACATCAAAAACGGTTGTTTATCCGTTGGCTGATCTACAATAATAGATCGGTTTTCTCCATTATCAGTCAAAACATCATTAATTGTGACACTAATTGTTGTTTCTGGTTTTGCAAATCCGAAAAAGCGTTCATATTCTAAAAGAGACGTTATTCTTGTTGGTTGCGATTTCAAATCTCCATTAATTTTATTCGTCGCTTTTTCGGTATAGCCAATAAAAGCAGGAATCGCTGTTTCTACCTGAGCAACAGAAGGAGGAAACTTCACGATCTCCTCAATATAGACTCCAGGCGTTTTGTAAGTTGTTGCCATAATTGATTGTTTTTTAATTATTAAATAAATATTTCTGAGTAGTAATTACTATTGATTTTTGTGATTGATTTTACCGTTGGATTTGGGTATTGACTGTTTGCCGGTTCCGGCGGCGTAAAATCGGTAAGCGGATCAATTTCAACAAAACCCGAGTAGGTTAGGGGTTTTACAGCATTGGTTTCAATTTCGGTTGCTGCTTTTCTGTTGATGTATTTCCACAGTGTTTTTCTGTTATCAAAATGAATTTTAAAATTGGGACTTATGATTTTGCCCAAATTGTCCAAAACATTCTTTGTGTTATTATCGCCTTGCATCGTCAAAGAAATCATTCCAAAAACACCTTGTCTTTCCGGCGCATGAAGTTCTGAGATGAAATGAGCAGTTGTTTCTTCGGATACTAAATAATCATTTGAGATCAGGATATTTTCATTGAAATCAGGAATGTATTGAAATGTTACCGCTTCTGTTGAAGGTTTTACATTGCTGAATAAAAACAGTTGTTCCTGAACAAATTTTAAATCTGTATAATTTTCAAACTGATAATCATTTATAGCGATTATAAAGTCCAGTTTTAAATCATCAGGAACACTTATAAACGGATTAATATCATCGTTTTCTATCACTTTTATGTACACCCGAAATCCCGTTTTAGTAGGTTTAAATGCCATTTTGAAGTTTCTTAAATGGATGTTTGTTTCTACAGTTGGTTTTATCACCGCAAAAGAATCGCTGTTGAATTTTTGCAGCATTTTTTCTTTTTCTGCCGCCGGCATACCTGCATAAGTATCTTCGCCGCTGTTGAGAAAATAATTGTGTAAAAGTGTTACTTCAAATAACAATGAATATGTAAGACCAAAACTCATGACTGTTCTTTTGTTTTTGTGATACCTTTAATTTTGCTGATCAATTCTCCTTCGCCCTGAGCGATATTGCGTTCAATTTGTATCATGCTTACTTTGTATAAAGCCGATGGAAATTGTTTGCCTCCCAATGTTCCCCAGATATAATTCAACTCTTCAAAAGTGGGCGTGTAGAGTTCAACTGAAAATCTAAAATTGTCTATATTCGCCATCGCCACATTATTTCTGTTGTAAATAGTGTTGGCTTGTGTAAATAGTTTTTTACCCTGAAAAAAGGCGATGATTTTCGAAATATCATTCAGCGAGTTGATATATGCTGTTCTGTTGGCACTAAAAAGCAGATACAGATTTAAATTGATAATGCTGTTTTTATAAATTGTCTTAGTATTTTCGATAACATGATTGGGGAAGTTTTTTAAAGTTGCTTCTTCATCCAAATTGATCAGGGTAAGTGCCACTTTATCATCTAAATTTGTTGCTACAGTTTCGTTTTGAGACTCTAAAAAAGCAATATTTTCAGCCACAATTGTTTTCTCTAATCCGATTTCGTCGAGATAGTTATTTACCTGTTCTGTAATTATTTGAATAACTTCGAAAATCATCTTCTGATAAAGTTTAAATAGTTCATCCTGAATTATTTATCGAAGTTATAGAAACGGGCACCTATCAGGAAAGGGGAAAATTACCCTTTTTTCTTACGTAATTTAATAAATTAAATTATTGATTATCAGTAAGTTATGATTAAAAAGGAATTGATTTTTTATTTTTTATAAAAAAGCGAACGTCAGAATTTAGAAAAAAGTTAAAAATTTAATAAATTAAGAAGTTAAAATGTTGAATAATAGATATGTATGAAGTAATAAAAAATAGATTTGAAGCTGAAATACCAGCTTAGAAGATTTACTTTGATATTTTGAACACAAAAAAAAGCGTGAAAGACTACTGTTTTTCACGCTTACTAATGTATGTTTCGTTTGTCAATTCAGGAAGCATTTTTAACCGCAACATCATGCTGATAATAACATTCGAGAATCGATCTCATTTTATTTGGGTTATGAATCGCATTGACAAATTCATTCCACGTTTCGGGAACAATAAGTTCTGATAAAGGCTGCCCGACTTCCAGTACTTTTGGAGCATTTTCTCTAATAAGCGCATCCCATTCCTGATGAAAATTCAGAATATCATCCGGATAAACGATTTTTCGGTCTGTGTCTTCGTCGATGACTTCAAAAGGTTTTTCTACATTCAGATATCCGTAATCATCTGTAAGTTCTTCGCCCCGATGAATATCGCGTATGGCGATTTCAAAATCATAAGGCGTACTGAAACAGCTTGGCTTAAAACTATGGTTGACAAATTTCCCATTATCCCAGCATAAAACCATTTCGCCGTTTTTATTGGTAAAAGAATAAGTGTCAAGATATTTTTTACTGTACGGATTAAGATTTGCCGCTTTTTCTCTTGTAAACACCTGATCCAGATCATCCTGAACCCAGGTAATAGTTCCTTTCGGAATCAATTTTGTGGCCACAACGCCATATCCTTTTTCTGTGCTTATAAATCGTACTTCTGTATCAGGATGTATCATCTTATACTAATTTTAAACATTCACATTCATACACTTCCTTTCTAAGTCCGCTGCTCGAAAAACGGTGGTTTCGTTTATTATAAACCAATTTAATACCCGCTCTTTCGCAATAATCGCGTCCTGTAAAATCTTTATCTTTATACTCTTCGCCAATAATTCTAACATCAATAGGGAACGCCTGAAGTATGTCCATAAGATCCTGTTCTGTAGCATACGGAATAATTTCGTCGACATATTTACAGGCTTTGAGCTGTATGTAGCGTTCTACAACAGATTGGGTGGGTTTGTTTTTTTCGGGTCTGTCCAGAGTTGGATCTGTTTGTAATCCTATTATTAAGTAATCGCAGTGCAGTTTGGCTTCTTCCAGCATTTTAACATGACCTGCATGCAACAAATCAAATGCACTAAATGTAATTCCGGTTATTGTTTTTCTCAATTCCATTTTCATATATTTTATTAAACATTATTTTAAAAAGTCAATTAAGACTATTGTATGAAATAATAAAATGACTGAATATAGAATGTTATAATTCAGTGATTTGAAGCAAATATAGAAGGAGAATATGACGATTTCTTACAATTAAAAAGGCAGAAATTACATAATTTACAGCCGTTTTTTAAAACGAAATATAATGTCTGCAAAAATTAGGAAGACAAAAAAGAGAGGAAATTTTTTGTATAGATGTAGAATGACCTTTTACCAACTGCCTTTTAAGCCTTCTTTCAAAGCATCATTATATTTTTCTAAATCAAAACTATATAAATCAGGAGCTTTGTGTGCGCCGCCTTTACGGGATTCATCCAGTTTTGTCAGAATATCATAGCGAAGTATTTTTCTGTAGAAATTACCGCGGTTTAGTTTTTTTCCTAAAATTGCTTCATACAGCTTTTGCAATTCCGGCATCGTAAATTTCTCAGAAAGAAGGTTATAACCAATTGGATGATTGTTTAATTGCTCCCGAAGTGTAAGGAGTGCTTTGTCTAATATTGATCTGTGATCCATCATAAACTGCGGAAGATTTTCGATAGTATGCCATTCAACAGAGGTAGAATACTGATCAATAAGCAGTTTTACATTTGAATGTTCAGCTAGAGCATAATACCCAATAGATACAAAACGCTGTTTATTCCAGATGCTGTCATCATGACCTTCAAAAGCACTTTCAGAACGTTTTAAGTTGCCAAAAGTGTAAAATTGCTGCAGGTAAATATTTTCTGTTCCCGTTCTGTCTTTTAGAATACGGATTGCGGCGTCATCAACATTTTCATCTTTTTGAACATAGCCGCCGGGAAGTCCCCATAAATCCTGATCCTTCATTTTAACGGTCAGAACCTGAAGTGTATTTTCATGAAAACTAAAAATAACACAATCTATAGAAAGTGTGGGAATATATTTTTTCCAGGCTTCCTCAGATTGCTGTTCCAGTAACTTTTTAAATTCCATTGTATTGATTTGTTTTCAAATTTACTGTTTTTGAAAATTATAAAAAAATAATGAAATGTAAACTTCCTTTTAATTGAAAGTTAGTCGGTTTATCGGTGTTTCCGAATTTTTTTATTTTAAAAGAATATACGCGGACATTGATAATGCTTCATTTTTAGCTATTTAGGATTATTATAAGTGAAATTTTAAGCTGTTTTATTTGTTGATATGGAAAATAATTTTTAATATTGCTTCAATATGAAGCAATGAAATATCACAATTGATGCTTCTGTATTTTCACAAAAACAATTTAATATTTCTAACTATGAAACCAACTTTTAAAAAAACAGCCAAAGCATCACTTTTGACCGCCTTGGTACTTTCTAATTTATCCTGGAGTTCAGTTTCCAATACCCAGACCAATCCACCGCTTATTACCATTAATGGATTTACGTTTACCGATTACAACAGAAACGGAAAATTAGATGTGTGGGAAGATACGCGTCTTTCTGTCAATCAAAGAATTGATGCGATCATCAAAGAAATGACGAATGCTGAAAAAGCAGCTTTGCTAATTGGTACTGGAATGCCGGGCATTGAAGTACTTACAGGTCCTGTTGGAGATTCTAAGCAAGGGTTAGTTCCCGGAGCTGCAGGCGGAACCGATGCATTTGAGCGATTCGGAATTCCGGCAACTGTTGTGGCAGATGGTCCGGCTGGTTTAAGAATTCAGCCAACAAGAGATAACGATACTAAAACGTATTATGCAACGGCGTTTCCGGTAGGAACAGCTTTGGCTTCGACCTGGAATAAAACACTTCTGGAAGAGGTAGGAAAAGCAATGGGAAATGAAGTAAAAGAATATGGTGTAGATGTTTTGCTAGCGCCGGCATTAAATATCCACAGAAATCCCTTAAACGGAAGAAACTTCGAATATTATTCTGAAGATCCTTTGATTTCAGGAAAAACGGCAGCGGCAATTGTCAACGGAATTCAGTCGCAGGGAGTTGGAACTTCGATCAAGCATTTTGCCGTAAATAATGAAGAAACCAACCGATTAACAATCAATGCTCACGTTTCTGAAAGAGCGATTCGCGAGTTGTATCTGAAAGGTTTTGAAATAACGGTTAAAGAATCGCAGCCGTGGACAGTAATGTCTTCTTATAATAAATTGAATGGTGAATATACATCTGCCAGAGAAGATTTGCTAACAGAAGTTTTGAGAAATGAATGGGGTTTTAAAGGCATCGTAATGACGGATTGGTTTGGCGGTTTTCCTGGTTTTGAAAGTATCCAGAACGGTTCAAGCTCTGATGTAGTGCAGCAAATGATTGCCGGAAACGATCTTTTGATGCCTGGAATTCCCGTGCAGAAAAAAGCAATTTTAGAAGCTTTAAATTCAGGTAAATTGTCTCAGGAAGTGGCGAATAGAAACGCCAAAAGAATTTTAGAATATATTTTTCGTACGCCAACTTTTGCAAAATACAAATACAGCAATACACCTGACTTAACAAAAAATGCCGAAGTAACAAGAAAGGCTGCGGCAGAAGGAATGGTTTTGCTTAAAAATGAAAATAATGCATTGCCATTTGGAGATAAACAGAAAGAAGTTTCGGTATTTGGTGTTACTTCTTATGCCTGGATTACTGGCGGAACAGGAAGCGGAAGCGTAAATAACAAACACACGGTTTCTCTTTTAGAAGGCTTAACAGCAGCTGGTTACAAATTAGACAAAGAATTGGTTGATTTGTATAAACCGCATGCCGAAAAAGAAGTAGCGGAAGAGCAGGAGAGAAGGAAAGCAAGAGGAATTTTGGCTTTGCCGGAAAGACTTTCTGAAATGAAAATGGACGATGCTTTTATCGCTAAAAAGGCAGCAAGTTCTGAAATTGCGTTTGTTACTTTAGGAAGAAATTCCGGAGAAGGCGGTGACAGAGTGGTAGATAATGATTTTAATATGGCCAATGAAGAAATTGAAATGCTGGATAAAATATCAAAAGCTTTTCATGCAAAAGGAAAAAAAGTGGTGGTTATTTTAAATATTGGCGGCGTAATCGAAACGGCATCGTGGAAAGATAAAGTGGATGCAATTTTGCTGGCGTGGCAGCCGGGTCAGGAAGGCGGACATTCTGTTGCTGATGTGGTTTCAGGAAAAACAAATCCATCAGGAAAACTGACCATGACTTTTCCTGTAAAATATTCTGATACACCATCGGCAAAAAATTTCCCGGGAATTCCTGCTGATAATCCAAAAGAAGTGACCTATCAGGAAGGAATTTATGTTGGATACCGTTATTTTAATACGTTCAACGTTAAACCATCTTATGAATTCGGTTTTGGAAAATCATACACAACATTTGAATATACGGATGTAAAATTAAGCGCACCTACTTTCAAAGATAAACTGACGGTTGCTGTAACAGTAAAAAATACGGGAAAAACCAGCGGAAAAGAAGTGGTTCAGCTTTATCTTTCGGCTCCGTCAAAATCGATTGATAAGCCTAAAGAAGAACTAAAAGCTTTTGGTAAAACCAAAGAATTAAAACCGGGAGAAAGCCAGACATTGCAATTAACGTTATCGCCAAAAGATCTGGCATCATTTTTAGAAAGTAAAAGCGCGTGGATTGCAGAAGCCGGAAATTATAAGGTGCTGATTGGTACTTCCTCTTTAGACATTAAAAAAACAGCTGAATTTTCAGTAAGCAATGAAATTACGGTTGAAAAAGTAAAGAAATCATTTGAACTAGATTCAAAATTTACAGAGCTTAAACCGTAATTATAAAATAAATTAAAAGCAAAAAAGCATAAATTAGGGGAGATTCGTCTTATCTTAATTTATGCCTTTTTTTATGTAGTTTTTACAGAATTCTACAAGTTTTTTTTTGAAGAATCCTTCATCTTCATTTTTCCAAATTTCTCATTTTCGATTTTTGTATTTTCTTCCGGTCTTACATTAAAATTCTCTTCGTTTTCATCTGATTTTTTTTAGTTATCAGTTTCTTATTTCAATTTCATCTACTATTTAATTTTTCTTTTTGTGTAGTACTTTTATTATTTGTGTTCAGGCACACAATAATTTAGTAATAAATCTGTAATATAAATAATACAAAAAATGAAATATATGGATTTTTTTGTGTTCGAACACATTTTTTCTGCTTTTTGCTTTGCCAATTTAAATACAATATTTACATTCGTCTGAAATAAGCTACTTTATATTTTGTTTTTTTAGAATAATGCTGGTTTTTAAATCATCTTTTTAACGATAAATAAAAGAATTCGCCAGGTGATTTTGAAAGAAACTAAGCTTCAGTTTTTGTGTAGAAATATTGCAATATTTAATTATATAATTTTTTTTTAATTGTTTAACCCCCCAAAATAGTAGAACTATGAAAATCAGGAAAATTACATTTATTATTTTATTTTGCTTTGTCCAGGGTTTCTCCCAAACGTATGTTTCAACCACTGGAAATGATGTAACAGGAACAGGTACAGCTGCTTTGCCTTTTAAAACTATTGTAAAAGGCGTTCAGGCCGCACCATCTGGCGGAACAGTTTTAGTCTTATCCGGGACATATCCCGTGACAGGTCCAATTTATGTTGGCAAACCGCTAACGATTCAAAAAAGCGGCTCGGCTGCTGTGGTACTTAATGCTTCAGGCTGGACAAGTACCGACACGTATGTATTAGGAATTGTCAATACAAGCAGCGTGACTATCGACGGTTTGACTATTTCGAACAAAATTGGAAACGGATCAAAAGGTATCTGGATTTTGGCCAATTCCGGAGCAACAGCGAATTTGAACAACATTACAATCAAAAATTGTACAGTTAGAAACATTGGCTGGATCAGCAACGATCTGGCTGCTATTCCTGCCAATAGCGGAATTGTAGCCAACGCCATAAAAGTCGATGCCGGAAACGCAACTTATGCGATTACCAATGTTAAAATCGAAGACAATATCGTGAACAACTGCGCCACAGGCTGGGGAGAAGCAGTAACGGTAACCGGAAACGTAAATGGTTTTTCGGTGTCAAGAAATACCGTATTTGATATTGCCAATATTGGAATCGTAGCAGCCGGAAATTATACTTCGACCGGAGCAACGAGCAACAATCAGGCGAGAAATGGTGTCATTGTTGCAAACGAAGTTTATGATTGTATGAGTGCCGTTGCGAATAGTGCAGGAATTTACCTGGACGGTGCTTTGAATTGTACGATTGAAAGAAACGAAGTCTACAATTGCGGCGTTGGTCTTGCCGTAGGTTCAGAACAAAATACGGCTACCGGAAACGGAGGCGTAGCTACAGGACATATTGTAAACAATAATTCGGTTTATAATAATGTAGTGACCGGAGCTATTTTTGGCGGTGTTATAGGAAGTGGTTATACGACAAGTGTAGGCAATACAAAAATTTTCAATAATACTTTTTATAAAAACAGAACAGGTGCTGTCATTAATGGCGTAACTGCAATTGCCGGAGTTCCGGTGGCAACAGTTGCTGATGTTTATGGCGGTGAAGTACATTTTCAAAACAGCACAGGAATAACGTACAAGAATAATATCATGTACGCCACAACAGGTAAAAAAGCATTTCTGGCTTCTTCAGGTTATACTATTTCCGGTTTCGTATCTAATTATAATTTATATTACAGAGAAGGAAATACAGATTTTATCATTGATCTGACAGGAGTAAGTTTCAACGGAAGTTCGACAACAGGATCCTACAATCAGGCAACATTTGCCGCTGCGACCGGACAGGACGTAAATTCTGTAGTTGGCGCACCCGGATTTATAAATGCTGCTATTTTTGATTTCACTCTGGCCACAGGAGCTTTTGCCGCAGACAAAGGCGATCCAACTTACAATGCAACATATTCAGGAACAATTGATTTTGATGGAGACAACCGCAAAAGAAACGGAAGAATTGACATTGGAAATTCTGAATTACAAACCGGATCAACTGCTAAAAAAGCCGCGACAGCCGAAATAGCCGAAGAAATTGCCCCAAGCTTTTCTGTTTTTCCTAATCCGGCTTCCAATGAAATCAATGTTAATTTTGGAAAAGAAATTACTTCAGCAACTATTTCTGTGTTGGATTTAAACGGCAGAGTGCTTGCAAAAGGGGAGTACAGTGCTACAAATTCGGCAACGATTAATGTTTCTGATGTAAAGAAATCTCAATTGGTTATTCTTCAGATTAATGCTGATAATGAAATAAGTAACAATAAAGTATATTTGAAATAATACTATTTTTGGGAGCAAAAGAGATTTTTCTTTTTTGCTCCCTTTTTTTTATTTTCAAAATTCCGTACCTTTTTAGAATGAAAAATTACACTGTAAACCGCATCGAAAAAAACATTTTGCAAATAAATGGTTTAGGAGATAATCCTTTTTGGAAGGAAGCAGAAATCCTAACCGATTTTATTTCTCCCTGGGATGAAGCACAACCAGAAAAAATTGAGTTCAGAGCCTTATGGGATCTTGAAAAAATTTATTTTTCGTATAAAGTTTATGATAGTAATGTTCATATTGATAAAAAAGACGATTCAGTTGACAGTATTGCAGAGTCTGACCGTGTGGAGATTTTTTTCAGGACAGATGAAGCACTAAATCCGTATTACTGTTTAGAAATTGATCCTACACCACGAATCATGGATTTCATTGCATATCCCGGCAAAAAATTTGATTATGACTGGAATTGGCCTGAAAATGACATCGAGGTAAAATCACATACAAAACAAGATCATTTTGTGGTTGAAATTGCGATCAGTATTCAGTCGCTTAAAAACTTCCATTTAATTAAAAATAACAATACAATCGAAGCCGGACTTTACCGTGCAAAATACAAAAAACAGGAAAACAAACTTTTTGAACCTACCTGGATTTCCTGGATAAATCCCAATACAGAAACACCTAATTTTCATATTGCCAGTTCTTTTGGTACGTTGACTTTAGTTTAAATTGTGGATTTTAAACAATTAAAAATTGAGAATTAAAAATTAAAATTATTTCAGGCTGATTTCTAAGTGTTGACAACTATTTGTCAGGCTGAGCGGAGTCGGAATGTCAGGCTGAGCGGAGTCGAAGCCCGCGTGCCAATTGGAGCGCCCTTCGACTCCGCTCAGGGTGACAAACGTTGAAAACAAATCTGCGAGATCTGCAAAATCTGCGGGAAAAAAATGCTAATGCTTATAAAAAGTAATCCTTAGCATTTTCAGTATTGATAATATCAATTGGCAAAAGTTTCTCTGCGCTAATTTCTTTTTCAAAAATAAAATGTTCAATCAAACTTGTTGTTCCCAGATAAGCCTGTCTTTTCGGATTTTGATGAATCAAAAAGTCAATCGTTTTATTGTTGAGATATTCCAGATTATTCTCCAGTAAATCATAACCTACAAGAGCAATTTTTCTTTCCGGATTTTTGGCAATAATTTTTGCTACCTGATAGGCTTTTGAAGTCGTTACAAAAAGACCTTTAATATTAGGATTTGTTTCTAAGTATTCTTTAAGCGTGGTTTTAAACTGAGGATGTTTTACTTTGAACGTTTTAATTTCGAATTTTCCTTTTTCCAGCGTATCAAAATAATCCCTGAAACCTTTTTCTTTTTCCTGCATGTGAATGGCATTCTCATAATCTTCATCGATATGGACGATGGCGATTGTGCCCTGGTGAATCAGTAATTCAAGTAATCGTGCAGCAATTCTTCCGCTTTGAAATAAATCCTGCCCCACAAAACTTTTTATGGAACTCGATTTCAGCTGATTATTGAAAATACTCGAAATAATACCTTTAGAATTATAGGTTTCAATAGCTTCATTTGCTTCTTTATGAAATAACGGAACTAACAGAACCGCATCCGGAGATGCAGCTAAAACCGCTTTATTTGTTTCTACAAACGATGCTGTGCTTGTAGCATCAAACAAGAAAATTTCAACCTTAACATTAAAAGATTTAAATTCTTTTTTGGCATCATTTATCCCATCGATGCAAGGCTGCCAATACGGATCATTTTTAGAATCAGGAAGCAAAACACATATGGAATAAATTTGTGTCTTTTTTAAACTTCTGGCCATCAAATTAGGCTGATAATCAATCTTATCTAAGACTTCGTTTACTCTTTCAAGAGCATCCTGAGAGACTTTTCCTCTTTTATGCAAAACGCGATCTACAGTGCCTTTAGAGACGCCTGCCAGTTCTGCAATATCCTTAATTGTATAAATTTTTTCCATATAAAAACAAATATATATAAAAATCGAATATCAGTAAATATTAAATTTTATGTGTTCGAAAACATTTTAATTGTGTTCGAGCACATTTTAACACAATTTTCTTTTTTTATAGAATATTAATATATATTTTAGCCGAATATTAATGATATAGTTTATGATATTAACATGAATATTGTCAGATTAATATTTATTTTTCAATTTATTAGTGAAGTTGTCAATGTTGAATTACATTTTTACAAATTACTTTTTTGGAAGGAATTGAAATACAAAAAAAGACCAGAACAATTAAAAATAATAAACCCATTAATACACTATTTAAATGAGCAAAAGTAAACCTACTCTCGTGATTTTGGCGGCAGGTATTGGAAGTCGATATGGAGGATTAAAACAGTTAGATACATTTACTTCCGAAGGAGATACAATTATGGATTTTTCGATATATGATGCATTGCAGGCAGGATTTGGAAAATTTGTATTTATTATAAGCAAAAACATAGAAGAAGAATGCAAAGAAATTTTCAATAAAAAACTGGAAGGAAAAGCTGAAGTAGGATATGTTTTTCAGGAGATTGATAACGTTCCCAAACAATATCAAAATCCGGAAAGAAAAAAACCATGGGGAACCGGACATGCATTGCTAATGGCAAAAGATGAAGTAACCGAAAACTTTGCCATCATAAACGCCGATGATTTTTACGGAAGAGAAGCTTTCGAAATCATGGCAAAAGCCTTAACAGAAATGGACAAGGAATCCTATCACTTTAATATGATGGCGTATTTGCTAAAAAATACCGTTTCTGATCATGGTTTTGTTTCAAGAGGAGAATGCCAGGTCGATGAAAATAATTTCCTAACTGATGTTACGGAACGCACGCACATCGAAAAAATAAACGGCAAACTAATGCGTAAAGACGATAACGGCGATTTTATTCCCATTGATGAAAACACCATTGTATCAATGAATTTCTGGGGTTTTACACCAAAATGTTTTGAATTTGGCGGCGCTCTTTTTGAGGAATTCCTGAAAGAAAACGAACACGATCTTAAAGCAGAATTCTTTATTACATCTGTTGTAAATGAAATTTTAAAATCAGATAATGCATCGCTTGAAGTGCTTCAGTCGAATGCAAAATGGTTTGGAGTAACTTATAAAGAAGATAAGGAAATCGTAAAAAAAGAAATTGCAAAATTGAGAGCCCAAAACGTGTATCCAACTAATCTCTGGTAATATGGCAGCAGAACATTTAAAATTTATATTCGACCAGTTCGACCATATAGAAGTTTTCAAAGACTTTGAAGAATTAGCTTCGGGGCATATCAATGATACGTATTTGGTAACAACTGATAGCCGTAAACAGTTTATTTTGCAACGAATTAATGATGGCGTTTTTAAAGACGTTCCCGGACTCATTGCTAATAAAGTCAGCGTGAGCAAACACCTGCTTAAAAAACTAAAACATCTTCCTGAAGAAGAACTAAAACGACGTGTATTAACTTTTATTAGTACCAAAAAAGGAATTTTCTATTATCAGGATAAAGAAGGGAACTTCTGGAATATGATGATTTATATTGAAGGAAGTCTGACTTTTGAAACCGTTAATAATGAGGAAATTGCTTATGAAGGAGGAAAACTTTTTGGTGAATTTTTAAATCTTACCAGTGATTTTGACGCCAGAAAACTAATAGAGGTAATTCCGAATTTTCATAATATGGCGTTTCGTTATTCGCAGTTTGATATTGCTTTAAAAGAAGCCTCGGAACAAAGAAAAGAACAAGCGAAAAATTGCATTGATCTCGTGCATGAACTGAAAGAAGAAATGCATGTTTTGCAGCATTTAAAAGATGCCGGAAAAATAAAACTTCGCGTTACACACAACGATACCAAAATATCAAACGCGCTTTTTGACACGGATAAAAAAGGACTTTGCGTGATTGATACTGACACAGTTATGCCCGGAATTATCCATTATGATTTTGGAGATGCGATAAGAACGATATGCAATACAGCTGCCGAAGATGAAAAAGATCTGGAGCTTGTCAATTTCAACCTGCAGTATTACAAAGCGTATGTAAAAGGCTTTCTGGAGAAAACCAATTCGTCACTTTCGTTATTGGAGATCAAGTATTTACCGCTTGGTGCTAAAACCATGGTATTTATTATGGCGTTGCGTTTTTTGACTGATTTTTTAAATGATGACATTTATTATAAAACAGAATATCCGGAGCACAATCTGGACCGTTCGAAAAATCAGTTTAAGTTAATCGAAAGTCTTTCGGAACAATTTAAGGAAATGGAAGATTATAATTTGAATTTCATTGGATCATTAAAATAAAAAGAATGAAAAAATATGTAATTACCGGAGGTGCAGGTTTTATAGGAAGCCACATTGCCGAACATTTATCAAAAGAAGGACATAAGGTTACCATATTGGATAGTCTGAGAACAGGATTTGAACACAATCTAAAGGGATTAGATGTAGATTTTGTGAAGGGAGATATTCGAGATGAAAATTTAGTAAATGAATTAGTAAGTGGCGCATCAGGAATTTTTCATCTCGCAGCTTTGGTGAGTGTTCCTGAATCGCTTTTGAAAATAAAAGAATGTATCGAAATCAATACCATTGGAACAATCAATATTCTGGAAGCGGCGAAAAACAATTCGGGTTGCAAGGTTGTACTTTCAACATCTGCAGCTAATTACGGCAATAATCCCGTTTTGCCAAAAGTAGAAACCATGTTTCCTGAACCTATGACTCCCTATGCGATTACGAAATTAGACGGAGAATATTATTTGAAAATGTATCTCGATCAATATCAGGTTCCAACGGCATCTTTGCGTTATTTTAATGTTTTTGGTCCGCGCCAAAATCCGGAATCGGCTTATGCGGCTGCGGTGCCTATTTTCATAAACAAAGCGCTTCAAAACGAACCTATTACCATTTATGGAGATGGATTGCAAACCCGTGATTTTATTTATGTGAAAGATGTAGTGAAAGCCAATATTCTGGCTTCGCAAAAAGGAAATGAAACTTACAATGTAGCACTGGGACACAGTACTTCGGTTTTAGAATTAGCCGAAAAAATCATAAAAATCACCAACTCCAAATCGCAGATAAAATTTCTTGAAGAAAGACCGGGCGACATCAAGCACTCAAAAGCAAATCCTGAAAAATTCAATCAATTGGGTTTTAAACCGGAATTTACAATTGATAAGGCTTTGGAAGAAACCATCGTTTTTTACGAGCAGGAATTGATTAGCAAATAAAAATCAAAATAACATTAAGACAACTTTGTCAAAGTTTTAAACTTTGACAAAGCTTAAACAGCACAGACCATAAGAAAAATTGCGATTTCAAAGATTTTTAATTTTTAATTCTCAATTTTTAATTAAAAAAGATAATTAACTCAAAACCAAAAATATGTCAGAAATCGATATTACTTTAAGAAAAGAACAAAGCAGTACTTTGATTCCAATGGTTATTTTAACGTCCTTATTTTTTATTTTTGGATTCGTAACCTGGCTCAACGGCCCACTAATTCCGTTTTTTAAATTAGCTTGTGAGTTAACCGAATCACAATCGTATTTTGTGACTTTTGCATTTTACATTGCTTATTTTGTAATGGCAATTCCGTCTTCATTTCTAATTGAAAAAGTAGGCTACAAAAACGGAATTTCATTAGGATTATTGGTCATTGCAGTTGGAGCATTATTGTTTTATCCGGCCGCTGCGACACGAACATTTGGTTTTTTCCTTATTGCTTTATTTGTAATGGGAACAGGTTTGGCAATATTGCAAACCGCTGCAAATCCGTATGTTGTAGTAATTGGTCCGCGCGAAAGTGCTGCGGCCAGAATCAGCGTTTTAGGAATTGCCAATAAACTGGCGGGATTTCTGGCGCCTTTATTATTAACGGCATTAGTATTATCAAATATTGGAGATTATTCTGCAGATAAAATTGCTGTAATGACGTCCGTTCAAAAAGAAAGCGCACTTGATTTATTGGCCTTGCAATTGCAAACACCTTATTTATACATGGCTGTAATTATGCTGGTTTTGGCCGTTTTGGTAAAGTTTTCTCCGCTTCCTGAAATTAATCTGGATGATGAAGGGCAAGTAGCGCATTTGAGTATTTTCAAACAGATAAAAGAAGCTTTCAAACACCCGCAATTGGTTTTTGGCGTAATTACTTTAATGGTTTATATAGCTGCCGAAGTTTTGGCCGGAGATTCTATTGGAGGTTTCGGAAAACAGCTGGGCGTTTATGGAGAAAATGGTTCGTTTTATCTTAAACTGACATCTTTTACCATGACTGCAATGGTTGTGGGTTATATTTTAGGAATTACATTGATTCCGAAATACGTTTCGCAGGTTTTTGCTTTAAAAATATCCGGATTTTTAGGAATTATTTTAGTTTCGGCAATCGTTGTACTTTCTCCTAAAATTATGGTTCAGTTACCGGGAATTCCGCAATTGCCTTTGGTGATTATTTTGGTTGCACTTTTAGGTTTGGCCAATGCACTTTGCTGGCCGGCGATTTGGCCAATGGCACTTCAGGATCTGGGCGGGTTTACAAAAATTGGCGGCGCAATCCTGATTATGGGAATTATTGGCGGTGCTGTTTTTCCTTTATTCTACGGTTTACTGGCAGACCATATCAATACCGCAAATGCAGCTGCAGGAATTACCGAAACAGCAAAAAGTGGTAATCAGGTGGCGTATTTAATTTTATTGCCGGCTTATTTAATGATTGTATTTTTTGCCTTTAAAGGGCATAAATACAGGAGCTGGAAAAGTTTTTAGTTTCAGGTTTTTAGTTTCAGGTTTCATCAAAGGAGCGATAGCGAACTGGCGAAGTAATCTCGTGCGATATTCTTCAAAGATTGGCGATTTTGTTTGCGAAGGACGGATTGAAATCCATCCCTACAATATGAGCCGTTCCTCCGGAACTCTTAGTAAAATTCCGAAGGAATGATTTATATTGTAGCAAGGGATTTTAATCCCTTGAGGCGCAAAGTGACCCGACAATCTTTACGGAAATTTTTCCTTCCCCGGAATGACAAAATTGTGGAAAAACTTGCAGAATTTTAAATAAACATAACATTTCATTTCAAGATAACACCTAAGCATTCAAATTCACTATTTGACAATGCTCAGCTCAACTTATGCTTTTTTTATCCCAAAAGGCAATTCAAAAATTAAAGAAAAAAACATAATAAAAATACATTTCAAAATGATAAAAAGTAAAATCGATAAAGCAACAGGATTCGAAAAGCGATTCGAAAATATCAATACTGTTGTTTTTGAAAATTCGTCAGACGCTTCAAAGGCGGTTGCCCAGGAAATTGCAGCTTTAATTCAGCAAAAACAAAAAGAAAACAAACCTTGTATTTTAGGTTTGGCAACAGGTTCTTCCCCAAAAGGATTGTATGCGGAACTGGTTCGCCTGCATAAAGAAGAAGGTTTGAGTTTTAAAAACGTAATAAGTTTTAATCTGGATGAATATTATCCAATGGAACCCAATTCGATCAACAGTTATGTTCGTTTCATGAAAGAATTGCTGTTTGACCACGTCGATATTTTACCTGAAAACGCCCATGTTCCGGACGGACTTTTAACCAAAGAACAAATCGCGGATTATTGCCACCAGTACGAAGCCAAAATCGAAGCTTTGGGCGGAATTGATCTTCAGATCCTTGGAATTGGAGGAAACGGGCATATTGGTTTTAATGAATCGGGTTCACTTCAAAATTCAAAAACACGTTTGGTGGCTTTGGACCATATTACAAGAGTGGCGGCAAGCAAGGATTTTTTCGGATTGAGCAATACGCCAAGAACAGCCATTACACTTGGAGTAAAAAAAATCATGGAAGCCAAACAGGTTATTTTGTTGGCATGGGGAGAAGGAAAAGCCAATATTGTAAAAAAATCCGTTGAAGATGAAGTAACTAATCGTGTGCCGGCTTCGTTTTTACAGGAACACAACAATGCGGTTTTTGTTTTGGACAAGGAAGCTTCTTCAAAACTAACGAGAATCAACAAACCGTGGCTGGTAGAAAAAGTAACCTGGACAGACAAACTGACAAGAAAAGCGGTTTTAGGACTGGCACTTCAGCTTAAAAAACCAATTTTAATGCTAACCGATGCTGATTATATCGAACACGGAATGAGCGATTTATTGGCAGATTCAGGTCCGGCGTACGACATCAACATTAAAATATTCAACAAACTTCAAAATACCATTACAGGCTGGCCGGGAGGAAAACCAAATGCGGATGATTCCAATAGACCGGAAAGGGCAGAACCTGCTAAAAAACGTGTTTTGATTTTCAGTCCGCATCCTGATGATGATATCATTAGTATGGGAGGAACTTTCATGCGCTTGCAGGAACAGGGACATGAAGTGCATGTGGCGTACCAAACTTCAGGAAATATCGCTGTTGCGGATGATGAAGCGCTAAGATTCGCCAGATTTGTGATTGATTACAATGAGAAATTCGGAATCAAAAGCGAGGAAGCAGATAATATTTACCAAAAAGCACAAACGTTTTTAGAGAACAAAAAGAACAGTGAAATTGATATTCCCGAAGTACGATATATTAAAGGATTAATCAGAAAAGGCGAGGCGAGAGCCACAAGCCATTTTGTTGGTTTAACCGATGACCAGATTCATTTTATGGAACTGCCTTTTTATGAAACGGGAACCATCGAGAAAAAACCAATCGGAAAAGAAGATATCCAACTGACAATGGATTTGATCGAAAAAATAAAACCACACCAAATCTATGCAGCCGGAGATTTAGCGGATCCGCATGGAACGCATAAAGTTTGCCTTGATGCTATTTTTGAAGCGGTAAAAGCCCTGAAACCAAAACCGTTTATGGACGATTGCTGGTTATGGCTGTACCGTGGCGCATGGCAGGAATGGGGAATTGACGAGGTTGAAATGGCAGTACCCATGAGTCCGGATCAGGTATTGGCAAAACGCCACGGAATCTTCAAACACCAGTCACAAAAAGACGGTGTTGTTTTTCAGGGAACTGATGCCAGGGAATTTTGGCAAAGAGCTGAAGACCGAAATGCTGAAACCGCCGCAGTTTACCAACAAATGGGATTAGCGAGTTACGCGGCTATGGAGGCTTTTGTACGATGGGAGTATTAGTTTGCAGTTTGCAGTTTGCAGTTTACAGTTTACAGTTTGCAGTCGCAGTTTACAGTTTACAGTTTACAGTCGCAGTAAAATACAGTCAGTTTGCAAGCTGAGACCTGAGACTGAGACTGATACTTAAAATAAATTAAAAAATAACATGGCTTTAATAAAATCAATTTCAGGAATAAGAGGCACGATTGGGGGAGTTGTCAATGAAAATTTGACTCCCGTGAATGCCGTAAAATTTGCCGCTGCGTATGGCATGTGGCTAAAAGGAGAAAATTCGAATAAAACATTAACTATTATTTTAGGACGCGATGCCAGAATTTCGGGAGAAATGATTAGCAATCTGGTTGCCAATACGCTTACAGGTTTGGGAATTAATGTGATAGATATTGGATTGTCAACTACGCCAACGGTGGAAGTTGCGGTAACATTGGATAATGCTGATGGCGGAATTATCATCACGGCAAGTCATAATCCAAAGGAATGGAACGCCTTAAAATTACTAAATGAAAAAGGGGAATTTTTAAACGCTGTTGAAGGAGAAAAAATCCTGAAAATTGCTGAAGAAGAATCTTTTCTATTTGCAGAAGTAGACGATTTAGGAAGTTATGAAAAGAAAGAAGGTTACATCAATCGACATATCGAAGAAGTTTTAAAATTGGTTTTAGTAGATGTTGAAGCTATTAAAAAGGCAAACTTTAAAGTGGTTGTCGATGCGGTAAATTCAACGGGCGGAATTGCGATTCCGGCTTTGTTGGAAAAACTGGGAGTGGAATGCATCAAATTGTATTGCGAACCAAACGGTCATTTCCCTCATAATCCGGAGCCTTTAAAAGAACATTTGACTGATATTTCAGCTTTGGTCGTAAAAGAAAAAGCGGACTTTGGGATTGTTGTAGATCCTGATGTTGATAGGCTGGCAATAATTTGCGAAGACGGTTCGATGTTTGGCGAAGAATATACATTGGTGGCTTGCGCCGATTATGTTCTGGGTAAAACGAAAGGAAATACGGTTTCTAATTTATCTTCTTCGAGAGCATTAGGAGATATTACTTTAAAACATAACGGGAATTATCAGGCGAGTGCTGTTGGCGAAGTGAACGTAGTCGAACTGATGAAAACTTCAAATGCGATTATTGGCGGCGAAGGCAATGGCGGTATTATTTATCCTGCAGCACATTACGGAAGAGATTCTTTAGTAGGCGTTGCTTTGTTTTTGTCGCATTTGGCACACGTTAAAATTTCGTGTAAAACCCTTCGCGAAAGCTATCCGGATTATTACATGAGCAAAAGTAAAATTGAGCTGACGCCGCAAATTAATGTGGATGGAATTTTGGAAAAAATAGCCCAAAAATTTCAGGATAAAAATCCGAATTCTGTAGATGGAATCAAAATTGATTTTGAGGAAGAATGGGTGCATTTAAGAAAGTCAAATACAGAACCGATTATTAGAATTTACACCGAAAGTATTTCGCAGAAAAAAGCAGATGAACTGGCAGAGAAATTCATCGTTGAAATTAAAGGTTTGCTATAATTATTGTTTAGAGAAAAATCAGCTTTTTATAATTGTGAATATTATTTCAAAAAAGGATTAAACCGCTGATTTAGATATAGGAATGTTAATTTTTATTGCAGTTTTTAATTAAATGAATATCAAATAAAAAGGTATATTTTTTCAAATAAAATTAATTTTTATTGATAATTATTTGAATTCTCACTTAGTGAAAAATGAAAATAAGTAAGAATTTAATAATACTTTTTCTAAAAAATGTGTTCGAAAACACTTTTTTTATGTGCACGAACACATTTTTCTGATTTTACCATTGTTTATTAAAAAATATTATTTAGTTTAGCCAAAAGTAAGTTAAAATAATACCTTTTTTCAGTCTGATTTTAAGTTGAAAATGAGTTTCAATAAGTAGAAAAAAAAGACAGAAAAAATAAAATATACAGATTTAGAAAAGTCATTAAGTTGTTGAGAATGAAATGATCTTTAAATCCAAAATAAAGCATACAGAAAAAATAAATAACCAAACAAAACAAAAAACAAAAACCCGTAAAAATTATGAAATCAAAAAAAACATAACCTGAACCTTTCCGCTTTTCGTTTATTAAAATCCTAACCATTTTTTATTCACGCAAAGCATGCTTTTCACATTAACCATTAAACTAACCAGAATAATATGAAAAAAAGTAACAAGTTACCAGACGGTACCTATCAGGAATTAAAATTTAATTTAAAAACAATAATTACAGTTTTAGTCCTTATAGTTTCTGTTATTAAGGTAAATGCGGCATCGTCCACGGATAGCGGCAAAAAAACAGCAATTACAAATAATAAATCAGAAGCCGATATTGTCATCAAAGGTGTTGTTCTGGATGAATTAGGACAACCGATGATTGGCGTAACCATCGTTCCGAAAGGAGCGTCAAGAGGAACAACAACTGATTTTGACGGAACATTTACTATCGTAGTTCCTACTAACACACAAGCTTTAGTATTTTCTTATGTAGGATATGACAATCAGGAAGTTTTAATAACAAACCAAACCAATATTAAAGTTTCTATGGTACCGGCTTCAAAAACTTTAAATGAGGTAGTTATTGTAGGTTACGGAACTCAGAAAAAGAAAAATGTATTGGGAGCGATGTCTACGATAAAAGGAGAAACGCTGACATTATCTTCAGCACCATCTGTTTTAACAGCGCTTCAGGGTAAAGTTGCCGGTTTGCAAATCACTCAAAACAGTGCACAGCCGGGTGGAGGTTTTAATATTCAGATTCGTGGTGCGGGTTCTATTAATGCTTCTAATGATCCTTTGATTGTGGTTGACGGTTTTCCGATTACGAATCTGGATCAGCCAGGTTCCGGAAATCGCTATAATGGAGGAACACAAAGTGTCTTAAATTCATTTAACCCAAATGATATTGAATCTATAGATGTATTAAAAGATGCCAGTGCTTCTGCAATTTATGGTGCCAGAGCTGCAAATGGTGTTATTTTAATTACTACTAAAAAAGGAAAAGAAGGCGAAGTCAGAGTAGATTACTCCGGTTCTTATTCATACCAAAAATACAATGACAGTTATGATGTTCTGGACTTGAAAGAATGGATGCAATTGCGAAATGATGCCGGAAGAGAAAGCTGGGAATTTGATAATAAAGTATATCCATATTCTTCAAAAACACTGGAAGAAGCAATTGCTAATCCGGCTAATGGAATTGCATATAAAAGATTTTATTCTGATGAACAAATCAGAAATGCAGGAAAAGGAACAGATTGGTTATCTCTGGTAACCAGAGACGGAATGGTGCAGCAAAATAACTTATCGTTACGAGGCGGAACTCAGTCTACCAAATATTTCTTATCTGGAAATTTATACAATCAGGAAGGTATTGTTAAAAATTCAGGTATTAAAAGAAGTACTGTTCACTTTAGTCTTGACCAAAAATTGCATGATATTATTTCTGTTGGTATGAATATGACAAAAAGCAGGATTAATAATCAAAATTCACAGTTAGGCGGATCTTTTAATCCGGTTACAGGAGAAGAAGTATCTCAATTTGAAAACTCTGGAATTATAAGATCGGCGATTCAGCAGGGACCTCATATTTTGGCAATGGATGAATTCGGAAAATATCCGGTTAATCCGGATAGTTCTCAGGAGCCAAATCCATATTCATTACTTACTATTTCTGATGAAGGCGTTGTAGACAGAACTTTGATGAATTTTTATGCCGAAGTGAAACCATTTAAAGGTTTTACAGCAAGAGTTCAGGCAGGTTTTGATCAGGGAGACGCGAGCAGAAGTACTTATTTGCCAAGAACAACACTTTATGGAGCATTAGAAAATGGTAAAGCTTCAATCAATACGCAAAAAAAGAATGATGATTTGCTGGATGTTATTTTGACTTATAACACAAAAATAGGCGAAAATAACTCTTTTACTTTCATGGCCGGATATTCACAATCGACTTACAGAGTAGAAACAACAGAATTGGGGAACAGTAATTTTATTACTGATTCATTTTTATGGCACAATATTGATGCCGGAGCCGGAATAAAAAGAACTGCATCATCTGGTGTAGAAGATACTTTTCGCTCTTATTTTTCAAGAATCAACTATTCTTATAAAGATAAATACATGTTAACTTCTACCATACGTCGTGACGGGGTAAGTTATTATGCTGCAAATAAAAAATATGCCTTGTTTCCATCCATTTCGGTGGGTTGGGATGTGTCGCAGGAAAGTTTCATGGAACCTATTTCAGAATATGTTTCACAACTTAAATTCAGATTCGGATATGGTTCTGTAGGGAATTCAAACGGAAAAGCTTCAGGAGCATTTGATGCAAGAGCAGCGTATTTACATCCGGATGAATCAATTTGGACAGGCGTATTTGCCAATAGATTGGAAAATCCTGATTTGATGTGGGAAACAACAACTGAAAAGAATTTTGGTGTTGATTTTGAAATCTTTAAAAGAAGAGTTTCAGGTTCTGTAGAGGTATACCAAAGGGTAATCTCTGATTTATTACAGGAAAAAAATATTAACAGTTATAATGAAGTAAATAAGGTTTGGGCAAACATAGGAAGCACACAAACAAAAGGTGTTGAAGTTACGGTAAGTACTGTAAATATTGATCGTCCTGATTTTAAATGGAGAACTACATTTACTTATTCGCAATACAAAACAAACTGGAAAGAAAGAGCCCCGGACTGGAAACCAAAAGTATATGAAGGTTATAATGATCCTGTTCGTGCGCAATACAGCCAAATTGCCGACGGAATAATGCAAATAGGAGAAGTTGTGCCTGCACAGCCTGAACTATATCCGGGACAAGTAAAAATTAAAGATGTAAACGGTTTTGTGAGAGACAATCTTGGAAATCCTGTAACAGATGCAAATGGAATATTTTTGAGAACAGGTGCTGCCGATGGTAAAATTGATGACGCTGATACGGTTTTATTAGGATCGTCTGATCCTGATTTTGTAGCAGGTTTAAGTAATACAATCATTTGGAAAAACTTTCAATTGAACTTTATGTTTAACGGAATGTTTGGAAGAGAGATCATGGACAGAACAGATTTTGCTTACGGTGTAACAGCAATTGGTGTGGCACAAAACGGAAGAAATGCAACAACTGCTATCTATGACAGATGGACACCGGACAACCCAAGTAATACGCGTCCTGGGTCACACTTTGGATATTCCCGATACGGATCTGGAGATTTATTTATGCAGGAAGCTTCATTTGTACGTTTGCAAAGTGTATCACTAACGTATAATTTCCCTAAAAGATGGTTTGGAAAATTCATGCAGGGTGCTGCCGTTAGACTTGATGGGCAAAACCTTTTTACCATAACAAAATACGATGGTATAGATCCTGAAACAGATGGTTATGCAGCAGCATATCCAAATGTAAAAACATACACAGTAGGAGTTGATCTTAAGTTTTAATAAAAAAGACATGAAAAATTTAAAAAATTATACAATAGTTTTACTATTACTAGTTTTCTCAGGATGTAACGATGATGATTTTGAATCGATCAATTACGATGAGATTAATCCAAGTATTTTTCCCAGCTCAGAAGCCGATATTCAGGCAATCGTAGCATCAGCGTATTATCCTTTAAGGGGTGCTTACGGTGACGGAATTCACTCTACTTCAGAGAATGGTCTGATGTTTCTTTTAGATGCAACAACCGAAATTCTTCAGGGACCTTACGGCATACAGCAAGAAGCATCACTACATAGTTATAAAATCAGTTCTACCAATTTCACCCGTTTTTATGATGTGTTTTACAATAAGATAAGCAGCATGACTTTGAGTATTGACAGGGTCGAAAAATCAAGCGTAAATGAGCTCGTAAAAAAGCAGGCTATTGCCGAAATTAAATGCGCAAGAGGATTATTGGCTTATGAACTTTTTGATATGTATGGTCCACTAGTAGTAGCGCCTTTAAAAGTGCTTCAAAATCCATTGACAGAAGAACCTTTGGCACGACTTTCAAATGCAGAGATGGTGAGTTTTATTGAAAATGACCTGAAAGTGGCAGCAGTAGATTTGCCAGCGCCGGATAAAGCAGAATATGGCAGATTTAGTACCGGACTTGCAAGAATGGTTCTGATAAGATTATACCTTCATGAAAAAAGATGGGCAGAAGTAGAGGAACAAGCCAATGCAATTATCGGCATGAATTATTATGATCTTCAGGATGATTATGCAGGTTTATGGGGCACAACAGCGCCAATTAAAAGCAAAGAAGTAATTTGGGCTGTTCCGGCAGACTACGCAGGAACAAGCGAAAACCAATGGCAGCTGATGGTATTGCCTGCTAATTTTCCTGGGCGTGGCGGCTACGGAACAATTCAAAGTTCCTGGACTTTTTATGATTCTTTTGAATCTACTGATATTCGTAAAAAAGCGCTTATCTCAGAGTTTACAGGTACAGATGGTGTAACATATAACAGAGCAAATCCTGCCAACTACATGCAGTTAGGTCCAATTCCGTTGAAAATTGATCCGGATGCAGCAAGAACGACAGCCTTGACAACAGTAGATATTATTCTTTATCGTTATCCGGACGTATTATTATCCAAAGCAGAAGCTTTGGTAAATAAAACCGGAGTACCAACACAGGAAGCTATCGATTTGGTAAATGTTGTGAGGAGAAGAGCTCAGATAAGTCAGATAACATTAGCAAATTATAGTACACTGGCTAGTTTTAATAATATGATCCTTTTAGAAAGATCGCACGAATACTGGTGTGAAAACGGACAATACCGTTCTGATTTAATCAGACATGGTAAGTTTACAGAACATGCTATTTCTTTAAATGGTGCAGCAAGTCAGAGTGAACCTTATAAAGCGTTGTTTCCTTTTTCGTTAGACAGAGTGAGCGAAGGAAAAGGGAAGTTCATTCAGAATTTTGGATATTTTTAAAAATATTCCAAACTAATTAATCAGATAATTTAATGATAAAAATATGAAACATTTATTAATAGTATTTTCTCTTTTTCTGAATCTTGCCTCAGGTTGTCAAAGTGATAGCGGGAGTGACAACAAAGAAGAAGCAGCCGGAGAAGGAAAAGTAACGTATGCGGTTTCTAACGAAGTCTTTACCAATCCGGAGCGTGGTTTTATGCATACTTGGCAGGTAAATTCTGAAGGAGCAGCCATAACAGCTTCCTCTTTGGCGAACCTGAAAAAAGAAAATGTGAGCCTTATTTTGCGTTTGTATTATTTGGAGAAATTTAAAACAACTCCTTTAAGCCAGGCACAATTAGACCTTTTGAAAACTGATTTTACCCGTTTGAGAGAATCAGGTTTAAAATGTGTTTTGCGTTTTGCTTATACCGATGCTCAGGATGGTTCAGATGCTTCTGTAGCTGTAATCTCCGGACATTTAGATCAGCTAAAACCCATTTTAGAAGACAATAAAGATGTGATTGCTTTTGTTCAGGCTGGTTTTGTTGGTGCCTGGGGAGAATGGTATTACACTACGAATCAATTGACTACGCCTGCAAACAAAAAACTGATTTTGGATAAACTTTTAGAATCTTTTCCCAAAGAAATTAAAATTCAGTTAAGAACGCCAAAAATCAAACAAGACTACGTAGCCACTACAACAGCTATGGATGCCACAGTTGGGTACGGAAACACGAATACAGCACGTTTAGGTTTTCACAACGATTGTTTTATGGCAAGTGTTGACGATTATGGAACCTATATAAATGTTACTGCAGAAAAGACTTATATAAGTAATGAAGCCCTTTTTGTCCCAACAGGAGGAGAAACATGCCCGCCAACAGATGTTCCTGTTGCAAGCTGCAGTATTGCAGAGAAAGAAATGACACTCTTAAAATGGACGTATCTAAATCTTGATTATTACGGTCCGGTTTTGCAGGAATGGAGAAACAACAATTGTTTTGCTGATTTTGAAAGAAAGTTAGGTTACAGATTGGCATTAGCTTCTTCAAGTGTTGCTAAAGAAGTTGCTGTAAATGGAACTTTAGCATTTAATGCTGTACTTAATAATTCTGGTTTTGCGCCGGTTTACAATCCTAAAAATGCTTATTTAATTTTCAGATCAACTTCAGGCGGAACAGTTTACAAGAAAAAATTAAGCTTTGATGTTAGAAAAGTGGTTCCAAGAGTAGCTTTTGAATTAAAAGAAACAGTGAGTTTAACGGAGATTCCGGCAGGTACTTATGAATTGCTTTTAAAAATAGAAGACAGTTCTTCAAAATTAAGTGAGCGACCTGATTATTCTATTCGCCTTGCCAATACCGGATTATGGGAAACGGCTACAGGATTCAATAAATTATCACAAACGGTTATCATTAAATAGTGCTAAAAACATTTAAACCAAAAAACCATGAAAAAATTACAAATAACCCAATATATAACAATGCTCGTGGCGTTGTTATTGCTAACGGCTTGTTCCAGCGATAGTTCATCAGCGGATTCAGCGACAAAACCTACAGCAGATTTTTCGTTTACCAATGACGGAAGCACGTTTACTTTTACGAACCTTTCTACAAACGGAACAAAATACAGATGGGATTTTGGAGATCTTTATTTTCCGTCAAGCGAAAAAGATCCGGTATACACCTATACAATTGGTGGTGAAATCAGAGTTTCGTTAACCGTTACAAACGATGCGGGCGAAGAAGCCTTTATCACAAAAGTAATAGCAGCACCGCCTATAAAAATCATCGATATCATAATTGACGGTGATTTTAAAGATTGGCAAGATGTCGCTGTAACAGATGAAAATATCTCCGGAAATGGATCTATTCAAAAAATTAAAATTTGGGCAAAAGGTCCAAATGTGAATGTGTATTTAGAAGGAAACAAAAAAATGCAGCTGGAATTGGTAGACATGTTTATCAATACCGACGGGAATACAAAAACCGGATTTTTACACAGCAATTGGCCTGACGGTTCCGGAGCAGAATTTTTATTTGAAGGCCCGATGGTAACAAATGGCTGGGGCGCTTTTTACAATCATACAGATCCTAACGGAGGCTGGGGTTGGGCTGCTATTGCAGGTTCCGGAGCGAATTTAAAAGCATCAGCACTTATAAGTGTTAATGATACCACAAATGCAATGGAATTTAGTATTCCGAAAACACAGCTTGGAACTGTAACCGGTTCTATTGGTATTGCAATTACTGAAATGACTGGCGGATGGGCAGCGGTTGCAAACTTTCCTGAAGCGCCTAAATTTTCAACCCTGGACTTGTAGTTTGTCATCGATAGCCTGTCAAAATTGCCATTAGAAAAAAAGTTTTTTGAAGTGAGGTCATTTTTAATCTAATGGCATGAGCTATCGAGTTATCATATTTGAAAAAGTAATCCTTGTATTTAATATCGAGGATTACTTTATAAAAAATCAATTATAAATAAATAAGAATGGATAAAAGCATAACGCACAACCGACTGATGTCTATAGATGTTCTACGGGGATTTGATTTATTAATGATAATCGTTGCAGATCGTTTTTTCTATAACTTAAACACAGCGGCAAAAACCAATTTCACCAAAACCCTGGCAGACCAGTTTGAACATCCGGAATGGATTGGTTTTCATTTGTATGATGTCATAATGCCTTTGTTCCTTTTTGTGGTTGGAGTTGTGATTCCGTTTTCTTTAGGAAAAAGAAGTACAGAAGCAGGATCAGACCGTAAATTGTATGCTCACATTTTAAGGAGATTTGTAATTCTGTTTATTTTGGGATGGATTGTTCAGGGAAATTTACTTTTTTTGGATGTTTCCAAATTTCAAATATTCAGTAATACACTTCAGGCCATAGCGGTAGGTTATTTATTTTCGTGTATTGCCTATATAAATTTATCTAAAAAAGGGAGATATATTTTCTTTGTTATATGCCTTGTTTTATACGCCGTTTTATTGTCCATTCCGAATTTCTTTGGACATACTTTTGAATTATTACCCAATAAAAATCTTCCTATTTATATTGATCAACAGGTTTTTGGTCGTTTTTATGATAAAACACAATATTCATGGTTATTGACCGGATTAGGTTTTACGGCCACAACAATGTCGGGATTGTTTGCAGGAGAATTGCTTCTGTCTCCTTTATCCAGACAAAAAATTGCCAAATATCTTTTTATTATTGGTATAACCGGAATTGTGGTATCCTTAATAATAGGTTTATGGCATCCCATCATTAAAAAAATATGGACGAGTTCCTTTGTACTGTTTTCATCAGGAATTAGTTTTGTTTTGCTTGCTTTATTTTACTGGCTTGTCGATGTAAAAGGCTATACAAAGTGGGCATATCCTTTTCGGATTATCGGCCTAAATGCTATTGCAGCTTATGTGGGTTCGCATGTTTTAAATTTCTCTTTAATCGCCAAACAGATTTTCTTTGGGTTTGAGCAATTTACAGGAGCCTATTACGATGCATTTTGCGATTTGGCAGGTTTCGGAATCCTTTATTTTATACTTTGGTACATGCATAAAAATAAGACTTATATAAAAGTTTAGAATGGTTGTTTATTAAAAAAGAGTATAGACAATAGAGTATAGACAATAGAGTATAGACAATAGAGTATAGACAATAGAGTATAGACAATAGATTATAGACAATAGATTATAGATAATAGAGTATAGATAATAGAGTATAGATAATAGAGTATAGAAAATAGATTATAGAATATAGAGTATTTTAGATCGCAAGCTATGTTTGTTTAAACAAGTGAAACGCCTTTTTTACAGAACAAATTCTATGTTTCTATGTGTTTAATAAATACAACGTCCTATAATCACATAAACAATGACAAGTAACTCACCTCAATAAATTATATTAAAATAAAAAAAAATGAAAAGTTCAAGTTTAAAATTTTTACTGATAGCTTTTTTGCTATTGAGAATTTGCGACGCATCTGCGCAGCTCATCAAAACAAAAGCACCAAAAAGAGACAAAGGACAAACCGATGTTTTGCGTTTGGCGACACCTGCAATTCCGGTTGTTCATGTAGCTATTATTGGTTTAGGAATGCGCGGAACCGGAGCTGTTGAACGTATTACAAATATTCCCGGAGTAGAAATTGTTGCCCTTTGTGATATGCTCGAAGAAAGAACAAAAGCGGCCAATGATACTTTGGCAAAACACGGAATGCCAAAAGCAGAAGTGTTTTTTGGGGAAGATTCCTGGAAAAAAGTGACCGCACTTAAAAACGTTGATATGGTTTATATCGTGACCGATTGGAAGCATCACGCCAGCATTGCCGTACAAGCTATGAAAGATGGAAAACACGTAGCCGTTGAAGTTCCCGGAGCCTTAACAATGCAGGAAATTTGGGACATTATCGATACTTCTGAAAAAACGCGTAAGCACTGTATGATGCTGGAAAATTGTGTATATGATTTCTTCGAATTGACGACATTGAATATGGCGCAACAAGGTTTATTTGGAGAAATTCTTCATGCCGAAGGTTCTTATATTCACGGACTTCAGCCGTATTGGCAAAACTACTGGAACAACTGGCGTATGGATTATAACCGCAAACACAGAGGCGATGTTTATCCAACACACGGAATGGGTCCGGCATGTTTAGCGCTAAATATTCACAGAGGTGATAAAATGAATTTCTTAGTTTCGATGGATACGAAAGCGGTTGGAAATCCGGCATTTATCAAAGAAAAAACAGGCGAAGTCGTAACTGATTTTAGAAACGGAGATCACACCATGACGATGATTCGTACCGAAAAAGGAAAAACAATTCAGATTCAGCATGATGTTACAAGTCCAAGACCGTATAGCAGAATGTATCAGTTATCCGGAACAAAGGGTTTTGCGAATAAATATCCTGTAGAAGGTTATGCAATTGATGCCAAAGAAGCAGGAGCAGAGATCTCTAAAAATTATCAAAACCTGAATGCAGAAGAATTTGTATCTGAAGATGTTAAAAAGATATTGATGGAAAAATATAAAAATCCAATAGTAAAAGACATCGAAGAAAAAGCCAAAAAAGTTGGCGGTCACGGCGGAATGGATTTCATTATGGATTACCGTTTGTTTTATTGTATTCAAAACGGACTTCCATTAGATATGGATGTTTACGATTTAGCAGAATGGTCTTGTCTGAGTCCGTTAACAGAAATTTCTTTGGATCATAATTCAGCTCCCGTTGAAATTCCTGATTTTACCCGTGGAGGCTGGCAAAAATTAAATACTGTTGAATTCTCTAAATAGAGAAAAAGCTAATAATTGTTAGTTATATTTTGTGTTAGAATTAAAATCTCCTGTAGTTTTTACAGGAGATTTTTTTTTGGATTTTATTGTGTTGGTATGATTTTGCTACGAAAATAGGAATAACGATTTTTTTAATATTCTGCAATATCCTATCATTTTTATCTAATGGTAAAAAAGACTATAAGTTCTGTATATTTGTCTTTAAAATTTTATTATCCAAATGAAAAAATTAATATTAGTATTGTTGCTGCTATTTTATGTTGGTAAAACAACTGCACAAAACCAACCAGAATCAACAGCAGGCAAATCAACGTATCAGAATCCAATCTTTGGAGGTGACTATCCTGACCCGAGTTTACTGCGGGAAGGCAAAGACTACTATATTGTACATTCTTCTTTTGATTATTATCCCGGACTTACCATCTGGCATTCGCAGGATTTAATTAATTGGGAACCTCTTACTAATGCACTGCAGAAATATGTGGGGGATGTTTGGGCACCGGATCTGATAAAATACAATAATAAATATTACATTTATTTTCCAGCCAACAAAACAAATTTTGTTGTCAGCGCAGATAATATAGCCGGACCATGGAGCGACCCTATTGACCTGAAAATTGGTAATATTGACCCGGGCCACGTTACAGATGACAACGGAAACAGATACTTATATTTCAGTAATGGTGATTATATTGGTTTATCCAAAGACGGACTAAAGACTATCGGAGAAGTAAAACATGCATATGACGGCTGGGTTATACCGAGAGAATGGTCCATTGAGTGTTTTTGTATGGAAGGCCCGAAACTATTTAAAAAAGGAGAATACTATTATCTGACTGTTGCAGAAGGCGGTACTGCGGGACCGGCTACCAGTCATATGGTAATTTCAGCACGTTCTAAAACCCCTTTTGGGCCTTGGGAAAATTCGCCATACAATCCGGTAGTTAGAACTAAAAGCAGTGATGAGCGCTGGTGGTCAAAAGGGCACAGCACCATTTTTGAAGATCATAATGGCAAGTGGTGGATGATTATGCATGCCTACGAAAAAGGCTTTTACAATTTAGGACGTCAGACATTGCTGCAACCGGTTGAATGGACTAAAGACGGATGGTATAAAGTCCCTGATACTATTGAGACAGATAAACCTATTGCTAAACCTAAAGGAGCGGCCGTTGCACGATTCTCACAAAGTGATGATTTTTCAGGAACTTCTCTTAAACTGCAGTGGAAGTTTTTCAACGGTGTTGATAATTCCCGATTTAAAGTCATAAATAAAAGTCTGGTCATTAAAGGTAAAGGAAGCGGAGTCGGAAACAGTTCCCCTTTGGTCACCGTGCCGTCGGGGCATTCTTATACTGCCGATGTTGAAATGGAAATTGACGGTGATGCCACAGGAGGGTTAGTTCTTTTTTACAACAACAGTTATTTTTCAGGCATACTGGCTGATAAAGAAAATATATTAGCAAACCTGCGAGGATGGCAGTTTGTAACAGAGAAGCAAGTCCACAAAAGACATGTATACCTGCGATTAAAAAATATAAATAATAATGTAGATATGTTTTACAGCCTTGATGGCAAACAATGGCTTAAAATTGAAAATTCTGCTGAAGTATCTTCCTATAATCATAATGCTTTAAGCGGCTTTTTAGGTTTAAGAATAGCACTTTGTTCAATTGGTGAAGGAAATGTAACTTTTAAAAATTTCACTTATACGCCGTTATAATTGGTAACGTCATCAAATACAAAGGGCAGTTCCTAATCAGGAAACTGCCTTTTTTAATTAAAAAACTGTACTTATATAAATTCTTTATCTACTTAATTCATAATTCGATATTCATTAGGAGTGCTTCCAACATGCTGTTTGAAAAAGCGCGTGAAGTGCTGCGGGTATTTAAAACCTAATTCATAAGCGACTTCATTAATGGTTTTTGTCGAATCGAATATCTTATTTTTAGCTGTATCTATTATTTTGTTCTGAATGTATTCCTGGGCAGATTTTCCGGTTTCTTTTTTAATCAAATCACCAAAATAATTAGGAGAGAGATTAAGTTCGCCGGCATAATACGCTACAGAAGGCAGTCCTATAATATTAGGTTTATCGGATGAAAAATAGCTGTTTAAGAGTTCTTCAAATTTTTCAACAATGCCTTTATTTTCATTATCTCTGGTAATGAACTGACGGTCATAGAATCTTTCGCAGTAATTTAAAAATAATTCAATATTTGAGGCAATAAGCTTTTTGCTGTGCTTGTCAACAGACTGCTTTAATTCCGTTTCTATTTTAGAAAAACAATCAAAAACAAGCTGTTTTTCCTTCTCTGACAGGTGTAAAGCTTCACTTGTGTTGTAGCTGAAAAAATTATATTCAGTAATGATTTTTGCGAGTGATGTGCCGCGAATTAAATCCGGATGAAAAACCAATCCATGTCCTGCGGGCTGATAGTAATCTACTTTGTTTTCTACATCAACTGTCTGACCTGGCGCAATAAAGAGTAAAGTTCCTTCCTGATAATCATAATAATTACGGCCGTATTTCAAATCACCACATTTAACATCTTTCAAAAATATGCAGTAAAGTTCAAAGTTCATCCTTGAACCTGTTCTTGGTTTTGCTTTATTAAAATCAATTATACTAACTAAAGGATGTAATGTTTCATGATTATTAAAATCATTATACTCATTAATAGTCTCGAAGTTAAATACTTGTCCCATGTCTTCATCGTTGTTTGTTACACAAATTTAGCTATTTAAGTACAGTTTTAACAGCAGCATACTCTGAATCAGTAATCTTGGTAGGAGATTCCGTAATCCGTATACCAAAACCCATGTATTTAGTTCGGAAATTTGTAATAATAGAATTATAAAATCGTGTTACAATGCATACCATAAAATTAAACAACGGAGTTGAAATGCCCATTTTAGGGTTTGGTGTTTTTCAAATGCAGGATCAGGCAGAATGTGAACAGGCTGTGGTTGATGCTATCGAAACGGGTTACAGACTTATTGATACGGCAGCGTCTTATATGAATGAACAGGCGGTTGGAAACGGTATTAAACGAAGCGGCATTGCAAGGGAAGAGCTTTTTATTACCACAAAACTCTGGGTAAACGATGCAGGTTATGAAAATACCTTAAAAGCTTTTCAGAAATCGTTAGACTTGCTTCAATTGGATTATCTGGATCTATATCTTATCCATCAGCCTTATGGCGATATCTACGGATCATGGCGCGCCATGCAGGAATTATACCAAGCAGGAAAAGTTAAAGCTATTGGTGTTTCTAATTTTCACCCGGATAGGGTTATGGACTTAGTATCGAATACAGGCTTTACACCGGCAGTAAACCAGATTGAAACCCACCCTTTTCATCAGCAGAATGAATCGCAGCAATTTCTTCAGGAAAACAATATTCAAATTGAATCCTGGGGGCCGTTTGCAGAAGGGAAGAATGACATCTTCACAAATGAACTTCTCACAGCAATTGCATCCAAATATAATAAATCGACCGCACAGGTTATCCTGAGATGGCTGACTCAAAGAAGAGTAGTGGCGATTCCGAAATCAGTTCGTAAAGAAAGAATGGCAGAAAACTTCCACATTTTTGATTTTGAATTAACAGCTGAGGATATGGCTTCGATCAAAACTTTAGATACCAACGCAAGCCTGTTTTTTGATCATAGAGATCCCAACATGGTAAAATGGCTGAGTGAGCGAACATTAACCAGATAACTAACTAGAGAAAAAATTTAAAATGGATAGAAGATCAATATTAAAAACGGCGGGTTTGGCATTGGCAGGAAGTGCATTGCTTCCTTTTGCTTCTTTTGCGAATTCTGTAAGAGAGGATGTCATTTTAGAAGAAGATAATCAGATTCCACTAACAGCTCCCGGAAAGCGAAAACTGGGGAAACTCGAAGTTTCCAGCATTGGTATTGGTGTACAGAATATGAGCCGTAATTACCAGACCACAATTCCTTCCAGACCTGAAATGCATAGAATTATCCGATCAGCTTATGATAACGGCGTCACTTTTTTTGATGCTGCCGAAGCTTACGGGCCTCTGGAAGTGGAGAGAATTTTAGGCGAAGGGGTTCAGTCTTTTCGTGACAAGATTACAATTGCTACAAAATTCGGCTGGAATATTGATCAGGAGACAGGAAAACGCTTGCCGGGTTTAAACAGCAAGCCGGAACATATTAAAATAGTGGTGGAAGGAATGTTAAAGCGTCTGAGAACAGACAGAATTGATTTATTGTATCAGCATCGTGTTGACCCTCAGGTTCCAATTGAGGATGTTGTCGGGGTAATACAAGATCTGATTAAGGAAGGTAAAGTACTGCATTATGGACTTTGCGAGCCGGGTCATCAAACCGTAAGACGTGCACACGCTGTTCATCCGGTTACAGCAATTCAAAATGAATATTCATTATTATGGAGAGGCCCTGAAAAAGTGATTCTTCCCTTATGCGAAGAACTGGGAATCGGATTTGTGCCCTGGAGCCCGCTAGGTGTTGGTTTTTTGACCGGCGCGATTGACAGTAACACAAGATTCGCACCTGGTGATATCCGCGGTATTGAATCCAGGTTTTCGCCTGAAAACCTGCCTGCAAATATGGCTTTGGTTGAATTAATTCAAAAATGGAGCGTCGAGAAAAAAGCCGCACCGGCTCAAATTTCACTGGCATGGCTGCTGGCACAAAAGCCGTGGATAGTACCAATTCCGGGAACAACCCAGATGGCTCATATGCTGGAGAACACAGGAGCATCTCAAATAAAATTTACTGCAAACGAATGGCAGGAGTTTAATACGGCCTTAAATGCCATTAAAATTACGGGCGAAAGATTGCCTGCCGGGGTATTGGCTTTCTCGGATGTAGAAGCTCCCGAAAAAAAGAAATAATCTAATTTAAAGATAAAGAGAATGGAAAAGAGAATATTAGGAAACAACGGACTTGAAGTATCAGCTCTTGGACTCGGCTGTATGGGACTGAGTTTTGGTTACGGAAAAGCAACAGAAAAAAATGAAGCCATAGAATTAATCAGGGCTGCTTTTGAAAAAGGTGTTACTTTTTTTGATACAGCTGAATGCTATGGTCCTTTTATAAATGAAGAAATTGTAGGTGAAGCTTTAGAACCATTTCGTAAGGAGGTGGTTATTGCAACCAAATTTGGATTTCAGGGAGGCGATTCAACAAAAGGTCTGGACAGCAGTCCTGCAAGGATTAGAGGAGTGGTCGAAGCTTCACTTAAAAGATTAAGAACTGACTCGATTGATTTGCTTTACCAGCACAGGGTTGATCCTAATGTGCCTATTGAAGAAGTTGCCGAGACAGTAAAGCAATTGATTAAAGAAGGAAAGGTGAAACACTTTGGACTTTCAGAAGCGGGTGCAGAGACCATTCGAAGAGCGCATATTATACAGCCGGTTGCTGCACTGCAGAGCGAATATTCCTTATTTTATCGGGAACCTGAAAAAGAAATTATTCCGGTTCTAGAAGAACTAGGAATTGGTTTTGTGCCTTTCAGTCCACTTGGAAAAGGCTTTTTGACAGGAGCTATAAATGAAGATACAAAATTTGAATCTTCTGATTTTAGAAATATTGTTCCAAGATTTTCAGAAGAAAACAGAAAAGCCAATCAAACCTTAGTAGAGTTAGTAAAATCAATTGCTGCACAAAAAAATGCTGCACCATCACAGATTGCTTTAGCTTGGTTGCTAGCTCAAAAATCTTGGATTGTACCAATTCCGGGAACTACAAAACTGCATCGACTGGAAGAAAATATTGGAGGAGCAGCAATTCATTTAAGCAAAGAAGAATTAAACAATATAAATCTTGCACTTAAAAAAATAGAAATTGTTGGTGCACGTTATCCACAGCACTTGCAGGATAGAGTAGGTAAGTAAAAAAGTAATTAAAAATTAAAAATAGTATGAAAAAATCATTTTTTAAACTGCTGATATTCATTCTAGCGATGAACAGTTCTTTTGCTCAAAATACTCCTGCTGAAGAGGAAGTAATACAGCTTTCAAAGCAAAAATGGCAATGGATGGCTGATAAGAATGTCGATAAGCTTACACCATTGTTTGATGATAAATCTGTCTTTGTTCATATGGGAGGAAGTTGGGGAAAGACGCAGGAAATCAATGTGATTAAAAGCGGCGGAATTCATTATAAGAAAGCTGATATTCAAGAAGTTTCAGTAAATATTATCGAGAATACCGCCATACTTTTAAACAGAATTACACTGCTGGCTGTAGTGGGAGGAAATGAAGTTACCAATCCTTTTATAGTAACAGAAGTATATGTAAAAGGCATTAATGGCTGGAAACTGGGTTCATTGTCGTTCACTAAAGTAATGACGCCTGAAAAATAAATAAAATCTTATTTCGAACTGGTTAAAAGAAAAGGGATTGAATAAGTAATTGGAAAGAAACAAGAAAATGAAAAAACTAACAGCAATCTGCTTTATGCTTACAACAGCTGCCTGTATGTTTTCAGGCTGCAGCAAAGCGCAGGAAGCATCTCAGGATAAGACAGCGGTACAAACCTATAAAAAGATAATGATAGTGTATCTGTCATGAACAAAAAATACCAAATCAGCTGCCGAGATGATACTCTTGTTCATATTGCCATAAGTCCTAATACTGATAAAGGTTCTGTGGTATGGCTGGAGCATGTTAGTGATGAAGAATATAATAAATAAAGAGACGATTCAGGCTTTGAATTTTTTCAAAGTACGAAAATAAAATAAATGGAAAAAAGATTGAAAGAACTCATTTTGGAATTTTCCAAAACAGCATGGAATGACTATTTACCACATTTATCCATTGACTGTGTGGTTTTTGGCTACAATGCAGGTAATATGAAAGTATTGCTTTTAAAACTAAAAGATCAGGAGCTTTGGTCACTACCTGGAGGCTATATTAAAAAAGAGGAAGACACGAAAGATGCAGCTAAAAGAATATTGAATGACAGAACCGGTGGGGATGATATTTACCTTCAGCAGTTCCGTTTTTTTGCTGAGATGGGCAGGAGTGAAGGTTTTTTTAAAGATTATCAAGACGGATTGTGGCACAAACAGCGTTTTATTTCCTTGGGATTTTACGCTCTTGCCGATTATGAAAAAGTTGATCCTGTTGTGGATGTTTTCTCTTCTGCCTGCCAATGGATAGATATTGATGAGCTACCGAAAATGATGATGGATCACAGAGAAATTTTAGATGAAGCATTATTAAATCTCAGAAAAGAATTGAACTACAAACCCATTGGTTACAATCTTCTGCCTCTTGAATTTACAATGCCTGAATTGCAAAGACTTTACGAAATAATACTGAACAAGAAATTGAACAGAGGTAATTTTTACAGAAAAATGATTGGTTATGATATTTTAGATAAGATGGACGAGCCAAGAATGGAAGGCAAAGCGCATAAGGCACCAAACGTTTACAGGTTTAATCTGGAGAAATACAACAATGCGCTTCAAAATGGGTTTAAAGAAGGCTGGTAATTTCAGTATAACTTCAAGGAAAGTTTACTGTTAGCATATTTCATAAAAATATTGAAACTATACAGATTCTTACAAATAGAATTTGTATTTTTAGGTAAAGGATTGATTTTGAATAATTTTTAAATTTTAGATGTATGATATCATTAAATGTAAATGGACAAATCCATCAGTTTGATGCTGATCCTGAAATGCCGATACTGTGGGTGGTTCGCGATATTCTGAACCTTACCGGTACAAAATACGGATGCGGTGTTGCGCAGTGCGGAGCTTGTGTAGTACACCTTGATGGTGAAGCGGTTAGATCATGTGTCACAAAAATTAAAAGGGCAGAAGGCAAAAAAATAACCACCATTGAAGGACTTTCACAAAATAATGATCATCCCGCACAAAAGGCCTGGCAGGAAATAGATGTACCCCAATGCGGTTACTGCCATTCTGGTCAGATCATGTCGGCTGCTGTTCTTTTGAGAGAAAATCCAAATCCAACAGATGAGGATATCGATAACGCTATGTCCGGAAATATATGCAGATGCGGTACTTATCCAAGAATTCGCAAAGCAATTCATTTGGCAGCTGAAATACAGCGTAATTCAGTTAAATCCTAATTTGATATCAGATGAAAAAAATATTTAAATCGGCAAAAAAAATACCAGCTCGAAAATGGATGCTTTTCGCAGGATTTTTTCTTCTCCTAACCAGTACTTTACTGGCTTTTGGAATCAAAGAAAAAATCAGCGATCGCCAGTATGTCGCCATTCCTGTTGTCAAAAAAGATAGTGTTGCTTCGGTAAGAGCTTTTGAAAAAGTCTATGCTGTACTGATGAGTCCGCGTTGTATGAATTGTCATCCCGCAGGAGATATTCCTTTGCAGGGAGACGACAGCCATCTGCATCAAATGTCTCCAAAACGTGGAAAAGACGGAAAAGGAATTTATGCCATGAAATGTTCCAACTGCCATCAGCTGGAAAATACGCCTGGCCTGCATTCACCTCCCGGACATCCTGAATGGCATTTACCGCCGGCAGATATGAAAATGGTTTTTGAAGGCAGGACCGCACATCAATTGGCAAAACAGTTAGTAGATCCAAAACAAAACGGAAATAAAGATCTACAAAAATTAATTGAGCATGCTGATGACGGGCTTGTGCTTACAGGCTGGAAACCTGCACAAGGGCTGAAATTACCGCCTTTGAGCCACAAAGAATTTAAAAAAGCATGGATTACATGGTTAGAAAACGGGGCTTATGCTCCTAAACCTTAACATTAACTAAAGTCAGTCGAGTATGTCTTCAATTAACAATACATCCAGAAGAAATTTTTTAAAAATTGCAGGTTTAGGAGGAACAGCACTTTACCTTGGTATTTTTTCATCAGATTCTACCGCCAGCGTTATAAATCCATTGAAACTGGCAGAAGAAGCAAAGTCAGTTGAATTGAATGCGTGGGTTATTATTGATACCTCAGGCAAGGTTACACTTGTGGATCACCGTGCCGAAATGGGACAAGGATCTTTTCATTCTGTTCCGCAGATTCTTGCAGAAGAATTAGAAGTGGGTCTTAATGATATCAATGTCATCTTCGGAAAAGGTGATAAAAAATATGGAAATCAGGTTACAGGCGGAAGCTCTACCATTCGTTCGAATTATAAAAAATTCCTTAAACTTACCGCTACTGCCAGAGAAATGCTGATTGCTGCGGCAGCAACTCAGTGGAAAGTTCCTCATGAGGAATGTTATGCCGAACTCGGGCATGTGATACATCGCAATTCAGGCAAAAAAGCACATTATGGAGAATTGGTCACAGCAGCCTCAAAACTGGAAATTCCACAGAATGTAAAACTTAAAAACCGTTCTGATTATAAATTAATCGGTAAGCCGCTGCGCCGTATTGATACACTGCCAAAAACAAACGGAAAACTAATATTCGGATTAGATAAAAGAATTCCCGGAATGGTATATGCGGCCGTAGAGAGAAATCCAAGATTTAGAGGAAAAGTAAAAAGCTTTGATGCGACAGCGGCTTTAAAAGTGCCCGGCGTAAAAAAAGTTTTCAAAATAAAAATGCTCGTTTTCAATACCTATCGCGAAGGTGTAGCAGTCGTCGCTGATAGCACGTGGGCCGCTTTTCAGGGAAAGAAAATGCTAAAAGTAGAGTGGGACGATTCGGGATTTGAACACATCAATACCGCCGATATTTATAAGAAGCAGTTAGAAAATGTAATGAACAAAGAAGGTCTCTCTTTTAAAGAGCAGGGCAATCCGACGACGGTTATTGCAAATTCTTCAAAAAAGCTTGATTTAATTTACGAGACACCTTACCAGTCCCATTATTGTATGGAACCGCTGAATTGCATTGCCGATTTTAAAGATGGTAAAGTAGAAATATGGGGACCAATTCAGGCGCCGGACTGGGTTCAGGATGCGCTGAGTGAAGAATTGAAAATGCCCCGTGAAAACGTGATTGTAAACATGACTTTTCTCGGAGGCGGATTCGGCCGTAAAGCTTTTATGGACTATCCTCACGAAGCTGCTGTAATTTCAAGAGAAATCAATTCACCGGTACAGGTTGTATGGACAAGAGAAGATGATGCAACGCAGGGACCGTACCGTCCGGGCATTACATACAGATGTGAAGGTGTTGTAAATAATGGAAAAATAGAAGCTTTGAAATTTAGAATGTCAGGTCAGAATAACGATCACTGGCGGGATCCTGCTACAAAAACAAGTGCCAATCGCAGTACGAGTGAAGGATTCTTAAAACCTTACTTTGATACGGTAAAAAATGTAAGTTTTGCTGAGGTACTTTTCGAAACACCTATTCCAAGTATGTGGTGGCGCTCTGTTTATGCCTCTACAAATGGTTTTGCTTACGAAAGTTTTATGGATGAAATGGCGCACGAAGCCAATAAGGATCCGCTTGATTTTAGAAGGGAATATCTGGATGAAAGAATCCATAAACTGATTGACAAACTCGAAGAAGTTTCGGGATGGAAAAAACGCAAAAAAAATGAAGGTTTTGGTGTAGCCATAACAGAGTGTTTTTCATCTACTGTTGGTCACATCGTAAAAGTATCAAAAAAGGACGGGGGAGTAAAAATAGACAAAGTCTGGGCTGTAATGGATTGCGGATGGTATGTAAATCCGGATATTATCAGAGCACAGGTAGAAGGTTCGATCGTAATGGGAATTGGTGCAGCGGCTTTTCATGAAATAACATTTAAAGACGGTATTACCAATCAGAAAAACTTTTACGATTACCAAATGCCCCGTATAAATGATATTCCGCCAATCGAAGTTTATATAATGGAGAATAATGAAGATGCCGGTGGAGTAGGTGAACCTGGATTACCGCCATTAGCACCAGCATTGACCAATGCTATTTTTGATCTTACGGGAAAAAGAATTAGAAAGCTGCCTTTTAATCTTGCTCAGATTTGATTAAGAATCATTAATTGACTTGAAGAATTTTCTAAATGTATTTTATGTTGATGAATGCAGAGCGAAAGCATGAGCTTCCTAATAACTTCCAAAAATTATTAAATAAAAAAACCGTTACTCATCAGTAACGGTTTTTTTATTTGATATCAAAATGTAATATTAAAAATTACCTCGATCAAATTCATTTTTGTTGAACTTATTAGTATCGATCTCATCATTGTTGAGTTCGTCGTTTTTAATTTCGTCATTACTAAGCTCGCCAATTTCGAATTCTTTGTTAACTGGATTATCCTGATCTAATTCGTTAGTTTCAAATTTGTCGCTCTCAAACTCATCGTTGTCCGGATTGTCAATTTCAGTTTCAAATCCTTCAGATGGATCATTGTTTTTAAGATCGTTTTCAATGTCTTGTTCTGTTATATCTTTGAATTCGCTATCTGACTCATTGTCAAGATTCTCAGAATCGTAAGGATTGCTATTTTGATCGATATTTTGTTGGTTTAAATTTTGCAAATCGCGATCTCCCTGACCGTAAGATTCACTGTTTTCTTTTTTCATAATAAGCTGTTTTATATTATATTCTTTTGAGTTTTTACACTCATCAAATTTGAGTTTGTTATTTATCAAATTTAAAAATGATCCTTAACTTTCTTTTACAGAATAATAATAACCATTTACAAAATACCTATCAATCAGATAATTATAAATATGGCTTTTGTAATTATTGTTTATTATAACTGATATTTTTTTTTAAGTAAGTAGACATTTTAATCAGGTTGACTGTAAATCCTATAAAGTTTCAGTACCGATCTTATAAAATTTGAAATGGCAATCTTTGATATATTTGGATTGCTTTAAAAATGCAATTTGCTGATTTCTAATCATCAATATTATGTTTGATCAGCATCATTGAAAAATAAAATCAGCTCACAAATAATATAGCTTATGACACAATCCACACCTTATACATATATACATTACAGTGACTCGATCGAAGTACAACAGCCTGACGAGCAGGAAATCAGCCAGAAAATTGTAGATTCTATGGCAAGAGTAAACCGATTGATGTACGAGAAACACCGTCATGCAATCAGGGATGCACATGCAAAAAGCCATGCGATCTTAAAAGGACAATTGCAGGTTTACGAAAATCTACCTGAACATTTGGCGCAGGGATTATTTGCGGAGCCTAAAACCTATCCCATTATTGTCCGATTTTCTACGGCACAAGGCGCAATAGTGCCCGATAAAATGTCTGCATTTCGAGGTATGGCTATCAAGATTATAGGAGTTGAAGGCGAGAAACTATTGCCGGAACTTTCTGATGCGGTGACACAAGATTTTCTTTTGGTAAATTATCCTGTTATTCCAACCGGAACAATAAATGAATATTTAAAGCTTCAGGAAAATCTGGAAAAGCAAGCCGATAGCGGAGAGTTATTCCAGCAAATTGCACAAAAGGCTGCGGTAGGAGTTCAAAATGTGCTGGCAGCTGTAGGTCTGGCTGATGATACGAATGAATTAAGCGCTCCGGGTCCGCATCTTCTGGGTGATACCTATTTCAGTATGGCAGCGTTGAGGTTTGGAGATTATGTAGCAAAAATAAATGTAAAACCGTTATCGGAAAATGTCAGGGAATTATCGGGAAAGAAAATTGACGAGGATATAATCGATGCTGATGAGAATGCATTTTTAACCAAAATTACAGCTGATTTTTTTCAGTCAAATATAGCAGAATATGAAATGAGCGCACAGCTCTGTACAGATCTCAACATCATGCCTGTTGAAGATGGATCTGTGCAGTGGCCTGAGGATAAAAGTCCGTATCAGCCTGTTGCTAAACTTACTTTTCTGCCACAGCAAACATTTAGTCCGGAGCGTCGTGTTTATGCAGATGACACTCTGAGTTTTAATCCGTTTCACTGTCTTCCCGCGCACCGTCCTTTGGGAAATATAATGCGCGTGAGAAAACTTGCCTATGAAACTTCAAGCAAGTACAGGCACCATATGAATGCTCTGGCAAGGGTTGAACCTAAAAGTATTACCGAATTACCCGATTGAAATAATTCACTAAGATGCTGAACGCATAAACAAGCCAAATTTGACTCACCATAAAGATAAAAGTTATGAAAGCACTGCTGATTGGAGCTACGGGTTCCACTGGAAAATTTCTCTTAAATGAACTAATACAGGATGACGATTACACATCGGTAACTATTTTTGTAAGACGTCCCACGGGTAGGTCTCACCCAAAGTTATCGGAACATGTTATTGATTTTTCTCAACTCGATCAGTACAGTGAGCACATTACGGGAGATGTTTTATTTTCCTGTTTAGGTACAACTCTAAAAGACGCGGGCTCTCAGAAAAAACAATGGGAAATCGATTTTGAAATTCCTGCAACATTGGCCAGGATTGCAAGACAAAACCGGGTTAATTCGATTGTTTTGGTTTCTTCGGCTGATGCTTCGCCAAAAAGCAACATCTTTTATTCAAGAATGAAAGGAGAACTGGAAACAGCCATTACAGAACTTGATTTTGGGCAGTATATCATATTTAGACCCGGACCTCTTCTGCGTGAAGGCAGCGACAGGTCGGGGGAGAAAATACTGGTCAAAACCCTGGACTTTTTTAACGGTATTGGACTTCTAAAAAAATATAAACCGCTGCCAACCGAAGTGCTTGCCATGAAGCTGGCCAAGGCACCTTGGAAATTACCGCAGGGAACCTCTATTTTAAAACTGCAGGAAATTGCCGCATTTTAAATTAAGCTCATGTCAAAAATAAGAAAGCCTTTAAACATTAGTGTTTAAAGGCTTTTAACTTTTAAAGTTTCTTTTGAAATTTCTACAGGCTGACAAGAGTAATCTAAATAGTAACTCGTATCATTGTGCTATCAATTTAAAATGCTTTCGGCATAAATTGTTTTCTCATAGTTTCAATATATTCCTGATCGGATGTACTGTTTCTTAATCCTACCAAAGGTTCTAAATCGGGACCGGCTATATAGCGAAGCGTATGGCTGTTATCGGTAACAGCTCCGTAAATTGTTTTGGCAACATCATCTGCAGTAGCTGTTTTTTGATCTCCGAAAGAAGCAAATAAAGTATTCATATCTTCCTGAAAAACCTTGTAATCTTCTAGTTCAGGATCGAAAGCAAAATCGGCAGCAGCTCTCTCGTAAAAAGGCGTCACAACATATCCTGGTTCAATGATTTTAACTTTAATGTTTTGTGATTCAAGTTCATAAGAAAGTGATTCAGAAAAACCTTCAACTGCAAATTTAGAAGCTGCATAAACCGAAATCAAAGGAACGGTAACACGACCGGCGCCTGATGTCACATTGACAAGTGTACCTTGTTTTCTGCTCCTGAAATGTGGCAGAATAGCGTGTGTAACATCCATTAAACCAAATACGTTAACGTCAAATTGCGCACGGATTTTTTCGGGAGAAACCGCTTCAAATAAACCCTGCTGCCCATAACCGGCGTTGTTAACCAGGGCATCGATATGACCGAACTTTTCGATTCCTTCGCTAATAGCTGTTTTAATAGATTCCGGATCAGAAACATCAAGTCTTGTTACCAATACATTTTGGTAGTTGTTTAACTCATTTTCTTTTTCAGGATTTCGCATTGTAGCGATTACATTCCAACCTTGTTGAGCGAAAAATAAGGACGTAGCTTTGCCCAGACCGGAGGAAGCTCCGGTAATGAAGATTACTTTTTTCATAGTAAGTTTATTTATGTTTAGTAGATTATTTCAATAAAATGAAATCAGATTGCAGACGGATTCACGCCAAAAAGTTTCTTAAAAGAATACGAAAAATGAGAAATACTCTCGAATCCCAATTCATGATAAACATCAGACGGACGTTTCTTTTTTTCTTTAATTAAATAATGAGCTTCTTCCAGACGTCTTTTCTGTAGCCATCGATTGGGCGAGGTGTGGAAAATTTGCTCAAAATCCCTTTTAAAAGTGGCCAGGCTTCTTCCGGTTAAAAAGGCCAGTTTTTTCAGCTCAACATTGAACTTGAAGTTCTGTTGCATAAAAACTTCCAAATCAATTTTCCCCGGCTGATTAAAATCGAGCAGTACATTTTTTAAATCCGGATTGACTTGTAAAAGTAACATTAGCGCTTCTTGTTTTTTGAGTGTAATCAATTGTTCCGGAAGAGCTGAATTGAAATAGGGCAAAAGCGTTTGAAAGAAATTCTCCAGCAATACGTCATTTTTCAATTGCAGAACCGCATCTTTTAACGGATAAGGTTTATCGTAAACAACATTATATTGCTGACTGAATTGCATCAAAACATCTCTGTCAAAAATGACTGTAACAGATCTGAAAGGTTCTTTTTTACCCGGAATTTTGGTAAACTTAGAAAGGAAATTTTTTCTGTAAAAAACCAGATCACCATTGCCGAATATTCTTGTCTGCCCGGCATCGGTAACTTTTAAATTCCCGGAAATAATGTAACACAATCCATGTTCGAGAATAAAATGCTCGCCAATAATCTTTTGCGTTTCAAAATCAGAATACACAATTCCCGGTATTTTCACTGTTTGTAAAAATGTTTCTTTCATCAGTACTAATTGTTTGCAAGACAAAGATCAACATAATTACGGCAAATCGCTTTCCTGAAAAGCTCAAAATTACTTTATTGAAAAGCTCTTTTTTAGCATTCATTATATTGAAAATATAGTATTTACCAATTGTTTACGATTTAAAATAAGCAATACAAGTGAAGCTGCAAAAATAGCACATGCTATAATAAACAGGAAACTGTCACCATTCATTGCGATTCCTAGTTTTGATAAATGATAAAAAATAACAACGCCCATAGATCCCATTCCCAGTATACTGCCCAAAGCTGTAGTACGCGGAAATAATACAAGCAAAACGACTATAAATTCTACCAGCCCCATTGCGATACGTCCCCAGGGTTCCATTCCCAGCGTTGTAAAGAGATCGACAGCACTCTGACGTCCGGAAAGTTTTACATAAGAATATTGAAGCAAATAATACGAAATAAAGAGGCGCAATGCCCATTGTACAATAAATGATAGTGTTTTCATAAGTAAATTATTTAATGATTAAGCTGCAAAATTGAAGTAAATGCCCTGTGTAAAAAATGGATAATTTTCCCGAAAAGTTGGCTTTTTTGTTTATTGTTCAGACCTATATAAGAGTCTTCTTAATTAGAATGAAATAGATGTTTTAAGATTTTTTTTATGCTTTGGCAAAAGTGGCAATCCTTCGGGAAGATTATCCATTTTTTGAGGTTTGTTATTGCCGCACCTTTGTCCTGTAGATTTAACGGTACCACAGCAGAGAGCAAAATACCAATAATAAGTCTTCACAAAATTTAATCTTAAAACATATATAAAATGAAAACACAGATGATTAACAAAATCGCAAAAACAAAAGCATTATTTGCAGCTGTATTAGTAACTATTTTTTCTGCAGGAACGATAAATGCGCAAGCAGATTATGCTACAGATTCGCATTTAAGCCCTGATGTTCGTAATTTCCTAAAAGCCATTCATGATGGTCCCGGCATCGAAACTTTATCTGCGGCAGATGCCCGAAAAATATTAGAAGGCGCTCAGGCAAGTGTTACTTATGATTATTCTAAAGTAACAGAATCTCAAAAAACAATTACTGCAGACGGTATTACTATTTTATTAGACATTATGCGACCAAAAGGAGTAAAAGGTGATTTACCCGTATTTATGTTCTTCCACGGCGGTGGATGGATAATAGGAGATTATCCAACACACAAAAGAATGGTTCGTGATTTGGTTTTAGGTTCTGGTGCAGTGGGTGTATTTGTCAATTATACAAGAACTCCTGAAGCACAATATCCGGTGGCCAATAATGAAGCCTATGCTGCCACAAAATGGGTAGCAGAACATGGTCATGAAATTAATGTTAATGGAAAAAAAATAGCCGTAATAGGAAATAGTGCAGGAGGAAACATGGCCGCTGTGGTTTCCTTAATGGCAAAAGAAAAAAAAGGTCCTGAAATTAAAACTACTATCTTAATGTGGCCAACAACTGCAATTGATTTTACTACAGAATCTTTTAAAGCTTTTGGTAAAGACCGTTTTTTAACTGTCAAATTTATGGATAAGTTATATGACCTTTATGCTCCGGATCATGCAAAACGAAATGATATTCATATCTCTCCTTTATTAGCAACTGCTGAACAATTAAAAGGTTTGCCTCCAACATTAATTTTGGTTGCTGAAAATGATGTATTGCGTGACGAAGGAGAAGCTTACGGACGTAATTTATTAGATGCCGGAGTAAAAGCCACAACAGTTCGCTACAACGGAGTAATTCATGACTTCGGATTATTGAATCCGTTATCAGAATTGCCACAGACAAAAGATTTATTTACTCAAATGTCGGCTCAGCTTAAAGAATATCTTAAATAATAAAAAAATAACTGCCGTGCATTGAATTGTATGGCAGTTTTCATTTACAAACTTTAAATCTTATTAAAATGAAAATTACAAGACTTTCCTGGGCTGGCTTAATAATAGAAAGCCCTACAACTACATTATATATTGATCCGTTGCAAAATGTCGCTAATATGGAGCCCTTTTTAGGAACACCAAAATTCCCAATATTTGCGATTCCGGCATCTAAAACCGAAAAAGCCCATGCGCTGATTACACACATTCATCAGGATCATTTTGATCAGCCTTTTTTAAAAGAACTATTAGTAAACGATGGAGAACTTTGGGGACCGGAACCTGTTTTCACTGAAGCTTTAAAAATTAATTTAAAAGCAAATATTGCCAAACTTCACGAAACTTTTACAATTGGCGATTTTACAATTACCGCCGTTCCCGCTGTAGACTGGATAGGCGATGAGCAAATATCATATGTAATCAGTGATGGAAAACATACCATTTTGCATGGTGGCGATACGAACTGGCATGGGTACTGGTGGCAAATTGCTACAAAATACGGTCCGTTTGATGCTGCTTTTTTACCTGTAAACGGAGTAGTTGGGGCAGTTCCGCAAGTTGTTCCTGCGATCGAAATGTTCGGAACAATGACACCGGCGCAGGCTGTAAGTGCAACGCGCATTTTAGGTTCAAAACAATTGATCCCAATGCATTATGCCCAGTTTTTTAACCCGCCTTTATATAGTCAGTTTCCGGATATTGAAAATGCTTTGGATAATGCAGGCAAGGATCAGAAAATTAATATTCGTCGTTTAAAAGATGGAGAAATTTTAGCATTATAAGCACCAATATTGCTTTAAAAAAAATAACCACTTCATCTAGTGGTTATTTTTTTATTCTTCAATTACCAGGCTTTTGCGAAAGCTGGACGTATTTTGGTTGGTAGCATTTTTAAAGAAACGGCTAAAATGAGCCGCATCATCAAACCCTAATTCAAAAGCAATTTCTTTTGCCGACTTATCGCTGTAAAACAACAATCGTTTTGCTTCACTGATAACCCTGTCGTGAATAATAGACATGGGTGAATTATAATTGTATAAACTAAAAATATTGGATAACGTTTTAGGCGATTTATTCATCAAATCAGCATAAAACTGCACTTTGTGTTCTTTTCTAAAATTACTTTCAACGTGAAAATTAAACTGCCTGATGAAATCAAATTTTTCATCTGTTAAGGTTTCATCTTTAAAATGCTGCTGCTTTGCCAGTCGCGTTAAGATAATTACAAAACGTTTTAGTAATGCCAGCAGCATATCGGTTTTGATGTAATCATCAGATTCGAATTCTTCTATAAAAAGCTGACTTAGCGTCGAAATTTTAATCCGGTCTTCCTCATGAAGTTTAAGGAATAAATTCTTAGAATATCCCAAAAAGATTAATCCGATACAGCTAATTTCGACATGACTGTCTGCCATGCAGTAAAATTCGCGATTGTAACGCCAGAAATTAATACTATCTGTATTTTCAAAAGAAAAAGTCTGATGGGCAACCAATGGAATAATACTCCAGGCAGGAAAATCATAAGAAAGACCATCGATTGTTATTTTTTGGCTTTCGCCGATGTTTAACGCAATGGTCAAAAATTGATTTTTCGGATTTTCCAAAGCATCCTTAATCTGCAATTCCCCACTTAGAAAATGGATTTCACCACGGCCATCTTTATCTTTGTGCTGTAAACGCATATTCTTGGCTTTGTTAATTAATGGTGTAAAAATGCAACTTAAAATTTAATTCTGTTTTATTGAAAAGCTCAAAATTACTTTCGTGAAAAGCTCATAACGACAATTGTTTACATTCTTCTTCTAAAATTCCAAAAATTACAGTAGGAGCAGTGTTCCACTTTTGGATGGTCTGGTCTTTAAGCAAAGGATATTGAGAACTAAAACCGCCAATATCTCCTGAAGCAACGCCAATAATTATGGTATTGATTTGATGATGTCTTAGTACATACGAGCACATTATGCAGGGTTCATGCGTTGTATACATAATGCAATCAGAAAGGTCGGCTGTCTGAAGTAATTCTCTGGCGTTTCGTACAGCTTCAATTTCCGAATGAAAAGTGATATCCTTAAATGTTTTTCCGCCTTCAATTCCTTCTCCTACGATTTTGCCATTTTTTACCAAAATGGATCCTACGGGACTATCACCCTTTAATCGGGCTATTTTTGCGAGTTCGATGCACTTTTTCATATAGTGCTCATGATTTTGTTTTTCCATCTAAATTATTTCTGTTGGGGCATATCCAAAATGCTTTTTGAATGCAAAAGAAAAATGCGAAAGATTTTCAAAACCGGTTTCAAGATATACATCCTTTGGTTTTTGTCCTTTTTTAGTTAATTGATAATGTGCAAGTTCTAGTCTTTTTTGAACAATCCATTTTTGAGGAGTTGCGTTGAAAGTCTTTTTGAAGTCCCGTTTAAAGGTCGTCAGACTTCTTCCGGTAAGATGGCCAAACTCTTCGATGGTCCTGTTAAACATATAGTTTTTCTCCATAAAACCGGCTATGTCAATTTTATAGGTTTGTGAAAAATTAGCCAGAAGACTATCTATGTTTTGATCGATTGTTCGAAGAATCGTTATGGCTTCCTCAATCTTAACCGAAATGATTTTTTCAGGCAATTCGCTTTCCAAATCAAAATAGGGAATTAAAGAAGCAAAAAAACTTTCTAATAATGGATGTTTGTCAAGCGTTTTGATAGTATGGGGCTGATTGCCAGTAATCTGAATCGGATTTTTGAGATAAAATTCACGTAATCTTTTTGGAGTTAAAAAAATCACCAATGCTCTGTAAGGCAATCCGTCTTTTGGATTTTTAGAAAGTCTGGATAATTGATTGTTAGGGAATATAAGGCTGTCTCCAGGACCAAAAGTATACCTTTTGTCTCCTTGCAGCACTTTCATTTCTCCCGAGATTACTCTGGCAAACGAATGATTTTCTAAGATAGTTTCGTCTTCGAAGTATGTTTCTTCAATGCATGATAAAAGAATTTCTGCATATTTACTTTTTTCCTGTCCCGCCATAGTAGTATTAAAAAATAAATATACGAATTATAAAGAGGTGCCGGCGTATTTTTTTGAATCAGGAAGCATACGCTTTTAAGATCAAAAATTAGCTTTTGTGTACAAGTTCAATTTCATAGCCGTCAGGATCTAATATCCATGCCGCATAATATCCGGGATAGTATTCAGGGAAAATTCGGGGCTCTTCCTTGTTCGTAGCGCCGGCTGCAATAGCTACCTTGTAGAATGATTGTACTTGTTCGTGGTCTTTGGCGACAAATCCTATATGCACGCCATTAGAATTTACTTCTCCTTCTTTTAGCCAAAAATAAATGGCATCATCATCTCCAAATCCTTTTAAATTATAGTGTTCACCAGGGCCTTTAAAATCCATGGTCATTCGAATATTCAGCGGCTTTAATGCCTCATTGTAAAATGCTACGGAGCGTTCGAAATTCTTTACGGTAATAATAATATGGTCAATCATAATTTTGTTTGATTTAATGTTCGAAACAAAATTAGATTGTTTTTAAGCGTCGCACTTTGTTATAAAGACCAATTTTGCTTTGTTTTAAAGACCGTTTGCTTTAGTTTTTTTTATGTCAAAAGAGGTATTCCTTCAATTAAATTAATTATTATATTTGTTTCAGATTTAATTTTACTAATGAAGAATTTTTACCTTTTGGTATTTCTATTATTTAGCATTTTTTTGATGCCGGATAATGCTTTTGCGTGCGGAAGTAAATCTAAAAGAGATCATTCTGCGACAGAAATTTCATCAGCAAAAAGTAAAAAAGATTGTTGTGATGCTGCTGGTCATAAAGATAAAAAACACCATTGCTGTAATCATAATTGTAAAAATTCTAAATGCATTTGCACATCATCTTCCAGTATATTTTTAGTAAGTAACGAAACTGGGTTACAAGCTATAAATGATGATTTTTATGACGAAAGTCAAAAATTCAACTATCCCGAGACTTCTATTTCTTCGGGATTCTCTTCTCTTTATTTGAAACCAAAAATAGGTTAAATTTAAAATTGACAGCCATAAATGCGTCAAATTAGCAGCAAATAACCTGCTGTACAATCTATTCAATTAAAACATATTGCCGAAAAACTTTGGAATTACAATACACTGTAGTAATCTTAATCTGAATTACTAAGATAGCATTGTATAGAAAAAATGTCGGGCAATAATTAAATTTTAAATAAAGTTAAAAAATGAAATTAACAACAATATTATGCTCCATAATACTAATGGTAAGCATTCCGAAATCTCAGGCAAAAGTAAGATTCCATGTGAATTATCAAAATAATAAAACAGAAATACTAGATACGATACGAGATGAATTTAATTTAAAAAAGAAAAACACTGCAAATCTTATCAAAGGTAAAAGTGCGGATATAATACTTAAATTTTACGAATATTATTTGCAGGAAAAAGACATACGCAGAGCTGATTCATTACTGTCAAATATTTTAAAATCAACTAATGATGCTGTTGCTTACAAATATAAAATCAGTTTGGTTTCTTATAATTATACTTTAGATGCCAAGTCTCAAATTTTATTCGTTTCAGATCGTGACCGTGTTAAGGAGTATCGTGATTATTTTTTAAAATTAGGTGTTAAATCATTAAAAGCAAATAATGACTTTCGGGCTCATTATCTCGATTTGGTCGCTTTGGATTCTGCTTATTATAAAATTGCCCCGGACAGCGTAGTAAAGATACAAATGGGCCGTCATTACAATAGCCTCGCCTGGTATAGCATTGTAACGCAACAACTAAATGATGTTGAGTATTATTTAAATCAAAGTATAAAGTATGATCCCGAATCGAAATATCCGGTTTCGAACAGGCCGCTCGTGCTTTTATTAAAAGGGAATTATAAGGAAGCAGAAGCTCTTTATATAAAATTAAAAGACGAGCCATTTGAGGAACCCAACTCCACTTTTAGAGATGAGTTTCTGGAAGATTTAAACTTAGTGGAAGCAGAAGGTATCAAGATCAATAACGCAAAAAAGATCAGAAGGATACTAAATTAAAAAAAATAAATAGCTGATAGTATTGTAGATTCTATAAAAGATAAAGGCGTTAATTCAATTAAGAATTAACGCCTTTGTAATATTTTTCAAAAACCTGTTTAGAGTTTTTTTTAATCTATTTATTGACTGGAATAATGTCAATGATCACTGTACGGTTGTAAAAACGTTCTTCTGGAAGTTTATTTTCAAAAGCAGACATGTTTTCGTCTTCTCCAAAACCATGTACTTCGAATTTTACATCTTTTCTGCCCGAATCTGACAATGCTTTCTCTATAATACTCTTTACTTCATTGGCTCTGTCTAAAGATAAATTCAGATTATGAGACTCTTCACCAATAATATCAGTGTGACCGTGAACGATTACAACAGCGTTTTGAGGTATTTTAGGTGTAACAACTTCAGTCAAATATTTCTTATACATTGCAATTGTCTTTGATTTATTAAATTCAAAAAGAATGCTGAATCTAAGACCTTCATCTGTTTTTGATGGTGTCCACAATACCATGTGAGTAGTAGTAGTTTTTTCTTCGATATTACCATTTTTGGTTTTCCCAATCATTTTTACTTTATAATCACCTTCAGAACGGGTTCCCATAATGCTTTTACCCGGAATACTCACTTTTTCCTGAGTATAAGGACCAAAAGTTTTTATTTTTCCATCTGGATCTGTAGTTTCTAAAGACCATGACGAATAGGCTTTTCCGGCACCGGCGGCATCAATAGTAATATAACTGTCAATCGGCGCTTCCTGAACTGTAACTAGTTCTAGTGGTTTTAACGGAGCATCCGGACCCACTTGAAATTCCATCAATAAATCAGGAGAATTACTTTCGATGGAAACCCTGCGGTCTCCTTCGCGAAGCAGTACCAATTCTTTTGTTGCTCCGGGCTGTTCAGATGGAATTGAAGGTTTTATTTGTCCTTTGGTCGTTATTCTTGATGCCTTTATTCCAAATACAGAAACCAAATACGTTTTGATAGATTCTGCCATCGCAGTACCATCTTCCGTTCCTTTTTCTGAAGAACCAACAAGCGTAACATTTGACGCAGGATTTTTCAGCATTCGGCTTCCAAGAATATTAATAACGTTATAATAAACCGTCATTTGTCGTGCAGAACGACCAGATGGATTTACACTAGCTGTCATTCCAATTTGATCTTCATTAAAATCTTTTACCTCTTCTTTTTTCAATAATTTGTAGCGGCTTGGGATTTCATTCGATTCAAGGTCATAAAAAACATAATTACGTAAAGGAAATACCTCACGCACATTACGTTCGCCTGGAATATTTTTAGGTGCATTTACAGAAAACTGTACTTTCGATTCCGGCGCTTTAGGAGTTTCTATTGTACTTCCTTGTCCAAACTTAAGTGCCATACCGACTCTAAGAGCCGTTATGCTCCAGGTTTCAGTTGTGCGGGGATGTTGTCCAAAATAAGGTTGAAAATTCACAAATGGAGATAAAATGAATTGCGTTTTATGATTTTGTGAGGATAACGGAATATCGTAACCGGCTCCAATTTGCATGGAAATAAGGGTCTTGCTTACGTCATCAAAATCTCCTTTTATGGCAGGGGATGGCTCCTGATCAGGAATAGCAGGATTAGTTCCTATTGAATATTTAAATGATTTATCAATATTAAAAGCCAAACGCGGCCCTCCGTATAAGTAAAAATTCGATTTAAAAGGCGCAAAACGAATACTTGGTTCTATGGTAATATAACTTAAGTCTGTAGATAAATCTGCGGGGCAGTTACAAGCAGTATTTTTTTGATCAAAAGAACCTTTTCTACTATCATAACCAGCCTGGAACATAAAGCCCAATCGGGTATCCGGTTTGTGAAATTCTACGAGTGGTGCTAAGTAAAGCCCAGCGCCCTCACCATTATGAAAAGTAACCGGAGGCGTCAAACCCGAATTTAGCTTATGTGTTGAACCACGGTAAAAGCTATAGTTGGTGGCACCTGCAACACCAAAAAACCAGGAAGGTTTTGTATAATAAACTTCTTGTGCCTGAAGCGTTGTGTGAGTACCAATAAATAACAAAGTCAGTAATAAAAATTTGTTTAAGAGCGTTTTATCTGAAAGTCGTGTTATATATAATCTTGTTTTAAAACTAATTTTAGTTTTCATTTAAGTTGATTTAGATGTTTTTATGGAGAAAAAATCCCGTTCGAAAACGGGATATAGTTTTTAGTGTTGTTTTATTTAAGGAACATTTATGGTTGTGTTTACCATTGTCACAGAGGCAACTAAAGATATTGCTCGTCCGTTGAGTACGGTTTGATTTGCATTGCCTGCAGTAGAAAACGTAACCCCGGAATTGGCGATAATAGTTCCTACCATCGTTCCGCCGCCGGCACTGTTAATAGTAGCAGCACTTCCTACATACCAAAAAACATTTTTAGGTAAAGCGCCGTTGATCATTATAACACTTTTGGCACCTGTAGGTCCTGCAATTCCAACTGTAAGTCCTGAAGCAGTCTGAAAAATCCAGGTCGCATTTGGGTCACCTTGTGCGTCAAGCGTCAGGTTACCATTGCTGATTTTAAAAGTACCGCTTGCCGATTTATAAACTCCCGGAGCTAATGTCAATCCGCCTAATTCTCCCGCATTCGGATCTGAACCACCCGGTTTTGCTGCAGGCGAAATACTTAAATAGGCCGCATTTGCATCTAATAATGCTTTTTGTGCAATAGCTAATGATGTTGCATTTCCCGGAGCCGGAGGTCCGGTAAAGATATCACCCGTAACATTTCCAACATTTAAAGGAGTTTCGGTATAAACATTAAGAGCATCATGAAATCCTGTAATCAGTGTTGAAGCAGCAGTTGTTCCGATACTTCCGTTATTTATTACTGTATTTAACCCTTGGTTGGTTACACCGGCGTTTCCACCAAAAGATCCAAACATCGCGGCAGTACCAAGATTTATGTTTATTGGCGCAGGCGGAACTACCATAGTAGTAAATTTCCAAACATAATCAGCAGCCAAAGGTGTTCCGGCAGCATTTTTTGCTCCGGTTGTAATTGTTGCGGTATAAATTGTTCCTATTACCAGTAAACTTGTCGGATTAAAGGTAGCCGTAGTACCTGAATATGAAACTGTACCCGGAATTGTTGTTGTGCCTTGTTTAAGCGTAAATGTGGTCGTACTTATCGAAGCAGCATCCATAATAGTACTAAAATCAGTAGTTATAGTTTGATTTAAAGCGACATCAATAGCATTATTCATAGGATCTGTTGCCGTTACTGCAGGTATTACATCTGTTGTAAAACTCCAGGTATAATCTGCTGTCATTGAAGTATCCATTGTGTTTTTTGCACCAGTAGTTATCGTAACTGTATAGATTTTATTTGATAATAAAGGACTTGCAGGTATAAAAGAGACCGTTGATCCTGTATAAGAAATCGATCCTGCTACAGCAGTAACCCCTTGATTTACTTTAAAAGTAGCACTGTTTAATGTGGCTGGATTCATAGCCATATTGAATGTTGCCGAAATTGTTTTATTGAACGGAACAGCAATAGCATCATTAACAGGATCTGCAGCAATAACGACAGGTCTTAAAAGTGTACCTGTTGAAAATACCCATACATATTCAAGCTGTAAAAAATTACCCATTACGTCTTTGGCTTTTGTAGTAATCCTGGCCGTGTAAGTTGTATTCTCTGCAAGCAAATCTGCTGGCTTGAATGATGCTGTTTTTCCGGAGTAACTAATTGTTCCTGCAATAGGTGTAGTTCCTGCTACAGTAAACGAAGTCGAAGTAATAGATGCCGGATCCATTTCTTCGTTGAATGTTGCAGTAATTATTTGCCCTAATGGAACATTTAATGCATTACTTAGAGGATCCGTCGACTCGACTATAGGACATACTCCATCAACCTCTTTGAAGTCATCGTTTTCGCATCCGGTAATTAATGCAACGCATAATATTGCAAAAGTTAAGAGTAAAATTTTAATTTTCATTTTATTTTGTTTAAGATTTTTAGATCATTTGATGCGGTAAAGGTGACGCTGAATGACACTTAAACATTATACAATTCTGACTAAGAGTTGTAAGATTAACATTGTTAGTTTTTTTTAAGAGGAATTGAGAGAGTGTAGCCAATATTTTTCATCCAGCTTCAGATTCTAAACTGCGATTTAGTATTTGAGCATAAAAAAAGCCCTAATTTTCATTGGACTTTGGTGGAAAGAGCAGGATGGAACCGTAAGGCAGGATCCGGTATATCTGCATTTTTATTTGTTTTTAATAAAGTCTAGTTTAGGTTTTTACTTTTCATTCGTAAGCAAACTTCAGTTCCTAAATAAAGTGGATTTCCGTGTTTTTCAGACCAAAAACCTTCCAGAACATCTGGAGTAATGCATTTATAAACAGCAACGCCTTTATAGGTTTTATTTTGATCTCCTTTATAACTAAAATTAATGACGAGAATATTGTCTTTAAAGAAACCATGACCTTTTTGCTGCTGCGTATCGTTAATAAGCCATTGCGCTATAATTCGGTTGTTTTCATCGAGAGATAAATTCAAAACACCTTTGTAAGTCACTTGGTTACTCTCGTCCTGATTGCTTCCGGAAATGGAATAATTACCAATTAAATCTTGTACAATCATTTATTTTTCAATGCGAAAGTTAACAGTTCAGTTTCTATCAGATGTTTATTAATGTATACTATCATTTTTTTGGATAAACACATTCTTTAGTGGTTGAAGCAAATGTATTAAATATATTTGATTGAAAAAAGAAGCCTGTTTTTCTAGGTGAGAAGCTGGTAAATAATGCGTAGCAAATTTGAAAGTAATCTGAAAATATGAGGATAGAAAGTAACAATGATTTAAGCAGAAGAAGGTTTCTTAGAATTCTTTATTGGTTCAGAACTGCCAAAAAAACAAATGAATTGAAATATAAATTAAATCGGGCAGGAGTAATCCTGTTCCGATTTTTATATTAGAGATCGAGCAGACAGAATTTTGAGAGAATTCTAAATAAAAAAAAGGAAACAGCGACTAAACACTGTTTCCTTTTATATTATTTTTATGAGAAATAATCCAGATCTATTTACCGCTTGAAGCTGTAATTTTTCCTAATTGAAGTCTGTAATCCGGTCTTTTTGCATTGTATACGTCAACAAAAGTTTCTTTGTTATCAGTGTGAGAATAAACATTAAAAAAGATGGTGTTACCGTACCAGCTTTCTAAATCGCTATTGTCAGTTCTGTTTTCTGCATAGATATTACCGCTGCATAGATTAAAGAACATCTCTTCAATTTTGATTTTCTTTAGATTAGCATCATTGATTTCAGTTTTGCCGTCTATAAGAACCGCCGGATTAAAACCTGAAACTACACTTCTTTTTAATTCCAAAGAAGCAGTTTCACCAACATAAACAGCTTCTTTAACCAAACCTGCCTGAATGTCTGCTGTAATATTTTCACTGTCGTTTAGCATTGTCAAGTTTGAAGCACTAACGAATGTGGTTTTTTTAGTAAAGTCAGTTTCGTTTTTCTTTTCGTAGGTTTTTACCTCAAGACATCTGGATCCATCTTTATTGCTTGATAGATAAGATGATCTAACCGCTAATGAATTAAATAATTTGCATTGAACTCCTTGCGTAAATTTAAAATCATCATTAATAGATTTGTAGGATACTAATTGAGAAGTATTTACATCACCTCCATAAAAAGCAAATGAATCGCCGCCTGAGTAACTTACCATGATATTTTCTAAAATGGTTTTATTGCCAACTCCTGCAATAGTCAATCCATTAAAAGCATCCATTCCTTTAACTTTTTTACCGGCAAATTCAATTCGCACATATTTTAATGTGCCTGAATTTGAAGCTTGATTGTTCCCTCCATATAGAGTAAGTGCCGGATCAAGATCCATGCTATAAGAACCAGCATTGCCAAGTTTATTTATTGGAGCATCACCAAGAATTACAACGCCTCCCCAGTCACCTGCTTTTTTCATGCTTTGGTTTGAGGTGAATATAATAGGGTCTGTTTCCTGTCCTACTGCCATAATTTGGGCTCCTTTTGTAATTACAAGAGTTCCTTTTGAAGCAGCATCTCCAATAATTACCGTACCAGGCTCAATAGTAAGCACAGCATTATTAGTTACGTATACATTTCCCTGAAGTATGTATACATTTCTTTTTTGCAATGTTGTATTTACAGTAATGTTTCCGGCTAAAATTTGATTTGCATCTTTGGAATCGGCCTTTTGGGGCTTGAATTCTGTCCAGTTATCCAGCCAGTTGCTGTATCCAATAATTCCTTTTTCCTGTTGTGCATTTGCGCCGACAGCTGTCAGCAGCAAGCAAATGAGTAGAGTAATTTTTTTCATAGTTTGGGGCTATTAGGTATTATATGGTCTCTGGGTATCCAGAAAACAACGTGTCTAAATAACAACATTTTTTTTAATTTTCCAATTAAACTGAAGTTTTTTTTCAGTTTAACAAAGGATAAAGCAAATTGCTTTGTTGTCTATTACAAATATAGACAGACAAATTGGGAATTTGAGGAGGATTTACCCATACTTAACATCAAAGAGAGAAAGCTTAACATTGCGGCTAATTTTACTTTCAACACCAGTAAAATAGTAAACTTTCGAAGGAACAAACTACACATATTCATAAATGTAACTTTAAGTGTTTACGCTGTAACTGTCTGTGCCTATGTGTACCACGATTTGAAAAAAAATTAAGCAAAACATCACATAAAATCTAATAGAAAAGTTGATAAAACTTTAGATTAAAATAGTGAACTTTGTTTACAGTGTTTAAAAATATTTAAAAATTGAAATACACCAATTGCCAATTGAACTACTTTTTATGAAATGCTAATCAGGAATTTTAAGATAAAGACAAACGTTTCGCCTTTGGTGTTCAGAAATTCATTCAACTAGCAGATTTTATAATGTACTTTTCTTATTATAGTTATTTCTGATCTCTCTTAATAACGAAAAAAAATACTTTTAAAATCCTGTGAATTGTGTTTATGGATTCTGAATTTCTTTAAATAGGATAGCCAATTTCCCAAATATGCCCAAAAGGATCTTTTAGCTTTCCAATTCTCCAGTCTTCTTCAGTTGTCATGGGGCAAATTTCTGCTGCGCCATATTGTAATGCATTTTCAAATATTTTATCTGCATTTTTAGTTTCTAAAATTATTCTAATGGATGAGCTGAGTGGCTGACCGGTAGTTTGAGTTCCATCACAAGATTTTTCGTCGCTTAGATAAAATTCAGCATCATCAATTGTGATTACTGATGATAATTTATTGTTTTCAAGCGAATATCTTTTTGATTCAGCAGCACCAAAAGCATTGATGTAAAAATCAACTGCTTCTATTGCATTGTTTACTGTAAGAAAAGGTTTGATAGTAGTTTTCATTTTTAAAATATTAATTGAATAAAACGAAAATGAAACAAATTCAAAATTATTTTCAGACTATAAAGATAAAAAATAGTACTTTATCCAGCTATAATGCAGATAAAAATTAAAACCAGAATATCACCATTTATTCTAAAGATTTAATAAATAAAAAACGAGTTAAAATAGTATTTATAAATATTCTAACTCGTTTTTTTATAGATGTTTGTATTGTTTGTTTTGCTATTTCCCAATACAGAAATTAGCAAAAATATTCCCAAGCAATTCATCATTAGAAACCTGACCCGTAATAAGTCCGAATTGATATAAAGCTTCCCGAATGTCGAGTGCAATTAAGTCGCTTGAAAGATTGGTTTCAAGTCCAAATTTCACTTTTGTAATTTCATCCAAAGCTTTAAGTAAAGAATCGTAATGTCTTGTATTTGTTACAATAGTTTCATTATTTCGAAGCGCCCCGGTATTTACAAACGAAAGCAATTCATTCTTTAATTCGTCCACACCAACTTTCTCTTTAGCACTTAGAAAAATTTGTTTCAGTTTTAAAGTTTCAAGTTCCTTGCGGATATTTTGAAGTTGTTCCTGACTAAGCTGGTCTACTTTATTGCAAACAATTAAAATTTCTTTTAAAGGATATTTGTTTTTTATTTTTTCAATTTCAACTATAAATGAAGCACTTGAAACCTGAAACTTTAAACTATCCATTAAGTAAATGACAAGCTGTGCCTGATCTATTTTTTCGAAAGTTTTTTTGATTCCGATGCTTTCTACAACATCTTTCGTTTCACGAATTCCGGCAGTATCGATAAATCTAAAAGCAATTCCGCCAATAACCAATTCATCTTCAATAGTATCGCGGGTTGTTCCGGCAATATCAGAAACGATGGCGCGTTCTTCGTTTAATAAAGCATTCAACAAAGTCGATTTTCCAACATTTGGTTCACCAACAATCGCAACCGGAATTCCGTTTTTAATCACGTTACCAACAGCAAACGAATCAATTAAACGTTTTAAAACAAATTCAATTCGGTTTAATAATTCATGAAATTGAGTTCTGTCCGCAAATTCTACATCTTCTTCTGCAAAGTCCAATTCCAATTCAATTAAAGAAGCAAAATTCAAAAGTTCTTCTCGCAATTTGGCAATTTCATTACTAAAACCACCGCGCATTTGTTGCATCGCAATTTGGTGTGAAGCTTCATTATCTGACGAAATCAAATCGGCAACTGCTTCTGCCTGAGATAAATCTAGTTTCCCATTTAAAAAAGCCCTTAAAGTAAACTCACCGGCATCAGCCATTCTACAGCCTTTTCTCAACAATAACTGAATAATTTGCTGCTGAATATAAGTAGATCCGTGGCACGAAATTTCGATAGTATCTTCGCCGGTATAAGAGTTTGGTCCTTTAAAAACAGAAACCAAAACTTCATCAAGCGTTTTTGTATCATCAACAATATGACCCAAATGCAAAGTATGTGTTTTTTGCCTGGTCAGATCTTTATTTTTAATGGATTTAAAAACCGAATTTCCAATCGTGATTGCTTCAGCTCCTGAAATTCGGATTATAGCAATAGCTCCAGCTCCGGATGGCGTTGCCAATGCAACTATAGAATCTTGATTTATCATGTTGCAAAGGTATAAAAAAAGGCACAAATTTCCGAAGCACAATTAAGCGTGAAAAAAGGATTTTGAACCGTAAATAAAGCTTTATTTTAAGAAATTATTAACTGTTAAATAACTGATAATTATCAGAGTATTTTGTTTTTAGAATGACTAAATTTGAGTAGTTAACCACAAAAAACTGAACTAAAATGAAAAAAATATTATTCCCAACCGATTTTTCTGATGCCGCTACAAATGCCTTTGTACACGCATTAGAATTTGCAAAAATTGTAAATGCCGAACTGATTCTCTTACATACTTTTGAGATTCCGGTATACGACAGCCAATTTTTCCCTGAAAACTACGCATCCATTTACAGCTCTATAGAATTAGCAAAATTTGAAATGTTTAAAGATGAGATTCCAAAATTACGAGCCATTGCAGCTGAGCGAAATCTAAGTGATATTGTCATAAAACACCGTTTGATGGATGGAGATTTGTTATACAATCTCAAAAACGCTGTCGAAGAAGACAGTATTGATTTTGTTGTTATGGGCACAACAGGCGTTTCTGACTGGACAAAATTTTTCCTGGGATCTAATACAAGTTCCATAATTTCAGGAGTTGAAGTTCCGGTTTTATGTGTTCCTGCTGATGCCAGTTTTAAGAAAATCAAAACAATTGGTTTTACGACACGTTACCGTGAAAAAGACAAAAAGGAACTCAAAAAAGTATTGAAAATAGCCGGAAAAACTAATGCTAAAGTAAAAAGTTTGTACGTTAAAACTCCAGATTCAGATGTTTCTGATGTGACGATAAAAGAGTGGGAAAGAGAATTTGCTGGCGAAAACATTGAATTTCTTGTTTTACCAAGTGATGATGTCAAAGAAACTATTGTTGATTTTATACTATATAAAGGCATCGATGTACTCACAACCATAACGCACAAAAGATCCTTTTTTGAAAGTATTTTTGAATCCAGTTTATCAAAAAAAATAACCAAAGAAGTTTCTGTGCCGGTTTTGGTAATGCATGAAAACTAAATTCAGTCTTTTTTTACTATTGATTTCATGATGTAAAACATATATTTGTACTTCATCAAATCAACAAAATGGATTCCTATCAAAATAAAATTACACATTATTCTGAACTTTATAATAAAATCAATAAAAGGTACAATAGCATAAGTATTCTGCGTCTTTTAACTGTTTTTCTTTGTTTATTCTTGTTGTTTTATTACATCAAAACAAATGAAATTCTTTACGTAGTTTTTGCTTTTCTGTCTTTTGTTGGTTTTATTTTTTTAATGAGAATTCATTCTCGTTTGTCTTTTCAAAAACAGCTTACAACGGCACTTTTAAATATCAATGAAAATGAAATCTCATTCCTAAAAAGAGAAAAACTTCCTTTTGAAAACGGAATTGAATTCAACGATTTTCATCACCCGTATGCTTACGATTTAGATATTTTTGGAGAACATTCCTTATTCCAGAATTTAAACAGAACAGCGACTTTCGTCGGAAAAAAAACACTTGCAAATCAGTTATTGCAACAGTTTTCTAATGAAACTATTTTAGAAAATCAGGAAGCAATTAATGAATTAAAAACTAAGATAGGCTGGCGTCAGGATTTTTTGGCGTTGGCAAAAATAAGTAATGATTCTAAAGGTTCTTATAATTCTATAATTTACTGGAATTCATTTAGAAATAATGCTTTACCTAAAGTTTTAATTGCGCTTTCAATTATACTTCCAACTTTATTTTTTGGAGTTTTAGCGGCGTATTTTATTACTTCAAAAACAATTTTATTATCATATCTGACTTATATTTTTATTGCGAATATGATTGTTTTGGGAAGATCTTTAAAACGAGTTCAGTCAGAAATTGCCAAAGCAGATAACGTTGATAAAATCATCAGACAATATAGTTTATTAGTTGAGAAAATTGAAAGAGAAACTTTTCAGTCTAAGAAATTAAACGATTTGCAGCAAAAGCTTATTTTTAAAAATGCAAAAGCGAGCACGCATTTAAAGCAATTATCCGAATTGTTTTCAAGAATGGATACCATTAGCAATTTTGTAACTGCAATTGTTTTTAACGGAACGTTTTTGTTTAATCTGCACGTTTTAAAAGCACTTTTAAAATGGAAAGAAAACTATTCTGAAGAACTTGAAAATTGGATTGCGATTATTGGCGAATTTGAAGCTTTAAATAGTCTGGCAAATTTAGCCTATAATAATCCTGATTTTGTTTTTCCTGAAATCAACTCAGCATATAAAATTGGCTTTGAAGATTTGAGCCATCCATTATTAAATCCGGAAACAAGAGTAGGGAACGACACGCACTTTTACCCGGAATCATTTATGATTTTGACCGGTTCGAATATGTCGGGTAAAAGTACTTTTTTAAGAAGTCTGGGAGTCAATATGGTTTTAGGCGGAATCGGTTCAGTGGTTTGTGCTTCAAAGGCTACGATTCATCCACTTCCAGTTTTGGTTTCAATGCGATTATCCGATTCTTTGGCTGATAGCGAATCTTACTTTTTTGCTGAAATCAAGCGCTTAAAACAAATTATGGATGCTTTAGAAGAAAAACCCGCTTTTGTTTTATTAGATGAAATTTTAAGAGGAACCAACTCTGACGATAAACGAAACGGAACAATTGAAGTAGTTAAAAAGATTATTGCCAAAAATGCCATTGGCGCCATCGCCACACACGATATCGAAGTTTGCTTAACAACAAACGAATATCCTAAAACTTTAACCAATCAATGTTTTGAAGTCGAAATTCAAAACAACGAACTTCATTTTGATTATAAACTCCGTTCAGGAATCTGTAAAAACAAAAGCGCCACGTTTTTAATGAAGAAAATGGGAGTGATATAGGGATTTTAGAATTTAGAGTTCAGATTTTTAGATTTTTTCCGGATTGTCACTCTGAGCGAAGTCTAAGAGCGCACCGTTTATCGGTTTAGTTTGCCATCCCGAGGAAGAAAAGAATTGTAGGCATTTTTGTCATTTCTGTAAAAGTCACTTATTTCGGTAACGGATTTATCATTTCAATTGGCTTTTTCCCATCTATTCCCTGATGTGGTCTCTCATGATTATAATAATAGAGATACTGTAATAATTCCTCTTTT